>JAESGM010000170.1_pt1 | contig 133083 bp, 113 predicted proteins | sample 9269721 | NCBI WGS metagenome assembly JAESGM01 (sample SAMN15720920, study PRJNA650825) | algae metagenome | isolation source: Komarekiella atlantica HA4396-MV6 and co-occurring heterotrophs from... | place: USA: Theobald House, Kauai, HI | collected 2009-07-29 | reverse complement strand
AGGGTCAGGTACGGGAGCAGGAACTCCCACTCCGCATCCGAGACGTCGCTCGGGTACGACTTCCGTTTCGTGCTCATGGACCTAACTTATCAGCACGACTGCCGATAAGTGCATAACTGGCTCTAGACGCCGGACCTCGACATCCGGGTCGGCCAGGGCGGTGATCAACTCCTCTCGTTTCCGCGCACGTTCCTCCTGCCGTCGCTGCTCCTTCTCCTCCCCTCGCCGCCGCTCCGCCTCGCCCCGCCGCTGTCCGTTATCCCTCGACGTCCACCAGACGCCGGCGCCCGCGACAACCACGAGTAGCACCCACGCCAGCATCACCTCCGCGACCCGGCGCCAGCGTCGAGCCGTCGTCATGATTCCTCCTCACCACTGCTGTCGGAGGTTCGTGCCACCTGGCGGACGGCCGGGCCTACCGACGGGCTCGCGACAGCAGCACTAGACGGCGGCGAGTGTACCCGATGGTGAGCCGCGCGGGAAGTGACCACTTCGGTCGCGACCCCCGCCCCACACGTCACGTGGTCTGGCTCGAACTGCCGGTCCCGGCCCGGCAGCTTCTCCGCCAGCTCATCCGCGCTCGCCGCACACAGCGTGACGTGCTCAACCTTCGGCCCGGGCCGCGGCCTCCTGCGGTAGGTGGGGAACTTCGTGCCCGGGGTTCGCTGGCACACCCGCCGGGGCCGTCAAACCGCCGCCCGGCGGCGGAACCGCCACGCGACCGCGGCGCCGACCGACACGAGCAGCAGCGACGCCGGCTCCGGGACCGGCGCCGGCCCCGGCGTGGCGGCCGCGACCGCGAACCCGGGCGACCCGACGTCGCCGTTCCCGGCCAGCACCGCCCCGTTCTCCCCGACCACGCTCCGCCCCAGGTCGTTCCCGGCCGTGTCCGCCTCGAACGTCACCCCGCGGAAGCCGGCGTTCGACCCGAACACGAGCTGGCTGACCAGCACCCCTGACGGGTCGTAGAAGAATACCGCGTCCCCGTCCGCGCTCAGCCCGGAGAACGTGTCGGTCACCCCCGTCGACGGCAGCATCTCGTCCGTCCCGAGGATCACCACCGACGCCGGCAGGCCCCAGTTCGCCCGGAACGCGGCCTCGTTCGCGGCCACCTCTTCCAGGACGATGATCGACTGCCCGGGGTTGATGACGACCGACGGGAAGACGTTCGGCTGCGGGGTCGGGCCGCCGAGCGCGTCCTCGGTGTCGGCCCACCGGAACCCGGCCAGGTTGACGGCGGCCGGGCCGGTGTTGGTCAGCTCCCACCAGTCGCCGTTGATCGTGCCCGGGGTGCCGGCGGTCGTCTGGGACTGGACCTCGGTGACCACGAGGGCGGCCCGGGCGGTCGGGGCCGCGGACAGCGTGGCGAGTGACAAGACGGCAACGGACAGGACGCGGCGGCGCACGGGCGAACCCCCCGGTGATCCCGGCCGGGAGTCGGCCGGGGAAGGGGCTGATGATACGGCCGGGGTTTGTGGGGCGGGTGAAGGTGGTGTGAAGTCTCGGGCCGCCGTCACGGGTGACCGTTCCCGACCGACCGCAGTAGGGCCGCCAGGGCCGCGACGTCCGCCGGCTTGACCAGGTGGTGGTCGAACCCGGCCGCCGCCGACCGCCGGCGGTCCTCGTCCTGGCCCCACCCGGTCAGCGCCACCAGGGCCGGGGCGTCGGACCCCGGCCGCTCCCGCACCCGCCGCGCCACCTCGTACCCGTCCATCCCCGGCATCCCGATGTCCAGCAGGGCGACGGCCGGCCGGAACGCGGCCACCGCGGCCAGGGCGGCCGGGCCGTCGTACACCACCCGGACGTCCGCCCCGAGCAGCCGGAGCAGGTCCCCGAGGCTGTCGGCCGCGTCCCGGTTGTCGTCCGCCACCAGGACGCGGCGGGCGATCGGGGCGGCCCGGCCGGCCGGCGGGTCCGGGGCGGCAGCCGGGACCGGCCGGGCGGTCAGCGGGAGTCGCACTACCACCTCCGTCCCCTTCCCCTCGCCGTCGCTGTGGGCCTCGACCCGGCCGCCGTGCAGCTCGACCAGGTTCTTCACCAGAGTCAGCCCGATCCCGAGCCCGCCCTGGGACCGGGCGTCGGTCCGGGCCACCTGGGTGAACGGCTCGAACACCGCCGCCAGCATGTCCGCCGGGATGCCCGCCCCGGTGTCCCGGACCGACACCTCCGCCTCCCCGCCGTCCCGCCGGGCGGTGAGCCACACCCGCCCGCCCGGCGGGGTGTACTTGGCCGCGTTGTTCAACAGGTTCGAGAACACCTGGGCCAGCCGGACCGGGTCGCCGGCCACCGCCAGCGGGCCGTCCGGGACGGCCACCGCCAGCCGGTGGCCGGCGGCGTCGAGGAGCGGGCGGCTGGTCTCCACCGCCGCACGTACCACCGCCGCCAGCTCGACCGGCTCCCGCCGCAGGTCGACCTTCCCGCGGGTGACCCGGGACACCTCCAGCAGGTCGTCCACCAGCCGGACCATCGTGTTCACCTGCCGCTCGACCATCTCCCCGACCCGCCGGGCGGCCGGGTCGCCCGGGCCGGCCAGCCGGAGCACGTGGAGGGAGTTGCGGATCGGGGCGAGCGGGTTGCGCAGCTCGTGGGCCAGGGTCGCCAGGAACTCGTTCTTCCGCCGGTCCGCCTCGGCCAGGTCCGCCGCCACCCGCCGCAGCTCGTCCTCCATCCGCTTCCGGTCCGTCTGGTCCCGCATCACCTTCAGGAACCCGAGCAGGCCGCCGGCGTCGTCCCGCAGCCCGGTGGTCACCCCCAGGGCGAAGAACCGGGTCCCGTCCTTCCGCCGCATCCACCGGTCGTTCGCGGCCCGGCCGGTGGCCGCGGCCTCGGCCAACTCCGCCTGCGGGACCCCGGAGGCGACGTCCTCGGGGGTGAAGATGGTCGGGATCAGGTCCGCCCCGAGGAACTCCGCCTCGTCGAACCCGAGCACCCGCCGGACGCCCTCGTTCCAGCTCGTCGCCCGGCCGGCCGGGTCGGTGGTGAAGATGGCGTAGTCCCGGACCTGCTCGACCAGCTCCCGGAACCGCCGCTCGGTGGCCCGGACCTCGTCGGCCGCCCGCTCCCGGTCGGCCAGGTGCTCCCGCGCCTGGTACTGCCGGCGGCGGGCCCGCAGGGCCGTCCGGACCGCCGTCACCAGGGTCGCCACCCGGGTCGGCCGCTCCAGCACGGTCACGTTCCCGAGCGTCTCGATCGCCCGGGCGACCGCCGGGGAGTCGGCCCCGGACCGGGCCAGCAGCAGGACCGGCAGGTCGGACCACGGCGGCTGGGCGGCCAGCCAGTCGGTCAGGCATCCGGTCCGGCCCGGGGCGGCCGCCTCCTCGGCCAGCAGCACCGCCCCGGCCCCGGCGGCCAGCCCGGCGCACACCGCCTCCAGGTCGGGGCAGCAGACGGCCGCCACCCCGGCCCGGCCGAGCAGGTCGCGGGTCAGGGCGGCGTCCCTGCCGGTCGGGGCGAGGACCAGCACCCGGTCGTCCGGGGTCGGGGCGGCGGTCACTCCGGCTCCCCCCCGCCGGCCGGGTCGCCGGCCGGGTCGGCCGGCCCCTCGTACACCGGCACCCCGGTCAGCACCCCGCGGAACTCCCGGAGCGGCGGGCCGACCCGGATCCGCCCGCCGGCCAGCCGGAACTCGCGGATCGTCCGCTCGTGCGCCCCGCCCCGCTTCTTGACCACCGAGATCGCCTGCCGCACCTCGCCCCTCGCCTCGAAGTACCGGAGCAGGACGACCGCGTCGGCCAGGTAGCTGGCGTCCACCGGGGAGGACATGCTGCCCCCGATCAGCCCCTGGTGGGCGCTGACCAGCAGGGTCGCGACCCCCTTCTGCCCGAGGTACGCCAGCAGTTCGTGCAACTGGGCGACCAGGTAGTGCTCCCCGGGCATCGCGTTCAGGTACCCGTTCAGGCTGTCGATCACCACCACCGTGGCCTTCCGGTTCTCGACTTCCTCCCGGATCATGTGGGTCAGCTCGCCCGGGGACAGCTCGGCCGGGTCCACCTGCCGGGCCGTCACCCGCCCGGACTCGACGTGGGTCCGCAGGTCGATCCCCAGCCCGGCGGCCCGGGTCAGCAGAGTGTTCAGGTTCTCGTCGAAGAGGTACATCGCCGCGTTCTGCCCGCGGGCGGCGGCGGCGGCCACGAACTGGGCGGTGAGCGACGACTTCCCGGTCCCGGCCGCCCCGACGATCAGGGTGCTGGTCCCCCGCTCGATGCCGCCGCCGAGCAGGGTGTCGAGTTCCGCGACCCCGCTGGCCAGCCGGTCCGTCTGCGGCGGCGGCAGGTGCTCGGCGGCGACCAGCCGGGGGAACACCACGATCCCGCCCCGGCGGATGACGTAGTCGTGGTACCCGCCGCGGAACCGGGACCCGCGGAACTTCACCACCCGCACCCGCCGCCGCTCCGCCCCGTAGTCCGGGTTCAGCTGCTCCAGCAGCAGCACCCCGTGGGCGATGCTCTGGACCTGCAGGTCGTGGTCCGCGCTGGTCATGTCGTCCAACAGCAGGACGGTGCAGTGCCGGCCGCCGAAGAACTGCTTCAGGGCGAGGATCTGCCGCCGGTACCGGAGCGGGTTGCCGGCCAGCAGCCGCAGCTCGGACAGGGAGTCGAACACCACCCGGGCCGGCTTGGTCCGGTCCACGTCGGCCAGGATCGTCTTCGTCGTCTCGCTCAACTCCACCTCGGACGGGTGGAACATGGTGTACTGGTCGTCCGGCCGGAGGCTGTCCTCGGACGGGACCAGCTCGCGGACGGTGACCCCGTCTAGGGACCAGCCGTGGGACGCCATCACCCCGCGGAGCTCGTCCTCGGTCTCGGACAGGGTGACGTACAGGACCGGCTCCCCGCGGCGGGCCCCTTCGAGCAGGAACTGGAGGGCGAGGGTGGTCTTCCCGGACCCGGGGACGCCCTCGACCAGGTACAGCCGGTTCGGGGTCAGGCCGCCGCCGAGGACGTCGTCGAGACCCGAGACGCCGGTGGCGACGCGGGCGGGGGGCTGCGGTTCGGACATCGCGTCGGCCCTGCGCACGGCGCCCCCGCGGGGTGCCGCAACGGACTCGTCCGGGGTGGGGGAGTTAGGATTGTAGCCGGCGCGGGGGGCGGGTGTCACGTCGGGATTCGGCGGACGGGCGTTCAGTCCTTCCCGCCGAGGGTCGCCGTCAGGTCCAGCTCCTTCCACGCGGCCCGCTCCAGCCCGCGGCACACCGCCGCCCGCACCCGGTCGCCGCGGACGGAGACCACCGCGTGCCCCCAGGTGTCGGCGTACTCGAACCGCTCCACGAACGGCCGCTCCGCCTCCAGCACCTCTCGCCGCCGCGCCTCCGTGTCCGGCGAGTGCTTCGGCTCCAGCTTCACCAGGTCCGGGCCGTACCCCTTCGCGTCCTCGATCAGGTCGCGCGGCTTCGCGTCGGCGCTGCTCCCCACGCTGCTGACGGCCAGCTGGGCGAACCGCCCGTGCTCGGTCCGGCGGACCAGGAAGCTGTACTTGTGCAGGTGCCCGCTGAGCACCACCGCCCCGGCCCGGCCGAGCAGCCCGAGCAGCCTCGCCCGCTCCTTCTCCTGCTTCGGCGACGAGTACACGTGCCAGGTGCTGCGGGCGTTGTACGGCACCACCGGCGGGTGGACGACGAACACCAGCCGCCGCGGCTTCTCCTTCTCCATCAGCCCGGCGAACCAGTCCAGGCTGCCGCGGTCGTAGGCGTCGTAGAACACCACCAGCACCCCGGCCCGCTCCCGGGCGAACGCCGCCCGGGTGATCTCCTTGCCGGCGGCTTCGGCCATGAACGGGACGAGCACCTTGTCGTACACCGCCGCCGCCCCCGGGCCGGTGACGTCGTGGTTCCCCTTGGCGAACAGGAACGGCCGGCCGAGCTCGGCCTGTTTCACGAGGTCGATCGCGTCGGCCGCCTGCTTCGCCGCCAGCTTCTCCGACCCGCACAGCCCCTCGACCAGGTCGCCGACCTGGACCACGAACGGGACCTCGGCCGCGGAGTCCCTGACCTGCTGGCGGACGGCCGCGAGCAGCTTCGGGGTGACCTCCCGGGTGACCCGGCAGTAGTTCTTCACCTGGGCGACGTCGTTCGGGTGCTCCTTCTCCAGCCACGGCATGTCGTGGTGGTCCGGGTGGTCGACGTGCAGGTCGCCGAGGACCGGGAACGCCCACTCCTTGTCCTCGCCCGCCGGCGCGGCGACCGCCCAACTGCCGCCGGCCCCGAGGAACACGGTCCCGGCGCCGGCCGCCCGGCGTACGAACTCCCGCCGCGTGACGCTCGCCACCGGTCACCTCCGTCGAGAGGGCTTGAGGGGTCGCAACGGCCCGCGCTACCCGGGCCGCTCGAACTGCCGGTCCCACTCGGGCAGCTTCTCGGACAGCTCGTCCGCGCTCCCGGCCCGCAGGGTGACGTGCCCGACCTTCCGCCCCGGCCGCGCCGACTTCCCGTAGGCGTGCAGCTTCGCGTCCGGGTTCGCCAGCACGTCCGCCGCGGCCGGCACCGACCCGATGAAGTTGTACATCGCCGCCCACCCGACCGCGTCGCACCGCCCGAGCGGCAGACCGCACACCGCCCGCAGGTGGTTCTCGAACTGACTCGTGACCGCCGCGTCGATCGTCCCGTGCCCGCTGTTGTGCACCCGCGGGGCCATCTCGTTCGCCAACAGCCGCGGGCCGTCCTGGAACCACTCGACCGTCAGCACCCCGACGTAGTCCAACTCGGCGAGGACGCGGCTCGCGTACTCCGCCGCCCGCTCCGCCAGCTCCTCGCCGGTGTTCGCGGCCGGGGACACCGACCGGTGCAGGATGCCGTCCCGGTGGACGTTCTCGATCAAGGGGTAGGTGGCGATCGCCCCGTCGCGGCCGCGGACGGCGATCACCGACAGCTCGCGGTCGAACGGGACGAACCCCTCGAGGATCAGCGGGCGGCCGCCCAGCCGGTCCCACGCGGCCTCGCAGTCGGCGGGCGTCCGGAGCACCGCCTGCCCCTTGCCGTCGTACCCGAACCGCCGGGTCTTCAGCACCGCCGGCAGCCCGATCTCACGGACCGCGGCGTCGAACTGGTCGCGGGAGTCGACCGCCGCGAACGGCGGGGTCGGGATGCCGAGCGACCGGAAGAACTCCTTCTCGGCCAGCCGCTCCTGCGACACCTCCAGCGCCCGCGGCGGCGGGAACACCGACACCCGCTCGGCCAGCCACCGGGCCGACTCGACCGGCACGTTCTCGAACTCGAACGTCACCGCGTCGGACGCCCGGGCGAGTTCGTACAGGGCGCGGAAGTCGTCGAACTCGCCGCGGACGTGCGGGCACACCTGGGCGGCCGACGACTCCGCCGCCGGGTCGAGGACGGTACACGAGATGCCGAGGGGATGGCCGGCGAGCGCGAGCATCCGCCCGAGTTGCCCGCCGCCGAGGATGCCCACCCGCATGCCGACGCCTCCGGTCACATCCCGTCCCACGCCTTTTCGAGCACCGGCCGCGCCCGCCGCCAGTAGTCGTCCCACGACGCGGCGTCGATCGTCTTCGCCTCCTGCCGGAGCCGGTTCACCAGCTCGAACCGGTTCGGCTTCCCGCCGGCGAACACGTCCAGCCAGTCGGCGTAGTTCTCCGCCTCGAAGCAGACGGCGCGCTTGTCCTTCGGGTCGCTCGCCGGCCGCAGCGCCCCGCCCTTCAACCACGCGGCCGTCTGCCGGCCCACCGTCGTCTTATCGCTGTAGTCGCCGTGGGACACCGTGATCGGGCCGCTGTCGGTCAGCAGCTTCTCGACCGCCGGGTACTGGCCGACGGCGTTCAGCCCGCGCAGGATTTCGACCCCGTACGTTCGGCTCCCCGGCTCCTTGTCCGCGAGCAGTTCCAGCGCCGCCGGGACCGCGAACCCGCGGAGGGCGAGCAGGTCCGCGACCGCCTGCCGCGGCGGGGTGAGCGGCGGCACGCGCGCCCCGGGCGGCGTCAGCCCGAGTTCCCCGCTGTCGTGCTCTTTCGACCCGGCGAGCACCTTCAGCGGCCCGGCCGCCTTCTTCAGCTCCGGCTCGCACACCGCCCACAGCTTCGGGTGATTGCGGACCGCGTCCGGGCCGGCGGCGTTCCGGAGCGTCAGGCTCACCGCCTCCGTCAGCCGTTGCTTCACCGGCTCGCCCGCGCCGTCGGCCAGCTTATCCAGTTCGGGCAGCCCGGCGGCCCCGGCGTGGGCGAGGTACGCCTGGGCGACGCGCCACTCCGACGGCTTCTCGGCCGACAGCCGCGCCGCCCACGCCTTCGCGTCATCGGCACCGGCGGGAAGCGGGGTCAGCAGGGCGAGCGCGAACAGAACGAGGGTGCGCATTCGGGGGCCTCCGGGCGGGCGGGTCAACGGTAAGACGCGGCGGCCGGCGTGCCGGATTGGGGCGCCGGCCACTACGATAGCCGGGCACACATCCTCCTTCCGGGGTCGCACATGGCATCGCCGCTCACGGTGGTCATCTTCGGGGCGTCCGGGGACCTCACCTCCCGGAAGCTCGTCCCGGCCCTGTTCAACCTGGCCCGGAAGGGCCGTCTCCCGCCGGAGGCGAAGGTGGTCGGGGTGGCCCGGACGGAGTTCACCGACGACGCCTTCCGCACCCACCTGTGCGACAAGCTGAAGTACATGCTGACCGGGTCCGGGGAGCCGTTCGACGCCGCCGCCTGGGCCGAGTTCGCCAAGCGGATCCACTACGTCGCCACCGACGCCACCGTCGCCGGCGGGGTGAAGCCGCTGGCCGACTGGTTCGCCGCCAACGAGGGCGGGGACCGCGGGGCCCGCCGGCTGTTCTACCTGTCCGTCTCCCCCGACATCTACCCGCAGCTGGCCGGCCACCTCGGGGACGCCGGGATGAACAAGGAGGACGGCGGCGGGTACCGGCGGGTGGTGATCGAGAAGCCGTTCGGGCACGACCTGAAGACCGCCGTCGCGCTGAACGAGGCCCTGCACAAGCACTGGCGGGAGGAGCAGCTGTACCGGATCGACCACTACCTCGGGAAGGACACGGTCCAGAACATCCTGGTGTTCCGGTTCGCCAACACCCTGTTCGAGCCGCTCTGGAACTCGCAGTACATCGACCACGTGCAGATCACCGTGGCGGAGAACGTGAAGGTCGGGCGGCGGGCCGGGTACTACGACCGGAGCGGGGTGCTCCGGGACATGATCCAGAACCACCTGATGCAGATCCTGACGATGGTGGCGATGGAGGACCCGAGCAAGTACACCGCGGACAGCCTGCGGAACGAGAAGATGAAGGTGCTGTCGGCGATCCCGGTGCGGACCGGGGCGGCGGCCCGGAAGGGGGTGGCGCTGGGCCAGTACGACGGGTACCACTCCGAGCCGGAGGTGCCGCCGGCGTCCAAGACCCCGACGTACGCGGCGGTCCGGCTGGAGGTGGAGAACCGGCGGTGGCGCGGGGTGCCGTTCTACCTGCGGAGCGGGAAGGGGCTGGCCGCCCGGTACAGCGAGGTGATGATCCAGTTCCGGTGCCCGTCCCACCTGATGTTCCCGCTCCCGGCCGGGGAGGTGATGCAGTGCAACCGGATCACGATGGTGGTCCAGCCGAACGAGGGGATCAGCCTGAACTTCCAGACCAAGGTGCCGGACGTGGACGGGGTGCACCTGCGGCCGCGGGACCTGGCGTTCGACTACAAGCGGTCGTACGCCAACCAGGCGCTGCCGGAGGCGTACGAGCGGCTGCTGCTGGACGCGATCCAGGGGGACGCGTCGCTGTTCATGCGGGCGGACGAGATCGAGCGGGCGTGGGAGGTGATGGACCCGATCATCGCGGCGGCGGAGGCGGCGGACGCCCCGCAGCCGGAGCCGTACGAGGTCGGGTCGCAGGGGCCGAAGGCGGCGGACGAACTGATGTCGGCGGACGGCCGGGCGTGGCGGCCGGTGGGGTGAGGGCTTGACTTCCCGAGCGGGGGGCGTCAGCCCCCTGTGCGCCCGGAGCGCACAGGGGGCTGACGCCCCCCGCTCGGTTCGGAGTCACGCTGCCGCCGGCTTCTCCCGCCGGCTCCCGACGTACACCAGCAGGGCCGCGAGCAGCCCGAACACCGCCACCGACGCGACCTTCGCCCACCCGACCTCGTCCGGCTTCCACTCCCCGTTCCTCCCGAACACGTGCAGCCCGAGGTTAATCGCCTCGTTGAACGCGTCCGGGAGGAACGCGAAGAACGCGATGATCAGCCCGCACAGGGTCCCGCCGGCGATGTACCCGCTGGCGAGCAGCACCCCGGGACTCGTCTCCGCCTCGGCCTCCGACCGCGCCCCCCCGCCGCGCAGCCGGTCGGCGACCAGCCGCATCATCCCGCCGATGAAGATGGGCAGGGTCGAGCCGAACGACAGGTACATCCCGACCGCGACCGGCAGGGCCGACACCCCGCACAGCTCCAGGGCGACGGCGATCATCACCCCGACGATGATGAGCGCCCACTGGAGCTTCCCGCCGAGGATCCCCTTGATGATGTCGGAGAACAGCCGCGGCTGCGGGGCGGTGAACTCCTTCGGGGCGTCCTTGTCGTTGTCCATCGCCTTCGCCTCGCGGGCGATCGGCACGTCCGTCCGGTACACCGGGTTCCCGCGGTCGTTCACCAGGTACCGGCCGGCCGGGACGCCGTCGTACTCCCCCTCCCGGGCGTGGGCGACCCGGTACTCGGCCGCGTCCGCCGGCTGCCCCTCCCACCCGGCGTCGTACGGCCTGCCCGGCCGCTCCCGCGGGGCGTCGGCCGGCACCTCGAGCACCGCGCCGGCGGCGAACCCCTTCTTCGTGTAGTGGACCCCGGCCGCGTTCAGGACGAGCATCGTCAGCCCGATCACCAGGGCCGACGTGACCGCCCCGATCAGGATTGCCCACTGCTGCTTCGACGGCGTCGCCCCGACCAGGTACCCGGTCTTCAGGTCCTGGGACGTGGTCCCGCCGTTCGAGGACGCGATGCACACGACCGCCGCGATGGTCAGGGCGGTGAGCATCGCCGACGGCCCGACCCGCCCGAGGACCAGGAAGATCAGGCAGACCAGCAGCAGGGTGGCGATGGTCATGCCCGAGATCGGGTTCGACGAGCTGCCGACCTCGCCGGTCAGCCGGCTCGACACGGTCACGAACAGGAACCCGAACAGCAGGATCATCGCGGCCCCGAGCAGCCCCTGGGCGTCCAGCCCGAGGCCGAGCTGCGGGACCGCGGCCAGCACCAGCACCAGCCCGACGCAGCCCCACAGGACGAACGTCATCGGCAGGTCGCGCTCGGTCCGGGGGACGGCGGCGGTCGCGGCCCCGCCGGCGGCCCGGCTCGCCCGCAGGTCGCGGAGGCCGCCGGTCACCGACCCGAGGATGAGCGGCAGCGCCCGGAACATGCTGATGATCCCGCCGGCGGCGACCGCCCCCGCCCCGATGTACCGCAGGTACTTCCCGCGCAGGTCCTCCGGCTCCATGTTCCGGATCAGCCCCGGGTTCTTGTCGTCCTTCGGCTTGTCCGGGTCCCACTTGGCCGGGGCGACCGGCTCGGCCGCGGACGCCCCGAAGGTGGCGATCGCCGGGCCGAGGACGAGGTACGACAGGACCGCCCCGGCCATCATCAGGCAGGCGATCCGCGGGCCGATCAGGAACCCGACCCCGAGCAGCTCCGGGGCGAGTTCGCCGCGGACCTCGGCCCCGTTGATCCCCACCTTCTCGCCGGTCGCCTCGTTCTCGGCGTACAGCTTGGCCGCCGGCTCGCTCGCCCACAGCTTCGTCGCCGCCGTCAGGAACTTGTGGACCAGCGCGATCCCGAACCCGACGAACACCATCTTCGCCGTCGCCCCGCCCTTCTCCCCGGCCACCAGCACCTCGGCGCACGCCGTCCCCTCGGGGTAGATCAGCTTCCCGTGCTGCTTGACGATGAACGCCCGCCGCAGCGGGATCATCATCAGGATCCCGAGCACCGCCCCGAGCACCGACACCGTCATCACCCGCACCGGGTCCATCTCGAACCCGAGCAGCAGCAGCGCCGGCATCGTCACCCCGACCCCGAACGCGATACTCTCCCCGGCGCTGCCGGCCGTCTGGACGACGTTGTTCTCCAGGATCGTCGTCTTCCGGACGTTGAACGCCTTGGAGATCGCCCGGAACAGGGTGATCGACAGCACCGCGATCGGGACCGACGCGGAGACGGTCAGGCCGACCTTCAGGACGAGGTACAGCGACGACGCCCCGAAGACGATGCCGAGGACGGTGCCGGCGAGGATCGCCGGCAGGGTGAACTCGGGCGGCGACTCGGCCGGCGGGACGAACGGCTGGTGCGCGGGCGGGTCGGGGGCGTCCGCCCCCGGCGGGTTCGGGTCCGACATGGCGGGACTCGGTTCGGGTGTGGGCCGGGGAGATGTGCGAAAGCTTAGCCGGGCGGGGTGTCGAGGACCAGGTCGACGACCCAGCACCCGCGGGCGTGGGGCGCCTCCGACCGGCAGTGGCCCAGCACCTCGGGGTCGTCGCACCCGGCGTCCTGGAGGGCGTCGGCCAGGATCGGCATTCCCGAGAAGTCCGCGGCCTCCCACATCCCCCGGGCGACCGCGGCCGCAGTGCTCGTCCGCCAGTCGGGGTCGAACCGGACGGCCGCGTCCGGGTAGCCGAAGATGTCGCGGGCCAGGTCGCACTGGGCCGTCGCCTCGGCCTCCGACACCCTTGCCTGCTCCCGCTGGTAGTCGGCCGACGCCCGGGTCAGGTGCTGGTACGCCTCCCGCCCCGCGGGACTGAAGTACGGGTCGCCCCCGTGCGGGCCGAACCGGAAGGCGTTGACCACCCCCGCCCGGTACGGCTCTAGATGCGCGGGGAGCGGGAAGGAGGTCAGGGGGCGGTCCGGGGTGAGCCGGAGTTGTTCGGCCTCCCGACACCCGCGCGCCAGGTGGCCAACCGCCGCCCGGAGGCGGTCTGTCCCGGCCCGGGCCGCGGCCGCCAGCAGCCGCACCGCCCCGGCGGCCGCCAGGTCGCGCCGGTCGGTCGTCTCCGGCAGGTCAGCCGGGAGGAGGGCGGCGACCCGGTCGAGGGCCGCCACGTCGCCCCGCTCGAGCAGGTCGGGCACCCCCGGGAACGGACCCGCCAGGCCCGCCGACACCCGCCGGAGGCAGCCGGCGGCGAGGGCCAGGAGCGGCCGGAGAACGTGGCGCGGGTGCGCCGGGCCGAGGAGGTCGCCCAGGTTGGCGGTCTGCTCCCACATGTGCCGGGTGCGCTCCGGGGTCGGGCAGTGGCCGCACCGGCGGCCGTCCCAGGCGTAGCCGAACCCGCACCGCGGGCAGCGGGTCGGTGTCACGCGGCACCGCCGGGGGCGCCGAGGATCAGGTCGAGCACCCAGCACCGGCGGACGTGCGGGGCCGGCAGCCGGCAGTGGACCGCCACCTCGTCGTCGCCCGGGCACCCGGCGTCCATCAGGGCGTCGCCCAGGATCGGCATCGGGCTGTAGTCCGCCGACGCGACCATCCCCCGGGCCAGCGCCAGCACCGTCCCGGTCCGCCAGTCCGGGTCGAACCGGACGACCGCCTCGGCGTACCCCAGCACGTCCCGGGCGAGGTCGCAGTGGGCCGCCTCCTCCGCCCGCAGCACCGCCCGCCGCTCCCGGTACGAGTCGCCGGCCGCCCGCGCCAGGTGGTCGTAGGCGCCCCGCGCCGCGTCCGAGAGCACCCCCTGCGGGCGCGGCACCCACTCCCACCAGTCCCCCGGCTCGGGGCCGTCCGCCGGCAGCGCCGCGGCGACCTCCGCCCGGTACCGCTCGAGCCCCGGCGGGAGCGGGAACGACAGCAGTGCCCGCGGCGGGTGGGCGCCGAACGCCAGGGCCCGCGCGCACCGGCCGGCGACGTCCTGCACGGTCCACGGCTGCACCCCGGCGGCGCTCCGCCCGGCGTCGGCCAGCACCCGGACCGCGTTCCCCACCTCCTGTTCGGGGTCGCGGGCGGCCGGGACGAACGGCGGCACCCGGGCCGGGCGGGCGGGGTCGAACGGCAGGTCGGCGGCGGACTCGAGCTCGTCCACCGCCGCCCCGAGGTCGGGGGACAGGTGCAGCACCCGCCGCAGGCACGCGACGGCGACCGCCCGGAGCCGCGGGGCGGGGGTCCCCATCCCGGACGACACCAGGTCGGAGAGCTGGGCGGTCCGCTCCCACCGCAGCCGGCGGGCGTCCGGGCGGGAGCGCGGGCCGTGGCAGTGACCGCACCGCCGGCCGGTCCAGGCGAACGAGAACCCGCAGTCGGGGCAGCAGGGCGACGGCACGGCAGGCTCCGGGACGGGAGGCGTCCCCGCCATGCTACCAGAACCGGGCGGGCCGGGGTCGGCCGACCCCCGGCCCGCCGGCCCGGTCAGAGCGAGTCCAGGAACTCCAGCAGGTCGGCCCGCTGGGCCGGGGTCAGATCCCGGTACCGGTTCCGGGCCGGCCGCCCCTGCCCGTCGTGCATCCGGATCGCCTGGTTGACCGTCGCCGCCCGCCCGTCGTGCAGGAAGAACGGGAGCTGGTTCAGCCCCCACAGCGGGGCCGTCCGCATCTCCCGCCCGGTGCCCCGCCCCTGCTCGATCCCGTCCCCGAGGTCCCCCATGTCGTGCAGCAGGAAGTCGGAGTACGGCCGGAACTCCACCCGGTCCAGGGCCCGCACCGGGTTCGGCCCGGTCTGCATCACCGGCTGGTGGCAGTCGGCGCACCCGATGTCGGCGAACAGGTCCCGGCCGCGCCGCCCGGCCGCCGTCAGCGGCCGCTGCGGGGGCGGGGCCAGGAAGGTGATGAAGTCGGCGAACGCGGTGACCGAGTCCAGGTTCTCCTCGTTCGGGCTGGCGACCGGGTTGAACCGGAGCAGCCCGGCGTTCCCCTGCGGCGGGTTCTCCTCGCCCACCGACCGCCCGTCCTCGCTCCGCCGCAGCCCGGGGCTGGTGATCCCCATCTCGTCCTTGTACGCGTCGGCCGAGAAGTCGAACACGTTGGCCTTCCCGCCCTTCCACCCGAACTTCCCGACCGCCGCCTGCCCGGTCCGCAGGTCCCGGACCCGGTTCGTCCGCCCGGCCGTCTCCGGGGTGAAGACCTGCTGGATCAGGGCCGTGGCCTCGAACGCCTCGTCCGGGACGGCGTCCACCAGCCCGAATCCGAACAGCGGGTTGGACCGCCGCCGGGCGACGATCGTCGCCTGCGGCGGGACCACCTCCCCCTGGAACTGGAAGCCCCGCCGCCCGACGACCCCCCGGGTCTGGATGGTCGGCCCGCCGAGCCGCAGGAGCGGGTCGAACCGGCCGTCGACGGTCGCCCCGATCTGGGTGGACAGGACCGTGCTGCTCCCCCCGGTCGCCGGGCCGGCGTGGCACTCCGCGCACGACGCCCCGTTGAACACCGGGCCGAGCCCGTCCGCCGCGTCCTCCACCGCCTCGAACTCCTCCTTCCCGGCCCGGAACCGGACCAGCTGCGCGTCGGTCAGCCCGGGCAGCGGGTCGCCGAGCCCGGGCGCGGCCGCCTCCTGCGCCCGGGCGGCCCCCGAAACCCCTCCCGGGCCGGTGGCGGCGAGCGCCGCGAGCAGCCCGGCCGCGGCCGCCAGGCCTGCCAGCTGGTACCCCGACAGACGAGTGCGAGCCATCGTCAAGTCCTCCGACGTGACGCGACGAGACCGGTCGGGCGGGCCGTCCGCCCGGCCGGGCCGAAGCCGAGATGACACGACAGAGTCGGCCGCCCGGACGACGGCCCGGGCGGGCGGGTCTGAAGTGAAAGAAGTGCAGCGTGCGCGGTGTTCTAGCGGAAGCGCCCGGGCCGGCCACGCCGCGGGGCGCGGCCGGCCCGGGGCCGGGGACGTAACCCGTGGCGGGCGTCAGCCCTTCGTCCGGCCGGTTTTCGGGGATTTCTTCCGGGGCTCGTGGTCGGCGTGGTGGTCCGGTTCCGCGTCCCCCCGCCCGACCTGGTCCTCGGCGAACTTGAACGCCGCCTCCTCCGCCCGCTCCCACTCCCCGGACCGGGCCAGCGCCACGATCTTGTCGAACCCGGCCCGCTCCCCCGCGGTCATCTTCCCGTCCCGGGTCAGCTCGCCCAGCCGGGCCTCGACCCGCGCCAGCCGGGCCTCGTCCCGGGTGTTGCACGCCGCGTACAGGAGCCGCACCAGGGACAGCGACTCCCGGCTCGTCACCGGCGGGTACTGCCGGCACCCGGGCCACCAGACCACGACCACCGGGACGGCGAGCAGCGCCGCCGCCCCGGCCAGCCAGCGGAGCCGGGACCGGTCCGGCCCGTCGTCGTCGCGGTTAGTAGTCACCGGGCACGTCCCCCAGGTTCATGCTGGACAGCGCGGCCCAGGTGTTCAGGTTGACCGAGGTCGGAACGAACCGGACGCTGCCGTCCCCGAACAGCACCTGCCCGCCCCGCCACGGGGCGTACATTTGGCAGACGTGGCAGGTCGGGAAGCTCGGCGGGTGGACCACCCCGGGCTCGCCGTCGGCCGGCCCGCTGTGGCACAGCACCAGGGTCGCCGCCCGGTCGCACTCGGTGAACGGGTACCGGGCCGGGTCGTTCGGGCACACCTCCGCCCCCGGCACCACCCCGACCCACGTCTTGTCGCTGACCGTGGTGTGCTCCCCGACGAACACGGTGTTCGACAGCCCGTCGGTGACCGCCGCCCTGCGGGTCCGCGAGTTGCGGAAGAACGGCCCGGTCCCGGGGATCTTCGACAGGTCCGCCAGGTCGTACGCCCACGACTCGTCCTGCCCGTTGTTCGCCACGTAGTGGCTGATCCCGAACTCGGCCAGCACCGACCCGCCGGTGTTCCGCACCCGCGTCGTCGGCCCCGGGTTCGGAGCGGCCGGGTTGACGAACACCTTAACGACGGTCTTCACCGCGTCGGCGTTCGACGGGTCGTCGCACGCCCGGTCGAGCCGGAGTTGGCGGTACAGCGGGTCCTGCTCGACGTAAGGGAGGAGGAACGTCCCCCACGCCCAGCCGGGGGCGGCGTCGACCGCCGGGACCGGCTGCCCGGGGTAGCCCGCTTGGTACCCCGGCGGGTAGTGGCCGTGAACGCCCTCGAAGCTGTGGAGGGCGAGGCCGATCTGCTTCAGGTTGTTCGTACTCTGCGTTCGGGCGGCCGCCTCGCGAACCTTCTGGACGGCCGGCAGGAGGAGTCCGACCAGCATCGCGATGATCGCGATCACGACGAGGAGTTCGATCAGCGTGAACCCGGGCGGCGGGCGATGACGGGGGACGTGTGCCATGGAATGCGTCGTGCAACAGAGGAAGGGCGAAACCAATTATTAGTGTAGGCTAAGTCATCGCTTCGTCCAGGCTATTAATCCTGACACGGGTGTCAGTAGTCGTCGGACGTCGCCGGCTCGTAGCCCATACTGTGAAGACACCCGACACGAGGGCACGCCGTTGACCGAGGCGGAAGCGTTCCTCCAGCGCATCCGGGCGTTCCCGGACGACGACACCCCGCGCCTGATCTTCGCCGACTGGCTCGAAGAGCAGGGGTGGGGCGTCGCGCGGGCACAGCTGATCCGCGTCCAGGTCGCGCTCGCCCGGCTGGCGGACGAGCCGGACGCCGTCCGCGACCGGCTGCGCGAGGCCGAGCGCGACCTGCTCGACGCCCACCGCGAGGAGTGGGCGGCCCCGTTCCGCGGGCTGGCGACCGGGCTGGAGTTCCGCCGCGGGTTCGTCGAGGAGGCGAAGGTCGCGGCCCGCACGTTCGTCCGCCGGGCGCACGAGCTGTTCGCCGCCGGCCCGGTCCGCCACCTCCACCTGCTCGACGTCGGCAGCAGCCTCGACGCCGCCCTCCGGTGCCCGTACCTGTCGCGCCTGTCCGCCCTGACCGTCTACGCCCAGCACGCCGGGGAGCCGCTCGCCCGGGCGGTCGCCGGGTCCGGGCACCTGTCGGGGCTGAAGGCCCTCCACCTCGGGCGGAACCGGCTGGAGGACGACGCGGCCGACCACCTGGCGGGGAGTGCCGTGCTGGCCGGGCTGGAGGTGCTCGACCTGTCGGAGAACGAGCTGGGGGAGACCGGGGCGGGGGCGCTGGCCGCGTCGCCGCACCTGGGGGGGCTGCGCCGGCTGGAACTGGCGGGCAACCGGCTCGGGCCGGCGGGGGCGGAGATTTTGGGGGCGTCGGAGCGGCTGGCGGGTCTGGAGCGGCTGGGGCTTTCGGGGAACGAGGTCGGGGCCGCCCGGGTGTTCACCCTCACCCGCGCCTCCGAACTGCTCCGCGTTCCGGAGCTAGACCTGGCGGGGAACGGGCTGACGGCCGAAGGGCTGCGGGTCCTCCTGACCCGCCCGCCCGGCCCGGCCGACCCGGCCGCGGTGCGGGTGCGGGAGCTCGACCTCGGGCACAACCCCGGCCTCGGGGACGACGGGGCGCGGGTGCTGGCCGGGTGCCCGCACCTGGCCGGGCTCCGGGTGCTGCGGCTCGCCGACTGCGGGGTCGGGAACGACGGCGCCCGGGCGCTGGCGGAAAGCCCGCACCTGGACCGGCTCACGACCCTCGACCTGTCGAACAACCCGGTCGGGAACGCCGGGTTCCGGGCGTTCCTCGACACCCCCCACCTCCGCTCCCTGTCCCGCCTCACCGTCCCCACACTCGGGGTCTCCGCCCGCGTCTCCCGCGCCCTCGACGCGCGGTTCCGCCGCGGCCGGTCGTAGCGGACGTCCGGGCCGAGCCCGAGCGCCAGCGAGGGTCGAGCCTCGACCTTCGCTGGCGCTCGGGCTCGGACCCGATCCGTCATTCCCCTTGCCCCTCACCGGCGGGGGGGTATAGTCCCGCCCCCCGACACCACGGACCCGAGCGATGACCCGAACCCACGCCCGCCGGGCCGCCGGCCTGTTGATCGTCCTCCTCTCCGGGTGCGGGACCACCCGGACGACCGACTCCCCGCGGGCCGCCACCGAGATGCTGCTGATCTCCCAGGCGGCGGACAACGCGGTCGCCCAGATCGACTTCACCCCGCTCGCCGGCAAGGCGGTGTTCCTCGACGCCTCGGGGGTGCCCGAAAAGGACGTGGACAAGGGGTACCTGGTGAGCCTCGTCCGCCAGCAGTTGGCCGCCGCCGGGGTGCTGGTGTTCGACGACAAGGCCCGGGCCGAGTACGTGGTCGACCTCCGGTCCGGCGGGCTCGGGACCGACCGGCACAGCATGCTCGTCGGCACCCCGGCGGTCCAGCTCCCGGGCGTCGTCCCCGGGCTGCCGACGAACCTGAGCGTCCCGGAGCTGGCCCTGATGAAGAAGAACGACCAGCGCGGGGTGGCGAAGGTGGCGGTGTTCGCGTACAGCCGGGTGACCGGGCGGGCGGTCTGGCAGTCCGGGACGGCGGAGGCGATCAGCCAGGCGAAGGACACCTGGGTGTTCGGGGCCGGGCCGTTCAGCCGCGGGAGCATCCGGAAGCGGACCGAGCTGGCCGGGGAGCCGCTGCCGGCGATCCCGACCCTGTTCGGCCACAACCCCCCGAACCCCCAGGCCGGGCTGGTCGGGGAGCAGTACTACCCGAACCACGAGGCGCCGGCCCCGCCCCGGGTCATCCCGGCCGGGTTGCTCGGGGTGACCGGGGCGGCGGCGGTTGCGGATCAACCGGTTGTGCGGTGACCGCGGGGACCCACCCGCCCGCGGCGGCCGGAACGGGCGAAGTCCGCCCTCCGGGCAGCCGATGTGACAGGGTGGCCGATCGGTGACCGACATCCAGGGGGTGTCCCATGCAGCCGTCTTCCCCGATCCTGTCCGCCCGCGATCCCGGGCCGAACGTCGAACTCCTCCGCCGGACCGGGTGGGCGGTCGGGTTCGCCGCCGGCGACTACTGCGTCGCCTGGCGCGGCCGGGACGAGGTGGTGTTCGAGTGGCGGGCCGGGGAGTGGCACCGCCTCGGCGGCCGCGGGTCCCCGGACGGGCTGTGACCCCACGCCCGGAAGAATCCTCACAATCCGGTTGACCGGCCGGGAGTCGGCGGGGTACGGTATCGGTTGACCGTCCCGTCGGTTCGCCCTCACTCCCAAGGGTCACAACATGAACGTCGCACCCCGCGACCCCGCGGTCCTGGAGTCGTACCCGACGTTCTGGGACGCCGCCCCGGTGCCGGCCCCGGTCGCCCCGGTCGCCGCCGAGGACGCCTACTCCACCTTCGTCGCCCGCGCCGAGGACGACCTGCCGGACGAGCCGCCCGCGGCCGATGACACGTCCGACGAGTCGTAACCCGGTCCCTCATGTCCGACCGGTTCTATACCCCCGACCCGCTCGCCCCGGGCGAGTACGTCCTGTCCGGCCCCGAGGGGCACCACCTGGCGACCGTCCGGCGGTTCGGCCCGGGGGACCGGGTGACCCTGTTCAACGGCGACGGGCACGACTACCCGGCCGAGGTGCTCGGCGGCGGCAAGAAGTCCGTCACCCTCCGAATCCTCGGCGCCGAACCCGCGGACCGCGAGCTGCCGTTCCCGCTGGTCGTCGCGTCGGCCCTGCCGAAGGGCGACCGGGCCGACTTCCTCGTCGAGAAGCTGACCGAACTCGGGGCGACCCGGTTCGTGCCGCTGGTCACGGCGCGGGCGGTGGTGCTGCCGAAGGCGTCGGCGGCCGAGAAGTTCGCCCGGGCGGTGGTCGAGGCGAGCAAGCAGTGCGGGCGGAACCGGCTGATGGCGGTCGACCCGCCGCGGGCGTGGGCCGACTTCCTCGCACTGCCCGACCTGCCGGCGGCGCGGTGGGTGCTGCACACCGGGCCGGGCTTGCCGGGGGTGGCGGGGGAGGGCGGGGCGGCGGTCGCGGTCGGGCCGGAGGGCGGGTTCGCGCCGGGCGAGGTGGCGGCGGCGGAGGGGGCCGGGTGGCGGGCGGCGACGCTCGGCCCGCGGGTGCTGCGGGTGGAGACGGCGGCGGTCGCCGCGGCGGCGGTACTGGGGGCGCACGGCGGGGTCCGATCCGGCTGAGCGGGGGGCGTGAGCCCCCTGTGCGCCCGTGGACACAGGGGGCTCACGCCCCCGCTCAGGTGGGTCCGCGGCCCTCAGTAGTCCCGCTCCCCGAGCTTCTCCAGCGCCTCCTTGAACGCGGCGGCCGTCTGGTACCGCTCGTGCGGCTCCTTCCCGACCGACTTCCGGAGCACCGCCGCCAGCTCCTCGTCCACCTTCGGGTGCAGGTCCCGCGGGTCCCGGGCGGGGGTGTTCAGCCGCCGCCGGAACGTCTCCTCGCTCGACGGCGACCGCTCCCACGGGAGCTGCCCGGTGAAGATCTCGAACGCCGTCACCCCCAGCGCGAACAGGTCGATCCGGTGGTCCGTCGGCTTCCGCTTGATCAGCTCCGGGGCGAGGATGTCGGCCGTCCCGGTCCGGTTCCCGCCGGTGGTGAACGCCGGGGTGTACGGGACCGTCAGCCCGAAGTCGATCAGCTTCAGCACCCCCTCCGCGTCCACCATCACGTTCCGCGGGCACAGGTCCCGGTGCAGCCACTTGTTGTCGTGAAGGTACTGGACGGCGTCGCACAGCTGGGTCATGAACCGGACCCGGTTCCCGGCCATCTGCGGGCTGCGGGTGTCGATCAGGACGTTCAGCCCGTTCCCCTGCACCCACTCCATCACCAGGTACGGCTCGCCCTTGAGCGTCACCCCGTGCTCGTACCCGCGGACGATGTTGTCGTGCCGCAGGGCCATCACCACCTCGCCCTCGCTCGGCTTTTTGAGCCCCACGAACCGGGCCTCGAACTTCTTCGTCTTCTCCTTGTCCATGACCTTCAGGCAGACGGTCCGCCCGAGCTCCCGGTCGTACGCCCGGAACACCTTCGACATGCTCCCGGGGCCGCCCTGCCCGCTCAGCTCGAACCGCTTCTCGATGTTCGCCCGCTTCAGGCCCCGCTTCGGGGAACCCGCGGACGTCCCCCCGCCCTTCTTCTTGCCGCCGCCGAACAGGAAGTCGAACAGGCCCACGGGACACCTCGGTCGGTATCGGGGGGACGTCGGGAGTGGCCGACGGGGGCGTCAGATTTATGATACCCGGCCCCCGGCGCCCGGCACACCCGGTTCGGGTCACGTGAGTTGGCAGTAGTCGATGACCCGGGCGACCTCGGTCCGCAGGTCCTTCCGGTGGACGATCCGGTCCACGAACCCGTGGGCCAGCAGGAACTCGCTCGTCTGGAACCCGTCCGGCAGGTCGATCCGGATCGTGTTCTTGATCGTCCGCCGGCCGGCGAACCCGACCATCGCCCCCGGCTCGGCGAGCGTGATGTCGCCCTGCAGGGCCCAGCTCGCGGCGACCCCGCCCATGGTCGGGTTGGTCAGGATGCACACGTACAGCCCGCCGGCCGAGTCGTACCGGGCGAGCGCCGCCGACACCTTCGCCATCTGCATCAGCGACAGGATGCCCTCCTGCATCCGGGCCCCGCCGCCCGACCCGCTGACGAAGATCAGCGGCCGCCGCAGCTCGGTCGCCCGCTCCGCCGCCCGGGCCAGCTTCTCCCCGACCACGCTCCCCATGCTCCCGGCCATGAACGCGAAGTCGGTGATCCCGAGCACCACCCCGCGGCCGCGGATGAACCCCTGCCCCGTGACCGCCGCGTCCGGCATCCCGGTCTTCCCCTGCTCCTCCTTCAGCCGCTGGTGGTACGGCACCCGGTCCACGAACCCGAGCGGGTCGCACGGCTGCAGCCCGGCGTCCCACTCCTCGAACGTGCCCTCGTCCAGCAGTTGGGCGACCCGGTCCCGGGCCGGCATGGCGAAGTGGTGGTCGCACTCCGGGCAGACGTGGTGCCGGCCCTCGACCTCCTTCTTGTAGACCGTGGCCTTGCACTGCGGGCACCGGACCCACAGCCCCTCCGGCACGCCCCTCCTCGGCCGCTCGGTCGTCATTTCGGTCGTCGCGGGTGTCGGGTATCGGGCGTCGGTCATACCGGGAGTCCGGGAAGGACGTGTCGGGAAGTCCGGCGAACTCGTCCGAGCGTCGGGGCGCCGGAGACGATACCCGATCCCCGACCGCCCCGATACCCGATTCTCACCGGTCGTCGATCTGGGCCAGGCTCCGGAACGGCCGCCCCTCGACGTAGGCCAGGAACGCCCCCCCGCCGGTCGAGACGTGGGTCATCTGGTCCGCGTACCCGAACTGCTCGACCGCCTCCGCCGTCTCCCCGCCGCCGACCACGGTCACCGCCGCCGAGGCGGCCATCGCCTCGGCGACCTCCTTCGTCCCGCGGGCGAACGCCGCCTGCTCGAACCACCCGACCGGGCCGTTCCAGATGACCGTCCCGGCCGCCCGGATCTCGGCGGCGAACGCGGCGGCCGTCTTCGGGCCGATGTCCACCCCCTCGTACCCGGCCGGGATCGCCCCCTCGCACACCCGCGTCTGCAGCAGGTCGTCGGACCTGGCCGCGACCGAGTCGACCGGCAGGACGATCTTCCCGCCGACCTCGCCGAGCAGCGGCCCGGCGGCGGCCACCTCCTCGTCGGCCACCCGGGTCGACCCGACGTCCACCCCGCGGGCCTTGAGGAAGGTGTACGTCATCTTCCCGCCGACGAGCAGCTTGTCCACCTTCGCCAGCAGCGCCCGGATGAACGCGATCTTGTCCGACACCTTGGCCCCGCCCATGATCCCGACCATCGGCCGCCTCGGGCTGGCCATCAGCCCGTCGATCACCTCCAGCTCCCGGGCGACGAGGAGGCCGACCGCCCGCGGCTTGCCGGCCGCCTTCAGCGCGGCCGGGACGGCGACCATGCTGGCGTCGCGGTCGTTGTGGCAGGTGCCGAAGGCGTCGTTGACGTACACGTCCCCGAGGTCCGCGATCGCCTGGGCGAAGACCGCGTCGTTCTTCTGCTCGCGCGGGTCGAACCGGAGGTTCTCGAGTAGGAGGACGTCGCCGGGCTTCATCGCCCGGACGGCGGCGGCGGCCGCCGGCCCGACGACCTCGTCCGCCGCCTTCTTGACCGGCTTGTCGAGGAGGTGGCCGAGCCGCTCGGCGACGCGGTCGGTGGTGAGCAGCTTGCGCTCCTCGGCGGTCGCCTTCTCCGGCCGTCCCAGGTGGGTCATGGCGACGACGGAGGCGCCGGCGTCGAGGAGCTTGCGGACGGTCGGCAGCGCCCCGCGGACGCGGCGGTCGTTCTTGACCGCCCCGGTCTTCTTGTCGAGCGGGACGTTGAAGTCGACCCGGACGAGGACCGTCTTGCCGGTCAGGTCGCCGAGGTCGTCGAGCGTCGTCTTCGGCATCGCGGGCGGCCTCCGCCGCGGGGCGGTCAGGGGGTCGTGGTGCGGGCGTAGGCGTACAGGGTGTTGCCGTGTGCCCACGCGGCCCGGACCGTGTCGGGCTTGGGCGTCTCGCTCTTCTGCCGGTCCGCCGCCGCGGCCGCCGCCGCCGCGGCAGTCGGGAACGGCTCGACCTGGCAGGTCTCCTTGCGCTTCGGGTCCGGGTTGGTGGCGGTGGCATGGTACCGGGCCCGGGCGGCCCCGGTCAGGCCGTGCATCTCGCGGGGGAAGATGCTGACGGTCGGGAACCCGCTCACGTCGCGGAGGGCCTCGGCCAGGCCGTCGGGGGGCTTGGCCGTCTCGGGGGTGAGGGCGAGGACGCGGGCCACGAGGGCCGGGTCCGGGCTCGCCGGGCCGAGGTTCCGGCTGACCGACACGACCGTCCGCGGGTCCGGCTGGAACAGCACCACCGGCTTGGACGAGAACGTGGCGAGGTACGTCGTCTTGCCGTCCACCACCTGCTTCCGCACCCCCTTCCCGTCCGCCTTGGCGGTCTTGTCCAGGCTGCGGTCCGCGCCCAGCAGGTAGGTGACGACGGTGTGGTAGTTCCCCGCCGTGGTGGACTCGCTGAGCTGGGCCCACCGCTCGACCGCGTTTCCGTCGAGGCCGAGTTGGCCGAGGACGAAGGCGTCCGGCAGGTAGACGTGGTCCTTCCCGGCCGCCCGCTGGGCCGCGCAGTCGGTGTAGGTCAGCGACACGGTCTGGGACGGGAGGTACGTCAGGAGGGCCTTGACGTCCCGCGGGGCCGGGAGGCCGAGGTCCTTGAGCTTCTTCGCGTGGTCGGCCGCCGACAGGCCGGGGGGCGGGGGGTCGGGCAGCTTCGGGCCGGGGGGCGCCGGGGTAACCGGCGTCTTCCGGTACGTGTACACGCGGTTGTCCTGGACCCATGTGCGGGCGTCCTTCCGCCGGTCCTTCTGGTTTGGGAACTTCTCCGCCAGCCGCTCCTCGAGTTGCCGGCGGGCGGCCTCGGCCCGCTTCGCCTCCTCCGGGCTGGCGTAGGCGTCGCACGTCAGGCTCTCGGACTCCGCCCCGTCCGCGGTCCGGCCGCTCCCGGAGACGTGGAACCTGGCCTTGACGGGGAGCAGGTCGTCCCCGGCCCGGGGGATCGACCCGCTGAAGGCCGGGAACCCGGACACCTCCTGGAGGAGTTCCCACAGCCCGTCGGGCACCTTCGTGTCGCCGGGGCCGCGGCGCATCAACTCCTCGGTCTTCTGGGTCGGCGGGTCCTTCACGTCGAACCCGGCGAAGCCCTGGTCGCAGGCGACCACGACCGTCGGGCTGGGCTGGAAGACCTGCACCCTGGAGGTGCGGAAGACGGTGCCGCCCGCGACCTTCACGGCCTCGAACCCGTTGGCCCGGGCGGCCGCCGGCAGGTCGAAGGCGGCCTTCAGCCCGTACACCTCGACCTTCTCCCCGCTCGCGGCCCGGGCCGAGCAGTACAGGCGGCGGCCGACCTGGTCGGGGGTGAGGCCGAGCGCCTTGGCCCCGTCCCCGACGAACGGGGAGGCGCCGGGGGCGGTGAGGTCGGCGTACTCGAGCGTGTGCTGCTCCCCCGGCCAGTACGCGAACAGGTCCTTCGGCAGCTCCCGCTTCGGCCGGGTGGCGAGCGCCTGCTCGACCTCGGCGTCCGGACCGGACGGCTTGCGTAGGAGGAAGAACAGCCCGGCCCCGACCAGCAGGGCCGCGGCCAGCCCCCCGCCGACCCACCAGTACACCCGGCCCCGGCCGGCCCTCTTCCGGGGCCGGTCGTCTTCGTCGTCTTCGTCGTCCTCGTCGTCCCGGGCGCGGCGGGACCGGCGCGGGCGGTCCTCGTCGTCCTCGTCCCGCCGGGCCGCGGCCTTCTTCCGCGGCCGGTCGTTTTCCTCGTCCTCGTTCCCCGCAGGGCGGGCCTTCTTCCGCGGGCGGTCGTCGTCCTCGGCGACCTCGGCCGCCGCCCGCCGCCGGGCCGGCGGCTTGGCGGCCGGGGCCGGCTCGTCCTCCACCACCTCCCAGCCCGGGCCGGCCGCCGGGGCGGCCTCGTCCCGCTGGTTGTCGGCCCGGATCACGAACGCGGCCCCGCACTTCGCGCAGTCGACCGAGCGGCCGTCGGCGAGCCGGGCGGCCGTCCGCAGCTTGGCCCGGCAGTGGTCGCAGGTCACGATGAACGGCACGGGGCACCCGGGCGGCGGGGGAGGGGTCGGGGGCGGGTCACGCCTTCGAGGCCATGTACTTCAGCAGGTCGACGCAGCGGTTGCTGTACCCCCACTCGTTGTCGTACCACGACACCAGCTTGAAGAAGTTGGCGTTCAGCTCGATCCCGCTGCCGGCGTCGAACACGCTACTCGCCGGGTCGTGGACGAAGTCGGTCGAGACCACGTCGTCCTCGGTGTACACCAGCACCCCCTTCAGGTACGTCTGGCTCGCCCGCTTCATCGCCTCGCAGATCTCCTTGTAGCTCGTCGCCTTCGTCGTCTTCACGGTCAGGTCCACGACCGACACGGTCGGGGTCGGGACGCGGAACGCCATCCCGGTCAGCTTCCCCTTCACCTCCGGGCAGACCAGCGCGACGGCCTTCGCCGCCCCGGTCGTGCTCGGGATGATGTTGATCGCCGCCGCCCGGCCGCCCTTCCAGTCCTTCTTCCCGCCCTGCCCGTCCACCACCTTCTGGCTGGCGGTGTAGGCGTGCACCGTCGTCATCAGCCCCTCGGAGATCCCGAACCCCTCCTTCAGGAGGACGTGGACGACCGGGGCCAGGCAGTTGGTGGTGCAGCTCGCGTTCGAGATGACGTGGTGCTTCGCCGGGTCGTACTTGTCGTGGTTCACCCCCATCACCACCGTGATGTCTTCCTCCTTCGCCGGGGCCGAGATCACCACCTTCTTCGCCCCGGCCGCCAGGTGCCCCTTCGCCTTCGCGGCGTCGGTCCACAGCCCCGTGCTCTCCAGCACGTAGTCGACCCCGAAGTCCTTCCACGGCAGTTGCTCCGGCGCGACCTTCAGGGCCAGCGCCCGGACCTCGTGCCCGTTCACGACGATGGTGTCGTCTTCGGCCGCCCCGGCGGACTTCTTCGTCCCCACCTCGGCCTTGAACCGGCCCTGGGTGGAGTCGTACTTGAGCAGGTACGCGAGGTTGTCGGCCGGCAGGAGCGGGTCGTTGACCGCGACCACCTCCAGGTCCTTGCCGAGGACGCCCTGCTCGACCATCGCCCGGAACACCTGCCGGCCGATCCGCCCGAACCCGTTGATCCCGACCTTCACGGCCATGTTCGTGTGTCTCCGTGGGCGCGCCCGGCGGGGCGCGTTCACCGGTTACGGTACGAGTCCGGGCGGCGGATTCCAACCCGCCCCTTGCCCCCCGGCCCGCGGTGTGCGACAAACTCTGTATCCCCTCACCCCTTGCGCCCGGAGGTCCGCTGTGCCCCGCCTCTCCCGCCGCTCGTTCCTCGAATCGACCGCCGCCGGCGGCGCCCTCCTCGCTCTCCCGGCGAGCACCTACCGGGCCGCCCTGCTCGCCCAGGACAAGCCGTCCGAGACGGTCCGCGTCGGCTGCATCGGGGTCGGCAACCAGGGGAAGGGGAACCTGAACCAGGTGCGGAAGCACGTGGTCGCGGTGTGCGAGGCGGACAAGGACCGGCTGGCCGCCGCGGCCGCCGACGTGGAGAAGGGCGGGGCCAAGCCGCAGGCGTTCGCCGACCACCGGAAGCTGCTCGAGATGAAGGACCTGGACGCGGTCGTGGTCACCACCCCGGACCACTGGCACGCGCTGATGACGATCGACGCCTGCAAGGCCGGGAAGGACGTGTACTGCGAGAAGCCGCTGACGCTGGTGGTGGCCGAGGGCCGGGCGATGGTGACCGCCGCCCGGGAGAACAAGCGGGTGGTGCAGACCGGGAGCCAGCAGCGGTCCGGGAAGGAGTTCCGGCAGGCGTGCGAGCTGGTCCGGAACGGGGCGCTCGGGAAGCTGACGGGGGTGAAGGTCGGGCTGCCGGGGCCGAACTGGACCCAGCGGGCGAAGGGGCCGGTCGCCGACTCCGACCCGCCGCCGGCGCTCGACTACGACCGCTGGCTCGGGCCGGCCCCGGAGCGGAAGTACAACGCGAACCGGGTCCACTACCTGTTCCGGTTCTACTGGGACTACAGCGGCGGGCAGCAGACGAACTTCGGGGCGCACGACCTGGACATCGCCCAGTGGGGCCTGGGGATGGACGACAGCGGGCCGGTGGCGGTGGAGGGGTCGGCGACGTTCAACAAGGACAAGTGGTTCGAGACGCCGGAGACGGCGAAGCAGACGTTCACCTACGCGAACGGCGTCAGCGTGCTGTGCAGCCTCGGGAGCGGGGGTTACCCGGGCGGGGTGACGTTCGAGGGCGAGAAGGGGACGATCTACGTGAAGCGGGGGTCGATCACGGTGACGCTGAACGGGGAGAAGGTGGCCGACCCGTACAAGCTGCCGACCGGGGACGTGAAGCTGTACGCCTCGCCCGGCCACTTCGCGGACTGGCTGGCGTGCATCAAGACGCGGAAGAACCCGGTGTGCGACGTCGAGGTCGGGCACCGCAGCGCGACGGTGTGCCACCTCGGGAACATCGCGATCCGGACCGGGCGGAAGATCGCCTGGGACCCGAAGGCGGAGCAGATCGTCGGGGACAAGGAGGCGAACGCGATGCTGACGAAGGCGTACCGGTCGCCGTGGAAGCTGGGGTGAGCCCACTCCGCCGCCCCGGTTAGCGACGCGTCGAAGACGCGTCGTCGACGCGTCGCTAACCGAAGCACCTCGCGCTCAGATCGCCTCCGGGCCGCGCTCGCCGGTCCGGATGCGGATGCAGTCCTCCAGCGGCAGGATGAAGATCTTCCCGTCCCCGATCCGGCCCTCCGGGCCGGTCCGGGCGGCGGCGATGATGGCGTTCACCGTCGGCTCGACGAAGTCCTCGTTCACCGCGATCTGGAGCTGCACCTTCCGCAGCATGTTCACGGTGAGTTCGTGCCCGCGGTACACCTCGGTGTGCCCCTTCTGCCGGCCGAACCCGAGCACGTCGACGATGGTCAGGCGGAACACCTCGACGGTGTTCAGCGCCTCCTTCACGGCGTCGAGCTTGTTCGGCTGGATGATGGCCAGGATCAGCTTCATGACGGTACCCGGAGAACGGAACGCGGATGACGCAGGATCAAGGCACGCGGATCGACGCGGAAGAGAGGACAGGATTGGGTTCTGATCCGTGTCATCCGCGGGGTTTCCATCCCGCGTCATCCGCGTTCCGGGTTCGGCCCGCACTCGACCACCGTCTCGCCGTGCGTCAGGTACTCGTCCCCGACCGGGTAGTTCTCGAACCCGAGCGAGTACGCCCCCTCGAACCACTCCCGGATGTGCGGCACCGCCCCGGCGTCGTAGTCGGGCCGGGCGACCAGCGCCGGGCCGAACGGGGCCAGCCGGATCTCGCCGTTCTCGACCACCAGCTGCCCCGCCTTGAACACGTACCGCGGCAGCTCGAACATCGCCTTGCGGTCCGCGCTCGGCGTGTACACCGTCACGTCCGCGTCCGCCCCGACCCCGAGGTGACCCTTGTGCGCCAGCCCGAGCATCCGGGCCGGGCCGGCGCGGGTCACGATGGCGATCTCGTTCAGCGTGTACTCGCGGTCGAGGTCCGGCAGGGTGCAGCGGTCCTTGAGCTTCGCCGGCACCCGCTTCAGCACCTCCCGGCGGTAGTCCCGGCTCATCAAGAGCGCGCAGATCTCCGGGTACGCGAGGAACGACCCGCCGTTCGGGTGGTCGGTGCTCATCCCGACCCGCCACGGGTCGGCCACCAGCAGGTACCACTCCAGCCCGATCGCCCACTGCAGGGCGTGCACCAGGCTCTTCTCCTTGTACTCGATCGGGACGATCCCGCACCCGCCCTCGCACTCGGTGTCCCCGTTGAACCACTTCCGCCCGGTCACCCGGTGCAGGAAGTAGCCGAGCGGCCCGTCCCCGGTCATCGACGTGGTGTCCCCGAACAGGACCTGGCCGACATCGACGGTGGCGGTCGGGTGGCCGTTCACCCAGTCGGCGAGGTCCGGCACCCGCGACCGGAACGTGTCCTGGTCGTCCGGCCCGCCGCCGTAGGAGTGGAACTGCACGTGGGTGAAGTGCGCCCGGTGGCCGTCGGCCGCACGCATGGTTTCCAGGGTGGTCGCCCAGTTCCCCGGCATGCCGAGGCGGTTGCAGTGGACGTGGACCGGGTGCGGCAGCCGCAGCTCGTCCGCGACCCGGGCGACCGCCCCGACGATCTGCCGGCCCGACACCCCGAACCCGGGGACGACGTCGTCGAGGTCGGCCATGCCGTTCTTGCCCTGCTTCCACGCCTCGACGCCGCCCGGGTTCACCACCTTGAGGGCGTACCCGCGGGTGGCGTGCAGCAGCCACCCGCAGAACGCCCGGACCCGGTCGAGTTCGCCGCGGCCGAGCTGGTCCATCAGGTAGTGGTTGTTGCCGACGAGGACGAAGAACCCCTTGTCGATGACCGGGGTGTCGTGGAACTCCTCGTGGGTGTGGCGGGCGCCGAGCGGGGGGATGGCGGCGTCGAAGACGGTGGTGTACCCGAGGCCGGCGTACAGGTACCCGGTGGCGAACGTGGTCGGGGTGCTGCCGAGGGTGCCGGAGCGGAGCAGGGCGGTGCGGCGGAACGGGTGGGGCCGGCGGTCCTCGGGGCGGAGCTTGCGGGCGACGTTCACCTTCGGCCCGGCGATGTGGGCGTGCATGTCGATGCCGCCCGGCATCACCACCAGCCCGGACAGGTCGTACACCCGGTCGGGGAGGGCGTCGGGGTCCGGGGCGGCAACGACCTTTCCGCCGCGGACCCAGACGTCCCGCACCTCGCCGTCGACGCCGTTCGCCGGGTCGTGGACGGTCCCGCCGGCCAGCTTGATGAGGGCCATGCGGCGATTGTAGGGGCGGACCGGGCGGGTCTTGGTCTTCACCTCGCCCCCGCTTCGGGGGAGAGGTCGCCGGCGCCTCGCCGGCGGGTGAGGGGGAGAGCGCCACGGCAGGGGGAGCGGCCCGAGTGGCCGCCGACGCCGCCCCCTCACCCGGCCGGTCGCTCCGCTCCCGGCCGCCCTCTCCCCCTGCCGGGGGCGAGGGGAAGACTGCGACCCCGGCCCGGCGTCACCGGCCGCCCGGCTTCCAGTCGCCGCCGCCGGCTGGGGCCGGGACGGACTTCGGCTGCCACTGCGGCGTGTCGTCGGCGGCCGGGGTGGCCGGCTTCGGCGGCTCGACAGGCCCGCCGGCGGGAACGGTCACCGGCGGGAGCACGGGCAGGGTCGGGAGCGGCGGGGCCGGCGCCGCGTCGGCCTCGCGGGGGAGCAGCGGGGCGAGGGTGATCGGAGCAACGACCGGGGGCGGGGTGAGGGTCGGCGTCGCCACCGCGGCCGGCTTAGCCGGGGCCGGGGTCGGCGGCAGGTACGGCGGCTCGGGCGTCGGGGTCGGGACGACCGGCAGCGGGCGGGCCGGCGGCGGGGGCGCGGCCGGCGGCGGGGTCCGCATCGCGGGGGCGGCGGCGTACGCCGGCGGCTCGGCCCCCGGCCCCGGGCGGGTCGGGTCGGCGACCGGGACCGGGAACGCCCCCGGGGTCGCCCCGGTGACCGAGTGCCAGTGGGCCGACGCCTTCGGGTACTGACCGGCCGGGGCGAACGGGTTGCCCCCGGGCGTCACCGACCCCCACCCGTACCACCGGTACGCGGGCGGGCCGGCGTACACCGGCGCCCCGTTCGCGGTGGTGCCGCGGAACGGGCTGGTGGCGTCCGGGGCCGGTGGCGGGGCGACGGCCACCCGGTCCGGCTTCTCGGACGCGAACGCCCCCTTCAGCTTGTCGATCCCCTTCGCCAGCGCCGTCGGCTGCGGCTGGGCCGGCGGGACCATCGGGTCCGGGGCGGCGCCGCCGGCCGGGCGGACGGGATGGTCGTACCGGCCGGGCCACGCCGGGGTGCCGGCCGGCCTCGCCGCGGCCCGGGTCACCGGCGTGCTGCCGGGGAACGCGGGCAGTTCCTCGGCCGCCGCCCGGGCGACCACCGGCGGGTCGGCCGGCTGCGGCGGCAGGAGCACCGCCCCGCGCCTCGGCTGGCCGGCCCCCTGGCCGAGGGCCGCGGCGGCCGTCAACCCGACCCCGAGCACCGCACCACTGAACCGCATGGCCGTCCCCCGTTGTCCGTAACGAGTGCGCTCCGCCCGCCGCGTCACCGCCGCGGCCGCGGGGTGGCCCCGACCCCGGCGGTCCCGGGCCGCGCCCCCCCGGCCTGGCCGAACGGGGACGGGAAGAAGCCGCCGGTGTTGTTGAACACCGCCCCGCGCCCGGCCGGCGGCAGCACGTACCCCTCGCCCGGCACCGTCGCGCTCGGGTCGGTCGTCGTCAGCTGCGGGAAGAACAGCGGGCGGTTCCCGCCGCCGGCCACGAACGGGGCCCCGCCGAACGCCCCGAACCCGGACGCCACCGTCCCCGGCCGCACCCCGTAGAAGTAGTTCACCCCGGGGTTCCCGCCGCGGAGCAGGTTCAGGTACGGGCTGAGCGGCTGGTTCACCGGGTTGTAGATGTTCGGCATGATCGCCGACGGGTTGATCGCCGGCGGCCCCGACCCGCCGGTCCCGGGGAACGGCTGGGTCGGGAACTGCTGGGCCGCCGCCGGGGCGGCGGTCAGGCAGGCGGCGACGGCCACGGTCAGCGCTCGCATGGGGTCCCCCTTCGGTGTGCGGCGTCACTCGTAGGTCGGGCTGTGCCCGACACCGCGTCGGCGCGTCGGGCACAGCCCGACCTACTACCCGTGCCACGGACCGGAACGCGGTCTAGTTCCCGAAGATGCCGTTGTTGTTGTTGTTGTTGTTCTGCCGGTTCCCGACCTGGTTGACGGTCGCGGCCCCGAGCAGGGTGATGCCGAACGCCCGCTCGACCGGGGCGAAGATCCGGGCCAGGGTGCGGTCCACCGTGACCAGCCGCTGGGCCTTCACGTACACCCGGTCCCCGGGCAGGATCTGGTAGTTGGTGGCGGTCACCCCGTGCTGGCTGGTCCCGCACCAGTCGACCGGCAGGATCTGCCAGTCGTGCCCGGCGTGCGGGGTGCGGCGGGCGATCCAGATGTTCCGCTTGCTCGCCACGTCCGGCAGCCCGCCGAGGTTGGCGATCGCGTCCAGCACCGTCTCGCTCCCGGTGATCGGGAACGACGCCACCTGCTCCCCGGCCGCCGGCCCGCCGCCGTCGAAGAACACGTAGTACCGCTTGCTGTTGTACGCCAGCACGTCGACGATCACGTAGATCGTGTCCGGGCGGGTGTCCAACTCCTTCAGGGTCGGGTTCTCGAGCACCTGCCGGCGGATCGCCTCGCCCGCCTGCTCCAGGGTCAGCCCGGCGACCGGGACCGACCCCCACACCCCGATGTTCACCGACCCGTCCTGGCGGACCAGGAACTGCCCGGACACCGGCTGGACCGGCAGCCCGACCACCCGCGGCCGCATGAGATCCTTGCCCGTCTTCTCGTCCTTCAGGAATTTGCCCGGATTTTGCGGGTCCGGTTCCGGCACCTGGATCCGCTGGACGACCTCGATCCCGAGCAGGTCCGGGGCCTCGATCACGTACGGCGGGAGGGTGATCTTGTCCAGCTCCCGCGGCACCGCCCCGGGCGGCGGCACGGCCACCGTGCCGGCACAGTCCCGCGGCCCGACCCGGGCGTGGTGGCACCCGGCCCCGCCGAGCAACGCGAACAGGCACGCCCCGACCGCCGCCCCGCGCACCATGTCGCACCCTCCGCCGGCTGGACCTCGCCGGTGGAGTTATCGTCGCCCCCGGAACCCGGCCGTGAGCGATTCCGGCGGAGGCGGCGGGATTGGGTCAAGGCGGGGCGACTGGGATGTGTGCCCTGGTTCGCTCGCGTCGAAGACGCGTCTTCGACGCGTCGCTAACCGGGGGTGACCGCCGTCCCGTCCGCGAGGGCGCCGAGGTTCCCGTCCACCACCCGCTCGGCCCCGGTGAACGGCGCCCACGGGCCGGACGTCAGGGTCGCCTTCCGCCGGCCGAACACCTGGATGTTCCCGCCGTCGGTCCGGCCGAGCTGCACCCGGTACTTGACCGCCTTCCCGTCCTCCACCAGGAACGCGTAGTGCGTCTCGTCGGCGGCCAGGACGCAGGCGTTCGGCAGGACCAGGGCGTCGGCGGCGGACGCCCTGATCTGCACGACCGCGTAGGTGCCGGGGGCGAGCGCCCGGTCGGCGTTCACCACGTCCACCTCGACCCGCAGGGTGCGCGACTCGGGGCTCAGGGCGCGGGCGGTCCGGGTCACCGTCCCGGGGTACTCCCGGCCGGCGAGGGCGGGGACGCGAACGACCGCGGGGGCGCCCGGCCCGGCCTTGTCGGCGTTCACCTCGGGGATGTCGGCGAACACCCGGAGGACGTCCACCCGGGCGACGGTGAACAGCGGCCCGCTGGTGGGCTGGACAAAGGTCCGGGTGTTCACGTTCCGGGCGGTGACGACCCCGGGGAACGGGGCCGCGATGGTGGCGTACGACCGCAGCGACTCGACCCGGGCGGCGTCCGCCTGGGCCACCTTCACCCGCGCCGCGGCCGCCTCCACGTCGGCCTCGACGCGGGCCTTCCGGGCGACCCGCTCCAGCACCAGCGCCTTGGCGGTCGCCACCTTCGCCTCGGCCTCGGCCTTCGCCGCCTTCGCCGCCTCCCAGTTCTTGTTCACCACCGTCCGGGTCTGGGCGTCGGCGACCCCGCCGGTGATCTGGGCGTTCACCTGGTCCAGCTCCGCCTTCCACCGCCCGATGTCCGCGTCCGCCCGGACCGACCCGGCCTCCGCGTCCTTCACCCCGGCCTCCGCCGCCGCCACCTGGGCGTCCGCCACCCCGCGCTCGAGTTCCGCCTGCTTCTGCTCGGCGGTCGCCCGGGCGACCGCCGCCGCTTTCTCGGCCGCCTCCGCGTCGAGTTCCGGGATGTCGAGTGTGGCGAGGAGTTGCCCGGCCGCGACCTCGGTGCCGATGTCCACGAGTGCGGGCAGGCCGCCCGGGAGTTTCGCGCCGGCCGGGTCCGGGGCGAGGGCCTTGACGTAGGCGGGGAACTTGGCGACGAGCGGGGTGACCTCGAACGGCTCGACCGTGCCGGGCTGCTCGATCACCCACTGCAGCGGTTGTTGTTTCGGCGAGGCGACCTTGACCTTCACCGGGCCGGGGTCGGCGGGGTTCGCGCCGCCGGCGGGGGCCGGGGCGGACCGGTTGCACCCGACGGCGGCGGCGAGGACGAGCCAGCAGAGGCGGCGCACGGCGGGGACCTCGGGGGCGGGGGGCGGTGTGATTTTAACCGCCCCCGGGCCGCCGGCGAACCGGAATCGGGCCGGCCGGGCGGCGTCTTCACCCGGTCGGGCTGTACGTTGACCCCTGCCCGACCTACCGGACCCTGAGCCCCGCCCATGCCCGCCGACGTCGCCGGCACCGCCGGCCGGATCATCGCGAACATCGAGAAGGTGATCGTCGGCAAGCGGCCGCAACTGACGCTCGCCGTCGCGGCGTACTTCTCCGAGGGGCACATCCTGCTGGAGGACGTGCCGGGGGTGGCGAAGACGATGCTGGCCCGGGCGCTGGCCCGGAGCGTGGGGTGCACGTTCAAGCGGCTCCAGTGCACCCCCGACCTGCTGCCGACGGACGTGACCGGGGTGTCGGTGTTCAACCAGAAGACGGGCGAGTTCGAGTTCCGGCCCGGCCCGGTGTTCGCCCAGACGCTGCTCGCCGACGAGATCAACCGGGCGACCCCGCGGACGCAGGCGGCGCTGCTGGAGGCGATGGCCGAGCGGCGGGTCAGCGCCGACGGGCAGACCTACGTGCTGAAGCCGCCGTTCCTGGTGGTGGCGACGCAGAACCCGGTCGACCAGGAGGGGACGTTCCCGCTCCCGGAGGCACAGCTCGACCGCTTCCTCGTCCGCCTGAGCCTCGGGTACCCGACGCTGGAGGAAGAAGGCAAGATGCTGACCCGGCTGCAGAAGGGGCACCCGATCGACGACCTGAAGCCGGTGGTGAGTGCCGACGACGTGCTGGCGTGCCAGGAGGCGGTCCGCGGGGTTCACGTCGACGAGAAGGTGGCCCGGTACATCCTCGAAATCGTCCACGCCAGCCGGGCGCACGAGGATGTCGCCTTGGGCGGCAGCCCGCGGGCGTCGCTGGCCCTGTTCCGGACGGCGCAGGCGCTGGCGGCGGTCGCCGGGCGGGACTTCGCCCTGCCGGACGACGTGAAGCGGATGGCCCCGCCGGTGCTGGCCCACCGGCTGATCCTGAAGCCGGAGAGCCGGCTGCGGAAGCGGACCGCGGCGGCGGTGGTGAAGGACCTGGTCGGGGACGCCCGGGTGCCGGTCACCGACCGGCAGCGGGAGGCGAGCGAGGACCCGTTCGAGCGGTGAGACCGCGGTTGCCGTGCGAGGGCTGCCACGGTAACTTCCGGGGCACGGAGGAACGGGGATGGCGGACGCCGGCCGGAAGACCCGCACCCGCGAACACGTCATCGCGGACCTGTCCGTCAACGTCGTCGAGCGGAACGTGCTGTTGGCGGGGTTCACGCTGTCGCGGGTCGTACCGGACTACGGGTTCGACACGTCGATGACGACGTTCAGTCCGGCGGGAGAGGTGGAGAACGAGACGGTCTGGTTCCAGATGAAGGCGACCGACCACCCGTCCCCGACCGCCGACGGGCAGTTCGTGAGGGTCCGGGTCGAGGCGGCCGACCTGCGGTACTGGCTCCTGGAACTGATGCCGGTCATCCTCGTTTTGTACGACGCAGCCGGGGACCGGGCGTTCTGGGTGGACGTCCAGCGGTACGCGGAGCAGACGGACCTGGACGCGGACGAGGTCGGGGGGACGGTGACGATCCGCATCCCCGCCGGGAGCGTCCTGACGCCCGACGCGGTCCGTCAGATCCGCGACCGCAAGGAGCAGGTCCGGGCCGAGTCGGCGCGGCGGAGGGGTTCGGGCGGAAACTCATAGGAGGAAGTATGGACGCGCCGCGGGTGCCGACGCTGAGCCGGGTCTTCGACTACCTCCGCGACCTCGGGTTCGCGGCCGAGGCCGGTCAGCCCGGGGTGGCGGTGTTCGCCCATCCCGCGTCGGGGGCGGAGTTGTTGTTCCGGGAGCGCGACCTATCCACCCCGGCGCGGCCGAACGAGCTCGCCAACCTCCACGCCCAACTCACCCACCGCGGGCTGGTCACGCCGGAGGAGTTCGAGCGGTTCCTCGCGGGGTCGGTACAGCCGAGCACCACCCCGTCATGATCTGGTTCCTCGCCGTCGCCCTGCTGCTCGGCCTCGCCCTCGCCCTGCAGGCGGGGTTGGTCGCGTTCGCCGGGTACGTCCTCCTCGGCGTGCTCGTCGTCTCCCGCTACCTCGCCCGCAGGTGGGTCCACGACCTCCGGGCCGAGCGCCACTGCGACGCCGAACCGCGCGAGGTCGGCGAATCGACCGAGGTCCGGGTCGAGCTGTCGAACGCCGGCGGGCTGCCGATCCTCTGGGTGCTCGTCGAAGACCTCGTCCCGGACCTGTCCCTGCGGCAGAAGCCGGCCCGCTTGTCCGTCAAGGGGAAGCGGCTCCAGGTCGTCAGCCTCGGCGGCCGCGGCACCCGCACCGTCCGGTACTCCGTCACCTTCCTGATGCGCGGGTACTACCCCCTCGGCCCCACCCTGCTCGAAACCGGCGACGTGTTCGGCCTCCACCGCCGGCACCGGGTCGTAGGCAAGCCGGTGTACGTGATGGTCTACCCGAAGGTGGTGCCGCTCCCGAAGTACGACTTCGCGTCCGAGCGGCCGCTCGGCGAGGTGCGGCTCCAGAACCGCCTGTTCGAGGACCCGACCCGCACCGCCGGGGTCCGGGAGTACCAGTTCGGCGACCCGCTCCAGCGGGTCCACTGGAAGGTGACCGCCCGGACCGGCGTCCTCCACTGCCGGGTGTACGAGCCGACCAGCCTCGCCGGCGCCACCCTGCTGCTCGACTTCCACCGCGACGGGTACCACGCCCGCGGCGAGCCGCACCGGTCGGACTTGGCCGTCACCGCCGCCGCCAGCATCGCCTACGCCGTGTCCGTCTTGAACCAGCAACTCGGCCTCGCCAGCAACGGCCGGGACGCCGCCGACCGCATCCGGGCCGAGTCGCTGGAGGAGCGGGACCAGCCGGCGGAAGGGTACGAGACGCGCGACGCGGCCCGCGACCGGTTCGACCTCCGCGAGGAGAACGACCGCCTCCGGCCGGTGGTCGTGGACACCCGCCGCGGGTTCGACCAGTTCCAGAAGGTGCGCGAGGCGCTGGCCCGGCTCGAACTCACCGACGGCGTCGAGTTCGCCCGGCTCGCGCTGGAGATGGCCCCCCGGATGCCGCGCGACGCGACCGTCATCGCCGTCCTGCCGCGGGTGCCGGTCGACACCGCCGTCGCGCTCGGGACGCTGCGGCGGCAGGGGTTCGCGGTGACCGCCATCCTGATCGGGCTGGACGAGGGGCAGAAGCTGGAGGCGCACGGCCGGCTGCTGGCGGAGGCGGTCCGCGACATCCGGTACGTGAACACCGAGGACGAGCTGGCCAACCTCGGCGGGGCCGCGGCCGCCGGGATGGCGATGTACGCGGTGGACGTGCCGCTGGCGTGACCCTCTCTTGTGGCACCGGCATTCCTGCTGGTGCCAGCCGCACCGGCAGGAATGCCGGTGCCACGGGTGCCGGGTCGCTAATCTAGCCGGCATGGCACACCCGCGCCTGCTCGCGTTCGCCCAACTGCTGCGCCTGCCGAACGTGTTCACCGCGTTCGCCGACGTCGCCCTCGCCACCGCCGCCGGGGCCGCCGTCCTGCCCGACATCCCCGCCGGGTTCTGGGCGTCCGCCGCCCTGCTCGCGCTCGCGTCCGGGTCGCTGTACCTCGCCGGGATGGTGTTCAACGACGTGTTCGACCGGGCCGAGGACGCCGCCGCCCGGGCGTTCCGGCCGATCCCGTCGGGCCGCGTCGCGGTGCGGACCGCGGTGCTCCTCGGCACCGGACTGTTCGGCCTCGGGCTCGCCTTCGCCGCCCTCGCCGGGCTGCCGGGGAACGCCGAGTGGAACCCGTCGCCGCTCACCTACGCGGCCGGGATCGTCGTCGCCGTGCTCGCCTACGACGGGTCGCTGAAGCACACCCCGGTCGGCCCGCTCGCGATGGCGAGCTGCCGGTTCCTCAACGTCCTCCTCGGGCTGTCCGCCGTCCCCGACTCGGTCCTCGACACCCCCACCCGCGTCCACCTCGCCGGGGTCGTCGGCCTGTACATCGTCGGGGTGACCTGGTTCGCCCGCACCGAGGAGGGGCGGAGCCGGCCGCGGCACCTGCTCGCGGCGGCCGGTGTCATCGCGGTGTCACTCGCCCTCGGGCTGGTGCTCAAGGCCCGCCTCCCGGCCGACACCGGGACCGTCCTGTTCCCGTACCTGCTGGTGCTGTTCGGGTTCTTCGTCGGCCGGCCGGTCGCCCGGGCGGTGGCGTCCCCCGGGCCGCGCGAGGTGCAGAGGGCGGTCAAGCGGTGCGTCCTCGGCCTCGTCGCCCTCGACGCCGTCCTGGCGACCGCGTTCGTCGGCCTCGCGGGGCTGGCCGTCCTGCTGCTGCTGCCGCCGGCGCTCGTCATCGGGAAGTGGGTGTACTCGACCTGAGTGTCTGGAAGCGGACGGGGCGGGTCTCTGTCTTCACCTCCGGGGGGGTTGAACACCCGGCCGCCGGCGGGTGATGAGAGTCGTCCGGGGGTTGTCATTTTTTCGTTGCGTGCGCCGCGGCCGGTGGGTACCGTCATCCCACAGTTCGTGGCGACGTCGAACTCCTGAACGGTCGGGACGGGAACTCGCACCGGACCTCCGGTCCGGAACCGCTCCGCCCGCTGCCCACCCCGTCTCGGGGCGAACGCCAATGTCTCGCACGGTCGGACTCGTGCTGGTCGGGGCCGTCGCGCTCGGGCTGGGCCTGTTCCTCCTGCTCCGGGGGAAGGACGCCGGCCCGGCCGCCGCGGACCTGACCGCGAAGGCGCTCGACCCGGCCGCCGCCCCGGCCGACCGGGAGCGGGCCGCACTGGACCTCGCCAAGAAGGGGCCCGAGGGCAAGGAGGCCCTGAAGCGCCTGCTCCGCACCGCCCCCGACCCGGCCGTGAAGGCGTCCGCCGTGTCCGGGTTGGTGGAGGCCGGGGCGTGGGACTGCGTGCCGCTCTTGCTCGACGCCCTGGACGACCCGTCCGAGGCGGTCCGCGCCCGGGCCGGGGCGGCGGTGGCGCGGTTCGTCGGCAAGGACTACGGGTTCAAGGCGTCCGCCCCGCCGGACGAGCGGCGGGCGGTCGCCCGGGCCGCCCGGGCCGAGTACGAGAAGATGGCCAAGTCCCCGCCGCCCCGGTACCAGACCCCCTAGCGAGGCCAGCCATGCGACCGCGCCGGTCCGGGTACACACTGATCGAGATCCTGGTCGTCGTCGCCGTGATCGCCGTCCTCGTCAGCCTCCTGGCCCCGGGGATCCAGAAGGTCCGGGCCGCCGCCGCCCGGGCGAAGTGCGCGAACAACCTGAAGCAGGTCGGGTTCGCGGTCGAGAACTTCCGGTCCCAGCGGAACGGGAAGATCACCACCGCCGTCTGGGTCACCCAGCTCGCCCCGTTCTGGGAGAACAACCGGGCCGTCCTCCGGTGCCCGATGTCGACGCAGGCCGCGGCGTCGCCGGTGCTGGACGTGCTCCTCCGGGTCAACACCGGCTCCGGCCGCAGCTACACCTCCCCCTTCGACGCGTCGAACCCGCGGTGGCGGCTGGACCCGCCGCCGCCGTACCCGCAGGCCCCGGCCGGGCGGACCGGCACCGTCTGGGCGTTCGAGGACTCGACCGACGGCGACCACAACGACCTGGTGGTGTTCGTCGAGTCCGGGCCGGCCGGGTACACCCTCACCGCCCTGGCCCGGAGCGCCGGGTACACGTTCGACCTGCTGGACGCTAACGGCACCGTCCTGATCTCCCCGTTCCACCCGGGGACCGGGGCCAGTTACACCGCCGGGGCCAGCGACTACGCCCTGAACCGGCAGACCCACCTGCTCGGCCGCGGGGCCGGGGACTCGAACAAGATCCTGGCCCTCGACTACCACAAGACGCTGGCCGACGTGGTCGGCCCCGCCGCCCCGGACCTGGCCGGGTGGCCGGCCGCGGTCGCCCCGCGGCACGCCGGGCACGCGAACGTCCTGTTCTACGACCTGCGGGTCGAGACCCGGCTGCCGGACGCGATCGACCCGCGGGTGACCGCCAACCACGACCAGCTCTGGCGGCCGGCCGACTACCCGTGACCGGTTCGGACTTGTGGCACAGGTCGGGGACCTGTGCCACAAGACGATGCCGGCCCCTTGCGTCGCCCCGACCGGCCGCGTACCGTGGTCCGAAACCCGTGTGGGTTCGGCCCGCGGCCCGCGGCCGCTCCCGTCCCCCAGTACCCCGCGACACCATGACCCCCGACCGCCGTTCGTTCCTCGCCGCCGGAGGCGCCGCCGTGGCCGGCCTGCTCACCCCCGACGTGTCCGCCCAGGACCAGCCGGCCGACCCGGGCGCCGCCGCCAAGGAGTTCGTCGCCGACCACGAGGCCAGGATCCGGCCGCTCGACGTCGCGGCCGGCCTCGCCTGGTGGAGCGCGAACATCTCCGGCGAGGACGCCGACTTCAAGAAGAAGGAGGACGCCCAGAACAAGATCGACGCCGCCCTGTCCGACCCGAAGCCGTTCGCGGCGCTGAAGGGGATCAAGGCGGCGGCCGACGTCGGCAAGGTGACGGACGCGCTGCTCGCCCGGCAGGTGAACCTGCTGTACCTCCAGTACCTGGAGAAGCAGGTGCCGCCGGAGCTCTTGAAGCGGATCACCGCCAAGGCGAACGCGGTCGAGCAGGCGTTCAACGTGTTCCGGGCCAAGGTGGACGGGCAGGAGTACGCGGACAGCAAGGTCCGGAGCACCCTGAAGGGGTCGGCCGACTCGGCGGTGCGGCAGAAGGTGTGGGAGGCGAGCAAGGGGGTCGGGGCGGTGGTCGAGGCCGACCTGAAGGAGCTAGTGAAGCTGCGGAACGAGGCCGCCACCAAGCTCGGGTTCAACAACTTCCACCACATGACTCTGGCCCTGAACGAGCAGGACGGGGGCGACCTGGTCAAGCTGTTCGACGAGCTGGACGGGCTGACCAAGAAGCCGTTCGCCGACGCCAAGGCGGACGTCGACGCCCGGCTCGCCAAGAGGTACGGCGTGAAGCCGGACGAACTGGACGCCTGGCACTACCACGACCCGTTCTTCCAGGAGTCGCCGGCCGTCTACGACGCCAACCTGGACGCCCCGTTCGCCAAGGCCGACATCCCGAAGCTGTGCGCCACGTTCTACGCCGGGATCGGGTTGCCGGTCGACAAAGTGCTGGCGCCGGGGCGGAGCGACCTGTACGAGAAGAAGGGGAAGAGCCCGCACGCGTTCTGCACCGACATCGACCGCGAGGGCGACGTCCGGGTGCTGGCGAACATCGTCCCGAACGAGTACTGGATGGGGACGATGCTGCACGAGCTGGGGCACGCCGTGTACAGCAGCCTGAACATCCCGAAGGAGCTGCCGTACCTGCTCCGGGCCGAGGCCCACATCCTCACCACCGAGGGGGTGGCGATGCAGTTCGAGCGGTTCTCGAAGTCCCGGGCGTGGCTGGAGAAGATGGGGGTGGAGGTGAAGGACGGGAAGGCGTTCGACGAGGCGGCGGCGAAGGTGCAGCGGAACCAGTTGCTGATCTTCAGCCGGTGGTGCCAGGTGATGCTGCGGTTCGAGAAGGGGATGTACGAGGACCCGGCCCAGGACCTGAACGGGCTGTGGTGGGACCTGGTGACGAAGTACCAGGGGGTGCGGCGGCCGAAGGACCGGAACGCCCCGGACTACGCGAGCAAGATCCACGTCTGCAGCGCCCCGGTGTACTACCACAACTACATGATGGGCCAACTGTTCGCCTCGCAAGTCCACCACACGGTCGCCCGGGAGGTGTCGAAGGCCGACCCGAAGCGCGCCATCTACGTCGGGGACAAGAAGGTCGGGGAGTTCATGAGGGAGAAGGTGTTCAAGCCGGGCCGGACGCTGGCGTGGAACGCGCTGACCAAGCACGCCACCGGCGAGGAGCTGAACGCGAAGGCGTTCGCCCAGGACTTCCAGGGCTGACGGCGCGGCGGACCCGGAGCGCCAGCGACGGGGTGGGCCCACCCCGTCGCTGGCGCTCCGGGTCCGCCGCACGGTTCCCCACTTTCCGGAGCACACATATGGACCGCCGGGAACTGTTCGGGGCCGTCGGGGCGCTGGGGGCGGCGTCGGCCGCCGGGGCCGCCCCGCACGCCGAGAAGGCCGGGGGTCCGCTCGCCGGGCCGCACCTGCACTTCTGCGGCATCCACATGGCGAAGGCGAACCCGAAGCTCCAGTTCGTCACCCAGCACTACTGCGCCGCCCACACCGGCGGCGCGGACGGGGACGTGTTCCAGTGCGTCCTGTTCGACGGCACCAAGCCGAACGCCAGGCTGGTCGGGGTCGAGTACCTGATCTCGGACGCCGCGTACCGCAAGCTGCCGGCCGACGAGAAGAAGTTCTGGCACGCCCACACCTACGAGGTGCTCAGCGGCGGGCTGATCGCCCCGGGCATGGACCCGAAGGAGGAGGCGGCGTTCATGAAGGTGGTGCTCACCACCTGGGGCAAGGCGTGGCACACCTGGCCGGACCCGTCCACGGCCGTGCCGGTCGGCGAGCCGATGCTGATCTGGTCGCTGATGGCCGACGGGCAGGCCGACCCGAAGGTGGTCGCCGCCCGCGACAAGGAGTTCGGGGTCGAGACGAGTAAGGTCCGGGAGGCCCGCCTGAAGGAGTTCGGGCTGGAGGTGCCGGACGTGGCGCTTCCCAAGAACATCGACGCGATCGGCCGGCAGTGGACCGACGACGGCGCGGACAAGCCGACCCCGAAGAAGAAGTGACGTGCCGGCGAGCGGGGGGCGTCAGCCCCCTGATCCGCGTGGCGGATCAGGGGGCTGACGCCCCCCGCTCGCCAGGAGACTCGCTCATGGAACGCCGGCTGGCCGACGACGAGATCCTGAAGACCGCCGACAAGCTCCGCGGCCGGGTCGCCGAGCGGTTCCCGGACTCCGGCCTGTCGCGGGTGGCGGCCGAACTGGTCGAGGTGACCCGCGAGTCGGTCGCCCGGGCCAAGGCGATCCGCGAGCCGGACGTGTGGGTCCGGGCCGGGCTGGTGCTGGTCGGCCTGCTCGCCGCCGGCGGGATCGTCTGGCACTTCGCCACCAGCCCCGACCTGCGGACCGGGTTCCGGGAGGTGTTCGAGTTCCTGGACGCGACCAAGGGCGTCGGGGTGTACCTGGTCGCGGCCGCCGTCTTCCTGGTCACGCTGGAGATCCGGCTGAAGCGGCGGAAGGCGCTGCGGGCGGTGCACGAGCTGCGGGCGATGGCCCACCTGATCGACATGCACCAGCTCAGCAAGGATCCGGAGCGGGTCGGGTCGAAGGACGCCCCGGTGACCGAGTCCGGCCGGCCGATGACGCCCGAGGAGGTCGGCCGGTACCTGCACTACTGCACCGAGCTGTTGGCGATCGTGAGCAAGGTGGGCCAGTTGTACGTGCAGGACCTCCCGGACGCCCAGGCGCTGGCGGCGGTCGACCACTGCGAGGGCCTGGCGACCGGGCTGACCGGGAAGATCTGGCAGAAGATCATGATCCTCGACCGCCTCCGCGGCGGGGCGGGCTGACGCCGGAAGGGTGGCCGCACCCGAGTTCGGGTTGGGGGGTTGACGACGGGAACGCGGGCGTGCTAAAGTGTTGTTGAGACGCGATCTCAACAGCGCAGGGTGTCATGAACGAGCCGGCCGTGTCGGCGGAGTGTGCCGGGGAGTGCCGCGGGTGCGCCGCGGTCGGGAGTTGCCCCGACCGGGTCGTCTGCCGGTGCCTGCGGGTCACCGAGCAGGAAGTCATCTCCGCGATCACGACCCTGGGGCTGCGCACCCTGAAGGAGGTCCGGCGGGCGACCGAGGCCGGGACCGGGTGCAACTGCTGCCACCGCGAGCTGTCCGCGTACCTCGCCGTCTACTCCCCGTCCCCGTCGTCGTCCCCGAACATCTGCTCGGCCAGGTAGCGCTCCAGCCCGACCTTCTCGATCAGCCCGAGCTGGGTCTCCAGCCAGTCGACGTGCTCCTCCGACTCCTCCAGGATCTCCAGCGCCAGCTTGTGGCTGCCGTTGTCCTTCTCCTGGATCGCCAGGTTCACCAGCTCGTTGTACGCCCGCACCCCGCCGAGCTCGAGCTTCAGGTCGTACTCGAACTGCTCCTTGACGTCCGCCCCGGCCCGGATCACGTCGTACCGGGCGATCTCCGGGACCCCGTCCAGGAACAGGATCCGCTCGATGAGCCGGTCGGCGTGCTTCATCTCCCCGATCGACTCGTCGTAGTGCTTCTTGGCCAGCCGCAGGAGCCCCCAGTTCTTGCACATCTTCGCCTGGACGAAGTACTGGTTGATGGCGGTCAGCTCGATGGTCAGGGCGCGGTTCAGGGCGTCGACGACGGCGGGGTTCCCTTGCACGGCCGGCCTCTCGGGGTGGGTGGGGCGTGCGGGTCGTTGTACGGAGTCGGGGGAACCCCACATAGCGGCCGGCTTACCGGCCGTCTTCGCGGAGCAAGACGGCCGGTAAGCCGGCCGCTATGTGGGGTCAGTCGTGCGACGTGTCCCCGCACTCCCGGGCGAGGCACGGCGGGCAGATCCCGTGCGTCACCCGCAGGTCGGTCAGCTCGGTCACGTACTCCTCGACCGACTGCCAGTAGTCCCCGTCGTTGCGGATCCGCTTGCACCACGCGCAGACCGGCAGCAGGCCGTGCAGCCGGCGGACCCGGGCGAGCGACTCCTCCAGCTCCGCCACCCGGTCGGCCAGCCCCTGCTGGAGGCCCACCACCCGCTCCCCGACCCGGATCCGGGACTCCAGCTCGGCCCGGTCGAACGGCTTGGTGACGTAGTCGTCGGCCCCGCTGTCCAGCCCGGCGACGACGTCCGCCCGCTCCCCCTTGGAGGTGAGCAGGATGGCGTAGGTCGGGACCGGGCGGTTCAGGGACCGGACGAGCCGGCACACGTCCGGCCCCTCCAGCCCGGGCATCATCCAGTCGAGGACGGCGAGCCGCGGGGCGTCGTCCCGGCGGAGGATTTCCCAGGCGGACTCCCCGTCGGCGGCGGACACCACCTCGTGCCCCCACCCGGCCAGGGTGCGCTCCAGCACCTTCCGGGAGACGGTGTCGTCGTCGGCGACCAGGATGCGCATCGGCGGGTCCGGTGTGGACGGGTGTCGGGTCAGGCGGTGGCCGGGGCGAACCCGGCGAGGGCGGCCGTCAACTGCTCGATCTCGACCTCCAGCGCGCGGAGGGCGTCCGGGGCGGGGGCCAGGTCGCCGGCCTCCCCGATCAGCTCCAGCCGGCGGGCCGCCTCGACCGCCCGCGCCGCCCCGACGTACCCGGCCGACCCCTTCAGCCCGTGGGCCGACCGCCGCACCCCGACCGCGTCCCCGGCGGCCAGGGCGTCGCGGATCTCCGCGATCATGCGCGGCCCCTCCTCCCGGAACAGGCCGGCGAGTTCGGCCAGCAGCGGCTCGTCCCCGCCCAGCCGGGCGAGGGCGGCGGCCCGGTCGAACACCGGCGGGCCGGCCGGCGGCGGGGTCTCGGCCGGGCCGGGCGGGGGGGTGGCGGCCATCGCTTCGCTCCCGATCCGGTTCAGGATGCCGACCAGCTCGTCCCGGCGGACCGGCTTCGACAGGTAGTCGTCCATCCCGGCCGCCAGGCACCGCTCCCGGTCGCCCTTCATGGCGTGGGCGGTCATCGCCACGATCGGGGTCCGCCGGCCGGCCCCGGCCTCCCGGGCGCGGATCGTGGCGGTCGCCTCGAACCCGTCCATCACCGGCATCTGGACGTCCATCAGGATCACGTCGAACGGCTCCCCGGCGGACAGCCGGACCGCCTCCCCGCCGTGGTTCGCCACCGTCACCCGGTGCCCGCACCCCTGGAGGATGCGGACCGCCACCCGCTGGTTGACCGCGTTGTCCTCGGCCAGCAGGACGTGGAGCGGGCGGCCGTCCTGGGGCGGCGGGGCGGGCGGGGCCGGCTGGGCCGCCCGGGCGGCCTCGGCCCGGGTCCCGACCACGGCCGCCAGCGCGCGGCGCAGGTCGTCCGGCTTCACCGGCTTCACCAGGTACCCGGCCATCCCCAGCGCCCGGCACCGGGCGGCGTCCTCCCCCCGGTCGGCCGACGACAGCATCATCACCACCGGGGCGGCCAGGGCCGGCTCCCTCCCGATCTGCTCGGCGACCGCGAACCCGTCCATCTCCGGCATCATCGCGTCGAGCAGGACCAGCGGGTACGGCTCCCCGGCCGCGGCCGCCCGGCGCAACTCGGCCAGGGCGGCCGGGCCGGACTCGGTCGCCGTCGCCCGCACCGCCCACAGCTGCAGGGTCTCGGTCAGCACCCGCCGGTTGGTCGGGTTGTCGTCCACCACCAGGACGCTCAGCCCGCGGAGGTCGGCGGGGGGGAAGAACCCGGACTTGGCGGCCGACGGGGAGGCGCGGGTGAACCGGACGTCGAACGCGAACGTGCTCCCCTTGCCCGGCTCGCTCTCCACCCCGATCGTCCCGCCCATGAGGCCCACCAGCCGGGCGCAGATGGTCAGCCCGAGGCCGGTCCCGCCGTACTTCCGGGTGGTGCTCCCGTCGGCCTGGGTGAAGGCGTCGAAGACGGCGGCCTGGGCGGCCCTCGGGATGCCGATCCCGGTGTCGGCGACGGCGAACCGGACCCGCACCCCGTCCCCCGGCTCCGGGACCCGCTCGGCCCGGACGCTGACCTCCCCCGTGGCGGTGAACTTGACCGCGTTCCCGATCAGGTTGGTGAGCACCTGGCGGAGCCGGCCGGCGTCCCCGACGAGGGCGTCCGGGACGTCCGGGCGGACGTCGCAGGTCAGCTCCAGCCCCTTGGCGTGGGCCTTCAGGGCCATCGCCTTGAGGGTGTCCCCGACCGCGTCCCGGAGGCGGAACGGGGTCGGGTCCAGGTCCATCTTCCCGGCCTCGATCTTGGAGAAGTCGAGGATGTCGTTGATGACGGTGAGGAGGGCCTCGGCGGACGACTTGACCAGGGAGAGGGACTCCCGCTGCTCGGCCGACAGGTCGGTCTCCAGGACCAGGTCGGTGAGCCCCATGATGCCGTTCATCGGGGTGCGGATCTCGTGGCTCATGTTGGCCAGGAACTCGCCCTTGGCCCGGCTCGCCGCCTCGGCCTCCTCCCGGGCCCGCTTCAGGGCGGTGATGTCGGTCCGCAGCGACACGAACCCGCCCTCCCCGGTCCGCCGGGTGCTGACCCGGAGCCACCGGTCCCCGGCCCGGATCTCCTTCGCCGGGCCGGGGTCCCGGTGCCCGGCGACCCGGGCGGCGACCGCCTCGTCCTCGGACCGCCCGCCGGTGGTGTACAGCCCGGCCCGGTACCCGTGGCGGACGATCTCCTCGTACGAGGTGCCCGGGACCAGGAGCGGGGCCAGGTCCGGGTACATGTGCCGGTACGGCCCGTTGCAGGTGACCAGCCGGTCGGCCGCGTCGTACATGACGAACCCGGCGTCCAGGCACTCGATCGCGTCCTCCAGCTGGGCCCGGGTCCGCCGGGCCTCGTCCTCGGCCCGCTTCACGTAGCTGATGTCCCGCCCCTCGGGGACCAGGAGGACCACCGCCCCGGACTCGTCCCGGACCGGGGTGACCGAGAAGTCGATGGTGGCCAGCTCCCCGGTGGCCAGCGGGTGGGTCGCCTCGAACCGGTCGAACCGGCCGCCCGCCGCCGCCCGGACGGCCTCCCGGAGCCGGGCCTGGAGGGCCGGGTTGTGGCTCCACCAGACGCACTCCCAGAACGGCCTGCCGATCACCTGGTCGGGGGCCGCCCCGGGGGCGGCCAGGGCGGTCCGGTTGGCCTCCAGCAGGGTGCCGTCCGGGGACAGCAGGCCGATGTACTGGAAGGTGGAGTCGAAGATGGCCCGGAACCGCTGGTCCCGCTCCCGCGCCTCCTCCTCCGCCCGCCGCCGGTCGGTCACGTCGGTCATCGACCCGATGTACCCGGCGAACGTCCCGTCCGGGAGGAACCGCGGCACCCCCCGGTCGGCCATCCACCGGTACTCCCCGTCGGCCCGGCGGATCCGGTACTCGGCCTCGACCGGGGCCCGGGCGGCGAACCCCCGGCGGTACGCCTCCTCGACCCGCGGCCAGTCGTCCGGGTGGACGGTCTCGACCCACCCGAACCCGAGCAGCTCCGCCAGCGGCCGGCCCCACAGCTCCAGCCCGGTCCGGTTGACGAACGTGCACCCGCCCTGGTCCGGGTGGCCCAGCCAGATCACCACCGGGGCCCCGTCGGCCATCAGCCGGAACCGGTTCTCGCTCTCCCGCAGGGCCTCCTCCGCCCGCTTCCGGTCGGTGATGTCCTGGCCGGAGGCGTAGAACGTCCGCCCCTCCCGGTACGGGGTCGCGCTCCACACCATCGACCGGTACGACCCGTCCTCGTGCAGGACCCGGTTCTCGAACGCCCGGGTGGTGCCCCCGGCCGCCAGCCGCCGCACCTCGGCCTCCGTGGCCGCCGCGTCGTCCGGGTGGACGAGCTCCATGAACGGCCGGGCCAGCAGCTCGGCGGGGGTGTACCCGAGGGTCCCCTCCCAGGCCGGGTTGACCCGCTCGAACCGCCCGTCGTACCCGCCGACCATGAGGAGGTTGAGGGACTGGGTGAACAGCCGGTCCCGCTCCTCTTCGGCCTCCCGCCGGGCGGTGATGTCCTGGACCTGGGAGACGAAGTAGAGCGGGCCCCCGGCCGCGTCCCGGACCGCCGACACCCCGAGCAGGGTCCAGACGGCGTGCCCGGCCTTGTGCCGGTACCGCTTCTCCAGCTGGTAGGTCGGGATCTCCCCGGCGAGCAGCCGGGCGGCCTGGGCCAGGTCGGCGGCCAGGTCGTCCGGGTGGGTGAGGTCCTGGAAGGTGCGGGCCAGCAGCTCGCCCGGCTCGTACCCGAGGATCCCGCACAGGGCCGGGTTCACCCGGAGGAACCGGCCGTCCGGGGCGACCAGGGCCATCCCGATCGGGGCGTGCTCGATCGCCCCGCGGAACCGCTCCTCGCTCTCCCGCAGGGCGGCCTCGGCCCGCACCTGCTCGCCCACGTCCCGGAACACGACCGCGTGCAGCGGCCGGCCGCCGTGCCGGATCAGGCTGGCGCTCAGGTCCAGGTCCAGCAGCGACCCGTCCCGGTGCCGGTACTTCCGCCGGTGGGCGGCGAGCCGGCCGGACCGGGCGACCCGCTCCCGGTTGGCGTCCACGCTCGCCCGGTCGTGGGCGCACAGGTCGTACAGGGCGAGCCCGACCAGCTCGGCGGGGGGGTACCCGAACATCCGGCCGGCGGCCGGGTTCGCCTGCAGCACCCGGAGGGTGTCCGGGTCGAGCAGGAGCATCCCCTCGGCCAGGTCCTCCACCACCGCCCGGAACTTCTCCTCGCTCTCCCGCAGGGCGTCCTCCGCCCCCTTCTTCTCGGTCACGTCCAGCCCGATCCCGGCCAGGTACACCCGCCCGGCCGCGTCCCGGAACGGGAACTTGTACGTCGTCCAGTGGGACACCCCGCCGCCCTCGAGCGGGACCGACTCGGCGAACTCGACCACCTTCCCCCCGGCCAGCACCGCCCGGTCGTTCTCCCGCCAGGCGGCGCTGTGCCCGCCCGGGAACAGCTCCTCGTCGGTCCGCCCGAGCCAGAACTCGGCCGGCTTGCCGAACCGGCGGACGACCGGCTCGTTGACGTACGTGTACCGCCCGGCCTCGTCCTTCATGAACGCGGCGACCGGGCTGTTGTTGATGAACGCCTTGAACCGCTCCTCGCTCTCCCGGAGGGCGGCCTCGGCCCGCTTCCGCTCCAGGCACTGGGCCATCTGCCCGCCCAGCCCCTCGAGCAGCTCGACCTCGTCCGGGGCCGGCGGGTCGGCCCGGCGGGTGAGGAAGTCGAACACCCCGACCACCCGCCCGTCGAGCAGGATCGGGAGGGCGACCGCGGACCGCAGCCCGGCCGCGGCGGCCGCCCCGGGCCGGAGGAAGTCCGGGTCGGCCGACAGGTCCCGGGCGACCCGCGGGGTCTTGGTCGCCCACACCAGCCCCGGGAGCCCGGCCCCGCGCGGGAACTCCATCCCCGCACTGGCCTCCGCGAACTCGGCCACCTCCGGGGCGTGCCACCCGCCGGCGAACACCAGGGCCGGCCGGTCCGGGGCCGGCTCCCAGAACTCCCCGACCTCCCACCCGGTGGCCGCGCACGCCGCCTCCACCACCCCGAGGATCGCGTCCCGGGCGGTCCCGGCGTCGGCCAGGATCCGGGCCGCGTCGTGCTGCAGCCGGGCCCGCCGGGCCGCCCGCTCCCGGTCGGTCACGTCCCGGGTGTTCACCACCGCCGCCCCGGCCCCGAACAGCCCGGGGACGTACCGGCAGCTCCCCTCCCGCACCCGCCACTCCCCGCCGGCCCCCCGGAACCGCAGCTCCAACGGCTCGATCGCCCCGGGGTTCTCGACCGCCCGGGCCAGCCGGTCCCGCCCGGCCGGGGCGTCGTCCGGGTGGACCAGGGCCCACACCGACCGCCCGACCAGGTCCTCGGGGAAGTACCCGAGCCGCTCGACCGACGGGCTCTCGTACAGGATCGTCCCGGCCGGGTCGATGACCGAGATGAAGTCGGTCGAGTGCTCCAGCAGGGTGCGGAACCGGGCCCCGTTCTCCTCCACCTCCCGGGTCCGGTCCGCGACCGTCGCCTCGACCCCGGCCCGGGCCGCCTCCAGGGCCGCCTCCCGCTCGGCCGTCGCCCGCACCTCCCGGGCCGACTGGAGGGTGCCGTACACCAGAAAGGCGGCGACGAACGCCACCCACCCGGCGTGCCCGGCCCACCGCCACCCGGCCCCGGCCGCCGTCCCGTACACCGCCTCCGGCCAGAGCAGCCCGCGGATCAGGTTCTCCCCGACGGCGACCGCCGAGGCGGTCAGCAGCACCCGCCAGTCCCGGTAGAAGGCGAGGAAGGCGAGCGACCCGAACAGGAGGAAGTAGGCCTCGAACTGGGCGTCGGCCTGCCCCCCGGCCAGGTGGGCGAGGAGGGGCCGGGTCAGCATCTGCCCGGCCGCGATGACGTGCCGGGTGACCGGCCGGCCGGGGCGGGCCAGCCCGAGCCACACCGGCAGCCCGACCACCGCCAGCCCCACGCCGAGGGCCGTCCCGACGGCCGACCCGGTCCAAAGCGCCAGCCCGACGGCCGCCCCCCACTGGGCGAGGAGGAGGCCGACGAACAGCCGGTCGGTCCGGCGGGCGGTGGCGCCGGCGGCCCGGCGGACGAGCTCGGCCACCCGGGCGGGGTCCGCGACCCCGTCTTTACCACCCGCGCCCATCGCACCTCTCCGGTCGCCGAGCCGGCGCGCACGGCCGGCTGCCACAACCGTAGGTCACGGCGGCAGGGTTGGTTCCCGACACCCGGGAAAATTTCGACGGAGGTCGGCATTGGCGAACGTCGAGCGGTAGACCGCGCGGCAGCCCGGTCGGGGTCTCGGGGGCCGCCGGCGGAGGAATCGCCCGCTTCAAATTCACACGATTCCTTCATACAATCTAAACAATTCGCCCGCCCGCCCGCCGCCGCACCACAACACACCCGGCGTCCGCCATGAGTCGCAGCACGCCCCCGTTCCGCTGGTCGCGCTACGCTCTCGCCCTCCTCGTCGCGGCCGGCGTGGCGGCCGGCGGGTGGTACGCCTTCGGCCGCGACCAGCCGCTGTTCGGCGGAGGGGCGGCGCCGGCGAGGGAGCCACGCCCGCCCGCCGCCGTGACCGTCGACGTCGTCGCCCCGAAGCCCGGAGGGATCGACCGGGTCTGCACCCAGCCCGGCACGGTCGAGCCGATCGCGTCCGCCGACCTGTACGCCAAGGTGTCCGGGTACCTCGCCGAGCAGGCGGTGGACATCGGCAGCCGGGTGAAGCAGGGCGACGTGCTGGCCCGCCTCCACGTCCCCGAGGTCGAGAAGCAGGTGGAGCGGGACGCGGCGGACGTCCGCCGGGCCGACGCCCGGCTCGGGCAGGCGTCGGCCGCCGTCGCCACCGCCGAGGCGGAGACCCGGGCCGCGACCGCCGCCGTCGCCCTCGCCCAGGACGACCAGAAGAGCAAGGCGTCGTACCGGGCGTACCGGGCCAAGCAGCGGGACCGGCTCCGCACCCTGCTGGCCCAGCAGGCGATCGACGCGAAGCTGGTGGACGAGCAGGAGGACCAGTACGAGGCGGCGGTGGCGGCGGAGTCGGCGGCCGGCGGGGCGGTGGTCGCGGCGAAGGAGAAGGAGGCGGCGGCCGGGGCGAAGGTGGAGCAGGCGAAGGCCGACCGGAAGCTGGCCGAGGCGGAGGTGGCGGTCGCCAAGGCCCAACACGAGCGGTCGGCGGTCATGCTCGGGTACGCCGCCATCACCTCCCCGTACACCGGGGTGGTCACCCGGCGGAACTTCCACCCCGGGGACTTCGTCCGGTCGGCCGACGCCGGCGGGGACCGGATGCCGGTCCTGACCGTCGAGCGGACCGACGTGATGCGGCTGGTCGTCCACGTCCCGGACCGGGACGTGCCGTACGTCTCCGCCGGGGACCCGGCCGCGGTCGCCATCGACGCCCTGACCGGGTCCGGGGTCGTGTTCCAGGCCCCCGGCGGCGGGCCGCCGGTCGTCTCCCGCTCGGCCGAGAGCGAGGACACCCACTCCCGGACGATGCGGACCGAGGTCGACCTCGGGAACCCGGGCGGGCAGGTCCGCCGCGGGATGTACGGGCGGGTGACGCTCAAGCTGCACGCCGGGGCGCCGTCGGCCGTCCGCGTCCCGTCGGCCGCGCTAGTGGGGAAGGCGGAGGCCGGGAAGGCGACGGTCCGGGTGGTGCGGGACGGGAAGGTGTACACCGTGCCGGTGGCGACCGGGTCGGACAACGGGCTGGAGGTGGAGGTGCTGTCCGGGCTGACGCCGGCCGACCGGGTCGTGGTCCGCCTGTCCGGGGCGGCCGCCGACGGCGCCCCGGTGACCGTGACCGAGGCGAAATAGTCCCCAGGCCGTTGGCCTGGGCTGAGGAAGTCCGCCCCTTCGGGGCTTCTCTGTCTGAGGGCCGAAGGCCCGCCCTCCCTCAGCCCAGGCCAACGGCCTGGGTCCCCGTTGACCCACCCCGGGACGCTTCCCCACCATGAACGGGCTGATCCGCTTCTCGCTCGGCAACCCCCGGGCGGTCACCGTGCTGGTCCTCACCGTCGCCCTCGCCGGCGGCGCGGCGCTCGCCCTCATCCCGGCCGACATCCTCCCCGTCTACCGGGCGCCGGCCGTCCAGATCCTCACCCTGTACGGCGGGATGTCGGCCACCGCCGTCGAGGCCGGGATCACCTCCCGGATGGAGCGCGGGACCGGGCAGGCGGCCGGGATGGTCCGGCAGGAGTCCCGGTCGCTGCTCGGGGTGAGCGTGATCCGGAACTACTACGCCGACGACGTGGACCCGAACTCGGCCCTGGCGCAGGTGAACGCCCTGGCCACGACCGAGGTCCCGACCCTGCCGCCCGGCACCCTCCCGCCGGTCATCCTCCCGTACGACCCGACCGCGTCCACCCCGGTCTGCCTGGTCGCCCTGAACAGCAAGACCCAGGACGAGTCCGTCCTGTTCGACACCGCCCGGTACCAGGTCCGGGTGATGATCATGTCGGCCCGCGGGGCGAACGCCCCGGTCGTGTTCGGCGGGAAGGTGCGGACCGTGCTGGCGTACCTGGACCCGGCGAAGATGCAGGCCCGCGGGCTGTCCGCGGTCGACGTGATGGCCGCCCTGGAGCGATACAACGTGTTCGTCCCGGCCGGGGACGCCCGGGTCGGGGCGTTCGACTACACCCTCGACTCGAACGCCATGTACGGGTCGGTGGACAAGATGGGCGACATCCCGGTCCGGACCGACCCGGACGGGCGGGTGGTGTTCCTCCGGGACGTCGCCCGGCCGAGGGACGCCGCCCTGGCGCAGACGAACGTGGTCCGGGTAGACGGCCGCCGGCAGGTGTACATCCCGGTGTACCGGCAGCAGGGGTACAGCACCCTGGCGGTGGTGGACAACCTGCGGGCCAGCCTGCCGGACATGAAGGAGCGGCTGACCACCCCGGACGTGGACCTGCAGGTGGTCATGGACCAGTCGGTGTACGTCCGCCGGGCGATCGTCAGCCTGGTCGAGGAGGGCGTGCTCGGGGCGCTGCTCTGCTCGCTCGTCATCCTCGTGTTCCTCGGCGAGTGGCGGATGACGGTGATCGCCGTGCTGACCATCCCGGTCGCCGTCCTCGGGGCGGTCGCCGGGCTGTACTCCCTGGGCCAGACGATCAACGTGATGACCCTGGCCGGGCTGGCGCTGGCGATCGGCCCGCTGGTGGACAGCGCGATCATCTGCCTGGAGAACACCCACCGCCACCTCGGGCTCGGGGCGAAACCGAAGGAGGCCGCGTTCCTCGGGGCGAGCGAGGTCGCCCTGCCTGAACTGGCCGCGAGCCTCTGCACCCTGCTCGTGCTCCTGCCGCTCGCCCTGATGCCCGGCCTTGGGGCGTTCCTGTTCCGCCCGATGTTCCTGGCCGTCGCGCTGGCGATGGGCGTCGCCTACCTCCTGTCCCGGACGCTCGTCCCGGCCCGGTGCGCCGCCTGGCTCCGGCCGCACGGGCGGAAGCCGTTCGAGACGCACGCGGCCGACTACGAGCACCGCAACCCGCACGAGAACGTCCCGCCGAAGGGCGTCCTCGGCCGGCTGTTCGAGCGGTGGGAGGCGGTGATCGACGCCGGCATCCGGGCCTACACCCGGGTGCTCGCGGTCGTGCTGCGGGTCCGGCTGCTGACCGTCGGGGCGGCGTTCGCGCTGCTCGCCGCGGTCCTCGTGCTGCTCGGCCCAGGCCTCCGCCGGGAGTTCTTCCCCGAGGTCGACGCCGGGGCGTTCGAGGTGTACCTGCGGGCGCCGACCGGCACCCGGATCGAGGTGACTGAGGAGCGGGTGGCCGCGGCCGAGGCGGTGGTGAAGGAGAAGCTCGGGGCCGACCTGGACCTGGTGGTCAGCGAGATCGGGCTGACCGCCAACTGGTCCGCCGCGTACACCCCGAACGCCGGCCCGATGGACGCCGTCCTGAAGGTCCAGCTCAAGGACGACCGGGCCCGGTCGGCTCAGGAGTACGTCCACCTGCTGCGGACCGGGTTCGCGGCCGACCCGCGGTTCGCCGACCTGGAGTTCACGTTCGACGCCGGCGGGATGGTCCGGGCGGCGCTGAACGAGGGGGCGTCCGCGCCGATCAGCGTGCGCGTAACCGGGAAGGACAAGGCCAAGGCCCGGCGGGTGGCCGAGCAGATCCTGGCCGAGGTGCAGGGAATCGACGGAGTGGTGGACGCCCGGGTCGTGCAGCGGCTGGACTACCCGCAGTACGTGCTGGAGGTGGACCAGGCGAAGGCGGCGGCGGTCGGGCTGGACCAGACGGACGTGATGCGGAACGTGGTGTCGGCGTTCAACAGCAGCGTCCAGTTCAACAAGCGGAACTTCTGGATCGACCCGAAGAGTTACAACAACTACTACGTCGGGGTGCAGTACCCCGAGGGAGACATCCAGGACCTCGACACCCTGCTGGACGTGCCGATCACCGGCCCGGGGCAGAAGACGCCGGTCCCGCTCCGGACGTTCGCCACCCTCCGCCGGACCACCGTCCCGGCCGAGATCAACCACACCAACCTGCAGAGCCAGATGGACCTGACGATGGGGGTCCACGGGCGGGACCTGGGTCACGTCGCCGACGACGTGGCCCGGGCGGTGGCCCGGTTCGGCCAGGAGCGGGCGGACGGCGGGTGGACGCCGTTCGACCCGGACGCCGCCGACGGGAAGCTGCTGGAGGGGGCGCGGGTGTCGCTGAGCGGCGAGTACCAGAAGATGCGGCAGACGTTCCGGTTCCAGGCGCTCGGGATGGGCGGGGCGGTACTGCTGGTGTACTTCCTGATGGTCGCCCTGTTCCGGTCGTACCTGACCCCGCTGGTGGTGCTGTCGGCGGTGCCGGTCGGGCTGGTCGGGGTGGTACTGGTGCTGCACCTGACCGGGACGGCGCTGAACGTCCAGTCGCTGCTCGGGGTGATCTTCATGGTCGGGATCGTGGTGTCGAACACGGTGCTGCTGGTGGACTTCGCGGAGCACGTACGGCGGTCCGACCGGGTGAGACCCATCGAGGCGATCCGGCGGGCGGCGGCGGTGCGGGTGCGGCCGGTGGTGATGACCGCCCTGGCGACGTTCTTCGCGCTGGTGCCGATGGCGCTGGGGCTGGCCCGGGGGAGCGAGGCGAACGTGCCGCTCGGGCGGGCGGTCCTCGGCGGGCTGCTCGCCGGGCTGGCGACGACGCTGTTCGTCGTCCCGTGCGTGTACTCGCTGCTCGTCCCGGACCGGCTGGAAGAAGACGCGGCGTAGAAGTGGTTCATGATTGGGTGGGGCAGGCATTCCTGCCTGCCCGGCAGGCAGGAATGCCTGCCCCACCGGTCACCCTCCCGGCGCCCGCCCGAGCGCGACGAACAGGCGGAACTGGGCGGCGCTGAACGCCACCGTCGCCCGCAGCAACTCCTGCCGCGACTCCAACAGTTGCCGGAAGCTGTCCAGCGCCTCGATCGGCCGACCCTGGCCCTGCCGGATCCGCTCCGCCTCCAGCCGGAACCCCTCCTCGGCGTCGGCCAGCGCGGCTGCCGCCGTCGCCGACTGTTCCGCCGCCGCCCGGGCGTCCGCCGCCGCCTCCGCCACCTCCCGGCGGACCTGGTTCACGACCCGGTCGAGGTCGGCCGCCGCCGCCCCGACCGCCGCGTCCGCCCCCCGCACCCGCGCCCGGTTCCCGCCGCCGAGGTTCTGGGCCGTCCACACGGCCGCCGCCGAGACGTCCGACCGCCCCCGGAGCGGCGCGAACGGGTCGGGGCCCAGGTCGCCCCCGCCGCCGAACCCGCCGTAGCTGTACCCGACGGTCAGGGTCGGGAGCCACGGCCGGGCGCGCTCCTGTCGGGCCCGGGTGCGGGCCTCGGCGACCGCCGCCGCCCCGGCCGCGACCTCCGGCCGCGCCCGCAGCGCCTCGGCGACCAACGTCTCGGGCTCGGTGTCCTCGGGGACGAGGCGGACCGCCCGGACCGGGCCGCCGGGGGTGCGGAGCAGGGCGGCCGGGTCGAGGTTGAGCAGCCGGGCGAGCCGGGCGGACGCGGCCCCGACCTCCTCCTCGGCCCGGCCGAGGTCGCGGCGGACCAGTTCGGCCGTCGCCTCGGCGCGCTTCGCGTCCGCCTGCCGGCCCTGCCCGGCCGCGGCGTAGGCGGCGGTCAGCCGGACGACCTCGGCGACGTCCGCCCCGCCCCGCCGCAGGACCTCGCGCCGGCCCTCGGCCCCGACGAGGTCCAGGTAGGCGGCCGCGACGTCGAGCAGGACGGCGTTCCGCACCGCCGCCGCGTCCGACCGGCGGGCGGCCACGCGCTGGCGGGCGGCGAGCGGGGCGTACGCCGCCTCCCCGAGGTCGGCGAACAGCCGCACCCCCGGGTTCGCCAGCGCCCCGGTCCCGACCGCCCCGGCCCCGAGGCCCAGATACGCGCCGCGCAGTTGGACGTCCAGCACGACCCCGCCGGCGGTCAGCAGCGGGCCGTCGTGGTACCGGAAGTTGCCGCCGACGTTCACGCTCGGGAGGAGCAGCGACCGGGCCGCGAGCTGGCCGGCGACGGCCTCGTGGACCACCTCCCGGGCCAGGGCGATCGTCGGGTTGTCCACCCCGGCCAGCCGCAGGGCGACGTCGAGGTCGAGCACGCCGGCGGCGGCCGGCTCCGTCACGGGTGGCGGCTCGGGCGCCGGCCGGGGTGCGACCGCGGGCACGCCGGGGTAGATGAACTCCGGCGGCGGGGGCTGCGGGACGACGGCGTGGCAACCGGCCGCGAGCACCGCCGCGAACGCCACGCTGGCCCGGAGTCGAACCATGCCCGGCCCCCCGGTCACGGCCCCGCCTTGGCCGGCGGGGGTACGAGGTCGGCGGGGACCGGCCGGGCCAGGGCGTTCGCCGGCGGCCGCCCGAGCGCGACCCAGAGCTGCACCTGGGCCCGGTTGTAGTCGACCACCGCGTCCAGGTAGTCGAGCCGGGACCGGGCGAGCAGCCGCATGCTGTCCACCACCTCCAGCGGCAGCCCCTGGCCGCCGCGGATCCGGGTCAGGTCCTCGCGGTACGCCTCGGCGCTGGCCCGCACCGCCTTCTCGGCCGCGTCCATCTGCGGCACCCGGGCGGCCGCCCGGGCGTGGGCCTCCGCCACCTGCGCCCGGACCAGGTTCAGCGTCTCCGCCTCGCGCAGCTTCGCCTGCCGGGCCCGGCTGTCGGCCGCCCGGGCCAGGGCGACGTTCCCGACCCCGAGGTTGCGGAACGTCCAGAACACGACGGCGTCGAAGTCGGTCCGCCCGTCGAAGTTGCCGAACCGCGGGCCGGTGACCAACTGCCCGCCCGGGGCGGGGGCGCCGGGCGGCATGCTGACCAGGTCGCTCCCGCCGCCGAACCCGCCGGCGCTGAACCCGAGGATCACGTTCGGGGAGAACGGCAGCACCTTCGCCGCCGACAGGTCGTACAGCGCCTGGCGGACCTCCGCCCGGCGGGCGGCCAGCTCGGGCCGCTGCAGGAGGGCGATGGCGAGCAGTTCGGGGAGCGGGACCGGGTCCGGCACGAGCGGGGCGGGCACCACCCACCCGTCGACCGGCTTGAGGCGGGTGGACGGGTCGAGGTTCAGGAGCTGGCAGAGCCGGGCGGACGCGGAGAGGGCGTCGGCCTCGGCCTGGGTGAGGTCGGCGTCGCGCCGGCGGAGCTCGACCGCGGCCCGGTCGGCGTCGGCCTTCCGCCCCTGTCCGGCCCGGGCGTAGGCGTCGGTGAGCCGGGCGAGCTCGGCCCCCTCGGCCCGGTTCGTCGCCGCGACCGCCCGCCGCCCCTCGGCCCGCAGGAGGTCGAGGTACCCGAGGACGACGCGGAGCAGCACGTCGTTCCGCACCCCGTCGGCGGCGGCCGCGGCGGCGGCCGCGCGCTGGCGGACGGCGAGCAGGCGGAACCACGCTTCGCCGACGTTCAGGTTGTAGTTCAGGCCCGGGACGGTGACGGTGCCGCCGCCGACCGCGTTCGCCCCGAGCCCGACGTACAGCGAGTCGCGGTCGACCCGGAGGATGTTCCCGTTGTCCTGCTGGAGGACGCCGCGGTGGGCGTCGTAGTTCGCCCCGACGTTCAGGTTCGGGAGGGCCTGGGCGGCGGCGAGCTGGCGGGCGGCGGTCGCCTCGACGACCCGCTGACGGGCGAGCAGCAGTTCCGGGTTCTCGGCCCCGGCGAGCTTGAGGGCGGTGCCGAGGTCGATCGGCAGTTGGCCCGGCCCGAGTATGGTGTTCGGGGGCGGGTCGGGGGCGGTAGGCGCCGCGTCCGTCTTCGCCGGCGGCCGTGTGGGGGCGGGCGGTTGGGCGGCGTTCGCGACGACCACGGCCCCGACAAGCCCGACGGCCGCGTGAAACCACCGCCGGCGCATCGGACTCATGACGCCCTCCGTCGGTAACGGGCCGGGCCAACAGGGTCGGGACGGATTGCCACGAAGGATGATCGGACCGGTGCACGCGGCGGGGTCAGCGGTTTCGGAGATTTGCGGGGGATTTGCCGGTCGTTCGGACGCGGGCCGTGTCTCCGTCCGGCGGTGCGGGGTGGGGGCGGAAACGCGGAAGCCCCTGTTTTCGTTAGGTGTTTCGCGGCGTTCGACGCGGGTCGAGCGGAGAGGGCGGGATTCGAACCCGCGGTGGGGTTTTACCCCCACGCCGCTTTAGCAAAGCGGTGCTTTCGACCACTCAGCCACCTCTCCGGGTGGCGGAAGCCGACCGAGCTACTATTCATCGACTTCCGAGTCCGGTGAGTTTACCGCGCCTCCGCCGGTACGGCAAGGACGCGGGCGGGCACGAGCCCGCCAAGAGCCCAACGTAGGTTGCGAATGCAGTTGGCACGAGGTAGCGTTACATTGTGTGTTAAGACTTCCGCTAGCCCGGCCGGACTCACACCATGCCTCCGAGGTCGAACGAGTTCCAACAACTAGTTTGCCAGATTAAGCGGCACGCGGCTGCGGGCGCGCGGGTGACCGAGTCCAGAATGCTGGTGGACCGGGTGACGAGCGAGGAGCGGGAAGTCGATGTCTGTATTGAGCACGAGGTAGCCGGGCACCGGGTTTTGGTGTGCGTCGAGTGCCGGGACCACGCCCGCGTCGCAGACGTCACCTGGGTAGAGCAGATGCGGTCAAAGCACGCGGACCTGCCCACAAGCCACCTCGCGCTGGTCTCCCGGGCCGGCTTCTCCAAGGCGGCGCGCTCGAAGGCCCGTGGCTACGGCATCGAACTGCTGACGCCGGAAGAGGCGGCCGCGTCCCAACTCGACCGGCTGATCGGCTCCTCCGGCCGCCTGTGGCTACACGCCTACTGGCTGACCGTCGAGCGGGTGGTCGTCCGGGTCTCCGGCGCGGGGAAGCCGGAGACCGTGGCGGCGCACCCGACGACGCTGGTCTACTTGGGGGACGGGGCCGAACTCGCGCAGATGGATGTGGTCGCCACCTTCATGGTCCGCAACGAAACGGTGGGCGACCAGTTGGCCGCGAACGCGAAGCCCGACCACACGTGGTTCGAGGTCCTCTGGGAGCGCCCGGCGGACTTGGCGTCCTGCCCCCTGTGCCTGAGGAAGGTGAACTCGACGATCCTGCGGCCGATCGAAGCGATCAGCGTCAGCGGCCCATGCGAAGTCCGGGCGGGCGACTTCCGCGTCAGCCGCTCCACCATCGGGGGCGTGCACGTCGCCTGGGGGAGCGTCACGCTGGGCGACCGGCGGACGCTGATGGTCGCTACGGAAGACCGCACCGGGAAGCAGCAGTTCTCAGTTTCCGTGAGCGGGTCCAAGCCCAAGCTGTAAGATTAGCAGCGTCGAGTCCGCAAAGTCTGGCACACCTACTCCCGCGGGCCGAGCGGCGGGAACGGGCAGCCCAGCGCCGAGCACACCGTCCGCAGCAGCTCGTACTCCGTCGCGGTCAGCACCCGGTCGGCGGCGACGCACGCGGCGGCCGCCCGCACCAGCCGCTCCTTCGCCCCCGCCGGGGCCTCCTCGAACACGTCCAGCGCGGCCGCGAACGCCGCCTGCGAACACCCCTTCCGGCCCGGCAGCCCGCCCGCCCCGCCCGCGCCCCACTCCCGCACCCCCGCCGCGAACGCCTTCTCCGCCCCGGCGCCCGGCTGACCCTCCCACGCCAGCGTCCCGAGCAGGGCGGCGGCCGCGTCGCCGAGCTTCGCCGCCGAGTGACCCCGCTCCCGGGCCGGCGGCCGCAGCCCGAACGCCCGGTCCAGCGACCGCGTGAGCAGGTGCCGCAGGCAGAACTCGAACAGGCTCACCCGGTCGTCCGCCCGGATCAGCTCCTCCATCTCCGCCCGGAACGCCCGGTACTGCTCCGGCGACAGCCGCCGCAGGGCGGGCATCGCATAGTGCGCGACCGCCAGCCGCGTCCCCGCCGGGATCGCCCGCACCACGTCCCTCAGCCGCCGCACCTCGGCCACGTCCCGCGGGTCGGCCGCCGCGTCTAGGGTCGCCAGTTGCCGGCCCCGCACCCCGGCGTCCGCGTCCAGCAGAAGCCCGAGGATCACGGCCCGGGCGGAGAACGGCTCGCCGATCAGCTCGCGGACGTCCGGGGTGAGGGCGTCCTCGAACCGGGCGGCGGTCAGCCGGCTGTCGTCCGGGACGGTCCCGATCCGCTGGGCGGTGGCGGCGGCCGCGAGGTGCGGCATCGGGATCGGCAGCGGCAGCCGCGGCGCCGCGGGCGGCGCCGGCCGGTCCGGCTCCGGCTCGGCGGCGACGGGCCGGACGCGCGGGTACGTCCCATCCCAGGTCGGGTCGATCGCCCGGATCCGGCGGTCGAGCGGCGGGTGGGTGTCGAACAGGCCGGTCAGCCGGCCGGTCAGGGCGTCGGCGAAAAACAGGTGCCCCATCTCGGGGGCGTTCGGGTTGTCGACCCGGGCGCCGGCAGCCAGCCCGCCGATCTTCTTCAGCGCGCCGCCGATCCCGCCCGGGTTGCGGGTGAACTGGACCGCGCTGGCGTCGGCCAGGAACTCCCGCTGGCGGGACGCGGCCGCCTGGATCAGCCACCCGAAGAACGCCCCGACCGCCCCGAGCACGTACAGGGCGAGCCCGAGCACGAGGAACGCCCCCGCCCCGTCGTTGCCCCGGTCCGACCGCCGGGCCGCGTTCCGGTCGGTGTGGCGGGCGGACCGGATCAGGTACCACCCGACCACCGACAGGACGACCAGCCCGTGGATCCACCCGACGAGCCGGATGTTCAGCCGCATGTCGCCGTTCAGGACGTGGCTGAACTCGTGGGCGACCACCCCCTGCAGCTCGTCCCGGGTGAGGTAGTCGAGGGCCCCCTGGGAGACGGCGACGACCGCGTCCTCCGGGGCGTACCCGGCGGCGAACGCGTTGATCCCCGGCTCGTCCAGCAGGAACACCGGCGGGACCGGCACCCCGGCCGCCAGGGCCATCTCCTCGACCACGTTCAACAGCCGCCGCTCCCGGGCGTCCCGGGTGTTCGTCGGCACCTCCCGGCCGCCGAGCAAGAGGGCGACCGACTTCCCCCCGCCGGCCAGCTGCGCCACCTTGTACGCGCACCCGCCGCCGACCACGCCGGCGGTGCCGAGCACGGCGGCGGCCAGCAGGTCCGGCCGCCACAGGTCGACCCCGCGGCTGGTCCCGCCCCGGGAGAAGGCGGCGACGGCGACCAGGTACACCAGGGCGACGACCGCGACCACGGCCGCGGCGAACAGGAGGACCAGCCGGACGGTGTTCCGCCGGGCCCGGTCCTGGTTCTGGAAGAAGTTGGTCATGCGGGGCGGCGGTCACCGGCCGAACGACACCTTCGGGGCCTCCCGGGCGGCCGACTCGATCTCCAGCAGCTGCGCCTCGGGGAACCCGAACATCCCGGCCACCACCACGGTCGGGAACACGGACCGGCGGTTGTTGAACGCGGTCACCGCGTCGTTGAACGCCTGGCGGGCGAACCCGATCTTGTTCTCGGTCGAGCTCAGCTCCTCCTGGAGGGCGAGCATGTTGGTGTTCGCCTTCAGGTCCGGGTACGCCTCGGACAGCATCATGAGCCGGCCGAGCGCCCCGGACAGTTGGCCCTCGGCCTGCCCCAGCGCCTTCATCGCCGCCGGGTCGCCGGGGTTGTCGGCCGCCTTCTGGCCGGCGGTGTAGGCGCTGTTCCGGGCGCGGATGACGGCCTCCAGGGTGTCCTTCTCGTGGGCCATGTACCCCTTCACGCTCTCGACCAGGTTCGGGATCAGGTCGTACCGCCGCTTGAGCTGGACGTCGATCTGGGCGAACGAGTTCTTGTACCGGTTCCGGTCGACGACCAGCCCGTTGTACACGGACACCAGCCACAGGATGAGCAGGACGAGGACGGCGCCGCCGACGATCAGGGCGATGACCCAGGGTTCCATGACGGGGCCTCGGGGGGACGTGGGTGCGCCGGGCGCGGGTAATTTTCAGACAATCGGAACGAGTCGTCAAGGAGGTCGGGCTCCGCAGAGTAGCAGGCGCACTCCGTGTGCCGTCCGCGGACGGCACACGGAGTGCGCCTGCTACTCCGAATCACCCCTCCGCCAGGCACTCCTTCAGGAACCGCACCCCGTGCTCGATGTCGCGGAACCGCTCCTCCTGCGTCCCGACCTCGCGCTCGATGCACAGCGGCCCGCGGTACCCGACCCGCCGCAGCGCCCGGACGAACTCCCGGGTGTTCGTCTGCCCCCGGCCGAGCGGCACCTCCTCGCCCCACGCCCCCGGCGTCGTCGGCCGGTTCGCGTCCTTGACATGGACGCTCCGGATGTCCGGGGCCAGCAGCTCGACCGCCTTCAGCGGGTCGTCCTTGTCGTACAGCAGCATGTTCGCCGGGTCGAAGTTCACCTTCAGGTTCGGGCACCGCAGGTCGTCGAGGGTGCGGCGGAGCAGGGCGGCCGACTCCTGCCCGGTCTCGAACGCCACCGTCGCCCCGGCCCCCCGCGCCAGCTCCGACACCCGCGCCAGCGTGTCGAGGAACGCTTTCCGGCCGGAATCGCCCGTTTCCGGGATGAACCCGGCATGGAGCATCAGGTCCGCCAACCCCAGCTCGCGCGTCCGGGCCAGCGCCCACCGGAACCGTTCCAGCCGCTCCGGCCGGGTCGCCGGGTCCCCGAACCCGCCGGTCTTCTCGATCGTCTGGGGGGTGGTGTAGTCCTCGCCGGGGAACCCGAGCATCGCCCCGCACATCCGGAACCCGGCCGCCGTCGCCGCCGCCGGCATCGCGTCCCCCTCGGCCCACGCCGCGTGGTGCGGGTCGCCGCAGGCGATCTGCACCACGTCGACCCCGAGGCGGTCGAGGAACCCCTTCAGCTCCGGGATGCTGGTGACTTGGAGGGACCAGCTGCACACCCCGATCGCCAGCGGCTCGATGCTCATGTCCGGTCTCCGCGGTACGGTTCGTTACATCCGGTGTCGGCCGGATTGTACCCGGCCGCGGCGGCGGACGCGAGTGTCCGATGTCCCGTCGGGGTGTCTGATGTCCGGACGGCGGGGCGGGCCGGTCGCCCGAAGGGCGTGGCAACCTTCCGCCGGCACAACCAGAACACACGGAACGGGTTGTGATAAAGCTGGGGAAAAGTGTGAGGGGCGGCGTGTGAGTTGCTTAGCCCTCGATCACGACTCACCGCGACGGTCGTGTTGAAACCCACCTCCCGCTCAAGCTCCGTGTTCGCCCACGGAGCGCGGCCCGGGGTCGAGGGCGGCGCGCACGCTCACGCGCCGCCCTCCCCCAAACCCGCCGACACGCCCTCACCGCCAGAACTGCCACCACCGCCGGCCGCCGCGGCGCAACAGCCGCCGCGCCGCCGCGACCACCTCGGCCGCCGACCGGCACCCGGCCAGCCGCCCGCTCACCAGCAGCCGGTCGCCGAAGATCAGGACATAGCTGTCCGGGATGTTCTTCACGCCCAGCCCCCACCCGGCGAACCCGCGGAGCGTCTCGGCCACCGCGATCAGCCAGCCGGGGTGGAACGGGTCGTCCCCGTACAGTTCGGCGTAGCAGTACCGCTCGTGGTTCAACTGGTCGTCGAGGACGAAGTACGCCGGGTCCGAGTCGCCGCGCTCCCAGAAGCTCAGATCGTGCATCAACGCGCGGTACGGGTCGTCGACGTCCGGCGAGATCGTGACGACGCCCATCGGGCCGGTCGGGCCGAACCGCCGGCAGGTGCGGACGAGGGCGTTGCGGACGCCGTGGTACACCTGCCACGGCAGGTCGCCGCCCGGGTACGGGACCCGGGCCCGGGTGTACGGCTTCACCCGCAGCGCGTCGAGGCCGGTCACGCCGCCCGCCCCGCGGCCCCGGCCGCGAACCGCGGGTCGTAGGCGTCCAGCCCGAACGGCGGGCGGTAGTAGTGGGCCGGGTTCTCGCCGGCGAACGGGGTGCAGGTCAGGAATACCCGGCGGGCGGTCCCCGGGGGCGGGGGCGCGGCCGCCGGCGCGGCCACCCGGGCGGCCAGCCCGCCGACCCCGGCCCGGGACCCGGCCAGGGCCTGCCGGCACACCGCCAGCCGCCACCGCCAACCGAGCCGGCCCGGCGGGGGCGCGGCCGGCGCGGCCGGCGGCGCCGGGTCCAGGTAGTGCTCGGCGGTGACGGAGAGGTACGCCGAGCGGAGCAGGTGGCGGAGGTGGCCGATCGAGGGCAAGAACTTCCCCCCGCCGTTCTCCGGGTCGAACCGGGCGGTGTCCGGCGGGAGGTTCGGCCCCTCGTTCCCCTCGACGCAGACGACCGTCCCGGGGTGGCAGCAGTGCCGCACCTGGGCGAGGGCGTGGAACGGGTCGAACAGGTGGTAGTAGACGCCCAGGAACAGGACCACGTCGAACCGCCGGCCGAGCCCGGCCAGGTCGTACACCGACCGGCGGGTGTCGGTCTCGACCCGGGAGTCCAGCAACTCCCTCGCCAGGTGCAGCCCGGCGGCCCCGGCCCAGTTCTGGGTGGCGTCGTCGGTCGCCAGCACGCCCGCCGCCCCGCGCCGCTCGGCGTAGAAGCTCCAGTACCCGTCCCAGCAGCCGACGTCCAGGACCGTCTTCCCGCGGAAGTCCACCCCCGCGAGCCGGTCCTCGATGAACCGCCACATCGGGCGGTGGGCGTCGGCGTCGATCAGCGGGCGGGCCGTCAGCCCGTCGCCGAAGTCGAACTCGTGGTACCACCGGACCGCGTCGATCCGCGCCTGCCGCCGGGACACGTCCATGCTCCCCTCCCTGGCCGTCCGGGTCCGTTTCCGGCCGGCCATACCTCGCCCCGCCCCCCGCGGCTAGCCCGGTTCCCCGCCGGCCGCCCCGCACCGCAGCGGCTCCAGCTCCCCCACTTCGGTGTCGAGCACCCCGCACCACCCGTCACAGTCCGTCCGCGCGCGACGCCCCTTGCGGTCGTGCGGGCCGCCGAACGTGTGCCGGTACCGGCCGCGCTCGCCGGTCGCCGCCGCGATCCGGTCGTCGCCGAACAGGAAGGTGGTCGGGGTTCGTGCCATGGGCACCCGGGGCCGGGATGGCGGGGTGTCGGTCGGGCGGGGCCGCGGGCTTAACCGCGGCGGGCGGCGAACCCGATCCGCTGCCCCACCCGGCCCGCGGCCCACACGAACGGCGCCAGGAACAGGGCGACGACGACGAGCAGGCCCCACCCCACCGGGTGCCGCAGGAACTCGGCGACCGGGAGCAGCAGGATGAGCAGCGGGAGCCAGGCGACCGGCCGCAACCGCCGGGTGCCGGACCGCCGCCCGACCCACGCCCCGATCGCCCCGTTCACCGCCCCGGCCGCCCCGGGCACGACGAAGCCGAGGAGGGGGATGTTCGCCAGCCCCGTCCGGACCTCGGCCGGGTAGGACGGGTCGCCGGCGGCCACGAACCCCCGGGCGCGGTCGTCCCAGACGTTGCCGGCGACGAACACGGCCGTGGCGAGGGCGCCGACGAGGAACCCGGCGACCAGCCCGCCTGCCGTCACCAGGATTTTCCGGGTCATGGCGCGCCTCGACCGGGCCGGGCGTCCTCAGTCCTGGAGGACGGTGACCCGCTTGTACCGCACGTCGGCCGCCTTCAGGTCGGCCCGGGCCTTGTCCGCCACCGCCGGGGCGGCCCGCCCGGCCGGGACGGTGGCGACCGGCATGATCACCACGTCCAGGGCGTCCGGGTCCCACCGCCCGGCCTGCCGCAGCCGGGCGACCACCGCGGTCGCGTCGAACGTCTCGTCGAACGTCCCCGCGGCCCCGGCCCCGTGCTGGTGGGCCTGCCCGTGACCCGGGAGCTTCAGCTCCGGCTGGGTCCGGCCGAAGAAGTTGATGGTGCCGACGTGGTACTGCAGCCGGGCCGGCCCGGCCAGGGCGTCCGCCGGCGGGTTCAGGTACACCCCGTACCGCAGCCCGGACGGGGTGGCGGCGGCCGAGATCCCCTCGACCCGGACGTACACCTTGCCCCCCCGCGGGGTCGGGGCGGCCAGCGCCGCCCGGGCCGCCGGCGAGGCCGGTGCCACCCGCACCCGCTCCACCTCGAACCCGAGCGGCTTGCTCTCCACCTTCTCCAGCGGCTCCCCCGCCGGGGCGGAGGCGGCCGTCACCCGCGGCGGGGCGGCCGGGGCGTCCGCCCGCACCGCGTACGGCACGACCTGGGCGGCCGCCGGGGTGGTGTCGTACCGGTACCCGAGCCGGGCCGACGACGCGTAGTCCCCCACCCGCGCCTGGACGGTCGCCCCGGACTCGTCGGCGAACGGGTACGTCTGGTCCAGCCAGGCCGCGTCGGCCGGGTTCGCCCGCCCCCCGCCCTGACCGAGCCACACGTCCCACAGCCGGTCCACGTTCCCGTGGTGGAGCCAGAAGATCGGGTCCCGGGCGGCGGTCGGGACCGACCCCATGTCCCCGCCGACGGCCACGTGCACCGTCCCGTGCGGGTTCCCCTCGAGCAGCCGGTTGAACCCCTGCGGGCCGGGGTACCCGAGGGCGGCCAGCGCCCCGCCCACCCCGGACACGTCCTCCGGCTGCAGCGGGGACCCGTCGTTCACCGCCCGCCCGGGGTGCCACAGCGGGTTCGACGCGTCCCCCGGCAGCCGGTAGGCGCCCGGCAGGGCCGGGCTGCCGACCCAGTCCCAGTACGGCAGGCAGAGGGCCGGGTCGCCGGCCTGGGCCCGCAGGATGCGCTCGAAGAAGTACAGGTACGCCCGGTGCCACGACAGGAAGTGGAGGGTGTTGTGCTGGCACTGGTTGAACAGCGGGTTGGTGGCCGGGCCGCTGGCCCAGTGGACGTTCGCCTGGAACTGCCAGCTCCGCGGATCGGCGGCCGGCAGGGCCTTCATCGCCGCGACCCCGCGGCGGAGGGTGTCCACCTGCCCGGGGCTCAGGGCGTTGGCGTTCTGCCGCACCCGCAGCCCGTCGCCCGGGGGCGGGCACGGGTGCGGCGGGCACGGCTGAGGCGGGCACGGCTGAGGCGGGCACGGCGCGCGGCGCCGGCCGAACGCGGCGGCCTCGGCGGCGGTCGCCCCGGCCAGGCCGGCGGCCGCGAGGAACTTGCGGCGGGAGATGCGGTCGGACATGGTGAGCCTCGGGTGGAGCGGGCAACGCGGCCGGCACGGTCGCATCCGTGCCGGCCGCAGCGTACCACCGTTGGACCTCACCCGCAACAGATCAATTGTCACGAACCGTCGCCGCCTCTCAAATTCAGGCGCGGCGGGCGGCGAACGTCCAGTGACGGTCGGTCGTCTGGCGGACGGCTTCCGGCGCGTACCCGAGGCGGCCGACCAACCCGCGCACCTCGTCCACGGTGAGGGCGGCGTGCAGCGACGCGGCGAACATCGCCCGCTGGTGGTCGTTCGCCCCGGCCGCGTGCAGGTCCACCAGTCGCCGCAGAGCCGCCTGGTCGGCGGGGCGGAGGAGGTCGCGGACGAACAGCAGGCAACCCTCGGCACAGACGCGGTGCATCTCCACGAAGCACGCGAACGGCTCGGGGATGTGGTGGATGATGCTGTTCGAGGTGACGGCGCCGAACTGCCCGTCGGGGTAACGGAACCCCTTCGCGTCGGCCTTCTCCACCGTGATGCGGTGAGCGAACCCGGCGCGGCCGACGTTCACCCGCGCCAGCGCCAGCATGTGGTCGGCGAGGTCGATCGCCACGACCGCCGCGGTCGGGTGCTGCCGGCAGAGTTCGATCGGGATTTGGGCCGTCCCGGTGCCGACGTCGAGGACCGGGTTGGTGCGGTCCCAGGCCGCGAGGAAGTCGGCGACGAACGCCCGGTTCACCGCCGCGTGGTCCATCGCGTCGTAGTCGCGCGCCTCCTCCGGCGTGTCCATCACCTCCGGCTCGAGGACGCGCGGCAGCATCGGCGGCTCAGCGGCAGGCGGGCTCGGGGCGGGCGGCCCGCCGGTCGCGCTCGGCGAGGCAGGCGGCGAGGAGTTCGGACCGGAGGTCGAAGTCGCCGACCCCGGCCCGGTCCCAGGCGAGGATCAGCGCCGAGGTGGCCGGGTTCAGGGCCGCCACCTTGGTCAGCCAGACGGCCCCGGCCTCGTGCCCGAACCGGCAGGCGGCCGGGTGGTTCCAGGCGACGTGCGAGGCGAGGCAGCCCATCGGCATCGCCCGGGTGAACGCCCCGTGGATCAGCAGCGGACTGGCCTTCTGCAGGAGGTCGGCGACCCGGTCGAGGCCGGCGTCGGTGACGTGCGGCAGCCACTCGGCCCGGAACTCGGCAACGGGGTCGGGGGAGGGCATGGGCACACTCCTGCGGCGCGTCCGGCGCGACAGAACCGTCGGGGAAACCAGGGGAAAAATCGGGCAAGGACGGCCGGGACAGGGGTGTCGGTCGCCGGCGGAGGGACCCGGGCCGCGGGTGAGGCGGAACCGCCCGGCGGGGCGGCGGCACCGGTTCAGTCCGGGCATCATAGAAGGGGGTGAAAAGGGGTGTCAAGGCTCGCGGCCGGGCGGAACCCTCGCCGCCCGGTCGGAGCGTCCGGCCCGGTTTCCGGACGCCTCAACCCGGTCAGCAGTTACGGCCGACGGGGGTGGCGGATGTGGGCGGAAAAAAATCACCAGGGGTGCGAACTGGTCAAAAACATACTATTTGAGTAATTAATGTCGTGTTTACGTGTGTCAGTGGCTACCTTGTGTCAGCAAAAGTCCTGATCCGTTAGAAATGGTAGGGGAGAACGCCGCCCGCCGCCCGCCGCAGCCGGCGGATCGAGTGACAGCCCGGTGTCACTAATCATGACACCGGGCTGTCACTCAATATGTGACATCCCGGTGTCACTCGCCCTGCCGCTCCGGCCGCAGCGCCCGCACCTGCGCCCCGGCCAGCCACATCTCGCTCCCCGCCACCTCCCGCAACTCCTTCTCCAACCCCTGCCGGTAGTCCGGCCGGCTGTTCGCCTCCAGCGTCCGCCGCGCCTCCTCGCCGGTCTCGACCGACCGGTACAGCTTCTCGAACGTCGGCTTGGTCGCGTCCCGGAACGCCCTGAACCAGTCCAGCGCCCCGCGCTGCGCCGTGGTCGAGCAGTTCGCGTACATCCAGTCCATCCCCTTCTCGCCGATCAGCGGGTACAGGGACTGCGTCGCCTCCTCGACCGTCTCGTTGAACGCCTCGCTCGGCGAGTGCCCGTGCGCCCGCAAGACCTCGTACTGGGCCAGCCACAGCCCGTAGATCGCCCCCATCAGCACCCCGCGCTCCCCGGTCAGGTCCGACACCACCTCCTTGCGGAACGTCGTCTCGAACAGGTACCCCGAGCCGATCGCGATCCCCAGCGCCAGGCACCGCTCCCGCGCCCGCCCGGTCGCGTCCTGGTGGACGGCGAAGCTGCTGTTGATCCCCCGCCCCTCGACGAACAGCCGCCGGACCGTCGTGCCCGACCCCTTCGGGGCGACCAGGATCACGTCCACGTCCGGCGGCGGGACGACGCCGGTCTGGTCGCTGAACACGACCGAGAACCCGTGCGAGAAGTACAGCGCCTTGCCCTTCGTCAGGTGCGGCTTGATCTTGGCCCACATGTCCTTCTGCCCGGCGTCGGACAGGAGGTACTGGACGACGGTGCCCTTCGCCGCCGCCTCCTCCGGGTCGAATAGCGTCTCGCCCGGCTTCCACCCGTCCTCGAGGCAGAGGTCGTACGCCCTGCCGCCCTTCCGCTGGCCGACGACCACCTTCAGCCCGTTGTCCCGCATGTTCAGCGACTGCCCGCGGCCCTGCACCCCGTACCCGAGGACCGCCACCGTCTCGTCCTTGAGGATGTGGCGGACCCGGTCCGGCGGGTAGTCGGCCCGCTCGACGCACTGCTCGACGGTGTCCCCGATCCGGATCTCTTTCATAAGCCATCCCCCTGGAGAAGTGCCCCGCGGCGGCGACCCCGCCGGCCGGAGACGGTGAGTCTACCGGCCGGTTCTCTCGACGTCAAGAAATCTGATATGGAAGCGACCGACCGGCGGGACCGGGTGGACGACATCATCGCCGGGTGGCGGACGGCGCACCCGGACCTCGACCCGGGGCCGCTGGAGGTGGTCGGGCGGGTGATCGTCCTGGCCCGGCACCTGGAGCGGAGCGTCGGCGAGGCGCTCGCCCCGCACGGCCTCACCCTCGGGCAGTTCGACATCCTCGCCACCCTCCGCCGGCACGACCCGAAAGGCGGGCTGCCGCCGCGAGAGCTGCTCAAGAGCGTGGTGCTCTCCAGCGGCGGGATGACCGCCCGGCTTGACACCCTTGAGGAAGCGGGGCTGGTCGCCCGGCGTGGCGACCCGGAGGACCGGCGGATGGTGCGGGTGGAGCTGACGGCGAAGGGCCGGCGGGTGATCGACGCGGCGACCGCCGCCCGGTTCGCGGAGGCGAAGGCGTCGCTGCCGGGGCTGCCGCCGGAGGACCTGGCGGCGCTCGCCGGGCTGCTGCGGAAGTGGCTCTCGGGTCAGGGCGAACCCGGAGCGTGAGCGACGGGGTGCCTCCACGCCCACCCCGTCGCTCACGCTCCGGGTTCGCCCGGGGGTCACTCGGCGGCCACGTCCTCCAGCTTCGCCACCGCCACCACCTCCGACCGGCGGACCAGCACCCGCTTCCGGTTCCGCTTGACCCCGGTCGCGACCGAGTCGGCGACGTACAGCTCCCGGGTCGTCTCGGTGTCCCGCAGGTCGTGCAGGTCGGCGTTCCTCAGCTCCAGGAAGTGGTCGTCGTACCGGACCAGCTTGCCGAGGCAGACGTACGGGCTGACCAGGTCGACGACGACCTTCGCGCCCAGGAACTCGTCGAGCATGGGGGCCTCCGCGGGGCGGCGGTCGGTATTCTACCCCGGGCCGGCCCGGCTTGACCCGCCGCGGGGCACCCGGCACCATACCCCCGCCCCACCCCCGGCCCCACCGCCGTGACGCATGGCCCGCCGCTACGTCAAGCCGACCAAGCTGCCCGACCTCCCGGAGCACTTCGTCACCGACGAAGACCAGCTGAAGGACTGCCTGGAACACCTCGCCGCCGCCCCGGCCGTCGGGTTCGACACCGAGTTCGTCGGCGAGGACTCGTACCGCCCCGAGCTGTGCCTCGTCCAGGTGTCCACCGCCGAGCGGCTGTACGTCATCGACCCGTACGGGGTCGGCCCGCTCGACGCCTTCTGGAAGCTCCTCCTCGACCCGGACCGGACGACCGTCCTGCACGCCGGCCGGGAGGACGTCCGGATCTGCTTCTTCCGGGCGGGGGCGCCGCCGGCGGACGTGTTCGACGTCCAGATCGCCGCCGGGCTGGTCGGGCTGACCTACCCGATCGGGTACGCCGGGCTGGTGAGCGAGCTGCTCGGGCAGCGGATGAGTAAGGGAGAGACGCTGACCGACTGGCGGCGGCGGCCGCTGCTGCCGGGCCAGCTCCGGTACGCGTTCGACGACGTCCGGTTCCTGCTCCCGGCGTGGAAGAAGCTGACCGACCGGCTGAAGCGGCTGAAGCGGGCGGGGTGGGCGGCGGAGGAGTTCGCGGCGGCGGTCGGGCGGGCGGTCGGGGACGAGGAGGCGGCGGCCGAGAAGTGGCGGCGGGTGAAGGGGCTGGGCGGGCTGGACCGGAAGCAGTTGGCGGTCGCCCGGGAGCTGTTCGGGTGGCGGGAGACGTTCGCCGAGCGGGTGAACCGGCCGCCGCGGCAGCTGATGCGCGACGACGTGCTGGCGGAGGTCGCCCGCCGCGGCCCGACCCGGCCGGAGGACCTGGCCGCGTACCGCGGGGTGCCGCGGGGCGAAACGGACCGCATCCTGGAGGCGGTGCGGCGGGCGAAGGCGCTGCCGCCGGAGCAGTGGCCGGAGCCGGAGCCGCGGGACAACGACCCGCAGAACGTGGTGCTCTTGGCCGGGCTGCTCGGGGTGGTGCTGGCGGACTGGGCGACGCGGAACAAGGTGGCGGCGAACCTGGTGGCGTCGGGGTCGGACCTGAAGGCGGTGGTGCGGCACCGGGTCGGCGGGGGCGACCCGCCGGACGTGCCGCTGGCCCGGGGGTGGCGGGCGGCCGCGGTGCTGACCGAGTTGGAGGCGGTGTTGGACGGGCGGACGGCGGTCCGGGTCGGGAAACCGTCGGCGGCCGCGCCGCTGGGGTTGGTGCCGGTCGCACCCCCGCCGGAGTGACGGTGGGGCAGGCATTCCTGCCGGGCGATGAAGGGGCAGGCCGGAATGCCTGCCCCACCGGGCGGGCGGCGGGCCGGGGCGATAAGCTATGATGTGAGGCGCCCAGCCCGACCCGCGGCGACCCGGGGGACCGATGTCCACTGCGTTGAAGTGCCCGAACCCGGGCTGCCCGTACCTGTTCGACCCGACCGCCGTCCCGCCCGGGGTGGTGCTCGCCTGCCCGCGGTGCGGGATGCGGTTCACCCTCGGCCCGCCGGCCCCGCCCCCGCCGGCCCCGCCGTTCGGCTACCCCGCCGCGCCGCCCGGGTACGCCCCCCCCCAGGTCCCGACCCCGCCGCCCCGGCGGGAGGCCGCGTTCGACGCGATGACCCCGGCGGCGGCCGACGCCGACCGCGAGGAGGGGGCGCCGCCCGGCGGGTCGTCGCGGCTCCAGACGCTGATCCTGGTCGGGGTCGGGGCGGTCGCGCTGGCCGCGGCCGGGATCGCGGTCTGGTGGAAGGTGTCGAACCGGGGCGGCGGGCCGGACCTCGGCGCCCCGACCGCCGGGTTCCGGAACAAGGACCTGAACCTAGCGTACTCGGCCCCACCGGGGGGGACGTGGGAGCGGGACGAGGACCTGCGGGTCCGGCTCGGGTCGCCGTACTTCGTCGTCTTCCGCCGGGCCGACCCGGAGGCGTGCGTGGCGATCGGCGGGCGGGCGTTCGGGGCCGCCGCCCCGCGGCCGCGGGCGCTCAAGGAGGGGCTGACCGACGCCCTGGCGAAGCTGCTGGAGCGGGACACCCGGCGGCAGTTCGCGGAGGGGCTGGACCGGGGGTGGTTCGGGCAGGAGGCCGGCGGGTTCAAGTTCGCCGGGGTGCTGAGAGGCGGCGGGGCGGTCGAGGGGGAGGCGCTGGCCGTCGCCCACAAGGGGGTGGCGTACTGGTTCCTGGCGTGGGCCCCGGCCGACGCCTACCCGGGGCTGAAGGACGCGTTCGCCGCCGCCCGCCGGGGGTGCAAGCTGCTGGAGCCGCGGCCCGACCGGGGCGACGCGGCGCCCCCGCTCGTGCCGTACAAGAACAACGTCGTCGGGTACAGCATCCTCGACCCGGAGGGGATCTGGAAGGAGGTCACCGACGAGGACGACCTGAAGTACGAGGGGGCGGACAAGCTGCTCCGGGCCGCCCTCGGGAAGAAGAAGGACCTCCCGCGCGAGGCGACCCTACTCGTGTACGTGACCCCGGGCGGGGGCGACCCGCTGGCCGAGGCCCGGCGGTTCGTCCAGGAGAAGCGGGCGGCCGAGCTGAAGGCGGCGGAGAAGGTGCCCGAGTTCCAAGACCGGGCGGAGGCCCCGGAGGACCCGCCGCTGAACACCGCCCCGCGGCACGCCGAGGTGGTCCGGTTCAAGAGCACGGTGAAGGGTGCGCGGGGCCAGGACCGGCTGCACGCGGTGTCGGCGGCGAAGGCCGGGGACAAGCTGGTGGTCGTCCACGCCTGGTGCGACTGGGCCGACCGGGACGAGTTCGAGGGGGCGTTCGTGGAAGTCGTCGGGTCCCTGGCGGTGAGGTAGCGGGGTGGTTCCTCTCTTGTGGCACAGGTCTCCGACCTGTGTTGCCCTCACAGGCCGGAGACCTGTGCCACAAGAGAAACCATCACCTACATCCCCGGCCCGACCCCCGGCACCAGCCCGGCCGGCGGCTGCGGCTCGCCGTCCGGGCCGACCGGGACGGCCGGCGGGACCGGCGGCTGCGGGTCCCGGCCGGGGCGGGGCAGGGCGGGCCGCTCCGGGGCCGGCAGGCTCTGGCCGCGCAGCCGCAGGGCGTCGGCGCTGTTCAGCAGGTCGTCGACCCGGGTCCGGGTCGCCGGGAACAGCTCGAAGTAGTACCGGCGGGTGTCCCGGATCTGGAACGGGTAGACGACCTCGGCGAGGAAGTCGAGCGGCGGGTAGGCGTACCACGGGGGGGTGACGTGGACCCGGCGGGTGAGGGTCTCGTACCCCGGGCGGACCAGGGTGACGGTGTAGTCCCCGTAGTACTCGAACGGGGTGTGGGCGGGGGCCGCCCCGACCGGCCGGTCGTCGATGTACACCTGGGCGTTCGGGACGTTCGACTCGATCACGAACCGCCGGTCCACGCACCCGGCGGCCGCCAGGGGTGCCAGGATCGCCGCCACCCGCACGGTCCGCATCCCGACCTCCCCGCGCTCGGATTCGGCCGCCCGGATACCACCCCCGCCCGGCGCGGTCAACCCGACCCGCCGCCCGCGGCGGCCCGGTTTTCCGCCGCCCCCCCGGGCAACCCGGGTGCCGGTGGAGTAGGATGAGAGGATGCGGACCGTCGTTCCCGAGGGTTGACCGGTGCCGGCCTTCGTCCCCGTCCCCCACGCCCTGCTGACCGACGTGGGGGTGAAGCGGAGCCACAACCAGGACGCCTGCGCCGCCCAGCCGGCGGTGGACGCGGCCGCGTTCGCGGCGGCCGGGCACGTGTTCGTGGTGGCCGACGGGATGGGCGGGCACGCGGTCGGGGAGAAGGCCAGCGCCAAGGCCGTCCGGGACGTCCCGCACCTGTACCTGAAGCACGCCCGGGACGGCGCGGTCGGCCCGGCCCTCCGCCGGGCCCTGGCCGAGACGAACGCCGGGATCCACGCGATCGGGCAGGAGAACCCGGAGTTCCGCGGGCTCGGCACCACCTGCACCGCCCTGGTCCTGCGGCCCGAGGGGGCGTGGGTCGGGCACGTCGGGGACAGCCGGGCGTACCGGATCCGCGGCGGGGCCGCCGAGCAGCTCACGTTCGACCACTCCTGGGTGTGGGAGATCGCCAAGCGGCAGGGGGTGGACCCGGACGAGCTGGGGGACTTCAAGCGGAACGTCATCCTCCGGTCCCTCGGCCCGGACCCGGAGGTCGAGATCGACGTCGAGGGGCCGCACCCGGTCCGGCCCGGGGACGCCTTCCTGCTGTGCAGCGACGGGCTGACCGGGCTGGTCACCGGGCCGGAGGTCGGGGCCGTCGTCTCCGCCCTCCCGCCGGCCGAGGCCGCCCGGCTCCTGGTCCACCTCGCCAACCTCCGCGGCGGGCCGGACAACATCACCGTCCTGATCGTCCACGTCCCGGACGGCTCGGGCGGCCCCGGCCCCGCCCGGGCGGCCCGGCCCGGGCCGGTGCGGCGGGCGCTGGCCGCCTGGGGGCGGGCCGTCCCGTGGCCGTACACCGCCCTGGGGGCCGGGTGCCTGCTCGCCCTCGCCTCCCTCGGGCTGCGGGCCGGCGGGGTGCCGGGGTCGCTGCTCCTGTTCGTCCTGGCCGCCGCCGTCGTCCTGGCCGGGCTGGTCGGGCTGGTCCGGGACGTGCGGAAGGAGTCGGCCGGCGAGGCCGGGCCGGCCGCCGACGACCCGGGCCCGCCGAACGTGTACAAGCGGCACGACTGCTCGGTCACCCCGGACCTGGCCGACCGGTTCGCCCAGCAGGAGGCGTGCCTGGCCGAGGCGCTCAAGACCCAGGGGGTGGCCGTCGACTGGGCCGCCCACGCCGCCCTGGCGGCCGCCGCCGCCAAGCCGGACCCGGTGGCCGCGTTCCCCGCCCGCTGCCGGTCGCTGCTGTTCCTGGCCGAGGCGCACCACAAGTCCCGGCAGAAGCAGGAGTCGTTCCGCCCGAGCTGGACCACCCAGGCCCCGTGACCCCCGCGATTTCGTTACCGCCGCCGCCCCGCGGGGCGGTACACTACCCCTGTCCCGCCGCCCGCCCGCAACCCCCCGCCGCCACCCCGCCGAGGTGCGCCCGTGACGCCCCCCGCCGGCCCCTTGCGCGTCCTCGCCGCGCTCGCCGCCCTGTCCGCGGCGCCGGCCGCCCGCGCCCAAGGCCCGGTCGACTTCAACCGCGACGTCCGCCCGATCCTGTCGAACGGCTGCTTCGCCTGCCACGGCCCGGACGAGAAGACCCGCAAGGCGAAGCTCCGCCTCGACACCCGCGACGGGGCGGTCGAGTCGGCCGTCGTCCCGGGGAAGCCGGACGACAGCGAGCTGCTGCGGCGGGTGGCGTCGAAGGACCCGGACGAGGTGATGCCGCCGGCGAAGCACGGGAAGCCGCTGACCCCCCGCGAGGTCGACGTCCTGACGCGGTGGGTGAAGGACGGGGCGAAGTACGCCACCCACTGGGCGTACGTGAAGCCGGTCCGCCCGCCCGTCCCGAAGACCCCGGCCGCCAACCCGATCGATGCCTTCATCCTCGACCGCCTGAACCGCGAGAAGCTGTCGTTCCAGCCCGAGGCCGACCGGTACGCCCTGGTCCGCCGCGCCGCCCTCGACCTGACCGGCCTCCCGCCGACCCCGGCCGAGGTGGCCGCGTTCGTGACGGACGAGGAGCCCGCCGCCTACGAGCGGCTGGTCGACCGGATGCTGGCGAAGCCGGCGTTCGGCGAGCACTGGGCGCGGCTGTGGCTCGACCTGGCCCGGTACGCGGACAGCGCCGGGTACGCCGACGACCCGCCGCGGACGATCTGGAAGTACCGCGACTACGTCATCCAGTCGTTCAACGCGAACAAGCGGTTCGACACCTTCACCGTCGAGCAGATCGCCGGCGACCTCCTCCCGAACCCGACCACGGAACAGCTCGTCGCCACCGCGTTCCACCGGAACACGATGACGAACAGCGAGGGCGGGACGAACGACGAGGAGTTCCGGAACGTCGCCGTCGTGGACCGGGTGAACACGACGTACACGGTGTGGATGGGCACCTCGATGGCCTGCGCCCAGTGCCACACCCACAAGTACGACCCGCTCACCCAGGCCGAGTTCTTCGGGTCGTTCGCGTTCTTCAACCAGACCGCCGACGCCGACCGGAAGGACGAGACCCCGACGGTCCCGTTCTGGGCCGACGAGGAGGCGGCGAAGCAGAAGCGGCTCGGGGCCCGGGTCGCCGAGCTGGAGGCGGCCCTGAAGGGGCAGGGGCCGGACGAGGCGAAGGCCGAGCGCGACCAACTGGCCGCCGCGAAGAAGGACCTCGCCGCCCTGAAGCCGGCGACGACGGTGCCGGTGATGGAGGAGCTGCCCGCCGGCAAGCGGCGGAAGACCCGGTTGCAGTACCGCGGCAACTTCCTCGATCTCGGCCCGGAGGTACCGGAGCACACGCCGGCGGCGTTCCACGGCTTCCCGAAGGACGCCCCGAAGACGCGCCTCGAATTCGCCCGCTGGCTGGTCAGCCCGGAAAACCCGCTGACCGCCCGGGTGGTGGCGAACCGGTTCTGGGAGCAGGTCTTCGGCACCGGGCTGGTGCGGACGAGCGAGGAGTTCGGCACCCAGGGCGAGCTGCCGAGCCACCCCGAGCTGCTCGACTGGCTGGCGGTCGAGCTGCAATCCGACTGGGACGTGAAGCGGTTCCTGAAGCTGCTGGTCACGTCGGCGGCGTACCGGCAGTCGGCGAAGGTGCCGGCCGGGCAGTTCGAGCGCGACCCGGAGAACCGCCTGCTGGCCCGCGGCCCGCGCGTCCGGCTGACGGCCGAGATGGTCCGCGACCAGGCGCTGTCGGCCGCCGGGCTGCTGTCGCCGAAGATGCTCGGGCCGTCGGTCCGGCCGGTGCAGCCGAACCTCGGGGTGAACGCCGCCTTCGGCGGGGCGATCGACTGGCAGCCGAGCACCGGCGAGGACAAGTTCCGCCGCGGCCTGTACACGACGTGGCGGCGGTCGAACCCGTACCCGTCGATGTCGACCTTCGACGCCCCGAACCGCGACACCTGCGTGGTCCGCCGGGCGCGGACGAACACCCCGCTGCAGGCGCTGGTGACGATGAACGACCCGGTGTACGTGGAGGCAGCACAGGGCTTGGCCCGGCGGATGATGAAGGACGGCGGGGCGACGGCCGCGGAGAAGGCGGCGTTCGGGTTCCGCCTGTGCCTGGTGCGGCCGGCGACCGACGCCGAGGTGGCCCGGCTGGTGAAGCTGTACGACGACGCACGGGCGAGGTTCGCGGCGGACTCAAAGAAGGCGGCGGAGTTCGCGACGAACCCGCTCGGCCCGCTGCCGAAGGGGGCGGACGCCGCGGACGCCGCCGCGTGGACCGCGGTCGCCAACGTGCTGCTGAACCTGGACGAGATGCTGATGAAGCGGTGACGGATCGGTGCGAGGCAGGAGTGCCTCGCCCACAAACCAAACACCCCCGTGGGCGAGGCACTCCTGCCTCGCAGCCGACCATGCACCCGACCCTCGCGCGGCTCCAGGCGACCACCCGCCGGCACTTCCTCCGGGCGTCGTCGCTCGGGCTCGGCGCCCTCGCCCTGTCCGACCTCGGCGGCGCCCGCGCCGAGGCGCCGGCCGACCCGCTCGCCCCGAAGAAGCCGCACTTCCCCGGGACGGCGAAGCGGGTCATCTACCTGCACATGTCCGGCGCCCCGCCGCACCTCGACCTCCTCGACTACAAGCCCGAACTCGTCAAGCGGACCGGCGAGAACTGCCCGGACGAGTTCCTGAAGGGGAAGCGGTTCGCGTTCACGTCCGGGGTGCCGAAGCTGATGGGCACCCCGCAGCCGTTCAAGCGGCACGGGAAGGCCGGCATCTGGATGTCGGACGCGATCCAGCCGCTGCACGAGGTGGCGGACGAGCTGACCGTGGTCCGGTCGATGAAGACGGACGAGTTCAACCACGCCCCGGCGGAGCTGCTGCTGTACACCGGGTTCGCCCGGCAGGGCCGGCCGAGCCTCGGGGCGTGGACGTGCTACGGCCTCGGCAGCGAGAGCCGGAACCTGCCCGGGTTCGTGGTGCTGATCTCCAGCGGGGTGCAGCCGAGCGGCGGGCAGGGGTGCTGGGGGAGCGGGTTCCTGCCGTCGGTCTTCCAGGGGGTGCAGTGCCGGAGCAAGGGCGAGCCGGTCCTGTACCTGTCGGACCCGCCCGGCCTCGACCGCGACACCCGCCGCCTCGGCCTCGACGCCCTGAAGGACCTGAACGAACTGCAGGAGGCCGAACTCGGCCACCCGGAGACGCGGACGCGGATCGCCCAGTACGAACTCGCGTTCCGCATGCAGCTCGCGGCCGCCGAGGTGATGGACATCGGGCGCGAGCCGCGGAAGGTGCTCGACGCCTACGGGGCGAAGCCCGGGGCCGGGTCGTTCGCGAACAACTGCCTGCTCGCCCGCCGGCTGGTCGAGCAGGGGGTGCGGTACGTGCAGTTGTTCGACTGGGGCTGGGACTTCCACGGGACCAACCCGAACGAGGACATCCGCGACGGGCTGACGAAGAAGGGGACCGTGACGGCCCGGGCGGTGGCGGCGCTGCTGAAGGACCTGAAGGGCCGCGGGCTGCTCGCCGACACCCTGGTGGTGTGGGGCGGGGAGTTCGGGCGGACGCCGTTCCGCGAGGGCCGGACGGCCGGCAGTCAGGTGCTCGGCCGCGACCACTACCCGGACTGCTTCTCGCTGGTGCTGGCCGGCGGCGGGGTGAAGGCCGGGCACACCCACGGGGAGACCGACGACCTCGGGTTCGCGGTGGCGAAGGACCCGGTCCACGTCCACGACCTGCAGGCGACGGTCCAGCACTGCCTCGGGTTCGACCACACCAAGCTGACCCACCGGTTCCAGGGCCGCGACTACCGCCTGACCGACGTCCACGGCAAGGTGGTGAAAGAGATCCTGAACTGACCGCCGACCGTTAACCCCCGACCGCGTTCGTGGAACCCAGGCCGTTGGCCTGGGCTGAGGGAGGGCGCACCTTCGGTGCTCAGAGGGCCGAAGGCCCGGCCTTCCTCAGCCCAGGCCAACGGCCTGGGTAAGCTGCCCCGGCCCGACCACCTCCGGAAACACCCCCCATGCGCACCGCCTCCCTCGCACTCCTCGCCTTCGGCCTCGCGTCCGCGGCCGACGAAGCCCCGAAGCCGTCGGCCGTCGACTGGGCCAAGGCCCCGGCCCCGTCGTGGGTCTGGGGCGCCGAGACGAACAAGGACTACGTCCTGACGAAGACGTTCACCCCGGCCGGGAAGGTGACCGCGGCCCGCGTCCGGGTGACGTGCGACAACGCGTTCGAGCTGCACCTGAACGGCGCCAAGGTGGCCGGGTCGGCGGAGTGGCAGTCGCCGGTCGAGGCGGACGTGGCGCCGCAGGTGAAGGCCGGCGAGAACACCCTCGCGGCGACCGTCCGGAATCAGGGCGGGTCGGCCGGGTTCGTGCTGCAACTGGCGGTCGTGACCGACAAGGGGACGGAGTACGTCGTCAGCGACGGCACCTGGGCCGCCGGCGCGGCGAAGGCGAAGGTGGTCGGGAAGTACGGGGACGCCCCGTGGGGGAAGGTGTTCGACGCCGGCGCGACACAGGCGAAGGGGAAGGGGAAGGCCCCCGGCGAGTTCAAGACGCTGCCGGGGTTCAAGGTCGAGAAGCTGCTCACGGTGCCGAAGGACACCCTCGGGTCGTGGGTCTGCCTGACCGCCGACGACAAGGGCCGGCTGATCGCCAGCGATCAGGGCGACAAGGGCCTGGTCCGCATCACCCCCGGCAAGGTCGGCACCGACGAGCCGACGAAGGTCGAGAAGATTCCCGCGAAGATCACCGCCGCGCAGGGCCTCTTGTGGCACAACGGCGGACTGTACGTCGTCTGCAACGGCGGGCCGGGCAGCGGATTGTACCGGGTCACGTCGTCGAAGAAGGACGACGTGCTCGACACGGTCGAGCGGCTGAAGGCGATCAGCGGCGGCGGGGAGCACGGCCCGCACGCCGTCCGCCTCGGGCCGGACGGGAAGTCGCTGTACGTCGTCGCCGGGAACTTCACCAAGGTGCCGGACGGGGCGACGAGCCGGGTCCCGCCGAGGCAGGCCGAGGACCACCTGCTGCCGCGGATGTGGGACGCCCAGGGCCACGCCCGCGGCATCCTCGCCCCCGGCGGGTGGGTGGCGAAGACCGACCTCGACGGTAAGACCTGGGAGGTGTTCAGCAGCGGGTACCGGAACGCGTACGACTTCGCGTTCAACGCCGACGGCGAGATGTTCGTGTACGACTCCGACATGGAGTGGGACCTGGGCATGCCGTGGTACCGGCCGACGCGGGTGACGCACACCGTCAGCGGCGGGGACTACGGCTGGCGGTCGGGGTCCGGGGTGTGGCCGAGCCACTACCCGGACAGCCTGCCGGCGATGATCGACATCGGCCCCGGCTCGCCGGTCGGGGTCGAGTTCGGGTACGGGGCGAAGTTCCCGGCGAAGTACCAGAAGGCGCTGTTCCTCTGCGACTGGACGTTCGGGACGATGTACGCGGTCCACACCGAGCCGAAGGGGAGCACGTACACGGCGACGAAGGAGGAGTTCCTGAGCCGGACGCCGCTGCCGCTGACGGACGCGGTCATTAACCCGGCCGACGGGGCGATGTACTTCACGACCGGCGGCCGCAACGCCCAGAGCGAGCTGTTCCGCGTGACGTACGTGGGCAAGGAACCGACGGAGCGGGTCCGGTACGACGATCCGTCGAACATTCAGCGGCGGCTGCACCGCGGCGCGTTCGAGCTGTTCAACGTTCCCGGGTATACGGAGCCGAACCCGGCGGCGGTCGGCATGCTCGTCCCGCGCCTGGCCGACCCGGATCGGTTCGTCCGGTACGCCGCCCGGGCGAGCCTGGAACACCAACCCGTAAAGTCGTGGCAAGAGGCGGTGCTCGGGTCCAAGGATTCGGTGACGACGGTCCAGGGTGCCATCGCTCTCGCCCGCCAGGGCGATAAGGCGTTCCAAGCCAATCTGCTTGCCAAACTCGGGGAGCTGGATCCCGCCAAGTTCGACGAGGCGGGGCAACTCGACCTGCTGCGGGCGTACCAGCTCGTGTTCACCCGGATGGGCGAGCCGGACAAGGAGACCGCGGCGAAGCTGGTCGCGAAGTTCGATCCGCTGTTCCCGGCGGCGTCCGACGCCGTCAACCGCGAGCTCGTCCAGCTCCTCGTCTACCTCAAGTCGCCGACGGTGGTGGCGAAGGTGACGAAGCTCTTGCAGGAGCCGTCGAAGCCGCTGACGCAGGACGGGCTGAACGAACTGCTGCTCCGCCACGGCGGGTACGGCGGGACGATCGCGAACATGCTCAAGAACGCCCCCGACCCGCAGAAGCTGTGGTACGCGTTCGTCCTCCGGAACGTCGCCGACGGGTGGACGATGGACCAGCGGAAGGCGTACTTCGCGTTCCTCGCGGAGGCCCGCACCAAGAGCGGCGGGGCGAGCTACCAGGGGTTCCTCCGGAACATCGAGAGCGAGGCGTTCGCCAACGCCACCGACGCCGACCGGCTGGCGATCGAGGCGGCCGGGCTGCGCAAGCCGTACAAGCCGAAGGAGCTGCCGAAGCCGCTCGGGCCGGGTCGCGAGTGGACGACCGCCGACGTGGTCGCGCTGGAGCCGAAGCTGGCCCGCGGCCGCGACTTCAAGGCGGGTGAGCGGGCGTTCGCGGCGGCCCGGTGCGTCGTCTGCCACCGGGTCGGCGGGGACGGCGGGGCGACCGGCCCGGACCTGACCCAGGTCGCCGGCCGGTTCGGGGTGAAGGAGTTGGCCGAGGCGCTGGTCGAGCCGAGCAAGGTCGTCTCCGACCAGTACAAGGCGAGCGTCGTCCGCACCGTGGACGAGAAGAGCTACGTCGGGAAGATCGTGAGCGACGCGAACGGCAAGCTCACGATCGTGGTCGACCCCGAGGACTCGACGAAGGTGGTCGAGGTGCCGAAGGAGGGGGCGGAGGTGAAGCCGTCGAACGTGTCGCTGATGCCGGAGAAGCTGCTCGACCAGTTGAGCGAGGCGGAGGTGCTGGACATGCTCGCGTACATGCTCAGCCGCGGCGACCCGGCCCACCCAATGTTCAAGAAGTGACTCCCGGCGAGCGGGGGGCGTCAGCCCCCTGATCTGCGAACGAGATCAGGGGGCTGACGCCCCCCGCTCGCCGCGCATCTCCCTCACCTTCTTCAGCCCCAGCCGGCGCAGCGTCTCGACGTTCCGCCGCGGGATCTCGGCCAGCTTCTCCGGGTCGCCGTTCACCGCCGACACGCTGTCCTCGCGGAGCAGGTGGATCATCGGGTACGGCGACCGGTTCGTGTAGTTCTCGACGTCGTCGGGCCGGGTGCCGGCGAACTGGTAGCGCGGGTGGAACCCGGCGATCTGGACCACGCCTTCGAGGCCGAAGGCGGCGATCAGGTGGTCGGCCTCGGCGACGAAGTCGTTGTAGTCGAGGAAGTCGGCGAGCGCGTGCGGGTGGATCAGGAACGCCGTCTCGACCTCGGCCGCCGGGGTCTCCGCGAGGAACCGCAGTTCGCCCGCCAGCGCCGCCCGCAGCGACTCCGTGTCGGCCGCGTCGGTGACCGTGTACCGGATCAGGTGGCCGTCGAACACGCGGCGGGCGAACGGGCACAGGTTCAGACCGACCACCGCGTCGGCGATCCAGCGCTTCGTCCGGGTGACCACGGCGTCGACGTCCATTGCTACAATCCTATCGTCCCCGGCCGCGCCGAACCCCTGACCCTGGCCGACATGCTGAACACCGCCGTCCGCGACGCCGTCCTGCGGGTCCTGCCGCGGGTCAAGACGCCCGCCCAGTACGCCGGCGGGGAGCTGAACTCCGTCCCGAAGGACCACCGCCAGGTCCGCGGCAAGCTCTGCCTCTGCTTCCCCGACGCGTACACGATCGGGATGAGCCACCACGGCCTGCAGGTGCTCTACACGATCCTGAACAGCGACCCCCGGTGGGCGTGCGAGCGGGCGTTCGCCCCGTGGCTCGACTTCGAGGCGGAACTCCGGGCCAACCGCCTCCCGCTCTACGGCCTCGAAACCTTCACCCCGCTGTCCGACTTCGACGTCCTCGGGTTCAGCCTCCAGTACGAGGTGTGCTACACCAACCTGCTGACCATGCTCGACCTCGGCGGGGTGCCGCACCACGGCCGGGAGCGGCGCGTCACCGACCCGCTCGTGGTCGCCGGCGGGCCGGGGGCGCAGAACCCGGAACTCCTCGCCCCGTTCGTCGACCTGTTCGTGATCGGCGACGGCGAGGAGTCGCTGCCGTGGGTCATGGACAAGTGGGTGTCACTGAAGGAACAGGCCCTCCGCGACGGCGACACCACCCACAAGCGCCGCATGGAGATGCTCGCCGAACTCGTCGGCAGCACGGCCTGGGCGTACGCCCCGGCGTTCTACGAGTTCGACTACCACGCCGACGGCACCGTCGCGGCGGTGACCCGCACCCGGTCGGACGTGCCGACCCAGATCGAGAGCTGCACCATCAACTGCGACCTCGACGCGATCCCCTTGCCGACGAAGCCGGTGGTGCCGTTCGTCCAGACCCCGCACGACCGGATCGCGATCGAGATCATGCGCGGGTGCCCGTGGCAGTGCCGGTTCTGCCAGTCGACCGTCATCAAGCGGCCGCTCCGGGTGCGCTCGGTCGAGACCATCGTGCAGGCGGCGCTCGAAAGTTACCGCAACACCGGCACCAACGAGATCAGCCTGCTGTCGCTGTCCAGCAGCGACTACCCGCACTTCGAGGAGTTGGTCCGGCGGATGCACGAGGTGTTCCAGCCGCTCGGGGTGAACGTGTCGCTCCCGAGCCTGCGGGTGAACCACCAGCTCCGGTCGGTGCCGAAGTTGACGCAGGGGTGGCGGCGGGCCGGGCTGACGCTCGCCCCGGAGGTGGCCCGCGACGACATGCGCGAGCAGATCCGCAAGAAGATCAAGAACGAGGACCTGGTCGAGGGGTGCCGGGAGGCGTTCAAGGAGGGGATGTCGCACGTCAAGCTGTACTTCCTGTGCGGGCTGCCGGGCGAGCGGCACGCCGACCTCGACGGGATCGTGGACCTCGCGGAGCAGATCAGCGCCGTGGGCAAGGAGGTGACGGGGCGGTACAAGGAGGTGACGGCGAGCGTGTCGAACTTCGTGCCGAAGCCGCACACCCCGTACCAGTGGAACGGGATGCAGACCCGCGAGTACTTCCGGTGGGCCGGCGACTACCTGCACCGGCGGAAGCGGAACAAGGCGGTGAAGGTCCGGCAGCACGACGTCGAGACGAGCCTGCTGGAGGGGATCCTGACGCGCGGCGACCGGCGGGTGTCGCCGGGGCTGTACGAGGCGTGGCGGCGCGGGGCGCGGATGGACGGGTGGAAGGAGTGCTTCGACCCGCAGCGGTGGTGGCGGGCGTTCGCCGACCTCGGGATCGACGTCGGGTTCTACACCCACCGGCAGCGGCCCGTGGGCGAGAGGCTGCCGTGGGACCACGTGAACGTGAAGAAGGGGCGGGCGTACCTGGAGAAGGAGCAGGAGCGGAGCGTCCTGCAGCTGCGGGTGATGGCGGAGGCGGTCGGGGAGGGGAAGACCGGGTGCGGCGGGTGAAGGTGTTTCCGGAGGAGCGGGCCGTGCCGAAGGACCCCCTGGACCCGTCGCGGTGCGCCCGGCTGCTGGCCGCGCTGGCCGCCCCGGAGCGGCTGAAGGTCGTCCGGTTCCTGTCGGACGGGCCGCACACGGTGACCGAGATCGCCGACATGCTCGGGGTGCCGGCGGTGAACGTGTCGCACCACCTGAACGTGCTGAAGCACGCCGGGCTGATCCGCGGCACCCGGAAGGGGCGGTTCGTCCACTACGGGCTGAAGCCGGGCGTGCTGGAGGAGGCGGAGGCGGCCGGGGTGCCGCGGGAGGCGCTGAACCTCGGGTGCTGCCGGCTGGAACTGCCGGACTGCCCCGACCCGCCGCGGTGAGCCGCGGTGGTAGGGTGGGCCGAGCCCGGCTCTGCGGGCGAGTCCCACCGCCGTTGCTGGGGGCAGGTGGGACTCGCCGGCGAAGCGCCGGCTCGGCCCACCCTACCGGGCAGCCCGTCACCCCCCGCCGTGCTCATCCTTCCACTCCCCGTACCACGCCATCTGGATCGCCTCCAACAGCTTCTCGTTCGACCCGTCCGGCGTACCCTCGAACCCCTCCAAGTTCAGGACGTGCTTGTGCAGGTCGGTGAACCGGACGGTCAGCGGGTTCAGGGTGTCAAACTGGTCGAACAGCGCCTCGCCGACCTCCCGCGCGTCGTGCCAGGTCATGGGATGGCTCCGGTTCCAGGGGCCGAGTCGGCCGGCGAGCCAGCGACGCCAGTCGCCGAGTGTGGGTGCTAACCGGCGACTGGCGTCGCCGGCTCGCCGCCGTTACAGCTTCTCCGCGTCCAGCTTCCCTTCCGCCGTGCCGCCGAGGGCGCCGGTCGCCACCCGGTTCATCACCGCCGTCGTGAGCGGGTTCGCCGCCGCGACCAACTCGGAAATCGCCGCCTGCAGCGCCGGCAGGTCGCCGCCGGACATCACCCCGCGCAACTCGCCGGCCGCCGCGTCGATCGCCGCCCGCTGGTCCGGCGTCACCGCGTCGGGGTGCTCGGCGAGGAGCTTGTCGAGGTGCCGCAGGTCGCCGGCCGCCTTGTTCCGAAGCTCCACCAGGCGGCGTTCCGTGAAGTCCGCCTCGGCGTGCTCGATGCTCTCGTCGACCAGCTTGTCGACCTCGCCGGGGGTCAGCCCGTGGGCCGGCTGGACGGTCACCGTCGCCGCCGCCCCGCTGCGGAGTTCCTTCGCCGAGACGGTCAGCATCCCGTCCTGGTTGACCAGGAACGTCACGTCCACCTGGGCGAACTGGGCCGGCATCGGCGGGATGCCGCCGAGCTTGAAGGTGCCGAGGAACCGGCAGTCGCGGGTCAGCTCGCGCTCCCCCTGGTAGATGTTCAGGACGATCGCCGTCTGGTTGTCCGCCCCGGTCGTGTACCGCGTCGTCTTCCGGGCCGGGACGGTCGTGTTCCGGTGGACCACCTTGTCCACCACCCCGCCGAGCGTCTCGATCCCGAGCGACAAGGGGACCACGTCGAGCAGCAGCACGTCGCGCCGGCCGGAGGTGAGGACGTCGGCCTGGACGGCGGCCCCGAGCGCGACCACCTCGTCCGGGTTGAGGTCGGTGTGCGGGGTCTGGCCGAAGAACTCGGCGACGCGGCGGCGGACGTACGGGATGCGGGTCGACCCGCCGACCAGCACCACCTCGTCGACCTGGCCCGGGGTGAGCTTCGCGTCGCGGAGGGCGGCCCGGCAGCGGTCGAGGCTGCGGTCGACGTGCGGGCGGATCAGCCCCTCGAACTCGGCCCGGGTGAAGGTGCGGCGGAAGGTGCCGACCTGTACGTCGGCGGTGTCGGCGGAGCTGAGGGCGATCTTCGCCCGCTCCGCCGCGTCCCGCAACCGCTGGAGGAGTTCCGCGTCCTTCCCGGCGTCGAGGTCCGCGCCCATCTCGCGGGCCGTCACGCCCATCAGCTCGCGGTCGAAGTCGTCCCCGCCGAGGAAGGTGTCGCCGTTCGTCGCCAGCACCTTGAACACGCCGTCGGCGAGCGACAGGACCGAGCAGTCGAAGGTGCCGCCGCCGAGGTCGTACACCGCGACCGTGCCGCTCCCGCGGCAGTCGAGGCCGTAGGCGAGGGCGGCGGCGGTCGGCTCGTTCACGATCCGCAGCACGTCGAGCCCGGCGATCCGGCCAGCGTCGCGGGTCGCCTGCCGCTGCGAGTCGTCGAAGTACGCCGGGACGGTGACGACCGCCTTGGTCGGGTTCCCGGCCCGGGCGCGGACCTCCTTGAGGATCATCGCGGAGAGTTCTTCCGGCGTGTACTCCCGGCCGGCGATCCGCACCCGCAAGACCTTCCGCCCGCCGTCCGTCTCGCGCTCGACGAGTTGGTGCGGGATCAGCTTCAGTTCCTTCTGCAGGTCGGCGAGGGTGCGGCCCATCAGCCGCTTGACGCTGAAGATCGTGTGCTCGGGGTCGGACAGGGCGCGGTCCCGGGCGGCGGACCCGACCAGGACCGTCCCGTCGTCGTGGAAGCTGACGCAGCTCGGCACCAGCGCCACCCCGGCGGCGTCCCGGACGACCCGCGGCCGGCCGTTCTCGACGTAGGCGGCGAGGCTGAACGTCGTCCCGAGGTCGATGCCGACCACCCCGCTCACTTCGCGCCCCCGTGGGTGACCATGTTGATGCCGTTCGGCGGGAGGGCGTCACACTTCTTCCAGTCGAGCCCGTCCGTCGAGTGCCACATCTGCCCGGGCCAGGTGCTGCCGACGTACACCCCGTTCGCCACCGCCCGGACGGCACACGGGACCGGCTTGGGCCACTCCTTCCAGGCGACGCCGTCCGCGGAGTGGTACGCCGGCTTCGCCCCGGTCGCCAGGAACTCGGTCCCGGTCCACACGACCGCCGACAGCCCGACGCCCTCGGCCTTCGCCTCGTGCCCCCACTTCACGCCGTCCTTGGAGGACATCCGCATGCCGTCCGGGCCGACGATCACGAACCGGCCGTTGCCGAACGCCAGCCCGCGGACCCGCGGCAGGTCGGTCGCGATGTGGTCCAGCGTCTCGCCGTCCTTCGTCACCGCCACCCACGTGGTCGCGCTGTCGCCACCGTTGTTCCCGACGAACACGAACACGCCGTTGCCGAACGCCCCGTGGCGGTAGTGCGTCGCGACCTTCTCGGTCAGCTTCGCCCCCTCCTTCCACGCCTCGCCGTCGGTGGAAAAGAGCACGTTGCGGGCCGGCCCGCCGGCGACGAACCGGTCGTTCCCGAACAGCACCGGGTGGACGCGGAACTTCGCGGTGTGGGCCTCCTTCCACCCCCGCCCGTCCTTCGACACCAGGATGTGCCCGCCGATCTCTTTCTCGCGCTTCGGGGTGCCGCCGCCGGCGGCGACGAACTTGCCCTTGCCGTAGACGACGCTCAGGAGGTTGTCGCTGTCGTCGCCGCCCTTCTCCGACCACTCGGCGGTGACCTCCCACTTCACCCCGTCGGCGGAGACGAGCCGGCGGCCGCCGTACCCGACGGCGACGAACACGCCGTCGGCCTTCTTGGGCGGGTCGGCGCTCGCCGGCGGGAGGGCGGCCAGCGCGGCGAGGAGCAGGGCGGGGCGGGTCACGGTGAACTCCGGACGACGGGTCACTTCTTCGGGGGTGCCGGCTTCAGGTAGTCCCCGAGCGCCTTCGGGTCGAGGTCGACCTTCGCCCCGCCCTTCGGGATGTCGATGCCGGCCGACCACAGGATGCCGTTGACCAGGAACCGGCGGTAGCCCTCCTCGGCGAGGCTGGCGTGGAGGTGCCCGCCGGTGAACGAGAACGACTTCCCGCCGCCCGGCCGCTCGAACGCCCAGGCGATCACGTCCTGCGTCCCCTCGGGCTTCGCCGTCGCCTTCGGGTTCCACGTCCGCAACAGCGGGGTGACGCCGGCCGTCCCGTCGGCGAACCGGATCTTCCACAGCCACCCGTCGTCGATCTTGAACGGGGTGACGCCGCGGCAGATGGGGTGGTCGGGGAAGGTGTTGAACTCGCTGACCCAGTGCGCCCGCTCGCCGGCGCCCTTCTCCCACGCCCCGCCGGCCCACCCGCGGGCCCGGTCGGCGAAGTCCTTCGGGTAGTCGTTCGTCTGGTGGAAGTGGACGACCCCGGCCCCGGCGTCGGCCAGCTTCTTCACCTCGGCCGCCCGGTCCCCCTTGACGACGGCGTGCTTGTCCCCGCCGTCGAAGTAGAACACCACCGCCTTCGCCCCGGCCAGCGTCTCCGGCTTCTTCGGCCACTCGACGGCGAGCACCGGCGCGACCCCCGGCGTCTGCCGGAGCAGGTCCATGAGGGCGGCCGCGCCGGCGACGTAGTCGTGCTCCCCGGGCTTGATGAAGTTCGGTCCGGCGATCAGGACGACCTTCGCCGCCTTCGGGTCGGCCGGAGCCTCCTCGACCGGCGGGGCATTCTTCGGCGGGTCCGCGGGCCGCGCGGCGCCGACGGCGGCCGCGAGGAACAGGACGGCGGAGAGGGTTCGCACGGCGGGCACCTGGGGCGGGGAAGGTGGGCGGGACGGGCTGCGGTCCTCTTCACTCTAGGCGCCCGACACCCCGTTACAAGTAACGCAGAATCCGCTTGCGGCACGGCCCGCCGCGGGCGATAATCATCCCGTCCCACCCGCCACCGGCTTCCGCCGTCGCTCCGCATGCCCCGACCCGCCTGGCTGGCCGCCCTCGCCGCCGCGCTCCCCGCACCGGCCCCCGCCGCCGACCCGCCGGCCGGGTTCCGCGACCACGTCGCCCCGTTCCTGGCGAAGCACTGCGCGGCCTGCCACTCCGGCGACAAGAAGGCCGGCAAGTTCACCCTCGACGGCCTCGACCCGGACCCGGCCCGCGGGAAGGACGCCGACGCCTGGAAGCGCGTCGCCGAACGGGTCGACAGCGGGGAGATGCCGCCGGACGACAAGCCGCGGCCGGCCCCCGCCGAGCTGCGGGCCGCGGTCGGGTGGCTGGCCGGGGAACTCCGCAAGGGCGGGAAGGAGGCGACCGGCCTCGGGTCTGGCCCCACCGGCAACCACCTCGACCACGACCTGATCTTCTCCGGCAAGGCCGACGCCCCGCTCGACAACCCGCCCCGGCTGTGGCGGTTCAGCCCCGAGATCTACTCCGCCTGGGTCCTCCGCCAGGGGCACAAGAACTCCCAGGGGCAGGCGATGACCCCGGCGGCCGGGGACGGGTTCACCGACCGGGCGGGGAACCTGACGATCGACGAGGGGACGTTCGCGGTCGTGCTGCGGAACGCCCAGCGGGTGGCCGAGAACGCCACCCGGCACACGATCCAGGACGGCAAGGTGGTGCCGGAGCGCGGGGTGTCGGCTCAGGTCGCCGCCCTACTCGACCCGAACGGGTCGCCGACCCGCGCCCAGGTCGAGGCGGCCGTCAACTCGTTCGCGTTCTACCGCCGGTGGGGCCGGTTCGGGCCGGACGAGATGAACCGGCTGATGGCGCTGTACGACAAGGCGGTGGCCGCCGGCGGGCGGGCGGCCGGGCTGCGGGCCGTGCTCGTCGCCATCCAGTTGCAGCCGGAGGCGCTGTTCCGGCTGGAGATCGGCCTCGGCCCGCCGGACGAGAAGGGCCGCCGGCTGCTCGGCCCGCGCGAGCTGGCATACGCCCTGAGCTTCGCCGTCGGGTACGAGCTGGACCGCCGGCTCGCCGACGACGCCAACGCCGGCAAGCTGAAGACCCGCGAGGACGCGGCCCGCGAGGCGAAGGCGCTGCTCGCCCGGCCGGCCAAGCAGAACCCCCGGCTGCTCCAGTTCTTCCAGGAGTACTTCGCGTACACCTCCGCCCCGGACGTGTTCAAGGAGGGGAACCCGAACCACAACGGTGCCGCCCTCGTCCGCGACACCGACGAACTCGTCCTCCACGTCCTCGCCGCCGACAAGGACGTGCTCAAGGAGTTGCTCACCACCAACACGAGCTTCGTCGGCGTCACCGTCCCGGAGGGGACGCGGAAGTCCGACGCCAGCTTCAAACGGGGGGCGCTGTACAAGTCTTATGGGCTGGACGCCTGGCCGGAGAAGCAGCCGGTCGAGCTGCCGGCGGGCGAGCGGGCCGGGGTGCTGACGCAGCCGAGTTGGCTGGTCGCCATGAGCGGCAACTTCGACAACCACCCGGTCCAGCGCGGCCGGTGGGTCCGAGAACGGCTGCTCGGCGGGGTGGTGCCGCCGGTCCCGGTGTCGGTCAACGCCCAGGTGCCGGACGACCCGACCCGGACGATCCGGGACCGCCTCACCGGGGTGACGAAGGAGGCGTTCTGCTGGCAGTGCCACAAGCGGATGAACGCCCTCGGGCTGCCGTTCGAGCAGTTCGACCACTTCGGCCGGTTCCGCACCACCGACCCGGTGGTCGACCCGACCAAGCCGGCCACCCCGGGGAAGAAGAAGACCGACCCGCCGGTCGCGGTCCTGAAGCACCCGCCGGTCGACACGACCGGGTTGGTCGAGTGGTCCGGCGACGCGGCTCTGGACGGCCCGGTCGAGAACCCGGTGGCGCTGGTGAAGCGGCTCGCCGCGTCCCCGCGGGTGCGGCAGGTGTTCGTCCGCCACGCGTTCCGGTTCTGGATGGGGCGGGACGAGAACCTGGGCGACGCCCCGACCCTGATCGCCGCCGATAAAGCTTACGTCGAAAGCGGCGGGAGCATGAAGGCGCTGGTGCTGTCGCTGCTGACGAGCGACTCGTTCCTGGTCCGCACCCCGCCGCCGCAGTAGCGGCCTTGTGGCACAGGTCTCCGACCTGTGCCGGCTCGCACAGGTCGGAGACCTGTGCCACAGACCCGAGACGAGACCCCGCCCCGTTGACCGGAGTCCCCGCATGTTCCGCCGGCTGCCCGCCCGCCGCGACTTCCTCAAGGGCGTCTCCCTCGGGGCGGCCGCCCCGGTCCTCGGCCCGCTCCTCGCGAACGCCGCGGCCCAGGCGGCCGGCAAGGCCCCGCCGAAGCGCGTCGTGTTCGTCCTCCAGGGGAACGGCATCAACCCGGAGTCCGTCACCCCGCCGGGGGTCGACCGGCCGGTCAAGATCTACGACCACAAGAAGATCACCGACGCCCCGAAGCTGCGGGACCTGCCGCTCGCGAAGCTGGAACTGCCGCCCGACCTCGACCCGCTCGCCCCGTACCAGGACCGGCTGTCGATCCTGATGGGCCTGTCCGGGCGGGCGTGCCAGGGCGGGCACTCGAACAACTTCGGGGCGCTCGGGGTGTACAGCGCCCGGGGCGGGCCGGCCGGCGAAACGGTCGACTGCGCCCTGGCGAGCGCGCTGCCGGCCCCGTTCCCGCACGTCGGCCTCGGCATCACCCGCAGCCCGACCCACGGGGTGGTGTACAACACGTCGGCGTGGGGCCGCGGCAGCCCGGCCCCGGTCCAGTGCAAGCCGGCCGACGCCCACCACGCCCTGTTCGGGAGCGTCACCGCCGCCGGCCAGGGCGACTTCGCCACCCTCCCGTCCGTCCTCGACTTCGTGGCCGCCGACCTGAAGCGGGTCGAGGGCCAACTGGCCGGCCCGGAGCGGGCGAAGGTGCAGGCGTACGCCCACGCCCTGGAGGGCCTCGGCGGCCGGCACACGGCGGTCCGGGAGAAGGACCCGGTGCTGCGGAAGCTGGTCCCGGAGGTCGGGCCGAAGTACACGACCGACACCGAGACGGACAAGCTGGAGGCGCACGTCGAGCTGGGGACCGCGGCGCTGATCGGCGGGCTGACGAACGTGCTCACCGTCGCCGGCGGGTGCGGCGGGCCGTACTTCGAGATCACCTACAAAGGGCTCGGCATCGGCATCGACATGCACGCGATCGGCCACGGGGCCGGGGAGAAGGGGAAGACGTCGGCCGAGCTGACCCGGGTGATCCGGCGGTTCTACCTCGGGCTGGTCGCCCGGCTGGCGGACAAGCTGAAGGCCGTCCCGGAGGGCGACGGGACGATGCTCGACCACACCGCGATCGTGTTCCTGAGCGACAGCGGGGACGGGCACCACGCGGCGAACTGGGAGTACCCGATGGTGGTGCTCGGCGACCTCGGCGGCACCCTCAAGACCCGCGGCCGGTACGTCGAGTTCCCGCACTACGGCCGGCCGGGGCACCGGACGATCGCGAGCCTGTACTGCACGCTGCTGCACGCGGCCGGGAAGCCGCGGGACAAGTTCGGGGTGCCGGACCAGGAACTGGACGCGGCGATGCAGACCGGCCCTTCGGCCGAACTGCTCGGGTGACGGGTCGCCCGCCTACCGGCCCCCCGCCGTCGCCGTCAGCCACGTCAGCCGCAGCCCCGCGTCGGACCGCACGTGCCCGGCGAGGGTGCGGGGCCGCAGGCCGGGGGCCACGTCGCACGCCCGGCACAACTCCTCGGGGTCGAGCCGCTCGGCGAGGAGGAGCGCCAGCAGGGCCGGCCGCATCGTGCCGTAGTCGACCCGGGTGTCGCGGGTGAGGAACTCGTGGGCGAGGCCGCGGACGACCCCCGGCGGGTACGGGGTCGTCTCGCCCCCGACCCCGGCCAGGAGCCGGGCGAACGCCTCCAGCGCCGGCCGATTCCCGGCCGGCCCGGACCCGGACGCGGCGTCGAACGCGCGGAGCGCGCCGGCCGGGTCGGCGGCGGCCCACGCCGCGGCCCGGCGAACCGCCTGCCGCCACTCCTCCGCCCCGGCCCAGGCCAGCCGCAGCACCTCCCGGGCCGGCGCCGGCACCCCGAGCGCGCCCCACCACACCCGGGCCGCCAGCTCCCGCTCCTCCAACAGGTCGAACGCCCACCCCTCCCGCAACTCCAGGTGCCGCAGCCCGGCCAACAACGGCCGGCATCGGCCGTACAGCGGGTGGGACGACTCGAACGCGGCGTGCCCGGCGACCGCGACGAGGTACGAGAGCCAGTCCCGCTCCGGCAGCCCGCCGGCCCGTTCCACCGCCGCCAGGTCGTCCTCCACGACCAGCCACGCCCGCCCGGCCGCCGCCGGCCCGAGCCGCGCCCACGCGACCCGGAGGACGGCGTGGGGCGGGGCGTCCGGCACCTGAGTCAGCCGGCGGTACGGGCCGTGGAGCGCCGCGTCCGGGTCCGCCCCCAGCTCCCGCCGGTAAAGCTCGACCGCCGGGCCGGAGAGTCGGCCGCGGGACAGCGCCGCGGCCAGCCAGTCGTGCCGGGTGCGGTCCGGGTCTAGGGTCGGGTGGACGGCCAGCAGCCAATACAGCCGGAGGGCGGGGCCGGGGTCGTCGGGCCGAGCCTGGCTCAGCTCGACCAGGCGGGAGTACGCCGCCGCCGGGTCGGTGGCGGCGAGCGCCCAGGCCGCGTCCTGCGGGTCGGCCGGCGGTCGGGTCGGAGGGACGTCCGGTTCGGCGTCCGGTGACGGGCTGAACGGAGGCGGGTTCCACCCGCCCCACCGGGTCATCTCCAGGACCTGCTCGTACGCCTCGCGGACCCGGCGGAACTGCTCGGGGGCGTGCTCCGGCTTGAACCGGCGGATCAGCCGGGTGTACGCCCGGCGGACGTCCGCCTCGGCCGCCCCCGGCTCGACCCCGAGCACCCGGAACGGGTCGGCCGGCCACTGCCGCGGGTCGTCGGGGAGGTGGTCGGCCACGGGGCACCGGTCAGGGGTTCGGCTTGGCGTCGGAAGGGAAGGCGAACACCGCGTCGGGCCGGCCGTGCCGCACCCAGGCGTCGTACAGCCCCGGCTTCACGCCGCCTTCCCGCTCGTACCGCCAGCACTCCTCGACGACGAATCGGCCGAAGTACCGGCCCCAGGGGACCGGGGCGGCCGGGACCAGCGGTACGAACGTCGAGTCCGGCTGTCCGAGGTTCACCCACGTCGAGTACCCGGGCGGGGGCGACCCCTTCGGGTCGGCCGCGTACTCCCGGAACAGTTCGACCTGGGCCGGGGCGTACAGGCCGCCGAGGCCCGGGGCGGCCTTGGGCAGGACCGGAGGTGGGGTGTACGGCCGGTACTCGGTCGGCGGGAGTGGGGCACGGGGCGGCGGGGATCGGTCGGTCAGCCCCCCGCCGCACAGCTTCACGATCGCCCCGAGCCCGACGATCAACAGACCGTACACCAGCCCGAAGCCGGCCCCCCCGGACCGGTCCTTGGTCGTGCCGGAAGAGGGCTGCGGTTCGTGACGGACCGGGGTCCACGTCGGGGCCGGGGGCTCCGCCAGCGGCACGGCCTCCGCCGCCGCGGCGAACGCGGCCGCGTCGAACGCCGGGGTGAGGCGGGCGGCGAGGACCGGGTCGAGTTGTGTCAGGTCGGGGCGGAGGAGGGCCAGCTCCTTCGCCCCGGCGACGAGGTCGGCGTGCCGGCCGGCGTTCGCCAACAGCCACCCGTTCCGCCGCACCGCCCGCTCCCGCGGCGGCAGGACGAACAGCTCCCGGATCAGGGCCGCGACCTCCTCGGCCGCCGGACCCGGGGGGGCCGGGTCCACGTCCACGCCGAGCCCCGGTTGCAGGCCGAGCAGCCGGGCGGCCTCGGGGCCGTCCCCGGCGCCGGCGCGGAGGGCGTCCCACGCGGCCCGGCGGGCGGCCGGGGCGACCGACCAGAACTCCCGGGCGAACCCCTCGACCGCCGCGGCCGACCCGCCGTTCTCGTCGGGGTCCGCGGGGACGGCGGCGCCGGCGAGGGCGTTGACCGCCGCGACCCGCTCCGGGGCCGGGACGAACCCGGCCGCCGGCAGCCCGGCCAGGAACGCCGCCGCGGCCTCCGCCGCCGTCGCCCCGGGCGCCAGCCCGAGCGCCTCCGCCGCCCGTCCCGGGGTCATTCGTCACCCCCGCCCCCGTCCGGGTCGTACGCCGACAGGAATTGTTCCAGCGCCGCCCGGTGGCGGGCGATCGCCCCAGGGTCGCGCCCCTCCAGCGCCGCCTCGAACCCGTCGAGGAGCAGCCCGAGGGTCCGCCGCAGGTCGGCCGCCAGCTCCTGGTACGCCCGCTCCGCCCGGTGCAGGGCGAGCCGGTTCGCCTCCTCGTCCCGCGGGTGGGCCTTCAGCCGGTCCATGTCCCGGACCGCCTTCCGGATCTGCTCCTCGGTCATCCCGCGGGCGTGCCGGGCGATCACGTGGGTGACCGTCCGCCGGGTGGCGACCACCGTCGCCTCCACCTCCAGCACCCCGTTCAGGTCGTAGGTGAACCGGACGTCCACCTCCTGCCCGGCCGGCCCGGGCGGGATCCCCTTCACCTCGAACTCCCCGAGCGGCAGGTTCTCGTCCGCCCGCCGGGCCTCCCCCTGGTAGACGCGGATGACGATCACCGTCTGGTTCGGGACCGTCGTCGAGTACCGCTTCACCCGGCTCACCGGGACGGTGGTGTTCCGGTCGATGACCGGGTCGAAGTACCCGTCCCGCGTGTCCCCGCCGAACTGCTTGGCGACCGCCACCCCGAGGGTGAACGGGGCCACGTCGGTGACCACCAGGTCCTCGACCGCCGCGGCCCGGCCGACCAGCCCGGCCTGGACCGCCGCCCCGACGGCGACCACCTCGTCCGGGTTCAGCCGCCGCCGCGGCTCCCTCCCGAGCAGCTCGGCCACCCGCCGGGCGACCAGCGGCATCCGGGTCGCCCCGCCGACCAGGATCACCTCGTCGAGCTGGGCGGGGGTGAGCTTGGCGTCCCCGAGCACCCGCCGGATCGGCAGCTCGACCCGGGCCAGGACCGGCGACACCCACCCCTCCAACTGCTCCCGGGTGACGGTCACCTCGGCCGCCCCCGGCCCGTACTCGCCGGCGTCGTCCGGCACCCGCACGACGGCCGCCTCCTCCCGGCTGAGCAGGCACTTCGCCCGCTCGCACTGCTGGATCAGCCGGGAGACGAGCTTCGGGGTGCGGGCCTCGGCCCGCTCGAACGCGACGCCCCGGGCCTCCAGGACGCGGGCGGCGACCGCCCGGGTGAAGTCCTCCCCGCCCAGCGCGCTCTCCCCGGCCGACGCCCGGACCTCCAGCGCCCCCTCGAACAGCTCGACCACGGACACGTCGAAGGTGCCGCCGCCGAGGTCGAACACGAGCAGCTTCTTGTCGCCCTCGTCGTGGAACCCGTAGGCGACGGCGGCCGCGGTCGGCTCGTTCAGGACCCGCTCGACCGTCAGCCCGGCGATCCGCCCGGCGGCGATGGTAGCCTTCCGCTGGCGGTCGTTGAAGTACGCCGGGACGGTGACGACCGCCCGGGCGACCGGCCGCCCGAAGTAGGCGTCGGCGTCCGCCTTCAGGGACCGGAGGACGAGGCCGGACAGCTCCTCGGGGGAGTAGGTCCGGCCGGCGAGGGCGGTGGGGTGGTCGGTCCCCATGTACCGCTTGAACAGGGAGGCGCAGCGGTCCGGACGGAGGACGCGGAGCTCGCGGGCGGCGGCCCCGACCAGGACGGCCCCGGACCCGTCCACCCCGACGACGGACGGTGTGAGGCGGCCGCCGACGGCGTTCGGGATGAGGACCGGGCCGTCCGGGCCGAGGAAGGCGACGGCCGAGTTGGTGGTGCCGAGGTCGATGCCGATGACGGGGTCGGTGTCCATGCGGGGCGGCGCGGCGGGGACGGGGGCGGGGTCGGCCAGTGGGCGCTACAGGGATCGAACCTGTGACACCTCCCGTGTAAGGGGAGTGCTCTACCGCTGAGCTAAGCGCCCGGTCGGGAACGTCTTTCCTCACCCCAGTTCGACGTACAGGTTGATCGGCCCCCGGTTCGCCGCGTTCCGGTACCACACCGGCGGCCGGGCCAGGTCGAGCCGCAGCCCGGGGGCCCGCGGCAGCAGCACCTCCAGCGCCGCCCGGGCGACCTCCCGGGCCAGCGCCGCCCCGAAGCACCCGTGCACCCCGGTCCCGAACGCCAGGTGCTTGCCCGGCTCGCGGGTGACGTCGAACCGGTCCGGGTCCGGGAAGTGCGCCGCGTCCCGGTTCGCCGACGCCAGGCTCAGCTGCACCACCTGCCCCTTCCGGAACGCGCTGCCGTTCCAGTCGAAGTCCTCGGCCGCGACCCGCGGGATCAGCGCCACCGGCGACTCGTACCGCAGCGTCTCCTCCACCGCGTTCGGGATCAAACTCGGGTCCGCCCGCAGCCGGGCCAACTGGGCCGGGTGGGTCAGCAGCAGGTGCACCGCGTTCCCGACCAGGTTGCGGACCGCCACGTGCCCGGCCAGGAGCAGCAGCATCACGTTCCCGGCGATCTCGTCGTCGCTCAGCCCGCCCCCGCCGGCGTGGGCCAGGATCGCGCCGAGGAAGTCGCCGCCGGGCCGGCCGCGCCGGGCGTCCAGCAGCCGCCGGGTGTACTCCACCATCTCCGTCCCGCTCCGGACGAACCGCGTCGCGGTGTCGGCGGTGATCGGGACGATGTTGAAGAAGTCGATGAACGACACCGACCAGTTCACGATCCTCCCGCGGTCCGCCTCGGGCACGCCGAACAGGTCGGACAGGACGTACGCCGGCAGCAGGAAGGCGTACTCCCCGCAGGCGTCGAGCCGGCCGGGGGTGCGGGCCTGCGCCTTGTCGAGCAGGTCGTCCGCGGCCTTGCGGATCGGCCCGGCCAGCCCCTTCACCACGGCCGGGGTCAGCCCGAACTGCATATGACTGCGGACCCGGGCGTGGTCCGCCCCGTCCCGCATCAGCATCCACCGCTCGACGTACGGGGCGAACGCCCGCAGGTCGGCCCGCACCTCCGCCGGGGCCGCGTCCACGAACCCCTTCATCCGGTCGGCGCTCAGCCGCGGCTCGTGGAACAGGGCGTGGACCGCGTCGTAGGAGAACACGAACCAGGCGTTCAGCGGCGGGTAGAAGAAGACCGGGCGGTGCTCCCGGAAGTACTTCAGGTCCGGGAACGGGTCGTCCAGCTTCGCCGGGACGGAGAGGAAGAACTCGTCGCCCTCGCGCGGGTCCGGCGGCACGGCAACTCTCCCTGGCGTCACGGGTGGGAGTGTTCTACCGCCGGGGCAGGGAATCGGTCAGTCGGCGTCCAAGTCGTCGGCGAGGCGGCGGACGTACCGGGCCTGGTCGAGCAGCGACCGGATCTGGGTGCGGAGGGCGTCGCCGGCCGGGTCGCCCGGGGCCAGCCCCTCGTACCCGTCGAACCGGGCGGCGACCCCGGCGGCCAGCACCGCCAGCCGGGCGGCGAGGTCGGCCTTCATCCGGGCCGCCTCCGCCGGCTTACCCCGGGCCGCGTCAATCGCCTCCCGCACGTCCAGCATCTCGGCCAGGAACGCCGGCGGGAGCTTGGCCGCCGGCCCCGCGTCCCCGCCGCCGAGCGACAGGAGGTACTCGGCCCGGGCGAACGGGTCCTTCAGGGTGGCGTACGCCTCGTTCGCCGCCGCGGACGCGTCCAGGCTCGACGCCAGGTCGGCGCCGGACCCGGCGAGGTGGTAGTCGGGGTGGAAGGCCCGGGACCGGGCGAGGTACGCCCGCTCCAGCTCCGCGGGGTCAACCGAAAAGCGCCTCGGCAGGCCGAGGCGCTCGAAGTGGTCCATGAGTACCGAGCCCCGGAGCTACATCGAGTACGAGCTGCCGCACCCGCAGGTGCTCTTGGCCTGCGGGTTGGTGATCGTGAACCCGCGCTTGTTCAGGTCGTCGTGGAAGTCGACCACCGCCCCGGACAGGTACAGCATCGACCGCTTGTCCACGACCACCTCGACCCCGTGGAACTCGAACTTGTGGTCCTTCTTCTCGTCGTACGCGGCGTCCAGGTCGAGCTTGTTCTGGAACCCGCTGCACCCGCCGCCCTGGACGCGGACGCGGAGGTACAGCGTCGACCCCGGATCGATCTGCCCGCCGGCCTGCATGTCGGCGACGTGCCGCCGGACCTCGGCCGCGGCCTTCTCGGTCACGGTCAGCGGCGGGGCGGCCGGCGGGCTGGCGGCGGGGACGTCCTTGACGCCCAGGTTCTGGGTCTCCGGGGCAACGGCGGCGGACATGGGTGAGCCCTTCTGGCAGGTAGGTTGGGGGCGGGTTTGTGGGATTATACCGCGCCGGCGAGGGGGAGTTACACCCCGACCGGCTCCGCCGCCGGCTCGGCCGGCTGGGCGGTGTCCTGCTTCTGCTGGTAGTTCTGGATGGCGGCCTTGATCGCGTCCTCGGCCAGGACCGAGCAGTGGACCTTGACCGGCGGCAGGGCCAGCTCCTCGACGATCTCGGTGTTCTTGATCGCCATCGCCTCGCCGACGGTCTTGCCCTTGAGCCACTCGGTGGCGAGGCTGCTGGACGCGATCGCGGACCCGCACCCGAACGTCTTGAACCGGGCGTCCTCGATCACCCCGGTGTCCGGGTTCACCTTGATCTGCAGCTTCATCACGTCCCCGCACTCGGGGGCGCCGACCAGCCCGGTCCCGACGGCCGGGTCCTGGCCGTCGAGGCTGCCGACGTTCCGCGGGTTGTTGTAGTGGTCGAGGACCTTGTCGCTGTATGGCATCGGGAGGCTCCTTGCTGTCGGTATAGTAGGGCACGCACCGCGTGCCGTGGCGAACTTGCGGTCCGGTGGGGCAGGCAGGAATGCCTGCCGCCGCTTGGCAGGCAGGAATGCCTGCCCCACCAGGGTTCGACGTCAGTGCGCCGCCCACTCGATCTTCTTGATGTCGATCCCCTGCTGCACCATCTCGTACAGCGGGGACATCTCCCGCAGCCGGGTCACCTCCCGGACCACCAGGTCGGCCACGAAGTCCACCTCCGCCTCGGTGGTGAACCGGCCGACCCCGAACCGGATGCTCGAGTGGGCCAACTCGTCGCCCACCCCCAGCGCCCGCAGGACGTAGCTCGGCTCCAGGCTGGCGCTGGTGCACGCCGACCCGCTCGACACCGCCACGTCCTTGATCCCCATCATCAGCCCCTCGCCCTCGACGTAGGCGAAGCTGACGTTCGCGTTCCCCGGCAGCCGCTCCGTCGGGTGCCCGTTCAGGTACGTCTCCGGCAGCCGGTCCATGATCCCCTTCCGCAGCCGCTCGCGGAGCCGGAACGTCCGCTCGGTCTCTTCGGCCATCTCGTTGCGGGCGATCTCGCAGGCGGCCCCGAGGCCGGCGATCAGCGGCACCGGCAGCGTCCCGGACCGCATGCCCCGCTCGTGCCCGCCGCCGTCGATCTGCGGCTCCAGCCGGACCCGCGGGTCCTTCTTGCGGACGTAGAGCGCCCCGATCCCCTTCGGCCCGTACAGCTTGTGGGCGGTCAGGCTCAGCAGGTCGATCCCCATGTCGTCGACGTCGAGCGGTAGCTTTCCGACCGCCTGCACCGCGTCGGTGTGGAACAGGACGCCGCGCTCCTTGCACAGCCGGCCGATGTCCCGGATCGGCTGGACGGTGCCGATCTCGTTGTTCGCCGCCATGATGCTGACGAGGACGGTCTTGTCGGTGAGCGCGTCGCGGACTTGGTCGGCGTGGACCTGGCCGTACTTGTCCACCGGCAGGTAGGTGACCCGGAACCCGTCCCGCTCGAGCCGCTTGCAGGTGTCGAGCACCGCCTTGTGCTCGGTCGCCTGGGTGACGACGTGGTCCCCCTTCTTCCGGTACATCGCGGCGACGCCCTTGAGCGCCAGGTTGTTGCTCTCGGTCGCCCCGCTGGTGAAGATCACCTCCTTGGCCGACGCCCCGATCAGCCCGGCGACCCGCTCGCGGGCCTCTTCGACGGCGGCCTCCGCCGCCCACCCGAAGGCGTGGCTGCGGCTGGCCGCGTTCCCGTAGCTCTGGGTGAAGTGCGGCAGCATCGCCTCGACCACCCGGGGGTCGGTCCGGGTGGTCGAGTTGTTGTCCATGTACACCGGCGTCTGCACCGTCATCGTCCCGGACTCCTGGTGGTACTGCGGCCGCGCCGGTCAGGCGCGGGAGGTCTCGGCGACCCGCCCCCCGCCGACCCCGACCAACAGGGGCAGGGTGTGCAGGGCGGACGGCTGGCTGAACGCGCCGGCCGGGTCGAACAGTTCGGCGAGGGTGATCCCGCGGAGAACGGCGAGGAGCCGGCGGTGAACTTCCGTCAGCGGCCCCTTCAGGTGGCACGCCCCGGCCAAGGAACAGCTCTCGTGGCCGCCGTCGGGACCCGGGTTGCATACGGTTAGACGGAACCCGTCCTCGACCGATTCCAGCAGCTCGGCCAGGGTGACCGCGGCCGCCGGCCGGGCCAGGGCGTACCCGCCCTTCACCCCGCGGTGGCTCTGGACGAACCCCTTGGCCCCCAGCTCCTTCAGGATGTTCGCGACGAACGGCCGGCTCAGGTGGGCGGCCTCGGCGATCGCCCGGGCGGTCATGCCGCCGGGCGTGCGGTGCAGGTGCGACAGGATCAGGAGGGCGTAGTCGGCCTTGCGGCTGAGCAGCGTCACGACTCGTCCTCGGACCCGGGTGGCGAATCCGCACCGCCCCCCTGCCATATTCTAGGCGTTAACCGCACCTGACAAGTGCGATATCGGTGAGACACGGTCTCACCTCGACGGGCGAACCCGGAGCGTGAGCGACGGGGTGCGACTCGATCCCCACCCCGTCGCTCACGCTCCGGGTTCGCCCGACCTCGCTTCGCCTTTACCCCGGCGGGCGGGGGTGGTACTGTCCGGCCGGCCCGATCCTCGCGGCGGCGAGCATGGACGCAACCACCCTCAGTCTGGTGATCCCGGCGTACGACGAGGCGGCGGTGATCGGCCGGGCCGTCCGGGAGGCGGAGGCCGCGCTCGCCGGGCGGTTCGCGGACTTCGAGGTGCTGGTGGTCGACGACGGCAGCCGGGACCGGACGGCGGCGGCGGTGGAGGAGCTGGCCGCCCCGCACACCCGGCTGGTCCGGCACGGGGCGAACCGCGGGTACGGGGCGGCGCTGCGGACCGGGTTCGAGGCGGCCCGGTTCCCGCTCGTCGCGTTCACCGACGCCGACTGCCAGTTCGAGCTGTCGGAACTCGGCACCCTCGCCGCGCTCGCCGACGAGTACCCGATCGTGGCGGGCTACCGGGTGGACCGGAAGGACCACTGGCGGCGGCGGTTCTTCTCGTGGGGGTACAACCGGCTGGCCCGCGGGCTGTGCGGCACCCGGGTGCGGGACGTGGACTGCGCCCTGAAGGTGTTCCGCCGCGACGCGCTGGCCCGGCTGCTGCCGGAGAGCCGCGGGTTCTTCGTCAACACCGAGATGATGACCCGCGCCCGGCAACTCGGGCTGCCGCTGGTCGAGGTGCCGGTGACGCACCGGCCGCGGGCCGGCGGGGACAGCAAGGTGTCGCTGCGGGAGGTGCCGAAGACCGCCGCCCGGCTGCTCCGGTTCTGGTGGGCGAACGTGGTGCGGGGCCCGCGGCCGGCCGTCACCCCGGCGGCGGTGTTCCGGACCCGGCTGCCGGCCCCGCCCGCAGCCCGCGGACGAGTTCCAGCCCCTCCGCCTTCGACCGGACGCGGCCGTCCAGCTGCGCCTCCCGCACCGCGTCGAGCAGCGTCTTGAACTCGCGCCCCGGCTTCAGCCCGAGGGCGATCAGGTCTTCGCCGGTCACGGCCGGCGGCGGGTTCAGCTCGTCCGCCGGCGTCTCGCGCAGGTAGCGCTCGCAGAACGCGACGTGGTCGAGACAGGTCCCGGCGGCGAGAGCGTCGGCCTGGTGCAACTCCAGCAACTCGCCGATCCCGGGGTGAACCAGCATCGGCTTCAACTGGCTGAGCCGCATCGTCGGGGCGTGGACGAGGGCGCGGCGGTTCTCGACGAGCCACGCCGTGCGCGTCTTCTCGGCAGTCGAGAGGCGCAGCCGGTCGGCGACCGCCGCGACGGTGGCGGGGTCGAGGGTGTGGAGCAGGGCGGCGAACGCGAGCGGGAATGAGACCGGGCGGTCCGTCTTCTCACCTCCCCCCTGGCGGGGGAGGTCGCCGCGGAGCGGCGGGTGGGGGGGAAGGGCACCCGGCGCGGAAGGCTCGGCGGAACTCCGGGGTAGCTTTTCCCCCCCACCCGGCGGCGAAGCGCCGCCGACCTCCCCCGCCGGGGGGGGAGGTAAAGACCACGACCCACCCGCGCCGAGGCATTCCACGACCCGGACGCCGCGGTCCCAGCCGTCGCCTGCTTCCAGCTCCGGCAGCACCGGCCCGACCAACCCGAACTCGCGGATCAGCCGGACGCCGCGGGCCCGGTTCCGGTGGCTCAGCAGCTTCCGCAACTCCTCCGCGACCCGCTCCGCCGACACCGCCCGGATCTCGGGTGCCATCCGCCGCGCCGCGGCGAGCGTTTCCGGATCGACCGACAGCTCGAACCGCGCCGCCATCCGCACCGCCCGGAGGATGCGGAGCTTGTCTTCGGCGAACCGCTCGGTCGGGTCGCCGATCGCCCGCAAGACCTTCGCGCTGAGGTCGGCCCGGCCGCCGACGTAGTCCCGCAGCTCGCCGGCGACCGGGTCGAAGAACATCCCGTTGATGGTGAAGTCGCGCCGCTTCGCGTCCTCCTCGGGCGACGAGAACACGACCGAGTCCGGCCGCCGGCCGTCGGTGTAGGTGCCGTCCGAGCGGAAGGTGGCGACCTCGACCGTCAGCCACTCGCCGCCGTCGCCGCGCGGGCCGATCACCTGCACGACGCCGAAGCTCGCCCCGATCTCGTTCCGCCGGCGGAACAGCGGGCGGAGCTGGTCCGGGCGGGCGTCGGTGGCGACGTCGTAGTCGGCGGGGGCGAGGCCGAGGAGTTCGTCGCGGACGCACCCGCCGGCCCACAGCGCAGTGAACCCGGCCTTCTGCAGGGTGCGGACCACGTCGAGGGCGAAGTCGCGCTCGGTCATGGGTGGGGGTGGCGGGGAAGAAAGGTGCCCCGGTCGGAGTAGCCTTCCGACCGGGGCGGGGTCCGTAACCGGTTAAGGTTCCGGTGTGCCGTCTCAGGGAGTGACCAAAGTCAGCCGGTCGCCGGCGCTGAGCCTGTTAACCTTGCGTGATACGATTTCACTACCCCCACAGGTTGGCGGCCGGGCGGAGCGTGGGGGGCCGGAATTGAACCGGCATCTCAAGGGTGGTTATCGCCGGTCGTTCGAGTGGTCACCTCGGCACGGGTTTGAAGCTGGCGTGGACAGCCTGATCCTGGGGTGTAGCCGTTGAGCCTCTGCCGTTGGGCTACCCCGCCGTGGTTCGGAGTGGCGGGGGTGGGATTCGAACCCACACTGGTTGCGGCCACGGGTGAGCCTGAGCCGGAGCCTCAGCCTGCACGCCTGTGCGAAGGGAATGATGGCGGACGCGGCCGGAAGGTTCAAGGGAATCCGGGCGGACCCGAGTTGTAGGGCCGGCGGTGCCGGCCGCTGTCGTGGCGGCCGGCACCGCCGGCCCTACACCGTTCACCCCCCGAACACGTAGTCCAGCAGCGGGTCGCCGGCCCGCTGCCGCTCGACGTCCAGTAGGTTCGCCTGCTCCTTCGCCGCCTTGATCGCGTCCTGGAGCTTCCGCACCCGCTCCAGGATGGCGTTCTTCCGGTCGGCCGAGATGCACCCGCTGTACACGATCTGGGTCCACGTCCCGACTGGCACGTCCTTGGTGAACAGCTCGGTCTGGGCCGGGTGCTCCGGCGTCGCCGGGTACTTCACGATGACCGTCGGCTCCTTGCTCGTCCGCAGCGACTCCGCCGCCCGGCTCCGCAAGAGGCCGCTGTTGGGGTCGTGGTTCCACTCCTCCGCCGGGTCCGGGGTCGGGAGCTTCGACACGAACGTCTCCAGGTCGTTCACCTGCTTGTCGAGGAACAGCAGGGTGGTGACCGGGACCTTCGCCAGGACGACCCGCCCGTCGACGACGACGTCGGCCTTGGCCGACTGGTTCCCGGTGTCCTGGGTGAGGACGAGGTTCCACAGCTCGGTCCACTTCTCCCGGGCCTGGCGGATCAGGTCGTCCACCCGCTGCTGGACCCGCTGGCTCTCCGCCGGGAGCCGCTGCCCGTTCACCTCGTCGAGCGGCCGGTAGGTCCGCTCCCGGCCGGTGAACAGCTGCTCCTTCTGGAGCAGCTTGTACAGTTCGGTGACCGCCTTCTCGGCCTCGTTCTTGCGCGCCGACACGACGGCGTTGATCTGGTTCAGCTTGGGCACTTCTTCTCCCGGTGCGGGTGGTTGTGTGCGAAGTCGGACACGCGACGTGACGGACCGGTTCGCCGGTTCGCGACGCGTCGAAGACGCGTGCGTCACGCGCCGAGGTCGCGCCGCTGCTCGGCGGCGAACGCGACCAACTCGGGGTAGAAGGCGCGGAAGTCGGCGGCGAGGTCCGCGTCGGCGGCCGCCAACAAGGGGAGGGCGTCGGTCAGGGCGACGGCCCGCTTCGGGATGCGCTCGGCGATGGTGTGCGACACCCGGTCCAGGGCCGCCGCGAGGCCGGCCGGGGTGGCGTACCCGGTCAGGTAATCCCGATCGATCATCCGACGAAGGAACCACCGGGCGTCCGGCGGGGCGAGGTCGAACTGGGCGTCGAGGGTGTGGTAGGCCCGGTCGGCGAACGCCCGCAGCGGCTCCGCCGAATACCGACCCCAGTCGCGGCCGAGGAGGTGATCGTAGTAGATGTCGATCACGATGCCGGAGAACCAGCCCATCGCGCCGGAGATGCGGCCGACGCTCCGGTGGACGGCCGGGTGGCGGTCGGTGAACCCGTCGATCAGGCGGTGGAGGCGGACCCCGGCTTGGACGTCCGCCGGCAGCGCGGCGACCTCCGGGTTGCGGGCGAAGTCGGCGGCGACGCCGCCGAGCATCAGCCCCGGGTCCGGGTCGGCGAGGTGCAGATGGGCCAGGAAGTTCACCGCGGCCGTCCTTCGCGCGGGTTACAGCACGCCCTTCGTGGACGGGACGGCGCCGGCCGCCCGCGGGTCCGGCTCGGACGCCGCCCGCAGCGCCCGGGCGCACGCCTTGAAGATCGCCTCCACCACGTGGTGCGTGTTCCGCCCGTGGTGCAACACGACGTGCAGCGTCAGCAGCCCGGCCGACGACACCGCCCGCCAGAACTCCTCCGCCAGTTGCGACGAGAACGTCCCGAGCACCTCCGGCGGCACGTCCGCCCGCCACACCAGGAACGGCCGGCCGCTCAGGTCGACCGCCGCGGTCGCCAGCGTCTCGTCCATCGGCAGGGTGCAGTCGCCGAACCGCCGCACCCCGGCCTTGTCGCCGAGCGCCTGCGCCAAAGCCCTCCCGAAACAGATTCCCACGTCCTCGACGGTGTGGTGGGCGTCGATATGCGTGTCGCCCGTGCACGACACGGTCAGGTCGAAGAGGCCGTGCTTGGCGATGTGCGTCAACATGTGGTCGAAGAACCCGACCCCGCTCGACACCTCCGCCCGGCCGGTGCCGTCGAGGTTCAGGGTGAGGCGGATGTCGGTCTCCGCCGTCTGGCGAGCGAGCTCGGCGGTGCGCGGCATGGCGGCTCACTTCTTCGGAGGGGCGGTCGCGTTCTTCTCCAGCCACCCGATCCCGTCCCGGATGTCGTCGTACAGCGGGCCGCGCCACCCGTGCCCGCCGTCGTAGGCGGCCAGCTTCACCTTCGCCCCGGCCTTGCCGAGGTCCTTCTCCGCCCGCTCGGCGTCGCGGTACGGGCACACCCGGTCGTCCGGCGAGTGGTACAGGTAGTACGCGTGGCCCTTCGCCTTCTCGAGCGCCGGGAGCCGGTCCGGGTGGAACACCGACATCGCCACGAACGACCCGCGGACCTTCGGGTTGGTCAGCGACACCGGGTACGCCGCCGGCCCGCTCGACGACCACGACAGGGTGAACACCTTCGCCGGGTCGAGCTTGTGCTTCGCCGCGACCTCGTCGATCACCGCGGCCACGAACTCCTCGGTGGTGAACTTCGCCCCTTCCACCTTGTCCGCGGCCGTCGGCCACACGATCTTCTGGCCGTCGGCCCACTTCACCGCGACCGGCTGGGCGACCAGGTAGCCGTCGGGGATCGCGTTCTTGTAGATGCGCTTCACGAACGGGTGGAAGTCGGCGGTGCCCGGGCCGCCGGGCATGACCACGACCAGCCCCCACCCGCCGGCCGGGGCCTTCGCGCCCTTCGCCGGGCCGATCAGGAAGTACCGCTTGTTGTCGTCCTTCCCGGCCCGCAGGTCCTCGGAGGGCACGTCCTTCACGTCGTCCTGTGCGGCGACGTGCGGGGCGGCGAACAGGGCGGAGGCGGCGAGTGCGGCGCGGATCATGTGCGGCTCCGGGGCGGGGCGCGGGCTACAGGATAACGCGCAGCGCGGCGAGGAGTTGGTCGATCTCCCCGTCGGTGCCGACGGTGATGCGGAGGCCGTCGTACCCGTCGTAGTTCATGTACCGGACGAGGATCCTGCGGCGCTTCAGCTCCTCGTACAGCGGCTTCACCGGGCGGTCGGCCCGGCGGCACCACAGGAAGTTCGCGTGGCTCGGGGTGACGTCGAACCCGAGGGCGGCCAGCGCCGGCCGCATCCGCTCGCGGGTGGCGAGGATCTTCGCCCGCACCCCGCGGAAGTAGTCCTGGTCCTCGATCGCGGCGGTCGCGGCGGCCAGGCTCAGCACGTCGCAGTTGTACGAGTCCTTCACCTTGACCAGCTCGCGGACCATTTCCGGCGGGGCGACCGCGAACCCGAACCGGATGCCGGCGAGGGAGTACGACTTGCTCAGGGTGCGGGTGACGACGAGGTTCCGGCAGTACTCGACCAGCGGCACCATTGACGCCTTGTCGGGCGGGTCGGCGAAGTCGATGTAGGCTTCGTCGATGACCAGCGGGGACGGGTAGACATAGCCACCGATTACTTCCAGGAGGAGCTTCGGCAGGACGGTGCCGGACGGCGAGTTCGGATTCGGGACGAACGTCAGGTTCGCGCCGTTCACCGGCCACGTCGTCGGGATCAACCAGTCGTCGGTGAACCGCACCGTCTGGAACCGCGCGCCCTGGATCTCGGCGAGCGACCGGTACAGGACGTAGCTCGGGGTCGGGCTGGCGATCAGCCCGCCCTCCGGCACGAACGCCCGCGTCAGGATGGTGAGGATGTCGTCGGAGCCGTTGCCGATCAGGATCGAGTCCGGGTCGACATTCAAGACGCGGGCGGCGGCGCGGCGGAAGTCGTCGCCGAGCGGCTGCGGGTACTTGCGGAGCCGGTCGCCGGTGAGGGCGGCCCGGACCGCCTCGAACACCCGCGGGCTCGGCGGGTACGGGTTCTCGTTCGTGTTCAGCTTGACGATGTCGGGGTCGTTCAGCTGCTCGCCGGGGACGTACCCGCGCATCGCCCGGACGTTCGCCCGGACCGCGTCGAGCACTCCGCCGGCCCGGTCTTCACTCACACTCGCACTCACACTCGCACTACTTCTTCGGGGCGGCCGCGGGCGCGACCTTGTCCGGCTTCGGCTTCGGGCGGGCCTCCGGGCCCTTGTCGTTGGCCCGCAGCTCGACGCTCGCGGCGTGGGCGGTCAGCCCCTCGGCGTTCGCCAGGTAGATCACGTCCGGGGCGATCTCCTGCAGCCCCTTCCGGTAGAACCGCATCACGCTGGTCCGCTTCCGGAAGTCGTTCGCGTTCAGCCCGCTGGCGAACCGGGCCGTCCCGCCGGTCGGCAGGACGTGCGACGGGCCGGCCGCGTAGTCCCCGACGGCGACCGGGGTGAACGGCCCGAGGAACATCGCCCCGGCGTGCCGGACGTTCTCGGCGAACGCCTCCGGGTCCCGGGTCTGGACGTGCAGGTGCTCCGGGGCCAGGGCGTTGACGCAGTCGATCGCCGCCTGCTTGTCCGGGGCGAGCACCAGCGCCCCGAACCGCTCCAGGCTGTCCCGGGCCAGGTCCGCCCGGGACAGCTTCGCCAGCTTCTTCCCGATCGCCTCCGGCACCTCGTCCAGGAGCGGCGGGTACCAGGTCACCAGGATCGCGACCCCCGGGGCGTGCTCCGCCTGGGCGATCAGGTCCAGGGCGACGTAGTCCGGGTGGGCGGCGTCGTCGGCCGCCACCACCACCTCGCTCGGCCCGGCCAGGCAGTCGATCGCCACCTGCCCGAACACCTGCTTCTTGGCGAGCTGGACGTAGGTGCTGCCCGGGCCGACGACCATGTCCACCGGCTTCAGCCCGTCCACCCCGTACGCCATCGCCGCCACCGCCTGCGCCCCGCCGAGCCGGTACACCTCGGTCACCCCGAGCTCGTGGCAGGTCGCCAGCATGTCCCGGCTGTACGCCCCGGTCGGGGTCGGCGGCATGCACACGACCACCTGCTCGACCCCGGCCACCTGCGCCGGGCAGACGGTCATCAGCAGGGTGGACGGGTAGGCCGCCGCCCCGCCCGGGCAGTACACCCCGACCCGGTCGTGCGGGCGGTACCGGACGTGCAGCTCGTGCCGCCCGGCCACCCGCATCTCGGCGTCCCGGTGCAGGAGCCCGGACTGGAACTGCAGCACGTTGTACTGCACCTGCCGGACCGCCTCCAGGAAGTCCGGGCTGGCGGCCGCGTGGGCCTCGGCCAGCTCCGCCGGCTTCACCCGGATCTGGTCGGCCTTCAGCTTCACCTTGTCGAACTGCTCGGTGTACGCCAGGACCGCCGGCAGCCCCTTGTCCCGGACCTCGTTGCACACCCGCTCGACCGCCCGGGCCGGCGTCAGGTGCTCGCCGAACACCGCCAGGGTCAGCTTCTTCCCGGCGGCGGTCGCCACCTCGGCGTCGTACCGGAACTGGTCGCGGAGCTTGGTGATCTGGGCCGCGGCGTTGTTCGCGGACAGGTCGATCCGCCGCAGCTTCAGGGCTGGCATCAGGGCAACCTCGCGGGCGAACGGGAGGGGATCGCCCGCCGGGATCGGTGCTTCACGACCGGGGCCGACCGCCGCGGGTCGGTGACGGAGATCAACCCTTCTGTTATACGGGTCGTGGCGGTGTGCCGCAAGGAACCGCCGGCCGCGGCGACCGGGCGGCCGGCGCAAGCATTGCGGGAAATGCGGGTTGTGACAGGCGGAACGAGTAGACAACGAACGGAATAACTGTCGCTCGTGTGTTGATGCGGCGTCCGTCGGGTGACTACGGGACGGTGACTTCGACCTCCACCGCCCCTGCCGCCGGCACGGTGGTCGGCACCGCCCGCTCGGCCGGGTCGGTGTACGCCATCCGGGTGTAGACCGGGCTGTCCGGGTCGCGATCCTGCCGCCGCACGCCCCACCCGGGCAGCCACGCCACGACCTCGTACCGGCCGGCCGGGACGCGGTCGATCGAGAACCGGCCGGCCGCGTCGGTGACGGTGAGGTACGGGTGGTCGGCGACGAACAGGTCGGCCCGCGCCCAGTACGACCCGGTGCCGCACGACAACTCAACCCGACCGGGCGCGGCGAGCGTCCGCGTCACGGGTTGCTGTGGTTCGGGAAGGGTGAGGCCGAAGTGGGCCGCGCCGCGGCCGCGGAGCACCTGGTGGCGGGCGGCGGTCGAGGCGGCGGCGAACGCGTCGCCGGCCCGGACGAACCCGACCCGGCCGCGGCGCCCGCCCTGGACGACGGTGATCCGGCCGTCGCCGATCTCGACCCGCACCGGGTCGTGGTCCCACGCCCGGGCGGCGGTCGGGTTCACGCCGCGGAGCGAGACGACGACCCCGGCGACGGCCCGGGTGGTGGGGTCGATCTGCGGGCGGTTCGGGTTGTCGGCCGACGGGTGCTCGAAGCCGTCCGGGGCCGGGGCGAGGAGCGGGAAGGTCGGGACCGTCGGGAGCGGCCCGGGCCACACGACCCGGCCGGTGACGGTCCCGGCCGAGGCGGGGTCGAAGGCGGCGCCGGCGGCCGGCGGCGGGGCCGGCGCGGGGGCGTCGGCGGCCGGGTCGGTGCCGCACCCGGCGGCGGCGAGCAGGGCGAGGGCGATGGCGGTCCGCGGCGGCATGGCCCCGTCATACGCCGCCGGGCGGCGGCGTGTAAACCGCAACCTGCCGGCCGCCCCTTGCCCCGGCGGCCGCCGCCGCGGACGATGTCCGGAGGGAGGGACCACACGTGAGCACCGCCGCAACCCGACCGCCGGCCGTCGCCGACCTCGACCGGATCGCCCCGGTCCAGTGCCCGTGCGGGTGGGCGCGGCGGGCGTTCGCCGACGTGCCCGGGGCGCCGGTCAGCGTCCACCGGGTCGAGATCCGGGAGGACGCTCAACTCCACTACCACAAGGTGCAGACGGAGACGTACTACGTGCTGGAGTGCGAGGCGGGGGCGGCGGTCGAGTTGGACGGGGAGCGGGTGCCGGTGCGGCCGGGGGTGGCGGTGATGATCCCGCCGGGGGTGCGGCACCGGGCTCTCGGGCGGATGACCATCCTGAACGTCGTCGCCCCGCCGTTCGACCCGGCCGACGAGTGGTTCGACTGAACGGCGACCGGCTCACTTCCGCAGTGAGCCGATGAGCAACGGGATTGTCTTTTCGGCACACTCCTGCGCCACGGCGGCGTTCCGCTGATCGGTCTGGGCGGCCATGGCGATCAAGACGACCGCGTTCTCGACACCGACCACCCAACGGGTCGTGACAGAACCGTCCTCATCCGGCGGCTGGGCCTCGACCCAGAATACCTTCCCGCCCACCTCCGAGGTCGGCAGGCCCAGCGCCGCGGCCTTGTCCCGCACGAACCGAACCCCGATGTCGTCCGGGAACTCCGGCCCGAGCATGTCGGTCAGTGAGACCCAGATGAGGATCCGGTGCTGTCCGGGCGGCGTGAGTTCGAGACCTTCGCGCCCGTCGTCGGCCCGGCCGAAGCCGGTCGGAACGGTCACCGACATCCGCCCGCCGCCGAAGGCGACCCGCGACCCTTCGCCCGAGGGGTGGCCGGGCGCGACCGGGGCGGGGGCCGTGTCGCGGGCTGCGGGCCGGCACCCGACCGGGGCGAGCACCGTGCCGAGGAGTACGACGACCCACCCCGAAACCGGACGGCTGTAGACCAGGCGCATGGCCGTCCCTCACTTCCCGTCGAACAGCTTCCCCAACTCCAGCTTCCGCGGCTTCAGCTTGGTCGCGTGCCCGTCGCCGTAGGCCAGGTGCAACACCCGGTCGGCCGGCTCGAACACCATGCTCTGCAGCGTGCTCTTCCCCTGACTCACCCCGTCCAGGGCGGCGAACAGGTCGGCCACCCCGAGCTTCGCGCCGCCGTCCGCCTGCAGCGGCGCCAGCTTCGCGTACCGCCAGCACTTCGCCTCCCCGCCGAGCTTGTCCGTCCGGAAGTGGTTCGTGCAGCAGCACACCCCGTTCTCCGCCGCCCGCACCTCCAGGTTCGTCGGCGTCACCTCGAACACCGCCCCGCCGTCCTTGTCGCAGATCGTCATGCAGCAGGTCGTCGTGCGGGTCATGCCGCGGAGCAACTTCTCCGCCTCGGCCACCGTCCCGCACTCCTCCAGCACCCGCCGGAACGCCAGCAGGATCGGCGTCCCCTTCCAGTCGAACTTCGCCGCGTCCTTGCTCGCCTTCAGCCGGATCTCGTTCATCGTGACCGACAGACCGGCGTCGTTCATCCCGCTGATCACGCCGGCGATCGGCGACACGGTGACCGCCGCGAACGCCCGCTTCCCCTCGCCCTTATAGACCACGACCAGCGTGTGCTCGGTGATGCCCTGCGTCGGCAGCCAGTCGAAGTTCCGGCCGAACACCGGCCCGCCGGTCGCGCTCCGGTCCTTCCCGACCACGACCGTCGAGCACCCCATCCCGCTCGACAGGTCGGCGACCGTGTTCGCGAACAGCAACAGCGGCAGCTCCCGGTCGGACGCCTTCGCCGCCGCCTCCACCTCGGCCAGGACGTGCGGCGGGAAGTTCGGCTTCAGGAGGCCGGCCATCCCGGCCAGGAACGGCCACCGCTTCTCCTGCCCGGAGTCCTTCAGGAACCGCTCGTGCAGCCCGCCGATGTCCGGGGCGTTGACGATCGCCAGCTTGCCGAACTGCTCGCCCATCTCGGCCGGCTTCCCGCGGAGCACCAGCACCGGCACCCCGCCGTCGTACCGGAGTTCGCCGCCGCCGTGCTTGGCCTCGGGGAACGGCTTCGGGTCGGCGCCGCGGGCGGCTGGGACGAAGGCGAGTACGGCGCACAGGACGGATCGCGACATGGGCCTGGTCCTCGATGTAAAGGCAGGGAACGCGGATGACGCAGGATGAAATCGCGCGGATGACACGGATCAATCCAAATCCTGTCTTCAAATCCGCGCTGATCCGCGGGCTCTGATCCCGCGTCATCCACGTTCCGTTTTCCCCCGCCACTACTCCTCGTTCGGCATGGTCGTCCGGCCGAGGGCCACGTCGAACTCGCTCAAGAGCGGCACCAGCATCGCCGCGATCGCGAACCCGAACGCCCCGCCGAGCGCCAGGAACGGGACCAGCGGGTCGGCCGACTCGTCCGTCCCGGGCTTGGCGATCAGCACGTTCACCACGCAGTAGAACATGGCGACCGGGCAGAGCACGCTCGCCAGCGTCAGGGCGCTCGTCGGCCGGTCCGCGCTGAGCACGTACAGCAGCCCCCCGATACCCAGGACCAGGAACGAAATGAAGCTCAGCCACTGGTTCGCGAAGCTCCCGCCGTTCACCACGATCAGGTAGATGCAGATCAGGGTGCCGACCGACAGGAAGAAGATCGTCCCCAGGGTGTTCCCGATCGCCAGCCGGCTGTTGGTGATGCGGAGCGAGACGTGCAGTCCGAGCACGATCGCGAACGCGGACAGCACCACCAGCGCCCCGCACACCGCCACCAGCGGGCCGAAGTTCGTCTCGACCACCTCGGCCGGGCCGGCGCCGGCCGGCGGCCGGGCGAGCGCCCCGCGGGCCGCGTAGAAGACCGCCACCGCCAGCGGCGGGAGCAGGTACTCCTTGCAGTTCCAGACCACGCCCCAGATCTTCCCGAACACGAACTCGCGCGGCGAGATGTCGGTGACCAGCAGCACGTCCAGGGCGCCGGTGTCGCGCTCGGACGTGACCGACGTGGCGGCCTGGGCGGTGACGAGCAGCAGGCTGAGCACGGCGACGGGGACGAGGCCGTAGGCGGCGGCGAACGCCGGGCGGCCGCCCGGGCGGTTCAGCTCGGTCACCGCCGAGTACAGGATCAGGGCGAGCACCACCCCGAACGCGAGTTTCACCAACAGCGGCCGGCGGCCGTAGGCGAGGGTCCGGACCTCGCGCCACAGGACCGGGTTCTGCCACACCTCACGGAGCTTCCCGGGGGCGGCGTGGGCCTTCGCCCGCTTCTCCAGCTCGACCGACTCGTCCGGGTCGGCCGCGGCCGCCTCCGTGCCCGGCCCCTCCCGCTGCATGATCGGCTCGCCGCTCGGGTTCCACTGCCGCAGCTTCCAGATGCCGACCCCGTTCAGGACGGCGCACCACCCGAGCATGACCAGCACGAACCCGTAGGCCGGGGCGAGCCCGCCCCACCCCTCGGCGGGGGGGGCGAGGACCGTCTGCATGGTGACGAACGGGTCGAGGTACGCCTGCACCCGGAACCAGTCGGTGCCGGGGGCGACGAGCGGGCCGACCGCCCCCAGCCCTTGCGTCAGGCAGACGTAAAGGACGAGGAACAGGACGGAGAGGGCGACCGCCTGGAACGTCCGCTCCCGCCACAGCGCGACCAGCCCGCCGAGCGACCCGGCCGCCGCCGCCGACGCCAGCAGCACGAGCACCGCCTGCACCACCTGCTCGGGGTCGATCCCGCCGAGCAAGAGCAGCAGCGACAGGACCGGGGCGGTGGCCAGCAGCATCGCCAGGATCGGCAGCAGCGCGCCGAGCAGCTTGCCGAGCACGATCTCGTAGTCCCGCATGTCGGTGAGCAGCAGCAGGACGAACGTCCGCCGGTCCTTCTCCTGCGACACCGCCCCGGCGGCGGACACGGCGGCGAAGAACACGGTGAGCAGCAGTTGCACGAACGCGACGATCTGGAACAGGAGCAGGCCGACGGCGGCCGCCTCGCCGAGGGTGGCGTCCCGGGCGAACCCGACGGTCGCCTGCCAGGTGGTGATGCCGAGGATGGCGAGCAGCCCGACGGCGGCCGCGCGCCCGCCGTAGTGCCCGGCCCGCCGGGGCACCGTCACCAACTCCCGCTGGAAGATCGGACCGAGCACGCGCGACTCCGGGGTCTCCGGTGGGGCGGGCATTCCCGCCTGCCTGCTCGGCTCGTGCAGGCAGGCGGGAATGCCCGCCCCACCGGAGACAGGCTTGCCGATCGGGATAAGGTATGCCGGCCCGGCCGAACCTTCACCGGGCGGGTAGAATCCGTCCGGTATGAGGACCGTCGTGTTCGCCCTGCGGGGCTGCCCGGCCGGGTGGCTCGGGGCGTACGGGAACGAGTGGGCCGCGACCCCCAACCTCGACCGCCTCGCGGCCGAGGCGGTGGCGTTCGACCGCCACGTCTCGGACTGCCCCGACCCGGCCGCCGCGAACACCGCGTGGCTCGGCGGCACCGCCGCACCGGTCACCGCCGCCCTGCGAGCCGGCGGGGTGCGGGCCGTCCTCGTCCGGGCGGGTCGCCCGGAGAACGACGGCCCCGACTGGTTCTACGCCGGGTGGGACGAAGTGTTCGACGCCCGCCCGGCGGCCGCCGACAAGTCCCCCCTCGACGCCCTCCTGCGGGCGCTCCCGTTGCTGCTCGACCGCGCCGGCCCCGACTTCCTCCTGTTCCTCGACATCGACCGGCTGCTGCCGCCGTGGGACGTCCGGCAGGACGTGTTTGAGGCGTATGTCGAGGACGACCCGGAAGCGGACGACGAGGAGGAGGCGGAGGCCGACGAGGCGGACGAGGACGAAGATGAGGACGAGGAGCCGGAGGCCGAGCCGCTCGCGCCGGAGGAGCCGGTGACGCCGTGGGCCGACCCGCCGACCGGCCCGTTCGACCCGGCCGACGCCGACGCCCGGGAGTGGCTGCACGCGTCGTTCGCGGCGGTGGTCACGAGCTTCGACGCCGAACTCGGCAAGGTGTTCGACCAACTCCGGACACGCGGCCTCGACCGCTCGGCCGCGTGGCTCCTCACGTCCGACTTCGGCCTCCCGCTCGGCGAGCACGGGCAGATCGGTCGGCACCGCCCGTGGCTGCACGAGGAGTTGGTCCACCTGCCGCTGATCCTGCGCCTCCCGGACGCGGAGCAGGCGGGCCGGCGAGTGGCGGGCTTCACCCAGTCGCCGGACGTGGCCGCGACGCTCCTCGGCCTGTTCGGGCTGCCGGCGGAGGAGGGCAGTCTGCTGCCGGCCGCCCGCGGTCTCGCCGACCCGCCCCGGGCGCGGGCCGTCACCCGGTTGGAGCTGAACGGGGCGGCCGAGGCGGCGGTGCGGACGGACGAGTGGGCGTGTCTGCTGCCGCTGCGGGTGCCGGACGGGGAGGTGCGGGAGCCGATGCTGTTCGAGAAGCCGGACGACCGCTGGGAGGTGAACGACCTGCGGGCGCGGAACCTCGACACGGCGGAGGAGCTGGAGGAGGGCTTAAAACGGAACGCGGATGACGCGGGATGAAACCCCGCGGATGACGCGGATCAGAACAAATCACTGGTCTTCATCCGCGTTCATCCGCGTGCCTTGATCCCGCGTCATCCGCGTTCCGTTTTCACCCCACCTTCACGACCACCTTGCCGAAGTGCGACCCGCCCTCCAGGTGCCGGAACGCCGCCGGCAGGTCCGCGAACGGGAAAACCTTGTCGACCACCGGCTTCAGCCCCTCGCCGGCGATCAGCCGGAGCATGTCCTCGAACATCGCCCGGGAGCCGACGAACACCCCCTGCACCCGCACCGCCCGCATCAGCACCGACACCGGGTTGAACGTCCCGACCCCCGCCAGTACCCCGATCAGCGCGACGTGCCCGCCGAACCGCACTGCCCGCACCGACCGCTCCAGCGTCCCCGCCCCGCCGACCTCCACCACGATGTCGACGCCGACCCCGTCCGTCTGCTGCCGCGCCCACTTGTCCCAGTCCGGGTTCGCCTTGTAGTTCGTCCCGGCCGACGCCCCGAGTTCCAGCGCCCGGGCCAGCTTGTCGTCGCTCCCGGACGTGGCCAGAACGCGAGCACCGAGTGCCTTCGCGAACTGCAGCGCGAAGATCGACACCCCGCCCGTCCCCTGCACGAGCACCGTCTTCCCCGGCCCGCACCCGCCGCCCATCAGCGCGTTCCAGGCGGTGACCGCGGCACACGGCAGCGACGCCGCCTCCTCGAACGACAGGGCGTCCGGCAGCGGCACCAGCCCGCGCTCCTTCAGCACCACCTGTTCCGCGAACACCCCGTCGATCTCCCCGCCGAGGGCCGACTTCGCCGCCGCCTCCGTCACCGGGCCGCTGTCCCAATCCTGCATGAAGCAGCCGGCGACGCGGTCCCCGGGGGCGAACTTCGTCACCCCGTCCCCGACCGCCACCACCTCCCCGGCGGCGTCCGATCCGAGGACGCGGGGCATCTTCAGCTTCGGGTTGTACTGCCCCTTGGCGATCATCAGGTCACGGTAGTTGAGCGACGCCGCCCGCACGCGCACGAGAACCTCGCCGGGGCCCGGGGTCGGGTCCGGGCGGTCCGCGAGGGCGAGGTTGTCGAGGCCGAAGGCGTTCTGGAGGACGAGGGCACGCATGCGCGCTCCGGTGGCGGGCGGCGGGGCTATCTGGGGCCGCCGCGTCCGGATAAGGTAGGTGCAACTCCCCGACCGAACCCCCCGGAATCCCGCCATGCCCCGACTCCTTCCCGCGATCTTCTTGCTCCCGCTCGCCGCCGGCCTCGCCGCCCAGCCGCCGAAGCCGGCCCCGGGCAAGGACGTGGTCGTGTCCCCGGAGGCCGCCGCGGTCCACCGCGAGGCCCTCCTGATCGACGGCCACAACGACCTGCCGTGGGAGCTGCGGGAGAAGGACGGGCCGGGGTTCCGGAACATCGACCTCTCCCGCCCGCAGAAGGGGTTCCACACCGACATCGAGCGGCTGAAGAAGGGGAACGTCGGGGCGCAGTTCTGGAGCGCGTACGTGCCGACGTCGTTCGGCCGGCGCGGCGAGGCGATCAAGGCCACGCTCGAGCAGATCGACGTCATCCACGAGATGGTCCGCCGGTACCCGGACGCGTTCGAGCTGGCCCTCGGGACCGCCGACATCACCCGCGTCCGCGGGGCCGGGAAGATCGCCAGCCTGATCGGGGTCGAGGGCGGGCACAGCATCGAGAACTCGCTCGCGGTGCTGCGGAACTACCACCGCCTCGGCGCCCGGTACATGACCCTGACGCACTCCGAGTCGCTCGACTGGGCCGACTCCTGCTCGGACGCCCCGAAGGCGAACGGGCTGTCCGCGTTCGGCGAGGAGGTGGTGCGGGAGATGAACCGGCTCGGGATGCTGGTGGACCTGTCGCACGTCTCGCCGGCGACCATGAAGGCGGCCCTCAAGGCGACCAAGGCCCCGGTGATCTTCTCCCACTCGTCGGCCCGGGGTGTCGCCGACCACCCGCGGAACGTCCCGGACGACGTGCTCAAGCTGGTGAAGGAGAACGGCGGGGTGGTGATGGTGAACTTCTACTCCGGGTTCATCGTCCCGGAGGGGGCGCGGGCGATGCAGAAGATGTTCGAGATGGGCCGGGAGCTGAAAAAGAAGTACCCGGAGGAGGCTAAGTACCGCGAGGCGATGCGGGCGTGGGTGAAGGAGAACGACTACCCGCCGGGGGACGTCGGCACCATCGTCGACCACATCGACCACGTGGTGAAGGTGGCCGGGGTCGACCACGTCGGGCTGGGGTCCGACTTCGACGGGGTGCCGAAGCTGCCGCGGCAGATGTCGGACGTGTCGTGCTACCCGCTGATCACCCAGGTGCTGCTCGACCGCGGGTACACGAGGGAGCAGGTGCACCAGGTGCTCGGCGGGAACCTGATGCGGGCGTTCGCGGCGGCCGAGAAGGTGAGCGAGACGATGCGGGCAGGCGGGAAGAGGAACTAACCACAGAGCCACAGAGGGCACAGAGCGAAGACGAAACACCGAGGGGGACAGAGAGCAGGGTTTGAAGACGGTCCTCTTCTCGGTGTTTCGTCTTCGCTCTGTGCCCTCTGTGGCTCTGTGGTTAGTTCCTCTGCTATCCGAGGCCGGCCGATGCGAGTCACCCTCGAAGTGGCGTGCGAGTCGGTCGCGGACGCCGAGGCGGCCGACGCCGCCGGGGCGGACCGGGTCGAGCTGTGCGCCGCCCTCGACCTCGGCGGGCTGACCCCGTCGGCCGGGCTGTTCCGCGAGGCGTGGGCGGCCGTCCGGCTGCCGGTCTGGGTGATGGTCCGCCCCCGCCCCGGCGACTTCGTCTACACCCCGGCCGAGGTCGCGGTGATGGCCGCCGACATCGACCGGTTCCGCGCCGAGGAGCCGGCCGGGTTCGTGTTCGGCGTCCTGTCACCCGACGGGCGGGTGGACCGCGACGCCTGCCGCCGCTTGCTCGACGCTTGTGCCGGTCTGCCGGCGGTGTTCCACCGGGCGTTCGACCGCACCCCGAGCGCGTCCGAGGCGCTCGACGCGGTCGCCGAACTCGGGTTCCGGCGGGTGCTGACGAGCGGCGGGGCGGACACCGCGGCCGAGGGGGCGGAGGCGATCGCCCGGGTCCGGGAGCGGGCCGCCGGGCGGGTCGAGGTGCTGCCGTGCGGGCGGGTTCGAGCCCCAACGTTGGAACACCTCCTGCGGGTGACCGGGTGCGACCAGGTGCACGGGTCGTTCGCGGAGCCGGTGCCGGTGGCGCCGGGGGTCGGGCACCGCGGCTACCCCGGGCGGCGGCGGGTGGGCCGGGCGGAGGTCGCAGCCGCCCGGGCCGAGCTCGACCGCCTCGCCGCCGGCCGGCCGGCGGAGTGACTTTACCCGCCGCCGGCGGTCAGGCTATGATGTGGTGGGCCCCGCCCCCGCCGCCGGCACCCTCGCATGCCGAAGCTCACGTACTTCAAGCGGCACCGGATGGAACTCGACCTGCGGCACCCCCGGCCCCCGGCCGAGCTGCCGCCCGGGTTCTTCTGGCTGCCGTGGAACCCCCACCTGCTGGAGCACCACGCCCGGGTGCTCTGCGCCGGGTTCGCCGGGGAGACCGACGCCCTCGTCTTCTCCTCCCTCGCCTCGCTCCCCGGGTGCCGCGACCTGATGTCGGCGATCACCACCCTGCCGGGGTTCTGCCCCGCGGCGACCTGGGTCGCGGCCCGGTCCGAGTGCTGCGTCGGATCGGTGCAGGGCATCATCGACGCGAACGGGTTCGGCGGGGTCCAGAACCTCGGGGTGGTGGGCGACCACCGCGGCCTCGGCCTCGGCCGGGCGCTCTTGCTGAAGGCGCTGGAGGGGTTCGCGGCGGCCGGCGCCCGGCGGGCGTTCCTGGAGGTGACGGCGACGAACGCCCCGGCCGTCCGGATGTACCGCCGGCTCGGGTTCCGGGCGTACAAGACGATCTACCGCGGGGTCGAGGTGCCGCCGGAGCCGGCCGCCGCGGTGTCCGCGGCGCGGCCGCTGGCGGTGCTCACGTCCTGAGCCGCGGCCCTGCTTGCTTGTGGCACAGGTCTCCGACCTGTGAGGGCGACACAGGTCGGAGACCTGTGCCACAAGCCTAAACCGTCCGTATCATGGGAAGGTTGACGGCCGTCCCCGCCCTTCGGAAGCAGGTAGCCCGATGCCGGTCCACCAGCACACCCTCGCCAACGGGCTCGTGCTGCTCGCGGAGCGGATGGAACACGTCCGGTCGGCGGCGGTCAACATCCTCGTCCCGGCCGGGTGCGCGAACGACCCGCCCGGCCAGCTCGGGGTCGCGTCCGTCCTCGCCGAGATGATCCCCCGCGGGGCCGGCGACCGCGACAGCCGGGAACTCTCGCTGGCGTTCGAGTCCCTCGGGGTGGACCGGGACGAGAGCGTCGGGGTGTTCAACATGCGGTTCTGGGGGTCCACCCTCGCCCGGAACGTCCCGCCGGCTCTCGACCTGTTCGCCGACGTCGTCCTCCGCCCCCGCCTCCCGGACGACGAGCTGGAACCCGTCCAAGCCCTCGCCCTGCAGGACATCCAGGGGCTGGAGGACGCCCCGCAGCACAAGGTCGGGGTCGAGCTCCGCCGCCGGTACTACCCGGACCCGCTGAACAAGGACCGCCGCGGCCGGGCGGCCGACATCGAGGCCCTCACCCCGGCCGCCGTGCGGGACTTCCACCGCCGGCTGTTCCGCCCGAACGGGACCATCCTGTCGGTCGCCGGGAACGTCGAGTGGGGGCCGCTGGTCGAGCGGGTGGAGCGGCTGTTCGGCGGGTGGCCGCGGGGTCCGGAGCCGGACCTGTCCCCGGCCGCGGCCGCCCCGCGGTCCGAGCACATCCCGAAGGAGACGGCCCAGACGCACATCGCCCTGGCGTACCCGAGCGTCCCGGTCGGGCACCCGGACTACTACGCCGCCCGGGCGGCCGAGGGGGTGCTGTCCGGCGGGATGAGCGCCCGCCTCTTCACCGAGGTGCGGGAGAAGCGCGGGCTGTGCTACTCGGTCGGGGTGCGGCACGAGACGTTCAAGGACCGGGGGACGATCGTCGGGTACGCCGGGACCGGGGCGGACCGGGCCCAGCAGACGCTCGACGTGACGGTGGCCGAGCTGCGGAAGCTGGCGGACGGGGTGACGGACGACGAGGTGGTGCGGGTGAAGGCCGGGCTGAAGGCGTCGCTGATCATGCAGGACGAGTCGACGTCGGCCCGGGCCGGGGCGATCGCGTCGGACTGGTACCACCTCGGCCGGGTCCGGTCGTTCGACGAGGTGCAGGCGGCGATCGACGGGCTGACGCCCGGGATGGTGGTCGGGCACCTGGCCCGGTTCCCGGTGCGCGACGTCACCCTGGTAACGATTGGCCCCGCCCCGCTCACCCTGCCGGAGTGACGCCCGTGGGCCGCATCCGCGAGCCGGACGAGGTCCTCGCCCCGGTCGTGTTCGTGTACCTGTTCGGGGTGGTGGCGTGGCTCGCCGCCGTCCTCGCCTGGGTGTTCTGGTTCCGCGGGTACGCCTGAGCGCGAGTTTAGCCGCGACGCGGAGTCCTCGGAGCGGAGCGCGGCGTCTCCCCCGCGCTCCGCTCCGAGGACTCCGCGTCGCGGCTAAACGGTACGACGTGAGGTTCCCCATGCCCTTCCACCACGCCACGCTGCCGAACGGCCTTACCGTCGTCGGCGAGACCAGCCCGTCGGCCCGGTCCGTCGCCCTCGGGTTCTTCGTCCGCACCGGGGCGCGCGACGAGACCCCGGCCGAGGCCGGGCTGTCGCACTTCCTCGAGCACATGCTGTTCAAGGGCACCCCGCGGCGGACCGCCGAGCAGGTGAACCTCGACTTCGACCGGATCGGGGCGAACTACAACGCGTACACCAGCGAGGAGAACACCGTCTACTACGCCGCGGTCCTGCCCGAGTACCTGCCGGCGGCCGCCGACGTCCTGGCCGACATCCTCCGCCCGAGCCTCCGGGCGGAGGACTTCGACACCGAGAAGAAGGTGATCCTGGAAGAGATCAAGATGTACGACGACCAGCCGGGGTCGGTGGCCGGGGAGCACGCCCGGCGGATCCACTACGCCGGCCACCCGCTCGGGAACAGCGTCCTCGGCACCCACGGCAGCGTCTCCGCCCTGTCCCGCGACCAGATGCACGCCTACTTCACCCGCCGGTACGCGGCGAACAACATCCTGCTGTCGGCCGCCGGGAACTTCGACTGGGACCGGTTCCTCGCCCTGGCCGCCGAGAAGTGCTCCGGGTGGAACACCGCCGACGCCGGGCGCAGCCACCGGACGGAGGCGGCGGCGGCCGGCGGGGTGCACGTCCTGACCCGGCCGTCGGTGCAGCAGCAGTACGTCCTGTTCCTGGCCGGCGGGCCGCCGGCCGACTCCCGGATGCGGTACGCGGCCGACACCCTGGCGCTGGCGGTCGGGGACGACTCCGGGAGCCGGCTGTACTGGGCGCTGACCGACCCGGGGTTGGCGGACTCGGCGGACTGCAGCTACTACGAGAACGACGGGAGCGGGGTGGTGTACGCGTCGTACACCTGCGAGCCGGAGCAGGCGGAGGGGAACCTGGGGGTGGTGCGGAAGGTGCTGGCGGACGTGCAGGCGGGCGGGATCACGGCGGACGAGCTGAAGCTGGCGAAGACGAAGATCGCGTCCCGGCTGGTGCGGGGGAGCGAGAAGCCGATGGGGCGGATGCAGGCGGTGGCGTCGGCGTGGGCGTACACCGGCGAGTACCGGGACGTGGACACGGAACTCGCCAACTACGACGCGGTGACGGTGGCGGACGTCCGGGCGTACCTGGACCGGTACCCGGTCGACCGGACGACGACGGTGGCGTTCGGCCCGGCGGCGGATCTGGACGGGGTGGCCGGCAAGCCGGCGTGACGCGGCGGGGTCGGCGCGTTTCAACCGGGTGAAGCGGGCGGGTCGGAGCCCGAGCGCCAGCGAGGGTCGAGCTCCGACCCGCCCGCTTCACCGTCCCGAAGTCCGCGCTCCCGCGCCGCGTCCGGCCCCGGGAACGGCGCCCCGACCGCGTACCGCTTCGGGAACAGCTTCTCGACCACCGGGATCAGCGCCAGCGTCGGGTCCCGGAACCCGAGCAGCACCGCCGCCGGCTCCTCGTACAGGAGCGGCACCACCTCCCGCGAGATCGACGTCCACCCGCCGTCGGCCGCGGCCATCACGTCCAGGTGCGGGAGCACGACCACCACCCCGTCGGCCGGCCCGCGGACCGCCCGCCGCAGTTGCCCGATCGCGGCCAGCATCACCCCGCTGTCGTCCGGCCGGGCCTCGCCCGGCTCCGGCCGGCCGTCGGCGTACTCGCACCGGAGGTCGGCGGCCCGGAGGCGGTCCCGGAGGTCGCGGAACAGGAGGTGCGTCCACCCCTTGTCGGCGGTGACCAGGCAGTTGGTCCCGCGGCGGAGGTCGGACGCCACGTCGGCCAGCAGGTCGGCGAACGGGGCGACGCTCGGGAGGGGGTGCATGGGCGGGCCCGGGGGCCGGGGGCGCTCGGCCGCCCCCGATCATACCCGGCGGCCGGGCGGGAGTCACTTGGGGGGCGGGGGCGGGGGCCCGTCCCACTCCTTGCCGAGCACCTCGCCCCCGGCGCGGGTGATCGCTCCTTTCAGCGTCTTCTCCCCCACCTTCTTCGGGTCGACGGCCCGGGCCGAGCCGTCCGCCAGGGCCACCAGGAGCGCCTCCGTGCCCGGCAGGCCGAACTTCGGGAGCGGCTTCTTCGGGTCGAACGGGACGTCGCCCGGGGCGGCCCACGGGACCGCCGTCGTCTCGACCACCAGGAGCGTGCACGACGTGCCGTCGGTGACGTCCCCGAACTTCAACTTCGCCCCCGGCTCGAACATCGCGCCGGGACCGGCGAACCCCTGGTAGTGCGTGAGGCCCGGGGCGTCCGGCCCGGCCTGCGCCGGCGGGGCGTTCGGGGACAGGAACACCTTGAGCACCGCCCGCGACAGCTTCTTGTTGTTCGGCCCGTCCCACCGCTCGTCCATCCGGAACTGGTTGTACAGCTGCTGCTGCTCCAGGTACGGGAGGAGGTGGACCCGCCAGCTCAGCAGCGGGTTCCCGTCCTTGTCGAGGACGTCGCGCGGGAACTCGTTGAACACGTCGTGGTGGTTGTGGACCGCGAGGGCGATCTGCTTCAGGTTGTTCAGGCTCTGCTCCCGGGCGGCGGCGTCGCGGACCGCCCGGAAGGCCGGCCCGCCGGCGGCGTCGGGGACCAGGGCGGCGCAGCAGGCGGCCAGGGCGGCGAGGGTCGGGAGTCGCACGGGGGAACCTCCGGGGAATGAAGCCGTCCGAGCCGGAGCGCCGGCGAGGGTCGAGCGCAGACTCGGACGCGGACCGGCGGGCGTCACCAGTCGGGGCCGAGCACCTCGCCGCCGCTGTGGGTGAGCGCCCCCCGCAGCGTCTGGTCGCTCACCTTCCGCAGGTTCAGCGCCCGGGTGGAGCCGTCGCCGAGGGCGACCAGGACGGTGTCGCTCCCCGGGAACCCCCACTTCGGGAGCGGCCCCTTCGGGTCGTACGCGAGGTCGGCCGGCTTCGCCCACGGCACCGCCTCCCCCGTCTCCACCACCATGATCGTGTTCGACGTCCCGTCGGTGAAGTGGATCAGGCTCTGAGGCCCCTTCCCGCGCTCGAACACGGCGCCCGGGCCGGCCACCCCCTGGTAGTTGGTCAGGCCGAACCCGTCCGCGTCGGCCGCCGCGGTCCCCGGGGACAGGAACACCTTGATCGCCGTCTTCGCCGCCTTCGCGTTGTTCTCCGAGTCCCACGGCTCGTCCAGCTTGAACAGCCGGAACACGGCGTCCTGCTCGATGTACGGCAAGAGCTGCACCCGCCACGACAGCAGCGGCTTCCCGTTCTTGTCGAGGACGTCCTGCGGGAACTTGTTGAACGTGTCGTGGTAGTTGTGGACCGCCAGGGCGATCTGCTTCAGGTTGTTCAGGCTCTGCGACCGGGCGGCCGCCCCCATCCACCGGCCGGCCGGGAACAGCAGCCCCGACGCGACCGCGGCCGGGCCGGCGCCGGGGGCCGACTCTTTCGGCAGCGGGACCCGGGCGGCGAGCGCCGCCCCGTCCCGGGTCACGTACTTCCCCGGGTCGGCGGTGCCCAGCCCGGTCACCATCAGGAAGGCGTCGGCCAGGTCCCCGGCCGGCCCGCCGGGGCCGTCCTTGCGCCGCGCCAACTCCTTCCGGGCGAGCCCGGCCAGCCCGTTCACCGCCGCCTCGGCCGCCGTCGCGTCGGCCGCGGTCTTGAACCCGGCGGCGAGGTCCATCTTGCCGCCCCCGGCGAGGTCGACGGCGGCGGTCAGGTGCTCGGCCTTGAGCAACTCCTTCGCCCCGGCGGCCAGGTCGCGGGCCGCGTCCGGCGGGAGGGCGGCGAGGTTCAGCCCGACCACCACCGGCCTCCCGGACGCGGCCAGCTTCAGCCCGTGGGACAGCGGCCCGGCCTTCGCCGCCGGGTGCTTCAGGTACGCCTCGAACCCGGCGGCCGGGCCGAGGACGAGGTGCCGGTCGTCCGGGAACGCCGCCGCCAGCCCGGCCTCGGCGCTGACGAACGCCGTCTTCCCGCCGGCGGCGACCTTCTTCGCCCCGGGCAGGTGGGCCGCGACGACGGCGTCCCGGTCGATCGGGGCGGCGAGGCGGACGGCCAGGAACGGGACCGGCTCCTTGCGGTCGGGGCCGGGCAGGACGAACCCGGTCACCCGGTCCACGTTGGGGATCCGCGGGGCGTACCGGGGGAGGTCGGCCTTCCACAGGTCGGCGGCCCGGACGTGGACGAACCCGAGGGCGTCGGCCGGGACCAGGGCCAGGTCGGGCGGCAGCTCGGCGGCCGGCGGCTGGGCGGCCGCCGGCGGCGGGCCGGGGCGGGTGAGGAGGACGGCCGCGGCCAGGGCGGCCAGGGCGGCGAAGGCCGCGGGGCGGGTCGGGAGTCGCATGGGGGCCTCCGGAGAAATGGGCCGGGTCGTCGGTCCGTCCGAGCCGGAGCGCGAGCGACGGGTTTCGCCTCGTCGCTCGCGCTCCGGCTCGGACGGCGCTCGTCAGTCGTCGTCCGCGATCACCTCGCCGCCGCCCTTGGTGACCAGCGCGTTCAGCGCGTCCTTGGCCGGCACCTTCTTCAGCGCCCGGACGGACCCGTCGAACATGGCCACCATGACCCGCCCGTTCGCCACCGCCCCGAGCAGCTTGGCCATGTCCTTGTCCGGGTCGAACGCCAGCTCGTCCGGCTTCGTCCACGGGACGGCGTCGGCCGCGGTCACGCACATCCAGGTGTTCGACAGCCCGTCGGTGAACGTCCCGAACTGCGGGCCCTTGATCCAGTCCCACCCGGCCCCGTTCCCGACGAACACCCGGTAGTGGGTGTCGGTCCCACCCGGCTTGGTCTGGCCCGGGATCGCGTACACCTTCGGCATCTTGGCCAGCAGCTTCTTGTTGTGCTCGCTGTCCCACGCCTCGTCGAGCTTGAACTCCTTGTACAACGCGTCCTGCTCGATGTACGGGAGGATGAGCACCCGCCAGCTCAGCAGCGGCTTGCCGGTCTTGTCGCACACCGCCGCCGGCGGGCCGGACCCGTTCGCGTCGTGGTAGTTGTGGTAGGCCAGCGCGATCTGCTTCAGGTTGTTCAGCGACTGGGAGAGCGCGGCCGCCTCCTGGGTCTTCTTCCGGGCGGCCACGAACGCCGCCCCGAACGGCAGGTCGGCCGGCAGCGACAGGGTCACCCGGGCCTCCGTCCCGAGGGTCGCGAACTTCGCCCTCTCCGCCGCCGCGTTGACGGCCTTCAGCACCGCCGCCAGGTCCTTCAACCCGGCCTCCTTCCCGAGTTCCTTCAGCGCGTTGTCGCCCCCCTCCTGGACCAGCGCGAGCAGCGCCCCCATGGCCTTCTCGCACTCCACCGCCTTGCCGGCGGTCGCCGCCGACACCCGCACGTCGAGGGTCACCCCCTTGTCCAGGTCGAGGGTGGCGGCCACCCCGCGGGCGTGGAACACCGGCTGCAGGGCGCGCAGCTCGGCCGGCACCTCGTCCCCGCGCAGCTCGTCCGGCAGGTTCGCCGGGTTCAGCCCGAGCACGGCCGCGTGCCGCCCCTCGGCGGCCGCCTTCAGGGCCGGGGCGAGCGGGCCGTCGGCCGCCGGCCGCGGCTTGGCGTACTCGTCGCCCAGGTTCATCAGCACGACCGCCGTCCGGGCGTCGGCCGCCACCACCTTGACCTTGGCACTCTTCGGCAGGAGGCCGTCCGCCCCCTTCTGCAGTTTGGCCGCGTCGAACGGCTTGGCGAAGGTGAGGGCGACCCCGAGCCGCTCGCTGTCCCGCGGGTCCTTCGCGCTCGGGACGAACAGCACCACCGACTTCACGTCCTCGGGGGCGATCCCGAGTTCGGCCTTCGCGGTGCCCGTCAGGAGGTTGAAGGTGTCGGGGTCGGCCGCCCGGAAGCTCTTCACGACCGGGCTGTCCCACACCCTGGCCGCGTCGGCGTAGGCGAACAGGGCGGCGTCGGGCGGGACGAACCGGAGCCCGTCGGGGAGTTCGGCCCCGGCCGGCGGGCGGGCGGCGCCGGCGGGCGGGGCGGGGAGCGGCACGGCGATCAGGGCGGCCAGCCCGAGGGCGCCGGCGGCGGCCCACGGTCGGACCCGGACGGAGCGAGTCATGAGGTCCCCCGGAATCAGGTTGTGACGTGGCGACCGGTCGGAGGTCGATTCGGCCGGCCGGCCGGAAGATTTTCGCCGGCCCGTGCAAACCCCGCGGCCGGGGTGCGCGTTAGGGTAAAGACGGTCCCCCGGCCCGCCGGTTTCACCCGCGCGCCGGACTAACCGTCAGCGTCGCGCGGCCGGCCGGGAAAAACCGGCGGGCCGCGGCGCAAGTCCGGGGGTCCGGTTGCATCCGTTCCTCTACCGGGTAATCTGGATTGTACTCCTACCGTCCCGGATGACCCCTCCCGGGCGCCCGAGCCGGCCGGCCGGCGGGTCCGACTCGCGAGACACAGACACCACTGTCGAGGGCTCCTCATGTTCCGTCCTCTCTGCCGGGTGCTCGGCGGCACGGCGCTCGGGCTCGCCGCCCTGGCCGCGCTGCCCCTGACCGGGGCGGTCAAGGCCCAGGCCCCGAACGCCCGGTTCCGCCAGAACTTCCCCCCGTACATCCCCCCCGGCCAGCTCCGGCCGCCGCTCGGCGGCGGGCTCGGGAACCAGGGCGGGGTCATGGGCAACAACCAGGGCGGGAACATCCAGGGCGGGAACATCCAAGGGGGCAACATCCAGGGCGGGAACTTCCAGGGGTTCGGTGGGGGCAACATCAACGGGTTCGGCGGGGGCGGGTTCAACATCGGCGGGGGGTTCGGCGGGGGCGGGTTCCAAGGCTTCGGCGGGGGCGGGATCGGCGGGTTCGGGGGCGGCGGGTTCAACATCGGCGGCGGGTTCCAGGGCGGGTTCGGGGGCGGCGGGTTCAACATCGGCGGGGGCGGGTTTGGCGGCGGGTTCGGGGGCGGCGGGATCGGCGGGGGTGGCGGTGGCGGGGTGATCGTGATGTTCCAGCAGGCGTTCCCGATGCCGGGGTTCCAGTACCTCGGCGGCGGCGGCGGGATCGGCGGGATCGGCGGCGGGATCGGCGGGTTCGGCGGCGGGATCGGCGGGTTCGGCGGCGGGATCGGTGGGTTCGGGGGCGGCGGGTTCCAGGGCGGGTTCGGGGGCGGCGGGATCGGGGGGGGGGGCGGGGGCGGGGTGATCGTGATGTTCCAGCAGGCGTTCCCGATGCCGGGGTTCCAGTACCTCGGCGGCGGCGGCGGGATCGGCGGGATCGGCGGCGGGATCGGCGGGTTCGGCG
>JAESGM010000169.1_pt1 | contig 133115 bp, 104 predicted proteins | sample 9269721 | NCBI WGS metagenome assembly JAESGM01 (sample SAMN15720920, study PRJNA650825) | algae metagenome | isolation source: Komarekiella atlantica HA4396-MV6 and co-occurring heterotrophs from... | place: USA: Theobald House, Kauai, HI | collected 2009-07-29 | reverse complement strand
GGATTTCGGATTTCGGATTTCGGATTTCGGATTTCGGATTTCGGATTTCGGATTTCGGATTTCGGATTTCGGATTTCGGATTTCGGATTTCGGATTTCGGATTTCGGATTTCGGATTTCGGATTTCGATTAAAGATAAACCGGTAAAGGTACGAGGGTTTTTGCTTTTTCACGGATACTATTTTCTAAATCCGCCCTCACAATTCCGAAATCCAACTACCTGCTTCCAAAAATGGCGCTGCCGACGCGAATCAGCGTGCTGCCTTCTTCAATGGCAATGGCATAGTCGCCGCTCATGCCCATGGACAGTTCCTTCATGGTTGCATTGGCTGGCAAAGGCAGCGTCTTCAGTTTCTCAAAAAAATGCTTGAGTCCGCGAAATTCCTGCCGACTTTGCTCGGGATTGTCGCTGAAGGTGGCCATGCCCATCAGCCCGACAATCCGGACGTTTTTCAGGGCTTTTACTTCTTCCGAAAGCAGCAAGGCTTCGGCTTCGTCAAACGAAAGCCCGAATTTAGTCTCTTCCTGTGCAATGAAAATTTGCAGCAGGCAATCAATAATCCGTTGATTTTTAGCAGCTTGTTTGTTTACCTCATCCAGCAGTTTCAGACTATCAATCGAGTGTACAAGCGTGACAAACGGGGCAATGTATTTCACCTTGTTCGTTTGCAAATGACCGATCAGGTGCCATTCGACATCGGCTGGCAACTGCGGCTGCTTTTCGGTCATTTCCTGTACCCGGTTTTCGCCAAATCTCTTGCACCCGGCGTCGTAGGCTTCCTGCAACATTGCCACCGGTTTGGTTTTGGTAACGGCAATCAGTTGACAATGAGTGCCTTGCAAATGCGTCTCAATAGCGGCGATATTTTCACGTATAAGAGTCATAAGAACAATTAAAAAGTGATGTAGCGGAATAAATGTTTGGGTGCCAGAAACCGAACCGGGTGCCGCCTGTTTCCCGAAAAGCCATTGCGGGCACTGGCGGTCTGGTAAGAATACCGCACAGAGCATGGTTTTCAGGCGATTTCACCGTACCTTTGCAACCGTTTTACCGGTTGATTCGGGTAATGTATATATAATCGCAAAATTAAGTGGTTTTTCGTTTCAAAAAGATACTATTTCGCATTCATACTCCTTACTTCGGTCTTAAAGATCAACAAACAGACTATGGCAATAATCGGAACTTTACTGAAACGAGGCATCAAGCTTCGGAAGATGATTGAGCAGGAGCGGGTAAAGCCCTATGAATTACAGCGCGACGAACTGGCCTCATTGCTGGACAAAGCTAAGAATACCGCGTTCGGCAAAGCGTATAAGTTTGAAGAAATTCTGCACGAAGTAACCTACAACCGCGACCCTCACGCGTTTTACAAGAAATACAAGGAAAACGTTCCGGTTTTTACCTACAACAAGATTTTCCAGCAGTGGTGGAACAAGACACTGCAAGGCAAGAAAAACATCTGCTGGCCCGGAAAGATCAAATATTTTGCCCTGAGCTCGGGCACATCTGAAGCTTCGTCGAAGCATATCCCAGTCACCAAGAACATGATTAAGGCCATACACAAAACCAGTGTCCGGCAAATTCTCTCCCTGGCCGACTACCCCGATCTTCCTGGTAAGCTGTTTGAATCGGGTATGCTTGCCCTTGGCGGCAGCACGCACCTGAACTACAACGGCACCTATTTTGAGGGCGACCTGAGTGGCATCAATGCCAGCAAAATTCCATTCTGGTTTCAGCATTTTTACAAACCCGGATTTGAGATTGCCAGCATCACCGACTGGAATACAAAACTCGATGAAATTGTGGAGCAGGCCCCCAAGTGGGATATCGGGTTTATTGCCGGCGTGCCGGCGTGGGTACAAATCCTGATGGAAAAAATCATTGACCGATACCATCTCAAAACCATCCACGACATCTGGCCTAACCTGACGATTTATACCCACGGAGGCGTCTCGTTTGAACCCTACCGCAAAGGATTTGAAAAGTTATTGGCACATCCGCTGATTTACATTGAGACCTATCTGGCTTCCGAAGGCTTCATCGCGTATCAGTTGCCCGGACGTAATTCGATGCGGATGGTGCTCAACAATGGGATGTTTTATGAATTTGTGCCCTTTAATGACAAAAATTTCGGGTCGGATGGGGAACTGGTTGAAAAGCCCGAGACGCTGATGATTGATGAAGTGGAGGAAGGCAAAGAATACGCACTGCTGCTATCCACCTGTGCAGGCGCCTGGCGTTACCTGATTGGCGATGTGGTAAAATTTATCAATAAGAAAGAATGCGAGATTGTCATCACCGGCCGTACCAAGCACTTCCTCAGCTTGTGTGGTGAACACCTGTCGGTGGATAATATGAATAAAGCCGTACAGCAAGTAGCTGAAGAACAGGGTATTACGATTCGGGAATTTACCGTGGCAGGCATTCCGTACGGAACGTTGTTTGCGCATCATTGGTACATCGGAACCGACGACAAGGTAGATGCGCGGCTGCTGCGCGAAAAAATAGACGAAAAACTGAAACTGCTCAACGATGACTACCGGGTTGAGCGGGCTGCCGCATTGAAAGAAGTGTATGTCGACGTGTTGCCGACCGATGCGTTCTACCAATGGATGGAACACCGGGGCAAGATAGGCGGCCAAACCAAGTTTCCACGGGTGATGAAAAAACAATTGTACGAAGACTGGGAAACGTTTGTGCGAAATTTTGCCAGTAACTGATCCGACCGTTTATCAATCCGTATTTTACGTTTGCCGGAGGCAATTCAAAGGTTGGGTTTTCATTTTTCAAAACCTACTATTTTCTGTCTCGAATGGCAAATGCAAAACGACCCGCGAACCCGCAAACCGAATGAGTTGAATGATCTACGATTTACTGGCTGGAATTCAGTATGGCCTGATATTATCTGTTACCTTTAGTCTCGGCCCAGTTTTCTTTTCATTACTGCAAACCGGTATCCAAAAAGGATTCCGGTCGGGAACATTGATGGCAGTAGGGATTGCCTTGAGTGATCTGCTGTACGCATTCATCTGCCAGCTGGGCCTTTCACAGCTGGTGCGCCAGTTCGAGTCAAACATTGCCGTTGTGGGAGGGGTCATTGCCATTGGGTTTGGCATTACGACCTTTCTTAAAAAGGCGCACCTGGAAGCGGCCAGCAATGGCACAACCCAGCCGCGTGCAGGCACTTTCCGGTTTATTTCCAAAGGTTTTCTGCTCAATTCGCTTAATCCGGCAGTGGTTTTGTTCTGGATCGGCATGGCTTCGGTAGCGTCAGCCAAGATCGAAACCAGCCCATTGCAAGCGTATGTTTTCTTAGGCGGCATCATCAGCGCCCTCTTCACCACCGATTTGCTCAAGGTCTTCTTTGCCCGCCGCATCAGCAATTACCTGAGCAACCACGTGCTGGACTGGATGAACCGTATCGTGGGGCTGTGCCTGTGCGGATTCGGTGCATGGCTTATTTATTCTGCCTTGACCGGGCGTGTCTGAACAATTCCGACTGGCAGTTGTTAGGATAACAGGAGAAGGTTTTTCCTTTTTTCAGGATACTATTCTGCTTCACTCATCAACCGTTCCGTATGCTACGCCTTCACACCTGTTTGCTCATTTTTGCTTTTGCCCTGTTGGGCAATGCCGCCTGGGCTCAAATCGAAAACGATACGCTGGTGTCGTTCAACGAAAAACGTATACAGATCAGTCGGGTAGGGATGACAGCCCTGGGAAGCTGGGCAATCGGTAATTTTCTGGTCAGCGGTTTCCTGATTGGCCGGACCGACGGTAGTACCAAGGCGTTTCACCAGATGAATGTCGGCTGGAACCTGATCAATCTCGGTCTGGCGGGCTTTGGGTACTACAACGCCTTGAAAGCCAACCCTGCCGCGTTGGATTTGTACCAGACCATCAAAGAACAGTATGGTCTGGAAAAAACATTTCTTTTCAACGGCGGCCTGGATGTGGGCTATGTGCTGGGCGGATTATACCTGACCGAACGAGCCAGAAATGCCTCCAAGAACCAGGATATGCTGAAAGGTTTCGGCCAATCCATTATGCTTCAGGGCGGTTTTCTGCTGGTGTTTGACCTGGCCATGTTTTTCATTGTCAATCATCACGGACAATTGCTGCAACCGTTGCTCAATAACGTAACTTTCACAGGCAGCCTGTCAGGCATAGGTGTCATCATTCACCTGTGAGACAGACAGGTTTTAGCTTTTGGAAGGATACTATTTTGACACTCCATCACCGATTGTAGGGATATTCGTTGATCCAGTGAAAGCTACGGTTGACAAGTTTCATTTTCTGCATGTCGCGTTTCTGAAAATCAACCCGGATGCTGTCGCTTTGCCATTTGCCACGGATCGTCAGCTTGTCTTTCTTCGGAATGTTGTATACGAAGGTATATTTCTGCGTGGAGTCAGCGTATGAAACCAATGTAAACTGCTGGTGTGCAGTGTCTGTTTCTATTTTGTAAGTAGTCAGGCTATCGACCATAGTGCTGACACGGGCCGCATCGTATTTGTCAACGATCAGTCGTCGCCAACGTCGCAGGCGAGTCAGCAACGGAGGTACCGTATCACCGTTTTCTACATACAATTCGGATTCGTACACACCATACAAAGGTGACTTGGGAGTGTTTTCGCCATACGTACCCTGGGCCTCGGAAGCATACATAAGGATAGTGGCCAGTACACCTAGAATCAACACATACTTAACGGTGATAAGTGTGTAATTCAATGCCTTCTTAGTAAAAACAGGTGCTTGCGGCAGTGGTATGACGGTGTTCCGATGCCGGATAAAAAAATCGTAGAAACGCTGAAAATCAGGAGCCAGAATAAACAGGCACATCACAATCATGTGGGTGGATAAAAGCTTAACCGGGATGTCAAAGCAGTAATTCATCATGGCTACATTGGTCATGACAATCAGGGTCAGAATGCTACCCAGCGCTGCCGTCCGGCGAAACAGGAGCAAAAGCCCGCCCAGGACCTCCGCAGAACCTGTGAAGTAATTGTATGCCTTGGAATAGCCCATGAAAGTCCACGCCAGACCCATGGGCGATGATTCGCCGAAAGGCTGTAACAAACGTGTTAAGCTAGGAAACGGAAACTGAAGGTAAAACACTTTGGCAAAGCCGTATTGGAACATGCTCAGTGCCAGGTAATAACGCACAGCTACCAGCAGCCAGTAATAGGCACTGGTGTAACCGGAGCGGTGGCGGTCAATGACCGACCACACCACACAACCCGTCAAGGACACCACAAAAAGAGCAAGTACCGATACGTAGTCATACGTGGTATCGCCGCTGCCATTAGTAAAAACGGTGATTTCGTCCGGAAGGTGCAGGATGTATTTGCCAATCCACGGAATGACACTGTGCAGGAAAGGGGTAACCGTAAACTCGGTGAGGTATTCAAATCCCGGGAGTGCTCCGTTGTTATTGACAATGATGTAAAGCGGGAAATAAATATAGAAAAACCGGAATAAAATTTTTTGAGGAGTGGTCCAGGCATGCAAAGGTACGTCCACCTGTGGGGCGTTGGAATTAATGAGTGTTTCCATGCAAGAAAAACAGAATGAAGTGTTTGTTCAAACAAGATATAACTTTTATAACTGGAAAAGAATCTTGTAGTGATGCACACGCCGGTTTTTGCATTTTTTTACATACTATTCTGCCGCATCGGACTTTCGCATGGCATTGGCGCGGTGATCCTTCAACGATAGGGAACAAAGGGTTTTGGCTTTTGGGAAGGTCCTATTTTCCGTTTTGGCACTTTTCAGGTAAAGTTTAGAAATTCTTTCGCTTTTTCACGCTTCATTTATTTTTCTCTGCTCAACTCCCGAAAATTTTATCTACTTTTGCATCCCATAAGTCTTTCTGTTCATCACTCACTTATGGCATCGGCAAAATACATTTTCGTTACGGGCGGCGTAACATCTTCTCTAGGCAAAGGAATCATCGCATCTTCGCTGGCTAAGCTTCTGCAAGCCAGAGGCTTTTCAGTCACCATTCAAAAATTTGACCCTTACATTAACATTGACCCCGGCACGTTGAATCCCTACGAGCACGGCGAATGTTACGTAACGGACGACGGTGCCGAGACGGATCTGGACTTAGGTCACTACGAACGTTTCCTGAATACACCGACGTCACAGGCCAATAACGTAACCACCGGGCGCATCTACAACAGTGTCATTACCAAAGAGCGGCAAGGCGCGTATCTGGGCAAAACCGTCCAGGTAATTCCGCACATTACCGACGAGATCAAGCGGAGCATTTGCGCATTGGGCGAAACAGGGCAGTATGACATTGTGATCACTGAGATTGGCGGCTGCGTGGGTGACATCGAGTCGTTGCCATTCATCGAAGCGGTACGTCAGTTCAAATGGGACGTAGGTCCGAACAATGCCATTGTCATTCACCTGACTCTGATTCCGTACCTCAAATCGGCAGGCGAACTGAAAACCAAGCCAACCCAGCACTCCGTCAAAGACTTGCTCGAAACCGGTGTGCAACCCGACATACTCGTATGCCGCACAGAACACCCGCTGCCCCAGGACATTCGCAAAAAAGTTGCTCTTTTCTGTAACGTGCACATCAATTCGGTGATCGAAGCACAGGATGCCGATACCATCTACGATGTGCCGCTGATGATGAAAAAAGAAAAACTCGACGAACGTGTGCTGGTGAAACTGAAACTGTCGCACGAGAAGGAGCCGGACATGGAAGGCTGGAAAGAATTCCTGGGCCGCCTGAAAAATCCATCCGAAGAAGTAACCATCGGGCTGGTAGGCAAGTATGTGGAACTGAAGGACGCCTACAAATCCATTGCCGAGGCGTTTATACATGCCGGTGCGCAGAACGAATGCAAGGTGAATCTTCGCTGGATTCACTCCGAGACACTGCTTCCCGAAAATGTCGAATCCGTTTTTGAAGACCTGGACGGTGTATTGGTAGCCCCCGGATTTGGCGAACGTGGCATTGAAGGTAAAATCGCGGCCATTCGCTATGTGCGTGAAAATCAGATACCTTTCTTTGGCATTTGCCTTGGTATGCAGTGTGCGGTAGTAGAATATGCCCGCAACGTGCTAGGTTTGCAAGGCGCCGCATCAACCGAATGGAATGCCCAGACACCACACCCGGTCATTGATATGATGGCCGACCAGAAGCAGATCACCATGAAAGGTGGCACCATGCGACTGGGGGCGTATCCGTGTGACCTGAAGAAAGGTTCGCGTGTTGCACACATTTATGGAAAATCTAAGATATCGGAACGCCACCGCCATCGCTACGAGTTCAACAACCAGTACCTGGAAATGTTCGAAAAGTCCGGCATGACGGCAACGGGCATCAACCCGGACACAGGTCTGGTTGAAATCGTAGAGATCAAATCACATCCGTGGTTTGTCGGTGTTCAGTTTCACCCCGAGCTGAAAAGTACAGTGATGAACCCACAACCCTTGTTTGTAAGCTTCGTGAAGGCCGCGGTGGAATACGTCACTGCCAAGCGACTGGTGGTGAGATAACCGGTTGAAAAATATAACGGGCGGGTATTCGTCATCAAAATACTATCTTTGGGAACAGTCCAAACCTGCCTGCCCAGTGGCAAAAGGCTCCACTTTGTGTCAGTATACTTATCTATTCAGTGTTTGAAATAATTATTAATTAACTTTTGATGGATCGTAATAATATTATCGGTTTTGTGCTGATTTTTCTGATCTTGATCGGCTATTCAATCTATGTGGGGCAACAGCCACAGCCAGAACCGCAAAAAACTACCCAAGCTCCTGCCGCTCCCAAACCCGTACCCACAGTTACCGCTGCCGCACCTGATTCGGTAACTGCCAAACGCATGTATGGCGATTTCGCATCCGCCGGTTTTGGGACTGCGAAAGATATTGTTGTGGAGAACAAAGATATCCGGCTTGTACTGAATACCCGGGGCGGACGGGTAAAAGAGGTGCTTTTGAAGCATTACAAAACTTACGATCAGAAACCTTTGGTGCTGATCGATGAAAAATCAAGCAGCCGTGTGTTGCGCCTGCCAGGCCGTACCGGTGACATTAACCTGACCGATCTGTACTTTACCACCTCAGATAATGGCGGAACCGTAACCAAGGATGGCGATTCGCTGCGGGTGACGTTCCGATTGGCGTTGGCTGAAAACCAATATGTCGAACAAACCTACACCGTGCGCGGCTCAGGCTATCAGGTGGGTTATGACCTTAAGGTAAACGGACTGGATGGTGTGCTGAAAAACGCTCCGGTACAGTTGTTCTGGCAGGAACACCTCAAGCTAAACGAGAAAGACAAGCAGACTACCCAAATGGCCTCGGCAGTGAATTACTACACAGCTGAAGAGGCATTTGACGACATAGGTGAAAATTCCACCAGTCTCGAAGAAACCACCGTGCAGGAGCCACTCAAATGGATTGCCATGAAGCAACGCTTTTTCCTGGCCGGCCTCGTTGCGCGAACCACCACCTTTTCGTCTGCCCAAGTCAAAAGTTATGTGGATCCGCAACAACCGAGCAGCATCAAAACCCTGGAATCATCGCTGCAACTGCCACTGGCCGATCTGAAAGCAGGCAAAGGCCATTTTGATTACTATTTCGGTCCGAACGATTACGAAATCGTCAAAAACGTAGCCGACGGTTTCCGGGAAAACGTTTACCTGGGCTGGCCGGTCATTCGTGTGGTGAGCCGCTTTGCCATTTTGCCGATCTTTCACTTTCTGGAAAGCTTTATCACCAACTATGGTTTGCTGATTATTGCGCTGGTGCTGGTGGTCAAATTGCTTTTGTTTCCGCTGGTGTACCGTTCGTATATGTCATTGGCCAAGACGCGCGTATTGCAGCCGGAAGTGGAGGAAATTAAGGCCAAGTACGGCGACGATATGGCCAAAGTTCAGCAGGAGCAGATGAAGCTTTACAGTCAGGTAGGCGTCAATCCGCTGAGTGGATGTGTGCCGGTTTTGCTTCAGATGCCGATACTATTTGCCTTGTTCAGCTTGTTTCCAAACCTGATCGAGTTTCGCCAGAAGGCCTTCCTGTGGGCTAATGACCTTTCTACCTACGATTCGATCATCAACCTGCCATTCAATATACCGTTTACCGGTTATTCGCACATCAGTTTGTTTGCCGTGCTGATGACGCTCTCCTCACTGGCCTTTACATATTACAACAGCCAACTGACATCTTCGGCGGCAATGCCCGGTCCGTACAAGACCATCCAGTACGTGATGCCGGTATTCATCATGTTTGTGTTGAATGCCTCTCCGGCCGGCCTGAACTTCTACTACCTGGTATCGAACCTGATCACCATTGCCCAGCAGCTGACCATCCGGCGGTTTGTGGACGAGGATGCAATCAAGCAGAAACTGGAAGAAAACCGCCTCAAGAACAAGGACAAGAAGAAAACCGGGTTTCAGGCGCGTTTGGAAGAAGCCATGCGCAAAGCCGAAGAAGCAAAGAAAGAATCGGAAACAAAAAAGATATCTACTACTGGTGACGCCAAAAAGAAAACAAAGAAATAAGATGGCCGCTACGAACCAGCCAGTGCCGGTTCATACAAAATAGTATCTTTTAAAAATCGAAAACCTCTTGTATTTACTTCCTGAAAGGCTAACTTTCAGGAAGTTTTTTCGTTTAAGAAGAGCCGTTCTCTAGCTTAGATACATTACAAAGCGAACCACCCGGCCTGACCACCCGCAGACTTCTTGTAATTTGTTAATTTTAAAACTTGCAATCCGTTTATTTGCAACCTTTGTCCAATGCAATCCTTTACCTTCCAATACCGCATTCCGTACTTCTCCATTCTGTTGTTTTCGCTTGCGTTAGTTCATTGTACGGAAATTTCCGCACAAACCGTTGCCGACAACCGGCGGCGCTACGAATCAGGTAAGGAGCTGATCAGGCAAGGCAAATACGATCTGGCGCAGGAGATTTTTCGCCCGCTGATGCGCGAAATACCCGAAAATCCGTTTGCCGCGTATGCACATTACTTCAGTGCCCTGGCATCCTTCAAAGCCAACAAACCGAACGATGCCCGCCTGACGCTGGAGCAACTGCAACAGAAGCACCCCACCTGGCCTGACATGGACCAGGCTAACTATTTGACTGCCAATATTCTGTTGGCTAAAAAAGAGTACGCGGCGGCCCTGGTTACCATCGGCAAAATCCGTAACGAAAGTGTCAAAAGGGATGCGGAAAATCTTAAAAAATACTATCTCCAGCAAGAGAAAAACCTCTCTCTGTTAAAAGAACTTCAGCAGAAAAATGCCAATGACCGTATCATTGCCGAAGTACTGATGGATAAGTTGTGGTTCAGTGTCAACGAAGAGGAAAAGGCGCTGGCCAAAAAGTTGGATACCCAGTTTAATTTCAAAAAAGCGGCCAGCATGCCTGTCAAGAAGGCGGAAGCCAAGGTGGCTTACAATGTAGCGGTTGTGCTGCCGTTTGAGTACAACAAGCTGATAGCTGAGAAAAATGGACGCGTCAGCCCGATTGCCGTCGATATGTACAATGGCATTCGGCTGGCACAGCAGCAACTGGCCAAGGAAGACATTCAAATCAATTTGTTTGCGTATGATGTCGGCGCTGATGCCGACAAGATGACGGCCGTTGTCAATATGCCTGATTTTCAGTCGAATGATCTGATCATTGGTCCTATCAACGGGGCAGCCATCCGTGTGGCGGCAACATTTGCCAACCAGACCCGAATCGGACAGATCAATCCTATCACCACCAATAGCCAGATTGTCCAGAACACCGCGGCGGCATATCTGTTTCAGGCCTCCGTCGAAAGTCAGGCTAAACATGTGGCGCAGTTTGCCAGAAAGCAATTTGCGGGCCCGACTGCGGTTGTGTTCTACGGCACTTCATCCCGCGATTCGTTGCTGGCACATGTGTACCGCCAGAAGCTCATTGAAGCGGGTGGCAAGGTAGCTGCCTTTCGCAAGCTCAGCACCGCGGCAGACGTACCTAAAATGCTGGCTACCATTGATGCAACCCCCGGTTTGGGACACGTGTTTATTACCTCGTCCGACCAGAATGTGGCGATCAACCTGGTAAGTTCCCTAGAAAAGCGGGAAGAAAAGATACCTGTCATCACGTATTCGAACTGGCTGGATTATTCAATGCTGAGCTACGATCAGTTTGAACGCCTGCAGTTTTATTTCATCAGCCCGGATTATCTGGATTACCGCAGCGAAGGTGTCATTGCGTTTAAACAGGCCTACATTCAGGCGCGAAACCTGATCCCCTCCATTTATGCGTATCAGGGCTATGACATGATGTTGTTCTTTGGCCGGATACTGAAAGAGTTTGGGACCGATTTTCATAACGGGCTCAAAAGCAAGTCGCCTGTCAAAGGTGCCATCTTTGCCGGCTACGACTACCGCAATGCCAATGACAATCAGTATGTTCCGATTGCAAAGTTTGAAAATGGAAATTATACACTCGTTAATCCAATTGGTAACTGATCCGTTTACCAAGATTGTATTTATTAATCCACTCATTTATGCAAATCCTGAAAAGAATATTCGGTAAGGGCAATGCCGAAAGTGATAAAACAGTTGAAAACGCGATTGAGCAGATCAAAGCTGGAGAGATAACGAAGATTTATCCCATTCTGAAACCAGGCGATTGGGTGGGTATACAGGCGGGTGCCCTGAAGCAAACCTTGTTGGGCACGCAGGAGTCGCCCAGGCTGGTGGTGGCCTTCGGGTACGATACGCCCAGTAATTTTGTGTTTCTGATGCCGCCCGACCTGGAAGGAAAAGATCCCGATCAGGTGTTACAAAACGCGTATCAGAATCTGGAGGATGTAAGCATTGCCTTTGAACCTGTGATGGATGGTAGAATTGTAACGGCTTCAGGCCACGATTTTTCGAGTGAAAAGATACTGTGTGCCGATCACTTGCAGAAAGCCCACGAGTTACTGCAATCCGATGCCTTGTTGGTTTCGGTGCCTCGGCGGCGATGCCTGATGGCAACCGCCCACCAAGCCGGCGATCAGGTGCTGGATGCTTTTCTGGCGATTCACAATAAAGTATGGGAAGATGATTTGTATGGCAATGCTCCTATTTTGAATGCCTTGTTTGTAATCGAAAACGGAAAGATCAAAGGGGTTATTCCACTGGATAAGTAATCTGAAGTTTTGTCAATAAAAACCTGCTTTATTAGGAATTGTGTCGGATATTTGCACAACAAATAACTGATTTCTAACACCTAATGCCTTTTGTATGAATACCTCGCAAAGCCAACAACTTTTTGATATAGCCAAGCAGTATATTCCCGGTGGGGTAAACTCGCCGGTGCGTGCCTTTCGGGCGGTAGGCGGCAATCCGCTGTTTATCAAGTCGGCCAAAGGTGCGTATTTATACGACGAAGACAACAACGCTTACCTGGAGATGATCAACTCCTGGGGACCAATGGTGCTGGGGCATGCCCACGAAATGATCCAGAAAGCTGTGGCCGATGCGCTGCAATTTTCGCTTTCGTTTGGTGCCCCTACGCGCAAAGAAGTCGAAATGGCCGAACTGATCGTGTCCATGGTGCCGTCGGTGGAAAAGGTGCGCATGGTAAATTCGGGTACCGAAGCGTGTATGTCAGCCATCCGGCTGGCCCGCGGATTTACGGGGCGTGACAAGATCATCAAATTTGAAGGGTGCTACCACGGCCACGGCGATAGCTTTCTGATTGCCGCCGGGAGTGGTGCCATAACCATGGGCGTACCCGACAGCCCCGGCGTGACACAAGGCATTGCCAGCGATACACTTACGGCGCCTTACAATGATACGGTTGCTGTTAGTAAATTGGTGTCTGAAAATCAGGGGAAAGTGGCTGCCATCATTGTAGAACCGGTGGCCGGAAACATGGGATTGGTGCTGCCGCAACCAGGCTTTCTGGAAGGCCTGCGTGAAATTTGTACGCGCGAAGGCATTGTGCTGATTTTTGACGAAGTGATGACGGGCTTCCGGTTAGCCAAAGGTGGTGTGCAGGAACGTATGCACATCAGTGCCGATCTGGTGACAATGGGGAAAATCATTGGCGGTGGCATGCCGGTAGGGGCGTACGGTGGCAAGCGTGAAATCATGGATTATGTATCACCCGCCGGACCGGTGTATCAGGCCGGTACGCTTTCGGGCAACCCGATTGCGATGTCAGCAGGTCTGGCCATGCTGCGTCACTTGAACGAGCATCCCGAAGTGTATGACCGACTGGAAGAAATCGGCAACAAGATTGTGGCCGGCATGTACGACAACATGAAAAAACTTGGCGTGAACTATACCATCAATCACATCGGCTCGATGTTCTCCATTTTCTTTACCGACAAGCCGGTATACGATTTTGAATCTGCCAAGCAATCGGATCTGCCGTTGTTTGCCAGGTATTTCCAGGCCATGCTGCGGCGGGGCGTTTACCTGGCACCGTCCCAGTTTGAAAGCTTGTTTGTCTCTACGGCCCTGACCGACGAACACATCGAAACCATTATTCAAGCCAATTATGAGGCGCTGGAGGAAATTCTGGTGACTGCCTGATGGTTACTTTCCCAAACACAAAACCCTGGTTTAGGCGAACCGGGGTTTTGTGTTTTTTAAGGATACTATTTTTCCGAATGTTAATTTATTATTTATCAGTCAATTGGTTATTGCTCAAAATAAACGTCAAATGTTTCCGGTTCTCTAAAAGATATTATACAGGTCAATGGATCTGGTTTAGTCGTTGTTGGTTTTGGTTTTATTGGTGCAAAATCAATAGGCATTATCTTTAATTCATATATTTTATCGTTTGCTTCAATGGTGATTGTCGGATAACCACTATCTGAGAATGATTGATATTCTGACATCTGATTGGGCCGAAGCGGACCATACTTGTTCGTACTTTCTCCTTTTTGTATGGTGATATTGCTAAATGGATAAGGAGTATTGTTTTTTACGCGTAATTGTTCCCGATAAGGCTTAATGATAGATTGTTCTCTACAAGCAAACAATGCAAATAATAGAGTAAAAAGCAGTGCAAGTTGTTTCATAATCTATGTGACTGTTTCCAAATAGATGACACACCAATATTACGAATGGTTGCATACATGATGTAGCAAATTTTTCAAATTGTGTCTTCAAGCTTTTTTGCTTGAAAGATAGTATTTTTCCGATCAGGCTGCCATTTTTAGTTGAACGGACATCAATACTATGTTCACTTTTACTGCAGATCACTACCAATCAACAATGATTCCTATCCGCAGTGACTTTGGTTTTATGAAAACAGGTAGCCGTTTACTAACCTTTTATTTTTTGTTTGTGTTGAATTCCTTTGCCCAAGCTCCCACGCGCAACCAGGCCGTAGAGGTGCTCAACCTTTATGTCGCCTATGGCAACGAAACCATTCATGCCTTGTGGCCGATGTACGAAGAACTCATGGGTTTCAATGCCAGCCTCAATTATTTGGAACCGGGGCGCCAACACTATCTGAGTTTTGACAACGAGGATGTCTTGAACAAAACTACCAGTTACGAAGTGCTGCCTTCGGATCTGTATCAGCAGTGCTTAACCAGAGACAAAATGCTATCTGCCGCCGACCAAAAAGTATTGAATGGTTACCTGAACGGAATGAAGCGAAGCCTGGACCAGATTCAACTCCACCGCGATTCACTGGAGATTTTCTGCAAAGAGAAATGGTTTGCCGTGTCCAAAAATATTCCGTGGGCCTATCGGCAACTGGAACAACTGGAGAACGTGTTTGCACAGTACAAAAAACAGAAGGATGCTTTGTACACCGAAATACAGCGGGTGTATAACCAGAAATACAAACCCGCTAATGCCAGCCATAAAATAGTGGCCATGGTTGATAAATTTCAGCCGGCATTGCGCTGGTGCAAGGCCTTGCTTGATGACCTGAATGCAGGCGATACGTCGAAAATTGCGATGTATACCCAGGAACTGGACCAACTGATTGCCCAGTACGAAGCCCAGCGCGACGAAAACCTGAAGGGCTTGTACCGGTTTGGGGCCAACAACGGTCTCGATCCCTACTGGCGGTACGATGCGACCATCCGCGAAATGAAAGCCATTTCCGAACACGCTCATCATTTTCTGAAGAGCGAGTGGGTTGCCAACAATTACCGCGATTATCCCAAGACGTATTATTACTATAACCATCAGGTAATCAACAAGTACAACCGTTACGGCATGGGATTGATCCGGTATTACAATCAGTTTGTGGACCTGGCCAATGGCAAACAGGTGCAGAAAACCGCCGAAATTCCTGATTATTATATCAATAACAAATCCATTAAGCTCGATGTATCGGTCACTCTATTGCTGCATGCCATCGAGGAGCCGCACCAGTACAGGGTAGCGTATCCGAAAAGTAAGCCGCAGCAAAGTGCTGTGAGCCAGGAAATTGTTGCCCAAAAAGATATCCGTAGAGATGTTAGTTCTGAAACGCTGGAAGGCTATGCCGACAACCACCTGATCTTTCTGATGGACGTTTCGGCTTCGATGAACAGCTCCGAAAAACTGCCGTTACTCAAAGATGCCTTCACCTATTTGCTCACCCTCACCCGGCCCGAAGACAAGGTAGCTTTGGTAAGTTATTCGGGTGAAGCACAGATCGAACTCAGCACCATTTCGGCAACCGAAAAAAAGAAGATTCTGAGCAAGCTGGACAAGCTGAAGTCGCACGGCGGCACCAATGCCAATCGTGGTTTGAGTCTGGCGTATCAGCTGGCCAATGAACATTTTATTGAAAATGGCAACAATCGCATCATTCTCGCATCGGACGGTGAGTTTGGTATTGATAAAACCACCGAAGCCATGATTCGCGAAAACCTTAACCGTGGCATTGCTCTGACGGTATTCTTTTTCGGACAAACCAAAAATGAACACATCGTACAGCAACTGCAAACCATGGCTGCGCTGGGAAAGGGCAACTTCCGGCAGATCACTGTGGAAAACGCCAAACAAACCTTGCTTCGGGAAGCCCAGGCAATCAAAAAATAGTATCTCCGCAACTATAAAAACCAGCTTCTGGGCGATGGCGAATCTATCCCTAGAAATAGGGATTTTTTGTTTTCATAGCTTTGGGGTATAAATACCAACAGTCAAAGCTATACTTTTACCGTAAGCATGGGCCTGTGACATTTCACGCAAGCAGGTTTTTCATGCGCTACCCTTACGCTGAAAAAAAATGAGTCGTAATGCCATCGAAATAGGATATGTTCTTTTGATCATTGCGTTGGTATTCAGTTTAATACAATGGTTGCTGGTACGGTTTTTACACTGGAGCATTGCTTTGACCGCTACCGTGATTGTAGCCTTTGCCTTGGGTACGGTGTATGTGCAACTCAAATATGCCACGCCCAACGGAAGCAATTACAGCATCCGTGATAGCGAATTCGTCTTGCCTGTCTTGCTGGTTCTTGGTCTGTTTCTGTGTAATCTGGCCGGAATTTACCTGCTGGACACCTACCTGAGCAAAGGCACCGTTGCCACTCGGTATGTATATGGCTGGCTGGGCTCGTATGTTGCCCTTCCGGCCATGTGGTTTGTCGGGCAGTCGCTTTACAATCTGGTCGTGAACGAAATTACGGCCAGACAATACACGCCCTACCGGGTAGTGGTGCAGCATTACGCAAACATGCCGATGGATGTGTGGGAAGTCTGGTTTACTAACTCCAAAAATAACGTAACCAATCTGATCAATCCCGGACGGTCGCAGGTGTTTGTGAATCCATTGGCGTATCACCCCAAAGATATCCGCCAAAAAGAGGATGAGTTGATGCATACCCTCTATGACTCTGGTAAGGAAGATCTGGGAATTCCGCGAAACATGGATGTTATCCAGGTCCGTTGGTTTTCGGCGGTGGAATGTAAGTTTTATTCACAGGATTATCCTGTAACGTATGCTAAACTCAATCCATCGGCAGCACCCAACGAGAAGTGGACGATTCGGATTCTTGTTTTAAACGACGGAAAAGTAAATCTGTTTTTGCGCGATGCATTGGCGTATCAGTTTCCAGAAGCCACCGCTTCGGAGCTAACCGAAGCCGAGAGTAACAGCAGCCGCCAGTGGTTTCAGTTTCTTTTTCCTGAGAATACAACCCCTCGGCAAGTCACTCAAACCATGGATTCGATCCGGACTTTGCCACAGCTTAAGCAGCAGGCTGTCATTCAGGCCACCCGGCGGTTTTGGAAAATGACGATCATACATACGGGTGTAGCCGGTCCATCAGTCACCATACGCGACTGGGCGTTTAATCGCTATACCCAGCCAACCGAATTTCTGGAAAAAGAACGCGAGGCTTCCCTGCCTGCCTGGATTGAGTTTTCACAGCAACCAACCATGCGGCTCTATCTGGACCGGGAGAAACTATATGAGGCAGTGACAGCCTTAACCGATACAAACACACTGCTGGAGATCCAATTGGACATTACCCATCTGGCAACCCACCACGTAAAAGTGTACTTGAAAACTGCTGCTGCAAAACGGGAGTTTACCGATTGGCAACTGGTGTCCCTGTAAGTTGGTGCAGAAAATAGCATCCCGGAAAAAGTAAAGAACGCATCCCTATTTCTAGTGATTTCCGCATTCCGTTAGTTGTAGTGAAGGACAATGAGCAAGGACATTCTATCTTTCGGCTCCCAATACTGAAGACTATTACAGACACAAACGCATGCTGAACACCCGAAATTTTTTGTTCCTTTCACTCATCCTACTAACCGTTACCATGGCAACGTTTGCACAAGACAACTATGATTACACTCATCCGACGTACAACGCGCAAGGTCAGTTGCACGGACTTCAAAAGTATGTCAACGGAAAAAATACACTCTACGAACACCTCTACAAAGACGGGGTGATTCAGGAAGCGGTAACCTATAAAGTATCCATTCAGGGACAAACACCCGTCAAAGGGATTTACAAAGAAGGTGTGCCTTTCGAAGGCTACTTTCTGGACGCAGAGGACGAAATGGAGCTTTACCTGGTAAACTATTATGAAAAAGGACAACTAATGGCGCAATATTCCCGTCGGTTTATGATCGTTACTGAGGAAGGCGATATGTACATTGATGAAGGGATGGATGATGACTACGACTATGATTCGGAAAAAGAACAGGTCATCAAGCTAACCATTGAGACAACTTACGAAAAGGGAAAGGCAAAAGACGGCGTCAGCTATCAGTTTCACAAACTGGGTGACGGGGCCTTTGTACTGGCCATGGAAACGTACGAAAATAGCAAGCGAAAATACGTCGATCTGTTGTTAGGCGCCATCCATTACGCCGAACATGCCCGGCTTATCTTTCTCAAAGATGGCTACACCCTCACTACCAAGGAAAACGAACCCTTGGGACGTGCAGGAGGTACCCTGACGGTTCGGTGGGCAGGCCACGCCGGAACTGTCACCTTAACGCCCAACTCGTCTTTCGCTTTTCACAAAGCATCCCTAAACCAGCCACTGACGGCGCAATGGGGACATGTGTATTATTACAAGCAAGGCGACGCCTATTATTACCAGCATACAACCGACATACAATTCAACCAAGACCATTACTCCTCAAGCAATGGCATGATACATGTCATATTTGCAGGACTGATGCAGGATGTGGCCCTGTTGTCACTAACAGAAGCAAACAACTATGCCGACCTGTTTGCCACCTATCGCAACTATGAGTTTCAGGCCCAGCTTTTCCTGATGAAGGACGGTGTGCCTCATACCGGAACATGGATTGAACCCAGCTCCAAACCCAATACCTACAGCTATACCAAATACCAGGAACGGAAAGTGCTGGAATCTCAGAAAGACATCACTTCCGAACAACTGGATCAGCTGAAGGAAACCCGGCATTAAACCGGCAGGTTTTGCTTTTTCCGGACATACTATTTGAAACGAAACAGGAATGGCAACCCCATTCCTGTTTTTTGTTGAAGCGTCGTCTTGGGAAGGCAAAGGGCATTGCATTAACCAGTCTGGTAAAAACCGAAAAATGTGAACAGGTTTTGGGCAACAGAAAGCCGGAATAAAAATAGTATGAGAAAAAATGGCAAAACCCCTCCATCCCTATTTTTAGTGATTTTGGCAAATCCCCAGAGCGGGCGATTCGCTGCTTGCACCTGCTTCCTACCTTTGTTGCATCAGATAACTTTAAAAAACAACACAACATCATGGGACTAGCAGAAAAAAGATTAGCCGAAAGTATCAAGACTGAAAAATTACCCGCTTTTGAATCCAAACTGAACGACATTGCCGGGTATCCGATCCGTGTCGATATCGACTGGGCTACGTTTACTGGGTACGATGAATATCCTCTTACGCGCCTGGATATCGTATTTGACGACCTGACTTCATTTGTCAAAAAGATCTGTACCGATGACATGGGTAAGGAAGCATTGAAAGAAAAGATGACCGCCATTTGCCTGACCAATACCGATAACAGCGAACTGGTAAGCATGGACTTGCAAGACAACGCACTGGTACTGGTGGTACAGCTGGCCGGTAGCTCGTTCAGTTCGCAAACCGATTCGCAGCTGGCCAACTATGTCGAAAAATTACTCTGATGATTCGTCAGCATACAGAAACCTTGTGCAAGAACCTGAGCAGTTGGTTTATGGAGCTGGCCGCCCTGGCTCAACAAACCGACGATAGTTCCAGCTTGCCCAGGCTGGAAATATTGCTACGTAGCGGGCAGGTGGTCAGAGGCAGTATTTTGAAAGTGCAGACTTCGGCCCACGAGCAGTGGCTCATGATTCTCGGCCCGGCCGATGCTTATACTCAATCCGAGCTCACGTTTTTGTCTGGCAATGAGGTGGTTGCACTAACCTTGCTGGAGCCTGAAAGGTACCTGAAGCAATTTGTGGTCACACCCGATCCCAAACACGTAGGCGCGCTGGAACTCAAGCGGGCGGCCCAGCATGTGGAAGCAGAGCTGGAAAAAAATCTGCAATTGACCATCGGCTTGCAAGTCAACGTAAACAGTATTCCCGAACAAGCCCGATGGGATGTGCTGCGTACCATCGGGTTTCTGCCTTCGCTGCTCTCCGGCATCGCTTCCGACGAACTGGGCAGAAAACAAGTTAGGGAAAATATCGCTGCTATCTGTATCGAAGTTGCCAATAAAAACCAGACCTTGCTTATACACAATACCTTGACACTGAAGCTGAAAACCCCTTTGTCTGTTTCGGTAACCAAAGAAAAAGAGCGTCTCAAGTCGGAGATAGAACAGCTGCTTTGAAAAATGCCCGGCAAAAAATACAGATTTCAGGACGCCTCTTTGTGCCGTGTGTAGTTTGTGTATCGTAGCCGTTTGCAAGTAATCACAGATGCTGACACCAATGTCTGATTGTTGTTACGGGGAAAAGCAAACGTGTTAGAAACTCTACATTTGTAGCTACTGTAAAATAGTATGTTTCAGAAAGCAAAAACCTGCCTGTTACTTTAAATTGGCTCAAATTGGTACATCCCCGTTGAGAAACATAAACTATCCTGTACATTTGGACAGTACCATTTCGGATAGTTCACCGATGCGTTCTGTAGTTGATCATCTATTCCTTCTGATAGCTCTTTGGATGGCTGCCCTGGCGGGTCAACCTGCATGCGCCACTGCCCGACAGACCGACAGTCTGCTGCTTATTTGCAAGCAGACTGTCGCAACCCACCCCGAACGTGTAAAGAAACTGGCTGCCTTGCTACTGGTCAAGGGAACGAAGGAAAATGACCGATGGCTGATCGGAAAAAGTAATTACTTTCTGGGCAAAGCTTACCGGCTCATGGGAGATGGAACTGGGGCATTGCCGTATCTGCAAAAGAGCCTGATCGGCTTGCGATCCCACTCTTCCGACCTGTGTGCCAGTCTGAAAGAAACGGGGGTAGTGTATTATTTGCTTGGGGAATCAGACAAGGCTATGTCCTTTTATGCACAGGCATTGGAAATAGCCAAAGCCAATCAGCTGCATGCCGAAACCAGTGCGATTGCCAACAATATCGGTAACCTGTTTGATCAGCAGCATCAGTACGACAAGGCCATTGCCCAGTACGAAGAAGGCTTGCAGTCGCATCCCGAACCTGCCCAACGGATTGTCCTGCTGGCCAATCTGGCAAAGGCAAAGGCTGCCACCAGCAAATCTGACACGGCGCTGGCGGTGTATCAACAATGCCTTGCCCTGGCCCGACAACAGAAAGACACCTCCGGGTTGATTCTGGCACTCAATGGCGTTGCGTCCGTTTACTGGCGGCAGGAACGCGATGCGGACGTACTGAGAATTTCGGAAACACTGGTACGGCTGCAGAAAACCGCCGGCCTGACCACCGACCAGATCGAGACCTACAACCGCATGGGACTTGCCTACCTGAATCTGTCGGATGCCCCGCAGGCCCTTCGCCACTTTACCAAGGCGCTTGATCTTGCCAAGCCTGTTTCCTATGCCAACACGCACTACATCTATGCCAACCTGGCGTTTGCGTACGAAAAACTCGGCAATTACAGGCAAGCGTATACTTGTTTTCAGAAACACAAGCAGTTGCAGGACAGCCTCACGGGACTGGCAAAGGATGAGCAACTGGCCGAACTGCTCACCCGGTACGAAGCAGATAAAAATGCTCAGCAGATCCGGCTGCTCCAGCAGCAGAAACAGCTCCAGCAACTGGCTTTACACAAACAGCAAGCCGAACTAGGCCGGCAAACCTGGCTGCGCAATGCCAGTATATCAACGGCGCTTTTGTTGCTGATGGCAGCATTGGTTTTCATGATTTTTTACCGCCACAAAATGCAAAACAAATTGCTGGTAGCGGCGCATACCGAAGAAATCAACCGCCAGCAGACACTGGAACTGATTCGCCAGCAGGAGATTAAATCGATCATGGCGAGCCTGGAAGGCGGCGAGAAAGAACGCAAGCGCATTGCCCGTGAGCTACATGACGGGGTAGCCGGCTCGCTGGCAGGCATCAAGCTACACCTGATCCGGATAGCCGACGATACTCACCAGAAGCCAATCTTTGAGAAGGTAATTCAAACCGTCGATGCCGTCTATCAGGAGGTGCGTACCATTTCGCATAATCTTAACCCGCCGACGATTATCGATACGGCATTTGTTGATCTGCTGCGCCAGCAACTGGCCCTGCTGGCCGAAAACTGTACTTTGCCGGTGGATTTTTTCTGCCACCCCGAACATGCCCTTAACCAATTGCCTGATGGGCTGAAAATCGAAATCTATCGGATTTTGCAGGAACTGATGACCAATATTGTCAAACATGCGGAAGCGACCTCGGTTGAAGTGCATTTGACACAGACCGATGATTCCATCAATCTGATGATTGAAGACCAGGGCAAAGGGTTTGATACTGAAGCTACTGCCCACGGAGTCGGCTTGCGCAATATCCGAACCCGCGTTGCCCAATTGGACGGCAGCCTGCACCTTGAATCGGTCAAAGGGCGGGGGACCATTGTCAGTATTGATTTCCCGATCCGGGAAGTGATTGCGGAAAGCCAGGGTTTTTGATTCTGGAAACCTACTATCTGGGCCAATGAGGAGGCAATGACCGAGTTGTATTTTACGATTGTCTAACGAAGATTAGTTTATTGGTGTATGCAAAAAACAATCCGGGTGATTCTGGCCGACGACCATGCCATGTTTTTAGAGGGATTGAATGCCCTGCTGGCCACGGCTGAAAATATACAGGTGGTAGGAGTGGCACTCAACGGCCACAATGCCCTGACGTTACTAAAACAGGAGAAAGCGGACATCGTCATTACCGACATCAGCATGCCTGGCATGGATGGCATCTTGCTCAACAATGCCATAAAAAAACAATTCCCACACGTCAAAACCTTGATCCTGAGTACGTACAGCGATCCGGATATGATTGTGAAGCTCACCAGCAACAAGGCAAACGGGTATTTGCTCAAGAATGCGGAAAAAGAAGAACTGCTAAAGGCGATTTACACTATTCATGGCGGACAAAACTACTTCTCAAACGAAGTGCAGGAAAAATACCTCAAGAGTGTGTTTGCTCCTGAACCCGAGACATCCAATGATCCGGTGTTGAGCAAACGGGAAAAGGAAATTTTAAAATACATAGCGGAAGAATATACCACACCCGAAATCGCTGACAAGCTGTGCATCAGTCAGTATACCGTGAATACGCATCGCAAAAATCTGATTTCCAAGCTCGGCGTAAAAAATGTGGCGGGCCTGGTAAAATACGCTTTTCAAAAAGGATTGGCATGAGCAACCCGAGTCTGTTCCTGTGATGCGGATAGAAACGCAGCGTTTACTGAACAGCTTTCTTTGCTTTGTCGAGCAACCCGCTGCCTTCTTTTTTCAGGTTGTCCAGCGATGCGGTATTCTCCACTTTCTGTAGCTGTTGCTGTAACGCCTCATTGTAGTGGATCATGGTTTTGACTTCCGGACGAGAACCCACGTGCTTTTTCCAGTCGACCTTTTTGAGTTGCGAAATGAAATACTGCACCGCCAGCTTGCTCATGAATGCCTTTTCGGAAACCAAAGCAAATGCATCTCCCTTATTTTTCGCTTCCAGATACGCAATGCCTGCCTGAATCATCTTGTGATCTTCTTCGCTGAAAATCGGACTTTTCTCCAGCAATCGCAGGTTTTTCAAGGCGGTTTCGTTATCCTTGCGTTCCAGGGCTACATACGTGGCTATTAACCATACCAACTCATTGTTCAGTCCGATCGAGTTGGCGTCAGCCAGAAATGCCTCGAAGTCTTGCAGGGCAAGATCTTTTTTATCGTCTCGTTCCATTTTGATGCGCGCCAGTCCGCGACAAATCAGATTCAGGCCATGCACATACTGGTAAACCTGATCGTTGGTGCCAGTCGGCAATACGCTTGCCAGAAATGTATAGGAATAGCTTTTGCCTTCTGTATCCAGCCATTGCTGGTTTTGGGTCAGTTCCTGTTCGCTCAGGTACGGAAAATTTTCCGTGGTCCAGACCAGCCCTCTCTGCATGCGATACAAGCAGCGTCTTTCCGGGTTTTTCTCCTGCGTAGTATTAATGCGTGAAGTTTCATACAAGGCCAGTTCGGTGCGTCGGGCCGAGGTCTGAAGCGAACCCAGAAAGCCATGTTCCAGATTGTTGTTCCATCCAAACATAGACGCGTAATTGGTTGCGCCGATGGACTGCGTTTGGGGCAGTTGAATCTGGTAAAAAGTTTCCAACAACGTAGGATAAAGGTCTTCGTCCGTTTTTAAAGCAAAATCCTGGAGCTCAGCGTATTCTTTGTAAGCCAGCATCATATCCTCAAACGAAACGGTGATCTGCTGTTTCTGAGTGGTGTCCGTCAGCGACAGTATCTGATCACTCACTTTGTATAAGTGTGAAGCATTGGGAATATTGGCTGTCTTTCCGGCGGCTTGGGTTCGGAAAACAATTTTGAACAACTTGTAAAACAATACCTGGTTGCTTTCCAGTTTTTCTTGTAATTCCTTTTGTTCTGCCTTCAGGTATTCTTCGTCACTTTTAGGTCCGCAGGATTCTACAGTTAGGAAAAGCGATGCAAAAAGCAGGATGTTTGTAATTGAAAATTTTCGAATGAATGTCATCAATACGGTGCTGGAAAGCTAAAAAATAGTATGTTTTAAAAAGCAAAAACCCCGGTCTGGTGGACGTGCCATTTGCTATCGGAATAGAGTTGTATGCGGTTACTGCTTCTGTCCTCCAAACAGCACAACTAGCAATCCGATGACGACAATGCCTAACAGTACCGCCAGGAAGATCTTCCAGGCACTGTACGGACGTTCTCCCTGCACTTCACCGGTACTGCCATTGATCATGAACCGGTACACTTTGCCATTGTACCGATAGGCACTCAGCCAGATGGGAAGCAGCACGTGTTTGAAGGTAATGCCTTTGTAAACAGGGTTTAATGAAGAGATTTGCTGTTCATCCCCGCCGATGTCGCGGCAGACAGTAGCCCGAATGGTGCCGTCCATGATCTGCTTGGCTTCTTCAAAGCCTTGCGTTACATCCACATGATACGTTTCGGTGCGAAAGCCGCTCAGGTATTGTTCTTTGAACGGAACCAACTGATCCAATGTCCAAGGCTCCAAAGCTCGCAAATAATTTTCTGGCAGCGAAGTGGTTCCTTCCACCAGCACGTCATCGAATTTATTGTGTACCTGACCGGCCGCATAGCTCCAACGGATTTTGCGTACCTGTTGCTGGCGCTGCACATTTTTGCCGTTCTCATTCACTGTAACGGTCTCGGTCACATAATAATAATCCCCCCGCTGGCCGGTATAGGTGCTGTCGGTTTCACAATCGTAGGTCCAGTAGGGCAGGTACATGCCTGTCAGGCGTTCCTGGTTGTCTGCAAACTTGACCAGATCGTTGGGCGCAAACCATAGCCCGGAAAGCCAGCTTTTGAACTTGCCAAATGCCGTTTTCTGATCAATTTTGAACGGAAGCAGCGACTTGGGCTTCAGCTGCGTACTCAAACTTCCCGAACCTACCACCAGGGCCGAGCCACAGAACGGACAATTGTCGGATGTGATGCCGGGCTTCAGCGAACTCTCTGCTCCGCAGGAATTGCATTTGACAACGGCGATCTGCTGTTTTTCGGAAGCCGCAACGGCTGTCGAGAGAAATTTCTCAAAATCAAGCTCTTCAATGGTTTCTTTCGATTCCTCGATCACGTTTTCGGCACCGCAATACTCACAGGTCAGGTGATGCGTGCCGGGCTTGAAAACCAGATAGGCCCCGCACGACTGGCAGGGGAATCGTAACGTTTGGGTAGAAGCAGTGGAATCCATGGAACGAATGTGCGTGTATAGACGGAAGCAAATCAGTAACGAAATTAGTATTTTTTCTGATTGGGTTTGCGTATTTGTATGTATTGCCTCCATAAGTTTTTTCCAGCCTGGAAAATAGTATCCTCACAAACTGAAAAACCGGGTGATTTTCATCGGAGCGATACATTCGGTTGATCGGATGTAAGAATCTTTCCAAAAGTAATCATCCGAAAGTGATATTTCATACGTTAATAATAATAAAGCTCGTTCCAATGGCTCCTGATCGATTGTAAGTTTACAGCCACTTAAAAATCAGCATTTTACTGTAAAAAATACGATATTGCACACACAAACCGGCACAGTAGTCAGGCAGCAGCTCATCTCGCTAAAACACTAAACGGAACTGACGCAGGCGCTGCTTTGACATCTATTTTATAGATGGTTTATTTTATACCGGAAAAATAGTATCTTTTTGTACGTAAAAACCTCACTCAGCAAACCTGCAAAACCATGTACTACGATAAAAACCTTGGAACCCGGCAAAAAGCCCTGAAAATAAACCTCGACCGGCGCATTTATGGCTCGTTTGCCGAAATCGGTGCCGGACAGGAAGTGGCTGCCCAATTCTTCAAAGCCGGAGGGTCTTCCGGTACCATTGCCAAAACTATTTCGGCGTATGACATGACGTTCAGTGACGCCATCTACGGCGTCGAAGACAGTGGCCGCTACGTGGTCGAGTCGCGACTGATCAAGATGCTGAATCGCGAATACAACCTGTTGCAAATGCGCCTGAACGAGAAACGCGGTTCGGAATCAACATTTTTCGCCTTTGCAGATACAGTGGTAGCACTGAATTACCAGAAAACCAACGAAGGCCACGGCTGGATTGGACTGCGGTTTCAGTTGCAGCCCGGTGCGCCTTATAACGACGTGATCATGCACGTAAAAATGCTCGACAACGAAAACCTGTTGCAGCAGCAGGCATTGGGTGTGGTGGGTGTCAACCTGATCTTCGGGTGTTTTTATTATCACAAATCGCCCGAAACGCTGCTGTTGTCCCTGATGGATGACCTGTCGCCCGAGCGGTTGGAGATTGACATGATTCGCTTTACCGGACCAGACTTCATCAATGTAGACAACCGGTTAATGAGTTTGCATCTGGTCAAGAACGGCTTTACTAACGTGGCCTTGTTTGGCCCTGAAGGACAGGTACTTCAGCCTTCGGAAGCGCTGTATAAACGCAACATTGTGTGTATTCGGGGACGTTTTCGTCCGGTGACACACGTAAACCTGGACATGCTGGAAAACGGTGTGAAGCAATTCATGGAAGATCCGGAAGTGAATCCGGAAAAAGTGGTGGTATTGTCAGAGCTGACGCTGCACAATCTGAAACACGGACAGGACATTGACGAAAAAGACTACCTGGACCGGGTAAATATACTGGCTTCGCTGGGGCAAACGGTCATGATTTCCAATTATCAGGAATATTACAAACTGGTTGCGTACCTGTCAAAGATTACCAAGTTGAAAATAGGCTTGATCTTGGGCATGAGCAACTTGGAATACATTTTTGAGGAGAAGCATTATGAATTTTTGCCGGGCGGTATTCTGGAAGCGTTTGCTACGCTTTTCAGCCGGAAAGTGAAATTGTACATTTATCCCATGAAGCGGGCTGACGGAACGCTGTACACATGCAGCGAATTTACCTTGCCACCCAACCAGATGGATTTATTTGAATACCTGCTGGCCAATAACAAGCTGGAAGCCATCCGTGATTTTGACGAAAGCCTGCTGCACATCATTTCTGATAACGTGCTGGCAATGATCAAGGCGGGTACGCCTGGCTGGGAAGCCCTGGTGCCGATACAGATAGCCCGTATCATCAAGGAAAGGAGTCTGTTCGGTTATACCAGCACCGAGCCTTATACCAACGTTTCGGAGATTACGGCGCCAACCTCGGGCGATGCCAGTAATGATCCGAGTTTTTCGTATTGAGAATTGTCAAGGCCTCTCTGCATGAGGGGCTTTTTGCCGGTTTGCGGATACTGTTTTTATCGTCCATTTAGTCTATTGACGCATGCTTATTTCTTTGATTGCCGCCATGAGCCTCAACCGCGGCATTGGTTTTCAGAACAAACTTCCTTGGAAACACCTTCCTGCCGACTGGGATAACCTGAAACGGGTAACCGCCGGCAAAAAAATGATCATGGGGCGCAAAAGCTACGAATCACCCGACCGGCTTTGGTCCGAAGTCGGCAATGTGGTCATTACCCGGCAGGCTGGTTACCAGACTGATCCGGGATTTCTGGTGGCCGACAGCCTGGAAAAAGCGTTGCAACTGGTGGGCAATGTGGATGAGGTGTTTATTCTGGGTGGTGAAGAGATATTCCGTGACAGCCTGTCCCTGGCCGACCGGATTTATCTGACATTGGTGAAAGACATTTTTCCGGCCGATGCGTTCTTTCCGGAATTCTCCGAGAAAGACTTTGCCGAGATCAGCCGCGAAGATCATGCAGCCGATGCGGAGAATCCGTACGACTATACGTTTCTGGTGTATGAGCGAGGATAAGTTTGTTTATACAAAAATCTTCATTTTGCCGAAAGCTCCCGCAGTTCATTTTTTTCGTTCACTTCCCACTGATCTCCATAAATAGAGGCATAGCGTATACGCGTTTTTATTTCTGACGTGTTGTAAATCAGTTTGGACGCATGCCGAACGTCATTGGCTTCGAATACCCGTACTTTTTCAGCTGCTGAAAATACATACTTCTGGATGGGATTCGTGATACGGTTGGTGTAGTTAAACGTAGAGTCGTTGACAATCTGTATGGCAATTTCGTCAAACCTGTCGTACGTCTTTCCCTGGTACTCAAAAACAACATCTTTGACAATGGCCGGGCCTACCCCCTTGTTCTGCACTTCCAGAAAAAACGTGTTTTGATAAATGCCTGTGTGAATTTCCAGATACGGCCATACCGACGCTTTTTGCTGCGTCTGCATAATATCGGTTTGGATAACCGTAAAACCTACCGAACACAAGCTGATCGCCAACGAAAGCAGGGCCAGTAGTACTTCAGGCGACCATTTGAGGCGGGAAGCAGGGGTAGGTCTGGGTGGAGTTGAGTTTTTAGGTGGCATGCCAACAGAAGCGCGTAATTTGGGTTTTCGTATTTTGAAACATACTATTTTTCTGCAAATCGCTTGAGTTGGTTTTGTTCAAAAGTCCATTCCGGTGTTTGTAATTCTCCATCAAACCGGTTGCTGTACCACGGACTTAATTCCCCGTTCATCGGATTTAGCAGAACCTGTGTTTCCTGGGCGGGCATGTAGCTCTGGGCCAGCAGAAAGATCTTCTCACCCGTTTTTTTGTTCTGCGCCATATCCACAACAACCACCGCGTGTCCCGGAGATCCTCCTTTGATAAACACATCGCCAATCTGAATGTCTTTCAGCGAGGCGACCGGTTTTAATTCTTTGCTCAGCGAAAGCGTACCGGCATACATAAACACCAGATCCATGTACTTGCGGAATGTCGGGTAGCTGTAGTCTTTCTTCGCCTTTTTGGCCCAGGTGATCTTGTTTCCTTTCACCGAAGCCCGGTATCCTTCGGCATATTGCGTGTACAGGGCGTTGTCGCCATTGGTAAACTTGAAATGGATGTCGGTATATTTCTTTTGCTGGTACAGGTGCTCGGCGCGAAGGCGCATGACTGCATCGGCGCATTGCTGCAAGTCCTGCGTGCCAATTTCCATATCCACAACGGCGCAATAGACCGGGCGGTTTTTGATTTCCCCGGTATAGTATTTTACTGGCGTGCCGTGTGGCTTCAAGGGCAAGTTCTGCAAATACGCCCCAAACGATCCCGCAGGCGACTGAACCCGTTCGTATCCTGTGGGAACGTCAAATCGGGTGTCGATGGTTTTTCCCTGTGTTGAAATGTAGGTTTCGCTGGGCTGGCCGCAAACTGTATAAGCCTGGCCTATTGAAAACAGAAACAAACCGATGAAACAAAGACGGATGATCATGATGTTGTATTGAAATACAGAGCAATAATAATAGCAGTGCAATCAGGCAACTTGTGTATTAAGGTAATGATACGTCACACTAAGAGTTTTGCTTTTATAGCCTTATTCCCATTTTCAGTAATACTCCGGAATTTATATCACCGTTTTCGTATGGCTGCGTAAACGCCTTTACCCCTAACCGGAGTCTTTCGGTTAGTAAATAGGTATGTTCCAGAATTATATTTACTCCGACAGAATTGCGGGTCTGATAGTCTGAACTTCTTTCAGATCCATCGGATACATTGTAATAACTCAGGCCGGTGCCTATTCTGAAATCATTCTTTTTATTGTTCTTGAATGGTGAGAAATAAATATTCAGATTTCCCTGAACAAAAGAAGCAGTTTCAAAAACGCCATAGTTGCTTCTGCCATATCCCAGTGAAATGCTTGTTGCAAATGAGTTGCTGATAAAATAGTTTAATTCATTTTCGAGCATCAGTGTGTGCATGTCTCCGGTGCCCAGAAGAGAGGTTCCCACCCCGAAACGGACGTCAAATCTGGAGGGTGTCTGCTGAGCAGAGGCAGTGATTGACCATACGACAAGGCACAGAGTAAGAAGTTGTTTCATAGCGAACAGACTTTAAAAGTTGGGTGAATATTTGCGAAAAAGGGTAGAAAGTAATGTTTTACTACCCGTTTGTTAGCTGCCGCAACTTTTATGCCGTTGTAATGAAAATAACTTTGAAAATGGAGGTGTTCGTTTTATTTTTTCTGTCAATGCCGCAAACGGGTAACGTGCCTGATCAGGATAGAATGTTTAAATGAATCTTATTATAATGAATGCCAGAGAAACAGGCCACAAAGGGGTTGAATGAAAGATTACTACTATAAAAAGCTCTGACAGACAGAATAATAAAAGTTGCACCGCTGAGTCATCTGAGCTTTATCTTTCCAAAAGTCTGCAAAAGCATTTTCGCTGCGTACGCCTTTACAGACTTTTGGAATTATTTATCAATGCCTGTTTTGCATCCGTTAACCCGGAAGGGGAGGAGGCATTGAGGCAAATAAACCTGATACATCGGCGACTTCAACCGCTTTTTGCCAGGCCGCCATGCCTTGTTTCCATACCAGCGTATCGCGGGTGAGGGTACCCTGCTGGGTCATTTCTTTCAGTTTGTTCAGGTCAAATGGACCCTGCTGCTGCCCGTTGACGGCTACAAAAAACGAAGCCGAGCCTGGCAGTGGGGGAGGTGTGCCACCACCGGCGTTGACATTGCCGAAGCTTTGCTGGTTTTGGTTCATGTTCTGCGCCATCTGGTTTGCCATGGCAAAGCCCATGCCCATCGAAGCGGCATCGGTGCCGGAACCGCCTTTTTCCAAACCGTTTGCCATCTGGAACTGGGTGTAGGCATTCAGGTTGCCGATGACGCCCATGCTGGTACGTTTGTCCAGGGCTGCTTCCACTTCCGGTGGCAGCGAAATGTTTTCAACCAGCAGCTTGGTCACTTTCAGCCCGTACTCGCTGAAATCGTCATGGATGCGGTCAGTAATGAATTTGGATAGCTCGTCGTAGTTGCTCACCAGATCCAGCACCGGAATTTTGGCTTCCCCGATCATATCCGCAAACCGGCTGGCAATCACGTTGCGCAGTTGTTCGTTGATTTCGTCCATGTTGAAGTCTCCGTCGGTCCCGACAATTTCGGTCAGGAACCGGGTCGGATCTTCAGCGTTGACCCGGAAGGCATATGTACCAAACGCCCGCAACCGGAGTGGCCCGAACTCGGGGTCGCGCAGCATCAGCGGATTTTTGGTGCCCCATTTCTGGTTAACAAATTGCTTGGTGTTGATAAAGTAAACTTCGGCTTTGAACGGACTATTGAAACCGTATTTCCAGCCTCTCAGGGTTGATAAAATCGGCAGGTTTTGGGTGGTGAGTTCGTACGTGCCGGGTTTGAAGATGTCAGCGATTTTGCCTTCGTTGATAAATACAGCTACCTGCGATTCGCGAACGACGAGTTTGGCGCCGTTTTTAATTTCGTTTTGGTAGCGGGGGAAACGCCAGACCAACGTGTCGTTGGTAGGGTCCAGCCATTCAATAATGTCAATAAATTCATTGGTAAGTTTATCCCAGAGTCCCATACGTGTGGTGAGTTAAGAGTTAAATGGATAATGGGTTTTATACTGACGAAACCGTCGGTTTTGCCTTTTGGCAAGATACTATTTTTATGTTAATTGAAATACAGGGAAAAGGTAAACCCCTGTTGGCAGAATAGTCAGGCGAGCTGATGTGCGACACTGCTCAGAAGATTATTTCTTGGAACGGTTGTTGACCTGCGAGGTGGATGGCGGAACTTTGTTTGGCGTTTCGTCTTCAATCTGTTTTTCAATGTCTTCCTGGTCATGACGACGGGGATGAAACAGTTCCCAAAGCGAATTGAAGCTTTCGGTATGCAATAAACTGAAACCGGCCACTACGCCCGTGGTGGTGCCTACCGTGGCACTGTTAAACACGTTCTGTGAGTTACGGTTGAACATTTTGATCCGTAGTGAGCCCGTTTTGTTCAGGATGTATTCCACCGTCCAGTCGCCGATAACACTGACGGCACGGGCGGTAGGATCTTGCGTACTCTGGACCGTGGTAAAACCGCCGTCCCGCGTAATGCGCAGCCGTCCGTCCAGCGCCGCATAGCTCAAGCGTAACTGGAACGCATTCCACGCTTCCGAATCCAATCCGCTCAGATTCAGGTCAATTTGCAAATTTTCGTTTACTTGTGAGGCCCAGTAACTCAATTGGTTTGTCAGAAATTCGCTGATACTGCTGGTGACCGATCCTTGCCCCAACCCGCTGAAATTCTCGGACGAAAGCCGGTTGAGAATCAGCAGGCTGAATACTTGGCGGTTCAATTCCTGTTCATTGGTAGACACACGGTTTTTGAAATCCATCACGTTGACATAAAACTGCGAGTTCTGCGGAAAGTTTTTGAAGTCGATCCCCAGGTCTATCTTCGGTGTCAACAGATTGCCAGTCAACTTCATCTGTACAGTTACCGGATACCTGCGGCGTGCTTCGGCTTCTTCGCTGGGCTGCAACTTGCCATTGTTACTCAGAATGGGCAGGATGGAAGCTTGCTGTGTATAAATTGCATTGATGTCGAGAATACCTTCGTACGGGTCACCAGTCCACGAAACGGTACCACCGGGCTCAATGGCAAATGCTTTGTTTACAGCGTTGAGCAACGTGAAGTTGTATGCACCTTTGCTGATTGTGTAATTGCCAAACATCCGGAAATCGCCTTTGGTATCAATCTCCATCTTGATCCGGCCGCTGCCGTTGCCCCGGATGATATCACCGGCTTTTTCATCAAATATGATTTCACAATAGGCATCTGGGGTGATGTCAAAGTTGAAATCCATGAGCACACCGCGCAAGTCAATCTGTTCGCGTTTTTTCTTTTCGGTTGCATTCGCGTCAGCTACGACGGGCTTGATTTTGCTGGCAAAACGAATAAAATCCTGTTCGGCAATGGTACGGGTGTCGGAAATCGGAATGGATATCTTGGTTCCTTTGTTGCTACGGGCGTTGGCACGTATGGTCAGGTTTTCAATAGAGCCGAGCAGTTCCATATCGCCGGTCACGTAGGCTGTGCCATAAAATAACTTATTGTCTTTCAGCGTCGTATTCAGCACTTTGAAGTTGCGCATTCGTCCCGAAAGGCTCAGTACGAAGTTGCGGAAGCCGTCATGGAACACACCTCCGTTCAATACCGCAATGTTATCATCTTCGTCGCGGAGTTGCAGATTTTTCACGCTGATTTCATTGCTGTTGAAGCGTATCTTGTCGTCGAAATAGTATAGGGTGTTCAAATAATTGTACCGGAAGCGACCATTGTAGACGGAGGCTTCGCCTTTCAGGATTGGCGCAGTAAGCATACCGGTCAGGCTAAGGGTGCCGCTGGCAGTACCACCAATCCGGGAGACCTGGTCGCTGAAAAACGGCTCCAGAATTTCGAGATTGGCACGGTCCAGAACAGCCTGCATGTCCAGTGCATTTTCGGTGGCACGGGGATCATATGTTCCGTACAGCCGTACAATGCGCTGATCCATGCGGTAGACCTGGTAGTTCGCATTGATTTTTTTGGTTGTCTCGTTCCAGTGCGATTCCCCGATGATGTCACCTACCAGAAACTTGTCCACGACCAATTCTTCTATCGTGAGTTCGCTTTCGATGTTGCGGTTTTTGTACAAATCTTTTATTTCCAGAAACCCATTGGCTACACCGCTGATCTGGTGGTCAATAAGCGGATTCAAGGACTGCAACCCAAACTCCTTCAATGCCAGGCGGACGGTTTTGGTTGTATCGTTTGACACCACTCCGTTCAGGCTGATGAACTGGTACTGGTTGGTAAACTGCAAGTTGTCAAATGTGATCTCCCGCCCCCGGATCGAAATCAGGTTATTGGCATCGATATTCCATACATTCTGGAAAGCCTGCAAGTGCGAAGGCTTGAATTTCAATGTAATCCGGTCAGATAAGAATTGAACATCGCCACGCAAGTTAGCATAGTTGTCATTGGTCGCCTGCTTGATTCGGCTTGAAAATTCAATGTGCTTGCCGTTCCAGATAGCCTCCATATTCAAATTTTCCGTTTTGGCGGTACCTATTTTCTGGTGTTTGGAATTCAGATACGTAGCTGCCAATACAGTAGTGGAATCGGATAGTTTGGAGGTGTTGATGTCGATTTCGTTGGTATAAAAGATATTATTTTTGTACGAAAGTGTGTCAATTGTGGAATGTAGGGACACAATCGCTGTACGCCCTTTCGAAAACCTGCCTTCAATCAACGTGTTTTGCGACAGGCTCCAGTCTGGATAAAATATCAGTAACAACGGATTGATGTCTTTCAGCAACACACTGTAATCCAAGGCATAGCGGGGTGCAGGGTTTTGGCGTTTGGCTGCATAGTATTTTTTTGTTTCGGCCGTGTTGTTGCTGAAATTTAGCCGGTATTCCTTGAGGAGTTGTTGAAAGTCACTACTTAGGCGGGTAAAATCAAAATTACCATTGGCATCAATGTCGGCAAAACTGGAACGTACTTGAAATATGCGCTGGCCTGAATCTTTGACCGAATGAATGCGCAATGAGTCGATTACCAGATCCTTGTTGTCAAACAAAATGTAGCCCTCGGTAAATACCGCATTGCCGACAATATCGTCCAGTTTGAGCCCGCGGATATTGACATCCACTTTGGTACGTACAATTGCTTCTTCAGTAGTGAATTTCAGTTCTTTCAGGTTTGCTTTCTGTAAGTCGGCACGTATGTTGACCAGATTGTGGCCGTTGCGCAAGTCTATCTCCCCAGTCGCATCAAATACAAGGTTGGTATCTTTGATAGATACGTTTCCGTTAAACTGCTGACGACTTAGTTGCCCATCAACGGCGATCCGCCGGTAGTCGTAAAACTGATAGCCAATGCGGCCGATCTTGGCTTTGATCCGGAAATCGGCATCCTGGATGCGCAATCCTTTGCCTTCGATGTCACCGTCCATATCGATGCGCTGCACAAGTTTCGGTTGATCGGTCAGCGTTCCGAGATCGAAATTACGGGTGGTGAGGTGTCCGTTGTAAGCAGTTTTGGCACTGTTGCCGGAAGTCTTCAGGTTGATATTCGAGACAATCGTACCCAGATCGGTTTCGAACGAACCATTGGCCACAAAGTCCTGCGGAAATCCCAGGAACTTGCCAGTGAGGCGTACTGTTCCGAACTTTCGTGCCGTGCGATAGGCCGAGGTATCCAGGTATTGCTCCAAATCGCGGGCAACAATAACCGATGGCTTGAGGTCAAAATCAATCAGGGTTTCCTTGAAATTGGGCAAACCTTCGAAACTGATGTTTCCTTTCACCTGGCTGGTTTGTCCAAATTGCAGGTCTGCATTGCGCAGGCGGAATCGACCGACCAGACCGTTAAATTTACCGCTAACCGACCAGTATTCTTCGTAACGGTTCAGGTAAGGGGCAAATAAGGCCAAATCTTTGGAATAAATGCGGGTTTCGCGCAAATCGGCTTTAATGAATACCTTTGCCACAAAGTCGCTGAGATCGGCAGGTTTGTCGTATTTGAAGGATACTAATTCGCGGATGCTGCTGTTGCCAATGTCCAGTTTGAGCTGAGCCAGTTCAATGTTTTGGCGGGTATACAAAAAGTTGGTCGTAAACCGGTGAATATCCAAGTTGGTGCGGTTGTCTTGTCCCTGCAGGCTTTCTATAGAAGTCTGGATCGTATCTGCTACAAAGCGCAACCGATGGGCCATGCCCTGAATGCTGTCAATTGTAAAGTGTTGATAATCAAAGCCGTCAAAGATCGAGTCCTTGCGCTGGTCGTTGTAGGAAAACTGCACATTGTTAAGCCATGCCTGATCGATCTGGAAGACTGGCGGTGGCCCGATGCGCTTGGTCTTGCGAGGAGGGTTGACCAGTTTGTCCAGCACCGCGACAAATTCGTCCATATTCAGCGTGTTCGTTTTTTTGCTTTTGATCAGCCGAACATGTGCGTTTTTGAGTATAACTTTGTCAAGGTAAATGTTTTTGCCATCGATCAGCGTGGACCATTGAAAATCAACCTGAAGTTCACCGGCCTCAATCATGCGTTGGTTTTCACGGTCCAGTATGGTAACATTGCGCAAAACCACGTAGTCAGGCCAGCGGACATTGAGGTATTCGATTGACAGGGGGAATCCAATTTTCTCAGATAGATATCGGGTGGCGTGGCCGGCAAGGTAGGTTTGGACGGTAGTCGTTTGCAAGGCAGCCAACAATCCCAGTACTATCAACATCCATACAGGTATGGAGTAAATAATCCGGGCTATTAACTTTTTGACAAACTGCCACATATAACTGGTTTAAAATCAGATCGGTATGGTTTGATAATGAAATCGCGGACCGTAATTCTGAAGGAAGTCTCCATTCATACGGAAGCGAATGAATCACCGGAGGTTGCTAGTGCGAATTTTTTGTTCTCAAATCCCGTTCCAAGATAACGAAATTCGTAGTAAATAGTATCTTTTCTGTAATAAAAACCCCTTTATTGCGGAACTTCCAATGGTGGAAATCCAACTCGGAACCCAACAGTATAGACACCTAACTACCGTATAACTACTATTCGTGCCTTTGGTTTAAATTGCATCGATTGGCACGCTGTTCGTAACTTTGTTTAATTTTTTTTTCAAAATATGATTATTCTGGCAATTGAATCTTCCTGTGACGAAACGTCGGCGGCCGTGCTGAAGGATGGAAAGATCTTATCGAATGTGGTTGCAACCCAGGCCATTCATCAAAAGTACGGCGGGGTAGTGCCCGAACTGGCCTCGCGTGCACATCAGCAGAACATCATTCCAGTAGTGGACAAAAGTCTGGCGGATGCCCGGGTTGCCCAAGAGCAGCTAAGCGCCATTGCCTTTACCCGTGGGCCTGGACTGCTGGGTGCGTTGCTGGTGGGTACTTCTTTTGCCAAAGCAATGGCATTGGGACTGAATGTCCCGCTGATTGACGTGAATCATATGCAGGCTCATATTTTGGCACATTTCATAGACGATCCGCATCCGGGTTTTCCGTTTCTGTGCCTGACTGTCAGTGGCGGACACACGCAGATTGTGCAGGTAAATGATTACCTGGATATGAAAATTATCGGCCAGACACAAGACGATGCCGTAGGCGAGGCCTTTGACAAAGCAGCCAAATTACTGAATTTGCCCTATCCGGGCGGCCCTCTGATTGATACGTACGCAAAAAGCGGCAATCCTTTGCGTTTTCCATTTCCGGAAGTGGAAATGCCCGGTTATGACTATTCATTCAGTGGCATCAAAACGGCATTTATGTATTTTTTGCGCAACCAAACCACCAAAGAGCCGGATTTCGTTCAACAGAATCTGCCGGATATTTGTGCAAGCATGCAACATACACTGGTAAAAATACTATTGACCAAACTGAAAAGAGCGGCGCGTGAAATAGGCATCCGGGAAATAGCCATTGCAGGCGGCGTATCGGCAAACTCGGGTTTACGCCAGGCATTGATTCAGGAAGGCGCCAGGCAAAACTGGAATGTGTACATCCCTGAATTTGAATATTGTACAGATAACGCGGCCATGATTGCAATGGCGGCTTATTACAAAGCATTGCAGCATCAGTTTTGTGACCAGAGCGTGAGTGCACTGCCCCGAATGGAGTGGCAATAAAGTGCACCAGTTACATTCGTGTTATTGTTGACAGGCAGGTTTTTCTGTTTGCAAACATACTATTTTACCGCAACTCAACTGGGTTGGCATTGAGATGCGGTGAGTTGCACCGAAGATCATTTGTTGATGATGAGTTTCTGGATATACTTCCGGTTCTGCGTTTCCACCTCAACCAGGTACATTCCTTCGGTCAGATGAGCCGTAGATAATTTCAGTTCCCGGCTCTGGGGGTCAACTTTCCGATGTTCTTTCTGCAAAAGTTGTCCGGCCAAGGTGGTGATGCGTATGGTTACTTCTTCCACCTTATCAAAAGACTCCGTGAAGACAACTTTCACATCATCCTGAGCCGGATTGGGATTTAATATAATCGAGTTGGCAGGATTCTGGTCATAGTGAAGGGTAACTACTTTTGAATAGGTAAACTGACCGTCGAAGTCCACTGATTTTAGTCGGTAATAGTTTGTTCCGGCAGCGGGAGCGGAATCATAGCAATAGTAGGTTTCCAGGTGACTGCTGTTCCCTTGTGCCTTTACCTGACAGACCGGAACAAACAACTGGCCATCCACAGAACGTTCAGCTACGAAGTAGTCGCTGTTTTTTTCAAAGCTTGTCTGCCAGTTCAACTGTACGCCTGTTGTTATCTTTTGTGCATCAAAAGAGATGAGTGTGACAGGTAATGGAATGGTAGTGCATCTTGCCAATGCACCGATAGCAGTAGCCACACAAGTAGGACTATTCAGGTTTGCAGTAACACTGGCAATTTTTACCCGCAAACTGTCATTCTGTTCAATAGGTGAACCTGCCGCTCGTGGGTCGTAACTGGCAGAAGTTGCTCCAGAAATATCTACCCATGAAGTGCCTGTCCAAGTACCGTTGCTATTGCGTTTACGAACCTGCCACTGATATACGGGTGTCGCAATGGTTGTTCCTGACTGAATAGCTGTGGGGATTTTAGTGCATGCCGGGAAGTCTTCATCTATTGCTACTGTAGGCAGGCACGGCCGGAAGGTGAAATTGTCCAAGGCCAAGTCATTGCCCGGGCCTCCAGGAGCTTTGTTGCGTATCGTTAATTTTAATGAACCGGCAGTCAAGGACTGAGTGGCGAACCGAAACCCGATGCGGTGCCATTGTCCGTCATTAGGAATAGGAGAAGGTGGATTGTAAACCACTACATCATTGATTAAAAATTCTAGGTCGGGTAGTACTCGATAAGTATCATTAGCACTAATATTACCCGAAGTATTGGTTGCTCCACCTCTCCAGGGAGCGCTGGCAGAAGAAAATTGTTCACATCCAGGTTCCGTAGCGGGGTCGCACCTAAATCCAAAAGAACTTATGACCGCAGGTGGTGCGGTTTTATGTGTCAGGGTGCGGAGTTGGGTGTTGTCCAAATTGCGTACATCCACACTGAATTCATAATCAACATTACCGCAGAAACTGGCGTTAGGTGTTTGCTCATAAAATTTCCCTGGTGTGTAACTGGCGTTGACTACCATCAGAAATCCACCATCTGATGTTACAAAGTCGGGCCAGTATGGCTGGGAGCCAGTAACGATTCCCCAGGGATTTCGTACCCTATTGGCAATAGTATAACTGCCATCTCCTGGAGAAGCGTTGGGATTAGGAACATAGCTATACGAACCATTGGTAACTGCATTCCAGGGAGCTACGTTATTTTTAACAATTGCTGTCGCCCAATTGCCAGAAGCAATAGTGGATTCATTGGTTCCGGTAATTGGACCAAAATTTCCCGAGGTAAAGATATTCATCCCGCTGCCTGTACATATACCACCTCGGATGCGGATGGCTGTTGAAGACAAAGTAGCATAGGCATAGGAGCTACCAAAGCGGATTTCATCAAGCGCACTTTGGCCTGCATTATTACCACCCATGTAAGCTACCGAATTAAATGAGTAATCGCCTGCGATAAGTTGAGTGACATTGGCGGCAGGCGCCGTTCCTCCTATTGAATTAACAGCTCCATTCGGCGCTGCGTAAAAATTAACTGTGTTGGTAGCTCCAAATGTAATACTAACTACCAGTAATGTCCAGGAGCCAGTAGCTACTGATATAGAAGAAGGGTATACAATTGAACCTATTCGTAAACTCCATCTCCGATTTCCAACCACATTAGATGAGGTTCCGAAATAACCCATAGCGATATTAGTACCAGCATCACCATCCCATACATTGTTATTCCTGTGAAGTGAAACATAGGTTGGATCGTTGTTATTGTTGTCTTTTCGTAGAAGAATGCTCATCCAGATGGTGGTACCTGCACGTCCAATACGCGAATTTGCATTCGGATGATTATTTATAAGATAATCTGTACCAGCAGTGCCAATGGAAACACCATTGTTTGTGCCAAATGGTCCTGCTGTGCTGGTTTGTAGTCGTCTTCCTGCTGAGATAGTACTACTGAATCCACCCACAGCATAACTTCCTGCGGTTACTAAGTTAACATTACCGGCACCATTCAAATCAGAAACAGGTGGCGAATTAGTTGGATCAACCAAATAACCAGTTGTATTATTTCCCTCAACTTGCCAATCACCACGCCAGCCTAAACTAGTTGGTTCTGTATCAGAAGTGTTGGTATTTACATTATGAAGCGAAATGGCTGTATTACCAACAGTATATGGGGGTAAAGTGTTGAGGAAATAATCAAAGCCCTCATATGCTAATACTTGCCCTTTGGTGAATTGAATATTGATAAGAGATAGTAAATAAGCTGCTATCACCACATGTTTTACTAATTTCATTCTTTTTCCTCTTTAGTAAATACTCGTATGAAAAACAAAAAAATAGATTTTATAATGAAGTACAGGAGTTTTGCGGCATGCTGTTTTATCCAACTCCTGGCTTCTTTTATAATTAGAATTGAATTATTTCAGAAGATAACCAAGCATGATAAATGATGAACTTTAGTGTACGGATTGATTACAACTAGTTATTTCTTGAATCACTTACCTTTAGACTCCACCTGATACGCCTGGCGTTTCTGTTGCATGCGAGAGGCAAACGAAAAGCCTACGCGGATACTGGTATAGAATCCACGGGTTTTTAGTGAAGGCCGGTAGCCCATTTCAGCACCGTAAGTCCAGGCAAAGTCGCGGTTGAACATACCTTCCATTCCCAGACGGAAACCTAAGTGATTTACTTTTACTGGTGAAACGGAATAGTATTCGTCCGGATATTGGCTTCTGTCCACCACTGTCTGGGGATTGTTGCTTTTGTAACGGAACGTGACATCATCTGCTTTAATGAGCGGTGCATACATAATGTCGGCATAGGCAGAAAAAATCATGTCATTGGCCGTTGCATCGTATTTTTTGGGTTTTACGACCACATTGCGCATGGTCATCATCTTGAAACCTGCATAAAATCCTGCCGACTGCAGATTGGTATACAGCTGGGCATTGGTCTTAAGGGTATCTCCGGCGCTGCTGATCAGCTGGATTTTTTGTTTGTCGAGTGTTTCTCCCAGATTGGTAGACGAACCCCAGTAGTAGGCTCCGGCACGGATACCCATGATTTTTCGCACTTTCGAAGGAACCTTGATGTACTCGGGAACAGTTGAGGCCCACTTGCGGTCGCTGTACCGATTGGTGTATACAACAATTTTAGACTCTCCTGACTCTGCTTCGTCCTTGAAATGGTAGGTGCCGCCGATTTCCAGATAGCGGTAGCCTTTGAGTTTGCCAACCATTACCCGGTTGATCATCTCTTCGCGAGGTACTGTATTGTCAATAGGCATCGCGCTGTTCTTTTCGCCGCTGAGTTTCGAGAAGTCCGAAAAGCGGGCGTAAGTTGAACGGGCATGTGCATGAAAATCAAATTTGTTTTTCCACAAATAGTTTACTTGTCCGCCAAATCCTACATTGAAATTGGTTTTAAAGGCATCCGCGTAGAAGGGATAAAAATTTAGCCACATCTTGTTTACATCGTATGGGTCGTCAAACTGGGCTTCATACTCAATATCGGTTTTATCGGCCGCTGTCTTGGATTGAGCCTGTAATTCCTGTATTCCGCCTGCCAGCACAGCAAACAGAAGTAGCCCCCATAAATTTCTTTTCATTTCCATAGCTTGAGTACAAATGAGCTTTTGGGTCTTAGTTTATGATTTAAAATTAACAGGTCTTCGTTGCTTGCATTTGTCGAATTTGGCTTAAAAATTACGCAGATACAGTTTTTGCGTACATTTGATGGAAATCAGTAGGTTACCTGCTTCAAAACCAGGAAAGACACGGATGGGTTGGTTTGGGTGGTTGGTGGGATACTATTTTTTGAAAACGAACTGCAAAAAAAAAGCACCGGCAGCGTATTCCAGCTATATACTAGGGTTTGGTATTTGAAAAGATACTATTTTCAACGGCAAACAGACGGTATGCAAATCATAATGGATTAACTTTGAACCTAAGATACCAGGAATACCCCAGAATATATGCACGAAACGCCCCGTAAACAGTCCATTTGCTCCAATTGCCAGCACATGCTGGGCGAAACAGACAATTTTTGCGCCCAATGCGGACAAGAAAATACCACCAAAGTGGTATCGTTTGGTACGTTGGTATATGAGGTTGTCAGCGATTTTGTTTCGTGGGATTCACGCTGGTTTCAGACGGTTGTGCCTTTTTTGTTCCTGCCCGGCCGGCTCACCAATGAATTTATTGCTGGTAAGCGGGTTCGCTACATGCCGCCGCTGCGGTTGTATTTCTTCGTCAGTTTGATCTGTTTTTCCATTATCGCCTACTACACCGCATGGGAAAATAAGGCGGACGACCGGAAAGAACAGGCGCAGAAACAGATGCAGACGGATTCTATCCGGAATGCGGTTTTGAAAAGCCTGCCGTCGGACATTCCGGCCGGGAAGCGGGAACAGATCGAAAAGGCGCTTAAGAAACTCGCACTTGAAGATCAGATAAAAGGATTGATCAATAGCCGTGACATGCAGGATGAGGAGGAAGAAGACAAAGTGCAAAATAGTATGGATTCTGTGGGCAAAACCCCGGTCTTGAAAAATCCAAAACGCAAAAGCGCATTGACGGACACCGTTTCGGTGGGGAAGCGGGCGGACAAAGATGATGAGATGGATGGCAAAGTGAACGAATGGACCCTGCTGACGCGGATGGCGGATAATCCGGCCCTTTCAGAAAAGGAAATTCTGGATTCGTTGCGTTGGGAGGATACTTATTGGAACCGTCTGAAAGTAAACCGTACGCTGCGTCTCAAAAACGGGAAGAAAGAAGAGTTTCTGGCCGAGATGTGGGACAAGGCTCCTGTATTCATGTTTATCCTGCTGCCTTTTATGGCACTGATCATGAAGCTTCTGTACATCCGACGCAAACGCCTGTACATCGAGCATCTGATCTTTATGCTGCATATTCATGCGTTTGCGTTCTTTGTCATCGCATTGGATATTGTGCTTAGCAACGAGTTTGCCAACCTGAATCCCAGTGGTGTGCTGATCCCGCTGATTCTGCTTTACATGTGGATTGCGTTTTACAAGGTGTACCGGCAAGGCTGGTTCCGCACATCGTTCAAGCTGTTTTCCTTTTTGTTTCTGTACTCGTTTATTTTTGCCACGGTTGCCGTTTTTGCTGTAATTTTTGCCGCCGCAACCTATTAGCGTAAGTGCATTTGGGACGACCAGCGGGTTTTGACTTTTTGCCGGAGACTATTTTTTGATACCAGCATTGAACTGCCAATCCGGACTGCCGCGTCAGAAAACCGGCATTCTCAACATTCGCATATCTGCGCGCAAACCTTACGTATCTGATTGGCTGTAAGCAACTTTGGTTGACAGTTCCCGTCAGAAAAGTATTATCTTCGCAAACCGGCTACTCATCATGCGCGTTTGGAAGATTTTACATAGCAGAACCAACATTGATTTTCACGGGTTTACCGGCCAGTTTCCTTGCAGGAAATTCCGGCTGGTGAAGTCTATTGTCTGCTGGTTATCGTTTGGCCTTCTGCCCTTCGTATGTGAAGCGCAGATTTCAAATCTGCGGGTAAAATGGGTTTATCCGAAGGGCTGGCAATTGCCCATCGACACCCTGACCATTGATCCCACTTCTGTAAAAATTCTCTACCCGACAGATTCAACGCTGACAGTCATCTATGCCACTGCCACCAATCAGTTGCAACTCAATGCCAGGCAATTGCCTGATTCGGTGCTGATTTCATACCGTACGTTACCCTTTTGGCTTGGAAAAACGCAGTTTCACCGCGATCCGGATACGTATGACAAAGTGGTTTATTTTGGTGGAACAGACCCCAACCGCAAAAAAAACGAATCCTTGAAAGACAAGCGGGAAGAATTCTTTGCCACCAAAGGGATTCAGAAGACGGGCAGCCTTTCCCGCGGAATTTCGTTTGGCAACTCGCAGAATGTTTTTGTCAATTCGGCGCTGAACCTGCAACTGGAAGGCCAGCTTACGGACGAGATCGGACTGAAGGCCATCATTTCGGACCAGAATGTACCATTCCAACCCGAAGGAAACACGCAAACGCTACAGGATTTTGACAAGGTGTTTGTGCAGTTGTTTTCAAAGAACTGGCAACTGGCCGCCGGCGACATTGTGTTTCGCAATCCCATGTGGCGCAGCAATGGTACGGCCCCATCCTATTTTTTACGTTATTACAAAAATGTACAGGGGGCCGTCGCCGAAACCAACTACGCGGCATTGGGAGGGACGGCTCGCACCGGCGTTGGACTGGCGGTATCCAAAGGGAAATTTGCCTCGTATGTGGTACAGGTGAGTGAAGGCGTGCAGGGCCCGTACCGGCTGCGAGGGGGTAACAATGAACGCTTCATTATCATACTTGCCAACTCTGAACGGGTATACCTGGACGGTCGCTTGCTACAGCGGGGCTTTAACAATGACTACACGATTGACTACAATACTGCCGAAATTACATTCACAACTCAAGTGGTTGTTACTGCATTTTCGCGTGTGAGGGTGGATTTTGAGTATTCAGACCGTAACTACAGCCGTTCCATTTTGTCGGCTACACACGAACAGCAGCTTGGCAAGGTGCGGCTGTTTGCCAATTATTACAATGAAAAAGACAATCCGCGCCAGTTGTTTTCATTGGATTTGTCGGAAGCGGATAGACGACTGCTGAGCCAGCTCGATGACCAGGCGGCGGTGGGATTGGTTTCGGGCGTCCGGTCCATTGGCGAATACACAGAATCGCAGATCTTGTACCGCAAAGTAGACACATTGGTAAATGAGCGGACCTATACGGTTTATGTCAACACAACAAACGCGAAAGATACCCTGTATCAGATCCAGTTCAGTGAAGTGGGGCAGGGAAACGGCAATTACGAACGGGTGCGGGCAACTACCAACGGGCAAGTATATCAGTGGGTGGCTCCGGTAAATGGAGTTCCGCAGGGAGGTTACGATACGGTGCGTACCGTGCCTTTGCCAACCCAAAAACGCATGCTGAGCACCGGACTGGAGTTTCAGTTGAGCCGTTCGGAAACGGTATATGGCGAGTTGGCTTTTTCGGAAAGGGATCTGAACCTGTTTGCGCAGGGAAGCCCGCAAGGCAATACGGGCAATGCACTCAAAGTCGGATATGCAAATCAAGGCAAGCGAATCCCGTTTTTACCAAAATACAATTGGTTGGGAAGCATTGATTACGAACGAGACAGCCGCGCGTTTTCGCCCATTGACCGTTTTCGTGATGTCGATTTTGATCGTGACTGGACCCTGACCGACTCAACACAGACTACCGACCAAATTTTTAACGTGGCCATCGGGATCAGACTCAATCCGGCGGTGCCCGGCAAGGATTCGTTGGTAGTAGCGCCGCAAGCCAGCAGTAATGCCAATCCGCAAGGGTTGCTGGCTGCTCCGGTGGCGGTGTCGGCCAGCAATCCGGCTCCGTCCACATCTTTTCTGCCTTCGGGAAGCGGAGACCAGTTGTTGTATAGGTTCAGCCACCGGTACCGTACCGATCTTCTCAATGGCTACCAACACCGGGTAGACATTGCCAAGCAACTGGGTCGGTTGCAATTAAGTGCCAATAGCTTCTGGATGTATGCCGTTCAGCCGACAAGTCAGGCGAGTTGGCAGCGGATGCAGACCTTTATTGAATACAGGGGCCGGTATCTGGCGCCGGGCTATGCATTCAGTATGGACAAGAATCGGATTCGTAGTCGTACAGTGGCCGATTCAGTGGTGGGTACGGCTATCAACTTTGAAGAAAACCGGTTCTTTCTGCGAAGTGGAGATTCGTTAAAGGCTCGGTTTCAGGCGGATTACAGCTTGCGCCAGGATTACTTTCCTGTGGAAGGGCGGTTGCGCCAGAATACCTTTGCTCGTACGACTAACGTAAACTTTCAGTCGGCTGCTAATCCGGTGAATATGTTTCAGTTTACCCTTACCTACCGGACACTGGAAAACCAAAGCCGGACACAGACACTCCCGGATGAAGAGACGGTTATGGGGCGTATGGACTGGAATGGCAATTGGCTGAACCGCAGCATCCGCTCAGAACTGACAATTGCCACCGCCTCGGGGCGTGAACTGCAACGGGAATTTGTATTTCTGCCCGTTCCGGTCGGAGAGGGAACGCACACTTGGCGCGATGATAACAACGATGGCAAACAGGACCTGAACGAGTTTTACGAAGCCATTAATCCGGATGAAAAACGCTATGCTAAATTTTTTGTGCCCACCGATCGGTACATCCGGGCTTTCACACAAAACCTGAGTTACCGGCTCAATGTCAATCCGCCAGCGGCCTGGCGTGAAAGGGAAATCCTGTTGCGTTTCTTTTCTAAAATGTCGTCCGTTTCGGCGTGGACGGCCAACCGCAAAACGACAGACGATGCCCTGCTCAACCGCGTGTTGCCGTTTGGGCAAAGCGTACGCGAAGACGATGTGCTTTCGGCGCAGGAATCGCTGCGGAGCACGCTTTTTTACAACCGTTCCAATCCGCAATACGGATTGGATATCGGTTACCTGCGTACCGCAACCAAACAATTACTGACAGGCCGGGCGGATAATGGAAACAATTTTGAACTCCGGCAAAACGAAGAATGGCGTCTGAATACACGTCTCAATCTGGGCAAGCAATACAACCTGAAAACTACACTGGTAAACGGGGTGCGAGCTAGCGAATCAAATTTTCTGACAACCCGTAATTTTCGTATTCGGGGACAGCAGATCAGTCCTGAACTGGCCTACCAACCGACGGCCAACTTCCGGATTGCGGGTATTTACAGTTATACGTACAAGCGTAACATTCAGAATCAGGAGAATGGGGAAAATGCCCGTATCCATTCACTGGCAACCGAAATCCGTTGGGCAAAAGTTGCCAAACGAACAGTGTCGGCAACTATGAGGTGGGTGCAGATCCAGTACAAAGGTGAAACTAATACACCGGTAGGCTACGAGTTGCTGGAGGCCCTGCAACCCGGAACCAACTGGACCTGGAACCTGAACTGGCAGCAACGCCTAGCCAATGGATTGCAGATTACGATGGGGTACGACGGACGGCAGTCTGCAGACAAACCTGTGGTACATATCGGACGCATGCAGGTGACGGCTTTGTTCTAAAAGGCGGGTTTTGGCGTTTTAAAAGATACTATTTTCCAGAATCCATAAAATTGATTATCAGAAAATTGGCAAATTGTTAGGATAGAAAACTTATTCTTTTTACCTTTGAGACTTATCTTTTACCTTTTTATTAAAAAAAATGCAATCAGGTACAGTAAAATTCTTTAATGAAACGAAAGGGTTCGGCTTCATTAAATCTGACACTTCTAATGAAGACATCTTTGTTCACGTTTCGGGCTTAATTGACGAAATCAAAGAGAACGATAAAGTTACCTTTGAAGTGCAACAAGGAAGAAAAGGCCCGAACGCCGTTAATGTTCAGTTGGCTTAATATTGAAACATATATAAACAGCCTTACCAAAGCTCCTTAGCCCTAAGGAGCTTTTTTTATGCCCTCATTTTTATTCCTCTCCAAAAAAGACCAATCTGTTATTAAAAAAATCTCCTTTTATTGACAAATCGCATTGAATTGCCGACCTGCATAGTTTATATTTAGTAGTCAATAGACAGTATTTATATAGATACTTGTAAAAGGTAAATTATATGTTATTTTATTTCAATTTTCGGAGTTAAAGTAAAATATATGTCTGCAATTTTGTCATTTAGTGAAAGTTTGTTTTGTGTGTGTGGATAAATATTTCTATTATTAATTTTCTGTTCGACCTTTTCTGGAAGGTAAATTTCCAATGCAGCAATCCTCTTTTACTTACCCATATTACCACTTATGACTACATTTACACGCCGTCATTTCATTCAAAAAGTAGCCGCACTGACCGGTTCCGGATACACGGCCATGGTTGCCATGGATATGATTCCAGCGGCACCGGCACAGCCGCTGAACCTGAGAGGCACTGTCAAAGGTAAAAAAGTTATTATTTTGGGAGCAGGCATGGCAGGTTTGGCTGCCGCATATCAACTGACCAAGTTGGGGTATGAGTGCGTCATACTTGAAGCGCGGGCACGTGCGGGCGGCCGGGTATGGACGATCCGGCCGGGTACGAAAGAGACCGAAATCGACGGACAACTGCAAACCTGTCGCTTTGATGAAGGTCAGTTTTTCAACGCCGGCGCCATGCGTATTCCGCACCATCACACATCGGTCATTCACTATTGCCGCGAGTTAGGTGTGCCTCTCGAAAACTTCAATAACATCAATGAAGGGGCTTATTATTACAGCGAAGGCAAGGGGCCGTATTCAAACAAACGCATCCGCCAGCGCGAGCTGCACAACGATGTGCGGGGATATACATCGGAGCTGTTGGCAAAAGCCATGGATCAAAATGCGTTGGACATGCCGATGACCCAGGAAGACAAAGAGAAGATTATTGAATACCTGATTGCCGAGGGCAGCCTGGATCGAAACAAGCTTTACAAAGGCTCAGCCAGACGGGGATTTGACGTCCCGCCCGGGGCTTATGGTCAGGCCGGAACGCCTGGTGTGCTTCCTTCATTGGTAGAGCTCCTGCAATCAGGTTTTTATGATGCCTATTTTTACCGCATTCCCGAATATACCTACGAACAGCAAAGCACTATGCTCATGGTTACCGGTGGGACGGATAAGCTAACCGAAGCCTTTACCAAACAATTGGCTAAAAAAATTACCTATAATGCCGAAGTGACCAAAATTCTGAAAACAGAAAACGGAGTGACAATTTCGTACAAAGATACCCTAAGGGGCGGCGGGCAGGAAATTTCGGGTGATTACTGCATTTGTACCATTCCACTACCGGTCTTGAGTGCGATTGAGCATAACTTCTCTCCAAATATATCGCGTGCCATTGACCTGATTCCTCATAACAATGCCGGTAAAATTGGTTTGCAGTTCAAGCGGCGCTTCTGGGAAGAAGATGACAGTATTTTTGGCGGGGTAAGCCGCACCAACATGGACATTACGCAGATCGTGTATCCGTGCACGGGTTATTTTTCCAAGAAAGGCGTATTGATCGGTTATTACAACTACGGCAACATTGCCGGCCGAATCGGCAACATGTCACTGGCCGAACGTGAAAAAATGGCTCTGGATCAGGGCAGTAAGATACACCCGCAATACAAAGCCGAATTTGAGAATTCCTTCTCCGTATCCTGGCAGAAAGTAAAATACAGTCAGGCAGGCTGGGCAATCTTCCCGCCGGATGTCCGTGAAAAGTATTATCCGGCACTGTCGCAGGCCGACGGAAACGTATACTTTGCCGGAGATCACACCTCTTACCTGACTGCCTGGATTGCCGGTGCCTTTGAAGCAGCTCACCATACAGTAAAATCCATTCACGAACGCGTACAAAGAGCCGGTTCGTAGCCCCGCAAGTACGGTGAGCTGGAGGTTTTTAGCTTTCTGGAGATACTATTTTGAATACATTCCTCTTTACCCACTAGGCGGCGAGACGGGCCTAAACCGAAATAGTATCTTCTGAAATACAAAAAAACGGCAGCTTGTACATAACTCCTTCCATTCCAAACAGGTTGTTTATGAAACGACTCTTTACGTTTTTTTACTTTGCTTTGGTGCCTGCCTCTGCAGTTTGATCCCGAAACAGTCCAATCATCAGTGCTGAAAAACTCGAATCGCTCAAAAGCGAACTGATCGCCAAGAACGACAAGTTTACCCAACAAATGTGGTCTCTCATTTCGGCGAACTGGGTCTTCAGGAAACGGAAATCTCGCGCTATCTGACTGACATATTCAAAAAGAACAGTTCAGGGAGACTGGAAGCAGTTCCTCAAGGGGTTGTCCTGCAAGGAGAGAGACGCCACAGTCGCAGAAATCAAGAAGCCCTGAACGGGCATGGTTCAAAACAACTGCAAAAATAGTATCTTTCGTCAGGTAAAAACCTTCCACCGGATTTTGCTTGTATGAAAGATACTATTCTTGTTTTCTTGGCAGCTATACTTGCGGCGTGCCAGCCGCGTATGGTGCCGCAACAGAATTCCGGTCCGAACGGTATTTGCGAATCCAACAGTTCGTTTCATTATAGTCTTACGGCGATCAATCTGACGGAGGATGTATCCAGGGTCTCGTCTAGCAACGACGAAATCTTACTGTTGATGTATGCAGCTTCTGATAAACTGACACCCTTGCAAACGCTGGAAAGGCAGTTGCTTACTTTTGACAAAACGCATCCTGTGTTTGAACATCAGGTCTCGGTACCACTGGATTCTTCTGCAACCGTAGTGGTGGTATTGATAGAAATTGACTCTGAACGAAAACTGGAAGAAGTAAACCAAGTAGTAAGTCGGCAGCTGGCTGGGATTGCCAAAGCCTACCGAACCAGGCAATCCCAGCAATTGCGAAAGTTTCTGGAGGATGAAGATTTGCTGGGATTGGAAGTGATACCTGTCAATGCCTTTCGGACAGGTTTATCCAAAACCTTGGTTTTCAAAGGATTTCATTTGTTTGATGAATACGAATACGAGCTGTTGATCCAATCGGAAAAATAGTTTCTTTCCAAAGAGCAAAATCGCCCCAGTTTACTGAGCCGTTCCCACAAACTCGGCATCTTCCAGAATATAAATCAGCCGGTAGGGGTCTTCGGCGTTAAGGGTAAGCTTGCCTTTAAGCCGAATCGGCTTTTTGGTAAATTCTACCGGACTCTTCATTTGTACTTCGACTACTGTTTCGGGACCACCGATGCCGCAAAAAAAACAGGCTTCCACTGGTAAGGATGACAACACAAAATGATCGGCCTTGAAGGCTCCTTCGATTCCATCCAGCGGTATAATGTAGCCGGGCAATATTACAAGTTTGCCCGCCAACGCTTTTACTTCGGGCGTAAATACCGGAACATTGATGTCTCCGTAGGCGTCTTTGGTGTTTTTGTAGGATATTTTGGCCAGCGTTACCCATTCGCTTGACGTTTGGCGTTTGCTGCCCTGGGCCATAGCCGTACCCGACACGCCAAAAACAATGAGTATCCAGCTGATTGTAAGCCATAAATTGATAAAGTACCGATTGTAGGATGCCATAACACACGTAAGTATTTAGGTTGTAACAGGTGTCGCTGACCATAACATATGGTGCGAATGAAAGCGGTGAACTGAGTATAGTAATTTTTAAATATAAAATTTTACTTTATTTATTTTTCGCCTGTGTTTTATTCTGGTAAAATGTTTTTTGAAGAAATTTAATACTAATTTAGTTAAAAAAATACATACAATGTTTTGTAGTTTGTAATAAAAGTATAATATTAGCATTACCAATTCAAGTCAGCACAAAACAGAACGATCCCTTTCATAAGAGCCGCATGAAATGTGATCGATCTGGGCAAGAATATACCTGAAATTCTGGCTAAATCATTAGCGTCCTAATTTTCTGATCCATGCAACTGTCCAGGAGTTGGTACAGCTCCTGTCGGTATACACACTCGGCTAGGCTTGTCCTATCGGAATATTGCGGCTCATTCCTTTGGGCAAGCTTATGCCGGGCTTTTTTAGTAAAGCCATTGTCTTTTACAATCAAACCAAATTAACACTGAATTAGTGAAATAACTAGCGATTTTTCAATAGTTCCGGTCGGTGTTAAATGCCCAATGTGCACCTATAATTAACTGTTTAACCACAAAACCTTAACTAAACTTGTGTATGGTTACTTCTCCTATGAATCGTCGGCAATGGCTTAAGCTAGGAGCCTTATTTACTACCGGTGCGGCCATCAGCACACCCCTGAGTGCGGCAGCGGCTACACCCCGGCAACGCCAGAAGTTCCTGGCCGATATGCCGGTGATCAAAGCCCGGTTGTCGGCTAATGAAAATCCGTTTGGTCCATCAGACAAAGCCAAAAAAGCCTTGATGGACGCTGTTCCGGAAAGTTACCTGTATCCGCGCGAAGCCCTCATGCAGTTGCGCAAACTCATTGCTCAGGAAGAGGGTGTTGGCGAGGAGTACGTGTTGTTGGGAGCAGGTTCTGGTGGTTTGCTGACTGGTACGGCACTGTATTATGCTTTTAAAACAGGAACCGGGAGCCAGATTCTGTCAGGCGACCCCAGTTACATGCAGTTGGTACGGGCGGCGACGCAAGTAGGTTGCGGTTGGGAAAAAGTTGCACTCACCAAAGACTATGATTACGATTACGATGCCATGGCGGCCAGAATAACCGACAAAACATCACTGGTATATATTTGTAATCCGAATAATCCGACAGGCATTATTTCCAATGCACAAAAACTGGCGGCTTTCTGCGATACCGTGTCGGCTCAGAAACCGATTTTTGTGGACGAAGCATATATTGACTATGCCGACGATCCGAAGAAAACAACCATGATGGAGTGTGTGCGCAAAGGCAAAAACGTGATCATTGCCCGTACCTTCTCCAAGGTGCACGGCTTTGCTGGCTTGCGTATTGGCTATCTGATTGCGCAACCGGATACGGTGAAGGAAATCAGCAAGTTTGCCCAAGGGCCGAGTGCCATCAGTGCAACCTCTGCACAGGCGGCGCTGGTCAGCTATCAAGACAAAGATTTTATCAAATATTCCATCGCCAAAAACAACGAATCGAAGGCGTTTTTGTATAAAATATTGAAAGAGCAAGGCTATACCTATCTGCCTTCGGCTACCAATTTCGTGTTTTTCCCGATCAAGATGGACGGAAAACGCTTCCTGGAAGAAATGGCGAAACGTGGTGTGAGCATCCGCACCGAATGGAACTACGCTGGCCAAAACTGGTGCCGCGTGAGCCTGGGTACGATGGACCAGATGAAGATGTTTGCCGGTGCCTTTAAGGAAATTGCCTGACAGCGACGTTTGTTGTTTGTAAAATAGTATATCCAAAAGGTGTAAAACCTCCCGAAAATTTTCGGGAGGTTTTTTGTTATACATTCGAATCAAACCTTTTGTTATTTTTGTTGTACTTCAGAAGCGGGTTTTTGCTTTTTTTGGATACTACTTTCTGGCGGTTGTGTTCTGGAAAATAACTGTTACCAACCTTGTTTTAAAACAGCTATATGAAAAATATAAGAATGACTTTTTTGCTGGCTATTGCCTGCGGGCAACTGGCCTGGGCACAGAAAAATTTGTCAGCCGATGCGTTTGACAAAAAACTACAGGCAACACCTGATGCCCAGGTGCTGGATGTACGTACGCCGGAAGAGTTTTCGGAAGGGCGGCTTACGAATGCAAATAACATTGATATTCAGAATGCTCAATTTGAGCAGAATCTTCAAAAACTGGATAAGAACAAGCCCGTGTTTGTGTATTGTCTGTCGGGAGGGCGCAGCAGCAATGCATCAGATATGCTGGCAAAGCAAGGTTTCAAAGAAGTGTATAACATGGAAGGTGGATACATGAAGTGGTCGCTGGGTGGCAAGCCTACTGAAGGCGTAGCTCCGGCCAAAGCGGACGAGATCAGCGGCGTACAGTTTGACAAAGCGTTGAAAGACAATCCGCTGGTTTTGGTCGATTACAATGCCAAATGGTGCGGCCCTTGCAAAAAGTTGTTGCCGATTGTGGAAAAACTGAAAACAGAGTACGCTTCTTCCCTGACGGTTATGACTATTGATGTCGACAAAAACAAAGGGTTGGTCAAACAAAAAGGAGTGGATGCCTTGCCTGCCCTGGTCTTGTATAAAAACGGACAACCCGTGTGGCAGAAAACAGGCCTTACCGATGAAGCTACCATCAAAAGCCAGATTGAGAAGAATAAGTAAATACCGTGTGTGCGTTTGAAATAGTATCTTTCAGAAAGTGAAAACCCGGCAAGTCAGATAGCTTGCCGGGTTTTGCTTTATTTAGGTGTTCGCTTAACTAATTTCTTTGAAGGCCTGGGCAAAAATCTGCATTTGCTCCATGGTTCCGATACTTACCCGACACCATTGTTTGTTGTTAAACTGCCAGTTGCGCACACCCACGCCCCGTTTCATCATTTCTTCTGAAAACTTTTTGGCATCCATCTTTACTGGAAAGATGACGAAATTGGTATAGGAAGGAACATATTCATAACCTTCGTTTTTGAGTGTTTTGTAAAGGAACTCACGCGACTGAACGGTTTTCTGGACAACCTGCTTCGGAAACTCCTTGTCCTGGTAACTGGCCAAAGCTCCCTGGATGGAAAGTGATGACATGTCCATGCCCTGTGTGTACAATCCGTCCAGAGCTTTGATGACTTCCGGTTTGGCAATGATGTAACCGATTCGCAATCCGGCAAATCCGTGCACTTTCGAAAATGTGCGGGCCACAATCACATTCTGACCTTTGCGTACGCAATCAATCATCGAATGCTTTTTGGGGTCGTCCAGGTAATCAATGTAGGCTTCGTCAACAAATACCGGTACTTTGGCCGAAACCGCTTCGCAGAACGACTTTAGTTTTTCGGGCTGCACAATGGTTCCCGTCGGGTTGTTGGGGTTGCACACATACATCAGGCGTGTGTTGCTGCTGAGCCGTTTTTCCATGGCATCCAGGTCGTGTGCGTAGTCTTTGGTCAGGGGAACTCTTACCCAGTTGGCACCGTATTCCGCCGCTTTTTCCATGAGGTAATCATAAGAGGGATCTGCAGAAATGATGTCGCCGCCTTTTTTGCTGTAATACATGGCTGCCGCCAGCAGCATTTCGCTGGAACCGGCCCCTACCAGAACATGCTCAGGCGTAACGCCTTCTTCTTTGGCAATGATCTGCGTAAACTGACGCTGCGCCATAAACGGATACATGTAGCTGTCGTTCATGGCCGCTATGATTGCATTTTTGGCTTTCTCAGATGGTCCCCACGGATTTTCATTGGCAAACAACCGGGCTTTGATCACCGGCATATCGGCTGCAATCTGGGCTTCGCGGCTCAGCCGTGAACGACGAAACTCAGCAGTGGCCGCCGTTACCTGTTGAGAAGTTATTCCGTTGAAGGCAGCTCCGGCAGTTAGTGCAACACCTGCTTTCAGCCAGTCACGACGCGTAAAAGATGCAGACATAAGTAAAGTAAGGTTTAAAGTTTAGGTATGGTTTATGGATGGAAAGGCACTGATGCACATTCAAAGGAAGGCTACTAAAAATACAGATAATCCAAATAAAACCAAAATTTATTTACACGAATGGCAAATATTCTTTGGAAAGTAAATGCATGTGAAGTATATTATTCTACTAGGGATACTAGGCAAAAGGGATGTGCATCTGGTAGCATACAATAGGTGCAGTCGGGGTTTTGGGTCGCGGAAAGGTACTATTTTAGTTCCGGTATTTATTTTTCAAAGTCTTTTTCACCCGCTTTGATTGGAATATCCATGAAGTTTTGGGCAGGGGGGATGGGGCAGGAATAGTTGGGATTGTAGGTGCAAAACGGGTTGTAGGCGAAGTTGAAATCGATCACCAGTTTTTTCTCCTGGGCTTTCCACTCCAAACCTTTGTTGTGGTCGTCCAGGTAACGTCCGCCCCCGTAGGTTTCAAAACCATTGGTCTTGTCATTGAATGGTAAGAATAGTTCGTCTTCTTCCGAAGAGGATTTGAGTACCAGTAATTTATGAACTTTGCCGCCCAGTTGAAACGATGCATATGCAAACCGGATCATATATTCGGTGGTGCCGTCTGTACGGCCAACTTTCAGGCGGGTTGTGTCCTGGATGGGTTCCAGGGAGGCGATGATACGAAACGAAGGATCGGGCGGAAAATAGCTTAAGTGCTGAAACGCTTCTCGGTTCTGGAGGGGTGAGTTGTCGGTTGAATTTTTAAAAAAGTCGTCTTTTTCTACCCTGAATTTGATTATCTCATCGGCGTAGGAATCTTTTTTGCCTGTGAAAACGAAGGTATATACAAGTACCAGTACCACAATAGCCACCACTCCAAAAAAATAAATTTTGCCAGCATTCATAAAATTTTGTTCGGTTGACAAACAGTGCAAATTAGGCAACGGAATTGAGAATAGCTACATGTAGGTGGTTTTCTCCTACAGAATTCCTTCATCGGCAAAACTAAAGTAGTTGGTTTCGGTGATAATCAAATGATCCAAAACCGGGATTTCCAGGTAACGTCCGGCTTCCTTCATTTTATGAGTCAGGTCTTTGTCGGCCTGGCTGGGCTTGAGGTTGCCCGACGGATGGTTGTGAACCAGAATCAGGGAAGAGGCCAGGTTTTCCAGCGCTGTCTTGAATATCAGCTTCGGGTCGGCAATGGTGCTGGCCACACCCCCCACACTGATCTGAACCTTTTTCATGACCACGTTGGCCCGATTGAGCAAAACAACCCAGAATTCTTCGTGCGGCAAATCCAGCAAATGTGGTTGCATCAGGTCAAATACATCGCGCGAGGAGGCAATGGTTTGTCGTTGTGGTAACTCGCTGGCCTTGCGCCGTCGTCCCAGCTCCAGCGCGGCTACAATGGTAATGGCTTTGGCTTCTCCAATACCCTTGAACTTTTTCAGGTCTTTGATGGAAAGCTTGGCCAGGCTGGTCAGGTTGTTATCCACACTAGACAGGATCTGTTTGGCTAAATCCACAGCACTCAGTGAGACTGTACCTGAACCCAGCAGGATTCCAATCAGTTCGGCATCCGACAGGGCAGCTTTGCCTTTGAGAAGTAATTTTTCGCGGGGGCGGTCTTCTTCGGCCCAGCTTAGTATCTTGGTAGTTGGCTTATAATCAAGCATCGGAATAGTGAAAAGGTCTTTCTTTATCCGATAAAACAGCGCATTGGTAACCGCCAAAACAGGCAGGTTTTTACTTTTGGCGGGATACTATTCTGGCTATGCCAGGCCAACAAAAGAAGCCTTGTGCTTTGGACACAAGGCTTGGTATTTATGTATGTGGTATTGGTTAGGCGTTGGCAGCCAGAGCGTTCACAAATTTAGCCAGCTTGGATTTTCTGTTGGCTGCGTTGTTTTTGTGAATGATGTTTTTCTTTGCCAGTTTATCAACCATGGAAGAAACCTTTTTGTAAAGTTCCTGCGCTTCTACAGCATCTTTGGTTTCTCTCAATTTTTTGATAAACGTACGGGTAGTTTTAGCCTGGAAACGGTTTCTCAGACGTCTGGCTTCGTTAGCCCGGATTCTCTTAAGTGCTGACTTATGATTTGCCATTGTATGTATAAAATACTAAAATAAAACGCTTTTTCCGAAAAGGAGTGCAAATATAGCTGTCTTCTGTGTATTTGCAAAGTAATTAAGAAAAACTTTTCCCGTATGGTTATAAATCAACGGTTTGGCATTTTGTTAGGGTACTATTTGGTTGGTAACTAGATAAATCCTAGTCGTTTCCCCACTTTTTTATACGCATCCAGAATGCGCGACAGATGGTTGCCGCGCAGAGTAGCCATCAGGCTGTTGCGCAGCATGGCTTTGCCGGGTGGTGTAGCCGGTGCTATGAACACATTGACAAAAACGCCTTCGTCGTACAATCCCTGCCAGAGCTGACAGGCTTTGGCATCATCATAGAGCATCACCGGCACAATGGCGGTTTCGCCGTCGGGCACTTCATAGCCCATTCGCTGGAGCTCCTTGCGGATCAATCCCGCATTGAACAGCAGGCGTTGCACCAGTTCTGGCTCCGACTCCAGTACATCCAAAGCAGCCAGGGCTGCTGCGGTGGATGCCGCCGCCGGTGAGCAACTGAACATAAATGCCGGCGACTCGTGTTTGAGGTAATCAATAACCCGGGCATCGCCTGCAACAAAGCCGCCAATGGAAGCCAGGGTTTTGGAAAATGTGCACAAGGTCAGGTCAATTTCATCGACCAGCCCGAAATGACTGGCCGTACCCCGGCCGTTGGTGCCCAGCACGCCAAAAGCATGGGCGTCATCGAGTACAATCTGAGCATTGTACGTTCGGGCAATGGCCTGCATCTCACGCAGCCGCACTACATCGCCAAAGGTGCTGAACACGCCATCCGAAATGATCATCTTGCCGGCTTCTTCCGGAAGACTGCGAAGGCGTTTTTCCAGATCGGCCATGTCATTGTGATGGTAGCGGATTACACCGGCGTTAGTGCCTCCCCGAACCAGCAGGGTGGCGGCTACAATGCTGGCATGGTTGTCATGATCCGAAAATACATATTCATGCCTGCCGGCCAGTGGCTGAACTACTCCCTGGCTGGTCTGATAGCCGGTTGAGAAAAGCAAAGCGGCTTCTTTGCCCATGAAACGGGCCAGCCGCTGTTCCAGTTCCTCGTGCAAATCAATGGTGCCAGTCAGGAAACGGGAGCCTGAACAGCTGGTTCCGTATTTTTCAATGGCTTTGATTGCAGCCTCTTTCACGTGCGGATGCGTCGTCAGCCCCAGGTAGTTGTTCGAACCCGCCATTACAATGCTACGCCCTTCCATGATTACTTCGGGCCCTTCGCTTTCCTGGATGGTGCGGAAGTACGGGTAAATGCCATTTTCACGCAGCAGATCAGCTTTGGTAACGGCGTAGCATTTTTTGAAAAGGTTCTCAGAAATGGGGTCTGAGTGCTGAATATGTTTTTCAGCAGAAGTACCTTCCATAAAATTAAGTAATAAAATTGCTCAGAATTGATTAAAAACAGACGTACTCGCGTGAGTATGCAGTAATATGGTGTTTTTCTTCTGAAAAAGCAATTTTGAGTATGTAAATTCTCTGATTACTATATTTTATACATAGGCCGTTGCCTGGAAAGATACTCGGCTTTCAGTTACCCGCAACAGACAGGGGAGAGGGAGGTTTTCAGGTTCCAAAGGTATTATTCTGGTGCGGCTAGGTATTGCTGATTTGGCGAATCAGGCTTAAGCCGCCCATAAAAAATAAAAAGCCGACCACAAAAGGAACAATAGATTCGGCTTTGGTAATGGTAAAGCCGAGGACGGGCTGTCCATCCGAGAGAAAGGCGACACAGGCAAAAAGAACTACCAGTATTCCTAAGACTGTCAGTACCGAGCCAAAAACTTTTTTCAAGTCCAAATCCATAGGTGTTGAATGATTAGCAAGAGTGTATTTCCAGGCCATGGACTCGGAAAAATCGCTTACGGATTTTTCTGAACGGGTTCAAAACCTAGTTTCTTTCCAATACGTAACATAAAACTGTATGCCTCATCCCATTCGTTGCGCACCTGGCCGTCCAGAATGGCTTCGCGCACAATGGTTTTGATCTCGCCCACTTCCCGTGACGGTGACAATCCAAAGGTTTCCATGATAACTTCGCCGGTAATGACCGATTGGAAATTACGCATGCGGTCTCGCTCTTCCACCTCATGCAGCTTTTGTTCTACCTTGTCAAAGTTCTGGATGTGTTTTTTGACTTTTTCGTGGTTCTTGGACGTAATATCTGCCCGGCAAAGCATCATCAGGGCTTCCAGGTCCTCGCCGGCATCAAACAGCAAACGGCGCAAGGCGGAGTCCGTGATGGTTTCTTTCACCAACGCAATCGGACGGAGATGCAACCGTACGAGTTTTTGCACAAAACGCATTTTCTCGTTCATCGGTAGCTTCATCCTGCGGAAAATGTGCGGCACCATGCGTGCCCCGAGGTCTTCATGGCCGTGGAATGTCCAGCCCACCCTTGAGTCGAAGCGTTTGGTTGCAGGCTTGGCGATGTCGTGCAACAGGGCTGCCCAGCGTAGCCACAGGTCATCGGAATGCTTGGATACGTTGTCCAATACCTGCAATGTGTGATAAAAATTGTCTTTGTGCCCTTTGCCATCCTGGGTCTCCACACCTTGCAACGCTACCAGTTCCGGAAAAATGTGGGGAAGCAATTCGCTGTGATACAATAACTTGAAACCATACGAGGGAAGAGGCGACAAAACGACCTTGTTGAGTTCTTCAATGATACGTTCCTGTGAAATGATTCCGATGCGGTCTTTCATGCGTCGGATGGCATCGAAAGAATCGGGCTCAATGTCAAACCCTAGCTGCGTTGCAAACCGGATGGCACGCATCATGCGCAACGGGTCGTCGGAAAAAGTGACATCCGGCGCCAATGGTGTGCGGATCATCTTCTGCTTCAGGTCCCGGAGTCCGTCAAACGGATCGATCAGCTCCCCGAAATCCGCTGCATTCAGACTAATGGCTAGTGCATTGATAGTAAAATCACGACGGTTTTGGTCGTCTTCCAGTGTGCCATTTTCAACAATCGGTTTGCGCGAATCCCGTTGGTAAGACTCCCTGCGAGCTCCAACAAACTCCACATCCCAGTCATCCACGTTGATGTGTGCTGTACCAAAATTCCTGAAAATGGAGACTTGTGTATTTTCTTCTACACTTTCACCAAGTTTCTTGGCCAGTTCGATGCCGTTGCCATCGCCGAGACATACTATGTCGATGTCTTTGCACGGCCGGTTCAGCAACAAATCCCTCACAAAACCACCAACGATGTAGCTTGTAATGTGTGATTGCTGGGTCAGTTCAGCGAGTTTCTTTAAAATGAAATGTTTATGTATTACTTCGGCAAAGTTCATTGGATGATTAGTAAAAAAAATGGCCTGGCAACGTTTAAATCAAAGCTTTGGGCACACTTTTTTGCGTTAATGAAACAACAGCAGCTTTGGTATTTTCAAGTGCGGAGTGATCGGCATTGCCAAACCGGACTTGGAATCTCAAAGATACGACTTCCGATTATAATTTTTGGCAAAAGGTGCAGGTCTTGGCCAATTTCCTTCACAAAGGCAAAGCTTCGAATAAAAAAGTACTGATGTAAGATTTTGGGGCATTTACCTTATGCTCCGGTAGCGTATATATAGTTGACAATTCAGTAAAATTATCTTAAAATTGTGTAACCTATTGGTATATAGAGTTTTATTTATTGTTAGTAATAAAAATACACATCTATGCAGGTGACTAACATGTTTCAACCGGTGAACAAAATCAAGATAGGGGTTTCGTTGGTTTTCGCGGCTTCGGTAGCTCTGGCCATCGCTATCAGTACACTTATAGGCATTGCGTGCTTTGCGCTTGCCAATTATTGAGTGGTGAATGTTGCCTGAGAGAGTCCTGGCAAATAGTATCTCCCGGATAGTGAGAACCGGGAGCAGAGCCTGATTCGTCCGCAGACGATATTGCAGGATTCAATCCATATTGCTCGGTGTCGATTTGACAAAACTGAAACTAATGGAAAGCTCTCCCGGGCTAACCTATACGCCTATTTTTAAAGCAAAAAGCCGGTAGAATACCGGCTTTTTGCTTATCCTGCCTGTGCCACTTTGGGCGGATCGTTGCCTGATAATTTTTCTTTGCCTTCCCATACACTCATCTGGGACACTTTGACCGGTGCTTTTCCCTCCGGCGCGATCCCTTTGAACGACCAATCGTTGGTATTAATCCAAGCCCCCGAACTCACCAGCTTGAATGTCACTTCTTTGCGGTAAAACGGTCGCCAGTCATGATTGGGGTCAAGCCCGCCTGGGAAGATGGGCGTCTTGGGGAAACTAACCGTTACAAAATAGGTATTGCCCTGGTAACGTGTGGGTTGTGTAATGGTGGCTCCGGCTCCGTCATTGATTTTGGCTTCAATTTTGGTATTGGGTTCAGCCTGGAAGTAATAACGGAACGAAAGGTTGTTACATACCCGGGCCGGAAAGGCCGAACGGTTGTTGAGCAACGCCTTGATCTCAATAGATTCGTCATCGGTATCTGAAATGGCCGCTTCGACAAAGTATTCGTCGTCGGTTTTTTCTCTGGGTGGAAAATTAGGCAGTGGTTTTCCACCTGCTTTAGCGGTCATGCGGGCCATGTTGGCGGTGATGCCCGCATTGAAATCCAATGCAACTTCGGTTTGGGCGGCATTGCCTACTTCAGCCTTGTATTCGTCTTTCCAGTTGGGGCCACCTACCAATCCGCCGTACAAGGTATGCCGGGACTGGAAGCGAAACTCCGGTTTGGCTTTGTTCAGATGTTCCCAGCCCGCCCATGGTGCATGAGCCGTGCCGTGATGTGGTGTGTTGACCACGGTCTTGCCTGCCGGTTGAAAACCAACCAGATAACTCCGATTTTGCGGATTGCTGCCCAGTGAATAATCCAGCTGGCTTTTAGCCCATTGTTCGTATTTGGCTTTTTTTGCTCCGTCAGCAAGCTGGTCGGCGTATACAAAAAACAGCCAGGCGGCATTGTTGGCGTGTCGCAAAGTGCCCCATTCGTAGCCCAGTTTTACCAACCCGCCCGGACTTTTGTCCAGGTTTGCAATACGGTCCAGAGCCGCTTCAATTTTTTGTTTGTATAGTGGTTCACTGGGAAATTCTTCTGCCAGTAAAATAAAACATGCAGGCTCATAACCGCTATAGTTGTGGGTTGACTCCGGAACGCGACCAGCAAAGGTACCGGCCAGTTTCTGGGCCTGTTGCAGGTATTGTTGGGCAGCGGCAGGATTGATTGTATTGCTAGCCCGGTACAGCCACAAAGCGGCCCAGCAAAGCTGGTCGTCAAAGCGGTTTTCGTCGTAAAACTCGGTATGTTTCACCACTTCGCCGTTCGTTTTCTTTACGTTTCCGTTGCCTTGGTAGGTGGTTGCAAATTCAAAGAGTTTCTGGGCGTTGAGCAGTAAGTCAGCCGCATATTTGGCATTGCCGTTTTGCTGGAAAACCACCGAAGAAGCTGCCTGGGAGGCTGCCATCGCTGCCACTACCGATGTCGCAGGGGCGTCTTTGTCCGCATAAAACGACGGGCGGTTGGGATACAAAACATGCATGACCTCATTGGCTACCCATGCCTTGTGTTCTTCGTCTGTATTACCTATTTCTACATAAATCCGATACGAAGGCAGGTCGTCGATGGCTTTGAAACGAAGGCATTTGATAAAATAATCACCCACCCATTTCAGGCTTTCCAGCAAATAGGGCATCTGGCCGGTCTGCTGGTAGGCTTTGGGATATTCCACGGCACTCCACGCAAGGGTGGATGCGGCAAACGACATGGTTGCATTCCATTTGGGCGCATCGCCGGCATCGTACCAGCCACCGGTCAGGTCAATGCCAGCATCACGGCCATCTTCCAGATGCGAATCGCCGCGCCAGTTAAGGCGGTTGTTGGCTGGCATCTTGCCCGAACGCTGTGCTTCGTAAAAAAGTAATGTTTTTTGCAGGCCTTCGGCGTAATTGTATTGGGCAATGGCGGGCCTGATTTCGAACAATAAACCCGCAACGAACAAGCAAAACAGGTATTTCATAGGTTTGTACGTAGTATATTTCACTGGGGAGGCATTGACTTTTATGACGGTACTATTTGGTAGCAGATTTGGATCACAATGGAAAAACCGTGGCGCAAAGGTAAGACAAAAAGCCTGCTTTTGGGCAGGCTACCGGGGTTTAGTAAACAAATGATTACGAAGGTAAACCCGTTTTGTGAAATAAGTTGGGCAGGTGTCAGAACAGCAGACTCATGCGCAACGACAAACGGCGGAACGAAAAATCCTGGTCGGTGCGGATCTCGCCATTCTGAAAGGATTGAAGCGATTCCTGTTGCCGGTAACCCATGGTAAACAAAAAGGCCGTGCGTCGGTTTGACCGCGCCATAAAACCAACCGCTGGATTAAGCAACAACCCTCCTTTGACGGTCTGTGTATTGGGAATATCTTTATTGAAAACCTGGTTGTAGAATCCGTAGCCTGCATCCATCGTGAACACCGGCGTGAGCGGCGTGTTCAAAGGCATATACATGCCTCTGGCAAAAATGGGCATAAAGGTGTTGTCCTGGTAAATGTCCAGCCCTGCCCCAACCCCAGTAGACCAGTGGCTGTTCCAGTGATAACCCGTGACTAACTGAAAGGTAGGCGTATTGGCGCGGTTGTTGGCACCCCAGACGTCGGTATAGGTGCGTCCTGAGTTGATGCCCAGTTCGACGCCTATAAAGTAACCACGCGAACGAATGTCGGGCTGGCGGGCTTCACGCGCGATGCGGTCGAGTTGATTGGACTCGAACCGGAAAACGCTGCCGTCTGCCGTACGAACCTCAATCAACGAATCCAGATGGGTCAGCGACTTGGCTCCGCGAATGACACTGCCGTTTTTTAGGAAAATTACTTCCTGCGATTTTTTCTGGGCATGGCTGCGGTGGCACATCATGCTGGCAAACAATGCGAGGAGTAGTGCTTTTTTCATAGTCGGTGCAGGGAAAGATTGAAGTGGTGAATGACCGGTGGGGTTTTGCCTTTTAACAGGATACTATTTTCCACCAGTCATTCAACGCTTTGTGCAAGCATTTATTTCAAATCCGGGTATTTTAGAGGAAGTTTTTCCAAAGCTTCCAGAGTGATTTTGGCAATGATATAATTCTTGTACCAATTTTTGTCTACCGGAACAATGTGCCACGGCGCTGCTTCTGAGCAATGCTCAAAAATATCTTCATACGCTTCAATGTACTCGTCACGTTTGGCGGCTACCTGCCAGTCGTTGTCGTTGTGCTTCCAATATTTTTCACGGTTTTCTGTCCGCTCGGTTAGCCGGTCATGCTGTTCTTCGGCCGATACATGCAAGTAGAATTTGAGTACAACCGTGTTGTTTTCAGTCAGCAACGCTTCGAAATCGTTGATATGCTGAAATCGTTTCTTTACCATTTTCTGGTCGATCCAGCCTTCAACTCGTGGCACCAGCACATCTTCGTAGTGGGACCGGTTGAAAATGCCAACGGTACCTTTGCCTGGTACCTGTTGGTGAATGCGCCACAAAAAGTCGTGGCGGCGTTCTTCTTCCGTAGGGGCTTTGAATGCCGTCACCTGTACACCAAGCAAGTTCAGTCCATTGAAGACATCGTTGATGGCTCCATCTTTACCGGAAGCGTCCAGCCCTTGCAAAATCACCAAAAGGCTGTATTCGCCTTGTGCGTAGAGTATTTTCTGTTTCTCTCGTAGTTTTTCCAGCAGTTCTTCGGTTTCTGCTTTGGTGGCTTCTTTGTCCGCATGATGCGGTGGCTTCGAAGAAATATTCTTAAGCTTGGTCATAGGGAGGTTTTTTGTTGGAAAAAGTTGAAAATCCCGACACAGATGGGAACATTATTGGCTTGTCAGACAGCAAATAATATAATTTTTCCTCAAAAAACCTCCCATCCGTTTACTCTTCCGTACGAGGAATGACGCTCAGTAATTTTAAATTTTTGGGATCGGAGTAGTCGTATTGGTACAAACCGTCATCGCCTATAACCAAGGCCGTGTTATTGTATGGGATTACATCATACGCATGTATTTTCTGTGTGCTCAGCAAATTCTTGTCAATGGACAATTTGTCTGCCGCATTATACACTTTCAATCCCGCTTTTCCATCACAGATGAAGAGTGTATTGCCATCAATACCCAGGCCATTCGGATCTTCCATCCGGTAGGTTTCCACCCGCGTCGGATTGGTGATATTGCTGATGTCAATTACTTCCAACTGACTTTCCCATTCCGACTGACAGGTGGCGCCGCCTTTGATGGTCACGTATGCATAGGAACCTTCGACAACCACCGGATCGCAACCGAAAAAGTGACTGATGCTGCCCACATAAGAGATGTTTTCGGGGTCGGTGGCATTGTAGATCAACATACCAGTCGTGGTACCAAAGAACAGGTACTCCTTGTATGGAAAAATAGTTTCGATGCCGCCGCCGATGCCTACCTCTTTTTGCAGGGTCGGGTCGCTGGGTTGGGTAATGTTAAATAACCGCAGGGTTGAGTTGTCAACGGTGTACAGAAGGCTGTTTTTAATGGCAAACCGGGCCGTTGAACCGGCTTTACCCGTGCCTCCGGAAGAAGGGCCACCCGTATTGGTCGACGCCCGATCGGCCATCGCTGCAAAAAACCAGGTGCCGCCTCGGGTAAACCAGCCGGTTGGCATAGGGTTGCAACTGCTTACCTGCTTCTCTTCCCGTTTGACCCAATCCACAATGATTCGGCTGGTATCCAGTACCGGAATCGAGGCTGACTGCACCCATGGTCCCGGATAATATTGGGTGTAGGGAAATACGTTCTTGATGCGTTTAATGATCTGGGCATCTTGTGGATTGGTGATATCAATGGCCAGGAAATCCATTTTGCTGTCAGCGTACAGGATATTACCTTTAACGGCCATATCGACATTGCCCGGAATGGCAACAAAGGAAACGGATTTAGGGGAAACGGGATTCTGGTTATTGATGATGTGAATGCCCTTGCCGGTTTCGTTGATAAACAGGTAATTGCCTTTGATGTAAATTTTTCCAGGTTTGCCAAGTTGACGCGGGGTTTCGACTCGTGCGGCCGAATAAAATTCGCTCTTGGACATGTATACCGGTTCGTAAATGGTATAGGTGAGTGTTTGCGTGCATTGGTCCTGACATCCCCCCAGCAGCAAGAATGCAGCCGAAGCGAGTACAACAAGTTGAAAAGGAATGTACAAACGTTTCATAAAGCAAAGGCAGGTTTTGGATAAAAAAGAGATACTATTTTCAGGAGGAGCCCGTCTATGACACTGTTGGAAAATGGATGTGCAATGCTGGAATGTTAAAGTCTGGCTTCAGCATTCCGCATTGGCATCGGATAGTTCGGTTTCTTGCTCAGAATCGGTACTGTATGCCCGTGCCTACACCCCACCAGCTGGGAAAGCTGTCCAACGTGGAAGAGGTGGTAAACGAGGTAATAGCCCGGCGGTAAGTGGGTTCCAGGTAAATGCTGTACCGGTTGCCCACGCTGTAATCCAGTTTGAAGCTTAGCAGACCACTCATGCTCATATTCTTGTAAATCGAGTTTTGCGAACTGGTAAACTCAATGGCCTGGATATTAGAAGCGTCACTACTGATGCGGTTGCGTAAGAACAAGTCGGCCGACACGCCGGCGCCTACACTCGCCTTAATCTTCTTATTGAATACTTTGTATAAAAACCGCATCGGGAAACCCATGTATTGATAGGTGTTGTCCAATGGATCTGCACTGTTTGTATTTAAGGTTGTGGCATAGCCAGTTGTAGCATCTAAAAAGTTGACGGCAGCAGATGCATTTTTAGATGTCTGTGATTGACTTGTAAATAATTCATAAAAGGCGGGTAGAGACTGCTGGTTTGATTTAATGTATTGCGTCATCTCTATTTGCGACTGATTATAAGTGTATTGTACACCACCTTGAACTGAGAATCGTTCAGAAATGGCAAACTCGGCCTGGATACCGGTATTGTACGACACTCCTGGGCGGGTCAGGTTACGCAGATCAGTGCGGGCAGGTGGTGCAGTAGCAGCGACATTAGTGTTAACAGTCCTGTCCATTCCGTATGAGGTAGGTCCATAACTCAGGCTGGACGGTGTCGAACTGAAATTAGGATTGAAACTGCCCGGGGTTACGCCTGCGCCAATCTGCCAGCGTGATTTTTTGGCAGCTTTCTGCGCCTGCTCCTGGGCATCGGCAACAGCCAGTTGATCCCAGAAGGCCTGATTCAATTGCCAGCGAATGTCTTTCAATGGCATGTTGGCTTTTTGGGCACTAATGGAACGAGCGGTTAACGTTTGAACACTTACACGCGAATCTTGTGCTTGCTCGGTATGCACGGCTACCACATTTTCGACAATTGTATTTGCCTCTGACTGAGGTGTTTCAATACCAGGCGTTTTGCTCTTGTTGACGATACTATTTGGTGCATCAAATGATCCATCTGTGTGAGGCCGTGAAGCCTTCTTTGGATTTGTGCGAGCCAGTAAATGTGTGGAATGATTCAATGTTGAACCATCGTGTTTACCCACAATTGTCGGTTGTTTCTCAGGCGTAGCATGATTCTGAGCAACAGCGGTTTGATCAGATTGTGGTGCCAGCACAGGGGTTTGGGCTTCGGGCCGGATACTGGTTGGATTATCGGCAGTTGCGTTTTTCGAATTATGGAAAGAAGCATCCGACTGCTTGGATGAAGGCGTAGAGACGGAATTCTGGTTTTCGTAGGAAGCATTGGCCTGCTTGGGCGTAGTTGTTTCCGCAGACGAATGACGTGATGACTGCGTAGCTGTGACCGCTGACCCGGCAGTAGCGGATTGAGCCGCTGTCGTATGGGCAAGCACATCCTGTTGGCTGTGTGTCGATTGCCATACCAGCCAGGAGCCCGTTGCCAGAATCAGCAATGCCGCAGCCGCGGCCACCCGTAGTTTGAACACATACAGTTGGCGTTTGTATTTATTCGCCTCAGCATCTGCCAGATGCGTTTCAATGGTGGCCCAGATGGCTGGGTCGGGAGTTACTTCGGCGTTTTCAAACGCATCGCGCCACTGTTCTTCAAAGCTATTCTTTTCGGAAGCGTTCATAATTTACTTGTTGTTTGTCTTCGATCATTTGCCGGAGTATGGCGCGGGCACGGGCATATTGCGACTTTGATGTGCCTTCGCTGATTCCGAGCATGGTACTGATTTCATTATGCTGATAGCCTTCGATAGCGTACAAGTTAAAAATTACCTGATACCGAGGGGCCAGTTGCTGGATCATTTCCAGTAATTCCTGAAAATTCAGGTCGCTGAGGGATGAGTTGGTGGTAATGGTCTCTTGCACATCGTCCACGTCCACGGCCGGAAACATGTACAGTTTGCTCCGGTTCTGATTCAGTGCCGTATTGATGACAATCCGTTTGATCCATCCTTCCAGCGGGCAATCCCGACGGAAATCCTTGATATTTTCAAAAACCTTGATGAATGCTTCCTGTAAGACATCTTCGGCTTCGAGCCGACTTTTGGCATAGCGCAGGCAAACCACAAACATTCTCCGGGAGAACAGTTCGTAGAGCTTCCGCTGAGAGGTTCGGTCGCCTCGAATGCAGCCTTCAATTAATTCGTCTTCGCTGAATAGCATTCAGGAATAAGGGAGTGTTTGTGATTTGTTAATAACTGGTTTTTCTGCTCTTTTTTCTTGTTTTGTATGGTCTCAACCTACAGGGTTGAGGTTTTTGCTTTTCCGGAGATACTATTTGGCTAATCAATCTTTAATCATATTGGCTTCTATCTTGCCGTCTTTGGTATAGTTGATTTTCAATGTGTATTTCCCAAAGGCTGGTGGTGCAATCTGTAAGGTTTGACAATTTCCATCTCTTTCACGAACCACTGTACGGCCGTCAATAGTTAGTTTCAATGCCTGACATGTCAGAAGTATTGGACTTGCACCTTTCAAATAACTGGAGATCGAATACCTGGATACGCCACCAAAATCGGTAGTATATATGCCTTCGTAGTCGCTGATTACCCGTTCGAAATCTGTATCACTTGTATTTTCAACACGCACCCAATACTGAAAGTCGTCCCTGTTATGACACGACGAGACGATCAACGTACACAGAAGGATCAGTACATACTTTTTCATGGTAAGTGTTCCGCTTTAGACCTTCTTCCTATACCGGACCCGCAAATTGTCAGAATGGTTGCATCGTGCAAAAAAAATAATACATTTATGCCTGAAGATGCCCACGGCAAAAGTACGGTCTTGTGGGCAAACCACCTTTTCTTTTAACAGTTTTAACACATGACTTTAACGGAGATTGCCGTAGAAACCGTAGGCTGGATCGGTTCAGCGATGGTAGTGGCCGCTTATTTCCTGAACATGAGTGGCAAGCTGAACGCCAACACCCCGGTTTACAAATGGCTGAATATCATCGGCAGCCTTGGCCTGATCGTGCTTACCTTGTATCACCATGCCATTCCGTCGGCAGTCGTTAATATTATCTGGACGGTAATCGGAATAGGCGCTTTGTTTCGGTCGGCCTGGAAAAAATAGTTAGTATCTTCCCATGCGCATAAACCGGCACTGGATCCATCGTTCGCTATGATTATTTATGTTATTCTGGGGTTTGCCTGGTTGAACTGTTTTGCAGTAGGATTGATGCAGCAAGCTGACGAAACTTCAGAAATACACGCGTGTAACGGCTGACCGGGATGGCGGTGCGTACAATTTTCCGGTAGCTGAGTTTTGGGCGGAGTCGCAGGGAAATGTCGCCTTTGTCCTGCGTGAATTGGAGCATATGCATTACAGACCGGGCGAAACGGTAACTATGGCTTGCCCTTCGCATGATCCGCATTAGGCTGTTGTAGTTGACGCAAGAAAAGCCCGGTTAACTTTGGCTCTCTACTGCGTTTTTTGGTTGGTTTTAACGGTTTTGCTACTTGTCTTTTGCAACCAGACAGGATCTGCGTCGAACTGAAACGCAACGCACAGAAAATAGTATCTTGTGAAAGGCAAAAATCGGTGCTTTTACTGTGCGGCATCCAGTTGCAGAAATGCTTCCGGCAAATAGTCGTACAGATCAGAAGCCATCATCGCATATATGCTTTTGTGTCTGGCTGCCATGTCTCCAGCCAGCCCGTGCAGATACACGCCAAAAATGGCCGCCTGTGCCGGGGAATATTTTTGTGCCAGCAACGCGGTAAGGATGCCTGTAAGCACATCGCCGGTGCCGCCGGTAGCCATGCCTGGATTGCCGGTCGAGTTGAAATGAATGGTACCATCGGGCAAGGCAACCGCGGTATGAGCCCCCTTCAAACACACAATTACCCGATGCCGGACGGCAAAATCGCTTAACAGTTCCAGTTTTTCATAATCGTTTTGCCATGTGCGGTTTAGCAATTTCTGAAATTCCTTGGGATGCGGCGTCAGAATGGTATCCGGCGGAAGCTGATGCAACAATTCCCGGCCGTTTCGGGAGGACAGGTTGTTCAGTCCGTCAGCATCGATGACCATTGGTAGGCTGTGACAGCACTGCAGCAACGAGCGGATCGAACCGATCATCTCTTCAGGTGTGCCCAGGCCAGGGCCGATACCAACCGAGGCAATGCCTTCAAGCATTTCGGGTTTCCAGTACGTCAGGCTAAAACGGGGATTCGGATCGGCAGAGAAAAGAGCCTCCGGGACGGTACCCTGCATGAGTTCGTTTGCTGTTTCAGGAGCGTGAACGGTGAGTTTGCCTACGCCACTGCGCAGACATGCCCGGGCCGCCAGAATGGCGGCCCCCATCATCCCGTAACTTCCGGCAATCAGCAAGGCGTGGCCATTGGTGCCCTTGTGCGAAAACTTCTTCCGTTTGTGCAGATAGGTTTGGGCAGTGGCTGCATCAGTGTACCAACAGATGGTTTGGGCCTGCGCAATACCGGCGGGGTGCAGTCCGATATTCACCAGATGCCACGAACCGACAAAATCTGCGTTTTGTGGCAGGAGGAATGCAAACTTGGGTAACTGGAACGAAACAGTATGCGTCGCTTTGACAATGCAATCGGCAGGTGCATTGGACGCATCCATAAAAAGCCCTGAGGGAATGTCAACAGATACAACCGTCTGCGATGAGCCTATGGACTCAATCACCTGAGCCGCAAGCCCGGCAACCGGACGAGACAAACCCGAACCAAAAATGGCATCAATGAGAATGGCAGAACCCCAATCGGGAATATCTTCGAAGCGTTTGATTTCCCGGATCGGCACATGGGTGGATTGCAACCGGGTGTAATTGATAGCAAAATCCGCCGATGTGTTGTCCGAATACCGGATGACAACTACTTCGACAGTGTAGCGGAGCTGGTGCAGCAAGCGTGCAATGACCAGCCCGTCGCCGCCATTATTGCCCAGGCCGCATAAAACATACACCGGGTTGACTTGCGAGTAATGCTGGGCAAACCATTGAGTGAAGGCCTTGGCCGCGCGTTCCATCAGATCAATTGAAGCAATAGGCTCGTGCTCAATGGTGTAAGCATCCAGTTCGCGTATTTGGGAAGCCGAAAGAATTTTCATAATTGAAAGTATGTGGGCCAATGATAGCTTTTTGTATAATATATGAATATTATTGTATTTATTTTGGAACAAACCCGGTGTTAGTATATTTTTAAGACTGGGTTGCTGACCTGTTACACTGCAGATTTCTTTACTACATTCTTTTGATCCGCATTCATATCTATGCTCTCTTCCGACTACGAAAAAACAAAGTGCCTGCTGGAAGAATTCGGGAGTGTTTCGTTGGAAAGTCTGGAAAGTGTAAAGCTTCTCAACCGTATAGATACCAAATTCGTTTTTCATATACAGGATTTGCCAGCAATTTTACGGGATTTGCTGCCTCATTTCCAGATTCTTGAAATTAACCAGGTGCGTTTGTTCAGCTACGAGACGCTGTATTTCGATACGGATGATTTCCGGCTCTACTACCTGCACCACAATGGAAAGTCGAACCGACTCAAAATCCGTTACCGCCATTATACCGACTCAGGGGAGGTGTTTTTTGAGGTGAAAAATAAAATCAAACGTGGGCGCACCGACAAATACCGGTTGTTGCGGCCAGAAGTCAGCACCGAACTCAGAACAGATGACCTGACCTTGATTCCCGAAATTTATCTGAAACACAATGAGTTAAAGAAAAAGCTGAATGTCTGTTTTCAGCGGTTTACACTGGTAAATAAAGAGAAAACCGAACGGCTAACGCTGGATATCAATCTCAGTTTTGATAATTTCAGCCAGACCTCACACTGCAACCAGTTGGTCGTAGCGGAAATCAAGCAGCAAAAAGCTTCGGTGGTAAGCCCTGCCGTGAGCTGTCTGAAACGACACGGCTACCACGAGACGGGTTTCAGTAAATACGCCATCGGTATCGCATTGCTCGAAAAAGTGAAAACAAATGCATTCAAACCCAATTTATTAGCAATTCAACGAATTCTGAATGGAACCCGCCGAACTTATACACGCCTTGCCTGAAACCAGCTGGATAGAATTTTGCCTCCGATTATTGCTCAATTTCGCTGCTATTTTTATTGCCGTTCGGCTTTTTTATTATCCGCGCCACCGCAATAAGGATTTCGTGTTCACCTTCTTCCTGTTCAACCTGATCAATTTCCTTATTTGCCTGCTTTTGGGAAATACGCAGCTGAAAGTTGGATTTGCTTTTGGGTTGTTTGCCATTTTTTCCATTCTGCGGTACCGCACTGTCACGATTCCTGTCAAAGAAATGGGCTACTTTTTTCTGGCCGTTGCTTTGGGAATGATCAACGCGCTGGCTCCGGTGCACTCATTCGAGATCTACATCGCCAATGGCATATTGCTGACCCTGACGTATCTGCTGGATGGGAAAATTACGCTCAAGCATGAAAATTACCGGTCGGTGATTTATGAACGCATAGATCTGGTTCATACACAACGTATTCCCGAGCTTATCGATGATCTGAAAACCCGTACCGGCTTGCCCATTCACCGGATTGAAATCATCAAGATCGATTTCCTGCGGGACACTGCGCTGTTGAATGCCTTTTACTACGCTGCCGAAAATGAATCGGCTTCGGCCGATTTGCAGACCAGCGGCGGAGACTAGGCCCACAATCCTTTTTTCTGTTGCACCTGAGGTTTTTTGTTCGAAAAAGATACTATTTTCAAGCCGTTTGTTCTATGAAAAGATTGGTCTGGTTGTTCCTTATTTTTCCTTTGGTTGTGCTGGCACAAAACGATAGCAATAACCGGTTGCTATGGGCAAGTGTGAAAGTAGAAAAGGATCTGACCAAACGATGGAATTTGGCGGCAGAATACCAGTTGCGTCTGGAAGAGAACATGAGTGTCTTGCGTGGACATTACATCTCGGTGCAGACCGACTACGATCTGCTCAAATACCTGAGTGCGGGTTTGGAATATCGTTTTGTGACGGCGCCGGATCGTACTGCCAACCGCGTACAGCTAAGCCTGACCGGAAAGGTGAAAGGCAAGAAGATAGGCTTCAGCTGGCGTACTGCCTATCAACGCCAGTTTGAAGATTTCGTGGATGCCGACACGGATGACAAGAGCAGTGATTACTGGCGCAATAAATTTCAACTGAAGTGGAAGTTTGTAAAAAACTGGCAGGCCTATGGTGCGTGGGAACCGTTTTACCGTATTTCCGACAATGGTAATAAATTTGACCGGCTGCGTTATACGGCCGGAGTAGAGTGGGAATTCATAAACCATCATTCCATTGACCTGGCGTACCTGTACCAGCCGCAGATCAACCGCAAAAGCCCACGTATCTTCACCATCATCAATGTGGGATATACCTGGAAAATTCCCGGCCGAAAAAAGGAAGACAAACAGAAGAAGGGCTGATCTGTGAAAAATAATATCGTCTGAAAAGGGAAAACCTCCTCCCATCAACTACGCGCATCTCCTTGCCTGTCTCGCTGGACAGGCAAGGAGATGCGCGTACAAGCGTTTTTTCGCAGGTTTTCAATCTAGTTATGAATGATTGCAACAAGTAGAGTGATTGATGTGGACATTCATGCCGGTGCAGCAGTGGTAAAAAAACGAAGATTTGCAAAGGGACACTTGCGGCTTAAATGCACTGACCGGTCATTTCCTGATGGGATGGTTAGCAATGAGGATTAACAAAAGACAAGCTCTGTCAAAGCGGAATCGCGTCGCCGGCGTACATAGAGGGGGAGAGGTTTGGCACAAAACGGAGATACTATTCTTTTGGGTAATAGGAGCGAGCCGTTTTCGTGCGGACGAACCCGTAGAAAACCTTTGTCCCAAGCTTTCTTTTCGCGGTTCATCGAGTCAATCTCAGTAACGGTAAAATCAAAGCCTGCCAGTGGCGACAGGTCGGGTTGCCCGGCATCGACCCAGCACGTAAACCATACATCGCGCACCAATTGTATGGATGCGCGCATCTGCCGTTCGATCTGGCCGTTTAGCATCCGGTGGTAAGCTGCAACATATTCGCGCGAATAGACCCGCTGGGTAGTGGTGCCGCGTTGTTCAAAACTGTATTTTTTATCTTCGGGAAAACGAGCTGACAGAAGTTTATCAAACGTCAAAACTGAATCCACGGCATTGTGTGCCTGTTGCAATGCCTGCCAGACCCGTTGCTGGGGATGATGCAGGTAATGCGCCTGCCCTACCCAGAAATCGTAACCGGTTGCAAACAATTCCGGAATCCGGCCTTCCCACAATCCATGAATGCCGTGCTGATTGGTAAGCTGGCCGTTGTAATTGGCTGTTGTATGCAGCGGCACGTTCAGGTCAGCGATGTAATGACCGATGTCCGCTGAAATAACCAGAATCCGGCGCGGGTCGCGTTGTACAAACGCTTCGGTCAGTTGGAATTTCAACCGCATGATCCACCAGGGTGCAATACCGTATGCCTGTAATGTATCTTCAGTGTAGCAGGCTACGGCGTCGTTCCAGTTACGTGGCAGTTTGTAGAAGGCACTATCACCATAGGCTTCCAGATCAATGTAATGGCGGACAGCCTCGCCAGCCACGACGTACCGCCGCTGGTCGGGATTTACGGCATTTTCAGTGATAAAAACCAGGTGATGTTTGTAAAACGGAATCATCTCTGGCGGCAGTCCAAATACAGCCAGCCGGTTGATTTGCTTGTGTGCATAAAATCCCCATCCAAACGCAAGTGTTGGGAGAAAAAAGACGCAGAATAAGTATGGTAATTGGTTGACTCTCAAGTGTGTAAAGTAGGCAAGTGCTTGTGCAGAAGATTGTGATTGCAAAATAATTTACTTCTGGTAAGGCCCCTTTGTCAAATAGATGCGATTCCTTACAAACGTTAGTTGAATACGAGAATAGTATCATACACCAGGTCAAAACCTGTGTCTTGTCTGCCGCCTGCTTTGTTACTCATGTAGGATGCAGATATGCCCAACCAAGCCTTCTTGGTATTGGTTTTATGCAGATAGTACAATTATTTGGCAATTTTTTATTTGAATTGTGCAAAATTGCGAATAATATTTTTTTGCCTCGCAACCAAGAGTGTTTTGGTAATCAGTTGTTTATCGAAGAAAGCGCATTTTGCACAATAAAAATCAGGTAATTTCTGCATCTTTATTACTTGCATATGTAATGGCTGGTAAGAGAAAAACTTTTCTCTATGTATAATTCTATTTTTGTTATCCTGTCAGCCAGGCCCATTTACAGACAAGTTGTTACTACACTAATGGCTGGGCCACTGGTTGCTTTGGTTGATGACAAAAACTGGTTATTTACTAAGCGAGCCCTTCGTATGAAAAACACAATGGCATTCATTCAAAAAAATATCTTTCTGGTTGGCATATCGTTTATTGTGATGCTTATCCTGACAGCTACGCTGCTAGGCTGGTATAACAAACAGGAAATGCTTTCGACAACGGTTACCAAAGAGCGTGGTGAAGAAGTCAAACGTCGTTTGACTGATGTTTTCAGTGAATACATTACCAAGATGGATCTGGGTTTGCGGGGGTATGCCCTCACCCAGAACGAACAGATGCTGGTGCCTTACAACAGTTCGGTGCAGGGCGGAAAAAAAAACATGGCCAAGATAGACAGTCTGTTGAAGTTGCAGGGATTGGATACTTCTCTGGTGGCTTTCGCTAAAATCAAGGCGGGGATCGATACGTATACCGCCCATTGCGATTACATGAAAGACCTGGCACAAAAAGACAGTACCGAAGAGTTTCTGGCCTTAATGAAACTGGACAAAGGATATGATTTGTGGAAGTTGTTTGCCCCGTTTTTCAATAGTCACATGGCATACGAAGATCAGGTAATCCGGCAGGCGCAGACGGAATACGAAGCTGCCATGAGCCACAACCTGGTTGTGCTAACGCTTCTGACCCTGATCGGTTTGCCGGTATTGTTTTTTCTGGCCCGCCAGTTGAGCCGCGAGGCTCGCCAGCGCCAACTGCTGGTCAAGGAACTGGAAGACAACAATCGCAAATACCTGTATGACCCGGGTACGCTGTCGCAACACAAAAATCACCAGCAGGTCATTGAAGAGTCCATCGGTAATTTCAAGAAGGCCTCTGCACTGGTGAAAGCCATCGCCGCCGGTGATTACGATGCTAACTGGCAGGGCCTGGATGAGAAAAACAAACCTGTCAACCAGGAAACACTGGCCGGGGAACTGGTGAAAATGCGTGAACGGATGAAACAGGCCAAGCTGGAAGATGACCGCCGGAACTGGACGAACGAAGGACTGACCCGTTTTTCGGAGATGATTCGCAACAACCAGAATGATCTGGAAAAACTGTCGGCCGAAGCGGTTCGTTTCCTGACCAAATACCTGAATGCGCAACAGGGCAGCCTGTTTGTACTCGAAGATGCAACCGGCGATCCGTACCTGCAGCTGACGGCTTGCTATGCGTTTGATCGGAAAAAGTTTGTCGAACAAAAAATTGCCATAGGAACCGGATTGGTGGGGCAGGCATACTTGGAAGGCGATATTATCATACTGACCGAAATCCCGCAAGGATACACCACCATCACTTCCGGTCTGGGTGATGCCACACCGTCGTGTCTGGTGATTGTTCCCATGAAATACAATGAGCAGGTGGAGGCTATCATTGAGCTGGCTTCGTTCGAGAGGTTTGAAGAGTACCAACTGCGATTTTTGGAGAAGGCGGGTGAATTTGTGGCATCTACCATTCTGACAGCCCGCACAGCCGAGAAAACACAGCATCTGTTGCGGGAGTCGCAAACGCAGTCGGAGATACTGAAGGCCCAGGAGGAGGAAATGCGCCAAAATATGGAAGAAATGGCCGCTACCCAGGAAGAAATGAGTCGCCGGCAGGAAGAAGCGTATCAGCTCAAGGTGCAGATGGAACAGTTGCTGGAAGTAACACAGGTGAAAGAACGTAGCCTGCAAGCCATCATTGACAATACCGATGATGTGATACTGGCCTTTGATACCCATTACCGTATTCTTGCATTCAATGAAAGATACCGCCAAGGCATACAAAAGACAGGTCGTAACGTGGTTTTAGGCGATGACGTACTGGAGAAAAATGATCGTATATTTTCGACAGAGCAGCAGGAACTGATCAAAAGTCGCTATGATCGTATGTTGGCTGGCGACAAATATTCTGCCGAGGATACATTCCAGCTGGGGGGCATTACGGTTTCTTACCAAACCAACTACATGCCTTTGTATAACCTGAGCGGACAAATTATAGGTGGTGCCATTCTGATGCGCCAGCTGGGTGACGCCGTCAGTGCCTGATGCGGGTACATTATCCATTCGCACCATTGCTAAAATGCAAAAGCCCTTCTGCTGACAGAAGGGCTTTTTTGGTGGTGCTCCCGCAGGGATTCGAACCCCGATCTTCAGAACCGGAATCTGAAATTCTATCCATTGAACTACGGAAGCAATGAGGCTGCAAAGGTAGAAAACTTTCTGAATACCAGCAAGGCCGGTTTTGACTTTTTAATAGATACTATTTTTCAGGATCTGACAGACCCTTGTAAATTTCATCTATATTCTGTTTGCGGCGTTCCACATACTTCTGTGAATGAGCTTTCTCCATCTTGTTCAGTATCTGAAGAACGATTTCTTTCTCAGGCTCGGTAATCGGGTCAAAAAGTACATCGCCGATCCGGAATATCTTCCCCGCCAGTGTTCGCAAGGTTTCCAATCCTTGCGGAGTGATTTCGATCCGCTTGGAACGTTTGTCGTAGGCGTCCGGGTATTCCCGCAACAACGCCTTCTTGACCAGGCGCTTGATTACTTCAATGCCCGTTGGAAATTCAGACAAACAGTAGTGAATCAATTCACTTTTGGTCGGATTGCCCAGTTCGGTTGTTGCCGCCAGGTAGGCGAAGTCCTCCGGGCTGCTCAACTCGGTATTTTCCAGGGCTTTTTTCCAGTAAAAAGACGTAAAGCCAGACAGCCGGCCCAGTGCCCTTCCCAACAATCCATTGATAGGAAGGAACTGATTGCTTACCCATTGAACGGAAGTGGAAAGATGTTGTTTGGGTTTCTGCTCGCTTTCGCTTGCCAAATAAAAACGGCAAAAGTCGGCAATGGTATGTTCCGGATTTTCCTGCTCATACGCATGAAATAAATTTACCAATGCTACCAACTGGTTGTTTTCCTGCTCTTTCATTCGCTATTTCTATGTTTTCATAGCAAAAATAAAAAAAATAGTTGGAAATAGTTGCTTATTACTTTTAAAACATACTATATTTGTCTTATAAATTATTAAAACATAGTTTTATGATAGCTCGACTCGAAAATGTCAACAAGATCTATCAGGTGGGAGATAACAAAATTGTGGCGTTGCAAAAAACATCCTTGCAAATCAATGCTGGCGAGATGCTGCTGATCATCGGGCCGTCAGGATCTGGAAAAACGACGTTGTTGTCGCTGGTAGGATGCGTCATTTATCCGACGGAAGGCCGACTTTGGGTTGATGGCAAGGAAGTGAATGAAATGACTGAAAACGAGCTGGCCCGGCTGCGGCTGCATTCCATCGGCTTTGTCTTCCAGCAATTTAACCTGATTGCACCACTCACCGCGGAAGAAAATGTGCTCATGCCGCTGCAATTGCAGGGGGTGCCTAACCGGGAGGCCAAAGAACGGGCCGCCCGTGCCCTGGAGATTGTGGGCATGACCGACCGGCGTAAGAACCTGCCCCGGCAATTGTCGGGTGGGCAGCAGCAGCGGATTGCCATTGCCCGGGCGTTGGTGACCAACCCGAAAATGATCTTGTGCGACGAACCCACCGCAGCACTGGACAAAGATTCGCTGAACGTCGTGATGCATGAGCTACGCCAACTGGCCGACAATGGCAAAGCTGTAGCGGTGGTTACGCACGATCCCCGGCTGATGCCTTATGCACACCGCGTCGTTGAAGTGCGCAACGGACAGGCATTTGAGCTGGAAAAAAGCAACGGCGAATTCCGGCTCGATAGTCATTGAGTTCTTTTACCGGATTTGATTTTCCAAAATAGTATCTTTTCCAATGCCAAAACCCTACGTTTCTCATGAAAGATTATTTTTTATTGCTTGCCATCGGTCTGTTTCTGGTTGCTTGTGGAGAGGAAGATTCGCAACAGAAGCAACCGCCCCCGACAACCCAGCAAGTGGCTGCTGAAGTGGACAAGATTGTGGGTATTGCCAACGTGGAGCCGTTCGGAAAATTGTTGCCGTTAAGCTCGGAAGTAAATGGCGTGGTTACCGAAATTTTTAAGGAAGCCAACCAAAAGGTAAACCAAGGCGAAAAGCTCATTGCGCTGGATTACAAAGTAGAGCAAACCCAATTGGTACAAGCCCAAAGCAAGTTGCGCACCCAGCAGGCCGTAATCAAGGCGGCACAGGCCACGCTGGCTTCACTGGAAGTAAAGCGGGCCAATGCACAGGCTACGTATGAACGCAACCAGCGCCTGCTGGCCGGTGGCGCCGCTACCCAGCAGACACTGGATGACAGCCGGTTCCAGTACGAACAGAACAGGAAAGACGCAGAAGCGGCACAGGCCACACTTGCCCAGCAGCAAGGCCGCCTTGCTGAATTGCAGGCTGATGTAAGCTATTACCAGGCATTGCTGGACCGTCGGTTTGTGAAGGCTCCCGTCAGCGGTTTGATTCTGTCGGTGGATACCAAAGTGGGAGAGAGCATCTCCAGCACCACTGTGTTGGGTGATTTTGCCCCGGACGGACCACTGATGGCAATTACCGAGGTGGACGAACTGTTTGCTACCAAAGTAAAACTGGGGCAAACCGCTTTTATCCGTCCGCAGGGCGGCTCCGACACGTTGGCACGCGGCAAAGTGGTTTTTATATCGCCTTACCTGCGGAAAAAGTCGCTCTTTGCCGACAAAGCCGAAAACCTCGAAGACCGGCGTGTGCGCGAAGCCCGTGTCGAACTGGATTCTTCCGCCAATGTGCTCATCGGCAGCCGGGTGGAATGTGTCATTGAAGTGAAATGATTCCAGGATTGCCAAAGCGGAATCGCGCGATTCCAGGTGCGAAATAGTATCTCCGAAAAGGTAAAAACCCCTGTTTCCATGTGAGTTGTCAACAGTTAGTCCAGGTAACGATATGTTTAAAATTGCACTGAAATTCATTCTCTACGATAAACCCAAATCCATTGGCGCCCTGGCCGGCACATTGATTTCGGTTTTCCTGATCGGGCAGCAATGCGGTATCTTTATCTTTCTACGCAATGCAATTGTCAGTCTGGTGAACAATAACTCGCAGTACATCTGGGTGGTAGATGACAAAACGACCAACGCCAATGCGCTGTCGCTGCTGGACATGCGTGTAGGGCAGCAACTGGCGTCCATCAAGGGTGTGGCCAAAGTGCATCCGCTTGTGGTTGCTGGGGGCAGTGCCCGCTTTGCCAACGGCAAATCGAGCGGCATCGTGCTGATCGGATCACAGGCACCCGGCTTTGCCGGCGGACCGTGGAACCTGTACCAAGGCACCAAGTCCAGCCTGTTGCAGGAGGGCGCCATCATCACCGAATTCTTCAGCAAGGACGATTTCGGCGGGGCGCAGATGGGCGATTACTTTGAGGTAAACGGCAAAAAAGTTTTCATTTCCGGGCAAACCAAAGGAGTGACCTCATTTTCCGGAGCATATACCTTTACAACCATCGAACGGGCAAGGTATCTGGGCAAGGTTTCGCCTTACAAAGCCAGTGCGTTTTTGCTGGAGTGGGAGCCGGGAGTGCCGCAGCAACAGGTGGTTGCACACATCAATGCCGCCGGAATGGGCGGAATCCGGGCCTGGACGGGGCCCGACTTTACCGAGGCAACGGCTCTTACGGTATTGTTATCCAGCGGTATTCCGTTTTCGTTCGGCACCATTATCGTGTTTGCCTTTATCTTCGGCTTTGTCATCATCGGTCTCACACTTTATTCGGCTGCCACAGATCGCCTCCGGGACTACGGCACGCTCAAGGCCATCGGGGCTACCAACGGCTATGTGCGACGGCTCATTCTCACACAGGCCCTCATCTTTGCCGTGGTCGGGTTTGCCATTGGTTATGTGCTGTTGTTAGGCTTCAAAAAAGGCATTGCCAATGTCGGAACCATATTTGAGTTTCCGCTCTGGCTGGAAGTCGGCTTTTTTGTGAGCATCCTGCTGATTGCCCTCAGCGGCAGTTTGTTTGCCATCCGCCGCATCACCAAAGTTGAGCCGGCACAGGTATTCAGATAATCCGGCGCCGACCGGACCTGCCGGTTTTTCGATTCCAGAAGATACTATTTTTCAACTGCTTGTCTTATGAAAAAGATATTTCTTGTCTTGGGCTTTGGCCTGATTTCATTGCTTGCTCCTGCACAAAGCGACACCCTGCGGCTTTCGTCAGCCGAGGCGGTGGAATACGGCCTGAAGAACCGAAAAGACGTTCAAAACCAGCGTCTCAGCGAAAAAATTGCGCGGAATGAAACAGAAAAGGTACGAGCCCGCAACTTGCCACAGGTAACCACCTCGTTTGATTACCGGTACAACACGCAGCTGCAAACCACGGTTTTTCCGGCCAATGTGCCGCCGTTCAACAGTCCGGAACCTGTGGTAACCCGCTTCGGTACCGCCTTTAATGCAACGTTTGGCGTCAGTGCCAACTATGACCTGATCAATCCGGCAACACAGGCCGACAAACGTTACACGCAGAAAACGACGGAACTGGAGCAGGCCAATTCGCAGAGACTATCCATTGACACCCGTCAGGCGATTTTTCGAGCCTATTATGCAGTGTTGCTGAACCAGGAAAAAGCAAAATTTTCGTCCGAAAACCAGGTGCGAACCGACCGGTATTTTCAGGAAGGGAAGGTGAAGTTTGAAAACAGAACCATTCTGAAAACAGATCTGGACCGGCTGCAACTCGATTACCAGAATGCACGGGTAATGGCAGAAGAAGATGCCAAAAACCTGCAACTGAGCCGGCTATACTTGGCCAATCAGATTGGTGCTGCGCCAAATACGCCCATTGCCACCACCGAAACACTGGAAACCGTATTGCAGTTGCTGCCGGAAATCGCTGATTCCCGACAATCGACCGCCAACCGGGTTGAGGTCAGGCAAGAGCAACTGCGGCTGGAACAAAATCAGCTGAACCTCAAGCGACAGAGCAAGAGTTACTGGCCTACCGTATCTCTTTACGGGAGTTGGAATGTCCAGAACCTGAGCAATGATTTCGCGCTTTTTTCAGGGAGCAACTGGTTTCCTTTCAGCTATGTAGGTTTGAAAATCGGGGCTACCCTGTTTGACGGCCTGCAACGCGAACGGACCAAAACCGAGTACCGCCTCCGGTTGGAGCAAAACCAGAACAACCTGAGCAGACTGCAATCGGATATGGGTTACGAATGGGAGAGTGCTCGTACAGAACTGCAGAATGCCCATGAAAAGCTAAAAACAGCGCGTGAAAATTATACCCTGGCGCAGCAAATCGTACAGACCGACAACGTGCGTTTCAACGAAGGTATCATTACCATTGCCAGCCTGAAAAACTCGGAATACGCCTTGGCCACGGCTCAAAACAATCTGCTGACGAATTACTACAATTTTCTGCTTGCCAAGATTAATTACCAGAAGGCTTTGGGAGAATTGTGAAGAAAAGTCTTTTCTAGTTCCAAAACCCCGTTGTGCAAACGATGGGGTTTTTTGTCTGGGTACGGTACTATTTTCCGGAAGCTCCGGTGCGGATGAAACACTTCGGTGTGTAACGAAGAGTACGCCTTTGTTGAAAGGCATTTTTCAACTGGTGTCGGGATTGGTTGCGGATATGTGATTGCACTTTTATGTTAATTTTATAAATTGCCTTTTTTGGCTGGAATTCTAAAAAGAAAAGTGGTGAGTGAAAGAAATTAAGACACATGTTCGTTGTTAAATCAGAAAAAAGATAATGATTGTGTCGGATGATTTGGAGCTTTTACTTAAGAATACGCAAGTTTTTATTGTAAAAGTAAAAGAAAACGGTTGAGCAGACTTTGGGTGGTATCATTTTTTTGGTGTGACCATAATTCATTCCCTTTTCATACGTGCTCTCTTATTTATTCTACAGAATGAAGGAATACAGTGGGATTGGTCTGGGCGTAAATTCATAAAAAAGTAAATCAGGAATTCTAGAAACGTAGCGTCAGCAATAATGTCAAAGAAAAATTATGATTCGGAGTTTTGCGGGAGTTTACCGTTAAACTTTACAAACCAGATACAGTCGTATGGTGCGTTGGTGGTGCTGGAGCGGGAGACCACGAAAATTATTCAGGTGAGCCAGAATATCAAGGAGCATTTTGGCATTGCAGCAGAAACGGCCGTCGGGACACTTTGGGAAAACTACATAGTGCCTGAACAAGCCATTGCATTGAAAGACAAGACGCGTTCCAGCCAGATAGACCGGCTGCCGTTGCTGTTTACATTTGCGCATGAGGGAAAACAAACCGAATGCCTGGCCATTGTACACATCAAAGATCGCTACCTGATTCTGGAAATTGAAAAGATTGGCTCGGAAGCAAAGCTGAATTCTTCGTTCCTGACGGTTTATCAGGATATAAAATATGTGATAGCCCTTCTGGACTCGGCCGCTAACCTGGAAGATGCCTACCGGATTGCCATCCAGGAATTGAAACGGATATCGGGCTTCGACCGGATCATGATTTACCGGTTTGATGCCGATTGGAACGGACGGGTAATCGCCGAGATACTGGAAGAAGGCATGGAGCCTTACCTGGGTCTGGTATTTCCTGCTTCGGATGTGCCCCGGCAAGCCCGCGAGTTGTATCTCAAGAATCCGTACCGGCAGATCCCGGATCGCGATTACACGCCGGTCCGTTTGTACCCGTTGCTCAATCCGATTACCGAAGCATTCATTGATTTGTCGGACTGCAATTTGCGCAGTGTGGCAGCGGTTCATGTCGAATACCTTACCAATATGAAGGTGCAGGCATCGATGTCCACGCGTATTTTGAAAGATGACAAGCTTTGGGGGCTTATTTCCTGCCATCACCGTACGCCCAAGTTTCTTTCGTACGAGCAGTGCTCGGTGTTTGAGTTGCTTTCGGGTGTGATTTCGGCCAAAATCTCCCAGCTGCAAACGGCAGAAGATTTTGTCTTCAGCTCGCACTTGCAAACCATTCAGTCGCGGTTGCTGGAGCAGTTGTATGCCGAAGAAGACATGGTCGAAGGGCTTTTGCACAGAGAAGCAACACTGCTGGAACTGCTGCATGCGCAGGGGGCCGTAATTGCCTACAACCGTTCGTTGAAAACCATGGGCGTGGTGCCCTCGACGGATGAGGTCCAAAACCTGATCATGTGGCTCCAGGGCAACGAAGTAGACAAGGTGTTTTACACATCCGATATTCTGTCGGTGTATGACAACGAGCATCTTTCGAACCACATTGCCGGATTCATGGCCATTCCTATCCATCCGGAACGGGGGGAGTACGTCCTTGCTTTCCGTACGGAGGTGATCCAGGAAATCCAGTGGGGCGGCAATCCGGATGAAGCCATTCGTTTTGAGAACGACAAGAAAAACTATCACCCCCGCAGTTCATTCCATACCTGGCAGCAGACCGTCAAAGATACGAGTTTGCCCTGGCACGCACGCGAGATTGAAATTGCCGAAGAACTGCGCAACGTGCTGCTGGAATTCATGTTGCGTAAGGCAATGGTCTGATAGACCGAACACGAGGCGAGCTGAAATAAAATAGTACCAGCTCACAGGCAAAAACCGGCACCTCGTCACAGAAAGAAAAGAATTGTATACGAGCCGGCCGCGGTTGTGCCGTTTGGAAAGATACTGCTTTTCAATTCCATCGAGTACCGGGTCGCATTTTTAACAATTGATGATTGGCATGGCAGCAATCCATAAATCAAACCTTTCAATTCTATTCAATGGATAGCAAAGTGAAAAAGAACAATCACCCGAAAGAGATAAATACGGAGGAGCATCCACATTACATTATCGCCATCGGGGCGTCAGCGGGTGGGCTGGAGGCTATTCACGACTTTTTTGACAACGTGACCGAAAGTTCGCATCTGTCATTTGTGATTATCCAGCATTTGTCGCCTGATTACAAGAGCCTGCTGGTCGAGCTGGTCGCCAAGCATACATACATGAAAGTGCAGGAAGCCAGCGACGGCGTCGTGCTGGACAAAGGGTGCATCTATGTGATTCCACCCAAAAAGATAATGACCATCACAGATGGAAAACTACAGCTGACGGATAAAAAGGCGATGGACAAAGGGCCGAATACGGCCATTGACGTGTTTTTGCTGAGCCTTGCCAAGGACAAGGGAAGCGCAGCCGTTGCCGTGATACTTTCGGGTACGGGCACGGATGGAAGCAAAGGCATTGAAGCCATCAACCGGGCCGGTGGAATGGTAATGGTGCAGGAGCCGGAGTCGGCAAAATTTGACGGAATGCCCAAGAGTGCCATTGCCACGGGCTTTGCCGATCACATACTCACGCCGTGGCAAATGCCTGAGGAAATCCTGAATTACATTGACGATACTTCTTCGGGAATTTTCCATGATAGCAAAGTGAATGAAAAGGTGCTGGAAGATATTTTCAAGCTGATTTACAAGAATACTGGCTGCGATTTTCACAACTACAAGTATCCCACCATTCTGCGGCGTATCTCGCGGCGAATGAAAAGGCTGGGTGTTGAAAAAATCAGAGAATACCTGGAGCTGATCAAACAGCAGCCCCAGGAGTCGCAGATGCTGTGCAAGGATTTTCTGATCGGTGTCACGAAATTCTTCCGTGACAAAGAGGCGTTTGACGCCTTGCAAGAGCAGGTGCTGACCCGGATTGTACGCGAGAAAAACAATGGCGAAACCATCCGGGTGTGGATTACCGCCTGTAGCAGTGGAGAAGAGGCCTATACTGTGGCCATTCTATTGTTCGACCTGATCCGGAAGGAGAACAAGGAACTGACACTGAAGATTTTTGCGACCGATACCGACGGCAATGCCATCGACAATGCTACCAAGGGATTGTACGATGTGAGCATTGCCAAAGATGTACCCGAAGATTTTCTGGATCGCTATTTTATTCAGCGGGAAAGTTCGTACCAGATTATTCCCGAGATACGGAAACAAATCGTGTTTGCCCGACATAACATCATTTCCGATCCTCCCTTCATCAAAAATGACCTGGTCACGTGCAGGAACATGCTCATTTACATGAATAATGCACTGCAAAAGAAAGTGTTGTCGACACTGCATTTTGCATTGAACCCGGGAGGGTATTTGTTTTTGGGCAATACCGAGTCGGTAAGTCTGATCAAGGAAAACCTGGAGGAGGTAGACCGTAAGTGGAAGATTTTCAGGCGGATCGAAACGGTAAACCGACCCATGCACCACATGTTCGGGATTTCGCAGTTCCGGCAGTTTCAGCCCCGTACCATACCGGAGCTGACTCCTTCCAAAGTATCAACCAAAGATCTGACCGGTGATCTGAAAACGATCCTTTGCGATGATCTGGGATATGTGGCCGTTTATGTGGACCGGAACATGGAGGTGAAAGAAGCGTTGGGCGAGTACAAAAAGTTTTTGTCGCTGCCCGACAAGCAAATCAACCTGAACCTGCTGAAGTTGCTTCCCAAAAGTCTTTCCATCATTATAAACAACCTGATCCGTGAGTCGTGGCAACACAATAAGCGTATCCATACCGAACGGATCATACGTGATGCGAACAACGAAGCGCGACTGATCCATATCATTGTACGGCCCGAAACTGCTGCTCCTGCCAAGATAGGTTACACGTTGCTGCTATTGAAAGAAGGTACGCAGAAGATCGCTGCCCCGCAACCGGAAACCGCTGTGGTGGAAGCATCCGAGCCGAATGATCCAGAAGTGCTGACCGGCCTGCACGAAGAGTTGAGCGAAACCAAGCTCAACCTGCAGGCGACTATCGAAGAGCTGGAAACGGCCAACGAAGAGTTGCAAAGTGCCAATGAGGAAATGATATCTTCGAATGAGGAGCTGCAAAGCTCCAACGAGGAATTGCAGTCGCTGAACGAGGAACTGCATACGCTGAATACAGAACATCAGTTGAAGATCAATGAATTGATCCAACTCAACGATGACCTGAACAATTACTTTCGGAGTACGGACATCGGCCAGATTTTTCTGGATCGGAACCTGAAGATCCGGAAGTTCAATCCGGCCGTGGGCAAGCTGATCAACCTGATCGAAACCGACATCGGCCGTCCCATTACCGATATCTCCACCAATCTGCTGAATGTCAACGTGGGTGTGGACATGAAATCCATCATCGACTCGCGGCAGGTGATCGAAAAGGAAATATTTTCGAAAAACGGAATGTCGTACCTGATGAAAGCCTATCCCTACATTACCAATAACAATATGGTGGACGGAGTGGTGCTGACGTTTGTGGATATCAGCCTGATCAAAAACCTGAATGAGATTATCAACGGGGTTTTTGATTCGTCTCAGAACTCTATTTTTGCCTTCAACGCTGTTTTTGACAGCGAATATACCATTCGTGATTTTGTCTGCGTGGCTGCCAACCGTACCTCGGAAACCTTCTGGAAGAAAGAGATGGGACAGATCATCCATCACTCGCTGGAGCAGATATTTCCCGGGTCGTTGAAAAAACTATTGTTCAAGGAATTTGCCAGGGTTGTAACCCATGGAAGCGCGACACGTTTCGAACAATCGTTTGATGATAAGTTCTTTGAGGTGGTGGCGGTCAAAATCAAGAATGGCGTAGCCGTCACCTTTACCGATGTTACCGACAAGAGACTTTCCGAAGAAAAGCTGCGCCGCAATTTCAATGAACTGATCCGCATCAAGGAAGACCTGAAAGCTCTCAACAACAACCTAGAGTTGAACATTCAGGAACGTACCAAGGAGTTGAGTGAAAGCGAGGAACGGTTCCGGCTGGTTTCCAAGGCGACCAACGATGCCATCATTGACTGGCGCCTGATCAGCAACGACATCTGGTACAGCGATAGTTTTTTTGCGTTGTTCGGATATGAGAAATCGGAAAACGGACAGATGAAAAAGCTTATTTCCGAAAAGATCCACCCGGACGACCGGGAGAATGTGAACCACACGGTGCATACCGTGCTTAATTCGGGAGTGAACCAGTTTTCGCTGGAATATCGTTTTCTGAAAGCTGACGGTTCGTATGCCGAGGTGTTGGACCGTTCCTACATTCTGCATGACGAATATGGCACTCCCTACCGTATGCTGAAGTCCATGCTCGACATTACGGAACTGCGCAAGGCCCGGCAAGAGGTGATCCGCAACATCGAACAGCGGGAGTTTCTGGCCGAATCGGTTCCGCTGATCGTCTGGACGGCTACCGCCGAAGGCAAAGTTACATTCCTCAATAAGAATTTTGAGAATTTCACGGGTCATTCCACCGAAAATGGGCTGGCCTACCAGTGGGAACGCTTCCTGGATCCGGCTTCGCTGCGACAGTTGAAGAAATCGTGGCTTGCAGGCATGCGTACCCGCCGCGATTTTGAAGTGGAGCTCAAGGTCAGCAATGTGCGCCAAGAGTACAAATGGCATTTGTTACGGGCCAGGGCACAGGTGCAGGAAGGAAAAGTGATCATGTGGGTGGGCAGCTTGACCGACATTGACCAGCAGAAACGTGTATCGGAGGTGATGGAGCAGAAAGTGACGGAGCGAACCAACGAACTGAAGAAACTGAACCTGGCGCTGCGTAACAGCAACAGTGACCTGCAACAGTTTGCCTCTGTGGCCTCGCACGATCTGAAGGAGCCCATCCGGAAGATACAATTGTATGGCAACCTTTTGAAAAACAAATACCTGCAGGAGCTTGACGGGGCTACCATCTTTGCCGATAAAATCATCCATTCGGCTTCCCGAATGACCAAGCTGGTCAACGATCTGCTGAGTTATTCCAAAATTTCCGAGGGGTCGTTTTTCGAACAGGTCAACCTGAATACTACCATCACGGAGATTCTGGACGACCTGGAACTGCTGATTTCCGAAAAAGACGCCCGCTTCTCAATCAGCCATTTTCCGCTGATTGAGGCCATTCCGGGGCTGATGCGCCAGTTGTTCCAAAACCTGATAAGCAATGCGCTGAAGTTTTCCCGGGCCGGTATAAACCCGACGATCACCGTTCACTCGGCTGTCATTGACCATAAGAGCTTCGATGCGATTGAGAGGAAGGATGGCAACTTTTGCCGGATCAGCGTGAAAGACAACGGAATCGGTTTTGAGGAAGCGTACAAAGAAAAGATTTTTACCTTGTTCCAGCGCCTGCACGGTGTGGAGGAATACGAAGGCACGGGCATCGGGCTGGCGCTGTGCAAGAAAATCATCGAGAAACATAACGGCATTATTGACGCCAACAGCAAACCCAATGAAGGTGCCGAGTTCATCATCGTTTTGCCCATCCGGCAAACGAACGAATGATTGTGTTTCTTGTGAAAATAGTATCCCGGGAGATGCAAAAAACGGCGTTTGCCGGCTGACGACTTTTTATGTGTTTTTTTTACTAATCTTCTGTAAATGTGTTTATTCGCATTTCGGAGCGGAAAGATGTTAAATACGCTGTTTTGATAAGAAATAACCGAATTTTTTTAACTGATTTTCTTCTTTTTGATTGTAAGTGTCAGTCGGTCTTTATCATTTGTTGCAAACACTTGTCTTGCTGTCCAAGAAAACAGGCAGGTTTTGGTAAGTGTAATGGTACTATTTTTCGGTGCTGGGCCTTCGTTGCTTGCGATGCTGTCTTTTCTACATTGCATAAATTTGCGTTGAGTCAATGATTCTAATAGTTGATGACAAGTCTGAAAATATCTTTTCTCTAAAAAGTGTATTAGAGGCAAACCTTTTTGAGGTGGATACAGCGTTGTCGGGTGAAGAAGCACTCCGGAAGGTTCTGAAAAATACGTATACGCTGGTCATTCTGGATGTGCAGATGCCCGGAATGGACGGTTTTGAAGTGGCCGAAGCACTGACCGGGCTCAGTCGCACCAAAGACATTCCCATTATCTTTCTATCCGCTGTCAATACGCATAAGAGTTTCATTACCAAAGGGTTCGCTTCGGGTGCGATTGACTACATCACCAAGCCGGTAGATCCCGACATTCTGATTCTGAAAGTCCGGATGTTTGACCGTCTCTATGAGCAGAGCCGCGCCTTGAACAAGGCACACAATGCGCTGAAACAGGAAATCGAGGTGCGAAAAGAAGCCGAGCAGGCCCTGAGCGACACCGTCAATGAGTTGCATTCAACGTTACAGTCCATACCGCAGATTGCCTTTACGGCCCGGCCCGACGGTACGCTGGAGTTTGTCAACCAATACTGGTATCGGTATTCCGATTCAAAAAAGATATTTCCGGTCACCCACCCGGACGAGAAAGACCTGGCCCAGGTGTGGGAGCAATGCCTGCGGGCCGGTCGGGAATGGGAAACGGAGGTCCGGATCAAAGAACAGATTTCGGAAACCTACCGCTATCATCTGATGCGGGCCTTGCCGGTGACGTCGGATGGGCAGATTGTCAAATGGGTAGGCACGTTTACCGACATTCACGAACAGAAACTGTTGAGTGAAAACCTGGAACAACGCGTGGGCGAACGGACCCGTGAGCTGGAAATCATCAACAGGGAACTGGAAGCCAGCAACCATGATTTGCAACAGTTTGCATCGGTGGCGTCGCATGATTTGCAGGAGCCGCTGCGCAAAATTCAGTTGTTCAGTAGCTTGATTCAGACCCGCCCGGACGCCGATCCGGAGATGGTGAATTACCTGAGAAAAATTCGTGATTCGTCGGCGCGCATGCGCAAACTGATTGAAGACCTGCTCAGTTTTGCCCGGATTTCGCAGGCCGCTACCTTCGAAATTACCAGCATTGCAACCATTGTCCGTGATATCCTGGTGGATCTGGAACTGCTCATCCAGGAAAAAAAGGCAACGCTGGACATCGGGCCTTTGCCTGTTGTGGAAGTGGTGCCCGGCCTGATCAGGCAAGTGTTTCAGAATATCATCAGCAACGCGCTGAAATTTTCCAAAACCGATGAGCCGCCCCTGGTTACCATCCGTTCGGAGTACGTTGACGAACCCAGCGCAACCGCCCCTTCGGTGGAGAAAGGCGACTACTGCCGCATTTCGATCCGGGACAATGGGATTGGTTTTGACGAGCAGTATGTGGATAAAATCTTTACGTTGTTTCAGCGGCTCAACGACCAGGAACAATACGCAGGCACAGGTATCGGGTTGGCCATTGCCAAAAAGATTGTCGAAAAGCACAACGGTATGATTACTGTGCACAGCCAGCCCGAGGAAGGGTCGGTATTCATAGTGCTATTGCCTGTTCGGCAGCAAATGTAACCAGAACGGAAGAAGGACCTTTTTAACTTTTGAAAGATACTATTTTGTCAGACGGAAGAATCTGATTTACAACAAACAAACCTATGGAGAAAGCATCGGCAACCATTGTGGGTAGGCTACGGCTCGTTTTTTTGGTGTCGGCGGTTTTGCTGCTCATCAGTTCGGTGGCTTCGTATTACAGCATCCAAAAACTGATCGACAATTCAAAGCTGGTCAATCATACCTACGAAATTTTACTGGAATCGGACAAAATCGTGTATGCGCTGAAAGACGCCGAAACCAATCATCGGGGCTACCTGATTACGCACGAGGCTGCTTTTTTGCTGGCCTACAACAATGCCTATACACGAGCCAGCGAGCAACTCAACAAAGTGAAACGGTTGACACAAGACAACCCGGTTCAGCAGCAAAACCTGATGGACGTCAGGAAGATGCTGGAACGGCGGTTCGACAAATTCGAAGCCGTCCTGCGTGCCGACAAAGCCCGTACCGGCACAACTGCCTATACCATCAATGCGGAAATAATGGAAGGCAAACGCATAATGGATCAACTGACCGAGGTGATTGACCGGGTGGAAAAAGAGGAACAGCAACTGTTGGTTCGCCGTACAGCGGCACAGAACGAATACATCGGCTATGCACCGCTGCTCATCATTGCGGCGGCGTTGATTTCCATGACCATTACGGGCCTGGCTTACATACGCATCAAAAACGACATGGAGCAACGCATGGCCAAACAGAAAGAAGAACAGGAGAAGTACCTCGAAACCAGCCGACGCATTACAACCCTGGAAAGCATTACGCAACGCATTGCCGACGGCAACTACAAGGTGCGCAGCTACGATGACAAAGACGATGAAATGGGGCGCATTTCCAAGGCAATGAATGCAATGGCCATTGCCCTGGAAACCAATTTCAATGAGCTGGAACGCAACAGCTGGCTGCAGGCCGGAGCCATGAGCCTGAGTGATGCCATGCGTGGCCGCACCGACCTGCACGACCTGGTCGGGGGCATGTGCAGTGCTCTGGCCGACTACCTGCACAGTCCACTGGTGGCTTGCTACCTGCTGATGGACGACAAGTACCTGAAACTCATCGGTGGCTATGCAATCTCCGATGCACCCGAAAAAATCAGTTACGGTGAAGGGCTGGTAGGACAGGCCATCAAAGAGAATAAAATCATCACTCTCGACAACATTCCCGCTGATTACATCAAAGTCAATTCGGCGCTGGGCGGAACCACGCCACGTTACCTGACCATTGTGCCCGTGTTGGTTCCTGGAGGAGCCCGCGCCGCCATTGAGATCGGCTCGCTGGAAAAGCTGACCGAACTGCAGCAGCATTTGCTGGAGCAAAGCCGGGAAGCAATGGCCATTGGCATTCAGAGCGCAGTCAATTACAGCCGTTTGCAAGAGCTGTTTTCAGAAACGCAGGCACAGTCGGAAGAATTGCAGATGCAGCACTCGGAACTGGAAAACATCAACGCCGAACTGGAGCTGCAAACGCAAAAACTACAAGCGTCGGAAGAGGAACTCAAAGTGCAGCAGGAAGAACTGATGCAGGCCAACCAGGAGCTGGAAGAGCGGTCACGGATATTGGAAGAGAAAAACCAGATGATTGTCGAACGAAACCTGGAAATTCAGCAAAAGGCTGAAGAACTCGCCCTCAGCACCAAGTACAAGTCGGAGTTTCTGGCCAACATGTCGCACGAATTGCGCACACCGCTTAATTCCATTTTGTTGTTGTCCCGGTTGCTGTCCGAGAACAACGAGAAAAATCTTTCCACCGACCAGGTTGAGTATGCGCAAGTGATCCGAACCTCGGGCCACGGACTGCTTGCGTTAATTGATGAAATCCTGGATTTGTCGAAGATCGAAGCCGGCAAAATGGAACTGGAATACCAGCCGGTGCCGCTGGAAGAGATTGTCAACGACCTCCGGGCTGTGTTTGCTCCCATGGCTCGCGAAAAGAACCTGGACTTCCAGGTATCAATCGGGCCCGACCTGCCCCTCCGCATGGAAACGGATAAAATGCGGCTGGAGCAAATCCTGAAAAATCTGCTTTCCAATGCCTTGAAATTTACTTCCCGTGGCCATGTCGCGCTGAACGTAAGCCGTGGTCCCCAGGATTCGTTTGTCACGTTTGCTGTCAAGGACACCGGTATTGGCATTGCGAAAGAAAAGCAACAGTTGATTTTTGAAGCCTTCCAGCAAGCCGACGGCTCCACACGCCGTAACTTTGGCGGCACCGGATTGGGCTTGTCCATCAGCCGCGAGTTGAGCCGCTTGCTGGGTGGTGAGATCCAGATAGACAGCGAACCCGGCAAAGGCAGCGAGTTCAGGGTATACGTACCGGTGAACCGCCCGACCAGCGCAAAGGAAAAGACAACACCGACACCGCAGGAGTTGCCCGTACCCAAGGAACTGCCCAAAACCAAGCCTTTTGCCAAAGACGAACGCAAAAACGGCGCGTATGTCACCGAAACCATTCCGGCGCGGATACCCGATGACAGCGCAACGGTGCAGGAAAAAGACAAGGTGATCCTGATTGTGGAAGACGACACGGCTTTTGCCAAGGCCCTGCTGGATTACACGCATAGCCAGGGGTACAAGGGCATCATCGCCGTCAGGGGTGACGAAGGGATTGCGTTTGCCCAGCAATACCGTCCGATGGGCATTCTGCTGGACATTCAGCTGCCCGTAAAAGACGGATGGGAAGTCATGGAAGAGCTCAAGTCCAACCCGTTGACCCGCCACATTCCGGTACACATCATGTCGTCGCTGGAAGTAAAGAAGGAAAGCCTGATGAAAGGTGCGGTGGATTTTATCAACAAGCCCGTGGCGTTTGAGCAGATGCAGGAAATTTTCCAGAAGCTGGAGCAGGTTCTTTCCAAAAAAAGCAAAAAAGTACTGATTGTCGAAGAAAACACCCGGCATGCCAAAGCCCTGGCGTATTTTCTGGAGACGTTTCACGTCAGTTCCGAGATTTCGGCCAGCGTTTCGGAAGGGATATCTGCCCTGAAACGGGATGACGTCGACTGTGTGATCCTGGATATGGGCATTCCTGCCCAGAACGCCTACCAGACGTTGGAAACGGTCAAGCAGAATCCGGGGATGGAAAACCTGCCGATTATCATCTTTACGGGCAAGCACCTGTCGAAAGTCGAAGAGTCCAAAATCAAGCAGTATGCCGACACCATTGTGGTCAAAACGGCGCATTCGTACCAGCGTATCCTGGACGAAGTCTCATTGTTCCTGCACCTGGTGGAAGAAAACGCACAGCCCGACAAGCACCCCAACAAATACCAGCGGCTGGGTGTGTTGACCGAGGTTTTGGCCCACAAAAAGATACTAATCACCGACGACGATGTGCGCAATATCTTTTCGCTGACCAAAGCCCTGGAAGTGCACCAGATGGAAGTGTTGTCGGCAATGGATGGCAAAGAGGCGCTGCGGCAGCTGCAGGAGCATCCCGACATTGACATTGTGCTGATGGATATCATGATGCCGGAAATGGACGGTTACGAAGCCATGCAGGAGATCCGTAAGAATCCGAAATTCCGCAACCTTCCCATCATTGCCGTGACGGCCAAGGCCATGCTCGGCGACCGTGAAAAATGCATCAGCGCCGGGGCTTCTGATTATATTTCCAAGCCCGTGGATGCCGACCAGTTGTTGTCGTTGCTACGCGTGTGGTTGTATGAAAAAGGCGCGTAGCCGGGTTTTTGTTTTTCAAAAGATACTATTTTTATTTATACCCGATTCGGACGAGTTTAATCGGCAACAAGTATGCAACCGGAAGAGAAAAAAATATTGATTATTGACGACGACAGCCGCAACATCTTTGCATTGTCGGCCATCCTGCGGTCACGGGGATATGTGCCACTTTCGGCACCCGGAGCCCGGGAAGGAATGGAAATTTTAGAGGCTACTCCTGACATACGCGTGGTGCTGATGGACATGATGATGCCCACTATGGACGGCTACGAGGCCATTGCGCACATTCGCGGCCAGCAAGTCCTGACCCATACACCTATTATCGCTGTCACGGCGCAGGCTATGGTTGGTGACCGCGAAAAATGCCTGGCTGCCGGTGCCAATGCCTATGTCTCGAAGCCAATTGATGTGGATGTGCTGTTGCAATTGCTGAACCAATACGAATGACAACAGGTGCCGGTTTTGGCTTTTTCAGGAATAGTATTTTGATTTTGACAGGCAAGCACTTACGAAAGGATAACTACATCATTTGATCCGCTATGATACGAAATCGGTTGGGTAACCCTTTCATTGCATAAACCAAGGTTCAGGCACAATGGAAAACCGGATTACCGAAGAAGAGATAGATTTATTGCTCAGTGATGTGCTGGAACTATACGGCTATGATTTTACGGATTATTCGCGGGCATCGCTGAAGCGGCGCATCAGCCGGCTGATTGCACTCGACAAATTCCCCAGTTTCGCCGAATTTCGTTTTTTCCTGCGTTCGGACGAAAAATACCTGCGGCGGTTTGTAGAGCAGATCACGGTAAACGTCACGGAGATGTTTCGTGATCCGTCGTTTTACCAGAACCTGCGCACCCAGGTGCTGCCCGTTTTGGCCACTTATCCGCTCATCCGCATCTGGCATGCCGGCTGCTCGACGGGTGAAGAAGTGTATTCGCTGGCCATCTTGCTCAAGGAAGCCAACCTGTTGCACAAATCGTTGCAGTATGCAACAGACCTCAACCCCGATGTGCTCGAAAGGGCACGCAAGGGTTTTTTTCCGCTCAGTCAGATGAAGACGTATTCCGAGAACTACATTTTATCGGGTGGGAAGAGCGATTTCTCGACGTACTATACCGCCAAATATGACTTTGCCAAATTTGAGGAAAGCCTTAAGGAAAAGATGATTTTTGCCACCCATAACTTGGTATCCGACCGTTCGTTCAATGAGTTTCAGCTCATCCTGTGCCGCAACGTCCTGATTTATTTTGACCGTGCCCTGCAGGAACGCGTGCTTACCCTGTTTGACCAAAGCCTGGAACCGCTGGGTTTTCTGGGCCTGGGCAGCAAAGAAACGCTCCGGTTTTCTGGCGTGGCAACAAAGTTCAGACAACTCGAATCCCGCGAAAAAATATGGAGGAAAATAGCCTGAAACCCGGATACCGGTTGCTGGTGGTCGGGGGTTCAGCCGGCAGTCTGGATGTGATCCTTACGTTTATTCCCAAGCTGCGTACCGACCTGCCGTTTGCCATCGTGCTGGTGCTTCATCGCAAAAGCAACGCGTCATCGGTCCTGATCGACCTTCTGGCTGCCAAGACGCCACTGCCTGTCAAGGAGGCCGAAGAAAAAGAGCCGCTACAGGCAGGCAAGATTTACCTTGCGCCGCCCGACTACCACCTGCTGGTGGAAAAAGACTTCACTGTGTCGCTTGACGATTCGGAAAAAGTGCACCACAGCCGGCCCAGCATTGATGTCACGTTTGAAACCGCCGCCGAGGCCTACGGACCGGCATTGGCTTGCTTGCTGCTATCGGGGGCCAACGCCGACGGGGCCGAAGGCATCCGCTGTGCAAAGCAACTGAAAGGCCTGACACTGGTGCAAGACCCCCGCACTGCCGAAGTGTCGTATATGCCACAACAAGCCATTGAAACGCAGTCGGTTGACAAGGTTGTAAGCGTGTTGCAAATGCACGAAGTGATCAATTCGCTGGCGGACGCGCGCCAGTAACCTCAGAGCGATCCTACCTGACAGTTGTACATGGTCTTTGTCGTTATGTACCAAACTTTCTTTATTTTGTACTAATAGTTAGGCGGATTATCACCAACTTTGGTGTGCAGGCATGCTTGGACTGAGTCACATTCATGTCTGGCAGGCATGGCGAGTGATTTGAGTCACGGTTTCAAAGACACAGAGGTTTGCCGGTGTTGGCAAACCCTATGCCACTCATAAACAAATCGAGCCATTCATCACAGGCATTCGGCTGGTCTAAACTGTGATTGGGAACAGATAAATCGTCATTCGGAAAATTCCATTATTGGCAAAGTGAAAACTATCACACTTTTGTACATTGAAAAAATAGTATCCGGCAGGCTACCAAAACCATTCGGATGAGAAGGTGAACCTATGGCGTATCGGTTAGATATAAAGCAGAAATGGCAGCTGGCATTTAGCCTGATGATGGTTTATTACCCCATTTTCCTATACCTGTTCTTGCCCGTTTTTGGTGTCAACTGGAACTCGCTTGGGCGGTTGTTGCCCTTCCTGATGGTCGACGCCCTGGTGATTCTGGTGTTTTATTTTGTTTGGATGGGGCTGGCCGAGTGGATTTTGCATCAGTTGACCCTCCGGTTCGGAGAAGAGTTTTTGCTGGAGTTCAAGTTTCCGGCACAATTGATCACCACTCTGCTTTCGATTGTGCTGGCTATCAGCTTTGTGCTGGTGTACCGGAAAGTGGTTTTTGGCATCGACCTGTTGCTGAACCATTGGTTTGGCTTTCACCTGTTCGGTCCGCCGCCGCCGCAGATGTCACAGCTCTTCTGGGATTTTTTCAACCGGGTAAGCATCGGCTACTTCCTGATGCTGATGCTGGCCGGGTTTTTTCTGATGAGCAACCGGCGGGCTAACCAACGGATGAAAGAAATCTACGTGCGGGCCGAACGACTGGAGAAGGAAAGCGCGCAGGCGCAGTTTGCAGCCCTGAAAAACCAGGTGAATCCGCATTTCCTGTTCAACAGCCTGAGCATTTTGTCGTCGCTGGTGCAAGTGGATGCCGACTTGTCTGAGAAGTTTATCGACCAGCTTTCGCGGGCTTACCGGTATATTTTGGAGCAGAAAGACAACGAACAGGTATTGTTGAAAACAGAACTGGATTTTATCAAATCGTATGTGTTTTTGCTGAAGATTCGCTTTGAAGACAAATTTGACGTTGCCATCCATGTGCCCGAGTCGGATTGGACGCAGTACAAGATTGCGCCGCTCACCCTTCAGTTGCTTATTGAAAATGCCGTGAAGCACAACCGCATGTCATCCGAAGAGCCGCTGGTGGTACACATTGGCACCGAAGACGGCAACCTGGTGGTGACTAACAGTCTTCAGCTGCGTTCCCAGTCGGATATTTCTACCGGTGTCGGCTTGCAGAATATTATCAACCGTTACGGAATGCTTACCAGCCACCCCGTTTGGGTCGGGGAATCGGAGGGATCGTTTGTGGTAAAAATACCGTTGCTGGATTAGCACCGGAAAAACAGTACGCCACGGCGCAGGAATACCTCCGCAAAAGTAAAACCCGGAGTACAGCTCCGTCAGAGTGCGTTATCGACTTTTATTTTGTGTATGTATGAAAGTGCTTATCATTGAAGATGAAAACCTGACCGCACGCAGGTTGGAAAGCTTGCTCCACAAATACGATGCAAGCATTGAAGTATTGGACCGCATCCCGTCCGTGACCAAAGCTGTGCAGTGGTTTGAGCAGCATCCGGCTCCCGACCTGGTTTTCATGGACATTCACCTCGAAGACGACCTGGGTTTCCGCATCTTTGAGCAGATTGAACTAACCACTCCGATTATTTTCACAACGGCCTACGATGAGTACATGATCCAGGCGTTCAAAGTGAACAGCATTGATTACCTGCTCAAGCCGGTCAATTATGAGGAGTTGGTGGCCGCCATCAAAAAATACCAATTGCTGCGCAAGCAGTTCTCGTCGCCCGACCTGGCGGCCTTGCTGTCGCTTTTGGGAAAACCCAAGGAAACGACCTACAAGGACCGGTTCATGATTACCGTCGGCACGAAGATCCGCAGCATCGAAACCGAGGAAATCGCCTATTTCTTTTTGGAAGAAAAAGTGACATTTCTGGTCACCAAAGACGGGCTGAACCTGCCGCTCGACTACAGCCTCGACAAGCTGACGCAGTTGCTGAATCCGCAACGCTTCTTCCGCATCAGTCGCCAGTACCTGGTGTCATTGCCCGCCATTGAAACCATTCATACGTACTCAGCCACCAAACTCAAGCTTGATCTCAAGCCCAGAAGCCGTCATGAGGTATTCGTCAGCGGCGACCGTATGGCCGATTTCAAGGAATGGCTGGGAAAGTGATTTTCATTGCGTCATTCAGACGCGAAAAAATTGGATTCAGCCATTCAAAATAGCCACTCAGCAAGTTTGGTTTTCTACAAAAAAGTAAACGCTGTAGTTTTGAATCAATCTTACGATACAAAACTATGCATAAGCTACTGTGGACATTACTCCTCTGCCTGAGCAGTACCTTGCTGTCGGCGCAAACACCCACCGCCAAAGGAAACGGCAAAATTACCGGTGTGGTCATCGACTCTGCCAACGGGCAGGCCGTTTCGTTTGCAACCGTTACACTGCTCAATCCAGCTACCAGCAAACCCATCGACGGAGCCGTAAGTGACGACAAAGGGAAATTTGTCCTCTCCCGGATTGCCGATGGCACCTACCATGTTTCCATCTTTTTTATCGGCTACCAAACCAAGGTGATTCCCAACATCACCCTGACCGGCAACGAACTGGACATGGGCAGCATCGTGTTCAGTCCGGCGGTACAAGTGCTCAAGGAAGTAACCGTGGAAGGCCAGCGTACGTTGATTGAAGAAAAAGTGGACCGGACGGTCTACAACGCCGAAAACGATGCGACCAACAAAGGAGGCGATGCCACTGACGTGCTGCGCAAAGTGCCGATGCTGTCCGTTGACCTGGACGGCAATGTATCGTTGCGGGGCAGCCAGAACATCAAGGTGTTGATCAACAACCGGCCGTCGACCATCACTGCCGGAAGCGTGGCCGATGCCCTGAAGCAAATCCCGTCTGATTTGATCAAATCGGTGGAAGTGATCACTTCTCCCTCGGCCAAATACGACGCCGAAGGTTCGGGGGGCATCATCAACATTGTTACCAAGAAAAATACACTCAGCGGCTTTTCGCTCAATGTGGATGCCAGTGCCGGTACGCGCGGCTCCAATCTGGGCATGCGCGGCAGTTACCGCAAAGGCAAAATGGGCCTTTCGCTGGGAGGCTTCGGGCGGTTTGGCTACAACGTGAACGGTAATTTCAGCAACGAACAACAGACGACAGTGGGCTCTTCCCAAACCCGCACCACACAGGAGGCTTACACGCGCAACCAGTTTCTGTTCGGGCATTACAACCTGGGCTGGGATTATGACATCAACGAGCACAATTTTCTGAGTGCCAACATCCAATATGGGGCCCGTAACCGCAATACCTACCAGGACGACCTGCTGACCCATACGTATGTGAATAACATCCTCAATAGCACCAGCCTGCGCAATGTTCAAACCAAGGATCTATCGGGCACGGTAGATTTGAATGTGAACTACACCCATACGTTCAAAAAGCCGCAACAGGAATTCAGCCTGCTCACGCAGTATAGCCGAAACAACCAGACCAACGACTTTGTAAACGCCATTCTGAACGAGGACTTTTCGGAAATTGCCAGCCGGTTGAAAAACCTGAATGCCAGCAACAACCAGGAGGTGACCATTCAGGCCGATTATCAGAACCCGATTGGCGAGAAGCAGATGCTTGAACTGGGCGCGAAGGAAATCATGCGCAGCGTAAGCAGCGACTACCAGTATTTTCAGGCAGAAGGAGCTACCGGCGCGTATACGCCGCAGACCGATGTCCGTTCGAGCAACATATTCAATTACAACCAGAATGTGACCGCCGGATACTTGTCGTATACCTACAACCTGCCCGAAGACTACAGCCTCAAAGCCGGGGCCCGCTACGAATACACAACCATCCATGCCAATTTCCAGAAAGAGAGCGACGAGGTAAACATCCCATCGTATGGCGTATTGGTGCCGAGTGTAAACATTTCCAAAAAACTAAAGAAGGGAAATGCCCTGAAACTAGCCTATAACCGTCGGATCCAACGGCCTTCGTTACAATTTCTGAATCCTAACGTGCAGTCTTCCAATCCGTTAAGCATTACCGTGGGCAATCCCAACCTGAAACCCGAGTACACCAACAACTTTGAATTGTCATACAATACATTTGTGAAGAGTGCATCGCTTAATTTTTCTACTTTTGTGCGGAATACTAATAACGTGATCGGTCCGTTAAGAACAGCAGAGGACAGCGTGGTCGTTACAACGTTCCAGAACGTGGGGACGGAGAACGCATACGGTTTCAGTGTATTTATGAATCTGAATCTTTCCAATCGCCTGTCGCTTAATGGTGGCACAGATACCTATTACAGTTCGCTCAGTAACGGCACCACCAGCAATCAAGGCTGGGTATACAATATCCGTGGATTCGGAAATTATACAATTGGCAAAGGTTGGGGTGTGCAGCTGTTTGGTTTTTACCGGGGCCGGCAAGTGCAGTTGCAGGGCTTCCAGAGCGGATTTGGTATCTATAGCCTGAGCTTGAAAAAAGACTTTGCCAACAAGAAAGGCAGCATCGGGTTCGGCGCCGAAAACTTCCTGACTTCTGCCAATCGCATGCGCACCGAGCTGGTTTCGCCAACGCTGACGCAAAACAGTGTGATGGAAATGCGTAACATGAGTTTCAAAGTGAACTTCAGTTACCGGATCGGGAAAATGACTACCGATACGCCCCGTCGCCGGAAATCGATCACGAATGATGATCTGAAAGAAGGTGGCGACAACGGTGGCGGCAACGCGGGCATGCAGCAAGGCGGAGGATCTCCGGCGGGCGGGGCGCCTGCCGGTGGCAGCAAATCTGGGCCGGTACCGAGTGGAACGCCGGGCAAACCCGGGCAGGGACTGATGACTGCTCCGGAGCAAAAGTCGGATACCACCCAGAAGAAACCGGTACCTGTGGTTGAAAAGAAGCAAACCGATGTGCCTAAATAAGCAAAGAGACACAAGAAAAAAGACAACAAATATCCTTACAGACAAGCTATTGTGCGTCTTTGTTTTATGACTACTTCAGTAATCTTATTGGTATCAGTAAAAAATAAAAAACCGTCAGATCGGCAGTACTAACCTGCCCATAAGTTTACGGACGACCTGCGTGTCTGTCCAAGCGTTTGACCAGCCCGTTTTTATAAATTAAACCAGTTGTTACACAATTATGATTGTTCCTTGGCTTCATACACCTTACCTGGACATCAGGCATGTTTCGAAGACACTCTACGGGAGTTCCAGCCGATTGTATACATATCGCCTTCGGCAAAAAATGAACGGAATATTGCCATTCGATTCGTGGGAGCTTCAGCAGTTAGAGCAGATCAAGAGCGAATTGCTGACACACATTTATGAAGGCAGCCCGTTCAAGGCGCCGAGCGATAATTAGGCATTCATTTGCATCGCAGCAAGAGTGCATAGGAGGCATCCAGCACTCCGCACCTGACTGCTTTCCCTAAATGGATGTGTAAAAAATCCTTTACCTGTTCGAGAAACAGGAAGGGAATTTTTTATTTGCAGAAGATAGTACTTTTCCGTTATATTCTATTTACTTTTAAAAATGGAATTAAAATTTTAAGCAGATTTGTGAAAAAGTTGAGGTTTTTGATTTTGCCAGTATACTATTTTTCGTCCGCCAGCATCCCGAATAAATCACTAAACAGTAAACTATCCTTGAATTAACACCTGTACTATGAGAATTGCCAAACGTTTACAAAAACAGATCGCTACGACCGTCGGCTGTGTGGCAGCAGTGGCTGGCTTCTGGTCTTTTTCGTCGGTAGACAGACTGGACCAGAACCCGAACGAAAAGCCCGACGAAAGCCGTTTCACGCCCGTTGTCGTTACAGAAGACCTGGACGAACCGATGGTGTTTGAAGTGCTCAGCGACGGCACGGCATACATCATCGAACGCAAAGGCGGCCTGAAAAAATACGACCCGACGACCAATACCACCAGCCTGATTGCGACCATTCCGGTCAATACCAAGTATACCAGCGCCGAAGGCCAGGTACGTGAAGCCGAAGAAGGCCTGATGGGATTGTCACTGGACCCGAAATTTGAGCAAAACCACTGGATGTACCTGTATTACGCGCATCCAACCGAGAAAAAACACTTGCTCAGCCGCTTCGAACTGACAGACGACGAGCTGAAATCGGAAAAGGTAATGCTGGAAGTAACCACCCAGCGCGAAGTATGCTGCCATACCGGCGGCGGCATGACGTGGGACAAGGCGGGCAACCTGTACCTGACCGTGGGAAACAATACCGGCAACGGCCAGTTTGGACAAACCGACGAACGGCCCGGCCGCAGCAGCTGGGACGACCAGCGTGGATCGGCCAATACCAATGACCTGCGTGGCAAAATCCTGCGCATCCATCCCGAGCCCGATGGCACCTACACCATTCCGGCAGGCAACCTGTTTCCGAAAGGCACTCCCAAAACCCGTCCCGAAATTTATACCATGGGTCATCGCAATCCGTGGCGTGTGTTCATCGATAGCAAAACCGGCTATATGTATTGGGGTGAAGTAGGCCCTGACGCCACCGATGACACTCCCGACGGACCGAAAGGTTATGACGAGCTGAACCAGGCCAAAAAGCCCGGCTTTTACGGCTGGCCTTATTTCATTGCCGATAACGTGGGTTATCCTTTTTACGATTACGTAGCCAAGAAGGGCGGCGATAAAAAAGATCCGGGCAAGCCCATGAACAGCTCGGTCAACAATACCGGATTAAATGAACTGCCACCCGCGCAGCCTGCATTCATCTATTATCCGTACGGCATTTCCGAAAAATTTCCGTTGGTGGGTTCCGGCTCGCGAAGTGCGACGGGCGGTCCGATTTACCACCGGTCCGACTTCAAGAATCCGCAACGTCCATGGCCGGCATACTACGAAGGCAAGTGGATTGCGACCGACTTCTCCCGCGGTTGGATCATGGCCATTACCATGGACGAAAACGGAGACTACAAATCGATGGAGCGGGTGTTGCCCAGCTACCGTCCTATTGAACCTATCGACATGAAGTTTGGCCCCAATGGCGACTTGTACGTGTTGGAATACGGCAGCAACTGGTTCCGGAAAAGCGACAACTCCAGCCTGGTGCGGATCGAATACAACGGCGGCAACCGCAAACCGATTGTCAAAGCATCGGTTAGCAAAAGCGGCGGTGTGGTGCCGTTCAAAGCAACGCTTTCTGCCGACGGAACCAAAGACTTCGATGGTGATGCCCTGAAATATCAGTGGAAAATAACCGCTCCGGGCGTGGCCCCCAAAACATTCGCAACCGCCAATCCTGCGGTTACGTTTGACAAGGCCGGGGTGTACACGGCTACGCTTACCGTAACCGATCCCAAAGGGGCCAGCAACAGCCAGTCGGTGAAAATCATCGCCGGCAACGAACCGCCGGCCGTTGCCGTGAACCTGACCGGCAACAAGACTTTCTTTTTTCCTAACCAGCCCTTGCAATACGAAGTGTCTGTCAATGACAAAGAAGATGGCAGCCTGGCCAATGGCAAGATCACACCGGCCCAGGTCGCGATGAGCATTGATTACACGCCCGAAGGATTTGACTATGCGGAAGTGATGCAGGGCCAGCGCAGTGTGGATGCCACCACGCAATATGCCGTAGCCAAAGTGCTGATGTCGAAAAGCGACTGCAACGTGTGCCACCAGGTGAAGACCAAATCTGTCGGACCGATGTTTACCGAAATTGCCACCAAATACAAAACCGATCCCAAGGCTCCCGACTACCTGGTAGGCAAAATCCGCAACGGCGGTTCGGGTGTCTGGGGCGAAGTCAACATGCCGGCCCATCCGGCCATGTCGGCAGCCGATGCCGGTGCCATTGTCAACTACATTCTGCATGTCAACGACAAGACCCTGAGTACGCTGCCCATGAAAGGCAGTTACACGGCCAGGATTCCGGAAGGCGACAAACGCAAAGGTTCGGTGCTGGTACGGGCTGCCTACACCGACCGGGGCGGAAAAAACATTCCTTCCCAGACGGCCGAACAAATGATCGTACTGCGCAACCCGGAAGTGGTTGCCGGCAATGCAGAAATCATCAAAGGTGCGGAGATCAAAGCCCGCGGCATGGGCAATGGCGTGAACGTAATGCCCTTTGCCAACAGCTACATTGGTTTCCGGCAGCTCGACCTGACAGGTATCCAGCAACTGGAGTTGGTGGCAGCGGCACAGAAACGGGAAGGCAGCGTAGGAGGGACCATAGAAGTACGGCTCGACTCGCCTACCGGTGAGCTGATCGGTGATGTGAAGGTGGAACGGGCTCCCGAAGTGGACGTTGCCAAAGTGATGGCCCAGATGGAATCGCAGCAAAAGGCAGATACCGCCAAAGCCAAAAAAGTACCGGCACCGAGTTTCAATCCGTTTGCCCGTCCGCCGGTGGAGCTGAGCCTCAAGCCTGTCAATGGCATTCATGACGTATATTTTGTCTTCAAAAACGAAGCGGCCAAGCCGATTGAGCCCCTGATGAGTGTCTCTACCATTAAATTCATGAACGAAAAACCCAAGCAGTAAGCTACCAACTGCGTTTGCCTGAAAGCCTCACCCGTTGCGTCATGCACGGGTGAGGCTTTCGGCGTTTTGGGAAAATAGTATCTGGTCAGTTGCCAAAACCGCCGCCTGAATCCAGGCCCGCCGGGCTGTAGTTGTCCCTTTTTGTTCTCAGGTGCATACCGTAATACCCAAATTACAGAAAAGCTGTACAGGTAAGTCTTTTGGCGAATCGCTTTCCTTTGCAGGCATGAATATTTTGAATGCTGAAAACAAAGAATTGTTTTTCAATCTAAACACTTACACGTATGGGAATTCTCACATGGATTATTTTCGGACTCATTGCCGGTGCATTGGCTAAGCTGATCATGCCGGGCAACCAATCAAACAACTGGTTTACTACCATCATCCTGGGCATTGTCGGAGCGGTGATCGGTGGTTTCATCGCCTCTTCCATAGGCTGGGGTTCTGTGGACGGCTTCAATTTCAGAAGCATGCTGGTGGCCATTGGCGGCGCACTGCTCTTGCTTTGGATCTATTCGTTGCTATCCCGGCCGCGCAGCCGCGTCTGAAGCGACTATAGAAATTACCAATGAGAAGCTACCCTGACGGTAGCTTTTCTTGGTTTTAGCCGGTCGGTTCGTTTGCTTTTTCCCTGCCGCAGGAACTTTGTTTCTGCTGTTGTGCTTATGACAACAAGGCACAGCCAGGTTTTTGCCTGCACAAGCCTGCTATTTTTGCCTGTGATCCACGCAAATGGCCGGAGCAAACGAATTGTAATTGTCAGAAATTTGTACCTTTGCAGAAACAACGAATCCTATTCAAAACCATGAAAGTAATTTGTATCGACGACACTTGTAAGCCCAATGAAGTGCAGCAAAAAAACTGGCTCAAGAAAGGACAGGAATACACCGCATTGCGCCTGTATCGCAACCCGCTGTCGGGCGACCAGTTTTTTGCCTTGGAAGAAGTGCAGCCTGACGCACCCTACGCAGGTTACAAAGTGCAGCGTTTTTCATTTGACGTAGAAGAGTTTATACAAACGTTTGTAGAAGTGGAGAAACCGGTGGAAGTTGAAGAACCGGAACTGGTGTAGCTGTATTCAGACAAGTCTTCCCAAAGCCCGCCTGTGTTCATAGTCGGGCTTTTCTTTTTTAACTGCATTGTATGTGTTAGGGATTCGGTTTTCTCCAACCCTTTCGCGTACCCTCGTCGGTGTCACTTTTGTGGGCAAGCAAAAAAGTGACAGGTGCTGCAAAGAGAAGTAAGTTGGAAATAGGAAAGACACTAATTGTGTCCATTATGAGATTGTCCAAGATCTTTACTTGGCCAGTCTTTTCGCAGAAATCTTCGCACACACTCACGGCTTTTCCTATCGGATACACCGCTGTAGTTGTGCGAAGGTTCCTGCGGGAAGACAGACAATTAGTACCTAAGCTAAAAACCCCGATACTTGCAACTGTCCGACAATCACTATGTAAAATAGTATCTTTTCTCACATCTAAACCTCACCAACCAACCCAACTTCATCTGCGATATGCCACAAAGTGTGGAATAATATCCGAGATAGTTGTGGCGGCTTGCATACACATGGCATAAGTGTATATTTTAAATATTTGATAATCAATGGATTGTTTGGCTGGCATACAAATATTGTCAGAAATGACTAGTGAAAACTGTAGAGACAATCTATTCATCATGAACGCCTTTTCTCTTTGCGGAGACCGGGCAAGTAAACTAACCAAAACAGTTATGGTACAAACAGTAGTTGGCGTGTTCGACACTGCCTCAGAGGCGGAACAGGCCGTAGAAGAACTGGTCGAAAATGGGTTTGACCGGCAAAGCATTGACATTGCTTCGGGACAGATGGATGACGATGGCAATCTGGAACTTTCCGGTGAAGAGTCTTCGTGGAAAGAAGATGATCACACAACCTTCGGCGAATCGGTTTCCAATTTCTTCAAATCGTTGTTTAACGGCAAAGACGAATCGTACAAGTACTCGGAAGTGGCCCGTCGCCATGCCGTGGTATCGGTGTATGCATCGTCGCCGGAGCAGGCTGAAGAGGCTGCCGATATCCTGGACGACTGCGGTGCCATTGACGTAAACGAGCGGGCCAATCTGTATACCAACACCATTAGCACCGGCAATACGACCATCGGCCGCACCGATTCGGGTACGGGCAGTACCGAACGGTCCCTGGGCAACGTTAATGACCGGGTAACGCAGTACGGCGACAGCCAGAACCGGGACCGGATCCAGACAGGTACGTTCAATGATCCGGTAGGTGGCGATCTGGATGATCGCATTTCTTCGTTTGCCGATACAACCACGACCATCAACGAAGGCAACCAGGATACGGACGTTCCCGGCAATGCCGCTACCAGTGAAACAACCTCGCAGTCGGAGCGTTGGCGCAGCCGGATTTTTGATACGGAGGTAGATGAAAACCTGCGTCTGCGAAGAAACCGTAACCGCGAAGACGAAAGCGGCAACCAGGCCTGAGCCGGTTCTGAATAACACATACTACAAACACGGATTCAATTCCAGGGCAGCGTGTGCGGATGTACCGTACCAAATTCTGCGTTGAGGGTTGAATCCGTGTTTATTTTTTGCCTATTCGCCAAGCAACAGTACAATTACAATATTCAATATAAATCTTTCGGAATTTCCTGCGTAATCGCGTATCTTTCGGAGAAATGCAAAATTCAATAGCACCCACTAGTGGCACCCGTGCATGCTAGTTAATCCCCCTAAAGACAACTATACCGAAATGAAAAGAAGAGCAGCTTTAAGAAATGTAGCGGCAATGGTGGGAGGGCTGGTAAGTATGCCGGCCTGGGCCAATCACTGGAACGCCGCTACCTTGCCATCGGGTTCGTCATTCCTGTCGGCCAACGCAAGTAACCTGCTGGCCGAAGTAGCCGAAACCATCCTTCCGGCGACCAGTACACCCGGAGCCAAGGAATTGGGCGTGCATACCCTTGTGGAAAAGATTGTCAACGATTGCATGGACAAAAAAGCGCAGAACACCTTGGCCAAAGGACTGGAGATGCTGGACGCCAACGCCAAACAAAAATACAGCAAGGCCTTTGTGGATTGTGATACCAACCAGCGAACGACGTTGCTGAAAGAAATGGAAACGAGCACTGATGAGACCGCCAAAGGTTTCTATTCCATGGTGAAAGGCCTGACGATCAGAGGCTACCTCACATCGGAATACGTGATGACCAACCTGACCAACTACCAGATGGCTCCCGGTTTTTACCACGGGTGTGTTCCGGTGGCTGCCAAATAAGGGGAAGATACACCAGTCGTAAAAATAGTATCTTTTGAAACGTAAAAACCCTTACACCCCTGGTCTGTGTGCCACAGACCAGGGGTGAGTAGCAAAAATAGTAGCATTGAAAAAGCAAAACCCCGGTACTTCATTAGTACTCTTACATCAAAACGGAAATGGCAAATATCGCAATAGATGCAATCAAAGAAATGACCTACGACGCCATCGTGATTGGCTCGGGAATCAGCGGTGGCTGGGCAGCCAAAGAGTTGACTGGCAAAGGATTAAAGACGCTGGTGCTGGAGCGTGGCCGCGACGTCAAACACATCGTGGATTACCCGACCACGGTAACCAACCCGTGGGAGTTTGAACACCGCGGGCAGTTACCGCTGGAAATCCGGCAGCAAAACCCGATTATAAGCAAGTGTTATGCCTTTTACGAAGGCACCACGCACTTTTTTGTAAAAGATGCCGAGCACCCTTACGTGCAGGAGAAGCCGTTTGACTGGATTCGCGGCTACCAGGTAGGAGGGAAGTCGCTGATGTGGGCCCGCCAGACGCAACGCTGGAGCGAATTTGACTTTGAAGGTCCGGCCCGGGATGGCTTTGCCGTGGATTGGCCCATCCGCTACGCCGATCTGGCGCCGTGGTATAGCTACGTGGAGAAGTTTGCCGGCATTTCGGGCAACAAAGACGGCCTGCCGGAACTGCCCGATGGCGAGTTTCTGCCGCCGCACGAATGGAACTGTGTGGAAAGTTATTTCCAGAAACAAGTCGCTTCCAGATACAAGGACCGTCACGTGATCATGGGCCGGGCGGCGCACATTACCAAACCCATGCCGATCCATACCCAGCAGGGGAGAGCCCAGTGCCAGCACCGGACCATCTGCGAACGGGGCTGTCCGTACGGCGGGTATTTCAGCAGCAACGCTTCGACCATTCCGTGGGCGGCCAAAACCGGCAAGATGACCCTGCGCCCCAATTCGGTGGTCCATTCGATCATCTACGACGAGAAAAAAGGCAAAGCGGTAGGCGTGCGGGTCGTAGATTCGGAAACCAAAAAAATGATGGAATACTATGCCCGTATCATCTTTGTGAATGCAGCCGCAATCAATACCAACCTGATTTTATTAAACTCTACCTCCAACCGTTTCCAGAACGGCTTGGGTAACGACAGTGGTGTACTGGGCAAATACGTAGCCTTCCATAACTACCGGGCCCGTATCTCAGCCGAATACGACGGCATGCTCGACTCCACCACCGAAGGTCGCCGGCCCAACAGTCCGTACATTCCGCGTTTCCGGAATCTGCGCAAACAGGAAACGGATTTTCTGCGGGGCTATGCCGCTGGTTTCAGTGCCGGTCGCATGAGCCACACCAACCAGGAAGGCATCGGAGCCAGCCTGAAAGACAGTCTGGTAAAACCGATCCTGGACGGCTGGTACGTGGGTTCGCACATGATGGGCGAAACCATTCCGAAAGAAAGCAATTACGTGGCCCTGGACTCGAACCTGAAAGATCCGTTCGGCATTCCGCAGTTGCGCATCTCGGTGGGTTACGACGACAACGACGAGAAAATGGTGAAGGATTACATCGAGCAGATGACCGAAATGTTTACGGTGGCCGGCTTCAAAAACATCCGTGCCAATGACTCGAAACAAGCGGCCGGTCTGGACATCCACGAAATGGGCGGGGTACGCATGGGAAAAGACCCTAAAACGTCGATGCTAAACAAGTGGAACCAGCTGCATGCCTGCAAGAACGTGTTCGTCACCGACGGAGCGTGTATGACTTCTACCTCAACCCAGAACCCGTCACTGACTTACATGGCCCTGACTGCCCGCGCCGCGGACTACGCGGTGAAGGAGATGAAGAAAGGAACGTTGTAAGATAAACTGATCATAATAGAAAAACCCTCACTGGCAACGGTGGGGGTTTTTGCTTGGGTGGGGATAGTATTTTGATTTTCGATGTGCAGGTTACGAATTGGTGATGATGGGACGTTTGGATAGTAGTAGCCAAATGTCCCACAAATACTCATCAGAATTACAAATGTCCGGTTTAGAACTGTCTGCTCCACTGTCACCAATACAATGTAGGCGGCAGTAAATTTTAAGACTCAACTCCAAGTGTCAATATTATTTGCCCTGAAGAGTTTTTATGTACTTCTATTTGACTTAAATCTAAATCAGAAATGTCGTGTCCCCAAACACCAAATTTTCCATCTGTTTGATTTCTATTTATTAACCCTTTCCTTTTATCCAGTGGAATTGTCTTTGTTATAGCCGTACTTTCCTCTAATTTGTATATTTCATGATACTTTTCACTAATTTCCGTTATCAATTGTTTTCTTGAAAATCCTTGTCCTGTCGTGGCAATTTCGAAAGTCGCGGGAGAATTTAAAGGATAGTCAATGATAATTTTGGCTGTCGTAAAAGGCAAGATAATTATATCGGCGTCAATTAAATTCTTTAGTTCTGCTTTTGGATTGTCAATGCTTATCCAAGGAATAAAACCCTCTTCAAAGATTTTCAGGTCTTCTCCTGTCGCTTTTAGTTTAAAGTCAATAGTGAATAATATAGGTCCTAAACTGTCAACTTGAGAGTTGGCATATTCTACGGGTTTGTCAGTCCGATCTGTTTTTGTCAAGGTCGAACTATTATTTGACTGCGTGCAAGAGCAACATAAAAATGTCGCAAATAATAAAACTGTTACTGTTGTCGACTCCCCTGTTTTCATTTTTTATTGTCTTGTTTTGTTTCGGCTAATGTTTTCCAGCTTTGCATTCGGACGGGGTTTCGAAGCATAAAGCTCCAAGTTTGCACATCACCACGCCTGACGCAATCTCCTTACTGACGGCAGTTTTTTTAGTCACAATCAATGTGAAGTCTATGTTGCCCACAATTGACACATTGGAATAAATACCCCACTAAACTCCCATCTTTTGATAGAGCTGTTTTTATAAATTCAGGGTCATATTCATTATTTTCTATGTCGTCATTTAATTCCTCTACTAATGGTTCTATCGTTTTTGCGTCAGCATAATCAATAAACGCACATGGTTCGTTGCAGTGTGTCAACCAAACTTCTTGTTGCCAAGAAATATAACTTGGAGTCTTATCAGTAATTTCAAGCAGTAATTCTTTGAGAATTGTGGGTTCAGCATCGTTTGGGTCTGGTGAAACTCCCTCAATTCCACAATAGTCATTAAATTCTCCATTGTATTTTTCAGCAGCTTTACCATTCGCAATACACCAAGGACAAACGTATTCAGGTTCTTCTACGCTATAAAATGAACCTGTATATTTAACTTGTCTTGTTTCATTGCAGACTGAACAGGTTCCTTCAACATTTTTAAAAACGTCAATTTTGTATGCGTTAGGACTGTATTTAAACTTTGGTAATTCCATAGGTCTGTCTCTTGTCGTGCGTTTGTTTACTATTGCCTCCAACTTGCAAATATACGAACCATCTGACGTTTGGTTGGCAGATGATCAGTTTATGGAGTGGTTTGTGTCCTACAGACCACAGTGGAGTGGTAATTTTGTTAGTCGTTCCAGTATGTGATTGGTGAGTTAGCTTTAAATGAGATTTGCCCGGCAATCAGCTTTTGCAATAGGTCAAATCCACGCAAGTAATTTTCCGAAGGCAGGTGCTCACTGTAACGGCCATCATTCACCTGTTGTTCAATCTCGTTTTGGTTCCAGTTAAACTCTTTCTCTGTCACCAAAAACTCCCGAATGGTTCTCCGAAGCGAGTTCAAGTGATCACCTGTTAAGTAAGCTTTATCTGATGTTATTTTGGTTGTAACTGCTTCTATAAGTTGAATTATCGTTTTAATCCGTTCCTCGTCTGTCAAAACCTCATCCAGGTGCATGGACATTCCTCCTGAAATAAGTGGTAGTGACTGAAAAGCAAGCTCCTTTTGGTACTCATGTAACCACGTTACTTGAGTATGATGCCGCAGTTGAATTTCTTCGAACAGCAACAACTGGATGGCTTCGAAAAAGCCATCTCGTGCCCAAAAGCCACATTCCCGAAAGTTTATAAAACTACTTCCCATATTCGATTCCTTCTCGTTTTACTCTTGATTGTCGATCACTTTGTCCTTGATGTACATTCGCACCACCGCATAATTGTCTATGGGCTCACCATCAAATGTGTCGTCATTAAAATTGTGATGGACAGTTCTGTCCCAATAAACTCTCCATTCAATCAAAGGGAAATATTTTGGAGTTTCGGTAATCCAAAAGTTTCCATAACCACCCGAGTAGGCACCAACCGGTTTAAAATAAGCATTGAAAAGCCGTCCGTCAACTGACTGATAATAGAAACTGCGAAGTTTAAGGGTATCCCAGGAAAATGGATTTATGAGATTTAGTCCTAAAAGCGCAAAGACAACCAAAGAACACAAACTGTTGGTTGTTTTGAGAATGATTGTCAACCACATTCTATCGGTCGTCCCTTTAATTAGTATTCGCAAAGCAAAAACAGAAAGACAAATTGTAAATATTACGTCTGTCCAAAATCCTGTCAGCGAAATATCAGTACGCAAGACTATAACCAAATAAGCGGTAAAGAAAACTGTGAATATTATTTGTATCCGTTTGTTCATTTGTCTGGTTGCGGTGCCTATGTCACCGTTGCTTGTAGCGTTAAAGCATTGGCGAAGTGGCGACATTCTGTATTCCGTTTATCTGGAACCGTTGCTGAGTAAAGACGCAACAGTTCGTTGTATATTCGGTTGCTTGGTCGTTAGTCGTCTGCCAAAACGGATGCTGAACAGCGACTAACAGATGAGCATATATTTGTCACCTCGTCCTATTCCCAACAAAATGTGGATGGCAGTTTCTCTGTTTCTTGCGGATGTAAATTATTTCTTCTGTGTAGTGTCTACCCAATCTTTGTAGATAAACCGTAGTGCATCGTAGTAGGCAGGAATGGGTTCTGTCATATGACTTTCATCCGAATAATCCACATACTTGTGTTCAAAACTTTTCAAACGGCTTCGTTTGATTAAACCGTCAAAATCACGCACATCGCCCCGAAAAGAACCGCCTTCATTTCCAGTACTGTAAAAAAGCTTTTTGTTGAATGTTGTCAACCCCTTCAGCTTTTGGGCTGTTAATTTTAAGACATATTTATTGTCCCACCAAAGTGAAGGACTCACGGCAATATACGCATCGAACATATCCGGATGCGTAAACATGCAATTGATAGCTGTAATGCCTCCAAACGAATGTCCGGCAACTAGTTTGAATGGGCTGGTTTTGTATTTGGCTTCTATGTAAGGCATCAACTCCTGCCGTATAAATTGCAGGAATTGTTTATTGCCACCCGTTGTTTTGTAGCTCGAATCAATTTTTCCCTCAAAATCAAGTAAACTATGGGTAGGCGTAAGGTCTTTTCTTCGGTCCATGCTAATAATGCCTACCACTATTGTTTTGGGAATAACCTGCCAATAGCTCAAATAATCGATATAGGCCGAAACAATGTGAAAATGGTTTTCTCCGTCTAGCAAATACAATACAGGAAATACCTTGCCTACCTCTGACGAATCACGTTTGGGAATGTGGATATATATTTGCCGTTCTTGATTGAGTATGTTAGAATGTATGACATGTACGTCATTGGAGATATGGTTGTATAATTCTGGCACCTGGGCCGTTACATGTGAAGAAGTGATGACGATAAGGAATGCTATAAAGTGTCTCATGGTGTTAAATATAAGAGTCATGTTTTTTGAGTAAAGGTTAACACATTGACAAAGGATGGGCTCTGTGTTTCATCAGCACTAATGTAGCTTACTCACTGAAGCTAAAAAATAGTACTTCAGCGGTGCTTTTTCCAATGTCATGTTAGCTACCAATGGTTATCCAGTAGTGGCCTCTTTCCTTGAAGAAGAAGTCAGGGTGCGATAAGTCATCCACACGGATTGTTTCTTCGTGTTTCGCTGGCAAAACGTAATCTCCATCCCAACAGGCGTATAATTCGACATTTTGAAGGTCTGAGGATTTCAGGTAGTCTACTAGTCCCTGATGGTCTAGCTGGCTGGTAACCGCTTCTTCTCCCTCCTCCCAAACAACAGAAACCCACTGTCCTTTTTCGTAAAGTGCATGACGGAAGGCGCAGCCACATCCTGTATTAGACCCGACATAAAGCACATGCGGCATTGAGAAATGCTGCAACACTGGCTTTTCCTGTTCCTCTAACTCTTTCGTATTAAATGCAGGTTGCTCCGAATTGTAGTGAATACTAGGCAATCTCACTTCGGAGCCTAAATATAACGTCATGCACATAAGGATAGGAATTGGTAGCTAACGATTTATGTTTTGCGTTTGGGTGGGTTTTGAAGCATAAAGCTCCAAGTTTGCACGTAACCACGCCTGACGCGAAACCCATATTGGTGGTAGTTTTTCTGTCTTTTGCCAGTGTAAATTATTTCTTCTGTGTTGCGTCTGCCCAGTCTTTGTAGACAAATCGTAGTGCATTCAACAACACAGAAGGCTTGCTTCGAATTTTGCATTGTTGGGGTGTATAGCAAGTCACAATACGAATGTCTGCCTTCTACCAGGATTCATCGGGAAAATGCTTGCTGACTGATGCCAGTCATGCGATATTTTTATTCTATCAGCGAAAAGTCTTTTCCATTCCATTGGTAGAATTCCGGTTTACACCAATAGTCAATATACCTTTCAAATTGGTCGTCCACGAATAAACTTGAGTTGGCAATCAAGAGTTTGCTATCCTTCCGGTATTCATATCCATAACGTCCATCGTCTGGTTTGATATCTATAAATATCCTGCCGTTAATCCTGTCCACAATAAAAATGTGAGAACATTCGGCACCACAGCTTCTTCCGATGATTGTATAATGTCCGGCAAAATTTATTTTATTCTCTTTGCACCCTGTTTTTATAAAATCAACATACTCTTTGTCGCTTGCAAAAGGGTTGCCCGTAAAATCAGGCTCAGCCATTTTTCCGTTAAATAGCGGAACTTTATAATCATCAAACGTAAATGTTTTTTCGAGTTGTAGTATTTTATTGTCACTGGAGTTGAAGTTGCTGTCCTGTTTCAAAGTTCCCTTTTTCGCTACGTCTTTCACCAAAGTGTCAGGATTCTCTACATGGTCAGTGTCATTTTCAGGTGAACAAGAAAATAGAAAAGCAAGCATCAATAGGTTAATGACCAGTTTTGTAAAATGCCACATAGCAGTTTTAATGCTTGGTGTTTGGGTATGTTGCGGAGTAGCAAGATTCATTGATTACTAATGTTGAACCTTACACAAATTTTTCAATGGGGCACTTCAGGTACCATATTGCTAACCGATGCTAGCTGATGTTTTTTCTGTCTTTTTCGTCAAGTTTCGTTATCAAGTTGTAAAAGTCTTTATACTGGTCTTGTACTTCGTCTGCCATTTCATAGTCCCACAATACAATTGAATAATTCTTGTCTGATTGATTTCTGTTTGTATCAAAACAAAGTAATCCCCAGTCGCTCCAGTCAGCAAATGGAATGTACCCTTTTTCAATTAGGTATTCTGTTGGGTAACCGTCAAAAATCATTTCTGTTAGTCTTGCTCTCCAGCTATTAACTGGATGACTACAAAATGAAGCTTCTGAAATGTGAAGCTCATAAAAGTGCTTATACTTTAAAAAAGTTTTGTAGTCATCAGGTAAACTATATCCAATTCTTCCCTCAATTTCTTCGATTTCGTCATCCGTAACTTTACTATCGACTGGAAACCAAATACGCCATTCTTCTTTTTTATCTTGGTTTGGGTCAGCCATTTCAGGATCAATTTGTCCTGGTAGCTGGTTGAGTTCCATGTCTACCCACTTCTTCAGATAAAAGTCAATTATATTTTGTATGGTTTGTTCTTTCATGACTGTGTGTTTTTTAATATTCACTAACGAACCTCTGAATGAATCACAGTGCTTGGCTGGGTTGCGCTCTCTGTGGTGATACTATTTTTTCAGAAGATCCAGTTCTTTGATCAAGTTCAAACATTCCTGATAATCCGATAGGTATCTTCCCTCATTGAACTGTTCTTTGAAATAGCTATAATACGCATCAAACTGATCGCCAAACACTTGCTGCCAGGCTTCGTCCTGTCCTTCGGTTACCGTCAGTTGTTGCGATGAAACCATAACCAATATGGCTTTTCCAGGTGAACCTGACTTCCAGAACTTAAAGGCAATCTCAATACATTGATTAGTAATCTGGGTGACCTGTTCATACAAGTATTCGTCTACCGGAACCGGAGGGATGGGGTGCAATACGCCCTCAGGGGTTACCTGGTAATAGTGAATCGACGGATTGCCCTGAAATTCAAGTGTGATCGGAAACGTAAACGATTCCGGGTGGAGAGCTGGTTGTTTCTTTGAGAGCAGCGCTTCCGCAAAAACCAAAGTGTTAAAATCATCTAAGACAATTCTAAGCTGCTCATGGTTGTGTGCTATCTCCAGAACCTTGGAATCGTGTAGTTTATCAATCAAATATTTTTTGAAAGATCCAAGCTGTTCGGCATGTTGGGCTAAGAAGCTTTCGTATGCCGTGAAGTCGAATGTATGTGTTGCGGAATCAATGAATTGATTCGCAAGAAAGGGTGCTACCGTTTGTATGGTCAGTTGTTTCATGAGGGTCATCACATAGTAAAACATTACCGACAAAGAGGTATTTCATCAGCTCAGGGGAATGTCTTCTTTCTATTACCAAATAGGACGAAAAGTAAACAAACACTTTTCTGTTTGTAGATCCCTGCCCAAATACCCGCTACAATCTGCAAAATTCTGTTACATACGTAGAATGGACGATGATGGAATGCCTTGCAACTGCAGACATTTGAAAAGCGGTTACAGCAGTTACGGCTCGGCTACACTTTGGTTACACGATAACTATTTGATAATGAGAAAAGTAACACAAGTTTCACATTTTTGCATTTCGGTCAAACTTCCCTGGAGTTCTGCAAAAAAACTTTTGTCTTTTCTTCTCTTTCCATACTATATATTATATATAAATATACGTACGCGAGAGATCCCTGTAACCAGTGTTACTAGCCTTACTATCAGTTAGTTATAAGCGTAACCAGGAGTGTAACCAAGTGTGGCCAGGAGTAACTGGCCTCAGTATCAATGCCTTAGCCTATAATAAATGCCATTAAACCTGCTGCACGATACCGGATCCGCCTCCTGCCAAATCCTTAGGCTGGCGTTGCTACGAATGGCACGGCTACCGCCAGCGAGCAACCCCTCTGTAAACACGTTTAGAAGCGTTGTAAACCCTTTCAGAGGCGTTGGCGGCATATTTTATGCGCTGGCTTTTGAGTGTATTTACAAGGCATTTATAAGGCTACAAGGACAGACCGCCACGCAGGCCGGGATATGTCAGAATTATGTAGGGGCGAACCTATTTGTCTTATCCTGTCCCATAACTTTTCTGGAAAAGGTGTTTAAAGCAAGCCCCCCCTCTGTCATCCTGAAAGGACCTTGTGACAAATAGAGTTATGTTTGGTTGGTGATCGAATTTGTTTGCAGATCGAAAAAAAGTTTTTTCAGAGCCAAAAGCCGCTGGTCTTGTCACGGGTTCCTTTCAGGATGACAAAAGATAGATACAATACAAGAGATTCGTCTTTACAATGAAATAGATATGGGACACGATAAGACACATAAGTTCGCTTCTAACGGCATACCCATCATGTGCTATACCTGCGCATAGTTCACCGCATTCCACCGTTCTGCCGTGAGTTATGCGCAAGTCCACGCGTGCCGTGAACTATGCGCAACGCAGTACTTGCCGTGAATTCCGCGCACGATCAGTGTTGCGCATTATTCACGGCAAACCGCATTCTGCGCGGAGTTCAGCGCAAAGCTGATTTTGCGTGGAATGATGCGCAAAACAAAAAATGCGCGGCGTTCACGGCAATTCGGATACTCAACCCAAACACTGTACATCGGAGGCACGCAGAGTGCCTGCGCATAACTCCGCGCAAGCGACACTGCTGCCATGAATTCTGCGCAGATTCTGCATTTTTCAGTTCGTGTATTCTTCATGTGCCCTGGTCTGTGTCTTCACAGACCGGAAACAGCGTCGGTCTGTGAAGACACAGACCAGGGTGTCTCCCTTGGCTGGGTAAAAAGCCAGGGTAGCTTTTACAGGCTCATGCCAGAACTCGGTCCTTCATGAAAATAAAATAAATACAAGAAGTTTTAGGAAGAAATTAATTTTTGAAGTATTATTGTAACAAAGTGAGACAATAAAAGAGTGGCGGATCAAAACTGATTTCTCAAACCATTTCCCTGAATGAAAAAGCGATACAGCCTCCTGTTCTGGCTCTGCTCGTATGTATCCTTACTGGCGCAATCCAACCAGGTCCCAACGGCCAGTGGCGCCATTGAAGGCTATGCAAACCAGGGCATCCGGATATTCAAAGGCATTCCGTTTGCGGCGCCACCCGTGGGTGAGCTTCGCTGGAAGGCACCCCAGCCGGTGCAGCCGTGGACCGGTGTGAAAAAATGCACCGCGTTCAGTGCCAGCCCGATGCAGGCGAGTCCACAGCCGTTTATGTTCTGGTCATCCGAATTTCTGATTCCCAAAGAGCCCATCAGCGAAGATTGCCTGTACCTGAATGTGTGGACGGGAGCCAAAGCCGCTAAAGAAAAGCGTCCGGTGCTGGTCTATATCTACGGGGGCGGCTTCCGGAGCGGGGGCAGTGCTTGTCCGATTTACGACGGCGAGGTCATGGCCAAGAAAGGCGTTGTCTTTGTGAGCATCAATTACCGGGTGGGTGTGTTTGGATTTCTGGCTCATCCGGAGCTTTCCCAAGAGGCTCCCTACCATACTTCTGGCAATTATGCATTGCTGGATATGATTGCTTCGTTGCAGTGGGTGCAGAAAAACATTGCGGCGTTTGGCGGGGATCCGGCCAATGTCACCATCGCCGGACAGTCGGCGGGGGCCTTTGCGGTCAACTTTCTGGTGGCGTCGCCGCTAGCCAAAGGCCTGTTTCACCGGGCCATTGCCCAAAGCGGAGGCAGCTTCTACAACAGTCCCATCCGCCCGAATACCGACCTGAAAGCTGCCGAACAAATGGGAATCAAGTTTGCCAATACCCTGCATTGCAACAGCCTGGCCGAACTACGGGCCAAATCAGCCGAAGAGATACAGAAAACCGAAGGATTGGTGTGGCCCATTGTTGATGGCTATGTGATGCCCGCCAGCATTCTGGATATTTTTACCCAGGGCAAGCAAAACGATGTGCCGGTGATCGTGGGCTGGAACGAAGACGACCGGGTGTCGGGGCCACCCCAACCGGCGGCGGCGTTCAAGGAACAGGTGCAAAAGCGGTTTGGCGATCAGGCGGCCGCGTTCCTGAAGGCATATCCCGCCGAAACCGATGCGCAGGCGGCACAGTCGCAGATGGCCATGGGGCGCGATGAAGTCTTTGGCTTTCAGGATTACAGCTGGGCCAAAATCCAGACCAAAACCGGCAAGTCACCGGCGTATGTGTACAATTTCAACCGGAAACTCCCGGCACATACCCCGGAAACTCAGTTCGGGGCCTTTCATTCGGGCGAAATCGTTTATGCCTACAACAACCTGCATACCCTGAACCGTCCCTGGGAGCCAATCGATCAGAAAATCGCGGATGTGATGTCGTCGTACTGGGTCAATTTTGCCCGTACGGGTAATCCGAACGGCAAAGGCCTGCCCCAGTGGGAAGTGTACCAACCCGCTACCGAGCAGGTCATGATCATTGACCAGACCAGCGTCTCAAAGCCGCTACCCACCAAGCCGCAGATGGCTTTCTGGGAAATGCATTACAAAGTGGCTCACTGATACGCATAGAGGCAAAAGATAATAGGTGGGAGGTAACTCGCTGTTAGTCAATTATTAATCGTTGGATTGTCTTTTATTTCTGTACCCTTACGTACAATGGTTAAAAAATAGTATTTCTTGTCGATGAAAAACCTGTCTCATCTTTGCCGGATCAGGTACGTTAGTAAGCCTGTTGTCCTCTTTTGGCTGCTGGCGTTCCCATTTTCTGTTTTTGCGCAAAGCCCTCTCAAGAACAGGCTGTTGTTTGGGGTAGCCTATTATGACGAATACATGCCCTACGAACGGTTGGACAAAGATGTGGCTATGATGAAGGATGCAGGTATAAATGTGGTTCGCATTGCCGAGTCGACCTGGAGCACCGTAGAGCCGCAGGACAATGTATTTGATTTTTCGCACATCGACCGGGTGCTGAATGCCATGCACAAGGCCAACATCAGCGTCATCATTGGTACACCAACCTATGCAGTGCCCACGTGGCTGGTAAAAAAATACCCGGATGTGCTGGTGACCACCCCCCAGGGCCAACGCAATTACGGCGCACGCCAGAATATGGACATTACCAGTCCTCACTTTCGGTTACATGCCGAACGCGTGATCCGCAAAATCATGGAACACGTCAAAGATCATCCGGCTATTATTGGGTACCAGGTAGATAACGAAACCAAGCATTACCAGACATCGGGCGAGGCAGTACAGAAGGCTTTTGTGCAGTACATGAAAGATAAATTCAAAACCCTTGATGCCATCAACAAGGCCTTTGGATTGGATTACTGGAGCAACCGCATCAATACCTGGGATGATTTTCCGATGGTGAACGGTACGATGAATGCCTCGATTAATGCCAGTTTGAACGCGGAATTTGCGAAGTTCCAGCGTCAGCTGGTAACCGATTACCTGGCCTGGCAAACAAGGCTGGTGAAAGAATATGCCAGACCTGCCCAGTTTGTGACGCATAATTTTGATCTCGAATGGCGGGGGTATTCGTATGGTATTCAGCCGGATGTCAACCATTTCGAGGCCGCACAGGCATTGGATGTTGCCGGAATAGATATTTACCATCCTACCCAGGACCAACTGACAGGTATTGAGATATCACTGGGTGGCGACTTAACACGATCCATGAAAGCGGGCAAAAACTACCTGGTTCTGGAAACCGAAGCGCAGGGGTTTCCGCAGTGGACTCCTTATCCGGGACAGTTGCGTTTGCAGGCTTTCAGTCATCTGGCTTCCGGAGCCAGTCTGGTGGAATACTGGCACTGGCATTCCATTCATAATTCTGCCGAAACCTACTGGAAAGGCCTGCTGAGCCATGATTTTGAGCCGAACCCTACCTATGCGGAGGCCAAAACTATCGGAAAAGACTTTGCCCGGCTAAGTGATAAACTGGTTAATCTGAAGAAATCCAATGACGTTGCCATTTTGTTCAGTAACGAAGCTCTGACGGCATTCAATGCATTTAGTTTTGGATGGGGAGCCCGCGAAAATTACAATGATCTGCTGCGTCCGTATTACGATGCGTTGTATAAAATGAATGTTGGTGTCGATTTTATTGACCCATCCACCGCATTTAGTTTCAAAACCGAAACTGCGGTCTCTGAAAGCGCAAAAAAACACCAGTATAAACTCATTGTTGTGCCAGCCCTGTATGCCGCCAGCGATGACTTGTTGAAAAGACTGAATCGGTTTGTCAGAGAGGGTGGACATGTGATTTATACATTCAAAAGCGGATTTTCGGACGAAAATGTAAAGGTTCGGTCTACTATACAGCCGGGCATTATTAATGAAGCCTGTGGAATTTCCTACAGCCAGTTTACCATTCCTGCCAATGTTTCACTGAAAGGCAATCCGTTTCAGGTAAGCCCCGATCAAAACAAAGTACATACCTGGATGGAATTAATTACACCCGTAACTGCCAGTGTACTGGCCTACTATGATCATCCGGTTTGGGGTACGTATGCGGCTGTTACCCAGAATCAGTTTGGCAAAGGCGTAGCTACCTATGTGGGATGTATGACTACTGCCGAGCTGACTGAAAAAATTGTCAGAAATGCCTTGCAGAAAGCCGGTTTATGGAAGGTTGATCAACAACTTTCCTTTCCGGTTATTGTAAAGTCGGGGATCAATCAGCAAGGGAAAACCATTCGTTACCTGTTTAATTACTCGGCTGCTCCTCAGAAGATTACCTATGGTTATAAAAACGGAACAGAGTTATTGGCCAATCAAGTTGTTGCCGCCGGTGCCGTTTTGGAACTGGAGGCATGGGGAGTGAAAATCATTGAAGAAAAATAAGCAGGATACTAAAGAACCCCACATGAAAAAGATTGCAGTCATTGTTGCGCTACTCATCACAACCCACCTGCAGGCACAGGTGCTTGGAGGGAAGGTAGTGAGTTTTGTGCTGGCCTCGAAAGCCTTGCAGAACACCGGCGGCGAAAACCCCAACCGCAAGGTATCGGTGTACTTGCCCCCGAACTACGAAAAGTCGAAGCAACGGTATCCGGTCATCTATTACCTGCACGGATTTACCGGCACCGACAGCATCTACGCGGGCATGAAAACGATTCTGGACGAAGGCATCCGTATGCAGAAGATTCGTCCGTACATCCTGGTGATTCCCGATCAGTATACCCTTTTTGAAGGCAGCTTTTACAGCAACTCATCGCTGACGGGCAACTGGGAGGAGTTTACCGCCAAAGAACTGGTCGAATACGTGGATAGGAGTTTCCGCACCCTGCCCAACCGGGAAAGCCGCGGCATTGCCGGGCATTCGATGGGTGGTTACGGGGCTTTCAAGATCGGGATGCTGCATCCGGAGGTGTTCAGCAGTATCTATGCACTGAGTCCCGGCTTGCTGGCGTTTGTCAAGGAATTCGGACCCAACAGCAACTCCTACAAGGAAGTGCAGAACATCCGGACGGTGGAAGAACTGAAGAAGACCTACTACCCCAAAGTGCTGGTGGCTGTGGCCCGGGCGTGGTCGCCCAATCCGAACAAGCCGCCCTTTTACTGTGATTTTCCGTTTTCGTACGAAGGCGACAAGCTCACGGTCAATCAGGCGGTTCTGGAAAAATGGGAAGCCAACATGCCCGTGTACATGGTTGACCGGTACGCCGAAAATCTTCGGAAACTGACCGCCATCAAACTCGACTGGGGACGCAACGATTCGCCCCGGTTTCCGGTGCAGATCGGCATGCTAAGCCAGCGGCTGGAAAATCTGGGAATAACCCATTATGCTGAAGAATACATCGGTGACCACAACAACAAGATATGGGCATCCGACGGCCGGGTCCTGAACGACCTGCTGCCGTTTTTCAATGACCAACTGAAGTTTGAGCCAGCGGGCAGTCCGGCAAAATAATATGTTTTAAAAGCAAAAAACATCGGATACGTTATGAGAAGTTACCTGTTTTGCCTTCTGTTCGCATTCATTACCCTGGGCTATGCAAATGCTGCGGTGGTGGATACCATTGCCATTCCCAGTACCCGGATGCGCAAAACCTACAAAGCTGTCGTGGTAATGCCGCAGTCGTACGCGAAGAAAAAGCAGAGCTATCCGGTGATGTATCTGTTGCACGGCGGCTTCGGTCATTACAACGACTGGATTACCAAAACGCCTAACAAATCACTGATTCAGGAACTGGCCGACCAGTACAACATACTGATTGTCATGCCCGAAGGAGAGGTGTTCAGCTACTACCTGGATAGCCCGGTGGTGCCCGAAAGTCAGTTCGAGTCCTACATTGTGAAAGATGTCATTGCCAGGATCGACAACTCCTACCGCACCCTCCGGGATCGCAACGGTCGGTTCATCACCGGCTTATCCATGGGTGGCTACGGGGCTTTGTATATGGCCACCCGACATCCGGATGTGTTTGGTATTGCCGGTAGCATGAGCGGAGCCCTGAACCCGGACATGCAAAGCTGGCGTTTGCCGGAAGAACCTACCAAAAACGTGAAAGCTGCATTTGAAGGCATCCTGGGCCCGATCGAAACCCACCCGCAACGGTATTATGACGCTTCGGTAGTGAACATGGCTGACAAAATGAAAACGAACAAGGTACGGCTGATTTTTGATTGCGGCGTGGATGACTTTCTCATTGAGCCCAACCGCGAACTGCACCGGCGACTGGTGTTCAACCAAACGCCGCACGAGTACTCCGAGCGGCCGGGCGGGCATAGCTGGGAATACTGGCAGAATTCGCTGCCCTACCACGTGATGTATTTTCATACCATCCTGAAAGAGAACAAGATACAAATCAATTGATCAACCCTATGCTGGCACTGTTAGGCTTTGCTACCATTGTAGTGTTCTTGGTACTCATCATGACCAAGCGGCTGTCGGTAATGACCGCCCTGGTGGTGACGCCTATCCTATTCGGCTTTCTGGCAGGTTTTACTGTCAAAGAAATGGGCGAGTTTGCCCTGGCGGGTATCAAACAGGTGGCACCAACGGGCATTCTGCTCATGTTTGCGGTGCTGTACTTTGCCACCATGCTGGATGCGGGCTTGTTCGATCCGGTGATTGCCTTCATCATCCGGTCGGTCAAGGGTGATCCGCTGAAAGTAATCATGGGCACGGCCATCCTGACCTTGATTGTGCACCTGGATGGCGATGGCACGGCGACGTTTATGATCGTGCTGTCGGCATTTTTGCCCATTTACAAACAATTGCAGATCAACCGGTTGGTGTTATCGGGCATTGTGGCTTTGAGTGTCGGACCCATGCATCTGGTACCCTGGTCGGGCACGTCGGCACGGGCCATTTCCACGCTGAAAAGCGACGCGGTACATATTTTCAATCCGAACGTACCTGCCATTATCGGAGGCATTGCCTGGGTACTTTTGGTGGCGTATATCTTTGGCAAAAGAGAACGGAAGCGCTTGGGAATCATTGATTTTCAATACAGCCATGCTGAGAATCTGACAACCGACCAGCAGGCGTTGCGGCGGCCAAAGCTCATTCTGCTCAATGCCTTGCTGACCGTTTCACTGATCGTTGCCCTGATGGCCGGCTGGGTACCTGCGCCGGTCTTGTTTGTGGTGGCAAGCATGATTGCCTTGCTGCTGAACTACCCGCGACTGGCCGACCAACAGAAAGTGGTGAGAGGCCACGGAACCAACATTTTCCTGGTGTCGAGTATGATTTTCGCGGCTGGCATCTTTTCGGGCATCCTGACCGGTTCAAAAATGATTGAAGCCATGGCCAATACCCTGGTTTCGTGGATTCCGGCAACGCATGCCAACTGGTTGCCTACGCTTACGGCGGTTACCAGCCTGCCCGCCAGCATGTTGTTCACACCGGACGCCTACTACTTTGGCGTGGTGCCCATACTCAGCCAGACCGCTACCCAGTTTGGGATGGACCCACTGGAAATCGGCCGGGCCGCCTTGCTGGGACAAATGACGGTCGGCTTCCCGATCAGCCCGCTGACCGCCTCCACGTTTCTGCTGGTAGGCTTGTTGGAAGTGGACTTGGGTGAACACCAGCGGTTTGTATTCAAGTGGGCTTGGGGTACCACACTGGTTATGACGATTATCGCACTTTTAACCGGTTCCATCCATCTATGAAAGAAAAAATTAGGATTGGTTGTGGCGCAGGCTTTTCGGGCGACCGGCTGGAACCGGCACTGGTGCTGGCGGAGAAAGGGGAACTGGATTACCTGGTGCTCGAATGCCTGGCCGAACGCACCATTGCCCTGGCGCAAAAACGGAAGTTGCAAGACCCGACACAGGGTTACGATCCGCTGCTCGAACGACGGATGGAATCACTGTTGCCGTTGCTGGTCAAACATAACATTCGGCTCATTACCAACATGGGAGCTGCCAATCCATTGGAAGGAGCTAAGAAAATCATTGCCCTTGCCCAAAAACACGGTCTTTCATTGAAAGTGGCCGCCGTAACGGGTGACGACCTGACTGCCACACTCAGCAGCCGGATTGCCGCGGGTGAAATGGAACTGATGGAAGCCAATATTTCCAAAGGCGAGATTACCCATCCGATCTCGGCCAATGCCTATCTGGGGATCGAAGCGATGCAAGCAGCACTCCAAACGGGAGCCCAGATCATCATTACGGGCCGGGTGGCCGATCCGTCGCTGTTTCTGGCTCCCATGATACATGAATTTGGCTGGAAGACAGATGATTATGAACTACTCGGCAAAGGAACGGTGCTCGGCCACCTGATGGAATGTGCCGGACACATCACGGGCGGATACTATGCCGATCCGGTGAAAAAACCGGTTGAAAATATGGATACGCTGGGGCATCCCTTTGTGGATGTGTATCCGGATGGTACGGGCATAATCAGCAAAGTGGAGGGAACAGGTGGCGTGATAAACCTGCAAACGGCCAAAGAGCAATTGCTGTACGAAGTGGTGAATCCATACGAGTACATAACCCCTGATGTCATCGCCGATTTTACCAGCGTACGACTCACAGAAGTCGGTGAAAACCAGGTGCGGGTAACGGGCGGTGGCGGCCAAGCCAAACCGCCAACCTATAAAGTAAGCGTGGGCTACCGGGCGTATTACCTGGGCGAAGGGGAGATTTCGTACGCAGGCCCTGCCGCGCGGGAACGGGCACAACTCGCCGGACAAACCCTTGAAAAGCGGCTGCACGGCAAGTTTGCGGAACTGGTGGTGGATTACATTGGAATGAGTTCAGTATTCAGAGGAGTTACGGTACGTTCGTATCCCGCGTCACTACCGGAAGTACGGTTGCGGGTAGCGGCAAAAGCCTCAACATTGGCCGATGCGGTACTGGTAGGCGAAGAAGTGGAAGCGTTGTATACCAACGGTCCGGCGGGTGGCGGAGGCGTGCGAAAATACACCAACGAAGTGATCGGCATCGTTTCCGTTCTGGTGGACCGTGCGGAGGTAATACCCAGAGTAACACTTTTCAACTCAGATGATTAATTCAGTCAGATAGCATACAATCTATCATTTTTATTGCAAAGTACGCGGCACGAGCCAGTCAAACGTGTGTTGGTGTCTTTGCCTGGCGGGGTAGAACCCCACCCTAAATCCCTCCCCATCAGGGAGGGACTTTAACAGTCGCGTACCAAACTCCCCTCCCTTATGGAGAGGGGCTGGGGGTGGGGTTTCTTAAGTACAAGTAGAGCAATGTAAAGGTTAGCATAACAAACGTTGATAACACGCAACATGAGTCAAGTATGAAACTCTATGAAATCGCACACAGCCGGGCGGGTGACAAAGGCAATGTTTCTACGTTGTCGCTCATTCCGTACGACGAAAAATACTATGCATTGCTTTGCCAAAAGGTAACGGTAGAAAAAGTGAAAGAACACCTGCGGGGAATTGTATCGGGCGATATCGTACGCTACGAAATGCCGAACATTTCTTCCCTGTTGTTTGTATGCCAGAATGCCCTGATGGGTGGGGTAACCACTTCACTGGCACTGGACCCACATGGCAAAGCGTTAAGCTATGCCCTTCTGGAAATGGAAATCTGATTGCCCTGTTTTATATTCTCTTTAACACCTATTTGTATGAAAAAAGTAATCATTACTTGTATGGCATTGGTAACCTTACTGATGCAAAGTGTGAATGCCCAGTTGGTCACCGGTGCGAATGTAGCCGTAACCAACACTGATGCCGGTAAAGTGCGAGGCTACATCAGCAACGGAGTCTTTACCTACAAAGGCATTCCGTATGCCGAAGCCAAACGCTTCGAAATGCCCCAGAAGCCCAAGCCCTGGGCCGACGTGCGTAGCTCCCTGACGTATGGGCCGGTGGCTCCGCTGCTGGACCCCACCACTACCGTGCAGGACGAAAGCGAATTCGTCTTTGACCACAGTTGGGGCTATACCAGCGAAGATTGCATGCGCATCAACGTGTGGACGCCCGGCATCAACGATGGCAAAAAACGCCCGGTGATGTTCTGGATTCACGGGGGCGGATTTACGGCGGGCTCTTCGCAGGAACTGCCTTCGTATGACGGCGAAAACCTGGCGAAAAAAGGTGATGTGGTGGTGGTTTCCATCAATCACCGGTTGAATATCCTGGGTTTCCTGGATTTGTCGGCCTATGGTGCCAAATACAAAAACTCGGCTAACTTGAGCGTGATCGACATGAAAATGGCGCTGGAATGGGTAAAAGCCAACATTGCCAATTTTGGTGGTGATCCGAACAATGTTACCATTTTCGGTCAGTCGGGTGGGGGAGCCAAAGTGAATACCTTGATGGCGATGCCTTCGGCCAAAGGGTTGTTCCATAAGGCCATCAACCAGAGCGGCTCGTTCCGGACCAACATGCTCGACAAAGCGACTACGCAGGCCATTGCCGCGGAAGTGCTGAAAGAACTGAACCTGACAGCTGACAAAGTAGATGACATTCAGAAAGTGCCGTTTACAGCCCTTAGCGAGGCAGGCAAGAAAGCATTGAAAACCATTGCCGATAAAATGAAAGCCGAAGGCAAGCCGGTGGTAGGCTTTGGCCTGAGCTGGGGCCCCAGTGTGGATGGCGAAATTCTGCCTTACCAGCTTTTCTCAAAAGAAGCGTTTGAGCTGTCCAAAAACATCCCGCTATTGGTTGGAACCGTAAAGAATGAGTTTATGCCGTCTCTGTTTGGCGGCATGAGCAATGCCAGTGCCGAGCAGGTGAACGAATTCATCAAAAAGCAGTACGGTGACAAAGCCGATGCCTATGTAAAAGCGGTGAAAAAAGCCTATCCGAATGATACCAAGCCCACCGATCTGATGGATGTGGACACGCGCTTCCGTCCGGGAGCGGTTTTCCAGGCCAAAGAGAAGTCGGCCCTTGCTGGTGGTGCCCCGGTCTACATGTACCTCTTCGACTGGCAGTCGCCCGTGATGGATGGCAAGTACAAGGCATTGCACTGCATGGAAATTGCGTTTTGCTTTGATAACATCCAGCGCACCCGGAACATGACCGGCGGCGGCAAAGAGGCACAGGCCTTGGCTGACAAAGTAAGCCAGGCATGGATAAACTTTGCCCGCTCAGGCAATCCGAATCACAAAGGTCTGCCCAACTGGCCCACGTTCAATGCGTCGACTACGGCAACCATGCATTTTGATAACCAGTGTGTCGTAAAGCCGCAACTGGACAAAGAGTTGTTTGATCTGGTAGCGAATTAAGGAAGAAAGTAGTAAAAACGAACCCCTGTCTTGCAAGGCAGGGGTTTACTTTTTTTGGGGAGATACTATTTGAACGTGAGTTATGGGGTTTCTAGGTTCGGTTCACTCATGTACACTATGTCATTTTCTTCGTTTGTCTTTCGTAACGGTGGTTTCCAATCCGAAACTTTGCTCTTCCTACCTGCTCCTACTTTTTTGCTTGCCAAAAAAAGTAGGCAAAAAAAGGCAAAAAATCCCAAAGCTTCGCCGCTCAAGGCCGACGCTAGGCCCGCGGGATTTTTATCCCAACGCACCTACCCAACCTACCACGATTGGAGTGGACAAGAGCGACTTTGTAGCTCCGATTGGTAATCGGAGTAGCATCCTCAGGATGCTAACACGAACACGCCTTCTTTGGCAAAGTGTGAAGCACGAGCCTGCTTGTTACCAAGAGAGCCAAGTCCACTCCAATCGTGGTAGGTTGAGTAGGTGCGTGAGCCTCTTTGCCCAGTGGAGTTGGCCTGATACTTGTATAAAGTACTTCTTGACAATCACATACATAAGCAGGCTCTCTCCCGAAAGCATTTAGGATCGTTTGTGTCTTTATTCTTTCCTCTTCTTCTTTCCTCTCTTTTCAATGCGGCAGTTTGTCACGGAGCAGGCCGTATACCCAGGTTCCGGCAATGGCACTGAGAAGTGTTACCGTTATCACGCCAAAACCCGCTCCGATCTGTGCGAACAACGGGCCCGGACATGCCCCGGTGACGGCCCAGCCCAATCCGAAAATCAGCCCGCCGTAGATCTGTCCTTTGCTGAAGGTCTTGGGATGAAACTGCACCTTTTCGCCTTGCAGCGTTTTAATAGAGAGTTTTTTAATTAAAAATACCGACAATGCGCCCACACAAACGGCCGTACCGATGACGCCGTACATGTGAAAGGAATCAAGCCGGAACATTTCCTGAATCCGAAACCAGGAAACAATTTCCGCTTTCACAAACACGATTCCGAAGAAGATACCTACCACCAGGTATTTGACATTGGATGCAAACGGTTCGGGCTTTTCTTGCTCATTGGGAGCTTCGCATTCAATCGGGTGGGCATTGACAAACGGTTGCCCGGCAACGTCCGTTTGTACGACAAATTCTTCATTTTCAACTTTCATAAGCAGGATAGGTGTTGGGAAAATAGTATTGTTTCAATTGCAAAACCAGACTACGGCTTGACCCAGGTCAGGATGTACGGCAACAACAGGTGCGTCATCGCGAAGCCGCCCACCATAAACGAAACAGTTGCTACCAGCGAAGGCCATTGCAATGTTGACAGCCCCATGATGGCGTGGCCGGACGTACACCCGCCCGCATAGCGTGTTCCGAAACCCACCATAAAGCCTCCGACGATAAAAAAGACGAGCCCTTTGAGGGTGAAGAGGTTTTCAAAACTAAAAATATCCGTAGGCATCAGGTGGGCAAAGTCACTGACACCCAGTCTTTGCAGTGCGGTCTTGGTAGCGGGAGCAATGATCATCGGTGCCGGATCGGACAGGACGTAATTGCTTATGAATCCTCCCAGCAGAATGCCCGCCACAAAAAACAGGTTCCAGCTTTCTTTCCTCCAGTCGTACTTGAAAAACGAGATGTTGGCCGGAATGCACGCGGCGCAGATGTGCCGCAACGACGATGAAATGCCAAACGATTTGTTGCCCAGCAGCAAAAGCGTCGGGACGGTGAGGCCGATCAGCACACCGGCTACCGCCCAATGCCACGGCTGGCGAAGAAGTTCAAGCATACAGGTAAGGTTTTAAGGTTTGGTTCGATACTAAGTAAAGAGACGCAAGAGTAAAAGAAGAAAGAGATGGCTCTGATAATCAGATCTATACAGTCATTCCATCTTCTACTGGATTCTGTACTCTTATGTATTGTGAATCAAGTTGCACGTTAGCGAATGCTTGTTGCCAATTCCATATATATCTTTTCGGCGCTTTCTACTTTTGGCCTGAAAAGGAAACGAATCCACCCTGGTCTGTGGCACACTATACTACGGTACATTTTCATTTTTCAGGTTTGTTTCAAGTTTTCTATACTTGTTGAGATATTTGTTGAGATATTTGTTGAGATATTTGTTGAGATATTTGTTGAGATATTT
>JAESGM010000168.1_pt1 | contig 133562 bp, 118 predicted proteins | sample 9269721 | NCBI WGS metagenome assembly JAESGM01 (sample SAMN15720920, study PRJNA650825) | algae metagenome | isolation source: Komarekiella atlantica HA4396-MV6 and co-occurring heterotrophs from... | place: USA: Theobald House, Kauai, HI | collected 2009-07-29 | reverse complement strand
GGGCCGGGACCGCGACGGCGACCGGGAGGCGGAGCCGGGGGACGAGGCGGGTCATGGGTGTGGGTCTCGAAACTTCGGGTGGGGCAGGCATTCCCGCCTGCCGTGGCCGACGACGGCAGGCGGGAATGCCTGCCCCACTGGGTAGACGCCCGGGCGGCCGGTTCCTCACTTCTGGACGCGGGCGTCGGCCAGCACCACCCGGTTCCCGTTCACCGGCAGGTCGGCCTCGACGATCACCCGCAGCTGCTTCGCACCCTTCACGTCGAGGGTGACCGGCTTCGGGCCGTCCTTCCGCTTCAGGGCCTCCGAGAACACCCGGTTCCCGTCGGCCTCGATCGTCAGCCGGGCCGCCAGGTCGGCGTCCGGGGAGTTCTCCGGCACCCCGACCACCGCCTTGAACTCCCGGTAGTCGCCGCCGAGGTTGAACGTCAGGGCCGTGTCCGGGGCGACCACGATCCCCTTCGGGAAGTTCTCCGCCCCGAACTTCAGCGGCTCCCCGGCCACCCCCCGGTCGCGGGTGAAGGGGGCCAGCACGTTCAGCCGCAACCCGCGCTCGTCGGCCGGGACCGGCGGGGCGTCGACCGCCGGGTCCAGGTCGGACAGGTACGCGACGTTCGCCTGCCCGTAGTCGAGCCGGGCGACCGCGGCGGCCGACGGGTACTTCACCACCACCCCGGCCACCGTCGTCACCGCCGCCCCCTCGGCGGTGAGCACCACCTCCCGGGCGACCAGCACGTTCCCGAACACGTCGGCCACCTTGCACAGGGTCGGCGGCACCTGGGCCGGGGCCTGGTGGGCGAACACCAGCCCGCCGGTGGCCCGGGACAGGAGCAGCTTCGACCGGGTCCCGTCCTCCCGCTCGAACTCCAACTCCTTCCCGTCGTCGCTGCCGGCGACCACCGTCCCCTGGGTGAAGTCGTGCCCGGCCGGGGTCAGGGTGACGTACAGGTCCCGCTTCCCGCGGGCCGCCAGCACCTTCTTCCACCCGTCCCGGACCTTCGGGTCCTCCGCCCCGCGCATCACCGAGAACACCGCCGCCAGCGGCAGGTCGAGGGCCGGCGGGGCGACGTCCTTCGGGACGGTCGCCAGCTCCGTCACCTCCAGCTTCCGGGCCTTCAGGCCGATCTTCCCGACCCGCAGGGTGGACCCGTCGGTCAGCTCGACCTCGATCACCCGGACCGGCTTCCCCTCCGCGTCCTTCGGCAGCGGGGCGACCGGGTGCCCCAGGTCGACGACGACGATGTCCTTGGCCGGGACGGTGACGGCCGCCCCGCCGGACGCGAAGCTGACCCCCTGGGCGTCGACGGACTGGAGCTTGCCGGTGAGCTTCTTGCCGCCGGCGGTGGTCAGGTCGTCGGCGGGGGCGGCCGAGACCGCGAGGCCGCCAAGGAGGAGGGCGAGGAGCGTCCGGCGCGGGAGCGGCATGACCGCGGCCTCGAAGGGGTGGGGCGAGTGCGGGCCGGATAAGCCCGCGGCGCGGGCAAGGGTCGGTCACCCCTGCTCGCGCCGCGGGTTCGTGGTCGCGGGCCGGGTCAGTTGCCCTTGAACCCGTGGACCCGGTTGAGCGACTTGAAGTACTCCTCGATCATCGGCTTGTACTTCGCCGGGACCTCCTTGGTGATGTCCTCGACGATCTTGGCCCGCTTCTCCGGCGGCAGCCCGCCCCACTGCTCGGCGATCTGCTTGAGCTGCTTCTCGTCCACCTTCCCTGCCCCGCTCCCGCCCATGATCTGGCTGTCCTGGGCCGCCTGCTGCGGCTGGGTGGTGCTGCCCGGGGAGTTGCCCGGCTGGCCGCCGTTCGGGCAGTTCCCGCCGTTCGCCTGCCCGCCCCCGCCGCCCTTGCTCTTCTGCTCCAGCTCCTTGATCAGCTCTTCCAGCCGGAACACGATCTTCTTCTGGATGTCCTGGGTCTTCTCCCCGGACCGGGCCAGCTCCAGCCGCCGGCCGCTGTTGTCCATCAGCCGCTCGATGTTCGACAGGTCCTTCGGGTCGGCCGCCCAGTTCTGCATCTCGAAGAACATCAGGGTGGCGACCATCTTGTACCGGTCCGGGGCGTCGGCGACGTCGTCGAGCAGCCGCAGGATCGACCCGCTGGCCGGCTCCTTCCGCATGGTCGCGTGCTCGGACACAGCCTTGAAGAAGTAGTAGGCGGCCGGGTCGACGGCGGCCTCGGGGGTGGTGACCGCGTTCAGGGCCTCCAGGGCCTCCTCGTACACCTTCCGGGTGGCGGCCGCCTTGGCGAACGCCAGGGCGACGTTCGTCCGGAAGAAGCTGTCCTGCTTGGCGTCCTTCAGCAGGCCCGGGGTCTCGGCCGGGGCCGGGGCGTCGGCCTTGCGGGCCAGGGCCAGCAGGGCGGCGGCCTCGCTGTTGCCCAGGGCCAGGGCGTCGGCCGTCCGGTCCAGGACGGTCCGGGACTCGTCCGCCCACACCTTGTCGAACGCGGCCTGGTCGAACTTCCCGGCCGCCTTCAGCCACGCCTCGGCCTTGGCCTTGGCGGCCTCCGGGGTCGCGGCCTTCAGGGTGCTGAACCCGAACTCCGGCTTCTTGACCGGGTCGGCGGCCCCGGCCGGGGCGGCCAAGCCGGCCGCGGCGGCGGCCGCGAGCAGCGTGCGGATGGTCACGGGACGTCCTCGGTCGGGGGTCGGCGGGTCGGTGGTTTGGGGTCGGCCCCGCGCCGCGGGGCACCGTTCAGGGGAAAGACGACCGGGCGGGGGAGAGAATAACCGCCCGGCCGTAGTTTACGCCCGATCCGGCCCGGACACAAGCAGTTGTTTCCGGGTCGGGTGGTTCCGGCGAGCGGGGGGCGTCAGCCCCCTGATGCCGTGGTTCCGATCAGGGGGCTGACGCCCCCCGCTCGCCGGGACTACTGGTTCGCCTGGGTGGCGATCTTGTGGATCATCTCCTGGAGCACCCGCTGGCGCTCCGACAGCTGCTTCACCTCGGCCGAGATCAGCGGGTCCTTGGCCTGCTCGCCCGGGTCCTGCTTGCTGTACCCGGTCGTCCGCTTGTTCACCTGCTCCTGGAGCGACTTCACCAGCTTCAGCTCGTTGATCAGGTCGATCAGCTTCTTGTCGCCCGGGGGCGGCGGCTCGCCCGGGGGCGGCGGCTTGCCGGCGTTGTTCTCCAGGTCCTGCTTGGCCTTCTTCAGCGCCTCCTTCATCATCGTCAGCTGCTCGATGATGTCCTCCTCGATCAGCTGCGTCTGCTTCTCGACCCGGGCCTCGGCGAGCCGCCGCTGGACCGCCTCCATGTCCCCCTTCACCTGGGCCAGGACCCCGGCGAACACCACCGCCGACCCCTCGCCCTCCATCAGCTTCAGCGCCTTCTCCGCCTCGGCGACGATCGCCTGCTCCTTGTCCGACTCGCCCTGGGCCTTCTGGATGTCCGACGGCGACTTCTTCCCGCCGGCCTTGGCCACGGTCTCGTCGATCTTCTTCGTCGCCTCGTACACCTCGATCTGCATCCGGAGCATCCGGCCGACCCGCTCCTCCAGGTTCGCCAGGAGCTGCTTCAGCTCCTTCTCCCGGAGCTGCTTGAGCCGCTTCTCCAGCTCCTTCAGCGCCTGCTCCAGCTTCTTGATCGCGTCGCTCTGCTTGTCGGACGCCTTCGGGGCGTCGCCCTTCTTGATCTCGTTCTCGGCCTGCTGCTGGTCCGGGACGGCCTGCTGGACGTTCTCCTGGGCGCTGTCCGGCTGCTGGCCGCCGGGGGGCGGCTCGCCGCCCGGGCTCGGCTGCCCGCCGCCCGGCTTCGACTGGCTCGGCTGGCCGCCGCCGGCCATCGGCATCCCGCCGCCCCCGGGCATCGGCTTGGCGTCGCCGCCGGGCATCCCGGCGGACGGCTTCCCGTCGCCCTTCCCGTCGCCCTGGGCCTTGCTGTCGCCGGCACTCGGCTTCTGGTCCCCGCCCATCGGCATCATCGGGTCGCCGCCCGTCGGGCTCGGCTTCGGCTCGCCGGCGCCGCCCATCCCGTCCTTCGGGGCCGGCTTGTCGCCGTCGCCGGGCATCCCGCCGTCCTTCGGGGCCGGCTTCGGCTCGCCGCCGGCGCCGTCCTTCGGCTGGCCCATCCCGCCCATCGGGTCGCCGCCCATCCCCTTGCCGTCGCTCTTGGTCTCGGGGGTGTCCGGCTTGGCCTCGGGGGCGGCGTCGCCCGGCTTGCCCTCCGGCTTCGGCTCGGCCTTCGGGTCGTCCTTGCCGGCCGCCCCGCCGTTCGGCCCCTTCTTCTCCTGGCCGGGGAAGTTCTTCGCCACGCCGTCGGTCTGCTTCGCCAGGTCGGCCTGGTCGCGGGCGATCTTCTCCGCGTTCCCCTTCGGGTTGTCGGTCCGGGCCCGGAGGTTCTCCTGCTCCCGCTTGATCCGGTCGATCTCGGCGATCAACTTCTTCAGGTCGGCGATCTCCCGCTTCAGCTTCTCGATGTCGTCCTCGGTCTCCAGGGCGGTGAGCAGCTCCTGGAGGGCGGCCCGGAGCTTCGCGTCCTTGGCGATCAGCCCGGAGAACTGCCCGGTGGTGTTCCCGGCGAGGCCGCCCACCAGCTCCTTGAACAGCCCCTCGACCCCGTGCTTCTCGACCAGCTGCAGCGCCCCGCGCAGGGCCTTGGCCCGCTCCCGCTCGTCCGGGTTGTCGCTCTTCTCCCACCGCTGGGCGAGCCGCAACAGCTCCTCGGAGAACCGCTTGAACAGCTTAGCGTTCTCCTCCTGGTTCCGCTTGAGGTCGTCCGGCTTGATCTGCGGCGCCGGGGCGGCCGGCGGTTGAGCCAGGCCGGGGGTGAGGGCGAACAGGCCGAGCGCGGCCGCGAACGCGAGCGGCAGGGCTGGCAACCGGCGGATCATGGGGGGACCTCCCGGGTCGGGGAACGTCGGTCTCGGCTGCAGTGGGGACGACCCGCGGGGGCCGTTCCAACAAACTTCCGCGAAATCCTACGGCCGCGGAAGGGGTTGTTACACGCGCGTTACACGGGCCAGTCCCCGAGCGGGGGGCGTCAGCCCCCTGTGCCCCGCAGCACAGGGGGCTGACGCCCCCCGCTCGGCGGTCGCCTACTTCACGCTGATCAGCACCTCGATCTTGTCGCCGGCGGCCGGGGTGAGGGTGACCTTGTAGTCCCCCGGCATCGTCCCGGCCCGCACCTCGTACTCGAAGTCCAGGTTGTTCTTCTCGAAGTCCAGGGTGATCTTCTCCGGGACCACCAGCGCCTTCGGGTCGGACGACTCGAGCCGGACCTCCAGCGCGTCCTCCTTGAACTGCCGCCAGTTGATCCCGTGCTTGACCTTCCGCGACTCGCCCTTGGCCAGGAACTGCGGGCCGACCGGGTACAGCAGCGGGGTGTCCTTGTTCCGCTCGGCGTCCGCGTTCTGCTGCGCCACCTTCAGCGCCACCTGGATCCGCTCCTGCTTGCTCAGCACCTCCCGGATCTGGTTCTTCAGCTTCTCCTTCGACTCGGCCTCGCCGCGCTCGCGGCGGATCTTCGCCACCTCCTGCTCCAGCTTGGCCAGCTCGGCGTCGGCCTGGACGACCAGCCCGGCCGGCGGCCACCGGCCCTCGTCGAACACGTTCTGCCCCTCGCCGATCAGCTTCTCGACCTCCGGGAAGGTGGCCAGCGGGACCAGCCCGCCGGCCGGGTCCCGGAGCTGGGCGTCCTCGTCCCGGCTGACCGGGCGGGCCGGGTCGCCCTGCACCCGGTCGAGCCGGTTCGCCCACTTCCCGTGCAGCACCACCGTCTTCTCGTCCAGCCCGTTGAACACGCACTCCCGCTCGATCCGGCGGGACTCCCGGCCGACCGACTGGATGATGTCGCGGGCCTTCGCCACGTCCTGCTGGGCGTCCTTCGACCGCACCTTCACCGCCTCCACGTCGTCCGGCAGCTGCAGGTCCGCCTTCGACCGCACGAACCCGTACTTCACCCGGGCGGCGGCCAGCCGCCGCAGGGCGTCGTCCAGCTTCTCCCCCAGCTTCACCTCGTCCTTCCCGATCTCGACCAGGAGGTCCCCGGGCGACACCACCAGGACCGGGATCGGGGCGGACCGGCCGGCCCGCGGGCCGGTGTCGAAGTTGGTGTCCGTCGCCTCCAGCACCAGCGACAGCTCGTACCGCGGCTGGATGTCCCCGGGGGCCACCTCGATGTCCTTCAGCACCCCGACGTCGAAGTAGTCCCCGCCGACCTCCCACTTGTAGTCCGAGAACGACAGGGTGGTGCTCAGGTCGATCTTCTTCACCAGCTCCGCCGGGGCGGCGGCCAGCGGCCGGCCGAGCCGGGACTGGACGGTCGCCAGGGTCTCCCGGGCGAGCTGGGCGTCCAGCCCGCCGCGGTCCTTCGGCAGGTGGAACTGGCCGAGCGGGAACGACGCGTCCTTCCGGCCCCCGGCGTCGACCGCCGGGCGGTGGGCGGCGCCCCCGGCCAGCGCCCCCAGGCCGGTCGCCAGGGCCGCCCGCTTGGCCCGGTAGTCGATCGCCTCCTGCGACTCGTAGGCCACCTGGAACGCGACCCGGCTCAGCCCGGCGTCGTCCCGGACGTTGCTCTCCCGGAGGAACGGGATCTTCGCCCGCGGGGTCACCCAGTAGTCCTTCCCGACCTTCCGGATCACGTCGGAGGCCAGCTCGACCACCGGCGGGGCGTCCTCGCTCACCCCGACCGCGAACTCCCACTTCGACTCCACCTTGTCCGCGTTCCGGAACACCAGGTCGAACTCGACCGGGGCGGTCACCCGGTCGTCCCCGCGGAACGCCACCTCGAACGCCCCGCGGGCGGCCCCGGTCTCGGCGTCCGCCACCTCCGCCGTCCGGACCCGCACCCGGTCGGCCGACCCGGGCTTGGCCCCCGGCACCCGCCCGACCTTCGGGACCGCGAACGCCTCGGCGATCGGCTTCTCGGTCGTCCCGGAGAGCACCACCTCGGTCCCGGCCCGGACGGTGAACACCGTCCGCCCGCCGGTCACCGACAGGGCCTCGTCCGGCATCCGCTGGCGCAGGCCCTTCAGGGCCGAGTACCCGGCCGGGACCATCCGGTCCGGCTCGGCCGGGGTCGGGGCCGGGACGAGCGGGGAGGCGTAGTGCAGGTACGCCGGCTGGTACTCGACCTTGGTCAGGGCGGTCAGGGTGGGCGGCGGGATCCGGGTGATGCCGCGGCCCGGGGTCTTGTAGTCCTCCGCCCGGACCCGGAACAGCACGTCCTCCTTCAGCCCGGCCACCTCCCCGGCGTAGTCGCTGTTCCCCTCCGGCTTCAGCTCCCCGTCCCCGGCCGTCTGCAGCCCGACGTACTTGAACGTGACCGCGCTGGGGGCGTCGAGCTTCCGCACCCGCCGGCCGTTCGCCGGGTCGGCCGCGACCTCCTCCAGCCGGTCGAACACCCCGCGCAGCTCGTCGTACCGGCCGGTCCCCAGGTTCTCCTGGAGCAGCGTCCGGGCGGCCGCGTCCTCCAGGACCGAGTCGGCGGTCCGGTCGGGGTCGATCCCGAAGCCGGCGGCGTCCGCCCCGGTCAGCCCCGGCACGTCGGCCCAGAGGAGCGGCCGCCACCCGTCCGGCTTGGACCGGTCGGCGACGACCCACCGGTACGCCCGGACCTTGATCCGCGGCGGCGGGCCGTCCCGGGCGACCCGGATGCTGTCGCCCTCCAGCACGGTCCCGTCCTTCGCGTCGCGCAGCTCCAGGAGCGCCCGCCGCCGCCACGGGGTGTTCATCAGCAGCAGGTCGCGCTCGGCGAGGATGGTCGAGTTGTGGAGCATGGCGTAGACCGCCTGCTTCGGCTCGAACCGGCGGGCGGCGACGGCGTGCGACGCGAACCCGACCGCCACCAGCCCGAGCAGCCACCCGGCCAGGATCAGCCCCATGACCCGCAGCCGCCGCCAGTTGAACGCCCGGTTCACGTCCACCGTGCCGACCCGCTCCCGGGCCTCGTTGATCGTCTGCCGGATCATCGCCGCCGAGTACCCGAACTTCGCCGCCCCTTCCACGTCCGCCAGCTCGACCGCCGTGATCAGCCGGTCGCCGAGCACCTTCGGGAACCGCCGCTCCAGGACCAGGGCGAGGGCCGGGTAGGAGAACTCGCGGGTGAGCCGGCGGACGATCCGGAACACCAGGATGCCGCCGAGCAGGCCGACGGCCGCGGCCAGGGCGGCGACCCGGATCCCGTACGCCCCGTCCCGCACCCAGTCCCAGCCGAACGCCTTGAACACCCCGAAGTCGAGGGCCAGGGCGAGGGTGAACCAGGCGACCAGGAACAGCAGGACGGACAGCACGCCCTCGATCAGGACGTACCGGCGGATGATCCCGCGGAGCCGGTCGAGCGGGTGGTACACCTCGCCGTCGGTCGGCAGTCGCAGGCGGTCGGTGCCGGTCACGGTCGCCATGTTCGGTCTCGCCACCACGGGGTGAAGTCGGGGTGTCCGGTCGGGGCCGGGCGGGCGGGGGGCGTGAGCCCCTGATGCCAGTTGCCATCAGGGGCTCACGCCCCCCGCCCGCCGGCTCGGTTCACGCCAGCCGCAGGAGCTTCCGGGTCAGCCACTCCAGCCCGAGCAGCAGGACCACCGCGAACACGACCCAGCTCACGGCCACCTGGACCGGCCGGTCGCCCGGGCCGGCGGCGGCCGCCGCCCGGGCCGGCGGCTCCTCCGGGCCGGTCCGGAACATCCGCGGCCCGCGGGTGAAGAACTCGCGGACGGTGGTCGCCCCCCGCTCGGTCTCCCCCAGCGGGCGGAACCCGTACCGCCCGAGCCGGTCCTTCCAGCCCGGGTCGGTCACGTCGAACAGCAGGATCTTCTCGTCCCACAGGTCCTCGACCGGGCCGCGCACGTCGGTCCGGCTCGGGACCGTCTTGAAGCACTCCGGGATGAGCTTGAGGAGCTGCTTGTCGGCCAGCCGGAAGGCCAGCTTCGGCACCCCCGCTTCTTTAGGCAACCCTGCCTTCAGCGCGTCGCGGGCGTTCGGCGGGACCCGGCCCTGGAACGCCTCGTTGAACGGGCTGGCCATCCGCACCCCGGCCTCGAAGTTCGGCTTCACGTCGTTCAGCTCGGGGTCGGACTTGGTCACCGCGAACGGGGTGGAGAGCTTCTCCCCGGGGCTGTCCGGCACCTCCACCTCGACGGTGTACTGGAAGTCCCCGACCGGGAACCGCCGCGGGTCGGCCGTCACCTGCCCCTTGAAGTACCCGTCCACCCCGGACGGGGACAGCTCGAACGGCCCCTCCCGGGACAGCACCGCCCCGTCCGGGCCGGCCCGGACGACGCTGAACTTCGGGTCCGCGGTCCCCGGCAGGTACGGCTTGGACCCCGGGTCCAGGAGCTGGGCGGTCACCCGCAGCGGGGTGCCGCTCGGCACCTCCTTCGCCGCCAGCACCCGGCCGCGGGCCGCCTTCACGTTCCGCTTCGCCGCCATGTACCGCAACAGCTTCGCCCAGAACCGGTCGTAGTAGTCCTTGCCGACCACCGGGTCGTACATGTGGAACCGGTACAGCTCCCCGCTCGCCAGGTACGCGGTGCGGAACCCGGCCGACGGGTTCGACACCACCAGCCACGGGCGGAGGACCTTCTGCCCCTGCTCGTCCACGTCCGCCAGCTCGGCCAGCACCTTCGCCCCGGGCTTCACCCGCTTCACCGGGTAGGCGGAGTAGAACCCGTACCGCGGGAACAGCTCGACCTTGTCGTCCCGGTTCGGCTCGTACTTGTCCCGGCCGGTGAAGAACCGCTCCCACCCGGCCACCGGGTCGTCCGCCGGGGCCGCCCCGTCCTTCTTCTCCGACACCGGCGGGTCGTCGATCTTCAAGAGGTCCGACCCGGGCATCGGGCTGAGGTACAGCCGGCGGAAGTGCCGGGCCACCCGCCCGATCTTGACCGCGATCGCGTCGTCCGGCTCGACCGGCAGGACCTCCAGCACCGGGTCGAGCCGGCTCCCCTGCTCCACCCGGGCGAGCTGGTAGCTGTTGATCCGGTCGGCGACCAGGATCAGCCCCCCGCCCTGCTGCTCGACCCACGCCTTCAGGTCGTCCGCCTGCTGCTTCGACACCGCCGGGTCGTTCAGGTCCGGCCCGTTCCAGTCCGGGTCGAACGCCACGATCACGTCGTACTCGTTCAGGTTGTACGGCTTCGGGTCGAGGTTCGGGTCGGCCTTCGCGTCCCCGCCCTTCGGGTCCGCCTTCGGGGCCTCGCTCTTGCCGGACACGTCGAGCTTGAGCGGCCACCGCAGCAGCAGCTTCTCGCCGGCGTTCGCGGTGAAGTTCCCGGTCCGCCCGGCCTCGTTCTGCAGCAGGATGGCGAACGTCGCCCGGTTCTCCGCCACCTCCCGGTTCATGAACGTCCGGAAGAAGTGGAACTCCTTGGTCGGGGCGGAGCAGATGGCCAGCACCCGGACCTTCTTCGGGGTGACCTGGATGCCGCCCCGCTCGCGGACGTGGAACTCGTCCGGGAACGACTCGTTCTCGTCCCGGGCGATCCGCGCCCGGACCGTCCAGGCGCCCTCGCGCAGCGCCCACTTCTTGAACGCCCCCTTGTCGTCCTCGACCACCAGGGCGCGGGCCGCCGGGTCCGGGTCCCGGCTCAGCCGCTCCGGCTCGACCACGAACTCGACCGACCCGTGCGGCGGGTCGCCGGCGGCGAAGGTGATCGTGTACGGGGTCGGCACCCCCTTGGTCTTGTCCGCCCGGCTGTCGGCGAACGTGTAGTTCGGCTTGGCCGCCGGGTCCTTCGGGTCGTTCCCCGGCAGGAACACGTCCAGCTCGACGGCCACCGTCTGCCCGGCCAGCCCCTGCCCGTCGGCCCCGGCCGAGATCTTCCCCCCCTCCTGCGGCGAGAGGATGTCGTCGGCCTGGATGTCGGTGATGGCGATGGCGGTGGTCCGCCGCTCCTCGCCGACGGCGACCGTGAACACCGGGACCGACGCACGGTCGGCCGCCGCCCGCAGCTCCCGGTACTGGGCCTCGGACTCGGCGTTGCTTCGCAGGTCGGAGAAGACGATCACCCCCTGGACCATGTTCGGGGACTCGCGGTTGATCGCGTCGGTCACCGAGTCCGGGACGTTCGTCCCCAGCGCGATCGCCCGGGCCACGTCCACCCGCCGCTCCAGCCGCTCCAGGTTCTCGCGCAGGGCCTTCGTGTCCTCCGCCGACATCCCGGTGACGAGCACCGGCTCGGCCTTCCGGTCGGTCCACAGCTTCGCCCACCCGGCCCAGTCGGCCGGCTCGAGCGCGGCGGTCCCGGCCGGCGGCTTCGGCCCGGCCCACGGCGGCTGGGTGGTGTCCGCCAGCTTCCTCCGGCCGTCGTCCGTCAGCCCCTGGAGGAGGAACGGGCGGAAGTCGTAGGCGGCGACGGCGGCCCACTCGGCCGGCCCCCACGGGGCGGCGTCCTGGGCGACCATCCGCGGGGACTCGTCGAGCCGGGTGCCGAACGGGTAGACCGCGACCGGGTTGGTCTTCAGGATGCCCCGGATCAGGTCCACGTCCTTGTCGGACAGCAGCTCGATCAGGGTCTCCATCCGGGTCTTCTGCTTGACGCCCTTCCGGGCCACGTCGTCGCTGACCTTCATGCTCGGGGAGACGTCGATCAGGACGACGACCCGGGACCGCTTCTCGGTCCGCTCCCACGTCTGCCGGGCGGGCAGCAGGAAGACGAAGCAGAGCAGCGCGTACACGGCGATGCGGACGACGGCGAGCGACGCCGCCCAGTACCAGCTCACCGACCGGGCGTCGCGGACGTACATCCAGGCGACGAACACCGCCCCGAGGGCGAGCACCCCGCCGGTGAACGCGTACCAGAGGGTCGCGTTGTCCTCGCCGAGCGACGACAGGCTCGACACCCCGGACTTGGTCTGGGCGGTGTCGATCTTGTAGAAGGCGACGAGGGTCCAGGCGACGAGCGCCAGGACCGACAGGGCGGCGCCCCACCCGAGCCAGTACAGGGCGGCGTCCGGCTTGGCGTGCGGGTGGGTCTGGCGGTAGTACCGGGCGTACCAGACCCGGGCGATGACGGCCGCCGCGGCGACCGCCAGCAGCCAGACCGGGACGGCCTCCCACAGGTCCGCGCGGAACTGGGAGAACGACTCCCCGAGCCGCCGCAGGACGTACTCGCTCTCCCTCACCGCGTCGGTCGTCGTCGGGTTCATCGCCTGCTCGTCTGGGGGCGTCGTGTCGGGGGGTTAGCGACGCTTCGGAGAAGCGTCCGGAACCGACGCTTCTCCGAAGCGTCGCTAACCGGTCGGGTGCGGGGTCACCCGGTCGGGGCCGTCTCGTCCGCGGCCGGCGGGGCGGCGGACCGGCCGGCCATCGCGGCCGCCGCGCTCGGGGCGAACGTCTCCAGCTCGTCCGGGCGGCCGTGGTAGCTCAGCCTCACCGCCCACGCCTGCTCGAAGATCAGCACCAGCAGGATCACCAGGTACAGCCACCGCCCGCTCGACAGGTCGGTCGGCTTCTGCTCCAGGGTGTTCAGCCAGGCGTCGTCCTCGGGCGAGTGGACCTCCTCGGCCCCCTTCGCCACCGCCTTGAACTCGTCGGTGTTGGCGCGCTTCAGGTCGCCCTCGCGCTCGGTGTCGTAGTTCACCGCCGCGGCGGCGTACTCCTTCTTGTCCCCGAACCCGTCCGCCGGGTCGCCGTCCTTCCGCACCCGGGTGAGCTGGAACAGGTACGCCCCGGGCCGCTTCGTGTCGGCCAGGGTCAGCTTCAGCCCGCCCTCGCGGGAGTCCAGCGCGAGCGGCTTGCCGTCCTGCCCGGCCGGCGGGTCGGCGACCGGCTCGAGCTTCTCCGCCGCCTTCGGGTCCGGGTCGAACGACCGGAACGACCACAGCGCCTTCGGGTCGTACCGCCCGGCCTCGTACGGGTACTCGACCGGGGCGTTCACCACCCGGTTCTCGTCCGCCCCGCCGGCGCCCAGGTACTTCTGGAACTCGGTCATCACCACCACCCACCCCGGGCCGCCGGGGCCGTCCGGCCAGTCCGTCCACCGGCCGCTCGGGTGGTTCCCGCCGGCGTCCACGGTGAACACCCCGACCCGGCCGCTCCCGTACCGGCGGGCGACGTACAGCGGGTCGCCGTACTTGGCCGAGTCCCGCAGCGCCTGGGCCGTCGTCTTGATCTCGGCCAGCTCCGGGTGGCCCCAGAACTCGCGGAGCAGGGCCTCCGTCGCGTCGCCCTCGGAGAGCTGGTCGGACAGCAGCTTGTCGAGGTCCTGGGCGAGCTTCGCCAGCGTCTCGGACGACCCGGCGGCCGACGTCTTCCGCAGCTCGGCCAGGATGCCGTCCACCGTCGCCCGGTACTTCTCGAACTTCGGCTCGCCGTACCGCTTGCGGATCGCCTCGGCCAGCTCGTTCACCCGGCCCTGGAACTCGTCCGGGGCGGCCTCGTTCGGCAGGCAGTACAGCTCCTGGATGTTCCGGTCGGTCCGCCACCCGCCGATCCGGGCGACCGGCCAGTGCTGGTCGACCGTCACCAGGAGGAACGTCGCCTCGACCTTCAGGGCCGCGTCCTTGTCCCCGCCGCCGACCGCCTCCCCGTAGATCGCCTGGAGGGCGGGGTGCGACTTGGCGGCCGAGTCCCGGATCAGCACCTTCTTGGTCAGCGACGACCCGCTGAACAGCCCGCGGGACCGCTTCTGCTCCGGCGTCGGCGGCTCGGTCGCAGACCCGGGGAGCGGGAACGGGAAGAACCCCTCGCCCTTGCGGTACAGCTCCTCGTTGTACCGGGCCGCGTTCACGTTCGGGCCGAGGAACACCCCGACCCCGCCGCCGTCCCGGACGTACCGCTCCAGCGCCTGCCGGTCCGCGGCCTTCAGCTCCGGGACGTTCACCAGGTGGACGCTGGCGAACTCGCGCAGGTCGAGCTTCGCCAACTGGTCGGCCGTCCCGCCGACCACCTCGATCCCGCTGAACTTCACCTCGAACAGCCGGCGGAGGTGGAAGCTGTCCCCGTCCTTGTCGTCCGGCTTGTCCTCCGGGCGGGTGACGAGCAGCACCTTCAGCTTGTCCCGGACCTCGACCACCGCGTGCCGGGCGTTGTCCCCGGGGATGGCGTCCGGGCCGGTGTCGGCGAGCCGGGCGGTGACCAGGTTGAACCGGCCGAGCGGGTCCTCCCGGTCGGCGGTCGTCGCCCCCTGCTCCTTGGCGAACTTCACCTCGAACGCCCGGACCGCCTCCTGCCCCGGGGGGAGCGAGTCGAACCGGACGCTGGCGAACCGGTTCACCTTCCCGTTCACGAACACCTCGGCCCGCACCCCCTTCAGGTCCGCCTTCCCGTAGTTCTTCACCCGCAGCTCGAACTCCACCTCCCGGTCCACCGCCGTCACCCGGGCGCGGGGCCGGAGATCGAGGATCCCGACGTTGTCGCTGTGGGCCGGGGACTTGCGGTCGGCCTTCCGGTTCGGGGCGGCGACGTCGACCAGGTGGACCTTCGCCCCCAGGTCGGTCAGCTCCTTCACCGCCGCCGAGATCGCTTCCGCGTCCCGGCCCCAGTCCGGGGCCCGCATGTCGGACACCAGGTGGACGGCCTTGGCCACGTCGTTCCCGGGGACGAGGCCGACGAACGCCCGGGCCGCCTTCAGCCCCGGCTCGACCCCGACGTGGTGCCCGACCGGCTTCTCGGCCGCGAGCAGCGCCCGCACCCGGTCGATCAGGGCGGGGGTAACCGTCTCCGGGGCCTTGTCCGGGTCCGGGCCGGCGTTCAGGATGTCCTTCCGGTCGGACAGGCGGACGATCCGGACCGACTGCGGGGTGGTCGCCTTCGCGGCCGCCGGCAGGAGCTTGTCGGTGATCAGGGCGCGGCCGCGGGAGAAGGCGTCGGCCCCGGGGCCGCCCTCGCCGCCGTCGGCCATGCTCGCCGAGTCGTCCAGCAGGATGACGTGGAGGACCGGGCGGGTCTCCTTGCCGGCGTCCGGGTCGGTGCCGAGGAACCGGGAGACGAGCAGCGCGGCGAGCAGCACCAGGAGGACGCGGAGGAGCAAGAGCAGGAGCTGCTCCAGCACCTTCTTCCGCCGCATCTTCTTCTGGGCCTTGAGCAGGAACTCCATCGCCGCCCACTTGACCCGCCGGAACCGCATCCGGTTGATCAGGTGGATGATGATCGGGGTGGCGGCCAGGGCGACCCCGGCCGCCAGCGTCCACGGGTTCAGGAAGAAGGACATCATCGCGGCGCGTCTCGGGTGCGGGGCGTCGTGTGTTCAGGGGCGAAACCGGAGCGTCAGCGACGGGGTGACGTCCACCCCGTCGCTGACGCTCCGGGTTCGCCGGGCGGGTGTATCACTTCCGGACCGGGGCGGCCCGCTGGGACGCCCGGGCGAACAGGAACCGGGACAGCACCGCGTCCAGGTAGTCGCTGGTCCGGACCAGGTTGTAGTCGATCCCGATCTTGGTGCACCCGCGGCGGACCTCGACCAGGTACTCCTCCAGCGCCTCCAGGTACCCGTCCCGCAGCGCCCGCGGGTCGCACAAGAGCTGCGGCAGGTCCTCCAGCCCCTCGAACCGGGTCATCCCGGAGAACGGGAACGCCAGCTCGTCGTCGTCCAGGACGTGGAACACCATCACGTCGTGCCGCCGGTGCCGGAGCATCTCCAGCCCCTTGAACAGCGGCTCCCGGTCGCACAGGAAGTCGGAGAAGATGGCCACCAGCCCGCGGGCCGGCATCGCCTCGGCGACCTGCCGCATGATCTTCAGCGGGTCGGTCTTCGCCTTCGGGTTGCTGACGTGCAGCGCCTTCACGACCGCGTCCATGTGCCGCTGGCTGCTCCGCGGCGGGACCTGCTGGCGGACCTCCTCGTCGAACGTGATCAGCCCGCACGAGTCCTGCTGCTTGACGGTCAGGTACGACAGGCAGGCGGCGGCGGTGGCGGCGTAGTCGTACTTGTACAGCCCGCCGGCCTTCCGCCGCTTGTCCGCCCCGTACAGCATCGACTCGCTGGCGTCCACCACCACGTACGACCGGAGGTTGGTCTCCGCCTCGTACTGCTTGATGACGAACTTGTCCGACCGGCTCCACACCTTCCAGTCGATCCGCCGGAGGTCGTCCCCGGGCATGTACTCCCGGTGCTGGACGAACTCCACCGACTGCCCGTACACCGGGCTCTTGTGCATCCCGCTCAGGAACCCCTCGACCACCTGCCGGGCCCGCAGCTCGAGCTGCGAGATCCGGGCGATCACGTGCGGGTCGAGGAACCGGCGGGGGTCGTCGTCGCGGCGGGCCATCGGTGCGGGGTCCGGGTGTGGGGCTGGAGCGCGGCCGCCTCGGCCGCCGCCGGGCGCGGCGTAGCGGCGGCCGAGGCGGCCGCGCTCCAGGGGGTCAGGACGCGAAGATCTTCTTGAACCGCTCGTCGCCGGTCAGGGCGCCCTCCTTCTCCGGCGTCTCGGCCAGCAGCTTCTTGACCACCGTGTCGGTGTTGATGCCCTCGGACGCGGCGGTGAAGTTGGTCAGGATGCGGTGCCGCAGGACCGGGTACGCCAGCGCCTTCACGTCCTCGGTGGTGACGTGCGCCCGGCCGTACAAGAGGGCCCGGGCCTTCGCCCCGAGGACGAGGTTCTGCACCGCCCGCGGCCCGGCCCCCCAGCTCAGCCAGTCCTTGACGAACTTCGGCACCCCCGGCTCCCCGACCCGGGTCTGCCGGACCAGGGCCAGGCAGTAGTGGATCACGTGGTCGGTCACCGGCACCTTCCGGACGAGCTGCTGGATCTCGATGATCTGCTCCCCGGTCAGCACCGGGGTGATCTCGTCCGCCTGCACCCCGGTCGTCCGCCGGGCGATCTCGAACTCCTCCTTGAACGTCGGGTAGTTCACGAACACCTTGAACATGAACCGGTCCTGCTGGGCCTCCGGCAGCGGGTAGGTGCCCTCCTGCTCGATCGGGTTCTGGGTGGCCAGCACGAAGAACGGGTTCTGCAGCTTGTGCCGGACCCGGCCGACCGACACCTGCCGCTCCTGCATCGCCTCCAGCAGGGCGGCCTGGGTCCGCGGCGGGGTGCGGTTGATCTCGTCGGCCAGCACCATGTTCGAGAACAGCGGGCCGGGCCGGAACAGGAGCTCGAACGTCCCGGTCGCCGGGTTCTTCTCGATGAAGTCGGTCCCGGTGATGTCCGCCGGCATCAGGTCGGGGGTGAACTGGATCCGGCTGAACTCCAGCGACAGGCACCGGGACAGGGTCGAGATCATCAGCGTCTTGGCCAGCCCGGGCACGCCCTCGAGCATGCAGTGGCCGCGGGCGAACAGGGCGATCAGGAGCTCCTCGATCACCTGGTCCTGGCCGACGATAACCCGGTTCAGCTGCTGCTTGATGCCGTCGAACGCGGCCTTCAGCTTCTTGATCGCGCCGAGGTCACCCTCGCCCATCGCCTGGTTGCCGTCGGGGGTCATCGCGTTCCGCTCGCTCTCGGGGTGGTGTCGGGAAAAGGTGACGGCGAGCGGGGGGCGTGAGCCCCCTGATCGGCTGACCAGATCAGGGGGCTCACGCCCCCCGCTCGCCGGGTCTCGTCAGCGCTGGTAGATGGGGAGCAGCCCCTTCTCCAGCTGCAGGATGGTCAGGTTGACGCAGGTGGCGAACACCGGGCCGATCCCGTACCCGCCGCCGGCGTTCCACGACCCGCTGTTCTTGTCCTGCTGGTCGATGATGTACGGGAACATCACCTCCCGGTACTTCGACCAGGTCAGGTGGGTGCCCTTGTCCTCCTTCGGGAACAGGTCGGCGTACCGGTCGTCCCCGAGGACGTAGACGAACTGGGCGTAGTAGTAGCTCTGGTACTCGTCGTGGGCCACCCGCCCCTTGGCGACCGGGATCTTCTCCTTGCAGAAGGTGATCCACCGCTTCGCCAGCTCGCTCTTGTACTGCCCGGCGCTGAACGCGCAGGCGACGGCGGCGGCGGTGATCGGCGGGTGCCCGGGGCCGCGGGCGGCCCCGCCGCCGCCGGCGTAGCTGTAGATCACCCCGCCGTCGCTGGAGGTGCACGCCTCCAGGTAGTCGGTCGCCTTCTGGATGTTCTCCTTCGGGACCGGGATGCCGGCGTTCCGGGCGGCCCGCAGCCCCTGCAGGGCGGTGATCGTCACCGACCCCTCGTCGAAGTTGTTCGCGTCCGACGCGCTGACGTACCCCCACCCGCCGATGTCCACCTCCTTGCCCTCCGGCTTGCGGTGCCGCTTGTTCGTCTGGGCCTTGCAGATGAACTCGACCGCCCGCTTCAGGCACTTCTCCAGCTTCTCCCGCTGGTCCTTGTCCTCCTCCTCCCCGTACGCGCAGGCCAGGAACATCGTCCCGAACCCCTGCCCGTACATGTACCGGGTGGACTCGGTCGGGTTCCGGACGTCCCCGATCAGCCCGTTCGGCTGCTGCCGGTTCGCGGCCAGGAACCAGTCCACCGCCTTCTTCACCTGGTCGGAGTACTTCCCGTCCTTCAGCGTGCTCCCCTCCATCAGGAAGCACATCCCGGCGAGGGCCGTCATGGACGTCGGGTACTGCCCGCCGGGGGCGTCCCAGTGCCCGTCCTGGGCCTGCGTCTTCTTCAGCCACTCCAGGCCCCGCTCGATCGCCTCGTCGGTCCGCTTCTTCAGGTCCGCCTTCTTGGCGTCGGCGGCCGGCTTCTCCTGGGCCGGGGCCGGGACGGCGGCGACGCCGACCACGGCGGCCGCCACGGCGGCGCCGGCGAGCAACCACTTCCGGGGCATGGGGGACTCTCCCTCGCTGGGGTCGGCTCCCGCCGCGCGGGCGGGTCGGGTTGTGGGTAAAGACGAGCCGCCGGTGGGCAACTAACACCCACCCGGCGGCCGGGGGAGGGCTCAGAGCAGCCGGGGCGAACCCGGAGCGTCAGCGACGGGGTGCGGCCCACCCCCGGGGTACTGCCCACCCCGTCGCTGACGCTCCGGGTTCGCCCCGGTCGGGGGTCACGGCCCGGCCGGCTTCGGGTCGTCGGCCGACACCAGGATGCGGATGTCGCCGCGGTTCAGGTCGACCGTCCCGGCCTTCGGGCTGACGTTCACGTGCTGGAAGAAGTTCTGCCCGTTCGGGCTGTTGAACGGGACCGCCCGGTCGAGCACCACCCGGCCGCGGGCCTTCTCGATCACCACCACCTGGTTGGTGTTCAGCCCCGGGTTGGCGACGCTCTGCATCGGGCCGGTGAAGAACATCACCGGCAGGTCGGCGAACTGCTCCAGCACCAGGTACTGGTTCTCCAGCAGCCCGCCGCCGAAGTGCCACAGCCGCTTCCCGGTGCCCCGGTCGAACGCGTACACCGGGCCGTTCACCTGGGCCGTCCGCATCCCCTGGTTGTACACCGGCACCCGCCGGGTGTTGTTCGTCGACGGCTTGGACGGGTCCCGGTCCAGGAACAGGTAGAACCGGTCGGCGTCGGCCAGCAGCTGCGCCGACACGCACGGGGCCAGGTCGGCCTCCAGGTTCCGGGCGTCCACCTGGAGGGCCGCGACCACCTTCCCGGTCGGCACGTCCACCACCTCGGCCTTCCCGTCCGGGGCGACGAACCCGGCCCACGCCCCCGACTGCACCTTGACCGGCAGCGACCCGGCCGGGTACTCCCGCTTCCACACGTCCTTCCCGGTCCCCAGGTCGTACAGCCGCAGCACCCGGGCCTCGCCCGCCCCGCCCTCGGTCAGCAGGGCCGTCCGGCCCAGGATCTGGAACGCCTTGGCGGCCGACAGCACCCGCCCGGCCTCCTTCGGGTCGCCCTCGGCCGCGGCCCCGTCGGCGGCCCGGAGCAGCTGCACGTTCACCGGCTTCCGGTCCACCCCGGCGTCGACCACCACCAGGTGCCGGGCGTCGCCGTAGATCTGGGCCCGCTCGGGCATGTTCCGGCGGGTCCAGAGCACCCGCCGGGTGGCCGGCTCGACCACCTCCAGCCCGTCCCGGGTGAGCAGGGCGAGGTACCCGGGCTGGAGGACGGCCGCCCGCCCGAGGGTGATGTAGTACCCCTCGTCGTACTTCACCGTCACCTCCCCGTCCGGGCCGGGCTGCGGGATCTGCTGCCCCCCCCGGTTCGGGGCCGGGGCGGCCTCCCCGAGCAGGTTCCGGTCCCACCGCAGCTTCTTCTCCGCCAGGTCGTAGCAGTACACCATCGGCCCGAGCTGGACCATCAGCAGCTGCCCGCTCCCCTGCACGTACCGGGAGAACGGGAAGCTCCCCGGGTTGTAGATGTTCGGGTGCGCCATCGGGCCGAACCGGGCCTTCTCCGCCCCGGTCGCCCGGTCCACCGCCCGCAGGGTCCAGCCGTTCCGCCCGCTCGGGTCGTACATGTCGATCACGAACCGGAGCCGCTGGTACATCGGGAACAGGTCCCCGCCCGGCTCGATCTCGAACGACTGCCCGAAGTTCTGGTTCACCCCCGGCTGCTGCTCCGCCTTCACCCGGGTCGGCAGCGGGTACCGGCTCGGCTCCAGGTACGGCAGGAGCCGCTTGTCGGTCAGCAGGCTGCGGAGGAAGTCCCCGCCGGTCTTCCCGTCCCGGACGACCACGTCCGGGTAGTCCTTCCCGAGCTGCAGGTACAGCCCGACCGCGTCCTCCAGCTGCCGGGCCGCGACCATCAGCCGGGCCAGCGCCTCGGTCGCCCGGGCCCGGACGGCCGGCTCCTCGGCGGTCACCCGGACCTGGGCCAGCAGCGTCTGCGCCTCCCGGGCGTCGGCCTCGTTCCCGGTCTTCAGCAGGGTCTCGGCCAGCAGCAGCTGGGCGTCCGCCCCGGTCTGGAAGAACGGCCCGAACACCGCGACGAACTCCCGGAGCCGGGCCAGGTCCGGGACCTCCGTGTTGACCGCCGCCCACTCCTTCGCCACCCGGTCCTCCAGCCCCTTCCGGGCGGCCGGGTCGGTCGCCCGCCGGACCATCCCCTCGATCCGCCCGCGGGCCCAGACGTCCGGCCGCATCCGCACGCTCGGCTCGTCCGGCATGTCGATCAGCTGCTTCCCCTCCCCGAGCCGGGCCAGCTTCATGTACTCGTCGAACGCCTCGGCCAGCCGGCCCTGGGTCTCCCGGCCGCGGGCGACCAGGTGCAGGTACAGGCGGCGGCGGCGGTCCGACTCGTCCCGGCGGCGGACCTTCTCCTCCGGCTCGACCGCGTCGTCGGCCGGGACCTCGCACAGCGCCTCGTACTCGGGCAGCACGCCCTCGGCGGCGGCGAAGTCGTTGCGGAGCTGCTCGGTGTACGCGACGTACAACTTCTCCCGCAGGAGCGGCTGCTTCTCGACCGGCAGGTTGTTCGCCTGGGCGGCCTTGAAGTCGGCGACCGCGTCGGCCAGCTTGCCGTCGTCGAGCAGCAGCTCGCCGCGGGCCAGCAGCCCGACCGGGTCCCGCGGGTTGGCGGCCAAGAGCTTGTTCATCTCGGCCTTCTTCAGCTCGAGCTGCGGGAAGCAGGCCAGTTCGGTGGCCGACTGGGCGAACACCTGCCCGTCCTGGAACACCAGGTTCCCGAGGCCGTACCGGGCCAGCTCGGCGTTGGCCGCCGGGTCGCTCCGCTTCCGGGCGGCCGTCTTCGACGCCACCTGCCCGGTCTCGACGTTGATCGCCCACAGCTCGGCCGGGGGGACGGCGTCCCGGCCGGCCGCGTCGTGCCGGACGGGGAGGTAGAAGACGCCCTTCCCGCCGACCCCGTGGCCGGTCGGGGTGGCGTTCGGGAGGGGCACCGGCGGGAACGCCTCCTTGGGCTTGGTCGCGCCCGGCTGGGCCGCCAGGTGGTACCCCTTGACCAGCGTCTTCCCGACCACGATCACCCGGTCGTTGACGACCCCGCCGACGTACAAGTCGCTCTGGTCCCGCTTCTCCTCCCAGAGCAGCTTCCCGGTCCGCAGGTCCAGGCACTGGAGGTAGTCGGAGTCGTAGGCGGTCAGCAGCACCTTCCCGCCGCTGACGACCGGGCCGGCGGCCCGCCACCGGTCGTCCTTCAGCTGCTCCGGCAGGATCGGGCGGCCGGTGTTCGGGTCGATCTGCACCCCCCCGCGGCGGGGGAACTGCGGGTTCTGGTCGAGCTTCCGGTAGGCGTGGGCCCACAGCAGGCTGCGGGACATGATGTCGACGGCGACGACCGCCCCGGAGTTGGTCGGGCAGACGATGATCCCGTCCCCGGCGGCCAGGGTGCAGCCCTGGAACCGGCGGACCGGGTCCTGCGGCAGCAGGCTGTTCGGCCGGCCGAGCTTCTGGCTCCACACCAGGGCCGGCTTCTTGGTCTGGCCGGGGACGGCGACCAGGGCCTTCGGGTCCAGGCACAGGAGCCGGACCACCCCGCCCTGCTCGGCCAGGACGTACAGCTTGCCGTTGAGCGGGAGCGGGGCGCCGAGGAAGACGGCGTCCAGGCACAGGTGGTAGGCGCTGGTGGTCCGGTCCGCGTCCTCCTCCTTGAGCGGGGCGGGGATCGGCTCGGGCTTCGGGGCGCCCGGCTCCCGGGCCCCGTCGGCGGACACCGGGCGGTCCCGGCCGAGGTCCCACCGGACGTTCCCGGTCTTCAGGTCGACGGCGGCCAGCCGGCCGGCCCGGACGGCGGCGGCCAGCTCGCTGTTCTGGCGGAACTGGGGGACCGGGTTGATCCCGCCGAAGTTCGGGTCGTTGAACACCGGCGGCGGGGGGACGGCGACGTCGTCCACGAAGTACACGCACTCGCCGTCGTGGGCCAGGGTCCCGAGCAGCGGGTTCTCGTACAGGACGCTGGTCACCTTGGTCTGGCCGTAGGTGCCCCACCACTCCTTGGTGTTCCGCTCCAGGTCGCTGTCCTCGGTCTCCCCCTTGGACAGCATCTGGTGGGCCCCGAAGGTGGTCTTCGACACCCACCGGACCTCCCCGGCCCGGACCACCCGCCCGCCGGCCACCTGGTCCCGGGTGGCGACCGCGTACACCCCGTTGTACCCGCGGTACACGACCAGGTCCGGGGTGGTGACCGGGAAGAACGCCGGCAGCGGCGGGCCCCTGGTGCCGGCCCGGTCGCGGTTGAACAGCTTGTCCAGCTCGGCCCGGATCCAGGCGTTCGCGTCCTCGTCCTCGGCCCGGGCCGGGAACATCGGGGCCCGGAACGTCGGGTCGAGGAACGGCGGGCCGCCGTCCACGGTGGCGGACCGGGCCGGGTTCCCGCCCCGGCCGGCCCACTGGTCGACGGTGGTGGTCTGCCGGAGCAGCTCGAGCGGGCGGTCGACCTCGGCCTTCAGCTTCTCGTACGGGTACAGCCCGCGGCCGACCGCCAGCGGCTCCCGCTCGGTCGCCTTCCGGAGGTCTTCGAGGACCAGCTTCAGCGGCTCGGCGTGGCGCGGGTCGCCGCCCCGCTTGAACGCCAGGGCGGCCTTGAACAGGGTGCGGGGGGTGACGATGTCGGCCGCCGCCCGGCCGAGGACCCGCTCGAACGCGTAGGCGGCTTCGAGGTAGTTGCCGCGCTCCAGGTGGAGGGTGGCGAGCAGGACGGTGGCCTCGGCCCCGGCCTTGGTGTGGAAGAACTTCTGGGACAGGTCGGCGAGCATCGGCAGGTCGTACCCGGCCTTGATCGCGTCGTCGAGGGCGGCCGACGCCTGCTGGCCGTACAGCTGCTGGTAGAACTGCAGGCCCTCCTTCGGGAAGGCGTCGATGATCCGGTTCGCCTCCGTCCGGACGCTGATTCGGTGGACCCGCTTCTCCCCGCCGACGACCTGGACGATGTTGAAGAACGAGTCGCTCCGGGACTCCAGGATGCTCTGCAGCAGCGGGCAGACGGTGTTCCAGGGGACGTCCTTGAAATCCAGGTACTCGCGGGCCGCCTGGAGCTGGTTCTTGTGGTCCCGGTCGTACGGGAACCCGAACGGGATGTCGCTGTCCTCCGGCGGCCGGTCGTCCTTCTTGTCCTTGTCCTTCTTGTCCTTGCCCTTCTTGTCCTTGCCCGGCTGGCCGGGCTGCCCGGGGGCGACGACCACCTGTCCGGCCGCCGTGACGGCCCACGCGAACAGGGCCGCGAGCAGGCCGGCGGACACCACCCGGAGGTTCGAACGGGGCATGGCGGGTTCCGTTGCGGGGCCGGGCGGCGGGGCCGCCGGGTCGATAGTCCGATTGTGCCAGCCGGCCGGCCGGCCCACAAGGAGGATTCCCGGTACGGGTTACACTCCGGGGGCGGTCGGATCAGTTTACGACGAGCGAGGGCGGCCGGCGCTAACCCAACCCGGTTATGATGACTGCGACCACGGAGTTCCTCGATGCTCGACCCCCGCCCGTCCCCGCCGCTGACGCGGGGCGACGCCCGACCGGTCACCCGCCGCACCCGGACGTTCCGGCCGAACTACCTGTCGTTCGCCGGGACGTACCAGTGCAACCACTCGTTGACGTAGCCCACTCCTGTCGGGTGGACTCGTTCCCGGTACCTGGTTTACCCGGAGCGACCATGCCCGCCGCCCGACGCACCGCCGTCTCCTACTCCCGCTTCTCCGACCCCAAGCAGGCCGCCGGCGACTCCACCGACCGACAAGACCGGGACTACCGCAGCTTCTGCGAGCGCCACAACCTGACGCCCGGGAAGGAGGTGTTCGCCGACCGCGGGCGGTCCGGCTACCACGGCGAGCACCGCACGAAGGGGCGGCTCGGCGACCTGATCCAGGCCGCGAAGGACGGGCGGTTCGACCCGGGCACCGTGGTCGTGATCGAGGCGTGGGACCGGCTCGGGCGGCTCCGCCCCGACCGCCAGACGGAGCTGGTCGCCGAGCTGCTGCGGACCGGGGTGAGCGTCGGCGTCTGCCGGCTCGACGACATCTTCGCTGAAGACGATTTCGGCACCCACAAGTGGACGACGCTCGCCGTCTTCATCCAGCTCGCCCACCAGGAGTCGAAGCAGAAGGCGGAGCGGGTCGCGGCGTCGTGGGACCGGCGGCGGCAGCGGGCACGCGAGGACGGGGCCATGCTGCGGTCGAGCCTGCCCGCCTGGGTCGAGGTCCGCGGGGGTGAGCCGCGGCTGATCCCCGAGCGGGCCGCCGCCATCCGCCGCGTCTTCCGCCTCGCCGCCGACGGGCTCGGGCACACCCGGATCGTCGGGGCGCTGCAGAAGGAGAAGGTCGCCCCGTTCGGCGAGCGGGTCGTCCGCGCGGAGCGGGTGCGGTCGCAGTTCTCCGGCCGGTGGACGAAGCCATACGTCGCGCTCTTGCTGCGGGACCGCCGGGTGCTGGGCGAACTGCAGCCGATGAAGGGCGACAAGCCGGACGGCCCGCCCCTGGTGGGGTACTACCCGGCCGCCGTCACGGAGGAGGAGTTCACGCTGGCCCGGGCCGCGCAGGAGCAGAGGCTGAACCACGACAACCTTGGCCGGCGGGTCGGCCCGCGGCAGGGGAAGTACGTGAACGTGTTCAAGGGGGTGCTGACCCACGCCCGGGACGGCGAGGGGTTCCTGCTGCACAACAAGGGCACGCGGGCGAAGCCCGAGCTGGTGCTGATCGACGCGGGCGGCAACGAGGGTCGCGCCGCGCGGTGCTACACGTTCCCGTACTTCGTCTTCGAGCGGTCCGTCCTCGGGCTGCTGAAGGAACTCGATCCGCGGCCGCTCCTGCCGGCGCCCTCGGCCGGGCCGTCCAGGGCCGAGGTGCTTCGCGCGACGCTGGCCAACCAGAGGGCGGACCTCGCCCGGATCAAGGCGGACCTGAAGGCGAAGTACAGCCGGGCACTGGTCGAGGTCTTGCGGTCCGCCGAAGAGGACGAGGAGCGGACCGCCAACGAGCTACAGGACGAGCTTGCGCGGACCGCCAAGCCTCTGGAGCGGGCGTGGGGCGAGTTGCCCAGCCTGATCGACCTGATCGACGCGGCCGCCGACCCCGACGCAGCCCGGCTGAAGGTCCGGGCGGCGCTCCGCCCCCTTGTCGCTGCGGCGAGCGTCCTGATCGTCCCGCGGGGGGCATGGCGGATCGTCGCCGTCCAGTTCAACTTCGCCGGCGGGGGGCGGCGGGAGTGGGTCATTGCCCACCGGGCGGCCGCCAACCGGCGGCCGAGCACCACGGCGGTCGAGCCCTTCGCCGCAGCCGGCCTGCCCCCGCTCGATCTCCGTGACCCGGCCGACGCCACGAAGCTGGAGAAAGCCGTCGCCCGGTGGGCGGTCCGGCTTGCGCCGGAGCGGGGGCGGCGGTAGAGTCGGCGGGTGCGGCTGATCCCCGCACCCGGCCCCGGGGCCGGCGCGAACTCCAGGTCGCGCCGGCCGCCGGGGTCACCACCTGGAGACACTTCCATGTACGGCCCGCTCCTACTCCAGCAGCTCCGCGTCGGGCTGCTGCAAACGCTCAACACCGCAAGGGACCTGCTCGGCTACGTCGACCATCCCGCCACGGACCCGCTCACGGACGGGTGGTGCCGCGGCATGCTCGACAACCTCCGCGCCGTCGTCGACCAAGCCCTCGCCGCGGTCAGGGTCGGGGCCGGGGCGCTGACGGCGGCCGGGGCGGACCCGGAACGGGTGCGGGGGTGGCTGGAAGCCGTCGGGCGCGACGGGGGCGATCTGGCCGACCGCCTCCGTGACAACCCGGCAGCATCCACCACGCGAGCCCTGTACGACAACCTGTCCGCGGCGGTGCGGGAGCTGGAGCACGTCCGGCAGCAACTCGACCTTCTCCCGCTGATGCCCCCTATGCCCTCGCCCGACGCCCCGGCCCGCCCGGAGGACGACCAATGACCGAAGCCCGCCGCCTCGTCGTGGACCACCTCCGGGCCCGCCTCGCCGCCAACAAGGCGACCGTGTACCGGAACGACCTCTACGAGGCCCTTCAAGCCGCGGGGCGGGCCGACCAGTTCGCCGCCGTGCTCCTCGAACTCGAACGGGATGGCGCGCTGGTCCCGATCCCCGACCCGCCGCCGTCCCCGAGCCGCAACCGGTTCGCCTGCCTCATCAAAACGACCGGCCCCCGCGAGTTCCGGATCGGCCCGGGGGCGTTGTCCCCGGTCGAGGCGGCACCGTCCGCCCCGAAGGCGGCGAACGTGAAGGGGAAGGACATCAACGGGCGGATGATGGGGGTCATCTCCACCGAGCCCGAGTCCGTCGGGTGGTCGGCCCTCCAGTGGGGCCAACGACTCGGCTGCTCGGACGGAACGGTCAAGCAGACGACGGCCTGGAAGTCGGTGCTCAAGGTGTACCGCACGGCCCGGCGGCTGGAAGCTGCCGAGCGTCTACGCGGGCCGAAGCGCCGCGTCTGATTCCGCCCGGGCGGCAAGCCATTCCGCCCGCCCGGGAAAAAGATCGAACCGCACCCCGGGCCGGGAATCCTAGTGGTTCCCGGCCCGGCCGCGTTCGTGGTCGGGCCGGGATTCCGCCCGCCCGCGGGAGGGGCGAAGGAGGTGCGGCATGCCCCACCCGGCCAACCCCGACCCCCGCCCGAGCGACCCGCCGTTCCTGTTCGTGACCCTGCTCGCCGCCCGGAAGGCGGGCGACCGGATGCTGGAGTCGCTGGCCCGCGACTGGCTGGCCGAGGCCGGCATCCGGGTGGTGTTCGCCGACGCCCTCGACGCGCCGCTCGGCGGCCGGGGGGAGCATGCCCGCTGACGCCCGCCCCCGCCGCACGCCGCGCCGGCCCGCCCCGCCCGCGGCGGAGCTGCTCCGCGACCTGCTCGCCGCTCTGAGGCGCGACCCCGACCCGGCCGTCCGGGCGTGGGCGGGGCAGTTCGGCCGGCCCGCCCCGGCCGACCTGCCGACGCCGACCGGGAAATGAGTCGGCCCGGCGGGGGGCACGACTCCCCCGCCCGGCCTGTGATCACCACCACCGAGCACGCGATGAACATACCCGACGCCGCCGCCGGCGGCAACCGCAACCCATCGGCCGACCCGATCACCCAGCCGCGCGTCGATCGGGGGCACGGCCCGCCGCGGCCGCGGGGCCTCGTCCTCCGAGTCCCCGCCCCCCCCGCGTCGCCGACCGGCCGCCCCGGGGACCTGGTGCTCGACCACGGGCGACACAAGGGCGACGCCCTGCGCGATTGCCCGCACTTCTACGTGTCGTGGATCGCGCGGGAGCACCACTCCGACTACTGGCGGGCGGCCGCCCGGGCGTGGCTGGAGCACGGGGACGGTGAGGAGCCGGACGCCGGCCCGGAGCCGGACCCGACCCCCGCGGCCACCGCACTGCCCGCCGTCGTCTGGCGGGTCGAGCAGGCCCTGACCCGGGAGTACGCCGACGACGGGCAGGCCCTGGTGGTCGTCGCCCGGGCGGTCCAGGTGCTGAAGGGCGAGTGTAGCGCGTTCACCCACAAGCCGTGGCCGCCGGCGGAGACCGGGGGTGCCGGGTGACCACCACGTTCACCGACATCCCGGCCGAGCTGAAGTCCCGCCCCCAGTGGGTCGGGTGGCGGGTCGAGGCCCGGGAGGGCAAGCCGACGAAGGTGCCGGTGAACCCGGGGACCGGGAAGAACGCGGACCCCACCGACCCCGCCACCTGGGGCGCCTTCGAGGCGGCCGCGGCCGGGGTCGCGGCCGGGCGGTGGTGCGGCATCGGGTACGTGTTCTCTAAGGACGACCCGTACTGCGGGATCGACTTCGACAAGGTCATCGACCCGGCCTCCGGCGGGATCGACCCGGCGGCGGCGGCCGAGATCGAGGGGTTCGGGTCCTACGCCGAGTACAGCCCGTCCGGCGCCGGCGCCCACGTGATCGTTCGCGGGGCGGTGCCCGGTGGGAAGGGGCGGAAGAAGGGGAACCGGGAGTGCTACGACCGGTCCCGGTTCTTCACGGTGACCGGCCGGCGGCTGAACGCCCACCCGGTCGCGGACCGGCAGGGCGTGCTCGACGCCTGGCACGCCCGCACCTTCCCGAAGAAGAAGGAGAAGCCCGACCCGGAGGCCGGGCGCCGAACCCCGGACCTGTCCGACGCGGGACTGCTGGGCAAGATCGGGCGGAGCGCCCAGGCCCCGAAGTTCGCCGCCCTGTGGGCGGGCGACACGTCCGGGTACCCGAGCCACAGCGAGGCCGACCAGGCCCTCGCGAACATCCTGTTCTGGTGGGCGAACCGGGACGCGGCCCGCACCGACCGGCTGTTCCGCTGCAGCGGGCTGATGCGGCCCAAGTGGGACGAGGCGCGGGGCGCCGCCAGCTACGGGGCGAACACGGTCGCGGCGGCCGAGCAGATGGTGGAGGGCGGGTACGACCCCGACTACCGGTCGGGGCCGAAGATCAAGGTAGGCGGGACCCCGGAGGATGGATCCCGGCACCCATCCTCCCAGACCGAGGCGGCCGCCCCGCAAGTGGCGGAATCCGCCACATGCGAGGACCAGCGGGCTCCCGCGACCGGGATCATCCTGGCGTACTTCCGGGAGAGGTACCGGCCCGACTTCCGCCGGGGGACCGCGGTCCACACCCCCGACGGGTTCGTCCAGATGGGCGAGGCGTGCGCGGTGCCCGACTCGGGCCTGATCGCCCGGCTGGCCGCCGCCCCGGACGCCCCCCGGTACAAGGGCGGCGGTCTGAACCACAACGCCCTGCCCGGGCACTTCCGGACGTGGGCGAAGGTGGCTTGGGGGGACCTGCTCAAGGCCCTACCGGACGAGGACGGGGCCGCCCTGGGGGCCGGCTCCGCGGCCGGGGAGACGTTCCGCCGGATGGTCCGGGACGCGATGCTCTCGGAGGTGGTGTTGGGCGACGTGATCGGCAAGGACGACGTCACCCGGACCGAGCGGCGGTCGCTGATCGACTGGTGCGTCCGCTTCGCCAAGCCCGGCCCCTGGCGCGGCATCCGGTCGAAGAAGTGCTTCACCAAGGTGGCGGTGCTCGGGGGCGGGGAGATCGCCATCCGGGTCGCCCTCCGGGTCGAGCTGTTCCCCCAACTCCGGGCCGACCGCACCCTGTGCGTGATGACCCAGAACACGTTCGCCGCCCGGGCCGAGCGGTACGGGGTCGGCGCTTCCACCCGAACCGACCGGCCGGAGGGCCGGGCCGCCGTCGTCCTCGCCGACGACTTCGTGGCCGAGCTGACCGAGGGCATCCCGCTGGCCGCGGACGACGTCGACGTCGGGCTAGAGAGATAGATGGATCAGGCGCACGCGTGGGAAAACATTCCTGTGCGAGGAACCAAAAAGCCAAGAACACGGATGGTGTTGCCGGCGTGGGGGTTGCGACCGTTCTCGGGACCTTGGAATTTGGCCGCCCCCGCCGGACGCCTTGGCTTTGCCAGAGCGAGCCAAATTCCGGGCCACGAACCCACCGAGAGGGGCATGCACGACACCGTGACGAACCCGACGCTGTTCGACACCGCCGACCCGCCGGAGGAGAAGTTCGGCCTGTGGTTCAGGCCCGACCGGCCGCGGGCCCGGTGGGAGCTGGTGTTCGCCGCCCCGACCTCGTCGGCCTGCGTCGACCAGATCGGCGCCGGCGGCCGGCGGCACGGGAACTGGTTGGTGCTGCCCATCGGCCAGCAGCCGTAGCCTGACGTTCGCACGCGGGTCCTTCCGGCCCCGACGCCCGAATCCTGACATCCGCGGGAACTGTCAGATCGATAGACAGTGTTACTTTCCCCCGGGAAGGAAGGTCTGTGCGGCCGTCCGACAGTTCCCGTGGTAGTGCCGATCGTTCCGGTCGTTCGAGAAGGACCCGCCGATGAGCGCCGCGACCCGCCGCCAGCGACAGGCCGCCCCGGCGGACGGCCCGTCTGAGGCCCCTGGCGTCGCTCAGGAGACGCGACCGGCGGCCGGTCCGGCTCCCGGGTCGCCTCCGAAGCGGAAGGCCCGCCGCGGGGCCGTCCCGTGCCCGTCGTGCCGGTCCCGGGTGTCCGCGGTGCTGAAGACCACCCCCCGGCCGGACGGCGTCACCCGGAAGCGGCGGTGCGCGGGCTGCGGGAAGAAGTTCGTCACCACCGAGCGGGTGACGCTCGACCCGGAAACGGACAGCGCTGTCCGCCGGCTGGCCACCGGTGTCGCTTCCCTGGTGGAGTCGCTCGCCCGCCCTGTCGCCCCTCCCCAGCCCGCGTCAGACTCGAAGTAGGAGGCCCCCGATGCTCACCGACCCGCACCCGCTGTCCGCCGCCGCCGACCCGATCGACCGGGAGCGGTTCCTGCGCGGGGTGGTGGAGGCCGACGGCTGGCTCGCCGCGGCCGGCCTGTCCGCGGCCGACTGGCCGCTCTCGACCGAGCAGGCGGTGGCCGTGCTCCGGACCGGGGGCGGGTTCGAGGTCGACCAGGACGGGGTGTTCGACCTGGTCAGCCGCGGGCTGCTCGCGGCCCCGGCGAAGGACGTGACCGGGTGGGAGTGGGGCGGCGAGGACGTGGTCCGGGCGGCCGGGGTGCTGATCGCCCGGCGGCAGTGGATGGTGGGCTGCAACGACCACCTGAAGCACTACCCCGAGCTGCTGCTGGAGCGGGCCGGGGCGGAGCACGTCCTGTCGTGCGCCCCGGTGCGGTTCGACGTCCGGTGCCTGCTCACGACCCTGGTCGCGGCGGACGGGCTGGACGAGCGGGTGAAGGCCGGGGTGCTGCTGATGGCCGTCCTCGAAGCCGAGCACGGGGTGAAGGCGTGAGGACGATCCGCACCCCCGCCGTCGCGGTCCGGGCGTCCGCCGCCGGCCGGGTGCCGACGTTCACGATGGTCGCGTACACCGGCGAGCCCATGAAGCTCGACGGGTTCCCGGCCCCGGTGGTGGTGGACCTCCAGACCGCGGACCTCACCGGCACCCCGTTCCCGGCGCTGCACGACCACGTCGCCGCCGCCGCCAGCGTGGTCGGGGTGGTGGACCGGCTGGCCGTCGTGAACCGGCAACTGGTCGCCGCCGGGCGGCTCACCCCGACCCCGACGAACGCGGCCGACGAGGTGATCCGGCTCGCCGAGCAGGGGTTCGCCTGGCAGGCGTCGGTGGGGTGCAACGCGGCCCGGACGGACGAGGTCCGCCCCGGCGAGGTCGGGGTGGCGAACTGGGGCCGGCAGTACCCCGGGCCGGTGCTGATCGGGCGGGGCTGCACGTTCCGCGAACTGTCGTTCGTGGTGCTGGGGGGCGACCGCCTGACCAGCGTCCTCATCGCCGCCAAGGCGGCAGAAGGTGCCCAGATGGACGAGGAGTTCCTGTCCTGGCTGCGGTCGCTCGGGCTCGACCCGGAGGCGCTGACCGACGAGCAGAAGGTCAAGTTCCGGGAGCTGTGGGACCTGGTCCCGGACCCGGAGCCGGAGTCGGTCGGCGACCAGGTGTCCGCCCACGCCGCGGCCGTGGACATCCTGGCCACGCACGGGGTGCCGAAGGACGTGATGGTCCGGGCGGTGCGGGAGGGCTGGTCGGCGAACCGGTGCCGGGCCGCCGCCCTCGACCACGTCCGGGAGAGCCGGCCGAAGATCGCCGCGGCCCACGGCGGCGGCCCCGGCGGCGCCCCGGAGATGGACCGGCTGTCCGCCGGGCTGCTGATCAAGGCCGGGTACGCCCGGGCGGCGGAGAAGGCGTTCGCCCCGCAGGTCGTGCAGGCGGCCCGGCCGCTCGCCCGGATGCACCTGAAGGAGTTCGTCGCCCCGGCCGCCCGGGCGGCCGGGGCGGACATCCAGGCCCACGGGGTGGTCTCCACCGCCAGCTTCTCCAGCCTCCTGTCGAACGCCGCCAACAAGGTGCTGGAGGCCGCCTGGCAGGAGGCCCCGGCGACGTGGCGGGCGTTCGCCGCGGTCAAGACGGCGGCCGACTTCAAGCCGCACACCTCGGTCCGCCCGACGTTCTCCGGCAACCTGTACCCGGTCGGGCCGGGCGGGGAGGTGAAGCACGGGACGCTCGGGGACCACGCGATCGGCTGGCAGATCTACCAGTTCGCCAAGCAGTTCGGGATCGACCGGACGCAGGTCGTCAACGACGACCTGGGGGCGCTGTCCGAGGCCATCCCGAGCTTCAGCCGGGCCGCGGCCCGCACCCTGTCCGACCTGGTGTACGCCACCCTCCTGGCGAACGCCGGCAGCTTCTTCAGCGGCGGGAACGGCAACCTGCTGAGCGGGGCCGGGAGCGCCCTGAGCGTGACCTCGCTGTCGGCCGCGGTCACCCTGATGCGGCGGCAGCGGGGGCCGGAGGGCGGGTTCCTGGACCTGTCCCCGGTCACCCTGGTGGTGCCCCCGGAGCTGGAGAGCACCGCCCGGGAGGTGCTGCAGTCGGCCTGGCTGATCCGGGACCAGACGGCCGACCGGCAGACCACGTACAACGCGATGGCGAACCTCGCCGAGCTGGCCGTCGAGCCGCGGCTGACCGGGGTGGTGAACCCGCTCACCGGGCAACTGGTCGGCGGGTCGGCGACCGCCTGGTACCTGTTCGCCTCCCCGGCCGACCTGCCGATGCTGGTGGGCTTCCTGGACGGCCGGGAGGCCCCGCAGACGTACACGATCGACGAGACCCAGAACGCGGTGTCCTTGGTGTCGATCGTCCGGGCGGTCGCCGACTACGGGGCCGCGGTCGGGGACTTCCGGGCGGCGGTGAAGTCCGCGGGGGCGTGACCCGATGGCCGACGACGACCGGATCCTCGTCTCGCTCCTGCGCCCGGGGGAGGGGCCGCCGCCCCCGTGGACCCGCGGGGCGGTCGCCCGGCTGACGGCGGCCGGGCTGGTCGAGCTGGTCCCGCTCGGCACCTGGCGGCTGACCGACGCCGGCCGGGACCGGGCCCTCGACCTGCTCTACGGCCGCCGCCCCGGCCCCGGCGGCTGACCCGCCTCGGCCACCTGCTTCGCCTTCTCGTAGGTCTTGCCGCTCACCCCGATCGCCTCGCCCACCTTCTCCCGGGTTCGACCCGCGATCAGTTGTGGTAATTTGCCACAAGTGTTCTTTCCCTTGCCGGGAGCGGTGCCGCCGTGGTCCTTCTGCCGCTCCTTGGCTGCCGGCCGCTCCATCGCCTCGATCATCTTCCCGAGCTGCACCAGCTCGGTCGGGCTGACCTCCTTGAGCCGCGGTTCGACCCCGGCCAGTTCGCACGCCCGGAGCCGGGGGCGTGAGCCCCCGGCTCTCCGCGTTCGCGCCCAGCGCCTTAGAATCCACCCTGCCCTCCACGGAGTGCTCCAGATGCCCCGCGAGCGGTGTTCGCCACCGTCCCATCTCCCCAGGACGTTCCGGCCGAACTACTTAATGTTGGCTCCTGTCTACCAGTGCAACCTGGCGTGCCCGCACTGCTGCGTCCCGATCGAGTGGACCGACCGGCTCCCGATCCCGACGGCGGTGCGGTTCCTGGAACAGGCCCACGCCGCCGGCATCCGCATGCTCGGGTTCACCGGCGGGGAGCCGTTCCTGTACCCCGAGTTCCTCGTCGCCGTCACCCGCCGGGCGGCCGACCTCGGGTTCCGGTTCGACAAGCTGATGACCAACGGCGTCTGGCACCGGGACGCGGCCCACCTGTGGGCGGTGCTGACGGACCTGCGGGACGCCGGGTTCGCCGGCAAGGTCGGGCTCTCCGTGGACAAGTTCCACGGCATGGACGTGGCGAAGCTGGCCGAGTTCTGCCGGGTGACCCGCGCGGTGTTCGGCCGCGACACCGTGCTGTCACTGAGTTACGCGAGCCGGCACCCGGACAAGGGGCTCGAGCCGGTCCGCCGGCTGGCCGACGCGCTCGGGGCGGTGGTCGAGTGGTCGGACATGCTGGGGAAGTACCTGGTGGTGAGCGACGACCTGACGATGACGGCGTGCTGGAACCACCTGGCGGCGGTGGAGCGGGCGGAGGGGCTGCCGGGCGACCCGTGGGACGGCGAGTGGTTCGCGGAGGACTACTGCGAGGGGCCGGGGCAAGCGCTGGTGGTGAACCCGCGCGGCGAGGTGAAGCCGTGCTGCGGGTTCGCCTCGGACCTCGACCAGTTGACGATCGGGAACGTCCACACCGACACGGTCGAAGACGTGATCGCGGCCGGCCGGCGGCACCCGGTGGTGGGGACGATCTTCCGGGACGGGCTGACGGCGGTGCGGGACGAGATCCTGGGGCGCGACCCGAACGCCCTCCCGGGGGCGACGAGCAACCACTGCTACTTCTGCTGGTACGTGCTGACGCGGGGGCTGGCCGGCGGGGCGAACGGCGGCGGCGGGAAGGTCGGCGGGTGGGTCGGGGACCGGCCGAACTTCACCGGAGAGTTGATTCAACTGGGGCGGCGGGTACCCTGACCGCGGGGCGGGCGGCACCGTTGTTGCATCGCGACCGACCGCATCTTCGCTCCCGGGGGTCAGGGTATGAGCGTCACACTCGACTGCTTCGGGCTGACCGACCGGGGCAAGGTGCGGAAGAACAACGAGGACCAGTTCCTCGTCGCCGAGCTCGTCAAGCGGCTCCGTGTGTTCAGCACCAGCGTCCCGGACCTGAACGAGTCCGGCTGGTCGCACCGGGTCGTCGGCCACCTGCTGGTGGTCGCCGACGGGATGGGCGGGGTGGCCGGCGGGGAGGTCGCCAGCGGGCTCGCGGTCGAGACCATCACCTGGTACGTCACCCAGACGATGCCGTGGTTCTACCGCCAGCAGGACGGCCGCGAGGCGGAGCTGGAGGCCGAGCTGCGGCACGCGGTCGAGGCGTGCCAGCGGACCGTCGCCGACGCCGCCGCCTCGTCCCACCTCCGCCAGATGGGCACCACCCTGACCATGGCCTACGTCCTGTGGCCGCGCGTCTACGTCGTCCACGCCGGGGACAGCCGGTGCTACCTCCGCCGCGGGGACATGCTGTACCGGATGACCAAGGACCACACCGTCGCCCAGCGGGCGGTCGACGCCGGGGTGATGACCGCGTCCCAGGCCGAGCTGTCCCCGCTCGGGCACGCCCTGTGGAACTGCATCGGCGGGTCGGAGACGGGGGTGAACCCGGACATCTACAAGGCGACCCTGGAGGTGGGCGACGAGATCCTGTTGTGCAGCGACGGGCTGACCCGCCGGCTGGCCGACGCGGAGGTCGGCAGGCTGCTGGCGGCCGGGGCGACCGCCGAGGCCGCGGCCCGGAGCCTGATCGCGGCCGCGAACGACGCCGGCGGGGAGGACAACATCACCGCCGTGGTCGCCCGCCTCCGGCCGGCCGCCCCCTCGACCGCCACCCCGTTCGACGGCACCGCCTACCTGCCGAAGGCGTGAGCGGCGCGGCGGCGCGTCACGCCCCCTTCCGTTCGAGCCACGCCTCGAACCGGGTCGGCCCGACCCGGGGGTTCGCGCCCGGGGCGAGGCCCTGGTCGTCCAGGGCCGCACCGAAGTAGCCGGCCTGCGGGTCGGCGACCACGGACCGTGCGTCCCCGGTCGCGGCCAGGAACCGGCCCACGAACTCGGCGACGGACCCCCTCTCGGGACCGGCCAGCTCGACCACCGCGTCCGCCGGGGCGCCGACGGCCACGTCGGCCAGGGCGGCCGCCACGTCGTCCGCCGCGACCGGCTGCATCGGGGCGGTCGGGAGGCGGACGGTCTCGCCGGCCGCCCCCGGCCCGGCGATGCCGCCGAGGAACTCGAAGAACTGGGTGGCCCGGACGACCGTGTACGGCACCCCGCCGGCCGCGATCCGCCGCTCCTGGGCGACCTTCGCCCGCATGTACCCGCTGTCCGGCAGGCGGTCGGCCCCGACAACCGACAGGGCGACGTGGTGCCGCACCCCGGCCGCCCGCTCCGCCGCCAGCAGGTTGCGGGTCGAGGTCTCGAAGAACGCCATCACCTCCGCGTCCGCCCACGACGGCGCGTTCGACACGTCGACGACGACGTCCGCGCCGGCGAGCGCCCCGGCCAGCCCTTCGCCGGTGAGGGCGTTCACGCCCGTGGACGGCGACGCCGGCACCGCCTCGTGGCCGCGCCCGCGGAGGACGGAGACGAGCTTCTTCCCGATCAGCCCGCTCCCGCCGATCACGACGACCTTCATGACGAACCTCCTCGGGTGTGGCCCCGGCCCGGGGCCGCTAATCGACCGCCGCCACCGACCAGCGGGCCAGCTTGTCCGGGTTCCGGGTCATGTACACGGCCCGGACGCCGCCCTCGACGCACACGGCCACGACCAGGACGACGGCGCCGCCGTCCGTGAACACCACCCCCGGCCCGCCGTTCACCGTGGCCGTCCGCATCTCGGAGTCCCGCCGCCGCTTGCCGAACACCCACGCCAGGTGCCGGGCCGCCCGGCCGCGGCCGCGGACCACGACCTTCGCCGCCGACGCCTTGCCGCCGCCGTCGACGTGGACCTCGACGCCCTCGGTGACCATCCGCTCGACCGCCGCCACGTCCCCCGCCCGGCAGGCCGCGACGAACCGCTCGACCAGGCCGTCCGCGTCGGCCGCCGTGGCCCGGAACCGCGGCCCGCCCGTCAGCCCGAGCCGCCGCCGGGCGCGGCTCACCAGTTGCCGGACGGCCGCCTCCGGCTTCCCGACGACCTCGCCGATCGCCGCGTACTCGTACTCGAACACCATCCGCAGGAGGAAGGCCGCCCGCTCGGCGGGCGTCAGCCGTTCGAGCAGCATCAGGAACGCCTGCGACAGCGACTCGGCGAGCGCGGACTCGTGGCCCGGCCGCCTCGTCTCGACCGGCTCGGGCAGCCACGGGCCGACGTACTCCCGCCGGCGGCGGGCCCGCAGCCGGTCGATGCACAGGCGCGTCGTAGTGCGGACCAGGAACCCCTCCGGGGAGGTGACGCCGCCGGCCGTCTGGTACCGCACGAACGCGTCCTGGACGGCGTCCTCGGCGTCCGCCACGCTCCCGAGCATCCGGTACGCGACGGACATCATCCGCGGGCGCAGGCCGCTCACGTCGTCGGTCATGGCGCCCCCGCTACTTCTTGGGTTCCGGGATGACGAGGTCCTTGGCGTCCCGCGGGTGGAGCACCCACGCCAGCACCCGGGTCTTCACCTTCCCCGGGTTCTTCGACACGCGGTGCAGGCACCCGGCCGGCTCGTAGAACGTCTCGCCGGCCTTCAGCACCTTGGCCGGCTCGTCGTTGATGGCCCACTCGTACTCCCCCTCCAGGACGTACCCGAGCGCCGGCCCGGGGTGGCGGTGGGGCGGGCTCGCCTGGCCGGGGGCGAGCGTCACCTCGACCGCCGTCGCCTTGGCTTCTTTGCCGTCCACCTTCTCGGCGACGTCCCGGGCCGCCAAGACCTTGACCGACTCGGTCTTCTCGTCGTGGCGGGCGGCGATCAGGCCGCCCGCGCCCAGGCCGATCCCGGCGACCAGGGCCAGCGTCGTGCGGGTCATGTAAACTCCTCGTTGTTGAGTCCGGGTGCGGGGCGACCCGCGGTTCGGCACCAAGGACGAACGTGGCGGGGCGCTTCGTGACAGGTCGGGACAGATTTTACATCCGCCGGGATGGGGCGGTCGAAATGTTCGGGCGGGTGGGGCGGGCGGCCGACGCCGCCACCCCGGCCCACGCTTCAACAAGTCCCAGCAGGTTCCCGTTCTCCCAGGCGCCCGCCGCGCGGGCGCCCTTGGGGGCGCCGTCGTTCTCCCCGCGTCCCCAGACTGGCCGCGGGTTGTCTAAAACGTTACCCAACTTTATCGATAAGCTTGGCGACCAAGCGTTCGAGATGCGCGAGGCGGCGCAAGCCGATCTCACCGCGCTGCTCGCAAGGTATATCGCCCGCGGGGACCTGACCCGTGCGGGCATCGTCTTAGGCAATTGGCCAAGGCGATAGGAGAGACCAGCCAGGAAGGACGCCCCAGCGCAGAAGTGCGGAGGCGGATCGACGACCTCCGACCGCGTGCGGGCAGCCGCGGGCTGTACACCCGCAACCGGGAAGCCATGTTGGCAGCCGCAGCCGCAGCCGCGGCGAGCGGGGGCTGGGTCTACACGCCCTAAATCGAACCATACAACGGGGGGCCCCGATGAGTCGGGCGTGGCTCTGGCTGTGTTTTTGCCCGGGGGCACTCGCCGTCGCCGGGGCACTGCCGGCGGACGAGGCCAAGCCGAAGCCCCTGGCGACCATCTCGGTCAAAGGCAAGGCGGCATTCGCCGATGCCCAGTGGATGGACTTTCTGCCGGGCGGGCGGCTCCTGGCCGTGCGGTCGCGACTCGCCGGGACGAACGACGCGGCCGTCGCGGTGTACGACGTGGGGACGGGCAAGCCGGTCGTCTCGGCCACGGTCAAGGGCGGCGCCGCCGAGCAGGGCGCCCCGTGCGGGGTCGCGCCGGGCGGGGAGTGGGTCGTGTATACCGAGGGGGACTTGCTCCGGTTCCTCGCCGTCCCGCCCCACCAGCCGGACCTGCCCGGGAAGGGCCGCATCGACCTCCCGAAGCGGCGGGACCCCGACGACCCCGCCGTCTGGGTGTGGCCGACCGACGCCGGCAAGGCGGTACTCGTGGCCCGTGGTTCTCAGGGGAGTCTGCAGTTAGAAAAATGCGACCTTTCGAAGCGGACCTCCAGCCCCGTCGACCGGCCGGTTCAGGTGAACTTTGTCGGCAACCTGACCCTGAACGTCTCGGCCGGGCGGGCCGCGGCCTCGACCTGGGACGACGAGGCCGAGAAGGCGTGGGTCAGGTACTGGGCGCTGGGTGAGAGGACCAGCAAGACGGACATCCCGGTGCCACACAAGGCGACATCCCTGGCCCTCGCCCCGGACGGGAAGACGGTCGCCGTCGGTTTCGGGAACGGGACGGTGGGGGTGTACGACACCGCGACGGGGAAAGTTTCCAAGCAGTTCCAACTCGGCGAGTTCCCGGTCCGGGCCCTCGCCTTCCACCCCGGCGGGAAGCACCTCGCCTGCGGCACCACCGACGCGGGAATGCCGAACCTGTTTCTGATCGACCTGGGGTCGGCTGAGGGCGGTACCAGTCTCATTCCCGACGCGAAGGGGGTTACGGCCGTCTGCTTCAGTTCGGACGGTAAGCGGCTCGCGGCGTTCGGCCCGGAAGTGGGCGTGACCATCTGGGACGCGACCGCGCTCCTCAAACTCCAGCGGGACTGACCGGCTTGCCGCCGTTCGACTACACCAGTTCGCGGATCGAGGTAGGGTCGCCGAGGATCGGGTACGGGCGGCCGGCGTGATCCCTGAACGTCTCGGCCGCGTCCACCCCAAGGTGGTGGTACACCGTCGCCAACAGCGCTCCGGGCTTCAGCGCCCGGTCAGCCCGCCTTCACCCGCCGCGCCTTCGCCGGCTTCTCCTCGGCCGGCACCTCCGCCCCGTCCACGAACCGCCGGGCGTCCGGCAGCGCGTCCAAGAACACCCGGCCGTACGGCTTGGTCAGCACCCGCGGGTCGAACAGCACCACGATCCCGGTGTCGGTCGCGGTCCGGATCAGCCGGCCGAACCCCTGCTTCAGCTTGATCACCGCCTGCGGCACCTGGTAGTCCATGAACGGGTTCCCGCCGGCCGCCGCGACCGCCTCCAGCCGGGCCTCGGTCAGCGGCCGGTCCGGGACGGCGAACGGCAGCTTCGTGATGACCACGTTCCCCAGCGCCTCGCCGCGCACGTCCACCCCCTGCCAGAAGCTGTCCACCCCGAATAGCACCGCCTTCTTCGCGTCCCGGAACTGCTCCAGCAGCTTCGGCGCGGGTAGCCCGGTGCCCTGGGCGAGCAGCGTGTACCCGTTGCGGGCGAAGAACGGCCCGAGCTTCTCGGCCGCCCGGTTCAGGAAGGCGTAGCTGGTGAACAGGACGAACGCCCGGCCCTGTGTCCGCGCCACGTACTCCGGGATGCGGGCCAGCACCTCCTCCTCGTACCTCGCCGCCTGCGCCGACGGGTCCGGCATGTTCCGGAAGAGGTGGAGTTCGGACTGCCGGCGGAAGTCGAACGGGCTGCCGAGTTGCTTCGTGTCCGCGTCCTCCAACCCGAGCCGCTGCTGGGCGAGTTTGAACCCGCCCTCGTCGCCGGCGGCGGACAGCGTCGCGCTCGTGAGGATGACCGTCGGGACGCGGTCGTAGAGCTGCTGTTTCAGCGCGGCGCCGACCTCGATCGGGGCGCTCGCCAGCGCGACCCGCGGGACGCGGCCCTGCCGCACCTCGACCCAGTACACTTGCCCGTCGAGCTCCTGCCGCAGCCACTCCCGCACCGACCTCGCCATGCCTTCCAGCCGGTCGCCGCGGCTCGTCAGCTCCAGCCGCTCCTCCTCGGAGTCGCGGCCCTTCGCCAGCTCGTGCAACTGCCCGCCGAGCTTCTTCAACTCTTCGGACAGGTGGTCCGGGACGATCCCCGGCTCGCGCACCCGCCCGGTGCCGCGCGGCTGGCTCTGGTTCCACTGGTAGACGGCGGTGAAGAACTTCTCGGCCGCCTGCCGGGTCGCCTCCAACTGGGCCACCGCGTCGCCGTCCCCGAGGATGGCGAGGATGCCCTTGTTCGTCCGCGGGGCGAGCAACTGGTTCAGCACGTACTCGACGCCGCCCTGCGACACCGACAGCCCGAGGTGGTCGGCCGCCACGTCCTCGAGGGTGTGAGCTTCGTCGAAGATCACCGCGTTGTAGTCGGGCAGCAGTCCACCGCCCGACCGCCGGAGGGCGAGGTCGGAGAAGAAGAGGGCGTGGTTCACGACCAGGAGGTTCGCCCCGAACACCCGCTTGCGGGCCTGGAAGTAGAAGCAGTCGGTGTGGTTCGGACACTTCCGGCCGAGGCAGTTCGCGCTGTCGCTCTGGACCAGGTCCCAGACCGGCTCGTACGGCTGGACCGGGAGGTCGGACTTGGTCCCGTCGGTCGTCTGCCGCGACCACCGGCCGATCTGCACGAGCTGATCGACGGCGGCCGGGGTGTCGAGGAGGCTGGTCGCCCGGGACTGGGCCGCCCGCAGCCGGCGGAGGCTGAGGTAGTTGCCGCGGCCCTTCACGAGCACCGGCCGGAAGTCGCCGGGCATGACCGACTGGAGGAACGGGATGTCCTTGCGGACCAACTGCTCCTGCAGGCTGATGGTGTGGGTCGAGATGACGACCTTGAAGTCCTTGCGGGACGCGACCGCCTGGATCGCCGGGACGAGGTACGCGAACGACTTGCCGACCCCGGTCCCGGCCTCGACGAGCAGCTTCCGCTTCTGGCCGAGCGCCCGGTCGACGGCGTCGGCCATGTCGAGCTGCTGCGGCCGGGACTCGAACCCCGGCCACTTGCGGGAGACCAGCCCGCCCGGACCCAGAACGTGACGTGCGTCCATGCGGGAATTGTTGTCGGGCGGGCGGCGGAAGGGCAAGGCCGGTTGCCGGCAGTAGTGGGCGGTGGAAAGTGGGTAGTGGACAGAACGAGCGAGGGCAGCAGGCAGTCGGAACTGCCCACTGCCCACTCTCCACTGACCACTACCGGGTCACCAGAACTTCACCCGCCAGTAGTCCTGCGGGGCGGAGTTGCGGCCGAGGTACCAGTGGCCGTCGGTCCACTCGAGGGTGACCTTCCGCCAGCCGAGCGGGACCTTCGGGAACGGGTAGTACGGGCCGATGAACGGGAACGCGTTGTACGGGTATGCGGTCGGGTACGCGACCCGGCTGACGTTGTTGTACGGGGCGTAGGTCGGCCAGGCGTGGGCCGGCAGGTTGGGGGCCTGGAGGTCCGGGGAGAACTGGCCGGGGACGCCGAGCGGGGCCGGCTCGACGATCGGGCCGTCCCCGTACCCGGCGGGCGGCGGGCCGCCGGGCGGGGCCAGCGGCATCGGCGGGACCGGGGCGGGGGCCGGTGCGGTGGCCTGGGCCGGGGTCACGGTCTCGACCTGGACGGTCGGCAGCCAGCGGACGCCGTCGCGGATCTGGGTGACCCCGGCCACGCCCTGGACTTCCTTGAGGATCCGGCCCTTCAGGTCGAAGTCCCGGCACGACCCGGTGAGGGTGACGACCCCGCCCTCGGTGGAGATGCGGAGGTCGGTCCCCTCGGCGAGTCCGGCGGCCTCCAGGCGGCCCTTGACGGCGTCGGCGAGGGGCTGGTTCGGGTTGGCGGGTTGCTGGGCGTGGGCGGGCTCGGCCAGCCAGAACCCGGCGGCCGCGGCGAGCGGGAACAAGGCGCGCACGTTCACGACAAACCTCCGTGTACGCGGGAAGGTGCGGCATGCACTCGGACGCAGAATCATCGCCCGCGGACCGGGTCGGGGCCGACCGGGGAGGCGCGGAAGTCGCGGCCGGGCGGGGTCGGGTCCCCGTACCGCAGGTAGAATCGGGCGGACGGGCGGGACGGGATGAACCGGATGCGGAAAGCCGGCCGGCGGGCGGGTCGGTGGGCGAAAGGTTCAAGTCCGGGGGCGTTGACGGCCGGGGCGGGGCCGGGTACGATTCACCCGGACGGGCACCCATAGCTCAACTGGATAGAGCATCGGTCTACGGAACCGAAGGTTGAAGGTTCGAATCCTTCTGGGTGTACTCCCTATCTCCTTGGCCCCGCACGGCCGAAATCACTCGCACCTCAGACCCACCCCACCCGGACGCGGTACGGCGGTTGCTGCCGACGGCTCCTGCCGTCCGCCCGGGCCGGCGTGTGGGGTACACTATGAGCCAAGACAACGGCGGACCGGTGGTCTTGATCACCGGGGCGTCGTCCGGGATCGGCCGGGCCACCGCACGCCTCCTCGCCGCCAACGGCTACCGCGTGTTCGGCACCTGTCGCGACCCGGCCGCCCGGCCGCCGGAGCCGTTCCCCCTGCTGCCGCTGGAAGTCACCTCGGACGAGTCGGTGGCGGCGTGCGTCCGGCGGGTGGCGGGCGAGACCGGGGGCCGGATCGACGTCCTGGTGAACAACGTCGGGACCGGCATCCTCGGGGCGGCCGAGGAGTCCACCGCCGCCGACGCCCGCGGGCTGTTCGAGGTCAACTTCTTCGGGGCGGTGCGGGTGACGAACGCCGTCCTGCCGCTGATGCGCCCCCGCCGGGCCGGCCGCATCGTGAACATGAGTTCGAGCGGCGGGACCGCGAGCATCCCGTTCGCCGCGTACTACTGCGCGACCAAGTTCGCCCTGGAGGCGTACAGCGAGGGGCTGCGGAACGAGCTGCTGCCGCTCGGCATCCACGTCTCCGTCGTCGCCCCCGGGCCGGTCAGCACCCCCGCCGGGGATACCGCCGCCCGGGCCGCCCACCCGGTCGCCGACTACGAGCCGGCCCGGTCGAAGGCGGCGGACGACTTCGTGAAGGCGATCCGCAACGGGATGGACCCGGACAGGGTGGCCGAAGCGATCCTCGAACTGCTGCGGTCCGACAACCCGGCCCCGCGGTGCCCGGTCGGATTGCAGTCGCGCGCCACCGGCTGGGTCCGGCGGCTGCTGCCGGTGCGGGCGTTCCAGGCGCTCACCCGCTGGGCCGTCGGGTCCGGGTCGCGGTGACCGAACGACGGCACACGGAGTGTGCCTGCTACCTTCTCAAGCCAGCGACTGCCGACCCAACTCCTCCACCGCACGCCCCACGCCGTCCGCGCCCCCGGTGTCGATCTCGACCGTCGCCGACCGCGCCTGCTCGCCGGGTTCTTCCCACCGGTCCGCCGCCCACCGGTGCACCTCCCAGCCGGCGTCCGACACGTCCCCCGTCCGGGCGGCCAGCCGGGCGCGCACGACCGCCAGGTCGGCCCGGCACACAACGAACACGGCCGGCACCCCGAGGCGGTCGGCGACGCCCAGCAGCTCCCGCCGCCACCGCTCCTCCCGGAACGAGGCGTCGACCACCGCCCGGCCGCCCCCGGCCAGAACCGCGGCCGCCCGGCGGGCGCACTCCCGGTACGTCCGCTCGGTCCACTCCGGGGTGTAGATGTCGCCGCCGGGCCGGTCTGGCGGGACGCCGGCCAGTTCCTTCCGCACCTCGTCGGACCGCACCACCGCGAACCCGGCCCGGTCGGTCAGCCCCCGCGCAAGTGTCGACTTCCCCGTCCCCGGCAGCCCGCCGACGAGCACCAGCGCCGGCCGCCGGGCCGGCGCCTCCAGCTCCCCGAGTGCGACCAGCCACCCGGCCCGCGACCGGGCCGCCGCCTCGTCCCGGTCGGCCGCCGGCACCTCGGCCTCAACCGCCTTCAACCCGTCCACCTTCGCCCGGACGCACGCCCGGTAGGCGGTGTAAAACGGCAACAGCCCACGCCCTTCGTCGTCTCCGGTCGCCCGGAAGTAGGCGTCGGCGAACGGCGCGGCCAAATCCCGGCGGCCGGCCCGCTTCAGGTCCATGACCAGGAACGCGGCGTCGGCGACCGGGTCGGCGAACCGGAACCGGGCGGCGAACTCGACGCAGTCGATCACCACCACGTCGGCCGGCGGCGGGCGGTCCGGGAACAGGTAGACGTGCTCCAGCCGGAGGTCCCCGTGGGTGTCGCGCGGCACCCCGCGGGCGGCCCGGGCCTCGATCAGCGGCCGGAGGTCCGCGAGGGCGGCGTCGGTCAGCTCGCGGACCCGGCCGAACACCCGCCGGCCGGCGGCGTCCGCGGGCACCGCCGCCTGGGCGAAGTTGTCCCGGGCGTTGGCGGCGACCACCTCGAACCGCCCGTTCGCCGCGACCTCCGGGCCGCCGCCCGCCGCGGCGTGAAACTCCGCCACCCGGGCCGCCAGACGTTCGACCGCCTCCCGCCCGACCTCGCCGCGGCCGACCCGGGCGGCGAGGGTGGCGTCGTCCGGCAGGCGGATCATCCGCACCGCCCACTCGACCGGCTCGCCGTCCCCGCCGACGCGCAGCCCGGCCGGCCCGTCGGTCACCGGCACGACCCCGAGGTAGACGTCCGGAGCGAGCCGGCGGTTGAGCCGCACCTCCTCGTCGCAGAAGTGCCGGCGGCGGGACGGGTCGCGGAAGTCGACGAACCCGAGGTCGACCGGCTTCTTCAACTTGTACACGAAGTCGCCGGCGAGGAAGACGGCGGAGATGTGCGTCTGCCGGACCTCGACCCGGTCGGCCGGGTGCGGGTAAGCGTCCGGCCGTGACAGCCCGTCGATGAGTCCGGCGACGTCCATCGCCCACCCATACCCCGTCCGCCGAACCGCGACCGTCACCGGCGGGAGCAAGCGGCGGGCCGTGGCGGGCCGCCGCTTGCTCCCGCCCGCGAGGTCACGCCCCGTCGTACGCCCGCCGCAGCCCGGCGAGGTCGATCTTACCCATCCCCCGCATCGCCTCCATCACCCGCCGCGACTTCGCCGGGTCCGGGTCGCGGTGCATCTCCATCAGCGCCGACGGGATGACCTGCCAGGACAGCCCGTACTTGTCCTTCAGCCACCCGCAGTGGCTCTCGCTCCCGCCGGCCGACAGCCTCGCCCACAGGTCGTCCACCTCCTCCTGCGTCTTGCAGTCCACGAACAGCGAGACCGCCTCGGTGAACTTGAACGTCGGGCCGCCGTTCAGGGCGTGGAACGTCTGCCCGGCGAGCCGGAACGTCACCAGCATCACCGCCCCCTTCGGCCCCGGCCCGGCGTCCCCATACCGGAGGACGCTCACCACCCCCGAGTCCGGGAAGACCGAGACGTAGAAGTTCGCCGCCTCCTCGGCGTTGCCGTCGAACCAGAGGAACGGGGTGATCTTCTGCCCGCGGCGGGCCGCCAGGTAGTCGGCCAGGCACCCGAACGTCGACTCCCACCCGGCGATGACGCCCATCGCCTCGTGCTTCCGCCGGTCCTCGACCGTCGGGTGCGCGATCCGCAGGGTGAGCCGCGTCCGCCCGCCCAGGTCCTCGAACAGGACCGTCAGGATCACGCCCTTCGGCAGGTCCAGGTTGTCGTAGTCGTACCCCTCCTCGAACTCGTCGGTGGTGACGATCCGCTCGGGCGGCACCACCTCCCGGAACACCCCCTTCACCGGGTACTCGGCCCCGTCCGGGCCGCGCATCACGTACCGCGACCGCCCGCCGGGCCGCAGGTCGAGTTCGGTCACGGTCGTGGTGAACCCGCGCGGCCCCCACCACTTCGCCACGTGCTCGGGTTTCGTCCACGCCTCCCACACCAGCTCCCGCGGGGCGTCGAACTCCCGGACGATGACGATCGTGCGGTCCGCGGCGTCAGGACTTGCGGCCACGCTTCTTCCCCTTCTTCTGGAGGTCGGAGAGGTACTCGCCGAGCCGGTCCAGGCTGTCCTCCCAGAACCGGCGGTAGGCGTCGATCCAGGCGGCCGCGTCCTTGAGCGGGGCGGCGTTCAGCCGGCACGGCCGCCACTGGGCGTCCCGCACGCGGGCCACCAGCCCGGCCCGCTCCAGCACCTTCAGGTGCTTCGAGACGGCCGGCAGCGACATGTCGAACGGCCCGGCCAGCTCGGTCACCGACGCCTCCCCGGCGGCGAGCCGGGCGAGGATGGCCCGCCGGGTCGGGTCGGCGAGGGCGGCGAAGACGAGGCTGAGGCGGTCGGCGGCCATGTCGGGTGAACCGGGCGGTTAATTAACCGGGAGGTAAAGTACACCCGCCGGCGCGGCAGTGCAAGCTCGGTGAGGACGGTGAAAAAGAAAACCCGGGGCTTCGGAAGCCCCGGGTGCGGGTGGTGCGGGGTGCGTCTCTCAAACCGTCGCGGCCGGCTCGCGGCGGGCCTTCGCGTCCAACTCGGCCCGCGACGGGAGGCGCACTTTCCACGCCAGCCCGCACGCCTGGAGCAGCCGGATGACCAGGTAGCTGGCGTCGAACTGCCACCACCGCAGCCCGTGCCGGGCGGACGACGGGAACGCGTGGTGGTTGTTGTGCCACCCCTCCCCCATCGCCAGCACCCCGACCACCGCGTTGTTCCGGCTGTGGTCGTCCGACGCGTACGGGCGGGTGCCCCACAGGTGGCAGATCGAGTTCACGCTCCAGGTGACGTGGTGGCCGAGGAAGATCCGCACCAGCCCGCCCCACAGGAACCCGGCCAGGGCCCCCTCCCACCCGCCGAACGCGTACCCGATCGCCGCCGGGATCAGCACCCCGAGGGCGGCCCAGAGCGCGAACCAGTCGCTGACGAACCGGAGCATCGGGCTGCGGCGGAGGTCCCCGGCGTACCGCTCCAGCCCCTTCTGCATCGGGGCGAACGCCCACCCGATGTGCGAGTGCCAGAACCCCCGGAGCCACCCCCACAGCCCCGGCCGGTGCGGGTACGGGCTGTGCGGGTCCCCGTCCCCGTCGCTGTACTGGTGGTGCAGCCGGTGCCGCCCGACCCAGTCGATCAGCGGCCCCTGGAAGGTCATCGACCCGAGCACCCCGAGGACGAACTGGACCGGGCGGACGGTCTGGAACGACCGGTGGGTGAACAGCCGGTGCCACCCGACGGTGACCCCGAGCATGGTGGCGGTGTACATGCCGACCAGCAGGGCGAGTTCGACCCAGCCGAACCCCCAGCCCCAGGTGACGACGGCGGCCCCGACGACCCCGAGGATCGGGACGGTCACCCCGACGAACGTCCCGACCCAGGCGAGCACCAGGGTGCGGGTGTCGTGGCGGGGTTCCGGTTCCGGGGTGGCGGGGATGAGGACGGCGTGGTCGGGTGCGGCGGTGGACAAACGGGTGACCCGGTTGGTGGTGAAGGCCGGCGCGGCGGGCGCCCGCCGGCCCCAGGGTGAACGGACGTCGCCGCCCGGTGGGCTCGCCGGGAGTCTACCCCGCCGGGCGGGGCGGGAGCGAGTGCAGTCCGGAGACCCCCGGCCGCGGCCGGGGATACAACACCGACATGGTAGGAGTTTCGCGCCCCGCGCCGCCGGCCCGGGGCGCATCTTTTCCGGATTCTCCCGGCCCATGCCGCTCCGCAGCCTGACACCGGCCGTCCGCCCCGACCCGCCCCCGGCGGACGTGGCCCGGTTCCTCCGCGAGGCGGACCGGCGGGTCGCCCGGTTCCAAGAGGCCACGGTGATCCCCGGGTTCGTCCCGAGCGACTACGCCGGGGCGTACCGGGTGCTGCGGGCGCTGGCCGACTCCCCCGACCTCCGCGGCCGGCGGTTCTGCGAGTGGGGCAGCGGGTTCGGGGTGGTGACGTGCCTGGCCGCGGCGCTCGAGTTCGACGCCTGCGGGATCGAGGTCGAGTGGGAGCTGGTCGAGGAGGCCCGGCGGCTGGCCGAGGACTTCGACCTGACGGCCGAGTTCGTCTGCGGGAGCTTCGTCCCGCCCGGGGCCGAGGGCCGGGTCCACGCCGCCGGGCAGTACGCCTGGTTCACCACCGAGGCGGACGACGCCTACGCGGAACTGGGGCTGGACCCGGACGACATGGACGTGGTGTTCGCGTACCCGTGGCCGGACGAGGAGGGAGTGACGGACGAGTTATTCGAGCGGTACGCGGGGGTCGGGGCGGTGCTGGTGACGTTCCGCGGGGGCGGGGAGTTCCGGGTGCGGCGGAAGACGGCCCGGCGGCGGTGAGTGGTCAGTTGGAGACACCCGGTGAAAAGGTCAGGCCCGGGTCTCCCGACCCGGGCCGTCATCTGACATCTGCTCTGCTTCTGACTCTCCACTGTCCACTACCCACTGCCCACTGGCTTAGTACCGCCCGCCCCCGCCGCCGTACCCGCCCCCGCCGCCCCCGTACCCCCCGCGACCCCCGCCCCCGTACCCGCCGCGGCCGCCCCCGCCGCCCCCGCCGCCCCCGCCGCCCTCCTTCGGCCGGGCCTCGTTCACCGTCAGCGGGCGGCCCTCGACCATCTGCCCGTGCATCCCGGAGATCGCCGCCTGGGCCTCCTGGTCGCTGCCCATCTCGACGAACCCGAACCCCTTCGACCGGCCGGTGTCGCGGTCGGCGATGACCTGGGCGGACACCACCGTCCCGTACGGGGAGAACATCTCCTGCAGCTGCGAGTCCGTCACGCCCCAGCTCAGGTTCCCGACGTACAACTTCTTGCCCACGGGTGGCCCCCGCGGCCCGGTCGCGGCCGCACGGAATCAGGTCGGCCCCGCGCCGGACCAGGGGGCGGGGTGGGTGACGTGCGAACGGGCGGGGCTGCGGGACAGCTCTCCGCCGGATGCGACACCTCTCGAACGATCTCGGGGGCCGGCACCGGGCGGGCGCGAGGCACCAAGAGGGGTCGGGGCGGAGTGGCGATCGTGTTCGGCGTCGGGCGGGCGCACCGGCCCTCCCGCCATGACGATAACCGGGCCGGCCCGCGGCGTCCACCCGCCGCCGGGGTTTTCTGTCGGGAGAACCCTGGCTCCGGCCGCCGGGCCGCGGTATAGTACCTGCTCGTACACGGCGCTCCCCCGCCGCCCGGCCCGCGCGCGGGCCGACCCCGGGGCGGCCGTGAGGGCCGACCACCACACCCCCCGGGCCGCGCCGCCGTCGCCCGCCCGGGCCGAGCGAGGGACTTTATGGGTCTGCGGATGCGGGTTCACGACCGCGAGCACATCGGGGCCGCCCTGCGGCGGTTCAAGAAGCTGCTCGAGCGGAGCGGGATGAAGGGCGAGCTGCGGGCGCACGAGTACTACGAGAAGCCGTGCGAGGCCCGCCGCCGCAAGGAGGCCCGCCGGAAGAAGGCGATCCGCAAGGCCGCGATGGAGCCCCGCGTCTGACCGCCGGCGAGCGGGGGGCGTGAGCCCCCTGATGGCTCGGCGGATCAGGGGGCTCACGCCCCCCGCTCGCCGGCCGCCAGCAGCCGCCCGACCGCCTGCAGCCCGAGGCCGACCACCTGCTTCGGGTCGGCCGACCACACCACCGGGTTCATCAGCTCCAGCGACACCGCCCCGTCGTACCCGATCTCCTTCAGCCGCCGCACCACCGGCCCGAGGTCGAAGTCGCCCTCCCCGGGGAACACCCGGTCGGCGTCGGTCATCACCTCCCGCGGCACCCCCGCCACGTCGCACACCTGCACGTGGAACAGGTTCCCCGCCGTCAGCCGGGCCAGGTCCTCCGGCTTGCTCGGCCCCTTGTAGTAGTGGAACACGTCCAGGCACACCCCGACGTTCGGCTCCCCGCACTGCGCGGCCAGCGACACCGCCGTGTCCAGGCACGAGCAGACGGCGTCGGCCCCGCGGAACTCCAGCGCCAGCCGCACCCCGAACCCGGCCGCCCACCGCCCGGCCTGGGCCAGCGACACCACCGCCCGGGCCAGCGCCTGCGGGTCCGGCACCGCCGCGGCGTCGGCGGCGACCACGAGGGTGCGGACGCCGAACGTCTGGCACAGGTCGAGCCGCCGCTTGAAGTGGTCGAAGTGGGCCGCCCGCTGCTCGCCCTGCGAGACGAGCAGCCCGCCCTGGTAGGCGGCGGCCGGCAGCGACAGGCCGCGGTCGGCGAGGAGCTTCCGGGTGTCGTCCGCCGACGTAGTGCGGAGGTGCTGCTCGAGCTTGGTGAGCCACACCTCGGCCGCGCCGCACCCAGCGGCCGGGTAGTTCTCGGCGTCGGCGGCGAACGACCCGGGGAGGGTCGTCGCCTGGGAGATGCACGGGGTCATCAGGGCTGCGACTTCCTGGGCGGCTTCTTCTGATCGTCCTTCGCCTTGGCCGGCTTGGTCGGCTCCTCCGGCGGGGTCGGGGACCCGTCGAACGTCCCGGTCAGCCAGAGGACGAGGAGGGTCACCCCGGTCAAGTGGAGCAGCCCGCCGAGCAGCAACATCATCCGGTACTTCCCCTTCTCCTTGGCCGAGATCTCCCGCCTCCGCGGGGCGGCCGGGGCGGACGCCTGGGCGGCGGCGAACGGGTCGTCGCTCACCCCCCAATCCTCGACCGGCTCGGCCGGGACCGGGGCGGCCTCGGCCGCCGGGTGGGCGGCGTACGCGACCGGCTGCACCGGGGCCGGGCGGAGGCGGACGGTGCCCGGGCGGCAGAACGCGGCCAGCTCCGCCTCGACGTCGGACATGGTGGCCGGGCGGCGGTCCGGATGCTTCTGGAGCATCCGGCCGACCAGGGCCGCGAAGTCCGCGGGGATGTCCGGGCGGAGTCCGGCCAGCGGGGGCGGGTCGGCCCGCCGCACCCGGTCGGCGAGGTCCAGGTCGTCGGCCGGGAACGGCGGGCGGCCGGTGAGGAGGAAGTACAGGGTGGCCCCGAGGCCGTAGACGTCGCCGGCCGGGGCCGGGGTGCCGGCGTCGAGCCGCTCCGGCGCCAGGTACGGGTGGACCGCCCCGGGGTCGGTGGCGGCCGGCGGGCGGACCGGGACGAGGCCGAGTTCGGCGAGCCGGACGTGGGCGTCGGGGGCCGGCCGCCGCCGCTCCCGGCCGTCCGGCCCGACCTTGACGGTCAGCGGCCCGACCAGCAGGTTCGCCGGGCGGACGTCGCCGTGCGCCCCGCCGCGCTCGTGGGCGGCGCGGAGGGCGGCGGCGACCCCCGCCCCGTACTCGGCGGCCAGGAACCCGGGCATCGCCCCGCCGATCTCGCGGGACAGGGCGTCGAGGTCGGCGGCGTCGGCCGGGGCCTCGACCACCGCGTACACCTCGTCCCCGACCGCCCCGATGTCGAGCAGGTGGACGAGGCCCGGGTGCGGCATCATCCCGAACGCCCGGGCCCGGCCGACGAACGCGGCCAGGGTGTCGGCCGGGGCCAGGGCGTCGGCCCGGAGGCGGCGGAGGACGAGCGGGGTGCGGAGGGACGGGTGCAGGGCCCGGTACGCCCGCCCGCCGGGGATCGGGCCGAGGTCGTCGATGACCGGGTACCCGGCGTAGGAGAGTTCGCCGCCCCGGCCGGCCCGGAGGGCGTCCGCCTGGAACCGGCTCAGGACGCCCCGGGACAGGAGGTACTCGCACAGGGCTTCGAGGCCGGACTGGGGGATGTCCGGCTGGCGGATCAGCTGCTCGACCTGCTCGGGGAACAGGACCCGGCTGGCCTGGGCGCGGTCCAGGAACCCGGCGACGGACTCGGACGGCATGGGGCGGTCTCCGCGGTCGGGGCGGGGAGATTGTAGCGTACAGCCGGGGGCCGGGGGCGAACTTCCCGGAACGGCCGGGCGGTTGACGCGGCCCCGCCGGCGCGGGATGCTGCCCGGGGTGTACGGAGTGCCACCCCGGAGCCGCCCGATGCCCGCGCCGCCCCGCCCGCCGAAGCTGCTCGACCGCCTCCGGGCCGCGTGCCGGGTCCGGCACCTGAGCCGGCGGACCGAGGACGCGTACCACGACTGGTGCCGGCGGTTCATCCTGTTCCACCACGTCCGCCACCCGGAGACGATGTCGGAGCCGGAGGTGAACGCGTTCCTGGACCCACCTGGCGGTGGACCGGACGGTGTCGGCGTCGACGCAGAACCAGGCGATGTGCGGGCTGCTGTTCCTGTACGAGCACGTCCTCGGCCGGCCGCTCGACCGGCTGACGGTGGTCCGTGCGGCCCGGCCGAAGCGGCTGCCGGTGGTCCTGACCCGGGCGGAGGTGGGCCGGATCCTCGCCGAGCTGGAGGGGCCGCCCCGGCTGGTCTGCATGCTGCTGTACGGGTCGGGGTTGCGGGTGTTCGAGGCGCTCGGGCTCCGGGTCAAGGACGTGGACCTGGAGCGGCGGGAGATCCGGGTGCGGCACGGGAAGGGCGGCAGGGACCGGGTGACGATGGTCCCGGGCGCGGCCCGGGAGGGGTTGCGGGACCAACTGGCCCGGGCCGCGGGGGTCCACCGGGCGGACGTGGCCGCGGGGTTCGGCCGGGTGTCGCTGCCGTCGGCGCTGGCCCGGAAGTACCCGAGCGCGGCGACCGACCCCGGGTGGCAGTACGTGTTCCCGGCGTCGGCCCGGTGCGTTGACGACCGGGACGGGGCGGAGAAGCGGCACCACCTGCACGAGTCGGTGATCCAGCGGGCGGTCCGGGCGGCGGTGGTCGGACTGGGCCTGGCGAAGCCGGCGACCCCGCACACCTTCCGGCACGCGTTCGCCACTCACCTGCTGGAAGACGGGGCGGACGTCCGGACGGTCCAGGAGCTGCTAGGCCACACCAGCGTCGAGACGACGATGATCGACACGCACGTGCTGAGCCGCGGGGGGCGCGGGGTGAGGAGTCCGCTGGACGCTCAGGAGTAGGTTGGGGGCTTGCAGGCTAACGCGGTCCGTGTTAGCTTGCGGGAGCGTGCGGGGTAACACGGTTAGACGACGGCTCGGGCGTTATCGCTAACCCGGCCGACACGTTCGGGTTGGTGACCTCGCCGGGATCACGACTTGACCGTGTTATGCGGCGCCGGGGCGCGGCCCTAACGGGTTAGGCGGCGCCGGCTAATCCCTGGTTCGGCGGCGGAGGCGCACGGATGGCGGAAGCGCCGGACATCCCCGACGACCTCGCGGCGTTCCTCCGGGACAGGCCGCGGACGCTGGACGCCGGGCACTACGAGGCGGTGACGCTGTTCGCGCTGGTCGAGCTGCGGGCCGAGATGCTGGAAGTGACGCCGAACATGGCCCCGTTCGCCCGCGACGACCCGCACCGTTACGACGGCGGGTACTACGCGGTGCCGGCGGTCAATCTGGTCCGGGGCGACCCCCGCCCGAGTGTGGACTTCCCGGCGTGGCTGTTCCTGTGGCTGCCGGACCAGAAGCGGTTCGGCTCGTTCGACCTCGACCACGGCGACCTCATCATGTTCGCCCCGGAGGTCCGGTGGGCGGACATCGCCGCCGACCCGGAGCCGTTCGTGCTGGCGAGCGAGAGCGGCGGACAGGGTCCGGTGCCCACCGAGTATTTGCAGCCCTGGCCGCAGTACCCGTATGTGGCCCCAGACGCCGAACCAGGCGCTGCACCTGACACCGGCCGCATGTAGGCTTTCCGTGACGTGTAGCCACCTGAGCGGCCGGTGCAGGTGAGCTGAGTCGCTCGGCCGCGCGTTCGACCCACAAGGGTCGGCGCGGGGTCGGACGGGGTTGCGTGGCCCCCCTCCCAAGTGCCACGCCCGACCCGCGCCGACCCTTGCGGCGCGGGCGGACCGGGTGAGCTCAGCGACGCGCGGGGGCGCGCGGCCGAGTGGCGAAGCTCAACGACGCGCGGCGTCCCAGGTGGCTGGCGCGCGGCCGAACTCTTCGCTGCAGCGACGCGCCACATCGCGGAGGGGAGGACTCCATACGGGGTCCGCGCGTCGCTGAGCTTCGCTGTTCGGCGGCGGAGGGCAGTTCGTGGCGTTGATGCTGCCCCCCAACTGGTGCCTGATCTTCTTCCGCGACCCTGCCCGCGAGTTCACCCCGGCCCGGCTCAAGGAGGTGCTGGCCGAGCGGCTGACAGTCACCGGCGACGAGCAGCCGTTCGCGGTTCAGTGGCGCAGCGACGGCCCGGTCCTGTCCGTGTCGGTCACGCACGCGGCCTACGTCGAGACCATCATCCGCGGGCTGGTAGGCCAGCGGCGCAAGCACCGAACGCTGATCCCGGGGTGTGACGCCGAGATCAAGATCGTGCTGCCGGACGTGGATGCTGTACTGGACGAGATCAATACCCTGATCGAGGTGCAGTGTACGCTCCAGGCCGCAACCGGCGGGCTGATGTACATGAGCTGGAACCACAACTTCGCGGGGCCGGACGAGTAGACTTGTCGGGTGCAGCCCGCAGAGCAAGGCACGCCGAACCAGGCGCTGCACCTGACCCCCGCCCAAAGCGGCGGGGGCCGGTGAGCGGGGTCGTTCGGCGGCGGCTCCTTCACGGAGGAAGGCGATGACGGAAGCGACGGCTGATCCTCCACGAGCGCGGGCGAGTTACGGGGTGGACGCCCCTGGTCTGGTGAAAGGCTTCTTCGCGGCTGGGGCGGCCGCGTCAGCCGTTGCGGTTGGTGTCGGCTTGTCCCCGTGGCCCGGCGGGATTGTCGCCGTCGTCCTCGCGTCGCTCGCCGGGGTGTTCGCCGCCTACGCCTTCGGCATGGGCTGCTACATGCTGTACGGCAGCCTCGTGGTCAAGGTCCGGGGTCGCGACAAGTTGCTCGATCTCGTGCCGTGGTCGGGAGGTGAGTCGGTGCTGGATGTCGGGTGCGGCCGCGGCCTGTTACTGGTTGCCGCTGGGCAGCGGGTGCCGCGTGGTCGGGCCGTCGGCATCGACCTGTGGCAAGCCGCGGACCAGTCCGGCAACCGACCGGAGGCCACCCTCGCCAACGCCCGCGCTGAGGGAGTGGCTGAGCGGGTCGAGGTTCAGACCGGGGACGCCCGGCAGCTCCCGTTCCCCGACGGGTCATTCGACGTGGTGGTGTCCCATTGGGTCATTCACAACTTGCCCGAGCCGGCCGACCGCGCGAAGGCGCTGGCGGAAATGGCACGGATCCTCAAGCCCGGCGGGTGGGTGCTGGTCGCGGACATCGGGCTGCACGCGGAGTATGTCGCTCTGCTCCAGCAGTTGGGGTTCGCCGAGGTTCGGCATGTCGTGTCGCCTGTCGGAGACGCCATCCGCCGCGCGATCACCTTCGGCAGTTTCCGTCCGGGCACGGTGGTCGGGCAGAGGCACGCCGAACCAGGCGCTGCACCTGGTTGATTTCGGCAAGTTGTAGGGCGGCACTCTGAACAGAAGCGACTGTCAGGGAACCGGTTGCGGCGGAACGACGGGCCTTCCTTTCCCCTGCCCTCGCGGGTTCGGGAGGGCAGAATGAGGGCAGTCGTGAGGATGCGTTGGAGTCACGTCGCTGGTCGCGGACGCACCCAGCGGCGATACTTCAGCGTCCCTCACGGAGGCTCTATGGCCTGGCTCGAACGGCACCGCGGGTCCGGACACTTCCACCTGTGCTTCCGCTGGAACGGCAAACGCAAACGCCAGTCGCTCGCCACCGGCGACGCGAAGGCGGCAGAGGCGGCACGTCTCCGGTTCGAGGAGAACGTCGCGCTTCTCGAACGCGGGCGGCTCGAACTGCCGACGAACGCGAACGTGATGACGTTCCTGCTCTCCGACGGGAAGCTCGCCCGCTCGCCGCAGGCGGCGTCAGCCCCGGCGAAGACGCTGCGGGAGGTCGTCGAACTCTACCTCGCCGCGCTCGGTAACGGGTCGGTCGAGGCGAACTCGCTCGAAACCGTCCGGCTGCACCTGAACCACGTCCGGCGGAAGTTCGGCGACGGCTTCCCGCTCGGCGAACTGTCCGGGCCGAACCTGCAAGACTACCTGAACACGCGGGTGCGGCGGAAGGGGAAGAAGTCGGTGCCGCTCAGCGCCGTGACGCTGCGGAAGGAACTGGCGTCGTTCCGGGCGTGCTTTAATTGGGCCGTCCACACTGGCTTCATCGGCGGGCGGTTCCCGAACCGCGGGCTGCGGTTCCCGAAGGGCGAGGACAAGCGGCCGTTCATGACCTGGGAGGACATCGAGCGGCGGGTCGGCCGCGGCGGGCTGTCCGCCGAAGAGACGAAACGCTTCTGGGACTGCCTGTTCCTCGACCTCCCGCAGATCGGCGAGTTCCTCGAATTCGTGAAGGCGCACGCCTCGCGGCCGTGGGTGTACCCGATGTGCGTGGCCGCCGCCCACACCGGGGCGCGGCGGAGTGAACTGGTCCGGCTGCACGTCGATGACATCGACTTCCACGGGAAGACGGTCATCATCCAGGAGCGGAAGCGGGTGAAGGGCCAGCGGACGACGCGGCGGGTGCCGCTCACGCCGCACCTCGAACGGGAGGTCCGCGACTGGCTGGACGGCGACCACCCCGGCGGGAGTCACCTGTTCGGCCAGTTGGAGAAGGCGGACGAACCCGCGGAGTCCGTCAGCGTGGACGAAGCCGGGTGGCACTTCGTGCAAACGGTTTGTGGGTCGAAGTGGGCGGTGCTTCGCGGGTGGCACGTCCTCCGCCACTCGTTCGCGTCGAATCTCGCGGCGAAAGGCGTCGATCAGCGGTTCATCGACGAGTTTCTGGGGCACCAGACGGAAGCCCAGCGCCGCCGCTACCGGCACCTCTTCCCGCACCAACAGCGGGAAGTGCTGTGTCAGGTGTTCGGGGCGTGAAAACAAACCCTCCCGACAGTCACGCGACCGGCGGGGTGGTCCTCGGCTGGCACCCGTGGGCCGGCTATCGGGAGGGGCGACCCGGGCCGGGGTTCGGCGGCCCGTTCAAAGGACCGCCGCACAAGTCGGCTTTGACCCGCTGCGGGCGGCGGTGGTATTCTGGGCGTATGCGGGCCGGGCTTCTGACTCCGGAAGTTGTCGGCTTTCGGTCGAGTTCGCACGCCACGCACGGAGCGACAGCCATGACGATCACCCTGGACTTACCCGAAGACCTCGAACGGGCGATCCGCACCCGCACCGGCGTGAGCGCGGGCGGCCTCCCGGACGCCCTGCTCACCCTGCTCCGCTCCTCGGTGGGCGGACCGGGCGGGAACGGTCCGCACGTGCCGCCGGCGACCCCGATGCCGCTCCAACCCACCCCGTACCCGGACGACGAGCCGCTCGGGCTCCTGGCCGACGGGGCCGGCTACGCGGCCGTCCCGTTCCCGGTCGTGGGCCGCGTCGAGGCGCGGTACACCCTCGGCGAACCCCTCACCCCGACCGCCCTCCCGGACGACGAGTGACCCCCGGCATGACGCCATTCTGGTTCTCGGTTCGCGGCGCGGACCTCGCCCAGGGCGATTTGCTCCCGGACTGCCTGGTGCCGACCCTGCCGGACGACTTCGGCCCGTCGGCCCGGCCCGCCGACATCACGCTCCGTCGGGGGACGCTCGTCGTCCTCACCCAGACGTGCGACCTGGCGAACATGAAGGCGGGGCTGGTCGCCCTCTGCCCGGTTTACGGCCTCGGCGCGTTCGAGGCGGTGAACCCGCAGTTCACCCGGAAGGGGGCGTGGGAAGAGGTCCGCAAGGGGCGGCGGGAGGGGCTGCACCTGCTCGCCTCGCCGGTGCGTCCAGAGGTCAGCCGGGACGCCGTGGTGGTGAACTTCCGCGAGATCGTGAGCCTCCCGGTCGGGTACCTCCGGACCCACGCCGACGGCCTCGGCGACCGCTTCCGCCTCCACCCCCCGTTCCTCGAACACTTCTCCCAGGCGTTCGCCCGGTTCTTCATGCGGGTCGGGCTGCCCTCCGCCGTCCCTCCGTTTCCAGACTAACGAGATTCACAAGCCCATCTCCCGACAGTCACGCGACCGGCGGGGCGGTCGTCGGCTGGCACCCGTGGGCCGACTATCGGGAGAGGCGAAACGGGCCTGGGTTCGACGACCACTTCCCGGATAGGGCAAGCATCATCCCGACTCCGGATCATCCCGCCACGGCCAAACGCGGGAATTTCGGGGGTCGTCCCGCCGCGCTCACCGCAGCCCTACGCCGCGTTCGGCGGCCGCGTCCTTGAACATCTTCGTCAGCAGCCCGCCGGGGTTCGGCACCGGCTGCCGGTCGCGGGTCTCCTTGAGCAATCCGAGGGCGTGGTCGGCGCAGGAGACCCCCAGCCGCCGGACGCACTGGCCCCACCACGGGCGGTCTTCGGCCGACCCGACCGCGGCCGCGATGCGGGCCACGGCCGCCGCCTCCGCCTCCGTGAGCGGGGCGGGCCGGAAGGGGCTCACCCGCGCGGCCCCGGCGGGCTTCGTCTTCCGCTCGAAGGTGATGACCGTCCGCCCGGTCGCGGCCTCGAACCCGAACCCGGCCAGGATCGGCAGCCGGTGGCCGAGCAGGCCGTCGGCCGCCGCCTTGATGATGGCCTTGGCGTCGCGGGGCCGGGCGGCCTCGACGGGTAGGGCCGCCGCGAGGTCGTCCAGGTAGCGGCGGTGGATTTTCTGCGAGGTGAACTTCTTGGCGAGGTACACCGCGAGCCGCTGTTCGAGCGGCTTCATCCGGTAGAACAGGTCGTTCGGAAAGCCGAGCGCGAAGAACCCCCGCGTGCGGGCGATCTGCCGCAGCACCGAGGACACTTCGATGAACCCGAACGGGAGTTGCTCCTGCCCGCTCCCCGGCTTCTCCTTGAAGTAGAAGACCGACCCGAACAGCCGCCAGTTCATGTCCGCGTAGGCCGCCCGCTCCCGGTCCCAGAAGGCGTTCTTGCAGTGGAAGTCGTAGCCGCGGAGGACGTCCAAGTCGCGGCGCATCCGGTCGTAGTCGCGTTTCGACGGGTTCCGCTCGCCGCGGCGGAGGAACAGGGACCGCAGGGTGCCGAACTGGACCTGACTCCCCCGTGCCCCCTGCCCGACGTAGAGCTGGAGCAGGTCGTAGAGGAGGGTCTGCGTGCTCGCCCCGCCGAACCCGAACGGGCCGGGGTAGGCTTTCCACTCGCGGGCGACCGGCTTGCCGTCGTGCCCGGTGATGGTGTCGGCGTAGGCGAGCGGGTCGCGGTTCTGGGTCGGCGTCCGGTGGAACCGGAAGAGCGGGAACTCGGCGAGGTCGAAGTCGTAGCGGCCGGACGTGTCGTCCGGCGACGGCGTCGACAACGGGTCGTCATCCAGGTCCGCGACGGACGACTTGCGGAGCATCGCTTCGAGCAGGCTTCCGAGTCCTTCCGGGTTCTGATTCCCGACTTCCTTCCTCACGAGCATCCCTTTAATGCATTAGTACTTCTTCTTTAAATACATTTCTCTTTACCCCCCGGATTCGCCTGTGATTCCCGGAGGTTACGCGGCGTTTTGCGAGTGAAAGCACGAACCCGACCCCTCCGGCGCGAGTGAAAGCACGAACGGTTTCGGCCCTCGGCGCGAGTGAAAGCACGAACCCCGCGAGTGAAAGCACGAACGCCCCAAAATCTGTGGACAACTCCGTAACCCTCGGGATTCGTTCGAGTCGCTGCCGTCATCCCGCCTTCCCGCTGGCCCGCAGGCCCGCGAGCAGGGCGTCGGCGAGCGCCCGCTCGAACGCCACTCGTTCAGCTTCCTTTCCCCGGGCGTTGCTCGGCCGGGCGAGCGGGCCGAGCCGGGCCGCCTCCCGCTCCAGGTCCGGCCACGAGTCGGCGACGAGGGACAGCACCGCCCGGAGGACGTGGCTGTTGCTCACGGTGGTCCCGGTCGCGGTCTCGAACAGGCCGACGAGACGCTTGAGGGTCGCGTCGGCGGTTTGGGTGAGGACGAACTCCCGCTTGAGGTAGACCGCGTCCGGGCCGTCCGGCTCGCGGGCCGGCGGGAAGGCGGGCGGGCGGGGCGGCGGGGGTTTGACGGCGGCGAGGACCGCCGACCCGATGCCGGGGTCGAGCAGGTTGGCGACGGAACTGGTGGGCGACGGTCGGCTGAGCGGCTTGGGCATGGGCGGTTACTCGTTCACTCTCTTCGGTTCGGGTATCGCAGACGACCCGGCCGTCAGGAACGCGGCCCGGTTCTGCACGCGGGCTTCGATCTCGCGGGCCAGGGCCAGGTATTGCAGCGCCACCTTGTGCCGCCCGAGGCCGTCCACCTGGAACAGCGTCTTCCCCTTCCCCGAGCACTTCGGCAGCGCCGTCGCCTGGGTGATGGCGGTCTCGAACGCCCGGCCGGGCAGTTCGCGGGCGATCAGGTCGTCCACCTCGCGGGCCAGGCTGGTCCGGGCATCGACGCACGTCAGCACCACCCCCAGCACCTCCAGGTCCGGGTTCCGCCGGGTCCGCACGTCGGTGATGTCCTTGAACGCCTCGTTCAGCCCGGCCACGGCGAGCGGGTGCGGGAAGGCGGACAGGAGGAACCACTCGGCCGACGAGTACGCCGCCACGGTGGTCGTCGCCCCGGCCGACGGCGGGGTGTCGAGGAAGACGAAGTCGTAGTGCGGGCGGGCCAGTTCGAGCGGCCGGTCGAGGATGCGGGTGCGGTCGGCGAACTTCGAGAGCAGGGTGTCGAGTTCGGACAGTTGCGGGCGGGCCGGGATGAGGTGGACGCCTTTGGGCATCCCGTCGGCGATGGCGAGGGTGGCCGGGGTCTCGCGGGTGGTGAGCAGTTCGAGCGCCCCGGCGAAGCTCTGGACCGGGACGCCCAGGTGCTTGGTCGCCCCGGCCGCCGGGTCGAGGTCGATGACCAGGCAGCGGTAGCCGAGGGTGCCGAGCGCGGCGGCGAGGTGCACCGTGTTCGTGGTCTTCCCCACCCCGCCCTTCTGGTTGCCGACGGCGATGGTGACGCCGGTCTGGTTCGGATGCATAGCCCCCTGCGAATTATTCCCGGTCCCGCCTTCCCGCCCGCGGGCGTGCGGTCGTGCAGGGATTCGGTTCAATTTCACCCGTTTACACCCCCGTGACGGCATCCCACAACGGGGAAAGTGGGGTCGGGGTCGAATAACGGCCTGCGGGCCTGCCCGCGGGCGGGAAGGCGGGTGGGCGGCCCCTCCGATTTCTGGCAGAACAGCCGGGCGGAAGTAATTCCGCTGACGGTCGATTGACGTGTCACGCTGTCGAAAGCGTCTTCCGAGTGGGGGACCGCACCCGCCAACCCGACCTCACCAGTCGGCGAAGGGGACAGGCTCACCACCTGTCGCGCGGTCCGCCGGTAGAGCCGGATGCGGCGAGAGTCGCTTGTCCGTGCTGCGAGGGAGGCTCGCCGGAGTAATCCCCCGTCCGGTGCGAACTGCCGTCGTAAGGCAGGGGCACGAGTGGACGGGACGTAATCCCGGCGTTTCTATCCCATCGGTCTCGACGAAGGTGGGCGACGCGGACCGACCGGGCACCCGGCAACGGGTGCCCGGCCGTCATGAATCGAAGCGGGTGCGAGCGGGGTCCGAAACACCGTCAACGTGGGGTTCGTGTTTCGGCCCGACCGCTCTAATCCCGCCCACGGGGTTCGTCCCTGCGACGGGCGTTCAACGTGGCCGGCGCGTGGAGTTCCCGGCCCGGCGACGGGCGGGACCGGGCTGTCATCAGGCCCGGCGTCCGGGGCAAGTCCCCGGCGGCGAAGAGCTCAAGCGCGAAAGGCCCGAACGACAAGGGCTTGCCGGTGAGGGGACCGAGAGACGACGCCGAACAGGTCGCGGGCCGCCGAAGGGCGGTCGGCGACGGCGACACCACGTCCGCCTGGGGGTACGGGAACGCTTCTAGCTTCGGTTCCCGGAAATCGGGTCGTCGGACCCGGAAACTATGCCGCGCCGGAAGGCCGGACATAAGGCGGACGCGAGCGGGTGAGACACCCGCTAGCCGCGTGACTCGGTGCCCGGAGGTCATGACTAACGCGGGAAGGGCGTGCGGCGGCCGGGCTGGTCCCCGGCGCTCGGCGTGATGGCCGAGTGGTTGAAATGCCGCACCCTGGGAGTGGCGTTCGAGTAGACAGCCGGAATGGTCATCGGGGGGACTCGATGCGAGTTTCGGGCGGTGTTCGCGGGAAGGCACTCGCGGCCCGTGCTGTTGCTAACGGGTGGTGCCGGGCGACGCAAGCCGACGAAAGAACGGACTGGCTTTTCTCATTCGGAACGGACGGCGGCCCGCCGTGCCGACTCCCTCTGTACGGGAGGCGGTGCGGCGGGTCGGTTCCTTGATCGGACTCGGGGCGACTGGCCCGTGTTGAGCCGGGAGGTTGAACACGGGCCAGGGACGAATCGGCGGTGAACGCCCGGGGTGCGCCCCGAATCGCGTTCGCCGCTCGAAGGTTCGGCGGAGTGGAACGCCCATAAATTGGGCGGCAGCAACCTGGAAGCTAGCGCCTGTGGTTTTGGCGACGGCTTCCGGGCAACGCACTCTGCTTCGGAGGGTTCGGGTTCCCAGGGAACGACGGCTTGGGGGTTGCGCCGATTGAAGCAACCCCGTCTTCGGACCGGAAGGGGGGGAGATGGCCGACTACGAATATCGTCACGAAACCACCTCGCCCGAGGGGTTCGTCCAGCACGTCGCGTGCAACCTGCTGCCGCACGGGTACTTCCTGTTCGTCTCCGGCTGGGTGCCGGACCGGAAAGACCCGCTCGCGGTGGACCGGAAGCTCCTCGCCAAGTACCGCATCGCCGTGTCGCCGCAGACCCGGCACCGGCGGAAGCTAGCCGGGGAGGCGAACCTGCACTACGTCCGCCACGGGCACCAGTTCCTGATCCTGGCCACGCACGGGCACCACGACTTCTTCGCCGACGAAGTGGGGCACGTTCGGGACGTGCGGAAGGTGCCGATTGCCTTCCGGGGGTATTCCATCCGGGTGGTGCAGGGGCAGTTCCTGCGGAAGGAGCACCCGGACGACCCGCCGCAGGTCGATCCGAAACACCGGGTCCGGGTCCAGGTCGGGCGGCTGGCCTTCCGGGAGATCGAGGCGGAATTCTTGAACGGGGCGGCCCGCTGGTCGGTCGAGGAATTCGGCCGCCGGTTTTACACGCTGCCGTTCGAGCCGTACGCCCCGGTGCGGCAGCAGTTCCTCAACTTGCTTCGGCGGGTGAACCGGAAGCGGGCCGAGGCGGGGCTCGAAAAAATCCCGCCGACGGTGATCCGCTACCAGCGGAAAATCGTGAAGCCGTTCGAGCCGGTGCCGATTCCCGACGCGGCGTGAGACGCAATAATCGAAATTTGAGCGATTCACGGAACGCGCTCGCTTACCGCGGGACTGCCGGTTGTCGCAACCGGTTGACGGAAATCGGTTTGGGGAATCGGACGCGGGCCGAAACTCCGCAACGTCCCGGTCCGCGCAAGAAATGCTGCGGAGAGTTCCCAAGGTCCGTCGGAAGGCATTTTCGGGCGGGAATGCGGGCGGGCGGGAAGGCGGGGGTGCGGGTCTGCGTGGAGGGGAAGCATGTGGGCCGACGGATTGACCGGTGGAGGAGCTTTCCATAATCGCGGAGCGGCATTCCCACAAATGCCCGGAGCGGTTGTGGGAAGGTCCGGGTCCGCGACCCGCCGTGCCCGTGGCGAGGGCCGACATCACAATAACGTCGGCAATGGCATACCTTCGGGACGACGGCGGCATAACGGACGTGAGGAGAAAGCCGGGCCGTGACTTGGTCCCGCCGCCCGTTCGGGCGGCGGGACGAGGCCGTGGGCCACCGCGAGAGGACAGGTTTTCTTTCTCGTCGGGCTCGCTTTCGGTGGGGACGAACCGGGGCCGGTCGGGTGGACGCGGAAGCGTCGGCCGGACCGGTTCCGGTTTCCCGTCCCCACGCCAGAAGGCGGTGCCCGATGTCCCGTGAGCAAGAGCAGATGATCCAAGATCAGGCCGTGCGGCTCGACGACCTGATCGGGGCGGTGCTGGATTTCGACTCGCCACCCCCGCCGTCGCAACTGGCCGAGGTCCAAGCGGCGCTGGAAGACTTCTGGACCCTCATCAAGGGTCTCCGGATTCGGAACAAGAACCCGGTCCGGCGCGCCTGCGTGGAGGCGGACAGGTTGGCGTCCTGGATCGCGAAGTAACCCCCGGATTCACCCCTGGGAGGACATCCGCGAACTCGCTCAGGAGTTCCGCGACCTTCACCTGCGGCTCGCTCGGCCCAGGTGGTGAGATGCAGGCGGGACAGGTGTCAGTAAGCGTTCCCCCTCTCGCCGGTGTACCCCACCGGCCTCTTACTCCGGTCGGCCCGTCCGGGCCGCGCCTGAAAGTCTCCCCCTGACTTTCCCCCATCCCCGTCGCCGTCGGTCGCCGTCGCGGTGCTCACCCCGTGCTGGCACCGCGACGGCGACCGACGGCGACGGGGATGGGGGAGGGTTTGACCCCTCATCCTTCGAGCCCGAGGGAGTCCCGAGCGGTGCTTGGTGATTGGGCGGGAGGGTGTGGGAACCGGCGGTTCCCGCAAAAGGTGGATCGGCTTCGCATTGACGGCCCGACGAACTCCCGCGGCAACGCCTGCCGTCACGTCTCGAAAGCGGCTCGCGTTGATCCGCCCGTTTCGTCCGTGGTAAACCCGGACCCGCACGTTCACGCCGGTCTTTCTTTCAGCCGTGTTCTCTGACGCTGTTCACACCGACCCCCGCGGGCGACGCCCGCCCGCGGAGACCGGTGGTGCATTTCGGTTTTCCACTTTCCCGATCCCCACTCATTCGAGCAAGGACACCCGATGTTCCACGACAAGCGGCGATGGTGCGTCCGCCCCGCTGAGACGCCCGAAGAGGTTCACACCTGTATGTTCCCGCAGACCTGGCCGCACTGCACGGCCATCGAGATCGGCGGCTACCTGTTCCTGAACGACTCGCTACCCGAGGACACGTCCCCGATGGATTGCGTCGTGGTCAAGCGGCCAACGCAACCCGGCGCCCGGTTCCTGCAAATCGACTCGGTGCTGCTGGCAGCCTACACCGACGATGGGCTGCTCGGCCACATCCGACGGACGCTCAGAGGGGACTACGACGCCCTCGCCACCAACTGCGAGGTGGACCCGCGACTCGAAACGGCGAGCGAGCACGCCGGTTGGTGTTGCCCGTTCTGCACGCCCTTCGACGGCGACCGGGCTGCGATGCTCGCGTCTCTGCCGGACTGTCACTAACACCGGTTATTTCCCAGGCTCGCCGCACCACCGGGCCTCTCCAACGAACACGTCAGATCGCAATCCGCTCGATCTCGTCGAGCGAGAATTTGTCGTCCCGGCGGTCGTAGAGCTTGGTCGTCCGGGCCGACTCGTGGTTGGCCATCGCCTGGGCCTTCTCCAGCGTGCCCCCGTGTTCGAGGTAGTTCGTGATCGCGGTCGCACGAAACGTGTGGCAGCCGATCCGCGTCGCAATCCCCGCGTCGGCCGCCCGCCGTCGCACCATCCGGTAAACGTCCCGCCGCGTCATCCGCCGGGCCGAGAGCGCCCGCGTCTTCCCGACCGCCGTTCGGAACAGGGGCGACCGCTGCTCGTCGCGGAGGCCGGCCGCGTCCAGGTAGGCGTCGAGGAACTCCTCGGCCTTGTGGTGGGCGGGCAGCTCGTGGAGCTTGCCGCCCTTCTCGTGCAGCCGGAACCAGCACCGCTTCCCCTGCGGGTAGTAGTCCTCGACGGCCATCCCGACGACCGCCCCGACGCGGGCGAACCCGTAGACCATCACGGCGACGAGGGCGCGGTCCCGCAGTCCGACGACGTGCGACGTGTCGATGCGTTCGATGAGGTGGCGGGCTTCCTCCTCGGTCAGCACCGGCGTCTTGCCCTTCTTCGCCGAATAGGACGGCCCGCGGACGGCGGCGGCCGGGTTCATCTCGACCACTTGGCCGACCACCAAGTAATCGAACAGCATCCGCACCGCGGCGAGGTGCTGCTTGACCGTCGGGGCGGCGTGGCTGCGGGTCAGTAGCTCGACGTAACCGGCGACGTGGACCGGGCGAATCCGGCTCAGGGCTAGCCCGGACATCTCCGCCCAGGCAAAGAATCGTCGCACGGCGAGCAGGTAGGCCGACCGGGTGTTCGGGTTCCGAAGCCGGGCGGTGAAGAACTCGACGAACTTCTCCTCGGCCCGCGGGCCGTCCTCGGCGAGCAGGGCAGGGAGGGCGCTGGTTTCGGTCCGGCCGACGACGGGAAATGGCGGGTAAATGGTTTTCATCCCCCACCCTTTACCACATTCTTTTACGGATCATAACGTCCTTTATGGAGCCGAAACGGCGGCCTTCCTTCCGCTGGTCTCTGCCGTTACGCGCGCATTTCTGTGTAAATAGTCGCCGTCATCGAGTAAACATGAACTTGACCGGCCAACCTGCTGTTCCATCCCTACGGCTCTGTCGCCGCTAATCGTTTCGCGGCAAAGCCTTCCGAGCCGACTCGATTCTACACCTTGTCCGGCGCGGGGGTGGGCTGAGTGGACACCCGGGAAATGTTTCCCGACCTTGGTCGGGTACGGAACGGCAAACAATAGGGTGAAACGATGAGCGGGGAGGATTGCTCCTCCCCGCTCTGGTGTTGCAGTCCCACGGCGTCTTAGGACTTGTGCACCGTGTGCTTGTCGGCGTTGGCGTCGTGCTTCTTCGCGGCCGCCGCGACCTGGGCCATCGTGAAGCCGGCCCCGGCCCCGGTGATGCTCGCTCCGGCCCCGTAGCCGACCTTGGTCAGGTTCGGGAACTCCTTCTCCAGCTTGGCGAGGAGCTTCTCGCACGAGACCGCGATTTTCCTGATGTCCACGTTGAGACCTCCGAAATGGAACTTGAGGGGGAACAGAAACCGCGTTTCGACCGCATCGACTACCATCCGCCGACGGCGGGGGTCGAGCCAGTATCCCGACCACTCGGGTCGCACCGCAAAAGCCGACTGTAGGGGCAAGAGTAACCGGAGTCATTTTGGCGCTCAAACGGAAAGTGGAAAAATTTCGGGCCTGGACCGACAGGCCCGAAATCGGCGTTTCGGATCAGCCGTAGTGCATCTCGCTGTACGTCGGCCCGACGTACGCCGTGACCGGCGTGGCGGCCACCTCCGCCGGCGGCGGGTCGGCGGACGGCGGGATGTTGCCGGCCTTCTCCTTGGCCACCTCGAACTGCTCGGCCGCGAACGCCCGCAGCTCCTTCCGGCTCTCGGCGGTCCGGCACCGGCGGCTCTGCTGCCGCGCCCACTCGCCGACCAGCAGTTCGTTGCACACCTCCGTCATCGCCGCCCGCGTCTGCGGGTCGGTCTCCTTCTTCAACCGGTTCACCATGCCCCGCAGTCCGGCGTACAGCCGCAGCCAGAGCGGGAACCGGCGGGGCCGGCGGCGGGCGCCCGTGGCGGGGCGGCCCTGGCCGCGGGCGTCCTTCTGGACCGGGGCGGTGGGGGTGGTGGCCATTGTCCTTCTCCTTGCGGGAACCGACGGGGAGAACCTCAGCCGACATCCCCATTCTGCCGGGGGAATGTAAAAAGTACAGAGACAACGGCATCCTGGAGTGAAGTTGATTTCAGTCAAAATCAGTCGATCAGTAAAGTCGGCTCTGCTTTCCGCCGAACAAGATGCGCATAGAATCAGCAGGCGGCGGGCCGGCGGTTCGGTCCCGTAGTCAGGAGGGGGTGGGACGATGGACCCGCGGGCACAGACGCGACTCGGGGCGTTCATCCGGGACACCCGGAGCGGGAAAGGACACACCCAGGCCGAGGTCGAAGAGGCCCTCGGCATCGACAAGCGGGGCTACATCAGCAAACTCGAATCGGGGGTGATTCAGCGGCCCACCGACAAGATGCTGCGGCTCCTCGCCGGCTACTGCGAGACGGAGTTCGACACGATCAAGGCCATGTGCGAAACGGCGGCCCAAGCCCGGTCCGTGCTGAAGATGGCGTGCGGCTACTCGCTCTGGAACGCCCCACTCATCTGCGCCGCCGGGGAGGGTCTGCTGCCCGGCGTCCAAATCAGCAGCTTCTACAGGCGGTCCGAGGGGGGAACGATTTCGTCCGACAAGCTCCGCGCAAGCAACCTGGACTGGATCGCCCCCTACTCGGCGGCCGAGAAACAGGACTTCAGCTCGCTCGTGCCGCTCGCCGCGGCGGACGTCGGGCGGCTGATCTACCGCGGCGACGTGGACATCGTGGCGATGCCGGGGAACCTCCTCCGCGAGGGCTACCTGAAGGACCGGCTGACGTGCGTCGGCACGGTGGTGGACACCGTCTCCGGGTGCAGCCTGGTTTACCCCAAGACGTCCGACTTCGCCGACGAGTTGGCGGGGCTTCCGAACCTCGGCACGGCGAAGCTGGGGGAGTTGCTGCTGAAGACGAAAGACGCCAAGGGGAAGAAGCGGGTCCGCCTCGCCGCCCAGGAGTTGACCATCGCGGCCGAGTACATCGCGCAGGCGTGCCAGGCGCACCCCGGGAAGCTCGACACGCACGACGTGCTCTGGCACAGCCCGGCGGCCGACTTGGCCGAACAGGGCTTCAAGCAGCTCGCCAAGGCGTGCCAGAAGAAGGAAGAGGCGGAACTGCTCGGCGTGATCACCTGGGAGCCGCTGGCCACCTGGCTGTGCCAGCGGACGGGCCACGACGTGTTGAAGACGATCCCGCTGCATTTCGTCCATGCGGACGAGTTGACCGAACCCCGGCACCTGACCTACGAGATCGCCATCTCGGACAAGCGGATCGGGGAACCGGCCCCGCTCCGCAAAGAGCTTTACCACGCCCTGGCCGAGATCATGGGGGTCGCGGCCGACATGGCGAAGCTCCTGAACGAGCAGGACGGGTCCGACGCCCTGATGGGGTGGCTGGCGGGTTTCTACCGGTTCAAAGACCCGGGCACCCCGGAGTCGGCGGACGAGCAGGCGATCAAGCTGACCAAGAAGTCCATCGCCCGCATCCTCTACTCGGTCCGGTGGAACGTGGTGCCCCAGATGGGCGTCGGGCCGCAGGTGTAGACACCCACAACGAGCAGTTTGTGAAAATCATTCGCAACCCGAAGGACGGCGACTCGCTGGACGCCACCCTGACCATGTACCCGTCCCGCCTCGAAGTCGTCGAGGGGCGGCGTGAGGTCGGGGACGTGACCACGACCTCCTACGGCTACGTCGCCACCGGCACGGCCGACATTTGCACCCCGCGGTTCCGGCTCCAAGCGGCCCACGGGACGTTCTTCAGCGTGCCCGGCACGTTCTCGGTCGAGAGCCGCGGGCGGGTGGTGCTGATCCAGCGACTCGGGTATCGCGGTCTCGTCGTCGCCGGCCGGCTCGAAGACGTGGGCCGGCTCGCGTACATCGACGGCTGCTCCTCCACCATCCTCGTCTCGCCGGCCCGGGTCGGCGACCCTGTGCTGAACCACCTGCACATCCCGCCCGGAACCGACCAGTCCCAGCACACCCACCCGTCCGTCCGGTTGGGCGTCATCACCCGCGGGAGTGGGATGGCGACCGGCCGGGGGGCCGCCGGAGAGGGGTGGGAAGAACCGCTAGAAGCCGGCACGGTGTTCCTGCTCGACGCCCAAGAGTTGCACTCGTTCTCGACCGCCGCGAGCCGGGACGGGCTGGACGTGGTGACGTACCACCCGGACTCCGATTGGGGGCCGACGGATGGCGACCACCCGATGGTCAGCAGAACCTACCTCCGCCCCAAGAAGTAATGCACAGTCTGAGTTGCACAACATAGGAGGCCGCCGTGGAAAACGTGCTCAGCCCGGCCGGGGGGCTAGTCTTCCTCGCCGCCTACGGGGCGGCCATCATCGGCTTCACGACCTGGCTCACGCGGGGCTACTCGCGGGACAAGGTCGAGTTCCTGCTCGCCAACCGGAACCTCGGGATGTGGCCGGCCGCCATGTCCATCGCCTCGTCGTGGATATGGGCACCGGCATTGTTCCTGTCCGCCCAGAAAGCCTACGAGCAAGGGGTGTCGGGGCTGTTCTGGTTCGCCATGCCGAACCTCCTTGCCCTCGTCGTGTTCGCGCCGCTCGCCCTCCAAATCCGGAAGAAGCTGCCGCTCGGATACACCCTCCCACAGCTCATGCGGCACCGGCACGGGCGGGGGGTCCACACGCTGTACCTCCTCCAGTTTCTCGGGCTACAGGTCTGCTCGTACGCCGTCCAGATTCTCGCCGGTGCCGGTCTGATCCACATCATGACCGGCCTCAGCTTCCACCTCGTCGCCGTCATTCTGGCCGGGATCACCCTGACCTACACCTGGCTCGGCGGTTTCCGGTCCACGGTGACGACCGACTTCATTCAGATGGCGCTCATCCTCGGCGTGGCCGCTGTCGTGGTCCCGTGGGTGGTCGTCGAGGCCGGCGGGGTGTCGGCCGTCGCCGGCGGACTCGGCGGGATCAAGGGCGGCAACATCAGCCCGTTCGACCCGTGGGTTGCGTTTACGTTCGGCATTCCGGTTACAATCGGCCTCCTGTCAGGACCGATCGGCGACCAAATGCACTGGGAGCGGGCCTACGCGATCGGGTCTGACCGAAAGGTGGTCCCGACCTTCCTGCTGGCCGCCGCATTGTTCATTACCGTCCCGCTCACGCTCTCGGTACTCGGGTTCGTCGCCGCGAACCCGCAAGTCTCTGCCGATTGGGCGGTCCCGACCAACCAAATGATCGCCCCCATCACCGTCGCCAAGCTGCTCCCCAACGCGATGGCGGTGATCTACACGCTGATGGTCTTGGCCGCGCTCTGCTCCACCCTCGACTCGGTGTTGTGTGCCGCCGGCTCGCTGGTGGCGGTGGACCTCGACCGGGACACGCAGGAGCGGGAGCGGGACGAGCACGACCGGAGAAAGCTCCGGGTCATCCGAATCGGGATGCTGGCAACCGCGGTCCTGGGCATCGGCATTGCGTTCATCCCCGGACTGCAAATCGTCCACCTGTTCCTCTTTTACGGGACGTGGCGGGCGTCCACGATGATCCCGACGGTGCTGACCCTGTATTGGGACGGGTTGAGCAGCCGGGCGGTATTCGTCGCCATCCTCGGCTCGCTGCTGTTCGGCGCTCCGGTGTACGCCGCGGGGACGCTGCTGAACAACCCATACCTCAGCGTGGCCGGAAGTTTGACTGTCGTAGTCCTCGGCTTCGTCTGCTGCACGGCCGGCACGTTGATCGTGCGGCGACTCGAACGGACCCGAAGCGGCTGACCCTTGTCACTGGTCCTCCGCGACAGGGGCAATCCGGGAGGGCAAAAGGAGGGCAGCATTGCCCCTTCATCCGCAACCCTCCCGCCGTATAATCTCAGTGTGTAATTGCCGCAATTTTCCTCCCAACAAGGGCTTTCAACGCATCCTCGACACATCTGCGACTCTGTCGAAATACGGGGGTAGTAGTCGCTGCACCTGACCGGCGGGGCATGTAGGCTTTCTGGGACGTGTAGCTCTCCGGTGCCCCGCCGGCAGGTGAGCTGTGTCGTCCGGCGGCGTCAGCAGCGTGCCTATGGGGGAGAATTGTGGACGATCTTTCGTCGCCGGACGTCAAGTTGCTCCGCGAAGCCTACGCCGCGTTCAATGCGCGTGATGCCGATGCCGTCTTGGCCTTCATGGCCCCGGACGTGACGTGGCCGCGGGCGTTCAAGGGCGGGTTCGTGCAGGGGCACGCGGCCGTCCGGGCCTATTGGGCGGAGCAGTGGTCGGAGATCGCCGCCCGGGTGGAGCCGGTCGCCTTCCACCCGCAGCCTGGGGGGCGGGTCGTGGTCCGCGTTCATCAGGTCGTCCGCGACCTGGGCGGGGGTGTCCTCGCCGACGTGCATGTCGGTCACTGCTTCACGATCGAGTCCGGGCGGATCCGTTCCATGGAGCTCTGCAACCCGCCGCCCGTGGCGGGAGGCCCACACGCCGGACCAGGCGCCGCAGCCGACGGCGGGGCATGATTGGTTTCTGGGACTTCAAGCTCGCCGGTGCCCCGCCGCGGCTGAGCTGGGTCGTTCGGCCACGGAGGGCTTGCGAGTGACGGACGTGCGGCGGATCGTACCCAACGTGTCGGCCGATGACCCGGACCTGGGCCGGGCGTTCTTCGCCGGGTTGCTCGGGCTGGAGGTCGGCATGAACCTGGGGTGGATCGCCACCTACGTCTCCCCGACCAACCCGGCCGCGCAAGTCAGCGTCCTCCGGCCCGAGCCGTTGGCCCCGGCGCTGACCGTCGAGGTCGGCGATGTGGACGCGGTGCATCAGGCGGCCGTCGCCGCCGGGCATCGGGTGGTGTACCCGCTGACCGACGAGCCGTGGGGCGTGCGGCGGTTCTTCGTGGCCGGGCCGGGCGGGGTCGTCGTCAACGTGATGGCTCACCCCCGCGCGTAGGGCCGGACGCCGGACCAGGCGCCGCAGCGGACGGCGGGGCGTGATTGGTTTCTGGGACTTCATCGCTCCGCGGTGCCCCGTTGCTGCTGAGCTGGGTCGTCCGGCGGCGGGCTACCTCGCCTCCGGCCGCAGCAGCGGGAACAGGATCACGTCCCGGATCGTCTGGGTGTCGGTCAGCAGCATCACCAGCCGGTCGATCCCGACCCCCAGCCCGCCGGCCGGCGGCATCCCGTGCCGCAGCGCCCGCACGAAGTCCCGGTCCATCTTCGCCATCGAGTCCTCGTCCGACAGCCCGGCGAGCTGCTGGGCGAACGTCTGCTCCTGGGTGAGCGGGTCGTTCAGCTCGGTGTACGCGTTCGCCAGCTCCATCCCCCGGACGTACAGCTCGAACCGCTCCGCGATCTCGGGGCGGTCCCGCTTCCGCTTCGTCAGCGGGCACAGGCTCGCCGGGTAGTCGTGGACGAACACCGGGCCGACCAGCTTGTCCTCCACCAGCCCCTCGAACAGCTCCTGCACCAAGACGTCGTGCGCCTTCGGCACCCGCGGCCCGCCCTTCGTCACCTCCACCTCGGTCGGGATGTCCTCCGCCCGCGCCGCCGCCCGCACCGCCACCTCGTCCGACATCTCGCACCCGACGTGCTGCCGGAACAGGTCGCCGTACTTCAGCCGCTGCCACGGCGGCTCGAAGTTCACCGTGTGCCCCCCGAACGGCACCGCCCGGCCGCCGCCGAGCGCGTCCACGCACGCCACGATCAGCCCCTCGGTCAGGTCCATCATCCCGCGGTAGTCGCTGTACGCGTGGTACAGCTCCAGCATCGTGAACTCGGGGTTGTGCCGCGGGCTGATCCCCTCGTTCCGGAACACCCGCCCGATCTCGTACACCTTCTCGATCCCGCCGACCAGGAGCCGCTTCAGCGGCAGCTCCAGCGCGATCCGGACGTACAGGTCGACGTCCAGGGCGTTGTGGTGCGTCTCGAACGGGCGGGCGGCCGCCCCGCCGGCGATCGCGTGCAGCGTCGGCGTCTCCACCTCCAGGTACCCGAGGCCGTCGAGGTGGTTGCGGATGGTGCGGACGATCTTCACCCGCTGGTGCGCCCGCCGGAGGGTGTCCGGGGTGTAGATCAGGTCCAGGTACCGGTGCCGCAGCCGGTACTCGATGTCGCCGAGGCCGTAGGTGTCCTTCGGGTGCGGCTCCAGCGACTTCGTCAGGAACGTCAGGCTGGTCACCTGGATGGTCGGCTCGCCGGTCTTCGTCTTCCCGAACTCGCCCTCGACCCCGATCAGGTCGCCGAGGTCGAGCAGTTGCGCCACCTTCCACTCGGTCTCCGTGACCTTGTTCACCCGGACCATCAGTTGGACCCGGCCGGTCTGGTCCCAGATCTCCAGGAACAGCAACTTCCCGCCGGTCCGGTACCGGACGACCCGGCCGGCGGCGCGGACGGTCGGCCCCGGCTTCTCGTCGGCGAACGGCTCGGCCGGGAGTTGGCGGATGTCGCCGATCGGGGTGGTGCCGTCGAACCGGTGGCCCCACGGGTCGACGCCGAGGGCTTCGAGCTGGCGGAGCTTGTCGAGCCGGACTTCGGCGAGGTCGGGGGATTCGTCGGCCACGGGTGGGGTTCCGTTCGTGGGGGTGGGTGTGGGCGTTGTAGCCGCGCCGCGGAGGGAAGGACACCCGCCGGCCGGGGGCGTTCGGATTCGGCCCGTGACCGGCCGGCGGCGGAACCCAGGCCGTTGGCCTGGGCTGAGGGAGGCCGCCCCTTCGGGGCTTCTGAGGGCCGAAGGCCCGCCCTCCCTCAGCCCAGGCCAACGGCCTGGGTTCGGCGCCGGGGGCGTTCGGATTCGGCCCGTGACCGGCCGGCGGCGGCGGAGTAGACTATCGCACCGTCACCCCTTCCCTCGGAGGATGCGCCCATGTCGTCCGACACGCCCGCCGAGCCGCGGCGCGAGGAGCGGAAGTCGCTGCTGGACAAGATCGGGCCGGGCCTGGCGGTCGGGCTGACCGCCCTGGCCGCCGTGTTCGGGTCGATGTCCGCGGCCGCCCTGCAGCAGGCGATGTACTGGAAGTCGCAGGCCGCCCAGGACCAGTCGAAGTCGACCAACCAGTGGACCCTGGCCGGGTTCAAGCGGGACCGGGCGCTGGTGATGCAGGCGGCCGCCGCCCAGCTCCGGGCCCACTCCGACTACCGGCGGGCGGACTTCAACCTGTCGGCGTCCGCGGACGAGGCCCAGAAGAAGGCGCTCCAGTGGCTGACGGACGCGAAGCTGCCGCCGCGGGTGGAGCTGCCGAAGGTGACCGACGAGGCGATCGCGGCGGTGGACAAGGCGATCCGCGAGCGGGAGCCGGAGGCGGAGCAGTTGGCGAAGGCGGCGAAGGTCGGGCTGGACGCGATCAACAAGGCGATCGATGACCTGGAGAAGGCGGTCGAGCAGGTGGACAAGGACTGGGACCCGGTGGTGAAGGCGGCGGCGAAGCTGGTCGACGGGCAGGTCGCGTTCAAGGCGGACGGGGACGACGACCGGCGGGCGAAGGCGGGGGCGGCGGCCGCGGCGCAGGCGGCCGGGTTCGAGCTGGAGCAGCGGCGGTACCGGGCCGAGTCGTTCTTCAACCAGGCGATCGCGTCGCTGTACGAGGTGCGGGTGAAGGTGAGCACGGCCGAGAGCGACCGGCACCGGAAGAAGAGCCAGACGCTCGGGTACGCGATGCTGGTGGCCCAGATCGGGGCGGTCGCGGCGTCGCTGGCGCTGGCCCGGAAGCGCGGGTTCTCGCTGTGGCTCGTCGCCGGCACGGTCGGGGTGGTGGCGATCGGGTTCGGCGGGTACGCGTTCCTCCCGGCGTCGCTGCTCGGCGGGTGACCGGAGGGTTGCACGTGGCACCGGCATTCCTGCCGGTGCTTTCAGAACACCGGCAGGAATGCCGGTGCCACTTGGCACCTCGCACGGACGCACCGATGACCGGCACGGACCGCCTCTCCGCCGAGCGCGACTTCCACGACCGGCAGGCGGCCGACCGGGCCGACGCGTTCCGGTCCGGCCGCGCCGACCTCGCGTTCGACGACGCCGCGTTCCTCGACCACGAGACGTGGGTCCGGCCGGCGCTCGCCGAACTCGGCGACCTCCGCGGCCGGCGCGCCCTCGACTACGGCTGCGGGCACGGGATGGCGGCGGTGGTGCTGGCCCGGGCCGGGGCGACCGTGACCGCGTTCGACCTGTCGCCGGGGTACGTGGCCGAGGCCCGGGAGCGGGCGGCCGCGAACGGGGTGCGGGTCGAGTTCCGGGTCGCCGACGGCGAGCACCTCCCCTTCCCCGACACCGCGTTCGACGCCGTCTGGGGGAACGCGGTCCTCCACCACCTCGACCTCGCCCGGGCCGGGCGGGAACTGTTCCGGGTGATGGCGCCCGGGGCGGTGGCGGTGTTCTGCGAGCCGTGGGGCGGAAACCCGCTGCTCGGGTTCGCCCGCCGGCGGCTGCCGTACCCCGGGAAGGACCGCACCCCCGACGAGCGGCCGCTCACCCGCCGCGACCTCGCCCCGCTCCGCGACGTGTTCCCGGACGTGGAGGTGCGCGGGTTCCAGCTCCTCGGCATGGTCCGCCGGGTGTGGAAGAACCCGGCCGCCTGCCGCCTCGCGGACCGGCTCGACGCCCGCCTCCTGCGGTGGCTGCCGCCGCTCGGGAACTGGTGCCGGTACGCGGTCGTCACGCTGCGGAAGCCGGCCGCCGTCAGAACCCCTTGAACACCTCTCGGGCGTACGGCGTCCCGGCCTTGTGCGCCTCTAGCGCGGTCATCGTCCGCGGCGACTTCGCCTCCACCGCCTGCTCCAGCACCACGTGCGGCCGCACCCCGAGCTTCGTCAGCTCCGCGGCGAGCCGGCGGTAGTCGAGGTCCCCGTCCCCGAACGCCTCCGTCCACACCCCGCCCTTCGACTGCCGCAGGTGCAGCTCGACCACCCGCTTCCCGTACAACTTGACCGCGTCGAACAGGGCGACCTGGGAGTCGCCGGCCCCGCGGAACACCCAGTGGGCGTCGAGGCAGAACTTGACGTCCCCCGGGTCGGTCCCGGCGAGCATGTGGTGGAACTCGCGGGCGGCGAGCCGCAGCTCGCTGTCGTGGTTGTGGTAGGCGAGCACCAGCCCGGCCTTCCGGAGACCGGCCCCGAGCTTCCCGAGGTTCTCGGCCTGCACCTTGAGCTGGTCGTCGGTCTTGTTCTCCGGCCCGCCCCACTTGATCGGGCTGGGGTTGGTCACGACGACCTTGCACCCGAGCTTTGCCGCCTCCGCGGCCGTGGCGAGCACCCCGGCGACGCTCTCGGCCGCCGCCTTGGCGTCGTGGAGCGTGCTGTTCACGTACACCGACCGGAGTTCCAGCCCGTGCTTCTTCAGCAGCGGGGCGAGGGCCTTCACCTGTTCCGGGCTCTCGGCGACCGGCTCGAACCCGTCCAGCCCGGCCGCCCTGACCTCGGCGAGGCCGGCGTCGAGGGAGGCGTTGAAGTCCTTCTTGTCCCGCTGGTAGAAGGTCCGCCACGGGTAGACGTTGGTGACGACGTGCGGCGGGGCGGGGTCGGCCGCGGGGGCGAGGACGACGGGCGCGGCGGCGGCCGCGGCCAGGAACTCGCGGCGGGTGGCGGGCATCGGCGGCTCCGGGTCGGGGTGGAGTCATGGTAGCGGCCGGCGCTTGACCGCCCGCCGGCCGCCCGGAACAATCGGGAGATGGACACCCCCGACCGCCCGAAGCTCCGCCCCGGCCTCGCCGCCGAGCCGCACCCGGACGCGGACTTCGTCCTGTACGACCCACTCCGGATCGGCCGGCCGGTGGGGGTGTCGCGGCTCGCGGTGGCGGTGGCCGAGCGGTTCGACGGCACCGCCACGGCCGCGGAGGTGGCGGCCGCCCTGCACCTGTCGGCCGACGCCGTCGCCGGACTGGCCGCGGCCCTCGACGAGGCCGGGCTGCTCGACTCCCCGCGGCTCCGCGCCCGGTTCGCCGGCCCGGTCCGCGAGCCGACGTGTGTCGGGAGTTACGCCGAAGACCCGGACGAGTTGCGGGCGCAGCTCACCCGCCTGTTCACCGCCGACGGCGGCCCCGGCCTGCCCGGCGACACCCGGCCCGGAGCGAACCTCCGCGCCGTCCTCACCCCGCACATGGACTACGGCCGCGGCGGCGTCACCTACGGCCACGCGTTCAAAGAGCTGGTCGAGAACTCGGCGGCGACGGTGTTCGTGGTCGTCGGCACGTCGCATTACTCGCCGGCCCGGTTCACGCTCAGCCGGCAGCACTTCGCCACCCCGCTCGGGACGGTTCAGACCGACACCGAGTACGTCGACCGGGTCGCGGCCCACTACGGCGACGGTGCGTTCGGCGACCCGCTCGCCCACGTCCCGGAGCACTCGATCGAGCTGGAGGCGGTGCTCCTGCAGTTCCTGCTCGCCGGCCGCCGGCCGTTCCGGATCGTCCCGCTCCTGACCGGCCCGATCGACGACCGGGTGCGGGCGAAGGCCGACCCCGCCGGCGCCGCCGACGTCGCCCGGATGGTGGAGGCGCTGCGGTCGGCGGAGGCGGCGTGCCCGGACCCGGTGTGCTACCTGATCAGCGGCGACCTCGCCCACATCGGGCCGAAGTTCGGGCACAAGCGGCGGGCGGCCGGGCCGTGGCTGGAGGAGAGCCGGGCGAAGGACGCGGAGCTGTTACGGACGCTGGAGGCGGCGGACGCGGCAGGGTTTTTCGGGGCGGTCGCGGCGGAGCGGAACCGGCGGAACGTGTGCGGGCTGTCGCCGGCGTGGCTGACGCTGGAAGTGACGCGGCCGCGGGCCGGGAAGGTGCTGCACTACCAGCAGTACGCCGACCCGCGTGGCCGGGAGAGTGTCAGCTTCGCCGCCGCCGCGTTCTACGGGCGGTAGCGGATGGTTCACCTCCGTAGACGTGATGACCCGGCGAGGTCGGTCCCGGCCGAAAGGCGCCGCACGCCGCGGATCGATTCGGATACAATGCGGTCGGTGAGCGAACGAGGTGGACGATGAGCGCCGCGCGGCCGACGAAGCTGAAGTCCCTCCTTGCCGGGGCCGGGTCGGTGCTGAACCTCCAGCCAGGCGTTCCCACGCGGAAGAGCCTGGCGGAGGCGCGGGCGCTGACCGCACGCGCTCGCGCCCTGCTGCGGGAGCGTCGGGCGGCTCGACTCCTGACCAAGTTCGACCGACCGCCCGAGCTGGTCGTGCGGGCGTTCGCCGCCGCGGTCGCGGCGGACGCCGGGGTCGCTACCGCGGGGAAGGTTGCGGTCGAGGGGGCCCGGTACGTGACCCCGAAACTGACGACCGGGTGCGTCCTTTTGCTACCGCGGCCCGGCGCCGAGTGAGGGGGGAATGGCCGACGAGATCGCCAGACCGGGCGACCCCGAGGGAGGTGGCGAGCGGGCGCCCGGACTCGCTGGGTTTGCCGTCACGATGACGCGGCAAACCACCGTGTCGGCCTACATCTCCCCGGAAGACCTCCGAGGCTACCACGAGATCGACCCGAAACTCGCGAAGCTGATCCTCGAACACAACCTGGCCGCCAACGCCAAACTGGCCGCAGAGCTGGAGAAGGAGAACGCCCACCGCCGCACGCTCGAGGCGGCGGATCAAGCGGCGGAGGTTGAGGACCGCGAGGCGGCCCGCGCGATCGAGCGCCGCGGCCAGATCTGCGCGGTCGTCGTCTGCCTTTCCGCCTTTGCGGTCTGCGCCTACGCCCTGGCGTCGGGGCACGAGGCGGCCGCGATCTGGCTGGGCTGCACGATGACCGTCAGCCTGGTCGGCGCCTTCCTCCTCGGCCGGTGGCTCCCCGCGAAACAGGACTCGCCTCAACCCGATCCGCCCTCGACCACTGCGACCCCTCCGTGACCGCCGCCGTCACCCGCTCCCACCCCGCCCCGGCCGGCTCCCGACATTCCCGCCCCCGGCCCACTTTCTTACACTCCCCTCATCCCCCGAACCTCCCCGCCGGGCGGCCGATCTCTCGGGTACGCACCACCGAGGCGACTCACATGGCGAAGCTCCGGATCGGCCGGGAAATCCTCAAGAACGCCCTCGACCGGGCCGTCTTGTCCGAGACCGAGAAGGCGACCGTGGACAAGCTCCTCGGGGCCGCCGCGGCCAAGGGGCCGGTCAACGCCGACGTCAACCACCTGCCCCAGTCCTGCCTCAAGGCCCTGCTCGACGACTCCCGGCTCACGCCCAACCAGCGGGCCGTGATCGTCATGCACGTCCACGGCATGACCGGCGGAAGCGGCCCGCAGCGCGACTACGTCTACACCACAGTTGTTGGCAACCCGGTCGAGTTCGGCAGCACCTTCGCCATGCTCGGGTGCAAGACCCCCAACGCCGAGCTGTTCCTCAACGGCCGGTGGTACCCGATCACCCTGAACGTCCAGTTCCTGAACGACAACCGGGAGGGCAACCACCTCAGCAAAGGGGTGATGCTCCACGGCACCCTGTCGATGTGCGAGACCGCGTTCGGGTTCAGCCGGTACATCTACCCGGACATGTTCCTGGACGACAGCGGGATGCAGCGGGAGCTGACCGTCCTGCAGGTGCTCAACCACTTCGGGTACCGCGGCGTCCAGGCCCAGCCCGTCGAGTTCAACCTGAAGCTGCTCCGGGCCGAGCGGCTCAGCCGGGAGCGCGGCAAGCTGGTGCTCGTCGGCGGGCCGGTCGTCACCATCTCGAACCGCTGGCTGCCCGGGCCGGAGAGCCGGGCGCTGGGCACCGCGGAGATGCCGCGGAAGTGCGTCATCGAGGCGGAGCTCGAGGTCGCGGAGGAGCAGCGGAACTACTACTCGCCGTACGGCGGGAACCAGGAGGGGATGAGCCGGCTGCCGTTCGTCCGGGTGTTCAGCCTGGACACCAAGGGGTACGTGTACGCCGACGTGGACGACGTCCAGACGTACGAGTTCGACACCCAGGCGATGGGCAAGCTGCACCTCCCGCCGGACATGATCGGGGTGCTGTCCCGGGTGTTCATGACCCCGGTCGAGGGGCTGTTCGGGGACGTCATCAAGGGGAAGCACGGCGGGGTGGTGATCCTGGCCGCCGGCAACCCGGGGGTGGGCAAGACGCTGACCGCCGAGGTGTACGCGGAGCAGACGCAGCGGCCGCTGTACGTGCTGGAGCTGGGCGAGCTGGGCACCAACGTGCAGCAACTGGAGGAGAACCTGAACCGGGTGTTCGACCGGGTCGCCCGGTGGAACGCGGTGCTGCAGTTCGACGAGTGCGAGATCTTCCTGGCCCAGCGCGGCGACGACCTGGAGCGGTCGGCGATCGTCGGCAGCTTCCTCCGGCTGCTCGACTACTACCAGGGCATCCTGTTCCTGACGACGAACCGGGCGGAGGTGCTGGACCACGCGGTGCGGAGCCGGGTGATGCTGAAGCTGTCGTACCCGGACCTGGACCAGGCGGCGCGGACGGTGATCTGGCGGACGATGCTGGACGCGGCCGGGCTGACGCTGGCCGAGGGGAACGTGGGGCAGTTGGCCGAGACGGTGCTGAACGGCCGGCAGATCCGGAACCTGACCCGGCTGGCGAAGATCCTGCACCCGGGCGGGGCGGTGACGCTCGACCAGATGCGGAGCGTGCTGCGGTACGGGTGCGCGTGAGGCGGCGCCCTGGGTCAGGACCCGGTGTCGTCGAGCGGCTGTCGGCACTCCGGGCAGAACGCGTCCCCGGCGTCGGAGAAGTACGCCCCGCAGTGCGGGCAGGCGCGCTCGTCCGGGTCGACCGGGACTGGTGCGGCCGCGTCCGCCGGCTTGCCGTCCTTGCCCCGGAAGTAGCTGTACAGCCCGACGCCGAGGCCGGCGGCCAGGCCCAACAACCCGGCGTACGGGTACAAGTCATCCGCCAGGTGGGCAAAGATCATCGAACGCCCTCCAGGGCCGAACAACATAGCTCAGCAGCGGCGGGGGCCGAGTGAGCTACGAACCCCAGAAAGCCTACACGCCCCCGCCGCCTGCTGCGGTGCCCGATTCGGCTGCTTCGTCGCTTGCGCTCGATCGCCAATACGCCCGCCATTGTTCGTAATACTGACGGCGATCTCCCCGTCCCACGTCATAGTAACCGAAGTGCATACCGCATTGGGGGCAGATCTCGTGCGACGGACTCTCGCCATTCCACGGCTTGAAATCGAGTTGCAGCCCGCAGACGGGACACTGCATCGCCTCGTAGATCGCCCTCAACTCGTCCAATCGTCGCCCTCCGCCAAACTTCTGATTACCCAGATCTGGCCTACCGATTAGGCCAGATCTGGTAACGAGGATCAACCCCCGCCACCGTAACCCGATCGTCTTGTAACATCAAGAATTGCTGCCGAGGCGACCTTCGCGACCCCCGTGTCATGCAGACCTGGCGGGTCTGGCCAAGTCAGGTCGTCCTGACGCCGCCGAGCCTGCCGCACCCCATTACCGTTACGCGCGCGGGGCAACCCCGTGCGGCAGCGGCTCGCCGCGCACCCCGGCCAGCAGGTTGTCCGCGCACCGCCTCGCCATCGCGCCCCGCGTCCCGACCGTCGCGCTCGCCACGTGCGGGGCCACCACGCAGTTCGCCAGCCCGTAAAGCTCGTGCCCGGCCGGCAGCGGCTCCGGGTCGGTCACGTCCAGCCCGGCCGCGAAGATCGTCCCCGACCGCAGCGCCGCCGCCAGCGCCGCCTGGTCCACGATCGGCCCGCGAGCCGTGTTCACGAACACCGCCGTCCGCTTCATCCGCCGGAACCGGTCCGCCCCGAACAGCCCGCGCGTTTCCGGCGTCAGCGCCGCGTGCACCGACACGAAGTCGCTCTCCGCCAGCAGGGCGTCGAGGTCCACCCGCCGCGCCCCCAGCTCGCGGTCGGCGTCCGGCTTGTCCGCCCGGGCGGTGTACAGCACCTGCATCCCCCACCCGTGGTGCAGCCGCCTCGCCGTCGCGAACCCGATCCGCCCCATCCCGACGATTCCGAGCGTCCGCCCGGCGAGGTCCTGCCCGAGCCACCCGAGCGGCTCCCACGTCAGCCACCGCCCCTCCTTCGCGTCCGCCGCCGACTCCCCGAGCCGACGGGCCGCCGCCAGCAAGAGCGTCACCGCGATGTCCGCGGTCGCGTCGGTCAGCACCCCCGGCGTGTTCCCGACCTTCACCCCGCGGGCGGCGCACGCCGCCAGGTCGATGTTGTCCACCCCGACCGCGAAGTTGCTCACCACCTTCAGCCGCGGGGCGGCCGCGAGCAGGGCCGCGTCCACCCGGTCGGTCAGCAGCGACACCAGCCCGTCGCAATCCTTCACCCGGTCGCGGAGCACCTCCGGCGGCGGGGCGAGGCGGTCCGGCCAGACGTCCACGTCGCAGGCGGCGGCGATCGGGTCCAGCCCGGCGTCCGGGATGCGGCGGGCGACGAAGACCTTCGGGCGGGGCATGGGTGGTGGAGTTGCGGGGTGGTGGGGTGGTGGGGTGGTTGTAGTCGGCCGAGGGCGGTCGGGTCTGGGAAAGTGGCGCAGACGCGGGAAGCGGACGGGGGTATCTGCGTCCCCGGTCCGGTTGCGGACGGCGCCCCCGCGGGCTCGGACGCCCGCGGTTCCCCCGGCGGCCGCCGCACGTATGGAGACCCACACCATGTCGTTGTCCCGGTGGAAGGTGATGGCCGGCGTGCTGGGCGTGTCGCTCGGCGGGCTGGCGGCCGCCAGCCAGTGCCCGAAGGCCGACGGCCCGCGGCAGGCGAAGCGCCAGGCGGACCCGCCGCCGGTCCTGGAACTGCCCGGCCTCCCGCCCCCGCCCGCCCCGACCGGCGGCACCACCCCGAAGGGGCTGCCCGTCCCGCCCGCCCCGACCGTCCCGGCCCCGCCGGTGGACGTGCCGGCCCCGACCCCGGCCGAGCTACCGATGCTGCCGGCGGCGACCCCGCCGGCCCCGACGAAGGTGCCGGACGCGGTCCCGGCCAAGCTGCCCGACCCGATGCCGGCCCCGGCGACCCCTAAGACCGGTGACGAGCCGAAGACGATCCCGCCGCTCCCGACCCCGGCCGCCGACCCGGTCAAGCCGATGCTGCCGGTCGCCGGGTCGCCGGTGAAGGACCGGGAGGTGAAGCCGGCGGCCGCCACCGCCCCGCAGCTCCCGGACCTGGTCCCGCCGGCCGCGGTCCCGCCGTCGGCGACCCCGCCGGCCGCCGCGGCCCCGCCGTCGGAGACTCTGCCGCTGCCCGTGCACGGCCCTGCCTTCGACGACAAGCCGGTGCTGACGAAGGCGCCCGCCGCCGCGGCGAACGCGGCCGCCCCGAAGTACCGGATCCTGTTGCAGGTCGGGGAGGGCGAGCCGCGGTTCGAGGTGAAGTGCGGCGACGACCTGGTCCTGAAGGTGGTGTGCGAGAAGGTGGACGTGAAGTCCCCGGAGAAGGGGGGCGGGCCGTCGTCGGTGTCCGCCGCCGGGAAGGTGCGGTTCGTCGGGTTCGGGGCGGAGGGCACCTGCGACGGGCTGTCGTTCCTGGCCGGGACCGGCGAGGTGGTGATGACCGGGGCGGTGAAGGTCCAGGTGAAGGACAAGCTCGGCCGGGTCGAGTCGGAGCTGTCGGCCGAGAGCATGAAGTACAAGATCGACGGGTCGGCGGTGGTCGGGGCGCTGCGGCCGTGACGCCCGGCCCGCGGCGTGTGCTACAGTCCCTGGTGTGAACCCCGTGGCCGCCGGCGGCCGCGGGCCGGGGGCTCCCGATGTCGTTCTCGCAGTTCCTCCAAGCCGTCGCCGACTGGGCGGCCGACCACCGCCCGGCCGTGGTCGGCGGGGCGGTCGCGTTCGTGGTCCTGGTGGCCCTCCTCGTGCTCGTGAACCGGCGCCGGCGGCTGGACCCGGCGAAGCTGACCGGGACGGCCGCGGCCAGCCCGCTGAAGGAGGAGCGGGCCGCCCACTGGGCGCCGCCGGAGCAGTCGTACGCCGACCGCCGCGGGGCGGTCCGGCGGGACGGGAAGCCGGTCCGCATCCTGCTCGCCTCCCCGACGTTCCGCGGCGGGGTGGACGACGGGTACGTGCTGGACCGCTCCACCGGCGGGCTGCGGATCGTGGTGCGCGACGCGGTCGCCCCCGGGACGGCGCTGCAGGCCCGGGCGGCGAACGCCCCGGACACGGTCGCGTCCGTCACCCTGCTGGTCCGCAGCTGCCGGAGGAACGGGGACTACTTCGAGGTCGGGTGCGAGTTCGAGAAGACCCCGCCGTGGAACGTGCTGCTGCTGTTCGGCTGACCGGGCCGGTCCCCCTTCCATTTCCCCGCCCCCGTGGGTAACTCGGACGCGGTTCACTCACCGGTTCGTCCGCGGAGGCGAGACGTGGGCCGCACAACCCTTCTTGCCCTCGCGGCGTGTCTGCTGGCGGCGGCTGGTCCGACCCGGGCCGTCCCGCCCTTCCCGACCCCCCTCCCCAAGGCGGTCGAGCAGGCGGACTTCGTCGGGATCGTCCGGGTTGCCGAGGTACCAACGAGGCCGAGGGCCGGGTTCCGTGCCGACGCCCCGCCGCTGGTCGCCGCCAAGCCGGTCTCGGTCCTGAAGGGCGACCCGGGCGGGCGCCTCCGGATCCTCTGGCAGACCCACTGCCACTCCTGCTACGTCCGAGACCCGAAGACGGTCGAAGTCATCCCGCCGGCGGTCGGGGACGAGTACCTGGTGTTCCTGGCGAAGGCGCCGGACGGAGCGTTCGTCCGGTTCGGGTACGAATGGCACTTCCACAAGATGCCGCCGGCCCCGAACGTCCGCACCCCGCCCACGGCCGACGCCTGGCGCGCCCACGCCGAGGTGTCGCCCGGCGTGGCTGGGCTGGGCGAGGCGGTGAAGTACCGGTTCACGGCCACCCGAATGACCGCCGAGCCGTGGGCGGGGGACCAGCCGAACATGACCGCCGAAGACGTCGACGTGGTCGACCTCGCGCGGAAGCAAGTCCTGACGGTGAAGAAGGCCGGTGTGCGGAAGCGGGTGCCGCTGGTGGTCGAGAAGGGCGAGACCTACGCCCACGAGATCGACCTGACCGAGGCGTTCGGCATCACCAGGCCGGGCGAGTACTGGGTGTTCCGCGGCGGGGCGTCGGAAGACGACGGCCCGCTCCGGTTCGAGGTGACGGACAAGCTCCGGAAGGTCGGCGGCGGGCGGTGACCGGGTCGGGCGAACCCGGAGCGTGAGCGACGGGGTGGCGCGGCAAACACCCCGTCGCTCACGCTCCGGGTTCGCCCGGCGTCAGTCGTTCTCCTTCGGCTTCAGCGCCCGGGACCCGATCCGGGCCAGGAACCGCGCCTTCTGCGCCGCCGTCAGCTCCTTCGCGTACTTGTCCCGCACCGCCTCCACCCACCGGATCTTCCGCGACCCGTAGTCCGTCGCCACCCGCACCAGCACCGGCCCCGGGTGCGCCACCGCCCCGCGCAGCTTCGGCTCCAACTCGGCGTGCGCCAGCACCTCGGCGTAGGCGATCCCCACCGCCTGCGCCAGCGCCCGGTAGTCCGTCCGGGCCAGCACCGACGCCGTCGTCCGCAGGTACGCCGGCTGCTGCAACAACTGCATGTAGTGGTACGCCCGGTCGTCGAGCACCACGAACGTCACCGGCAGGTGCTCCCGGGCCGCCGTCCCCATCTCCAGCGCCGTCATCAGCGCGCACCCGTCCCCGGTCAGGGTGGCGACCGCCCGCCCGTGGTGGACCCGCGCCGCCCCGACCGCCGCCGGGATGCTCCACCCCATCGCCTGGTTGTCCACCGGGTTGAAGTACGTCCGCGGGTGGGTCACCCGGAAGAACTCCGCCGCCAGGTGCTCCGTCGCGCTCACGTCGGTGAACAGCAGCGCGTCTTCGGGAAGAACCCGCCGCAGCGCCGCGACCACCGCCAGCGGGTCGACCCCGCACTTCGCCGGCGGCACGTTGCACAGCTCGCGCGCGGCCGCCGCCTTTAGCTCCCGGATGCGCGCGACCAGCGCCGCGTCGGCCGGCCGCCGCACCTGGTCGGCGCACGCCAGGAGCCGGCCGAGGAACACCCCCGCGTCGGCGTGGACGCACACGTCCGTCCGCAGGATCCGGCCGAGGTTGTCCGGGTTCACGTCGGCGTGGACGACGTGCCGCGGCTGCGGGTTGTTGTCGCACCCCGTGGACACCTCGCCGAACTTCACCCCGACCGCCAGCAGCGTGTCCACGCCGGTCTTCCGCGGGTGCAGCCTGTCCCCGGCGAAGACCTTCTCGGCCACCTCCGAGGCGTGCGGCCCGAACCCCCACCCGACCGCCAGCGGGTGCGTCTCCGGGATCACCCCCTTCCCCGACACGCTCGTCGCCACCGGGGCCTGCAACAGTTCCGCGACGGCCGCCAGCTCGGCCCCGAACGCCATGCACCCGGCCCCGGCGTAGATGCCGACGCGGGCCTTCGGGTCGGCGAGGTACGGGAGGACCTTGCGGAACGCCGCCTCGTCGAACGGCGGGGCCGGGACGGCCGGCGGCGGGCACCGGTAGTCGTGGGCCTCGATGAACAGGTTGTACGGGACGACGACCGCGACCGGCCCCGGCTCGCCGGCCGCCGCGGTCGCGAACGCCTGCCGGACCGCCGCCGGGATCTGGTCCACCGTCCGCACCGGGTAGACGCACTTGCACACCGGCTTCAGCAGTTCCGCCTGGTCGAGGGCGTGCACCTGGAACGGCCGGGCCTTCTCGCCGACCCCGACGTCACCGACGACGGCCACCACCGGGGACGAGTCGAGCAGCGCCTCGCCGAGCCCGGTGAGCGAGTTGGTCACCCCGGGACCCGGGACGACGCACAGCACACCGGGCCGGCCGGTGCTCCGGCCGTACGCGTCGGCCATGCACGCGGCGCTGAACTCGTGGGTCACGAGCAGGTACGGCAGCCCGCGCTCCTTGAACGTGTCCCACAGCTCGTTCTCCTGCGCCCCGGGGATGCCGTACACGCACCCGGCCCCCTCGGCCAGCAGCGCCTCGGTCAGGGCCTCGGCCCCGGTCATCCGGCCGAACACCCACCCCGGGTGGCGGGCGGCGCGGACCTTGGCGAACGGCCCGGCCGACGCCGCGGCCGCCCCGCAGACCGCGGCGGCCCCCTGCAGCAGTCCGCGGCGCGAGAACGACCAGTCCATGACCACCTCCCGGCGGGAACCGCCCGGGGTGTATCGGCCGCACGTCCCTCGCGTCCCCAACTTCCGCCCGCCGTTCGCCCACCGGACACGTGGTTCCGCTTGCCCGGGCGGCGGGGCGGGGTATGATTCCTCGCCCCTGCGGTGTTCGTGATGGGTCGTGTGCTTTTGGCGAACCGACACCTACTCGCCATGGGAGCCTTCATTCAAGTCGGGTGGCGCTCGCAAGCCCGTCCGCCCCGCTCGCCGGGGCGAATGTAGCGGGATCCGAAACCCATCCGAGAGGCACCCAGTTTCCAGGCGGGTTCCCGAAGGATGACCCACACGGCACAGGCGGGGGCACTTTTCTTTTTCCGCGCGCGCCAACTTTTTTTCTTCTCGCCGCCTTCACCTCCCCCCGTGCGGTTCCAACCCGCCTGACCGGCGAGTCTTGCGGACGCTGTGTCGCGCGCCCGCGGCCGGGGCGGCAGGCGCGAACTGGCCCCTTGACGCACCCGTCTCGTGTCCCCAACGCGGGCGCAACCCGTGGTCCCCGATCGCATTCCGGGTCGCCCCGATTGACACCCGGGTGCCACTGGGTTACCCGTTGACATCGCCGCTCCAGACGGTAATTTTCCGGGCATCAGATCGGCCACGACTCGCTCGAGGGACCGGGATGAACCCGCGGAACATCGCCACCGTCGACACCCTCACGCTCGCGCGGCGCACGACCGGCCAAGGCCTTCCCGTCCCGGGGCGGTAACCCCGGGCGGGCGGCCGGGACGCCCTCTCCCCTCACCCCGGCCGCCGACCCAGACCCCGCCCGCCCTGGCCGGGTCCGACCACCTCGACCACCCTACGCCGACCGCCCCGGCCCGTGCCGGCGGACGGCGCCGCCACGGACCACGCACGGCCGGCGGTCACCGCCGAACCCGCCGCAGGGACCGCGCCGGGACAGGTGTCAAGATGACGCAGGGGCCGGACGCCCCACCCGAGTGACCCCCGACCACCGTGCGTGCCGGCCTGGGGCATGACGCCCGCGACAGGCCGACCGGCCGGCCCCTCCAGGATGGAGCGGGCCGGCCGGTCACTTTTCCCCCCACCCCTCCGTACACTTTCCCGGTCGCCCGCCGCCACCGGACACCGCCGCCATGCCGCGCCGCCCGCTCCCCCGGATCGCCCTGGCCGCCGGGGCGGCCGTCGCCGTGTTCGTGGCGCTCCGCCCGGCCGCCGCCCAGCCGCCGCCCGGCCCCGCCCCCGCCGACGCGGCCAAGTTCCCGAAGGTCCGGGTGGAGAAGGTCGCCGGCGGGGCGGCCGTCGTCGGGACGCTCAAGCTGGCCGCCGTCCCGCTCAAGACCGAGACCGGGTCGGCGACGTTCGACTTCGCCCACGTCCGCCGGGTCACCTTCCAGAAGGACGCCGAGGGGAAGCCGCAGGACCTGGTGCAACTCGCCGACAAGACGACCCACCGCGGGGAGGTGACGGCGGACGTGCTGGTGATCGACCTGGAGGGCGGCGGCGAGACGAAACTGAAGGCGGCCGAGGTGCGGGAAATCCGGGTCGAGCGGCCGGACAAGTTGCCGCTGACGGCCATCCTGTTCGGGCTGCTGACCCTGACCGCGATGGAGATCATCCTCGGGGTGGACAACGTCATCTTCCTGGCGATCGTGGTCGGGAAGCTGCCGCGGGAGCGGCAGTCCCAGGCCCGGAAGATCGGCCTCGGGGCGGCCCTCGGGACCCGCATCCTGCTGCTGCTCACCCTGTCGTGGATCCTGGGCCTGACGGCCCCGGTGTTCACCCTGCCGACGCTCGGGTTCCTGGAGGACGTGGAGGCCCGGGAGGTGTCGTGGCGGGACATCATCCTGCTGGCCGGCGGGCTGTTCCTGATCGGCAAGAGCACCCGGGAGATGCACGAGAAGCTGGAGGCGGCGAAGCAGGAGCGGGAGGGCGAGCCGGCCGGGCCGCCGGCCAAGCCGGCCACGTTCGGGTGGACCATCCTGTCCATCGCCGTGATCGACATCGTGTTCTCGCTGGACTCCGTCATCACCGCCGTCGGGATGGTGGAGGAGGTGTGGGTGATGATCACCGCGATGGTGATCGCGATGCTGGTGATGCTGTACTTCGCCAAGCAGATCGGCGACTTCGTGGACAAGCACCCGACGGTGAAGGTGCTGGCCCTGAGCTTCCTCATCCTGATCGGCGTGATGCTGGTGGCCGAGGGCCTGGGGCAGCACATCGACAAGGGGTACATCTACGCCGCGATGGCGTTCGCGGTGGTCGTGGAGATGATCAACATGCAGCTGCGGAAGCCGCGGCGGAAGGCGGAGCCGGCGGGGCCGTGACCCTCCTCGTGGGCGAGGCACTCCTGCCTCGCGAGTGATGTGGCGAGGCAGGAGTGCCTCGCCCACAGACCGTGGGACGCTGCCAATCCGTCACCCCACCCCTCCAGTCGCCCCGCAAACCTGGCAGGACTTCCGCCTTCCCCGCCCCGTCTTCCGATCGCAACCTGCCATCCGTCAACCACTTCCCGCCGCCGCGCCGTCGGGGCACAGTTCTTGCTTCGACGCGCGCCACCGGAACCCGCGTTCCCGAGGACTCGCGATGGCGCTCAACCTGAAGCCGATCGGCGACCGGATCATCGTCCGCCGTGAGGCGGCCGACGAGAAGACGGCCGGCGGGATCGTGCTGCCGGACACGGCCAAGGACAAGCCGCAGCGCGGCACCGTCCTGGCGGTCGGCCCAGGCAAGCTCAAGAAAGACGGGACCCGGGCCGCGATGCAGCTGAAGGCCGGCGACCGGGTGCTGTTCACGTCCTGGGCCGGGGACGAGTTCAAGGACCGCAAGGCCGACGGCGAGGTCCTCGTGATGCACGAGGGCGACGTGATGTGCGTCATCGCCTGACGCGGCCCGGACACCGCACACCGACACCCCACACCCGATACCCGAGGTAACGATGGCCGCCAAGCAGATCGCGTTCGACCAGGAGGCCCGCGAGGCGATGAAGCGTGGGATCACCAAGCTGGCCCGGGCGGTGAAGGTGACCCTCGGGCCGAAGGGCCGGAACGTCATCATCCAGAAGTCGTTCGGCAGCCCGACGGTGACCAAGGACGGGGTCACGGTCGCGAAAGAGATCCAGCTCCCGGACCACTACGAGAACATGGGCGCGAGCATGGTCAAGGAGGTCGCCTCCAAGACCAGCGACGTGGCCGGGGACGGGACCACCACCGCGACCGTGCTGGCCGAGGCGATCTTCAACGAGGGGCTCAAGGCGGTGGTCGCCGGGACCAACCCGATGCTGATGAAGCGCGGGATCGAGAAGGCGGTCGAGGACGTGGTCGCCCGGCTGAAGCAGAAGAGCATCCCGGTGTCCGACGAGAAGGACCGGGGGAAGGAGCGGCAGAACCTGGAGAACGTCGCCACCGTGGCGGCGAACGGGGACGCGGTGATCGGGAAGATCATCGCCGACGCCATGTTCAAGGTCGGGAAGGACGGGGTGATCACCGTGGAGGAGGCCAAGACGATGGCCACCGACCACGAGTTCGTCGAGGGGATGCAGTTCGACCGCGGGTACCTGTCCCCGTACTTCGTGACCGACGCCGAGGCGATGGAGGCGGTCTTCGACGACGCCTACGTGCTCGTCTACGAGAAGAAGATCTCGAGCAGCCGGGACCTGATCCCGATCCTGGAGAAGGTGCTCCGGGAGGGCAAGCCGCTGCTCATCATCGCCGAGGAGGTGGACGGGGAGGCGCTGGCCACGCTGGTGGTGAACGTCCTCCGCGGGCAGGGGCAGTTCAAGGTGTGCGCGGTCAAGGCCCCGGGGTACGGGGACCGGCGGAAGGCGATGCTCCAGGACATCGCCATCCTGACCGGCGGGAAGGCGATCTTCGAGGACCTGGGGGTGAAGCTCGAGGGCGTCACCCTGGAGGACCTCGGGCAGGCGAAGAAGATCCGGGTGGACAAGGACAACACGACGCTGATCGTGGACACCAAGGACAAGGGCCGGAAGGACGCCATCCAGGCCCGGATCGGGTCGATCCAGAAGGAGCTGGACAAGAGCACCAGCGACTACGACAAGGAGAAGCTCTCGGAGCGGGTCGCGAAGCTGTCCGGCGGGGTGGCGAAGATCAACGTCGGCGGGGCGACCGAGAGCGAGGTGAAGGAGAAGAAGATGCGGGTCGAGGACGCGATGCACGCGACCAAGGCCGCGCACCAGGAGGGCATCCTGCCGGGCGGCGGGATCGCGCTCCTGCGGGCCAGCCAGGGGCTGAAGGCCCCGGAGGGGCTGACCCCGGACGAGGAGGTGGGTTACAAGATCGTGGTCCGGGCGTGCAAGGCCCCGGCCCGGCAGATCGTCGAGAACGCCGGCGAGGACGGGAACGTGGTGGCCGCCGAGGTGCTGAAGAACGCCGACGGCAACTACGGGTACGACGCCCGGGCCGGCGAGTACGCGGACATGGTGAAGAAGGGAATCATCGACCCGACCAAGGTGGTCCGCAGCGCCCTGCAGAACGCGGCCAGCGTCGCCACCCTGCTCCTCACCTCCGACGCGATGATCGCCGAGGAGCAGAAGAAGGACGAGAAGAAGGGCGCCGCCGGCGGCGGGTACGACGACATGTACTGATGCGAGCGGGCAGCGGGCAGTGGACAGTGGTCAGTTGAAAACCAAGCGGCCCGGGAACCCACGGTTCCCGGGCCGCGAGCGTTCTCGCGGCCGTCACCCGCCGGCCCGGGTCACGTACACGCGGTCCCCGCTGCGGAGCTGGTAGTTGGTCGCCGTCACCCCGTCCCGGACGATCCCCGCCCAATCGACGGGCAGGACCTGTTCCCCGCCGGAGGCCGTTCTCCGGACGAAGACGCGGACGGACTTCTGGCGTGCCGCGGCCGTCAACCCGTCGACGCCGGCGATCGCGTCGAGAACGGTCTCGCTGCCGGTGACGGGGAGCCGGATGACCCGCTCCCCGCCGTGGTCGGGGCAGTCGGCGATGACGTAACAGAACTTGCTGTTGTAGGCGAGGACGTCGACGACCACCCGCAGGTCCTCGGGGGACGCTTGGGGTCGGAACTTGGCCAGGTGCGTGCGGATCGCCTCCCCCGCCTTCTCGACGGTGAGGCCGGTGACGGAGACCGAGCCCCACAGCCCGAGCCCGACCGTTCCGTCCGGGCGGACCAGGAACTGACCCGAGATCGGCTGGTCCGGCAGGCCCCGCACCCGACCCGCCTCCCCGTCCTTGAGCACGGCCTCGATCTGCAGCATGTCCGGCGGCTCGACCACATACGGCGGCAGCGTGACGCGGTCGAGTTCCCGCGGGACTTCGCCCGGAGGCGGCTGCAGCGCCGGGGCCGGCTGCGCCGGCCGGTCCGCGAGCGCGGCGGCGAGGGCGTCGAGCCGGTCGTGCGTCCGGAGTTGGGCCCGCCAGTTCAGGGCGAGCAGCGCCGCGAGCGCGGCGGCCGCGGACAGGAACAGCGCGAACCGCACGGGCTTCATCCGGTCTCTCCTCGGTCGTTCGGACGACGGCGAGGCATAAACCGGCCCGCGGGGTCGGCGTCAAGGGGCGTTCACGGCGCCGGCTCCGCCGGGACGGCCAGCTCGTCCGCCACCCGCTCGACCCCGGCCGTGTTCTCGGCCAGGCTCAGCGCCACCTTCCGGGCGGTCGCGTCGGCCGCCACGCCCCGCAACGTCACCGCCCCGCCCTCCCCCACCACCGTGATCTCCGACCCGGACAGCCGGCGGTCGGCCGCCAGTCGGGCGCGCACCGCGTCCTCCGGCCGGGTCGGCAGCTCGCGCCGCAGCGTGTCGGCGAGCGCCGCCGGGTCAAGCGCCGGCGGGAGCGACGCGCGGACCTTCGCTCCGAGACGCCGGGCCACGGCCGCCAACTTCTCCCCGTCCGACGCCCGGAACCGGCTGCCGACCAGCCCGACGAACAGGCCAACGAGGACGAGGAACGCCAGGAACGGCCGCATGTCGAAGTCCTGTAGGTCAGGCTTTCCAGCCTGACTCTTCGACCCTGGAGTCAGGCTGGAAAGCCTGACCTACCGCCGCCCCTGAGCGGCCGGGAAGCCCGACGTTCCGGCGGCCACCGCTTCCGCCGCGCCCGCCCGGCCGCTACAATCCCTGCGGATGGCACGCCAGCGGGACCCGACGCCATCGAGATCGGAGGACGACATGACACGCACGATCGGGCCGGCGCTCGCCGTCGCGGCGCTGGCATGGGGCGGGGTCGCGGCGGCGGCCGACCCGGCGAAGGCCGGGTTCGGCACGACGATGACCCTCGGCGGCCAGGGCACGGCGGCGCAGGCGGCCGCGGCCGACGACACCGAGCTAACCGGGTACCGGCGGTTCTACGGCGGCGGGTACTACGGCGGGTACCGGAACTACTACGGCGGGTTCGGGTACGGGTACCGCAGCTTCTACCCGGGCTACTACGGCGGGTTTGGGTACCGCGGGTTCTACCCCGGGTACTACGGCGGGTTCTACACGTCGTACTACTCCCGGCCGTTCTACCCGGGGTACTTCGGCGGCTTCTACCCGGGGTACTACGGCGGGTTCTACAGGGGGTTCGGGTACGGCTACGGCAACGGGTTCTACTTCGGGATCGGCGCGACGAGGGACGACCTCGCGGCCCCGGTCGTGTCGCTCGGGCTGAAGGTGGCGACCAGCCCGACGGTCGTGCGCGAGCCGGCCCCGGTCGCCCCGGCGGACGGCACCTTCCGGTACGACGGCGGACCGGCGAACCCGGTCCCGCTGCCCGCCCCGGAGGCCAAGCCGATGACCCCGCCGGCCGGGCTGCCGATCTCGCTGCCGAAGGCGAAGCCGGGCGGCTCGTACACCTACAAGGCGTACGGGGAGAAGTGACCGACCCGGTTTAGCCGCGACGCGGAGTCGGCGGAGCGGAGCGCGGGCGTGCCCCCCGCGCTCCGCTCCGCCGACTCCGCGTCGCGGCTAAACGGTTCGACTTCAGTCCGGCACCCCGATCTCGTTCGCCCCGCCCGCGATCGTCGCCAGCCGGTACAGCACCGCCGGGTCCGTCCGCGGGCTGAACGTCCGCACCGCCCCGTCGCACATCGCCACGTTCGCCCCGCCCGGGAAGAACCCGCCGAACTGCCCGCCGGCGCCGATCGGCGGCGCCGCCCCGGGCGCGTCGTCGAGGCCGCGGGCGGTCGAGAACCCGCCGCGCAGCCACGGCCCCGGGGCGTCCGCCGTCTCCGCCATCAGCAGCGTCTGACTCAGTCCGTCGGTGATCCGGTCGAACGGGGTGGGCGCGTCGTACCGGAACGCCCCGGCCCGCGGCGGGGTCGGCACCCCTGGCAGTAGTGGCAGCGCCGCCGCGTCCCGGCCGAGGCCGGCGACGCCGACGTAGCAGGTGACCGCCGGGTCGCCCGGCGGGACCTCCGGCGTGTTCTCCGGGCAGAGGAAGACCGCCAGCCGGGTGCGCGCGGCCTCCTGGTTCGCGGGGTCGGCCCACGGCCGGTCCGGCCGCACCTGTGTCAGCAGCTGTTCGACCGGGTGCCGCCTCTGGTCGAGCGACGGGATGAGCGGGACGACCCAGCTCAGCCGCCCGTCGGGCGGGACGCCGGGGAGGACGACGGTCGCCGCGGGGATCTCGGTCGGCAGTTTCGTCGGGTCGGTCCGGGGGTCCGGCTTGACATGGTGAGCGGCGAACAGGGCGAGGTCGCGGAGGTTGTTCTGGGACGCGGCGAAGTTGGCGTTCAGCCGGGTCCGCTGGACGTACGGGACGCCGACCACGACCGCCCCGACGGCGAGCAGCACGATCACCAGCAGGGCGGCGACGCGGCGGGACATGGGGTTCCGGGGTGCGGGAGGCGGTCGCGGGCCGCCGCGGAGGGCGGCCCGCCCCGCACAGTACGTCAGTCCGACCGCCCGGGTTCGCCGGCCAGCCGGTCGGCGAGGGCGGAGAACCACCCCTTGCGGGCGCCGGCCTTCGCCCCGGCCGCCTCCCGCCAGAAGCACCTCAGGGCGACCTGGGCGCACCGCTCCTGGAACTGGGCCGGGGTCTCCGGCAGGTCCGGGAACCGGTCGATGAAGTCCAGCATCTCCAGGTGCTCCGGCTCGTACGCCCCGAGGATCCGGGCGGCCATCCGCTTCTTGTCCGCCGGCTCCATGTACGTCAGCTCGACCGCCTTGTCCACCCGCCCCGGGCGGGTGCTGATGAACTCCGTCGTCCCGTCCGGGAGCTGCCGCGGCAGCCCGAGCGCCGGGTCGATCTTCGACAGGTCGTTGGTGGTGATGACGGTGAAGATCCCGTCCGCCCGCTCCACCCCGTCCAGGCAGTTCAGGAGGCAGTCGAAGGTGAGCGGCGGGCCGAGCGGCCCGCGGCCGTTCCGCCCGTCGTTCCCGTCGTCCTTCTTCTCCGTCATCATCATCGGGAACAGGCCCGGCCGGCGGACCACGTTCTCCCGCCCGTGGAACACGTTGTCGATGTCCTCGATCAGCGCGATACACGGGGTGTTGGTCTGCATCTCGGTCCACGCCTTGATCAGGTCGTGGTTCGACATCTCGGCCAGGTTGTACACGTAGATCGGCAGGTTCAGGTCCTCGGCGAACGCCCGGGCGAGCGCCGTCTTCCCGGTCCCCGGGGGGCCGTACATCAGCCACCCGCGCTTCCACGGGATGCCCCGCTCGGCGTACCAGTCCTTGCTCTTCCGCCACAGCTCGATCTCCCGGATCAGGTCCTTCACCCGCTGCGGGAAGATCAGGTTGTCCAGCGCCCGGCCGTTCGCCGCCCGGGCCTTCCCGAGCTGGTCCGCGGTGTGGGCCAGGAGCCGGTAGTTCCCCTGCTGGTACCAGGCCAGCCCGTCGCTCCCGCCGCCGGACTCGTTCCCGTCGCCCCGCGGCGGGACGTGGTGGATGCAGAACCGGTTCTGGGTCGCCGCCTGCCGGTCCTCGACCGCCCACGAGATGTTGTTCCGGGCGGCGCACGCCTCCCGCAGGATCTTCTCCACGTCGAGCGTGCCGCGGACGAAGGTGAGGGTGGAGTACACCTTCATCCCGGACGCGCCCGAGTGCTCGTTGGCCCCCTTCCCGCTCGCGGCCTTGTTCTCCACCTGGTTCGAGAACAGGAACGGGAACCACCCGCTCCACAGGATCAGGGTGCGGTTCCCGTACACCTCGTACGGGACCAGCCCGTACCGGCCGTCCCGCTGGTACTCCCAGCTCGCCCCGTACATGCGGTCGTAGTTCCGGGACCGCTGGTAGTGGGCGATCAGGTAGGCGATGACGGCGTCGTGCCCGGCCTCGGTCGGGATCTCGACCCGCTGGACGAACATCCCGACGAGCCGCCAGGCCAGGCCCTTGATCTTGGTCCACATGCTGGCGACGAGGCCGAGGGCGGCCCCGCCGGCGAGCAGTCCGAACGCGGTATCTTGCACGGGTGGTTTCCTTCCGTTAGTCGGCGTGCGGAACACGGTCCGCCTCCCGGAGCGACGCGCGGGGCGCCGGTGGGGTTCGGGCGGTTTTGGTTGGGTCGGGTGGGTGTTGCACCGGCCGGCCGGCCGGCACCGCGACGGCCGCGCGGGCGGCCACCTGCACGACACCCCGGGGACGGAATTATTCCCGGGACGTGCGGCCGGGAGTGAGGTCGGTTGCCCGGGTTCATCTTGACCGCGGCCGCGGCTGTGGATAACAGGCCCGACCCCCGAACGAAAGGAAGACTGCCGTGGGTCTCGTCGCCACCCTCCGCCGTCTGCGCGGCCGCCCGCCCGGTGCCGCCCCCGCGCCGCCGCCCCGCTTCGGGGTCGAGGCGCTGGAGGGGCGGGAGGTCCCGGCCGTGCTCACCTGGACCGGGGCGGTGAGCACCGCGTTCGACGTGGCCGGGAACTGGCGGGCCGGCGACGGCGCGGCGACCCGCGGGCCGGAGGCCGGCGACGAGCTGGTGTTCGACGCCTCCGCCGTCCGCCCGGACTGCGAGGGGCTGCACGGGTTCGGGCGGCCCGACGCCGAGGCCGACTACGCCGCCGTCCGGCTCCTGGCCGGGTACGCCGGGACGGTGACCCTCGCCCCCGACGCGCCCGCCGCCAACCCCGACACGCTGGTCGGCATCCGGGGGGAGTTGCTCTTCCGGGCGACGGCGAGCCTCAGCACCTCGGGCCAGTTCCTCACGACCCTCCCCGCCTCCGGGGCCGAGTCCGGCGGCGCGGGCGGCGGGCTGTCGGTCGGCGCGCTCGAGCTGCGCGGCGGGGCCGTCTCCCAGCCGGCGGACGGCACCGCGCTGACCGTCCTGAGCGCGTTCGACTGGACCGGCGGTGTGCTCGGCGGGACGCTGGCGGGCGGGGCCAGCCACGCCGACGTCTTCGTCCGCGGCGGGGCGGCGACGATCGCCCCGGCGGCCGGGGCGCTGGTCCTGGGCAGCACCTTGTCATTCGGCGGCCCCGGGGCGGCGGTGTCGGCCACCGCCCACGCCGGCGCGATCGACCTGGTCGGCGGGGACGGGGTGGTCGTCCAGGACGGGGCGACGTTCACCGTCCGGGCGGACCGGCCGGAGGCCACCCTGTACATGCGGAACGTCCTGTCCCGGAACACGGCGGTGTGGAACGTCCGCCGGGGCGGGTACTTCGAGGTCATCGGGCCGGGGGCGTTCGAGAGCGACGGGCTGCCGCTGGTCGTGTCGAACGCCGCGAAGTTCCGCCTCTCCGGCGGGGCGACGGCGGCGTTCGGCGGGCGGGTGCCGGCCGCCCCGGGGCCGGACAAGCCGTCGGTCCTGGTGGACGCCGGGGCGGTCGGGGTCGAGATCGAGAACGGCGGGACCCTGCGGGCGGCCCACGGGGTCGAGCTCCGGGGCGGGTACCTGAAGACGTTCCTGACCCCGACCGAGCAGGTGGCGACGATCGACGGGGACCTGGCGGTGAACGGGGCGGCGGTGTACGTCTCCGACGTCCCGGGGTACGTGCTCGGCGCCCCGGGGGTCGGCCGGCTGAACGTGAACGGGAACGTCCGGTGGAACTCCGGCGCGTACCACGCGGACGTGGACGGGTCGCCGACGTCGGCCGCCGGGGACCTGTGGTACTGCACCGGGACGTTCGACGTGGCGGCCGGGGTGACCCTCGTACCCGGGGTCGTGAACGAGGCGTCCGGCGGGCCGGCGACCGGGCGGACGTGGCTGGCGGTCGAGGCCGGGGTGGCCGTCCGGGGCACGCCGCCGGCCGTCCCGGACGGGTGGGAGATCGTGGCGAACGCCGGCAATCCGGTGAAGAAGTGGTTCCTCCGCGTATCCTGACCCGACCCCCGCCCGAGGGCCGCCCCGTGTCCGTCCTCCTCACGCTCGTGCTCGCCGCCCCGCCGGCGGCCGAAGCCCCGATCCCCGACTACGACGGCCGGGTGGTGTCGGTCACCCCGACCTCGATCACGGTCCGGCGCGGGGCCGAGCCGCCGCGGACGTTCCCGGTCGGGGCGGACCTGGCGGCCGGGCGGTTCCCGGCGGACGAGGTGGACGGGTACCGGTACAAGCTGGCGGACGTGGCGGCCGGGGACGTGGTGAGCGTCCACTGCGGGTACGCCGCCGGGGCGAACGTGTGCCGGGCGGTGTGCGTCGCGCGCCGGCCGGGCGGGGCGGTGCCGCCGGCGCACCTCCCGCCCGGCCGGGCGGTGAAGTACCACGACGTGGCGAACGCGTGGCAGGCGTGGGAGGAAAAGGGAACGCCGCTGCCGCCGTGGGCCCTCCCGGGCGGGGGGCGGTGAGTTGACGTCCGGTGGGGCAGGCATTCCTGCCTGCCTCGCCCAGACCTGGCAGGCATTCCTGCCTGCCCCACCGGGAACCCGTCACTTCTTCAGGTCGTACTTCTCGATCTTCCGGTCCAGGGTGGACCGCTCGATCCCGAGGATCTGCGCCGCCTTCGACTTGTTCCAGTCGGTGTGCCTTAGCGTCTCGGAGATGTGCCGCTTCTCTATCTCGTCGAGCAGTTCCGGCCGGTACGCCGCGACGCACGCGGCGGCGGTCGGCGGGCCGTCCAGCCCGTAGATCAGGATGTCGGCCGAGTCCAGCACCGAGCCGCCGCTCAGGGCCACCGCCCCCTCGATCACGTTCCGCAGCTCCCGCACGTTCCCCGGCCAGCGGTGGGCGCCGAGCTTCTCCAGGGCGGCCGGGGTGAACCCCTTCAGCTTCCGCCCGGTCTCCCGGGTGAACCGGCGGAGGAAGTGCTCGGCCAGCAGCGGGATGTCGGTCTGGCGGTCGCGGAGCGGCGGGACGGTGAGCTGGACCACCTGGAGGCGGTAGAACAGGTCGAGCCGGAACGTCCCGGACCGGACCGCCTCCTCCAGCGGGCGGTTGGTGGCGGCCACCACCCGCACGTCGACCTTGACCGGGGTGTTCCCGCCGACCCGCTCGAACGACTGCCCCTCCAGCACCCGGAGGAACTTCGCCTGGGTGGCCAGGGCCATCTCCCCGATCTCGTCCAGGAAGATGGTCCCGCCGTCGGCCGCCTCGAACTTCCCGGCCATCCGCTCGGTCGCCCCGGTGAACGCCCCCTTCTCGTGCCCGAACAGCTCGCTCTCCAGCAGCGTCTCGGTCAGGGCGGCGCAGTTCAGGCAGACGAACGGCCCGTCCCGCCGCGGGCTGCCGGCGTGGATCGCCCGGGCCACCAGCTCCTTCCCGCTCCCGCTCTCCCCGCGGACCAGCACCGTCGCCCGGGTCTCCGCCACCTTCCCCGCCTGACCGACCACCGCCGCCAGGGCCGGGCTCTCCCCGACGATCTCCGACTCGACCTTGAGCTGGGCCTTCAGCGCCAGCACCTGGCCGGACAGGTTGGCCGCCCGCCGGAGCCGGTGCCACACCGCCCCGAGCTGGCGGGCGACCGCCAGGGTGAACTCCAGGTCGTCCGGGTTGAGCGGCTGGGTCGGGGTGGCCCGGTACAGGTGCAAGAGCCCGAGCACCTGGGTCTCGAACACCACCGGGGCGCAGATCAGGCTGGCCACCTTCAGCTCGGTGATGCTGTCGCGGTTCTTCAGGGCCGCGTCCGCCGCCACGTTCTCGGCCAGGATCGCCTGCTTCGAGCTGAGCACCTCGTGGCTGACGTAGTTCGACACCTTGTGGTACGTCCGGGCGACCGGCCCGCGGGTCCGGTGGACGACCGGGGCCAGCTCCTTCCCGTCCTTCAGCGCCAGGACCGCGGCCACGTCCGCCGGGGTGGCCCGGAACAGGGCGTCCACCACCAGCTCGCACACCCCGGGCGGGTCGGTCGCCCCGGCCATGTCCACCGCCAGCCGGTACAGCACCGCGACCGCCTGGGCCGGGGTCGCCCGCGGCTCGCTCCGGGTCTCGTCGTCGGTCCCGCCGGGGGCCGGCGGGTGGTACCGGGTCTGCCCGAGCCGCTTCCGGATCTCCAGCCCGTCGGCCGCGGCCGGGGCCGGGGCCGGCGGCATCCCGACGGCCGACCGCGGGGCCTCCGGCAGCTGCCCCATCTCGTCCACGTACACCAGCCGGGTCCGCCCGACCCGCAGCTCGTCCAGCGGCCGCAGCGACCGCTCCCCCTTCACCGCCTCCCCGTTGACGTGCGTCCCGTTCAGGCTCCCGAGGTCCCGGACCAGCCACGCCCCGGCGTCCGGGAACACCTCTGCGTGCTCCCGGCTGGCCAGGTCGTCCCGGACCACCACCTTGCTGGACGGGGCGCGGCCCAGGGTGTACCGGTTCCCCGGGAGGAGCGGGGTGATGTCGCCGAAGCCGTCCGGCCGGCGTGCGACCAGGAACCCTGTCGGGGGCGGGGGCATGGGGGCGCGAGGGTGAACGTGGGGGCGAGCCACACCACACGATACGGGGCGGCCGGGGCTTTGGGCAACCCGGAACCGCCCCCGGCCGGCGGTTTCGCCCGCCGGCCGGCCGCACAGGGCGGCCGGAAAGTAGCAGGCACACGGCGTGTGCCTGCTACTTTCACCCCGCCAGCCGGGACAGCAGGTACGCGAGGAACCCGAACGACGCCGTCGCCAGGACCGCCGCAGCCGGGCTGACCCGGGCGTACCCGACCGCCGCGGGGGCGCCGGGGGGCGGGGTCGAGACGCCGGGGTACTCCGGCTCCCACGCCGGGCCGGCCGCCCGGGTCGGCACCACCTCCGCCCGGCTCGTCCACAGGGCGACGGTGGCGAAGATCAGCAGCCCGGCGGCGGCGAGGTACGTCGCCGCCTGGGTGCCCCGCGCGTCCGCCTTGAACCGCTCCCCGGCGGCGAGCAGGTCCGGGGAGAGGACGACCAGGATCGCCAGCCCGTTGTTCAACAGGTGCAGGAGGACCGGCACCCAGATCGACCGGGACGCGAGGTAGACGAAGTGGAGGTACGCCCCCATCAGGAAGAAGATCAGGAGCTGGGACGGGTCCAGGTGGAGGGCGGCGAACAGGAACGAGGTGAGGACGACGCCGGCGGCCACCCCGTACCGGGCGCACAGCCCGCGGCCGAGCAGCCCGCGGCACCAGAACTCCTCGACCACACCCGGCCCGGCCGCGACGGCCAGGAACGCGACCCACCCCGGGACCGTCCGGAAGGTGCCGAACAGGACCTCCTGGGCGTCCGACGCCGACGCCCCGGTCAGCCGGGCGAACAGCTCCTGGAGGCCGTCGGCGACGAGGATCAGGGCAGGGACGAGTAGAACGACGAGGAACACGTGCAGCCCGGCCGGGGTGCGGACCCCGAGCTGCCGCCGCCACCCCGGCCCGACCAGCCACGGGACGACCAGCAGGACCAGCCCGACGGCCGCGACCTGGGCGCCGAGAAAGCCGTAGGCGGCGGCCCGGCCGATCCCGTCGGGGATCGGCGGGCGGGGCGGCTGGTCCGGGGCGGTCGGGGCTACCGCCCGCTCCAGGCCGGCGAGCTGGTCGGCGATGAACCGGCCCGGGTCCGCCGCCCGGGACGCGAGCACCCCGAGGACGACCCCGGCGACCGTCAGCAGCGCGAACACCTGCGTCGCCAGGAAGGCGACGCACCACAGCAGGGCCTCGCCGAACCCGGGCCGCGGACGGGCCGGGGGGACCGCCAGGACGAGGGGCGGCTCAGCGGGGTCGTCGGGGGCGTCGGCCATCGGGATTCCTCGCGAAGAATGGCCCGCAGATGACGCAGACTCCGGCGCAGATGAAGCCGGATCAAAACCCGGTCTTATCTGACTTCATCTGCGCCGGAGTCTGCGTCATCTGCGGGCCATTGCTTCATCCTGCTACTTCCGCAGCTCGGCCCCGTACACCGCCGCCGACCCCAACTGCTCCTCGATCCGCAGCAGCTGGTTGTACTTCGCCACCCGGTCCGTCCGGCTCGCCGACCCGGTCTTGATCTGCCCGCAGTTCGTCGCCACCGCCAGGTCCGCGATCGTCACGTCCTCCGTCTCACCGCTCCGGTGGCTCATCACCGCGGTGAACCGGTTCCGCATCGCCGTCTGGACCGCGTCGAGCGTCTCGGTCAGGGTGCCGATCTGGTTCACCTTCACCAGGATGCTGTTCCCGCACCCCTCGGCGATCCCGCGCCTCAGCCGCTCGGTGTTCGTCACGAACAGGTCGTCGCCGACGAGTTGCACCTTCCCGCCGAGCTTCGCGGTCAGCTTCTTCCACCCGGCCCAGTCGTCCTCCGAGAGCCCGTCCTCGATGCTCCGGATCGGGTACTTGTCGCACAGCCTCGCCCACAGGTCGATCATCTCGTCCGACGAGATCACCTTGTCCGGGGCGCTCTTGAAGAAGCAGTACCCGTCCTTCCCCTTGTGCTTCGCCTCCTCGAACAGCTCCGTGCACGCCGCGTCCAGGGCGAACGCCACCTGGTCCCCGAGCTTGTACCCGGCCTTCTCGATCGCCTGCGAGATGGTGGCCAGGGCGTCGTCGGCGCTCGGGATGTTCGGGGCGAACCCGCCCTCGTCCCCGACCGCCGTGTTCAGCCCCTTGTCGTGCAGCACCTTCTTCAGGCTGTGGAACACCTCCGCGCCCATCCGCAGCCCCTCGCGGAACGTCGCCGCCCCGACCGGGACGATCATGAACTCCTGGAAGTCCACGGTGCTGTCCGCGTGCTTCCCGCCGTTGAGGATGTTCATGAGCGGGACCGGCAGGACCCGGGCGTTCGTCCCGCCGACGTACCGGTACAGCGGCAGCCCGAGGCTGTTCGCGGCGGCGTGGGCGGTCGCCATCGAGACGCCGAGGATGGCGTTCGCCCCGAGCCGGCCCTTGTTCGCGGTCCCGTCCAGGGCGAGCATCTTCGCGTCGACGGCGGCCTGGTCGAGGGCGCTCAGCCCGGTGACGGCCGGGGCGAGGGCGTCGAGGACGTTCCGCACCGCGGTCAGCACCCCCTTCCCGCCGTACCGCTTCTTGTCGCCGTCGCGCAGCTCCACCGCCTCGTGCGCCCCGGTGCTGGCCCCGCTCGGGACGGCCGCCCGGCCGACCGCCCCGCCGTCCAGGCGGACCTCCACCTCGACCGTCGGGTTCCCCCGGCTGTCGAGGATCTCGCGGGCCTTCAGGGCGCGGATGCTGTGGTCGGTCATCGGGTGGCGGGGTGGTGGGGTTGGTGGGGTGGTCTCGTCTTGTGGCACAGGTCTCCCGACCTGTGCTTCAGGAACACAGGTCGGGAGACCTGTGCCACAAGGCCGCAGATGGGATATGGGAGCGGGGGGTGAGTTCAAGACGGTGGGAAAGAGCCGACCGGCCCCGGCGTGGTGTGCAACAGGTGGGCGGGTCCGCCGCGGGCGTCATGCCCGACGGGTTCGCCGCCCGGGGTGGGTCTGCCGGGGCCGGCCGGTCGGGGCCGCGGGAAGGTCCGGGACCGGGCGGCGTCGGGGGCCGCGCGCCCGCTCGACCGGACCCGGCCGGGACGGGGCGGTCGACGGCAACAGGGGCTGCCGGACCGCACCCGTCCGACCTCTTCCCGCAGGCCGGCTCCCGAGGCCGCCCGGTCGGGGCGGGTGCTCGGGACCGTCTCGCCGCCGGGGGTTGGGGCCGCCGGACGACTCGACGCCACTATGATCGGCGGCCCCCGATCCGGGCTTGACACGGTTCTTCACGAAACCCCGAGCCGGCGAAAGTAGCAGGCACACGCCGTGTGCCGTCCGCAGGCGACGGCACACGGCGTGTGCCTGCTACCCGTCACACCAGCCCGGACGCCGCCACCTTGATCCCCTTCAGGGCCATCTTCAGCTGCTCCGGGTTGGGCGAGAACTCGAGCGCCGTGGCCCGGTCGATCGACCCGTTGTTGACCAGGTCCTCGAGGTTCTTGTTGAAGTCCATCATCCCCTCGTTGTAGAACGCCCGGATCGCGTCCAGCAGCTTCGCGTCCTGGCCCTTGAGGATGAGGTCCCGGATCGTCGGGTTGACGATCATGATCTCGTTCGTCGGCACCCGCTGGACCCCCGGCCTGATGCTCGGCACCAGCTTCTGTGCGACCACCGCCCGCAGGTTGAACACCATGCTCTGCCGCACCGCCCCGTGCTGGCTCGGCGGGAACAGCCCGAGGATCCGGTCGATCGTGCTGTACGCGTTCGACGCGTGGATCGTCCCGAACACCACGTGCCCGGTCTCGGCCGCGTGGACCGCCGACTCGAACGTCTCCGAGTCCCGCATCTCGCCGACCAGGATCACGTCCGGGTCCTCCCGGACGGCGTGCTTCAGGGCGGTGTGCCAGTCGCACACGTCCAGGTACACCTCCCGCTGGTTCACCACGCTCATCTTGTCGGTGAACACGAACTCGATCGGGTCCTCGATGGTCAGGATGTGCAGCGCCTCGTTCATGTTCATGTAGTCCAGCATCGACGCGATGGTGGTGCTCTTGCCGGACCCGGTCACCCCGGCCAGGAGCACCATCCCCTGCTCGTAGTGGCACAGCTTCTCGATCGTCGCCGGCAGCCCGAGCTTCTCGAACGTCGGGATCGTCTGGTTCACCAGCCGGGCGACCATCGCGAACCGCCCGCGCTGCTTCAGGAGGTTCACCCGGTACCGGGCCTCGTCGTTCCCGATGACGTGGGCGAAGTCCGCCCCGCCGGTCTCCTCCAGCACCTTCTTGTCCTTCTCCCGGAGGATCGGGAAGATCAGCTTCTCCAGCGTCTCCTGGGTGAGCGGCGGGGTCTGCATCTTCTGGATGACGCCGCGGAGCCGCATCATCCCGGGGAGGCCGGCCTTCAGGTGCAGGTCCGACCCCTTGTGGGCCATGACGGTGCGGAACAGCTGGTTGATCTGCGGCTCGCCCGGGACGGCGGCGACCACCTTCAGCCCGGGGTCGGACGAGTTCAGGGCGTTCGGGCTGGCGGCCATCGGGTGCGCTCCGGATGTGGTGGGTGAGTCGTTACCGGCGGACCGGGACGCCGCGGGCGGCGAGGTACGCCTTGGTGTCCGGGATCGAAAACTCGTTGTAGTGGAAGATGCTCGCGGCCAGGGCGGCGTCGGCCCCGGCGGCGAACGCGTCGGCCAGGTGCCGCGGGTGCCCGGCCCCGCCGCTGGCCACGACCGGCACGTTCACCGCCCGGGTCACGGCTTCGAGCATCGGCAGGTCGTACCCGTTCTTGGTGCCGTCGGCGTCCATCGAGGTCAAGACGATCTCGCCGGCCCCCAATTCCACCACTTGCTTCGCCCAGGCGACCGCTTCGAGGCCCGTCGGCACCCGCCCGCCGTTGACGTGCACTTCCCACACCTCGTCCCCGCCGCGGCGGACGCGGCGCGGGTCGATGTTCACCACCGTGGCGCAGGTGCCGAACCGGCGGGACACCTCGGCGATCAGCTCCGGGGTCTTCACCGCGGCCGAGTTCAGGCTCACCTTCTCGGCCCCGGCCTGGATCAGCCGGGTGGCGTCGTCCAGGGTGCGGATGCCGCCGCCGACGGTGAACGGCATGAACACCGTCTCGGCCACCTTCCGGACCATTTCCAGCATGATGGCCCGGCCCTCGTGGCTGGCCGAGATGTCGAGGAAGACGAGCTCGTCCGCCCCCTGCTCGTCGTACCGCCGGGCCACCTCGACCGGGTCCCCGGCGTCCCGCAGGCCGACGAAGTTGGTCCCCTTCACGACGCGGCCGCGGTCCACGTCGAGGCACGGGATGATCCGCTTGGTCAGCATCGGGCGGGCCGGCGGGGCGAGGGGTGGTGCGAGAGTTGATCGTACCGGCGGGCGGCGGGCCGGTCAACCGGCCGGCCCTTGACAGCGAACCCGGACCCGCCTACAAAACAGACGTCCGCGGCCCTATCGTCTAGCGGTTAGGACGTGGCCCTCTCAAGGCCAAAACCGGGGTTCGAGTCCCCGTAGGGTCATCCGAAGCGCGCCGAGCGGGGGGCGTCAGCCCCCTGATGGGTCGACCCATCAGGGGGCTGACGCCCCCCGCTCGCCGTTCACCCCATCACCCCGAGCTTCCGGTACCGCTGGTACCGCCGGTCCAGCAGCTCCGGGACCGGCAGCTGCCCCAGCTCGTTGAGGTGGGTCGTCAGGAACCCCTTCACCGCGTTCGCCATCTCGCGCGGCGCCCGGTGCGCCCCGCCCAGCGGTTCGGGGACGATCCCGTCGATCACCCCGAACCCCATCAGGTCGTCGGCGGTCATCCGCAGGGCCTGGGCGGCCCGCGGCTTCGTCTCGTCGGTCGCCACCCGCCACAGGATGCCGGCGCACCCCTCCGGGCTGATGACCGAGTAGTAGGCGTGCTGGAGCATCCCGACCCGGTCCCCGACCCCGATCCCCAGCGCCCCGCCGCTGCCCCCCTCCCCGATCACCACGCACACCACCGGGGTCGGCAGCCGGGTCATCTCCAGGATGCTGGTGGCGATGAGCTGCGCCTGCCCGCGCTCCTCCGCCCCGACCCCCGGGTACGCCCCCGGGGTGTCGATCAGGCAGACCACCGGGAGCCGGTACTTCGCCGCCAGCCGCATCTTCCCGAGCGCCTTCCGGTACCCCTCCGGGTGGGCGCACCCGTACGAGCACTGCTGCCGCTCGGCGAGCGTCCGCCCCTTCTGGTGGCCGACCAGCATCACCTTCCGGCCGTCCAGCCGGGCCAGCCCGGTCCGCACCGCCCGGTCGTCCCCGATCGCCCGGTCCCCGTGCAGCTCGACGAACTCGTCGAAGATCATGTCCACGTAGTCGAGGGTCTGCGGGCGGGCCGGGTGGCGGGCGACCAGCACCTTCTCCCACGGGGTGAGGTTGGCGTACCGCTCCCGCTTCATCGCCACCAGCTCCTTGCGGACCCGGCGGAGGTCGGCGGCCGCCCCGGGGGCGTCCGGGGCCGCCTCCAGCCGGGCCACCTGCTCCTCCAGCTCGTGGATGTCGTGCTCGAACGGGAGTGGGGCCGGGACCGTCATGCCTCGCCTCGGTTCGCGTCCGGTCGGGGACAAATGCAACGGCCCGCGGATGACGCCGACTCCGGCGCGGATAAGCCGGATCAGAACATGGGTCTGATCTGATTTTATCCGCGCCGGAGTCGGCGTCATCCGCGGGCCGTCCTCCGCGTCAGTCGGAGATGTTGGCCAGGTAGTCCTCGTACCCCTTGCGGGCCTTGAACTCCGTGGCCATCAGAGCCTTCTGCTTGGCGGTCAGCCCGTCGATCTCCTTCTCCTGGGCGGACAGCTTCTTCAGGTAGGTGTCGTACACGTCCGCCTCCTTCGGCGTCTCCCGCAGGTTCTTCCGGATCCGGTCCTGGTCCGCGGTCAGCCGGTTCAGGTCCGCCTGCACCTGGTTCAGCTCCCGCAGGGCCACGTCCCACTCGCCCTTGATCCGCAGGGCGTCCTGCAGCTTGGCCTTGAGGGCCGGGCTCGCCTCCGCGAGGTTGACGAAGTACCGGATCTGGTTCTCCGCCCCGTTCGTCAGGGTGACGCTGGCCGCGACTTCCTTCTCTTCCTTCACGGTGAACGTCTTCGTCTCGCCGGCCTTCACGGGCGTCTGGAACCGGAGGAACTCGGGCGTCTCATCCGCCGGCTTGTCGGTCTCGACGAGCTTGAACTGCTGGGTGGTCCGGTTCGGGTGCTCGATCAGCAGGGTGCGGTCCGTCTGCGACCGGTTCACCACCTTGTAGTTCCGGACCTCGGTCAGCAGGGTCTTGGTGGTGACGATCCCCTTGACCGCCTTGACCGAGGTGACCTTCTGCGTCCCCGGCCCGGTCTGCGGGTCCACCTCGGTCCCCAGGTCGATCGCGTACGACACCAGCCGCTCCTCCCCCGGCTGGACGTCGAGGACGCGGGTGTCCCCGGCGTACACGCTCCCCTCGAACACGGTGACCGGCCCCTGGTTCAGGTGGGCGCCGCTGGTGTTCTTGAACTTGAGGCCCAGCAGCGGGTGGGCCTTCTGGACCGCCGGGTTGTAGATCGACACCTTCTGCCCGTCCACGTCCTTGCCGACGATCGGGAGCATGGCCGACTTCTGCCGCCCGAGGGTGACCGGGTGGTCGATCGTGTACTGGAACACGTCCCCCAGCTGCCCCGCCGTCGCCGCGTTCCCGACCCCGCCGGTCGCCAGCCGCCGGCCCATCTCCTGCCCGACGTCGGCGGCGAACTTCTTCCGGTCCGCCTCGTTCGCCTTATCCTGCGCCTCGGCCAGCCGCAGCCGGGCCTGATCCGCGGCCTTCGGGTCACCCCTGCCGCCGAACCCACCGCCCGGCCCACCCGGCGCGGCCATCGGCACCATCGGCGGGGCCGCCGCGGTCGGCAAAGGGCCGTTGGTGTTGGCGTACCGCTGCGTCAGGAAACCTTCGGCCGGGACGCCGAGGGCGACGCCGTTCGCGTCCTTGCCGGGGCCGAAGGTGCCGCGGTACGTCACGGGGCGCAGCGACGCGAACAGCTCCGGCTCGACGGTCGGCCGCGGCACGAACAGCGGGTTGTACAGGTCCATCTTGAAGCTGATCGGCCGCCCGGACACCAGGGCCATCTTCACCCCGGCCCAGTCCTCGTCCGTCGGGTTCTCGACCAGCGCCCACCCCTGCAGGTGCGGCTTCTGCTTGCCGTCGGCGTCGAGCACGAGGCGGTACGACGTCTTCCAGATCGGGGCTTCGACCACGTACCCGACCTGCACGCGGCGCTTGCCGTCGCCGGCGAAGTGCAGGCTGACCGCCTTCTTCTGCGAGTCATGCGTCAGCGCCAGGGTGTCCAGGGCCCGGCGGAACTCGGCCTCGATCAGCGGGTTCGAGAACCGCAGCTGCTGCACCTCGGCGAGCTTGACCGCCCGCAGCCCCTCGGCGCACCACAGGTTCAGCACCTGGGCGTCCACCGTCGCGGCACCGGCCGGCACCTTCTGGGTCTCGACGCCCACGATGCTGCCGGAGAGCTTCCCCGGCTGGTTGGCGGCGCCCGGGGTGGTGACCACCTCCACCCGCTCCCCGCGCATCTGCCCGACGATCCCGGCGAACGTCGGGCTGCCGTTCAGGTTGACCGCGAACGACGCCAGCGTCCGGCTGATCGGCTCGCGGGAGTCGTAGCTGACGGCGGCGACCCGGCCCTTGTCGAAGTCCTCCAGGACCATGCTCTTCAGGAGGTCGTTGACGTCCTCCTCCTGGAAGCTCAGGTCCACCCGGGCGTCGTCCGTCACCTCGCCCGACCGGCTGAAGTACCCGACCCCGCTGTTGAACAGCACCACCCGGGTGAGCGGCAGGCTGACCGCCGGCCTCACGTCCTGCCTCGCCGCCTCCGGGGCGGCCGCCCCGGCCAGCCGGTCCGCCCCGACCCCGGCCAACACCCCCACCCCGACCGCGCCCGCCACCGGCGCCACCAGCAGCCACTTCGACGCCATGACGATCACCTCGTGTTGATGCCGCCGACCCGGGAGAGGTCGGGAGTGCGAGACCACAATTCAGACGATAGAACTGCGGCCGACGCTTGACGACTCCCCGATGTTACAATCCCGTGACACCGACCCGCGGAACAACCCGTTGCCGGGGCAACGCTTCCGCCGGAACTCCCGACACGTGTCCGGCGGCCGCCCGCCACACGGCGTCGAGCTTGTCGGCCAGCGGGTCCCACGAGTACCGGGCCAGCACCACCCGCCGGCCGCTCTCGGCCGTCTCCCGGGCCTCCTCCGGCCGGCGGACCGCCTCGACGATCGGGTCCACCATCTCCTCCGGCGTCCCGGTCACCACGAGGTCGCGGCCGGGGACCAGTTGCAGCCCCTCGGCCCCGACCCGGGTGCTCACCACCGGGGTCTCGGTCGCCAGGGCTTCGAGGATCTTCAGCCGCGACCCGCCGCCGATCCGGAGCGGGACGACGAGCAGCCCGCAGGTGGCGAGGAACGGGCGGACGTCCGGGACGTCGGAGTAGACGCGGGCGCCGGGGACGGCCGCGGCCCGGGCCTTCAGCCAGTCCGGCGGCCGCCGGCCGACGAGCGAGAGCGTCGCGTTCGGCACCCGGGCGCGGACGGCCGGGAAGACGTGGTCGAGCAGTTGGCCGGCGGCGTCGAGGTTCGGCCGCCAGTCGAGGCTGCCGAGGAACAGGAGCCGGGCCGGGTCGCGGTCCACCCCGCGCTGCGGGCGGAAGTACCCGACGTCCACGCCGTTGTCCACCACGTCGACCCGGCGCACCCCGAACCGGACGCGCATCAGGGCGGCGTCGTCCGGGCTGACTGCCACCGGGCGGGTGGCGGCGGCGTACGCCCACCCCTCGAACCGCTCGAACTTCTGCCACTGCCGGCGGAGGTACCACCGCTTCACCGGGTTCGGCTCGGCCTCCGTGTACCGCTGCCAGATCAGCGACTCGACGTTGTGGGCCATCACCGTCCAGCGGGCGCCGTCCGGCCGGTCGCCGAGCGCGTTGCGGAGCACCTCGGCGTAGGGCGTCCACTCGCAGTGCCAGACGTCGACGGGGTTGTCGGCGGCGAACCGGCGGGCGGCGGCGGCGAGGGCGGGGCTGGCGTGGGAGGCGACGGAGTACGGCAGCGGGGAGAGGAGGTTGGCGGCGAGGCGGGCGTAGAACCCGGCCCCGGCCTTCGGCGGGACCGCCCGGTCGACGACCACGGTGCCGACCCCGAGCCGACGGAACTCGTCCTCGGCGGCGAGCTGCTCCCGCCGGTCCGGGTTGCGGTGGCAGAGGACCGTCACCCGGTGCCGGGGGGCGAGGCGGGACAGGAGGTTGAGGGTGCGGATGCGCTTGCCGGAGGTCGGCGGGTACGGCAGCTCCTCGTCCAGCACGGCGACGGTCAGCGGGCGCACGGGGACTCCTTTCCGGGTGGCCGGGCGCGGGATTGTCGCCCGCCCGCCCGGCCGGGGTCAACCCGGACTTCCGGCGGGTCAAAACGGAACGCGGATGACGCGGGATCAGAGCCCGCGGATGACACGGATCAAAACAACGTTGTGTTCTAATCCAGCGTGTATCCGCGGGGCTTCATCCGGCGTCATCCGCGTTCCGTTTTGACCCCGCGTCACTTCGGCGGGTCGGCGAACCCGTGCTGCTTGCGGTGGTACGGGCCGTCGAAGTCGATCGTCGACTTGAACCGCTCGTGCCGCCCGTCCCCGGCCTCCGGCTTCACCTTCGCCAGCAGCCGGGTCAGCTCCTCGCCCTCGACCGGCTTGAAGTTCCGGCACGTCGCCACGTTCTTGTTCAGCTCGTCCATCGACACCATCCCGCTGACCACCGTCGCCACGTCCTGCGACAGGGCGAACCGCAGGCACTCCTCGGCCGTCGCCACCCCGTCCTTGACGATCTTCCCGTCCCCGCCGCCGAGCGCCTTCATCCCGATCACCGCCGTGCCCTGCTTCTTGGCCGCCGGGATCAACTCCTTGGCGAAGCTGCGGTAGAAGTGGTCGCACACGTTGATCGGGCACTGCACCGTGTCCCAGGCGTGGACCGGCAGCATCTTCAGGTGGATGTGCGGGGACTTGTGCCCGGTGTACCCGACGAACCGGACCTTCCCCTCCTTCTGGATCTTCAGCAGCTCGGCGAGGCCGCCCTGCTCGACCACCCACTCGGGGTCGTTGTCCCAGTTGATCTCGTGCATCTGCATCAGGTCGATGACGTCGGTCTGCAGCCGGCGGAGGCTGTCCTCGATCTGCTTGCGGACCTCCGGCCCCTTGCGGGAGCAGACCTTGGTCATCAGGAAGCACTTCTTCCGCCACTTCCCGCCGTCGGCGGCGAGCGCCTTGCCCATGACCTCCTCGCTGCCGCCGTCGTGGTAGTCCCAGCAGTTGTCGAAGAAGGTGACGCCCTGGTCGAGGGCGGCGTGCATGATCTTGACCGCCTCGTCCTTGTCCTTGACGCTGCCGATGTGCCAGCCGCCGAGGCAGAGGATCGAGACGTTGACCCCGGTCTTGCCGAGCGGCCGGGTGGGGAAGGCGTCGGCCGGCTTCTTCTCCTGGGCGGGGGCGGCGGTGGCGAGGGCGGCCGCGGCGGTGGCGGCGAGGAACTCGCGGCGGGTCTCGTCGGACATGGGGCACTCCGTCGGGCGAGGTGGGTGACGGCGGTAGCGAGCATACCGCGCGCCGGCCGGGAGCGGTAGTCGGGGGCGGGCGAACCCGGAGCGTGAGCGACGGGGTGCGTCCCCAGCCCCGTCGCGTCCCCGGGTGGGATGACCCCACCCCGTCGCTCACGCTCCGGGTTCGCCCGTTACCCCGCCCGGCTCTTCTCGGCGGCACGCAGCATCTCCGCCGCCTCCTTCCGGGTCGTCTCCGACCGCGACTCGCCGCGGAGCATCAGCGCCAGCTCCTCCACCCGCGCCTCGTCGGTCGTCAGGGCGGCGACGGTGGTAGCCGTCCGCTTCGCGGTCGCGGTCTTGCGGATCGTCCACTGGTGGGCGGCGTAGCTCGCCACCTGCGGCAGGTGCGTCACACACAGCACCTGGTGCGACCGCCCGAGCGCCGACAGCTTCTGCCCGAGCACGTCCCCGAGCCGCCCGCCGACGTTCGCGTCGATCTCGTCGAACACCACCAGGGTGCGGACCGGGTCGTGGGCGGCGAGCACCGTCTTCAGGGCGAGCATGGTCCGCGACAGCTCCCCGCCGCTCGCCACCTTCCGCAGCGGCCGCGCCGGCTCCCCGGGGTTGGCCGTCAGGAGCAGGTCGAGGTGGTCGATCCCGGTGGCCGGCACGTCCCCGGCCGTCGGGTCGTCCGGCAGGGCGGCGAGGTCGATCGCGGCGTCGAGCTTGGCGTGCGGCATGCCGAGGTCGGCGAGGTGCTTCTGGGCGTCGGCCGCGAGCTTCTTCGCCACCTTCCCGCGGGCGGTGCTCAGGGCGGCCGCCGCCTTCCGCAGGTCGGCCCACGCCGCCCGCAGTTCCCCGTCAATCCCCGCCAGGTCGTCCTCCTCCTTGCGGAGCGACGCCTCCTTGGCGTCGAGCGTGGCCCGGTACGCGATCAGCTCGTCCGGCGTCTTCCCGTACCGGGCCTGCAGCTTCTTCAGGAGCCCGATCCGCTTCTCGACCTCTTCCAGCCGATCCGGGTCGGCCTCGAACCGCTCCGACAGGTCCCGGCAGGTGTCGGCCAGGTCGTCGACCTCGGGCCGCAGCGCTTCGAGCCGGGTGCAGACCTCCTTCAGCTTCGGGTCGAGCGCGGCCCAGCGGTTCGCCTCCTTGATGAGCCGGCCGAGCACCGTGCCGACCGCGGCGTCGTCATCGGCGAGGCGGGCCGCGACGGTCCCGGTGAACTGGGCCAGGCTCTGGGCGTGGACGAGCGTGTCCCGCTCCCGGCCGAGCGCCGGCAGCTCGTCCGGCTGGAGCTTGGCCGCGTCGAGGTCGTCGCGCTCGAACGTGGCGAGGGCGAGTTCCCGCTGCCGGGTCGCCCGGGCGTCGGACAGCTCCTTGAACCGCCGCCGCAGCGCCCGGACCGCGTCGGCCGCCACGTCGTACCGCTTCCGCAGGTCGCCGAGCCGGCCGAACGCGTCGAGGAGTTCGAGCTGGTACGCCGGCTGGAGGAGGGAGTAGCTCTCGCGCTGGCCGTGGACGTCGACCAGCATCTCGCCGAGCCGGCGGAGGGTGCCGACGGCGACCGGCATGTCGTTGACGAGGGCGGACGACCGGCCGGACCGCGACAGCCGGCGGGTGAGGATCAGGTCGTCCTCGTCGGCGGGGGACTGGAGGATGTCGGCGGCCGCCGCCCGTTGTTCGGGTCGGGACAGGTCGAACCGGCCGGTGACGCGGAGTTCGTCGGCCCCGGCGCGGATCAGGTCGGCCCCGCCGCGCTCGCCGAGCAGCAGCCCGAGGGCGCCGAGGAGGAGGGACTTGCCGGCCCCGGTCTCGCCGGTCCAGGCGCAGAACCCCGGGTGCAGCTCGACCCGCACGTCCTCGATCAGCGCCAGGTTCTGGACGGCCAGTTCGCGGAGCATACCGGCATGGTACGTGACCCTCTCGCGGCGGTGAAGGTGAGGTGACGGTTGCCGGGCGGCGGGCGGACGGGCGCCCGACGACTTGTTGTCACCCCCGCGGGGGGTTATAGTCCATCCATGATCAAGACCGTGGAAGCCGTGATCGGGGTGGACGGTGTCGTCCGCCTCCTCGAACCCCTCTCGACCTCGACGGGCGGGCCGCGGCGGGCGCTGGTCACCGTCCTCGACGAGGTGCCGGCGGTTCACCCGGACGAGACCGCGCTGCTGAGCGAGGACGCCCTCGCCGACTGGAACCGGCCCGAAGAGGATAAGGCGTGGGCGCACCTGCAGTCGGGGAGGTAGTCCTCGTCACCTTCCCGTTCTCGGACCTGTCCGCGGCAAAACTCCGCCCGGCCGTGTGCCTCGCCGACGCCGGGCGCGGCGACTGGGTCCTGTGCCAGATCACCAGCAACGCCTACGGGGATCCGGACGCCGTGCCCCTCGACGCACCCGACTTCGCCGCCGGCGGGCTCCTGACGGCCAGCTTCGCCCGGCCGGGGAAGTTGTTCACCGCCAACCGGTCCCTCGTCGCCAGGTCGGTCGGGAGACTTGTCGATGCCGCATTCCTGCGGGTGCTGGATGCGGTGACCCGCGTGCTGCGACCGCCCGGCGGCACGCCCTGAAGCCGACCGCTCGCAACCTCACCACCCACCCCGCGACCTTCACGCCATGAGCCGGAACCTCCGCTGGGGCATCCTCGGCGTCGCCGCCATCAACGACCGCCTCCTGCCCGCGTTCCGGGCGTCGGGGACGGCCGACCTCCGGGCGATCGCCAGCCGCACCCTCGCCAAGTCGAAGGACTACGCCGCCAAGAACGGCATCCCGACCGCCTACGGCAGCTACGAGGAGCTGCTCGCCGACCCCGCCGTCGACGCCGTCTACAACCCGCTCCCGAACCACCTGCACGCGGAGTGGACGATGCGGTGCGCGGACGCCGGCAAGCACGTCCTGTGCGAGAAGCCGCTGACCTGCGACGCGAGGACCGCCGAGGCGCTGGTCACGTACTGCCGGGCGAAGGGCGTCCGGCTGATGGACGGGTTCATGTGGCCGCACCACCCGCGGACGCACAAGCTCCGGGCGTTCCTCGACGCCGGCGGGATCGGTGCGGTCAAGAAGGTGGTGGCCGCGTTCACCTTCAACCTCGACGGGCTGCCGGCGGACAACATCCGGATGAAGCCGGAGGCCGGCGGCGGCGGGCTGCTCGACGTCGGCTGCTACACGACCTACGCGATCCGCTGGTGGATGAAGGCCGAGCCGGTGCGGGCGTGGGCGACGGCGACCTACGCCAACGGGGTGGACGTGGCGATGAGCGGGGTGCTGACGTTCGCCGACGGCCGGACCGCGAGCTTCGACTGCGGGTTCACCCACCCGCTGCGGACGTGGGTCGAGATCGTCGGGACGGAGGCGGCGGTGCGGGTGCCGAACCTGTGGATCCCGGACGACGCGGCCGAGTACCACGTGGTCCGGCAGCGGGAGGCGTTCGGGGCGGACGTGGAGACGGTCGAGACGCCCGGCGAGGAGCAGATGGTCCACATGCTCGACAACTTCGCGGCGGCGGTGGCCGAGGGCCGGGAGGCGTACCCGGACCCGGACGAGGCGGTGAAGACGCTGCGGGTGATGGACGCGCTGGCGAAGTCGGCCCGCGAGCGGAAGGAAGTCGCGGTGTGAGCACCGCCGGGCCGCCACGGAGGGCGGCCCCTACCGGCGGGGTCAGGTAGGGGCCGCCCTCCGTGGCGGCCCGGCGGTGCGTGAGGACTCCGACAGGGAACCCGACTTTCACTTCGACTTCAGCTCGAAGGTGAACTCGTTCGGCCCGCTCGGGGTCACGTCCATCTTCAGCACCGACTGCGGGCCGCCGTACCGGTCCGGCAGGCCGTTCCGCACCGACCCGTCGGCCCGGCCGACGGTCCGGACGATCTCGACCCGCTTCGGCCCCGGCTTCGCCTCGAACCGGAACGCCCCGTCGCGCACCACCCCGGCGTCCGCCGAGACGGAGTTGTCGGCGGCGAACAGGGTGATGTCGGCGTCCGGCAGCGGGTCGCCGTCGAGCGTCACCCGGCCGGACACCGGGACGGTGACCGGCCCGGTGGCGCACCCGGCGGCCGCCGCGGCCGCCGCGAACAACATGAAGCGGGTCACGGGCGGCCTCCGGTCATTCGAGGGTGGCGACCTCGCCGCCGGCCCGGGTGCCCATCGCCCCGAACGCCGACTTCGGGATCTGGTTGCGGACGAACCGGACGCTCCCGTCCCCCATCCCGGCGTTCGCCCCGCCGGTGTGGAAGCTGCGGGCGTACAGGAACTGGGTGCTGCCGGCCTGGCACGGGGCGTTCGGGTCCGCGGGCGGGCAGTAGGCCAGCGCGTCCCGGGCGGCGGTGTTCGGCGGCTCGGCCGAGGTGAACAGGGTGCCCCCGTGCCGGGCGTGGAAGTACATGCCCCGGAGGTCCTGGAAGTTGTTGTTGAGCGCCTGGTTGATCACCACCGCCCCGCCGTTGATCTCGCTCAGGAACAGGGTGTTCGACGCCCCGTCCTTGATGTCGTCGAACCGGGTCCGGGACTGGGTGAAGAACACCCCGCCCAGCATCCCGCTGTCCTGCGGCGGGCTGGCGGACGGGTTCGGCCGGCCGGACGCCGGGTCCTGCAGGGTGGCGCCCCGGCCGAACCCGACCGGGCCGTTCGCCCCGGTGACCGGATCGATCCCGTTGGCGCATGCGGCGTACGTCCCGCGGAAGGAGGGCGTCCCGTTCCCGTCGGTCACCACCGGCCGGGCTGTGGCGGTCGGGTTGGACGGGCAGACGGCGAGCGGGACGGCGGTCCCGGCCGCCGCCCGGATGGACGCCGTCTGGTACGGCACCCCCGCCGTGTTGGCCCGGAACCAGGGGTCGAGGAGTTGGTACGAGGCCGATTGCTCGACGTACGGCAGGACGTCGATGAACCAGTTCCGGCCGTGGTTGCCGCCGGTGAAGTACGGGTTGCCGGCGACGGGGATGCTCTCCTGCGGGTCGTGGGCGCCCTCGGGGAGCCGCTGGTTCACGTCGTGGTACTGGTGCAGGCCGAGGATCAGTTGTTTCAGGTTGTTGGCGCACTTGGCCCGGGCGGACGCCTCCCGGACCTTCTGCACCGCCGGGAGCAGCAGCCCGACGAGTACCGCGATGATCGCGATGACGACCAACAGCTCGATCAGCGTGAACCCGCCGCGGCGGGCCCGTGGGAGAGGGGGCACGACGGACCTCCGGGATGGATGACGGAGCGACGTCCCGCGGATTCCAGGCGGTGGGGAATCGGAACTCCGCCGGGAGTCAAGACGACGGTTATGTTAACCGGGTGCGTGCCGGGCGTCGATCCGGTCTCCGGCGAGGGGCGAGCAATGACCGAGGCGGAGTGGCTGGCGTGCGATCAACCGGTCAAGGTTGCTCGTTTCGCAAGGGCGCGGTGCTCGCCGGAACGGTTCCGGGACCTGGCAGTCGAGTGGGGCAATCACATCCGGCATCTGTTCGAGCCTGCCGACCTGCTCTGGTTCGAGGCGTTCGCGGCCTGGGTCGGCGGTACGGGGGCGCACCCTTCCGAAGTGTGCGTTCGTCCGCAGTTTCTGCCCCTCGACCGGCCCCGAGAAGAAACCTTTTGGGCCCGGCGATGCGCCGACGCGATCCGGGAGGCGGACCCGATGGCGGCCGCCGCGCACGCCGGCGAGTCGGCCGCCGCTGACGGGTTCCGCTACCACCCCGAGGACGTTCTCGTCGCGTCTAAAGCGAGAGCCGCCGAGGTGCGCGGGGCGTGTTGTCGGGAGTTGCGGGACATCGTCGGCAACCCGTTTCGCCCCGTCACCTTCTCCCCGGAGTGGCGCACGTCTACCGCCGTCGCGCTGGCGGCGCGGATGTACGAGTGCCGCGACTTCGCCGCGATGCCGATCCTCGCGGACGCGCTGCAGGACGCCGGGTGCGACAGCGACGACGTGCTGGCCCACTGCCGCGACGCGGCGGCGACGCACGTCCGCGGGTGCTGGGTCGTGGACCTCGTCCTCGGTAAAACGTGATCCGGTTCCGGGTGGGAACGGTCGGGGTTGGAGTCCCGGCTTCAGCCGGCGCTCCGCTGGCGCCGGCTGAAGCCGGGACTCCAACACCGGCAGCCGATTCCCGGGAGGCGTATGAATCGCAACTGCGGCGCGGAGACTTGCGGATGCTGACGATCTACATCGACGCCGACGCGTGCCCGGTCAAGGACGAGGTGTACAAGGTCGCGCGGCGGTACGGGCTGAAGGTGTTCGTCGTGGCCAACGCCACCCTACGCGTGCCCGCCGACCCGCTCGTCGAGCTGGTCGTGCGGGCCGGGTTCGGCGCGGCCGACGACTGGATCGCCGAGCACACCGGCCCGGCCGACGTCGCCGTCACCGCCGACGTCCCGCTCGCGGCCCGGTGCGTCGCCGCCGGGGCCGTCGCCCTCGACCCGAAGGGGCGGCTGTTCACCCCCGACACGATCGGCGAGGCGGTCGCGCACCGCGACCTGCTGGAGGAACTCCGCGCGGCCGGCGCGGCGACAGGCGGGCCGGCGGCCATGACCCCGAAGGACCGGTCGCGGTTCCTGTCCCGGCTGGACGAGGCGGTCAACGCCGCCCGCCGGGCCGCCCCGCCGGCGTGACCACGTCACTCCGACGGGTACAGCATCTTCCCGCAGTACGGGCACAGCGCGAACCCGCCGCCGCGCAGCTCCACCCACCGCTGCTCGGTCACCGTCTTCCGGCACCCCTGGCACGCCTTCCCGACCACCGCGGCCAAGGCGTCCGGGCCGTGCGCCTTCACCAGCGAGTCGTACTTCCCCCGCACCTCCTCCGGCAGCGCCGCGTCGGCCTGCTCGAGCGCCGCCTTCGTCCCGGTCTGGTCGTTCCGCAGCCGCTCCAGCCGCTCCGCCGCCTCCCGCTGGAACTCCGCGAACTCGGCCTGGGCCGCCGCCCACGCCGCCTCCGCTGCCGGGGTCGCCGCCGCCCGCTCCTCCAGCTCGCCGATCGTGGACAGGATCGCGTCTTCGAGCTCGTCCTTCTTCGCCTTCGCCTGGGCGATCTCCGACTCCTTCGCCGCCACCTCCTTCGGCACCCCCATCGTCAGGAGTTGCGCCTCCAGCTTCGCCAGCCGCGTCTCGGTCTGCTTCAGCGTCCCCTCGTCCTCGCGCTGCTTGAGCTTCGCCTTGGTGATCGCGTCGTGGTGTGCCGCGTGCTCCGCCTTGGCCGCGTCGAACGCCGCCCGCCGGTTCGCCAGCACCCGCGGCCCGCGGTCGATCTCGGCCTGCAGGTCGCGGAGGTGACGGCGGAGGCGGTGGCACTCGCGGAGGGTGTCGGTGACGGGCATCGGCGGCTCCTTTGCCCGGAATTGTAGCTGGAATCGAGAACGACGGGCACGAGAGGGACGGTCAGGACTCGATCATGACGTGGCGGGTCATCATGGTGACACGGTTTGTCTCGTCGTACGCCTGCAGGGTGTACGCCTTCTCCGTCGGCTCGCCGAGCGGCACCCAGACCATGTACACCTTGTGGTCCAGAAGCACTCTTGCTCTTTCTGCAGGCGTCGGGCGGGTGACCGTCACCCGCACCTGCGCACCGCGGACCGCCACCCGCTTCACGGCCCACTCGATCGGGCCGGTCTGCGCGGCCCCGAAGTGGAAGAACGCCCAGAGCTTGACCCTTCCTCCCTCCGCCTCGCCCCGGCCGGCCAGCCGGGGCAGCCGGAGCACGTCCGCCCGGGCCCCGCCGATGTACTCGTTGCGGGTCGCCCGGACCGCGGCCTCGATGTCCGAGCCGGTGACGAGGAGGAGGTTCGAGGGGCCCACCTTCAGGGGGGAGAACAACTGCGCCAGGTTGTCGTCACCCGCGAACAGCTTCCACGGGACCTCAAGGACCCCCTGGTCGTAGTGACAGGTCGCGACGACGGTGTTCAGCGGGATGACCTGCTCCGGCTCCTCGCGGATGGGGGCCGCGGCGAGGCCGGTCGCCCCGGCCGCGGCGGCGAGGAACCGCCGCCGGTTGGGGACCGGGTGCTCGGGGCGTTCGGCGGGCATCGGCGGGCTCCTCCCGTGGGGGTTCCGGTCCTATGTCTTGTTCTTCAGCCCGTCGAGGAAGCCTTCGAGCTGCCGGCTGCGGACCGGGTGCTGGAGCTTCCGCACCGCCTTCGCCTCGATCTGCCGCACCCGCTCCCGCGTCACCTTGAAGATCCGCCCCACCTCTTCGAGCGTGTAGGTGTACCCGTCCCCCAGCCCGTACCGCAGCTTGATGATCTCCCGCTCCCGGTACGTCAGCGTCTTCAGCACCCCCTCGATCTTGTCCTTCAGCATCTCGTTCGTCGCCGCGTTCACCGGCGACTCGACCGAGTCGTCCTCGATGAAGTCCCCGAAGTACGAGTCCTCGCTCTCCCCGACCGGCCGGTCCAGGCTGATCGGCTGCCGGCTGATCTTCAGGACCCGCTTGCACTCCTCGTAGGAGATGCCGGCCTCCTTCGCCGTCTCCTCGATCGTCGGCTCCCGCCCCAGCTTCTGCAGCAGCTGCTTCGACACGTTCCGCAGCTTACTCATCGTCTCGATCATGTGGACCGGGATCCGGATCGTCCGCGCCTGGTCGGCGATCGCCCGGGTGATCGCCTGCCGGATCCACCACGTCGCGTAGGTCGAGAACTTGAACCCCCGCCGGTGCTCGTACTTGTCCACCGCCCGCATCAGCCCGGTGTTCCCTTCCTGGATCAGGTCCAGGAACGACAGCCCGCGGTTCCGGTACTTCTTCGCGATCGACACCACCAGCCGGAGGTTCCCGCCGGACAGCTCCCGCTTCGCCTGCTCGTACTCGGCGAACCGGCTCCGCATGATCCCGACCCGCTTCCGCAGCCCCGCCGGCTCCTCCAGGGTGATGAGCATCAGGTCCTGGAGCTCCTTCTCCAGGTTGCCGCGCTCCTCCTTCGCCGCCCGGTCCCCCTTCAGCGCCTCCGCCTCGGCCTCCAGCTCGTCCATCCGCTGGCTGATCTGCTCCAGCTTCTTCATCAGCGGCTGGACCTTCTGGGTCCGGATCGACAGCTCCTCGACCAGCGTCACCGTCTTGCGGCGGCGGCGGCGGAGCCGCTCCCGCAGGTCCTCCCGCTCCTTCTCCGCCGTCCGGTCGTCGAGCAGCCGCTGGAACTCGTCGACGTTCGCCTCCATCAGCGGCTCGAGGGTCCGCAGGTTGTGCGGCATCCGGGCCAGGATCTTGTCCTTCTCCAGGTTCTCCGTCTGCGACACCTTGATGGTGCGGTCGAACGGCAGGTCCCCGGCGTGCACCCGCTTGAGCGTCTCGGTCACCTGCCGGAGGGCGTAGTCGCACTCCAGCACCTTGCGGCGGAACCGGCGGCGGGTGAGCTCGATCTTCATCGCCAGGGCGACCTCCTGGCGGCGGTCCAGGAGCGGGATCTCGCCCATCTGGGTGAGGTACATCCGGACCGGGTCGTCGATGTGCCGGCCGTCCCCGTCCGAGTCCTCGAACGACGGCAGCTCGGCGTCACCGGCCAGGATCTCGTCGGCCAGGTTCGCCGGGGTGGCCGCCTCCGCCTCCTCCCCGTCCTCGGCGTCGATCAGCTGGACCCCGTTCTGGTCGAGCAGCTCGTGGATCTCGGCCAGGCGGTCCGGCTCGGCCAGCTCGGGCAGGGCGAGGTTCACCTCGTCGTAGGTGAGGGTGCCGGTCTGCCGGCCCTTCTCGATCAGGCCCTTCAGGACCTCGTCGTTCTTCCAGTCCATCCGAGCCCCTCCGCGCGGGCCGCCCGACGGGCCGCGGGGCCCGAGGGGTGGGTCGTAGACGGTATGATGCCGAACCCTGGTGGCCGCTGTCGTGGTCGCTACCCGGCGTTCTTCCGCGTGCCGTGGGTCTGCTGCAGCCGGCGGAGCAGCTCGACCGCCTCGTCCCCGGTGGCCGAGGCCAACTGCTCCCGCACCCGCCGCCGCTCGGCCTCCGCCCCGAGTTCCGCGAACCGGGTCAGGATCCGGCCGAGCCACTCGTCCCGGTCCTGCATGTGCTGGCCGACGAACTGCAGCTTCTGGGCGCTCTCGAACAGGTCCGGCCGGTCGGCCAACCGCTCCCGCAGGGCGTCCAGGTCCGGGACGGCGCCGGCGGCGTGGGCGGCGTACAGCTCGGCCAGCAGCCGGCGGAGGCCGGTGTGCGTGAGCGCGTCGGGGGTGACGGCGGCCGCCGCCCGCGGCACCAGCCCGGGGTCGGCCAGCACGATCTCCAGCAACTGCCGCTCGGCCGCGACCGCCGGGCCGCCCTTGGCCTCCCGGGGCGCGTCGGCCGCCAACGGGGGCGCGGCCTTCGCGGCCGCCTGCTGCTCCTTCCGCCGCCGCTCGGCCTTCAGCTCCCCGAGCCGGGCCCACACCGTCTCCTGCCGGAGGCCGAGCCGGTGGGCGAGGCGGGTGACGATCAGCTCCTGCTTCACCTGCGCGGCCTGGCTCGGCAGCGGCGGGGCGGCGGCCATCACCCCGAGCACCTCGTCCACCACCCGCCGGGTGCCGTCCACCGACCCGGCCCCGTCCTTCTGCAGCAGGGTGTCCAGTTTAAAGTCGAGGGCGTCGGCCGCCGAGGTCAGTACCCGGCGGAACGTCTCGACCCCGTCCGGGCGGACCAGCAGGTCGCACGGGTCGAGGCCGTCCGGCAGGGCGGCGACGGCGAGCTCCACGTCGAGCGAGACGAACAGGTCGAGCGCCCGGTCCACCCCGGTCGCCCCGCCGGCGTCCGCGTCGTAGACGAGCACCACCTTCGGGACGTACCGCCGCAGCTGGGCGACGTGCCGGGCGTTCAGCGCCGTCCCCATCGTCGCCACCACCTGCGGCACCCCGCACTGGTGGGCCATCATCACGTCCGTGTACCCCTCCACCACCGCCAGGTACCCGCAGGCGGCGCCGGCGTGCCGGGCCAGGTCCAGCCCGTAGAGCACGTCGCTCTTGCTGAACAGCGGCGTCTCGGCCGAGTTGTAGTACTTCGGGGCGCGGGCGGCGTACGGCGACTCGGGCATGATCCGCCCGCCGAACGCGATCGCCTGCCCGCGGACGTCCCGGATCGGGAAGATCACCCGGTCGCGGAACCGGTCGTAGAACCCGCGGTTCTCCTGCCGCGGGGCGGTCAGCCCGACCTCCACCAGCAGTTCCGACGGGACGCGGTCGGCGGCGGCCAGCCGGACGAGCCAGTCGCCGGCGAGCGGGGCGAACCCGAGGCCGAAGTCGCGGACCGTCTTGCCGGACAGCTTCCGCCCGCCGAGGTACTTCCGGGCCGCCTCGCCGGCCGGGTCGTCGAGCAGGGCGTGCTGGTACTTCGCCTGCGCCCACCGCATCGCGTCCAGGAGGCGGGTGCGGTGCTGGTCGCGCGGGGACGGGTCGGCGTCGAGCTTGATCCCGGCCCGCTGGGCGAGTATGAGCCGGGCCTCGGCGAACCCGACCTTCTCCATGTGCTGGACGAATGCGAACGCGTCCCCGTGCTGGCCGCACGCCCAGCAGCGGAACCGCTGCCGCTTCGGGTCGACGTCGAGGGACGGGCGGGAGTCGTTGTGGAACGGGCAGAGGGCCTTGAACACCGCCCCGGCGGGCCTGACGGCGAGGTACGACCCGACCACCGCGACGATGTCGCTGGCGGCCTTGATCTGCTTGGTCAGCTCCACCGGGTCGGACGGCACGGGGCACCCTTCGCCAGTGCAAAGTGCGGAATGCAAGGGTCGGAGCGAGGGCGGGGGCCCGTCACTCCGCACGATCCATTCGTCCTTTGGTCACTGAAAGCGGTCGGCCTGCGCGGTCGGTGGTCGGGTTCCCGGTCCCCGTGCTGTGGTGGAGCGTGGCGGTCCGGCCGTGATGGGCCGTTGGGGTGATCCGCCTGGGTGGGGGTGGGGGTGACCTCGAGCGTGCCGCGGCTCAATCCGGAGCCTAAAGGTCGGGGCATCAATCCGTTGATGCTCCGCGAATTATAGCCGGTCGGGTGGGGGCGTCAACCCGACTCCCCGCGGCCGCCGAACTCCGGTTACCTACCCCATCCCGCGCCGCCCCGCGGCCGCCCCGGGGCGGATTCTCTACCACGCCCCAACCCGCCGCCCTGCCCATCCCGCCCACCCCGCGCCGACGACCCGGTGGGGCAGGCATTCCCGCCTGCCGCGCCTCACCTGGCAGGCGGGAATGCCTGCCCCACCGAACTTCGTACTTTGAACTCGAAACCGTCCCGGGGGGTTGGTTAAACTGCGCGTAGCCCGGGGTGTGCGAGCGGGGCGCCGGCCATGTGGATCCCGACGGTCCTGTTCGCCCAGGAGCCGCCGAAGCGGACCGAGCCGTTCCTCCGCCGGGAGGAGGACTGGGTCGTCGTCGGCTTGCTGGTGGCCGTGATGTACGCCGGGGCGGTCGCCTTCTGGCTCGTCGACCGGTGGCGGAAGCGGCAGGCGGCGGCCCGGAACAGTGCGGAGGAGCTGTCCGACTTCCGCGGCATGTACGACCGGGGGGAGATCACCGCCGCCGAGTACGCCCGGCTGCGGGACCGGGTCGCCAAGCGGCTGAAGGACCCGAAGCCCGGCGGCGACCCGGCCGACCCGCCGCCGTCCCCGCCCGGCCCGGGGAGGCCGACCGAACCACCCCCGCCGGCGTGACTTCCCCACCCGGCCCGCGCGGCAGAACCCGCAGGGGCGCGCGTCCGGGGCGGGCCGGTTGCGCGTGTTCTCCGGAACCCGGCCTTTGCCGCCGCCGGCCGGCGGTATGATGTCGCTGAAGACGGGCCCGCCGCCCGTCCGACCCGCCGCCTCCAACCCGTTCGCCCGCGCGGCGAACCCTGACCGGGGAGCCCAATGGCTTCGGACCGCACCTCCGGCGACGCCGGCACCCGCAAACCCCCCGGCACCGCCGGCCGGAACCGGAACGCCTACTGCTCGTTCTGCCGCCGCAGCCACCGGGACGTCGGCCCGCTGGTGGAGGGTCCGGGGGACGTGTACATCTGCGGCGAGTGCATCGAGCTGTGCCAGTCGATCATCGACCAGGAGAAGAAGCGGCGCGGCGGGCCGAAGGCGGCGGCCTCGAACGTCCCGTCCCCGCGGTCCCTGAAGGAGAAGCTGGACGGGTACGTGATCGGCCAGCAGCGGGCCAAGAAGGTGCTCTCGGTCGCGGTCCACAACCACTACAAGCGGCTCGGCCTCGGCGACAGCCGGGACGTCGAGATCGAGAAGAGCAACCTGCTGTTCATCGGCCCGACCGGCAGCGGCAAGACGCTCCTGGCCCGCACCCTGGCGAAGATCCTCGACGTCCCGTTCGCGATCGGCGACGCCACCACCCTGACCGAGGCCGGGTACGTCGGGGAGGACGTCGAGAACCTGCTGCTGAAGCTGCTGCACGCCGCCGACTTCGACGTGGAGGCGGCCCAGCGCGGGATCATCTACATCGACGAGATCGACAAGATCGCGAAGACGTCGCAGAACGTCAGCATCACCCGGGACGTGTCCGGCGAGGGGGTCCAACAGGCCCTGCTGAAGATGCTGGAGGGGACGGTGTCGAACGTCCCGCCGCAGGGCGGGCGGAAGCACCCGGAGCAGCAGTACATCCAGGTGGACACGTCGAACATCCTGTTCATCTGCGGCGGGACGTTCGTCGGGGTCGAGGACATCATCGCCCGGCGGCTCGGGCGGAAGGCGATCGGGTTCGGGGCGGTGAACGAGGCCCAGCGGGAGCGGACGCTCGGCGAGCTGCTCAACCAGGTCACCGCCGACGACCTGATCGAGTTCGGGATGATCCCCGAGTTCGTCGGCCGGCTGCCGGTGCTGGCCCCGCTCGACCCGCTGGACGAGGAGGCGATGATCCGCATCCTGACGGAGCCGAAGAACGCGCTGGTGCGGCAGTACCAGAAGCTGTTCGAGATGGAGGGGGCGGAGGTCGAGTTCGAGCCGGCGGCGCTGCGGGAGATCGCCCGGCTGGCGAAGGTCCGCGACACCGGGGCCCGCGGCCTGCGGGCGATCGTCGAGGACGTCATGCTGGACGTGATGTACGACCTGCCGGAGATGGAGCACAAGGGGAAGCACGTGATCACCGCGGAGGTGGTCCGCGGCGAGCGGAAGCTCGGGGAGAAGAAGCCGGGGAAGAAGAGCGCGTGAGGCGACCGTCCGAGCCGGAGCGCCAGCGACGGGTCAGTTTAACCCGTCGCTGGCGCTCCGGCTCGGACGGGGAGGCCCCCCGGTGCCTAGTTTGAAGTCATGACAGCCGACGACGTGCCCGACGACTTGCGCGCCCTCCTCGCCCTGGCCCGCAACTACCTCCTCACCCACGACCACGTCCGCGACGGGGTGGCCGTGCTCGGCCGCGCCCTCTCCGCGCTCGCCGCCTGGTCCGCCCCGGAACCGGTCGCTCCGGCCCCCGAGCCGTCCCGTACCCCGCCGCCCGCCCCCCCGGAACCGCCGCCGGTCCCCGCGGTCCCGCCGATCCGGTCGCTCCCGCCCCTCACCTTCGCCCCGCCCCCGCCGGTCGCCACGACCCCTCCACCGTCCCCAAGCGGCAACGGCGAGGTCTCGCCGAGCCCGCTGCCGGTCATCGCCGACCGGTGCCGGATCAAGGCCGAGGCGTGCGCCGCGATCGCCCGCCGGCTCCGCGGGTCGGACGAGCGCGACGCCCTCGGGGCGGTGATCGCGAAAGCCAACGCCCAGCCGGACTGCTTCCTCTGGTTCTTCGACGGCCGGGACCACTCCGACTCGCCCGCGGTCTGGGCCGACCTGGCCGCCGCGTTCGCCGCCGGGGCCGACGCCGCCGACCTGCTCCGGGCGTGGTGGGTGCTGCCCGAGCCGAACCGCGGGCGGGCGGCGAGCGAGGTGCTGCACCTCGCGGCCGAGGCCCAGGCGGTGCTGTACGCGGCCGTCGCCGCGGTCGGGCGGACCAAGCCGGACGGCGACCAGGTGCAGTTGTTCGTGACGATCCGGGAGGAGGCGGCCCGGATCCAGGTGTTCGTCCACAAGTACCTGAAGCGGGAGGACCGGGCGGACCCGGCGACGGCCCCGGCGGTGGCCGCCCGGGTGCGGGAGCACGCCGCCCCGCTGCGCCGGGCCGCCGAGGCGGGGAAGAACCGGCAGAAGCTGGTGTCGAACCTGCGGTACAAGGCGAAGAAGCTGAAGGACGACCCGGCCGGGTGCGCCGACGAGTGGCCGCGGGTGGTCGAGCTTTTGGACGAGCTGGTCGCCGGCGGGCTGCCGCCGAGCAACGCCGACGTCCGCGACCTGCTCCTGCCGGTGTTCGACGCGGTCCCCGACGACGCCCCGCTGACGCCGGCGGCGACCCTGGTGTTCCGGGAGATCGACCGGTACCTGGCGACCCGGCCGGCGGCCGAGGAGGGGCGGGCGGCGGAGCCGGCGTCGGCGGAGGTGGCGGAGGTGCGGGCGCTGCTGGCCGGGCGGCAGATGGTGCTGATCGGCGGGCAGGTCCGGCCGTCCCGGCGGGACGCCCTGGTCGAGGCGTTCGGGCTGACCGACCTGCAGTGGATCACGACCGAGGAGCACGCCTCGCTGACGGTGTTCGAGGCCCCGATCGCCCGCCCGGAGGTGGCGGTGGTACTCTTGGCGATCCGCTGGTCGAGCCACTCGTACGCCGGGGTGCAGGAGTACTGCGACCGGTACGGGAAGCTGCTCGTCCGGCTGCCGGCCGGGTACCACCCGAACCAGGTCGCGCACCAGATCCTGTCGCAGGTCGGGCACCGCCTCCGCGGGGCCGGCTGACCGATTCGCCGTGACCGGACGAGCCGGAGGCGTGAGCGACGGGTGCCGCCGGGCCGTCGCTCACGCCTCCGGCTCGTCCGGTCACGGCTCACCCCCACTCGATCAGCGACTGGGTCTTCACCACCGCCGACTCGTCCGGGAAGGTGTGGAACGCGGTCAGGCTCAGCCCGCCGGCGACCGCGGTCGCGATCACCACCCCGAGCGGGGCCAGCCCGAGCCGGTCCCCTCCCTTGCAGTGGAACACCAACCCTTTCCGGGCCCCGTCCGCCGCCAGCTCCGCGTGGGCGTGCGGGAACTGCTCCGCCGCCAGCACCTCCGCCTGCGACCGCACCTGGTACCGCACCCGGCCGGCCAGCTCGCACTGCCCGCCCCCGCCGACCCGGTGCGCCAGCCGCCGCCCGCGCGCCGGCAACTCCATCCCCCGGGCCGCCGTCACCTCCACCACGTGCACTCGCCCGTCGGTCCACCCGACGACGTGCCCGGCCCGCGTCAGCCGGGCGGTCAGGGCGTACCCGTCCCGGTTCACCGCCCGGGCGGCGAGCACGTCGAACAGCTCCGGGTGCAGCGGCCGGTCGTACAGCCGGAACACCAGGTCCGCCACCCTCGGGCGGGCGAACGGGCCACCCATCCGCGGTCCCTCCCCGGGCGCCGCCGCGCCCGCCGGGATTGTACCGCCGGGGGCCGGAACGGAGAACGGGGGCCCGAAGGCCCCCGTCCCGATCCGCCCCCGGACCGCCCCCGTCAGTACGGCTTCTTCGTGTCGTCCTTTTTGGTGTCGTCCTTCTTGTCGGTCCCGGGCATCGGCACCGGCGTCCCCGGCACCACGATCACCCCGCCGCACCCGCCGGGGTACCCGCCGGGCGGGTACCCGACGTACCCGCTGCACCCGCCGCCGTACCCGGCGTACCCGTTCCCCGGGTACCCGGCGTAGCCGCTGCAACCGCCGGTGTAGCCCGTGTACCCCGCGTAGCTGCCGGTGCACCCGCCGGCGTAGGCGTACCCGGCGTCGCTCCCGCTGCACCCGTTGCCCTTGTTCTTGTGCTTGCCGAGGAACCCGCCGCCGCCGCCGTTGCGGAGGCCGAGGAACCCGCCCTTGCCGTTGCACCCGCCGGCGTACGAGCCGGAGCACCCGGCGGACATCGCCATCCCGCCGTCGCACCCGCCGCCGCGCTTCCCGAACCCGACCGAGTCGCCGGACCCGGTGACCGCCACCATCATGACCATCCCGTACATCTGTTGCCCCTCCGAGGTGTTGGGCCAGCCGCCGGTGGACCGCGGGTCGGCGTGCTGGGCGTCGCGAGTGACGGGCGATTGACCCGCGTGGTGATCGTAAAAATGGGGGCAATGGGAGTCAACGGTAAACTGGGTCGCCTGAGGCGGGTGACCGGCGAATTCCGACGTCGGTCGTGCCGGTCGCGGCGGTTGTCACGGTCCCGCGGGCCGCGCGCCCCGTGCCGGCCGGGACCCCGCCCCGCCCCCCGCCGCCAACACCCCCCGCCGGGTTGCCGTTATCCCTTCCGCCGCCCCCGGCCGATCCGGTATCCTGACCACACGGGTCGCCCGCCGCACCCCGAGACGCCGTCATGGAACGCGACGCCCCCGCCCCAGGGCCGGCCGCCCCGGCCGACCCCGTCCCGCCCTACCCGCCCGGGTTCGCCCGGGCGACCGCGCTCGCCGGGGTCGGGATGTCGGCGGCCGCCGCCGTGCTCGGCCTGGTCGCCGGGTCGATGGCCCCGCCCCCCGCCGCCCTCACCCCCGCCCAACTGTTCCTTTGCTTCGCCGGTGTGGTCACCGCCGGGGCGGCCGTGTCGCTGCGGCCGGACCTGTGGTGGGTGTGGGCGCTGGGGGCGGCGTCGGCCGCCCTCGGGTCGGTCGGGCTGCCGGCCAGTTGGGACTCGTTCCCGCCGCTGTTCCGGACCCTCGCCGGGCTGGCCGCCGCCGGGGCCGTCCTATCCCGGGCGTCCGTCCCGGCCCGGATGGGGGTCGCGTCGGCGGCGGTCGTGTTCCACTTCTCCGGCATCTTCACCGCCACCGTGTCCCCGCCGCCCCAGCCGTGGGTGGTGGAGCAGCTGTGGACCCGGGTGTACGAGCCGTACCTGCGGTTCGTGTACCTGCGGAACGCGTACCACTTCTACTCCCCGGACCCCGGCCCGGCGAGCGTCCTGGTGTTCCACCTGCGGACCGAATCGAAGGAGCCGGGCGGGGCGCCGGCGTACAAGTGGGTGATCGTGCCGAAGCGGCCGGAGGACGTGCGGGACCCGCTCGGGGTGTCGTACTACCGGCGGCTGTCGCTGACCGAGCACTCGTCCCGGCCCGGGGGCGGGCTGATGACCCCGTGGGACGAGGCGGAGAAGAACGAGGCGGTGAAGCGGCGGAGCGGGCGGGCCCTGCCCGGGCGGCTGCCGATCCCGTTCCACCCGCTCGAGCCGCAGCCGGCCCAGTACTTCCAGCCGAGCCCGGAGGTGACCCGGTTCCTGCTCCCGTCGTACGCCTCGCACATCGTCCTGGAGCACACCGCGGGCGCGGACGAGGCGGCCCGGACGACGGCGAAGGTGTACCGGCTGCAGCACCGGACGATGCCGGTCGAGCAGTTCGCCCGGCGGATGCCGAACGGCCAGTACCAGGACCCGTACCACCCCGGGACGTACCGGCCGTACTTCATGGGCGAGTACGACGCCCGGGGGAACCTCCTGAACCCGCAGGAGGAGATGCTGTACTGGCTGGTCCCGGTCGTGCCGCGGTTCCCCGCCCCGGGCGACCCGGTCCCGAAGACGTACGAGGACTACATGTCCTCCCACGCCCTGGGGATGCCGATCGACGAGGTCCTGGCGGCCGACGAGCGGGCCGGCCGGGTGTTCGACTGGAGCCTCCTGAAATGACTTCGACCCCGACCGCCGCCCCCGCCCGCCCGTGGTGGCGCGGGTGGGCCGACTTCTGGTTCCGCCCGGCCGACCCGACCACGTTCGGGTTCATCCGGGTGTGCACCGGGCTGCTCGTCCTGTACGTCCACCTGGCCTACAGCGTGGACCTGCAGGCGTTCTTCGGCAAGCACGGGTGGTACTCGGCCGACATGGTGAACCGGGAGCGGCGCGAGGCCCCGACCTACGTCACCCCGTTCGCCGACTGGAACGACCAGGTCGTGTTCGTGCGACTGTCCGACTACCCGCACCGGCGGCAGGCCCTGATGGGGTTCCTCAAGGCCCTGCCCCCCGGCCCGGACCAGCGGGCCGCCCTGGCGTACCTGAACCGGGTCTCCAACTTCCCCGACCCGAACCAGGCCCGGCGGGCGCTGAACTACGTCCGGGTGATGGGGACGGCCGAGCGGGACCAGTACCTGCAGGTGCTGGAGGCCGGGGCCAGCCCGCTCGACCCGAAGGCCGACAAGTACAACCGGGCGACCCCGGACTTCTTCAGCCCGCCGGCCCGGACCGTCGAGGAGCGGAAGCAGGTCGCGGACGAGCTGCGGGCGTTCTGGCGGGTCCTGTCCCGCGGCGAGGCCACCCCGGACGACGTCACCCCGTCGTGGTCCTACGTCCTGGACCACTTCGCCGAGCTGCCGCCGGAGCCCCGGCTGGCGCTGGTGAAGTACCTGACCGACCTGCCGGAGGACCCGGCCGCCCGGGCCGCCCGGCTGGACTACCTGGAGTACTGGAACAACGACCCGCGGCTGGCGTACCGGACCGGGACGAACAGCTTCTCGGTCTGGTTCCACGTCACCGACCCGACCCAGATGGCGCTGGTCCACGCCGGGGTGCTGGTGCTGATCGTGATGTTCACCGTCGGGCTGTTCACCCGGGTGACGTCGGTGCTGGTGTGGGTGGCGTGCGTCGGGTACATCCACCGGACGCAGCAGGTGCTGTTCGGGATGGACACGATGATGAACATCCTGCTGTTCTACCTGATGATCGGGAACAGCGGGGCGGCGCTGTCGGTCGACCGGCTGATCGCCCGGTACCGGGCGGCCCGGGCGAGCCTGGCCCGGACGGGCACGATCGACCCGGCGACGCGGGCGTTCCTGGCCTGCCCGCCGCCGTCGGTCGGGGCCGGGTTCGCCCAGCGGCTCTTGCAGGTGCACGTCTGCTTCATCTACGCGGCGGCCGGGCTGGCGAAGCTGAAGGGGCCGACGTGGTGGAGCGGGACGGCGTTCTGGGAGGTGGTGGTGAACCCGGAGTTCACCCTGCTGCACTACGGGTGGTACGAGTCGGCCCTGCGGGCGGTGGCGTCGGTCAAGCCGCTGGTCCACGCGATCTGCATCGGGGCGGTGTGGTTCACCCTGTTCATCGAGATCTCGCTGCCGTTCCTGGTGTGGACCCCGGCCCGGTGGATCATCCTGCTCCTGGCGACGGCGATGCACGCGGCGATCGGGGTGCTGATGGGGCTGAACGTGTTCGAGCTGCTGATGATCGTGATGTTCCTGGCGTTCCTGCCGGACCGGGTGATCCGCGACCGGTTCCGGGGCGGGCCGGGGCTGCCGCGGTTCACGTTCGCGTTCAACCCGGCCGTCCCGGCGCACGCCCGGGCCGCCGCGACCGCCGTCGCCCTCGACCCGGACAACCAGGTCACCCCGGTCGCGGCCCGGGGGGCGGCGGAGACGGCGGTGGCCGGGGCCGACGGGGCGGCGAAGACCGGGGCCGACGGCCTGCGGGCGTTGTCGAAGGGGCTGCGGTTCCTGTCGCTGGTGTCGCTCCTGCTGTGGGTGCCGGGCGTGAGCCGGCTGCTGAACCGCCGGCTGTTCCCGCGGCCGGCGCCGTCCGCCCTGCCGCCCGCCGCGGTGCCAAAGCCCGCCCCGGCCGCCGTGGGGCGGTGACGACCGTTTAGCCGCGACGCGGAGTCCTCGGAGCGGAGCGCGAGCCGCCGTCCCGCGCGCCCCGCCCGGGACAACCCGGCGGCGCGAAAAATTTTTTG